>Ga0247810_10000003_pt1 | contig 571142 bp, 593 predicted proteins | sample UWRJL119311C1_FD_179918 | JGI IMG/M metagenome (GOLD analysis project Ga0247810, IMG submission 179918) | Plant litter microbial communities from Arlington Agricultural Research Station in Wisconsin, United States - UWRJ-L119-311C-1 | ecosystem: Environmental > Terrestrial > Plant litter >...
GGCTTCAAGAGAACTTGAGCACCAGAGAACTTCACTTCACTTTCGTGAGGAATTGTTTCGTTAACGACAGGGATAACAATCAGGTTCTTCTTTGCAACGTCAGTTGCTTTAGCGATTGCTGCTTGTACGTCCGCACCCTTTGCAACACCAACACCAATTTTAGTTTTGTGGTCACCGATGACAACAAGTGCCTTGAATCGGAAACGACGTCCACCCTTTACAACACGTGACACACGGTCGATGTTGATAACGAGTTCTTCAAATTGCTTTGGTTCTGCAGGAGCTTGGTCGCGACGTTGGCCACGAGGACCTTGTCCGCGTCCGCCGCCTTGTGGGCGAGCGTTTTGGTTCTGAGTTGGGTTAGATGGTTGTTCAGCCATGATTAGAATACCAGTCCTTCTTTACGAGCGGCGTCAGCTAGTGCTGCCAATCGCTGTGCGTACTGACGACCGTTACGGTCGAAGACGATTGCAGTGATCTTGCTCTTTTTAGCTTTCTTTGCGATATCAGTACCGATAACAGCAGCTTGTTCAGCCATAGTACCAGTTTGCTTGGTTCCTACAGTTGTTGCTGAAGCGATCGTTTTTTGAGCGATATCATCGATAAGTTGTGCACTTACGTGCTTGTTGCTGATAGTAACTGTCAGACGAGGTCGTTCAGCAGTACCAGTAATTTTTGCACGGACTCGCTTTGAGCGAAGTTCGCGGTTGAGTAGTTTTTTAGAAAGTGTACTCATGATTATTTGCCTGCCTTTCCAGCCTTGCGGAGAATTACTTCATCAGCATACTTAATACCTTTACCCTTGTACGGTTCTGGTTTCTTGAGGCTACGGATTTCAGCTGCAGTTTGGCCAACAAGTTGCTTGTCGATACCGCTGACAGTGATTTCCATTTTGTTCACTTCAAGGTTTACACCTTCACGCGCTGTGTACTGCACAGGGTGTGAGAAACCAAGTGACATGTCAATTACTTGACCGCCACCTGATACACGGAAACCAACACCGTTTACTTCAAGCTTCTTTACGAAAGCTTCAGTAACTCCAACAACAGCGTTGTTTAGGAGTGCACGTTGTAGGCCGTGTTGCGCTTTAGCGATTTTCTGATCATCCTTGCGGGTGACAACAGCAAATCCATCTTCAATTGCGACTGTTACGTCTGACAGATGAGGCACTACGAGTTGACCCTTAGGGCCAACAACAGTAATAGCATCAGTGTCGACCGTGATTGTCACGCCTGAGGGAATTTGAATTGGTAGTTTTCCGATTCGACTCATGATTTATTCCTTTACACACGAGTGAAACGGCAAGGCATTTCGGTGCTTCGATCCATAATGGATACTAGCGCAAAATCATAGCTTTGATTTCACTCGCAATTAATTATCTAGATAATCATATCATATCTGTTAAAAGAATACAATTGGCTGATGCTTACAATAAAAAAGAACCCCATAATGAGGTTCTTTTTTGAATGTAAACTTCTAGTAAACTTTTAGAAGAAGTTCGCCACCGAGACGTTGCTTGTAAGCTTCGTGTCCAGCGATAACGCCTTTACTTGTACTTACGAGAACGATACCACGGCCACTCTTGATGCGAGGGATGTCATTTGCGCCAACATAGACACGACGTCCAGGCTTAGACAAACGAGTGATCTCATTGATCGTAGAGGTTTCACCAGGGTTGTTGATTGTTACAACCAGGATGTCGCGAGGCTTTGCAGCTTCAACTTTAACTGCTACGAGGTAGCCAGCTTTTTTCAGTTGCTTTGCAACAGTTACCTTCATTTTGCTTGAAGGAACTGTAATTTCGTTCTTGCCAACCATTACTGCATTACGGATGCGGGTAAGGAGGTCAGCGATTGGGTCTGTGCTTTGTAGTGACATAATCTATTCCTTTCCTACCAGCTGCTCTTAGTAATACCAGGGATTTGCCCTGCAGATGCTTTTTCGCGGAAGTTGATACGGCTAAGCCCGAAGCGTCGCATGTATCCACGTGGACGTCCGTGAAGAGCGTCGCGGTTCTTCCAACGAGTTGGTGAACTGTTCTTTGGAAGTTTCTGAAGACCGTCTTGGTCACCCATTTCCTTTAGTTCAGCACGCTTAGCGGCAAACTTGAGGATCATTTTCTTTCGTTTCTCGTCGCGAGCGACAGCAGATTTCTTAGCCATTAACGAATTCCCCCTTCTTTTTCAAACGGAACACCGAATTTTTCTAGGAGTCCACGACTGTTCACTTTGCTTCCGCCCTTTATAACAAAGGTAACTTGAAGTCCGTGAATGTGTTGTGTTTCTTCGAAACTTAGTTCAGCAAATACTGATTGATCAGTCACACCAAGGTTGTAGTTACCAGATTTGTCGAACGCTTTAGCGCTGACGCCGTGGAAGTCACGAACACGTGGAAGTGAGACGTTAATCAGTCGATCAAGGAACTCGTACATACGAGCACCACGAAGTGTGACACTGAGGCCAACACGGTTCATACCAGCACGAATTTTGAATCCGGCGATAGATTTTTTAGCCATGCGGTCAACAGGGTGTTGTCCAGTAATCTTTGTGACAGTGTTACGTACTACTTCGTAGTGTTTCTTGTCATCTTTGTTCTTACCGATTCCGACGCTGACTACAATTTTTTCGAGTTTTGGCACTTCGTTGATGTTCGAAAGACCGAGTTCGGCTTGTAGTTCCTTAGCATACTGTGAAGCATACAAGGCTTTCAGGCGAGGAGTGGTAACAACAGCTGTTTTAGTAGCCATTATTTGATTTCCTTACTATTTGCTTGGCGTGCAACACGTACTGTGTCGCCGTCAGCGTTCTTTACGTATCCAACACGACTTGTCTTACCGGCTTTTTCGTCGATAACAAGTGCAACCTTGTGAGCAGGCACAGCAACGTGAATGTCTTTGTGGCTACCTTGTGGGTTTAGTTGGCTTGGTTTAATGTGACGGTGTTTTAGACCAATTCCTTCGATCAAAATACCTTTTGCGGTAACACCGACAACTTTACCAGTTGTGCCTTTTTGAGCACCGCTGATGAGTTTTACTGTGTCACCTTTAATGATGCGGGCCATATTATAGTACCTCCGGTGCAAGGCTAATGATCTTTGCGTAACCTTGGTCACGAAGTTCGCGTGGAACTGGACCAAAGACACGAGTACCCTTAGGAGTCTTGTCGTCGTTAATAATAACTGCAGCATTGTCGTCAAAGACGATTGTGCTTCCATCTTTACGGCGGATTTGGTTACGAGTACGTACCACAACAGCCTTTACGACAGATTTTTTCTTTACAGTACCAGTTGGGTTCGCAAGCTTTACGGTAGCGACAATGATGTCACCAACGTGTGCGTAACGACGACGAGTACCGCCAAGAACACGGATACAAAGGATTTCCTTTGCGCCGCTGTTGTCAGCTACTTTGAGGCGTGATTCTTGTTGGATCATACTACACCTCTTCCTTTAGCTCGATTGAACCACGAGATTTCTCGTCGACCTTTACGAGGGTGAAGAACTTAGTCTTAGAAATAGGTCGTACTTCCGAGATAGTTACTTTGTCACCTTCGTGAGCTTCATTCTTTTCGTCGTGAGCAGTGTATTTACGAGAAACAGAATACTGCTTTCCGTAGATAGGGTGTGTCTCACGGCTTGTTACTGTAATTGTGATGGTCTTGTCAGCTTTATTAGAGGTGACAATACCGGTAAGTGTCTTAGCCATATTACTTCTCCTCCTTTAATTCTGATTTTATTGCAGCAGCAATTGCAGTGTGTGTACGAGCAATGCCCTTACGTTGAACTGTCAAGACGTGTGGGTTAACCAATTCGCCTTGCTTGTGACTCCTGCGAGACTCAAGGAATTCAGCTTGCTGTGTGACCAGCTCTACTTGTAGTTCAGCCAAAGTCTTCACTTCAGTTGCTTTTACAGTAGCTTTTGTTGTAGTTTTCTTGTCAGCCATTATGCTTGCTCCCTAATAATGAACTTAGTCTTAACAGGAAGTTTGTGTGCAGCGAGGCGCATTGCTTCGCGTGCTACAGACTCGTCAACACCCTTCATTTCGAACAATACAGTTCCGGCTTTCACCTTTGCTACGAAGAATTCTGGGTTACCTTTACCGCTACCCATCTTCACGTCTTGCGGTTTGCGAGTACGTGGAGTGTGTGGGAAGATACGGATCCAGATCTTACCACCACGCTTGATGTGTCGAGTCATCGCTTGACGTGATGCTTCGATTTGTCGTGACGTGATGTCGTTGTTGTCTTGTGATTGAAGACCGTAGTCACCAAAGGCAACGTAGTTTCCGCGAGTCGCGTTTCCTTCGTTTTTGCCCTTTCGTACTTTGCGGTACTTAGTTTTCTTTGGAAGTAGCATTACTTGTCGTTCCTCTCGCCTTTGTAGATCCAGACTTTGACACCAATGATGCCGGCAGGAGTTTTCGCTCGTGCAGCGTGGAAGTCAATATCAGCACGTAGGGTGTGAAGTGGGACTGAACCTTCGATAGTTTTCTCTCGTCGCGCCATTTCAGCGTTGTTCAAACGACCAGCAACTTGGATACGGACACCTTTAGCGCCTGCATTCATAGTATTTTGTGCAGCCATTTTGGTTGCACGGCGGAAGTTAGCACGTCGCATCAATTGGTGAGCGATGTTTTCAGCAACAAGCTTCGCTGACATGTCAGGACGCTTGATTTCTTCGATGTTAATACGAACTGGAAGACTTGCGATCTTTTCAAGTTCGTTCTTTAGTTCTGTGACACCAGCGCCACCGCGACCGATCACAACACCAGCTTTAGCTGTGTGGATAGTTACAGTAACAAGGTTTGCAGAACGTTCGATTTCAACACGTCCGATTGTTGGACGAGATTCGAAACGCTTTTCAACGTGTTCACGAATCTTGATGTCTTCGATCAGAAGGCGTGAGAAGTCTTTTTTGCTAGCGAACCAGCGAGAGTCCCAGTTCTTAGTGAGCTGGAGACGGAAGCTAATTGGATTTACTTTCTGTCCCATTATTTGGTCTCCTCTTTAACTGGTGCTTCTGCCTTAGCAGGTGTAGCTTTCGCAGCAACCTTCTTTGGCTTGATAGTACCTGTCACTTCAATCAAAATGTTTGAAGATTTCTTTTGGAATGGCAGTGCACGTCCACGGCTCGCAGGGACAAAACGCTTCAAACGTGTACCAGTTGTGACAGAAAGAGTGACAATAGTCAGAGTCTTAGGGTCAAATCCGTGGTTGTTTACAGCATTAGCCTTTGCACTTTCGATCACTTTGATAAGTGGGCGAACAGCACGCTTTGGTGTGTGGTTTAGGATGACAAGTGCATCAGCGACAGTACGGTTACGTACAAGGCTCGCGACAAGGCTCACTTTACGTGGAGTCTGGTCAACGCCCTTTGCATATGCGCGTACTTTGTCAGCGTCAGCTACTCGGTTTTTAGTCGTATTAGCCATGATTACTTACTCTTACCTCCGTGTTTACGGAACTTACGAGTTGGGCTAAACTCACCGAGCTTGTGGCCAACCATGTTTTCAGAAACAAGGACAGGAACGTGTACTTTACCGTTGTGAACAGCGATCGTACGACCAACCATTTCAGGAGTAATAGTACTTGCACGTGCCCAAGTCTTGATGATTGTGCGGTCTTCGAGACTAAGAGCAGCCACTTTTTTAGCTAGCTTGAAGTCAATGAAAGGACCTTTTTTAAGTGATCTACTCATTATCGCTTCCTCTTCGCGTCGTGACGCGTCCTTACAATTAATCCGGCAACGTCTTTACGACGACGTGTTCGGTAACCAAGCGTCAATTGACCCCAAGGAGTACGAGGCGCTTTACCAGGACCATGTCGTCCACCGTCACCACCACCATGTGGGTGATCTGCGGCGTTCATTACAACACCACGGACAGATGGGCGAATACCCTTACGTCGGTTACGACCAGCAGAACCAATCTTAATATTTTGGTGTTGGACATTTCCAACGATACCAAGTGCAGCCGTTACTTCAAGTCGGAAGCGGCGAACCTCTCCTGATGGAAGACGGACTTGCGCGTAGTCACCTTCTTTAGCCATAAGCTGTGCCTTTGTTCCAGCAGAACGTACCATCTGAGCTCCTTTTCCAGGGTGCATTTCGATAGCGTAGATCTGTGAACCAACAGGGATCTTTGAAAGTGGCATACGGTTTGAAGACTCAACAGGTGCTTCAGGTCCACTGACGATCACTTTGCCTTTAAACATAGATGTATCGGCAAGGATGTAGTGGTACACGTTGTTTTGGTCTTTGACACGTGCAATACGCGCGCTTCGGTTTGGATCGTATTCAATTTCCTCAACAGTAACCGTAAGGCCAGCTGCAAGGTTGTGATCCATTAGACGATAGTGACGCTTTACACCACCACCGCGATGACGGACAGTAATGCGACCACTATTGTTTCGTCCAGCGTTCTGCTTCTTGCTCTTTAGAAGAGACTTCAGAGGTTTGCGAGTAGTAACTTCGCTCATGTCCTGAGTCGTCATGCCACGGCGGGCAGGAGTCGTTGGGTTGTAGAGTTTAATAGCCATTACTTCTTCTCCTCTTCAGCTGGTTGCTCGAAGACGTTAATTGAGTTACCGGCAGCAAGTGTGACATATGCCTTCTTGCTATCGACACGCTTTGTTGTTCCAGGGTACTTGTTCTTTCCACGAGAGAAACGAACTGCTTTACCACTTTGAACAAGTGTCTTGATCGCAACAATCGTTACCTCGTATTGAGTTTGGATTGCATCTTTGATCTGTTGCTTGTTCGCAGATTTAGGAACGTTAAATACATAAATGTTCTTTTGGCTTTGTCCGTAAGCCTTTTCAGTCGTTACAGGTGTAACTAGAATTGGTGAAGTCATATTACGCCTCCTCCTTAACTAACCAGCTCTGTAGAGTTGGAACTGAAGCCTTCGATAGGACAATCGCATCAGCATTCAATAGGTGGTACACGTTCAAGTACTTAGTACTGACGAGTAATACGTTTTGAACGTTGTTTGTTGCACGAAGCAGTTCAGGTGTTTTCTCGTCAACAACGAGGAGGACCTTGCGAGTCAACTTGTTGTCTTCGAGGAACTTGATAGTTTCAGCTGTCTTACCAGTCGTCTTGAAATCAAGAATAGAAATTTTTCCTTCTTGGTTTGCAATTGTCAAAGCTTGGCGTACTGCCTGTCGCTTAGACTGAGTTGTGATCTTAAGCTTGTAGTTTTCGTTTCCAAGAGGACCGAAAACGATACCACCACCGCGCCAGATTGGGTTACGTGATGAACCAAAACGTGCACGTCCTGTTCCCTTTTGCTTCCATGGCTTCTTACCACCACCGCGGACAAGTCCACGAGTCAGTGTTGTAGCGCTCGCCTTACGGCTGTTTGCGAGGTATGCATCATATGCAAGCTTCAATAGTGCGTGGTTTTTAACTTCCACATTGAAGACATCCTCTGGAAGAGTTGTTGCTGTTGTTGCTTTAACTGTATCAGCCATTATGCTTTTCCTCCCGTAGCGAAGCGTTGAGCGTCAATGACGATCAGGCCTTTTTTAGGACCTGGAACAGCGCCGCGTAGACCGATAAGATTGTTCTCGATGTCAATGTAGCTGACAATGAGGTTCTTAACGGTAACTTGGTCGTGGCCCATACGGCCAGCCATACGCTTACCTTTAAAGACTTTTTGCGGGTACATCGATCCGATTGAACCCGGTTTACGAACGTTTCCGTTACCACCGTGAGTACTTTTACTCGTTGCAAAGTTGTGTCGTTTCACAGTTCCTGCGAATCCTTTACCTTTGCTTGTTCCGGTAGCATCGACGATGTCGCCGAGTTGGAACGCGTTAACGTCGATTGTGCTACCAACAGTTAATTCTGCTGGTAGGGCGTCGACGCGAAATTCACGAATGAATTTCGGTGTGACAGAGCTGGACTTTACGTGTCCAGCAACGGCCTTGCTCAGGTTCTTACCTAAATCAAATCCTACTTGTACTGCGTTGTAGCCGTCGATATCGACAGACTTCACCTGAGTCACAGTCACAGGACCAGCTTTAATAAGCGTGACAGGAACTGCCTTGCCATCTTCGCTGATGATTTGGGTCATACCAATTTTGGTACCGAGAAGTGCTTTCATAGACTTCTAAACTCCCACTTAAAATTCTTGGCAAGAAGCAGTATCCGATGCCCCAGTCGCAGCTTTGCTACGTACTTTTACGGGGGTAGGACTTACTAGTTCACCAAGAATAGTTATTATTTTCGTAATGTTACCGACTTAATATACCAAATTAAACGTCTGTCGTCAAGGTGTTAGCCCTCTTTAGACTACAATGACGAAAAGTGCTTGTGCTGTACAATAGTACGTATGCGAAATCACTCACCGCGACGCTTGCCTCGCTTTCTAAAAAAACACTTTATTAGTATTCTTATCATCATCGTTGCACTTGGTGCTGCTGGGGGCTTTTATTATTGGTACAGTTCGACCAAAAATGCCGAAATACAAAAGATCGAAGCGGACTCTAAAGCACTGACAATCGCCTCTAATAAGAAACTGGCAGAAATTAAAGCAGTCAAAGCCGCAAAGGCAGCTAAAGAAGCTGCAGAACTAAAAGCCAAGCAAGAGGCTGAAGCCAAAGCAGCTGCTGAAGCAGCCCGCGTCGCTACCGAAGCTACAGCAATCAATTCTGCGAGTTGTAACACTTCAAAGTCACACAACAACCCCGCATCCATAGATGTGGTTGTAAACAAGAAGCACTGCATGAGTCCGGTAAAGTTCGTCCCCGGTGACCTCACAACCGTCATCGATTCTAAAGGAACGTCATACCCGTTAAGTACCAAAGCAGCGGCAGCATTCAATTCGCTTTCGGCTGCAGCCGTAGCGGCAGATCAGGCATTTTACCTCACAAGTAGCTACCGATCGTATAACGAACAAGTCTCTACGTATGCTTACTGGGTCAATACCAGTGGCGCAGCCGGTGCAGATACTTACAGTGCACGCCCGGGCTATAGCGAACACCAGACGGGACTCGTCTTTGATGTTGCTGCAACCGTTGGTGGAAAGAACTACGTATTGAGCGATTTCTCAAAGACCTCACAGTATCAGTGGCTCGTTGCCAATGCAGCCGACTATGGCTTTATCCAGCGCTATTACGCAGGCTACGAGGGTATCACTGGCTACAGCGCCGAAGAATGGCACTACAGGTACGTAGGCGTGGCTGTAGCGAAGGATATGCAGGCAAAAGGTATCAAGACCCTCGAGCAGTATTGGGGAGTCATTGGTGGCGACTACTATTAACCACTTGTGCTTATCCCCTATCTGGGCGATAATACAGTCATTAGCTTCATAACTCATAAGGATACGTATGGTCACTAAGAAAACAGTGAAAAAGACGGTAAAAAAAGCAGTTGCGAAATCACCTGTTAAAAAAGTCGTCAAAAAAGTTGCAGCAAAAGTTAAAAAACCAGCACCAATGAAGTCATTCAAGGTGTATCGCAACAACGAACCTTTCACAACTTTCCGCGTTAGTCGCCAAACTGTGTACTGGCTCGTCCTTCTTTTGTTCATCGTTATTACACAACTATGGATCCTGAAACTGCAGCTTGATATCGCTTCATTAACTGACTCGATCTTGAATCAGTAAAAACAGCATACAAAAAGAGCCTCGTTACGAGGCTCTTTTTGTATGGGCTAAAAACTACATTCGGATTTCTGCATCAACACCAGCTGGAAGGCTGAGGTTCTGTAGGCTGTCGATAGTCTTTGGAGTTGCGTTCGTGATGTCGATAAGACGTTTGTGAATACGCATTTCAAAAGCCTCACCACCCTTTTTGTATACGTGTGGTGACTTCACAACTGTGAAGGTACTACGACGTGTAGGAAGTGGTACTGGTCCGGCGATGCTTGCACCACTACGGATTGCTGTGTCGATAATTTGTTTTGCTGATTGGTCGATGACTTTGTGGTCATATGCCTTTAGGCGGATACGAATACGTAGGCCTTGGTCTTTTGGTGCTTCTGCCATGAGGAAGAAACCTTTCTTGTGTTGTGCGATGTAACCTCTGCTCGAATCGGTCTTGAAGTATCAAGCATTGCGTCTGGCCGAGTTCTCATCACGGATTAATATTCTTAATTACTTTAACAGTTTTCCTGACAGATGTAAATCCCCGTTAGATTGACAGAATTGTAAAATTTCACTATAATACAGTATTGTCCTATCCGTACATGAGAGAAACGAGTGCTATGCACACGAAGAGAAAACCCTCGGGTCGACATGTGTCACCCGTACCCGAGTGGTTTGCAGTCACGCTCAGTTTGCTCGACGAGAGCGAATTGAATGCTGCACACCACTACTACACCGTAGCTCTACCTGAACGCGTCGAGAGCACCCCACTCTACGATTTCGAGCAGGAGCTTGAGGTAGGTTCAGAATCATGGTTCGACCTGCTGAGCGCAGAAAAGCAAGCACAAGTGCTTGAGCTGATTCGTGCTCGACTGCTCGATGAGTATGGGCTGACGCTCACCTTTTACCCGAAGCACGGCTATCCCAAGCTCAAGAACGGACCAAAAGGTGGCTATCGATTCGAGATCGCCTACAACATCCCCGCCAACGCCCGTTGATGCGAACCCCAAAGGTTCCTCCGGGAACTGGCGGGTTTCGCATTTCTTAAAATAATGGTAATAATATACTTATGACAAAAGAAAACCGCTTTGAAGGCACTGTTACCTTTCGCCACCGGAACATCTTGCAAATTGATGGACGCACTATCGAAACTCCAGATATATTTCCCCATGAACTGCAAGAAGTCGTAGACCTCATTGATGATCAACTACGTCTTCACATGCCAGAGATTGCTTCAGAGGAACAAGTGTACCGTCCGACAGAATCACGTTTCCTACGTCCAGTTATTCTTATTGCACGTCTTGCACTCATAGATCAACCCTACAACGCCTTAACGCAGCAAGCACTTATTAGCAAGCAGCGACACATCGTCCACAGTGCATTACTTACCGACGAAGCACTTCCTTACTGGACTGCTGTTGAACGAACACAGTTTAACCCTCAGGCACACGTCATCGAAGGAGCTCCCAAGGATTTCAGTGGTGTTTGGCTTGGTGTCAGCGAAAAATCATAAACAGTGTTGCTCATCAAAAAAACCTCCGATTACTCGGAGGTTTTTTGTTAGTTAGAAGTTCTAACTCTTTAGCGAATGCTAATCGTTGTTACTTAACGATCTTGGTTACAACACCAGCACCAACAGTCTTACCACCTTCACGAATAGCGAAGTTTAGACCTTGTTCCATGGCGATTGGAGCGAGTAATTTTACCTTGAAAGTAAGTGTGTCACCAGGGATGACAAGTTCCTTGTCAGCTGGAAGTTCAACTTCACCAGTAACGTCAGTTGTACGGAAGTAGAACTGTGGTTTGTAACCCTTTGAGAATGGAGTGTGGCGGCCGCCTTCTTCCTTCTTAAGGATGTACACTTCAGCGTCAAACTCTGTGTGAGGTGTGACTGAACCTGGTTTTACAATAACTTGACCACGTTCGATTTGTTCGCGCTCAATACCACGAAGGAGGAGTCCGGCGTTGTCACCAGCTTGTCCACGGTCGAGGTTCTTCTTGAATGCTTCGATACCAGTAACGGTTGAAGTCTGTGTCTTTTTCACACCAACGATTTCAACTGGGTCGTTAATGTTGATAACACCAGTTTCGATACGTCCAGTAGCAACTGTTCCACGTCCCTTAATTGAGAAGACGTCTTCGATAGGCATAAGGAAAGGCTTGTCGAGGTCGCGTGGTGGTTGTGGGATGTAAGCGTCGATAGCTGCAACCAATTCCATGATTGCGTCTTCTGATGCTTCGTCACCTTCAAGAGCCTTTGTAGCAGAACCCTTGATGATAGGAGCGTCTTCGTCGTAACCGTTCTTAGCGAGCAGTTCACGAATGTCCATTTCAACGAGCTCAACGAGTTCAGGGTCAGCAAGGTCCATCTTGTTAAGGAAAACAAGGATCTTTGGCACACCAACTTGGTGAGCAAGAAGAACGTGTTCACGAGTTTGTGGAAGTGGACCATCGTTTGCAGCAACCACAAGGATAGCACCATCGATTTGTGCAGCACCTGTGATCATGTTCTTAACGTAGTCGGCGTGACCTGGCATGTCGACGTGTGCGTAGTGACGGTTTTCTGATTCGTACTCTTGGTGAGATGTCGCGATAGTAATACCACGTGCACGCTCTTCAGGAGCGTTGTCGATCATTGCGTAGTCAACTTTTTTGTTAACTTCGCTAGGAAGACGCTTTGCAAGCACCGTAGTGATGGCTGCAGTTAGAGTTGTTTTACCGTGGTCAACGTGACCCATAGTTCCGACGTTAACGTGGGCTTTTGTGCGATCGAAATCAGCCATATTAGATTAAATCTCCTTTAATTATTTTCGCACAAGGCAACAGACCTCATGACGTATAAGGACAATTATACAGACTTTTTAAGCTTTCGTAAAGAGGTTTTACTCTTTTCGCACCCGTACCATATCTACATTCCAAAGTTTTGGTGACTGTATAAACTTCTGATGTAAGCGCGCCTTCTCCGTAACGTACATTTCTTGTCGTATACCATCCAGTCCTGATAAGACCGCAAGCTCATCAAGGCGCACTCGATCAGTCGTACGAAAAGTGTACTTCATACGCGAAACAACCTCGGCCATAAAGATATACAGCGATTCGTATGCCAGTTGAACCTCAGTTGTATGCTCGACTGCGTATGATGACCCATGGAACAATCCGCACCGTACCTCATACCAAAAGTGTATAAGCCCCCTCCAGTCATCACTGTCATTCACCCTTCCACTCCATCCACCTAGCTCACTTTTTAACGGCGTGTTCGCCGTCTGAATTACAATGCGTATCAGTACCTGCCGCAATGCATCCAGTGATCGACCTTGCAGATAGTCATCCCATATAACAAACCTTTCTTTCAAGATTTGAATAGCCTCATAGTCATTATCCTTACCTGTTACTTTTCGATACCAGGCGTTATATGCCACATACAGTCGCATAAACAAATCACGATACTCGATAGTAGAACGATCAAACCAAACGTAGATTACCGATTCGGTTACACTTACCATGATTCGCCTCGCAGCGATCGCTCACCTCTACTACTGACGATCAACAACCCATGTACCGTCACGCTAAACAGCTGTGCCATATTTGTAATATCGCGGGCAAGGCTCAATTCGAATAATGATGGCTCAAGTGAATGCATATCGTAGCCTACTGCGATAAATAGCCCCGCTGCTTGATCCGTTACGACATGCGAAAAGATATCACGTAACACCATCGATGGATGGTCACTCGTTTCGATGTTTAGTGTTCTTTGCGCAATGAGCCCTTTTCCACCGTCCAGCGTGACATACACAAGCATCTGTCGCCGAGCATGCACAACTTGCGAGAATAATGCGCGCTGTTTATCAACGGTATCGATGGTTCGTTGTTTACGTAGTAGCGGATAACGACTCGCCAGCTCGAACGACGCCATAATTAACGATGCGCGTGCAACACCAAGCCCTGACACCCCCACAAGCTGCTCAAGTGTCAGTTCACCACCGTACTTTGATAAAAGTTTTAACGTCTTACGTGCGATCTTTACTGCGCTTAACTGGGCATTACCGGTTCCTATGAGTACCTGTAGTAGCTCAAGGTTTGTCAGTGATCCTACACCTTTCTTTTGTAGTTTTTCGCGTGGTCGATCGTACGTCGTATCTGTGTTCATGTATCTATTTTAAAAAACAAACATGGTAACATTCTTAATCAAACAAAAACCGCGCCCAGATGGACGCGGTATATTTTGCAAGCAGTACTAGTTGCTTGATCGCTTGGCGATGATCTCGGCTGCAACGTTTGGTGGAACTTCCTCGTATTGAGCAACTTCCATCGTTGATGCTGCACGACCTTGGCTCATTGAACGAATATCGTTCGTGTAACCAAAGAGGTTCGAAAGTGGAACGAACGCACGGATCAACTTTGCGCCACCAGGAATGTCTTCCATAGCGTCGATACGGCCACGTCGACCGTTAAGGTCACCGATGATGTCACCCATGAAGTCTTCAGGAGTCGAAACTTCGACTTTCATGACAGGCTCAAGGATAACTGGACGCGCCTTTGGAATACCTTCCTTTACAGCGATAACACCGGCAAGACCGAAGGCAAGTTCGCTTGAGTCCACGTCGTGGTAGCTACCGTCGTAGAGCGTTGCTTTCACACCGATCATTGGGTACCCAGCGATAACTCCGCCTTCAAGTGTTTCACGAATACTCTTTTCAACAGGCTTGATGTATTCTTTTGGAACCACACCACCCTTGATTGCGTCGACGAACTCGTAGCCAATACCTGATTCTGTCGGCTCGAAACGAATCCAAACATCACCATATTGACCACGTCCACCAGATTGCTTGGCGTGCTTACCTTCGGCTTCAACTGTACCGCGGATTGTTTCACGGAAGGCAACTTGAGGCTCGCCAACGTTTGCTTCAACGTTGAATTCACGCTTCATACGGTCAACAAGGATTTCAAGGTGAAGCTCACCCATTCCTGACATAATTGTCTGGCCTGTTTCTTCGTCAGTGTGGATACGGAATGTAGGGTCTTCTTCAGCAAGGCGTTGCAGTGCAATACCCATTTTTTCTTGGTCAGCCTTTGTCTTTGGCTCGACAGCAATCGACACAGGTGGTTCTGGGAACTCAATAGATTCAAGGAGCACTGGGTTTGCTGGATCAGCAAGTGTGTGTCCGGTAAATGTGTCCTTTAGACCAACCACTGCAGCGATGTCACCAGCACCGATCATGTCGATGTCTTCACGCTTGTCTGCGTGCATACGGACAACACGTCCGATACGTTCTTTTTCACCAGTTGTGGTGTTAAGGACGTAACTACCAGCAGTCAATTTACCGCTGTAGACACGGACGAAGATCAAACGACCAACGTAAGGGTCAGTAGCGATCTTGAAAGCAAGCGCAGAAAGTGGCTCGCTATCAGATGGTTGACGTTCTACGATGTCACCAGTCTTAGGGTTTGTTGCTTGAGTTGCACCAACATCAAGTGGAGATGGAAGGTAGTCGTTAATAAGGTCAAGAACCTTTTCAACAATCACACCACGGCCATCACCACCAGTAACGAGGTAGAAGTCACCAGCAAGCACACGCTTACGAAGTGCACGCTTTAGGTCTTCGGTAGTGATTGATTCTTCGCCTTCGTTAAGGAAGCGTTCGAACAATTCATCTTCAGCTTCAACAGCTGCTTCAACCAGAAGACTACGAGCGTTCTTTGCTTTTTGCAGCATATCAGCAGGAATCTCGCCGACAACTAGTTCGTGGTCTGTGTAGTCGCTGTAGGTATAAGCCTTCATGTCGATAAGGTCGACAACACCGTTAATTTCCTTTTCGAAGCCGATAGGAAGGTGGACAGGTAGTGCCTGCTTTGAAAGACGTAGGTGAATAGTATCAAGAGATTTGTAGAAGTCACCACCAATTTGGTTGATCTTGTTGATGAAACAGATGCGAGGCACACCATATTTGTTAGCCTGGCGCCAAACAGTTTCAGACTGAGCTTCAACACCCATCTTACCGTCGAAGATAGTTACCGCGCCGTCAAGAACACGAAGTGAACGTTCTACTTCAACCGTAAAGTCGATGTGTCCAGGTGTGTCAATAATGTTAATCGTGTGGCCCTTCCACTGTGCTGTAACGGCAGCTGAAGTAATCGTGATACCACGTTCTTTTTCTTGAGCCATCCAGTCGGTAGTGGTGCCGTCTTCTGCACCAGTACCCTTCACAACACCAATTTTGTGGTTAATACCTGTACGGTACAAAATACCTTCAGTTGTTGTGGTTTTACCTGCGTCAATGTGCGCGATAATTCCTACGTTGCGGAAGTCCTTCAATTGGACAGTTTTTTGGGCCATGGTTGGTCGTCTCTTTCTCTATTAAATTCACACTTACGTTGATACTATTTTTTGCCATAAAAAATAGCGCTTATAGGTACATTATAACAGATTTATGAATTATTCACTAGTGTGGTACGAACACTTCTATGTCAGTCAGTTTTATATACCATGATGCATCATTGCTATAGGTTGCCAAGTACAATGCTTGTCGTTTCGTCTCCACTAACTCTTGGTCACTCTTTTTATACGCAGGCATCACAATTAGATCGCGCATAAGACTTGTTATCATAAGATACGGACTGTCATCAACTAACTCAAATGAGCCATTTATCTTCTCGTTTTCACGTGGTAACTTCAAAATTGGGCGTGCTCCGACCGAATACAGGCGGTTTATATCTACATAATTTTTTATCAGATCGATCACACAATCAATATATTGTTGGTTTGATTGATCAATAACATTGAGAATTTTAGAAACTTCATAGCCGACTTTCCGCATATAGGCTGCGTCCTGGGGTGCGCTAACGAGGAGTGTGTTGAGATTATCAATTGCACACACAAGTATTTCATCGTCAGAATCCATAAGAACCGTCAAAAGATCAGACACGCGCTGATTCCTGCGGTCATCCATAAACTCCATCTGCGTTACCCCAACATCACCGATGGCACAGATTGATCCCATAATATGTGGTGACGCCATTTCACCAATCGCCACCTGATACACAAGAACTGGTTTTATAAATACGGTTTCACCCTCTTGTCCCAACTCAATCCTTGTTTCAAAGCCTTTCAGTATTCCTTCTATTTCTTCCCCAAAAGACAAGTCTCGTTTCGTATTCTCGTCCGTCCGAGATTGCACAATTGTGCTATTAAGTTCGGGCATTTTTCGAGCATTTGGAACAATGATGCCGTCTCCAGTTAAAACAACTGGGAGATCATACAGTTCAGCGTCTATTAGGATTTTATCTAGCTCATCTGTACGCTCTTTCATAAGCTCCAACACAGAGGCAAGTTCCTGCTCGTTTGCCTCAGCCCTAATGGTAGCTGCCTGTAGCTGTAGGTCAATCGCGAGTTCAAAAACAGGATGCGCGTGCTTCATCGCCAGCAACTGTTCGCCGTAGTTTTGATCCGTATCGTAATACGATTCAATGATATGCTCTAAGTTTTGCATTTCCGCAGAGGTGTGCGAAGTATGTTCTGAATTGTGTACAGGTTCCATTACAACTCGTCGCTTCTGTTATTATTTTGGTAATACGACACAGCCAGCTCTTTGTATGGCCTACCTTCTGCAATCAGTTGGTCGGTATACATATCCCAGGCCGCATACAACGAAACACCGAATCCCATCACAAAGCCACCTCGTTGCTCTGGTGTAGGTATCAGTTCATCAGCCCAATTATTGACCGTCTCAAGTGTATTGGTTGCAAGATTACGGATTTGCGTTGCTGCCATTGCGGAAAATCCAAGCCGTAACCCTTCCGTACTATCCTCACCGCCCAGCGTCGCATATTCAAGTATTTCACTAGGTGACAAGAAATTCAGGTTAATTTCTATTTGATGATATGGAAAATATTTCGTGCTTAAATCTGGGTATGTCAGCTCATTTAGCATATTGCCAAAAAGCATTCCCGAAAAAGCAGAATTTGCGAGTTGGTGGCGCGCATCTATAAGCACATCATCTTCATCTTTTCTTTCGAAATGCAAAGCCAAGCGAGATAGCGGCCTTAAGACATTGTCATTGAAGTTTTGGCTATATTTACGTTCAACGCGATACTCTCCAAGCACACTCGCAATCCCGCCGACGCGTTCAGCCTCGCGATCAATTGAACGAACGAACGATCCGATCTTCTTTCCCGATGGTATAACAAAATTTTCAGGCAATGAGCGCATATGATTTAATTCCACTACAGTCTCTCTGACGTTGTCGGTAATATTTGTGTGATTATAACACTTTAAGCAGTGTGGAACAAAAATATTTCACTTTATAACATTGGCGTCAAGCCGCTCGTAACGACCATGCCTAATTTTGCAGCACAGCATATCATACAGCTAAGCCCGGATACGTCTTTGCAACGTCACGAGTAGTATAGAACCTTGTTAATCCACCGAGTGCCACCCGCTCATATGTTCCACCCCTTTGGTATAGTCTTAGCATATCGCGAACATCATGCGACAAGCGCTCAACGATAAGTGTATCCTTCAAATTGGCAGTACCGTCAACGTAACGATTAAATGCATCATTTGTCTTGCGTGGATCAACGCCATCTGGAGTTAAGTGCATCTTCCCCCTAATAATAAGTGCTCTGTAACGTTTTCTATCTCGAAGTGAGGCGCTGGCTTTAATTTCAATTGGCAGTACTTTTTTTACCGTCCCCCAATGTTGGTTAATGACTGACATATCATGCGTCTGTTCACGGTGATAATATCCACTATCACCTCTTGCTGTCGCTGGCATCGGTATATACCGAGGATCATCATTATATAATAGTGCAGAATACGCATTTATCTCGTGCATTAACCCTAAATATCCGTTTGCCTCCGAGATTGAGCCGCCCTCCCGGGCTGCTGTCATATCACTTGCTGTCATATGCGCTATCGACACGACGTCCCTTAGTACATCCATTCGCACCGATGACGTCACATCCCCTTTCACTAGATCTTTCATAAGTGGCGCGAATGCAAGTGTCACAGCAAGTCTATGTGGCGTATCATGTTCATCAATTAATGATCCGTATTGCACTGATCGGTTGAGCTGCATTTCTCTGTTCAGCGCTGTTTGCCATAGAGACTCTGCACGCTCTACGAACTCGAAACGCTCAGATCGTGTGCGTGTCTGATCAAATAGACCAATTTCTGCAAAAGACCATGCACCTGCATCCACAAAACGTGGCATATATTGACCCTCTAAAGATTCGCCAATATGTTCAAGTTCTCTGTAACCAGACGCACCGAGTGCAACTTTGTGCATTTTCAGGTAGCGATGATAGGTGTCATTTTCTAGAAATTTTAGGTGTGAGGTATTCAGTATATAAGGCTCGACTGCACCGAGTTCTACTTCATCATTCGTTGTGTCGGCGCGTAGTTCTTGGAGCGTATCATAGCCGGGCATTTTCCCCGTGTTGCTCCAAGAACTTTCCATCTAGTCCCCGATTACTTTTACAGTGTTTGTGTTGTTTCCCATTTGTCTCTGTTATACATGAGCGGAATAACGCTGTAAAGCTTTTCACTCATAAATAAACAAAAACCCGGACGAATCCGGGTTTAATGTAGCTGCGGCTAAGATTAGCTGCGGGCAAAGTGTGCAAACGCGCGGTTTGCTTCTGCCATTTTGTGTGTGTCTTCTTTTTTCTTGAAGGCAGCACCAGTTTCGTTGTACGCATCAACAATTTCAAGTGCAAGACGTTGGCTGTAAGGGATACCCTTACGTGAACGTGCAGCTTGTACTAACCATGAGAATGAGTAGTGTAGTTGACGGTGACCAGCAACTGGGAATGGAATTTGGTAGTTAGCACCACCAACACGACGAGATTTAACTTCGAAGTTTGGAGATACGTTCTTGAGTGCTCGTTCGAACACTTCAAGTGGGTTTTCGCTTTCAAGCTTCTTTGCTGCTGTTTCGAGTGCTGTGTAGACAGCCTTCTCAGCAGTAAGTTTCTTACCATCGAGCATGGATTTGTTGATCAAACGTTGAACCAAAACGCTTTGGTAGCGGCGGTCAGGTGTAAGAACACGTTGGAGGCTAGCGGTTACTTTACGAGGCATTACTTGCTCTCTTTCTTAGTTCCGTATTTGCTACGGCCCTGTTGACGATTCGCGACACCTTGAAGGTCAAGTGCACCGCGAACGATGTGATAACGGACACCTGGAAGGTCTGGCACACGTCCACCGCGAACAAGCACAACGGCGTGTTCTTGGAGGTTGTGACCTTCACCACCGATGTATGCCCACACTTCTTGACCGTTAGTCAAGCGAACACGTGCAACCTTGCGGAGTGCAGAGTTAGGCTTTTTTGGTGTCTTGGTTGTTACCTTGATACATACACCACGCTTTAGTGGGGCATTTTGTTCGTAGTAACGAGTCTTGAGCGCATTGTGAATGCGACCAAGTGCAGGTGACTTACTTTTCGTGTTAGCCGTCTTGCGAGGCTTACGAACCAGTTGGTTGATTGTTGGCATTAAAAATAAAACTTTCGTTATTAATTATTTTGTAGAAGAATTCTACGGGTGGTTCTAAGAGGTCAGCATCCTCTAGGAACATTGTTTACCTCAGTTACGAAACTTGTACACTGCCTCGTAATAGATAAACGGAAACTCACCTGTCATCATAACAAAAATAGCGACAATTGTCCAGTGGTGGCATCGAGGTCGTGCTATATTAATAGATAGTAGACCAACATAGGAGTTTTGCTTCATGAAACATGACGAAGAGATCGAGATTACATCAGAATTTGATGAAATCGACTCTATGGATTCGGCTCCTGTAAAACACCTCTCTATTAAGCCAAAAAAGAAGCGTCATATCGTACGTAATATCATTATTACATTGCTTGTTTTAGCAGTACTCGCTGCCGGTGGATACATTGGCTATCTCCTCATTAAACCCCTCGAGCCAGGCGCTGCGGAACCTGCCGCTCCTGTAAAGATCGCTCCCCTTTCCGCCACTGCGCTGACTGGTCAGATTAAGCTCAAAATGACGGGTAAAATAAAGATCACCGACACTGATGCGGACGGATCAGTGGCCAAGACCTACACTGTTCCAAACTACAAACCTGATGGCTATGATTTTGCAGTACAGCCAACAAAAGACACAGGCTTTATGACATTCAGCACCACCGATGTTGCTAAAAAAGATCTCGAGCAAATCGAATTAACATTGGTCGCCCACCAATTAGGTAAAACAGTGCTCGACGCCGGGAGCGCCTATAGCATGTACGTCGCACTCTATGAATCCCCTACCATTATTTGTCTTGTGAGTGACCAAAAGCCAGCATACGCAGATGGCCAATTCAATACTATGCTTGGATGTGCTGACAAATCCGCTTACATTGATAATGCAAAAATTCTGAAACCATACTTTACTGTATACGCATCCGAATCTGGTAATAACACGGTGCAAGTAGCAATGAGCTTGCCAGTTATTAAAGAGAGTCAAACACCAGGGTACGCGACCATGCAAATCGGCATTGGTGATGCACGGTATGGCTCCGTCGGTGGATTCGCCGCTCTGTTTTACCAAACACCAGATAAAGTCATTCACTACTTCACTGGTACACAAAGTCAAATTGCCTGTACTGCTTATAAAACACCTGATTTGAAGAAAGCCTATTTTGGCGAATCATGCTTTGATTCAACAAATAGCAAAGCTACCGTTAAACTCTAGAGACTCGATGCGTTTCGACAACGTGTTAAGATAAACGTATGCAACATACGCCTACACCTCCCACCAAAGAACTGACTATCGAACAGACGCCCCATAGTCCACCTCACTCACCAATACTTGGCGTTATTACAGTCGTCGCACATGCACTCTGTGCATCGGTTATCCTTTTTTATTTGTTTATATATACGTATGTTATCGACGTTAACTTTATCACTGCTTCGCGTAGCAATTTAGCTACAGAAATTTCAGTGTCTACTATTTATGTTGCCCTATTAGTAAGTGTATTGATTATCGCACTCGACCTACTATATATCCTCGTCACAAAACCTATTGGCACCAGAAAAGTATTATCGATTACATCTATCATCGGAACATCCCTGTTTGTCCTGCTGTCATTTAGTATCGTTATACTTACTTCAGTTTTCTCGCATAATCACTCATAATTTATTTACATAAAAAATACCCGCCATCACAGCGGGTATTTTTTATGCTTCGTCTAGTAACTGACTAGGCAGCGAGTTCGACGTCTTCGACGATATCAGACGCGACGATGTCTTCATCGATAGTATCAAGTGCAGTTGCACTATCAACACCGGTTCCAACAGGGATCTTACGTCCGATGATCACGTTTTCTTTCAAACCATTGAGGCGGTCGATACGTCCACTGACTGCGGCGTTGATCAGGACACGAGTCGTGTCTTGGAACGATGCAGCAGATAGGAAGCTATCAGACCAGATTGACACCTTGGTGATACCGAGGAGGAGTTGTGTAAACGCAACTGTTTCCTTACCTTCAGCAGCAAGCTTCTCGATTGCTTCCATAACAGCAGCACGTGATACGATGTCGCCTGTTACGAATGAGCTATCACCTGGATCTTCAACCTGCACGCGGCTGAACATTTGACGCACGATGATCTCGAGGTGCTTGTCAGCGACGTCTTGACCCTGTGCAGCGTAGATACGAAGCACGGCGTTAATGATGTAACGTTGTGTCGCTTCGATACCCTTGAGGCGCATCAGGTCGTGGAGGTTCAATGAACCACCGGTGAGGCGGTCACCCGCTTCAACCATGTCACCTGACTTAACTGTCAATTGGTAGTTTCCTGGAATTTCGTAACGAACTGGTGAGCTTGCGTTAGCGGCAAGGATCAAGAATTCGTCAGTTACTTCAACGACACCGTCGAATGGAGCAACTAATGGTTTAGATTCGCTTTCACCAGAGGCAAGAACGTCACCAACCTTTACGTTTGCACCAGATTTCACACCTGCAGTACGACCTTCAAGCGCAATTTGCTCGACGTGACCAGCTTCTGGAGTCACTTGGACGATGTACTTTTTGCCATCTTCCCATTGCTCTACAAGTCCGGTTACTTCAGTCATGTGTGCCATACCCTTTGGTGAACGAGCTTCGAAGAGCTCTTCCACACGAGGAAGACCCTGCGTGATGTCGCTTTCCTGCACACCACCGGCGTGGAAGGTACGAAGTGTTAGCTGTGTACCAGGTTCACCGACAGATTGCGCTGCGATAACACCAACTGGCTGTGCCTTTGCAACAAGCATATTGGTCGACATGTCGATACCGTAGCTTGATTGTGGCACACCACGAAGGTTCTTAGTTGAAAGGACTGAACGGATCTTAACCTCTGTAAGGTCTTGATCGTTTTCGATTGATTTCGCGATTGCTCGTGTAATCAATTCGCCAGCCTTAACGTGACCTTCAATGTCTTCTGCAGCGAAACGTCCATATAGACGGTTGCCGAAGTCGATCATTGTTTCTTCAGTTTCAGCACGGTAGATAGTAAATCCTTCGTCGTCACCAGGGGTGTCTTCAACGGTAAATACATCTTGTGAAACGTCAACCAAACGACGAGTTAGGTATCCTGAGTCGGCAGTCTTCAAAGCGGTGTCAATCAAACCCTTACGTGAACCACGTGTTGCTACGAATTGCTCAAGTGATGAAAGACCTTTTTTGTAGCTTGAGCGAATCGGGAGCTCGATCTCGCGGTTAGTTGCATCAACCATGATACCGATCATCGCGCTTGCAAGCTGGATGTTCGAGATATCACCACGTGCACCTGAGTTGACCATGACGGAGACAGATGTATCCATACCCTTAAGCTTCTCTGTGAGGAACTCAGTAATAGTACGAACCACACCACGCCAGGTAGAGACAGTTAGACTGTAACGTTCTTCTTCAGTAATCAACCCTTGGTTGAATTGTTCAGAAATCAGTGTCGTCTTCTTGTCACCTTCAGCGATGAACTCGTCAGTTTCAGGGAAGACAACGTAGTCGTCCTTGCTTGTTGATACCGCAGCGATTGTTGCAAATCGGAATGCAAGACCCTTCATACGGTCAGCAGTTTGGGCTGTTTGTTCAGCACCATACTTTTCGAAGATGGTGTTAAGAACCTTCTTCAATTGCTTCTTTGTTTGAACATTGTCGTCAAACGCGAGGTCTTCTGGAAGGATTTCGTTGAAGAAAACACGTCCAAGCGTTGTTTCGCGAGTTTCACCCTTTGCGTGAACACGGATTGGTGTCTGCAATTGGATCTTCTTGTTGTCATACGCCATTTCAGCTTCGTATACAGAGCTGAAGGCCTTACGAGCTTCAGTTTGTGCAGAAGGTTTGTTGTATGTCAGGTAGTAGTTACCAAGCACGATGTCCTGTGCGATTGAAAGCACTGGCGCACCATCAGCTGGCTTCAGAAGGTTTGCTGTTGCACTCATGAGCTCACGAGCTTCTTGTTGTGCTTGGCGTGAAAGTGGAAGGTGAACTGCCATCTGGTCACCGTCGTAGTCGGCGTTGAAACCGTTAGCGACGAGTGGGTGTAGTTGGATCGCTTTACCTTCAACAAGCTTCGGCATGAAAGCCTGGATTGAAAGACGGTGAAGTGATGGTGCACGGTTCAAGAGAACGTACTTACCAGCAATTACAGAGTCAAGGGCATCCCAGACAACTGCTTCACCAGCTTCGATCAAACGAGTAGCCGAACGAATGTTGTGTGCGTACTCACCTGCGATCAACCAGTGGATGACGAAAGGCTTGAAGAGTTCGAGTGCCATCTGCTTTGGCAGACCACATTCAGAAATCTTAAGCTTTGGACCAACCACAATAACTGAACGTCCACTGTAGTCAACACGCTTACCAAGAAGGTTCTGGCGGAAGCGTCCTTGCTTACCCTTTAGCATGTCAGAGATCGACTTGAGGCGGCGGCGGCCACCTGTCGCGTTCACTGCACGACCACCACGAGCTGCGCTGTTGTCGATCAAAGCATCAACTGCTTCTTGCAACATACGCATTTCGTTTCGGCGGATAACTTCAGGAGCGTTGAGCTCGATCAGCTTCTTTAGACGGTTGTTACGGTTGATCACACGACGGTAAAGGTCGTTAAGGTCAGATGTCGCGAAACGACCACCTGTAAGCTGAACCATAGGACGAAGGTCCGGTGGAATCACAGGAAGTACTGTTAGCGTCAAGCTTGATGGCTTGATACCAGCAGATTGCATACCTTCAAGCACCTTAAGGCGCTTGAGAAGTTTCTTTTCACGTTGACCCTTCGCACCAGCGACTTCTTCAGTGAGTTCAACAATAAGCTCAGGAAGCTTAATGCCATCGAGGAGTGCCTTTAGTGCAACACCACCCATGCCAACTTCAGCGAGGTCTTGGTACTCTTCAGGAAGGTTTCGGTAATCAACTTCGCTAATGAGGGCGTTCTTTACTAGGCTCTCAAGTTGCGCTTTTTTGATTGTGTAGCTTTCGTTCAACTCTTCAGTCTCACGAGTCATTGATTCAGCGATAGTCTTGACGTCAGCGCCTTCAACTTCTGCTTCTTTTTCGTGACGAATCTTGATCGCAGCGCGGCCAGCTTCAGTTTCAGCTTCAAGGTCGGCAAGGAACTTGTCGCGAGTTGTTTCGTCAGACTTTAGGATGACGTAGGTTGCAAAGTATGCGATTCGTTCGAGGTTACGAACAGTAATACCAAGAAGCAATGACATTGCTGATGGAGTACCACGCATAAACCAGATGTGTGCAACTGGACTTGCAAGTTGGATGTGTCCCATTCGTTCGCGACGAACAATAGACTTGGTAACGAGGTCACCGTTCTTGTCTACTGCAGCTTCACGAGAACGAACACCCTTTAGTTTGTTGTCGTGTGGGTTGATGTCTTTGACTGGACCGAAAATTCGTTCACAGAACAGACCGTCACGCTCAGGTTTCTGAGTACGGTAGTTGATAGTTTCAGGCTTAGTAACCTCACCATAACTCCATTTCATGACGTCTTCTGGGCTTGCAACACTCAATCGGATTGCGTCAAAGTCAGCGATGCCATTGTTTTGTAGTACGCGTGACATATTACACTTCCTCCTTGATTTCTTCTACTTCATCAATATCCTGAATACTCATTCCATCTTCGATTTCACCAATGTCATCGGCTTCGTCTAGAATAGTTTCGATTTCTTCTTCGTCATCACCATGTACGCTTGCAGCTGATACTGGTGATCCGTTGATAACACTTCCAATTACTTGTTCAGCGTCGACAACAGCGTCTTCAGACTCGTCGAGGAGGTCGACACGGAGGCCGAGTCCTTGAAGTTCTTTCACGAGGACGTTAAAGCTTTCAGGAAGCTTTGGACCAACAATTGGTTCGTTCTTAATGATTGATTCATACGCTTTCGCACGTCCATAGACGTCGTCAGACTTAATCGTCAACATTTCCTGCAAGGTTGCAGCAGCACCGTAGGCTTCGAGGGCCCAGACTTCCATCTCTCCGAATCGCTGACCACCATTTTGCGCTTTACCACCAAGTGGTTGTTGCGTGACCATAGTGTAAGGACCAGTTGAACGAGCGTGGATCTTGTCGCTTACCATGTGGTGAAGCTTCAACATGTGCATAACACCAACTGTGGTGCGTTCTTCAAATGGTTCACCGTTACGGCCGTCAAATAGTTGTGACTTTCCGTCGCGGGCAAAACCAGCTTTTTCAAGTTCGTCAGAGATAGTCTCGTCAGATACACCGTTGAATGGAGGGGTTGCAACTTTGTACCCAAGGGCACGTGCAGCCATACCAAGGTGTGTTTCGAACAGCTGTCCGATGTTCATACGAGATGGCACACCGAGTGGGTTCAAGACGACATCAACAGGTGTTCCGTCTTCCATAAATGGCATGTCTTCGATAGGAAGAATCTTTGCAACGACACCCTTGTTACCGTGACGTCCAGCCAGCTTGTCACCGACAGAGATCTTACGGAACTGAGCGACGAAGATTTGAATCTGCATCAAGACACCAGCCTTTAGTTCATGACCGTTCTCACGAGAGAAGATCTTTACACCAACGACTTTACCACCACCGGCGTTGTTCATACGTTGTGATGTATCACGAACGTCTTTTGCCTTTTCACCGAAGATTGCACGTAGGAGGCGTTCTTCAGATGAAAGTTCTTGTTCACCCTTAGGGGTAATCTTACCAACAAGGACATCACCAGATTTAACTTCTGAACCAAGTTGAACGATACCGTTCTCGTCGAGGTGACGAAGTGATTCTTCTGAAACATTTGGAATGTCACGAGTGACAATTTCTGGACCAAGCTTTGTCTCGCGGACTTCTACTGTGTAGTCCTTGATGTTGATGCTTGTGAGTGTGTCATCTTGTACGAGGCGTTGTGAAAGCACAATCGCGTCGTCCATGTTGTATCCAGACCATGGCATGAAGGCCACAGTAAGGTCACGACCAAGGGCGATTTCACCCTGATCAACAGAGGCACCTTCGATAATGATGTCGCCAGCCTTGAGCTTTTGACCACGTTCAACACGTACTTTTTGGTTCACAGAACGGTCGTCGTTAGACTTTGTAAAGTGAATTGGTTTGTACACCATAGTGCCAGTAGCGTACTTGACGTGCACTTCGTCACCGTCAGCACGTGTAACTTCACCTGCAGCTTCAGCAACAATCAGTTGGCTGGTGTTCTTGGCGATTTCGTGTTCGATACCTGTACCAACAACTGGTGATTCAGGTGTAAGTAGTGGCACAGCTTGCTTCTGCATGCTTGCGGCCATCAATGAACGGTCAACACGGTTCTTTTCAACGAATGGCACGAGGGCAGCAGTTGATCCAAGGATTTGCTTGTGGGCTGCATCCATGAATGTCACTTCTGTCGCGTCAACTTGCTCTGGGAGCAATCCGTTACGTGCACTCAAACGTTCTTCGCTAAATGTACCGTCTTCGTTCAGCTCGGCACCGGCGTCAGCAATCACTTCGACAGCTTCTTCAGAGGCGTCAAGGTATACAACTTCGTCAGTTACTTTACCGTTTGTAACGCGGAGGTAAGGAGTCTCGATGAAACCATACTCGTTAATACGTGCGTATGACGCAAGGTTCAATACCAGTCCAATGTTGGCACCTTCTGGTGTCTCAACCGCACAAAGGCGTCCGTAGTGAGTCGGGTGAGCGTCACGGACATCAAATCCGGCACGTTCACGGCTCAAACCACCTGGACCCATTGATGAAAGGCGGCGCTTGTGCGCAAGTTCAGCCAGTGGGTTCGTTTCGTCCATAAGTTGTGAAAGCTGTGAACTCGCAAAGAATTCACGAACAGCTGCAACAACTGGGCGAGCGTTAATTAGTTGGTTAGGAGAAACGTTCTCGATGTCAGACATAGACATACGGTCCATAGCGTTACGTTGCATACGAAGCATACCTACGCGGAACTGACGAGCAACGAGCTCACCTACTAATTTGACACGACGGTTTGAAAGCGCGTCGATGTCATCAGGAAGTTCCTGAGTGTTGTTAAGGCGGATGATTTCCTTCACGATTGCTTCAAGATCCTTCACCATGAAGACACGGTTTTCTGTCGTGTTTGGCACTTCAATGTTTAGGCGTTGGTTCAGCTTGTAGCGTCCTACACGGCTGTAGTCAAATCGTTTGAAGTCGAAGAACATACGTTCGATCATTGAACGAGCGTTGTCGACTGTAGCAAGATCACCTGGACGTAGGCGGCGATAGACCTCAATGAGAGCTTCATTTGTGCCACGTGCTGGATCTTTATCAAGTGTTGCGTCGATGTATTTTACTTCACCTGTGTCAACGTCTTCAAAGAGAGCTTTGATGTCAGTTGTCTTGTTGTATCCGAGTGCACGGAACAATGTTGTAACAGGAAGTTTACGACGACGGTCGATCTTTACGTAGATCGCACCATTTGATGCTGTTTCGAATTCAAGCCATGCGCCACGGCCTGGAATCAATTTCGCACCGTAGTTGTTACGTGTTGCAAGACGGTCGGCAGTAAAGAAGACACCAGCAGAACGAATCAGCTGAGAAACAACGACACGTTCAGTACCGTTAATAATGAAAGTTCCGCGTTCAGTCATCCATGGGTAGTCACCTAGGTAGATTTCCTGCTCTTTTACTTCACCAGTAACTTTGTTCGTTAGTTCAACAACAGCCTTCAATGGAGCATCGAAAGTTAAGTTATTTTCCTTAGCGTGTAGTTCTGTGTGCTTAGGTTCTTCGAAAGCGTATTTGCCAAAACGAAGTGCCAATTTTTGACCAGTATAGTCATCGATTGGGTTCAATTCAGCAAAAATTTCACCGAGTCCTGTTTCGACAAATTCTTGCCATGAAGACCGTTGGTGATCAATTAAGTTTGGGAGTGCTAGTGCTGTGTCGTCTTTTGTAAAGAAAACACGCTTCGCGTCGTTCGCACGTTTGGTGGTTGCCATAGGCGTATATGATCCTCGCAGTTAAATTGTTGTTAGACTTATTCCGTCGAATAAGAAGGGTTCTTTGGCTTGGAAGATTCCCTTAACCTCTGATTACACTGCTGCGATAAAATGGATTGCCACATCCTATTTAACGACATTCGAAACACATGAAAAATCAGGGCTACACTACTTCTAGTACTAGATTATGCGTGAAATTACGCCTTGCGTCAAGGGTAAACGGGGACTTTATTCTGTTTCTAGATCGCCATAAATAGCAATACCAGCAAAGCGAGCTGATAATCGGGCACGATCTTCGTCAGAAAAATGTTTTTCAACACCAGCACGCATCAATTCAGCAGTATGCTGTGCCTCAATATACAGTTTCGCATCCCGCAGCGTTCGTACAAGTTTCAGCATTACAACATCCTCTGGATGTTCGTTAATGGTTGCCGTCTGCACAACCTGAAAAGGTGTTTCCGCTTGATACTCACCTATTGCAGCAAGAATATCTTCGACATCTTGTTGATGTTTCTCTGATTCACGGACAACGTAGTGTATTTCTGCTTCAGCCATTGCTACTGACTTTATGCTTTTGTGATAACGTCGTCAATAAGTCCGTAGTCTTTAGCTTCTTTCGCACTCATCCAATAATCACGTTCGGCGTCTTTCTCAACCTTTGAAATCTTTTGTCCTGTGTTCTTCGCAAGGATTTCGTTCAGCATTTTCTTTAAGAAAATACCTTCCTTCAACGTAATCTCTTGATCAGTGATCTTGCCTTGTGTACCACTAGACGGTTGGTGAATCATAATACGGCTACTTGGGAGCGCATAGCGCTTTCCTTTTGTACCGCTTGAAAGTAGGAACGCACCCATACTTGCCTGTAGTCCGATACCGATCGTCTGCACGTCAGGTTTAATGTATTGAATCGTGTCATAGATAGCGAGGCCATCGTAGACGCTACCGCCTGGGCTATTGATATATAGCTTTATATCTTTCTTCGGGTCTTCGTCTGCAAGGTGAATGAGCTGTGCAACAACAATATTTGCTGTGTGCTCGTTTACGTCTTCACCAAGGAAGATAATGCGATCCTTCAATAGACGCGAGTAGATGTCATACGCCCGTTCGCCATCATAAGATTTTTCAACAACTGTCGGTACTAAGTAGTTCGTTGGTTTATTCATATATTCAGTATATATAAAATTGGCACTCCACGCAATAGAGTGCCAATTAGATTATGCATAGAATACTAGCTGTTTAGCGCGAGTAGACGTTCGATCGTCTTTTCAGTTACGAAGTGGTTCGCGATGTCGCGGCGTACTTCAGGTGTTTTGAACTGCTCAAGCGCCTCTGGGTTGTTGAGGTACTGTTGCTTGTGGACTTCGACGTGCTCATCGATCTCGTCTTCAGTCACACTCACCTTCTCGGCAGATGTTAATTCAGCAAGCACCAAACCGGCTTGGACGCGGCGAAGTGCTGTTGGACGTACTTCTTTCTCACGCCATGCTTCGATATCTTTGAAGCCATTTTGTGAGAGGTACATGTCGATTGAAAGACCTTGGTATAGAAGGTTTTGTTCGAAATCACGTTCGATAGAGCTCATTTGATCTGAAACAAGAATTTCAGGAACAGGAACTTTGCTCTTTTCGATAAGTTCAGTCAATAGCGCATCTTTGTACTTCTCGCCTGCTTCTTTATCTTTTTGTGCAGTCAGTTCACGTTTGATGTCATCCTTTAGTTCATCCAATGTTTTGAATGGACCAGCTTTTTGTGCAAACGCATCGTCAAGCTTCGGTAATGCTGGTTCAGTAACCTTATTCAAAGTCGTCGTAAAGACAACGCTTGTTCCAGCCAAGTCAGCTGCGTGGTAGTCGTCAGGGAACGAAAGGTCGAGGTCGAAGGTATCACCAACACTGTGTCCAACGATACCTTCTTCAAAGCCAGGAATGAATTGACCTGCACCAAGTTTCAATGTGTAATCAGTTGCAGTTCCGCCGTCAAAGGCGACGCCATCTTTCTTGCCTGCAAAGTCGATAACAACCTCGTCACCATCTTTAGCTGCACGTTTAACTTCTTTTTTCTCGGCCATACCAGCACGCATACGCTCAAGAGTCTCGTCGACGTCTTTCGCAGTAATAGATACTTTTTCTTGCTTTGCGCTTAGTTTCTTGTAATCACCGAGTTCAATCTTCGGAAGGACTTCACATTCAGCGGTGAATTCGAGCATTTCAGCAGGAACGAATTTCGTCACCTCGACAGATGGTCGATCAAGTGCTTGAAGGCTGTTAGACATAAATGCTTCAGCAACAGCACGGCTTAACGCGTCATCAAGAGTTTGCTCTTGGAGCGCTGCTGGGTTCACGTTCTTCGCGGCAACTGCAGCAGGCACTTTTCCAGCACGGAAGCCAGGTACCTTCACTGTTTTACTTAATTTCGTCAGTGCTACAGCCTCGGCTTCAGCAAGCTCTTTTGCACCAACTGTAATAGTTAGTTTCACTTTGGTGTCAGATAGGTATGTAAGTGTTGTTTCCATTTGTCCAATTATAACAGAGGTGAGAATCGGAGGCAAATCACTACGAGGCAATACCATCATTTTCCCATGGATAAGAACGCCTCGATTTTGCGACCTTAGCGTCATCTTCAGGGCGATACAATACCACATCGTCCTTCCCCGTCACTTTGTCAGGAGAAAAGTAATTAAGCCGCTTTCCTACCGATGTAGTTACTGCAGCAGCAAACATACGTATTGCTCGTTTTTGTGCCGTTTTCGTTTCTGGAACAAGCGCTCTTGGTACGTCGGTATAAATATAATGATTGTTTGGGGCACCATCTTCTTTTACTGGAAGATCCGGGCGTAAGTTTGCCTCGATATCAAACCCTTCAACCAATGCATTGAAGGCTCCTTGATTCAGCGCTTGAAAACGCATACGGACCATGTCGCTCGATAATGGCAAAAAGTTCATACGCCCATTCAGACGAATAGGCGCTTTATGTTCTTGAAAGGTTTCATCGATTTCTTCGATTTCTAATGTGTGACGCGAGTCATAGAAATTTATCCTATCAAATACGGCTACTTTTGAAGCATAGAATACAAATTTTTGAAGAGGCGTAGCTGGTTCCAGGGCTGAACGAGTGTTCTCGACGAGCTGTTCGCTCGCAATAAAGCTATGTCGCATGACGTGCACCGAGCGAAACTTTTCGTGTTCGATGCTTTCCATGTTTACAGTATGAACCGCTAGATCTAGCGTGTCAACGAGTGTTGTTGCAACCAGGTATACATTGTAATCCCCGCAGCGACACCAACGTTCACAGAACGAGTCGAGCCGAATTGTTCGATCATTACAACTTCCTTAGCCTTCTTGAGCATTTCACCGCTTAGGCCTGGACCTTCAGCACCAAATACCAAGACGGCATTCACCGGGAGCTTCGTTTCGGACAGGTTCTTTGCACCCTTTACGATGTCCATAGCGATCACTTCACGCTTCGCTTTTTCCATTGCAGCCATAAAGGCATTCACATCATCATGGTACTGAATGTTCATATAGAGATCGGTTACCATTGCACCACGCTTGTTCCACTGTTTACGCCCGATAATATGGACACGCTTAATGTTAAACGCATTAGCCGCGCGAACAATCGTTCCCATATTGTAGTCACGCTGTAGGTTTTCAATTGCTATTTCGAGGTCAATACGACTGTCGTCAAGGTCTGCCTTAATTGCGGCAACCGTCCAATAATGATATTTATCGAGGACGTTACGTTTGTCACCTTCTTTTAATAACATTCGGTCGTATTTCGGATCAGTTGGCCACGGTTCTGGGTGCGGGCCGACACCAATAATTTCTTCTTGCATCATTACAGTGTGTACTGCCACGAGCTTTATGTCAAAGGGTTTGCGTCCCCTTATCTCCTTCCAGGTCGGTCGCATGAGGTTTTTCAAACACTTCTCTTACCGCATCTTTTGTTTCCAGAAAGTACCCATGTTCTAGTACCTTGCCTTCATTTTGTAACTTTAGGCGTGTCCAGGGTAAGTAAAGTTCATTGTCACGAACAATAGCCGGAAGATGAAACATAGTTTGTGCGTCGTCATTCTTGAACGCTACATCTAACTGGGCTGATTCTTCAAAAGGTGAAGTGTTAAAAGTTGGCACACTAGATAACTCAACTACTACTCTACCCGACGCAGTGTGATCATCTTTTAGTTCAAGCATAAGTGTATATAAAACCCCTTGTGCTAATTGACGTGCTTTAACGCGATCGGGATGACATCGATCGTACGCCTCGCGACTATCAAAATGCACGGGAACGGTTTCGCTCATAGCGCTAGTATATACATATGAAGGCAATATTAAAATAAAAATAAAATCGCCCTTCATATTACATAAAGGACGAACTTATTGTGGTGCGCGCGAGAGGACTTGAACCTCCACGTCATTGCTGACACTAGCACCTGAAGCTAGCGCGTCTACCAATTCCGCCACGCGCGCATATTTAGTATCTAGGCAAATTACTTCACTATGGACACTTTGTTCTGTTAATGTCCGTACGCGTCTACTCATTACAATAAACCGCCACGGCGCATTAGAGGATTATAGCAAATAAACAGGGTGCTGTTAAGCGACGAAATCAGTTACGTCATATGACGTACGAAGGGCTGACACCAGGTGACGCACATCGTTCTTTTGCTTCACATCTGGGTTAAGGGTGCCGAACGGGTCAAAGATTGCACGGACCTGTTCATAGAGCGATGCTTCAGCCTCTTCAAACACAGACCAAGCTGCATTCGCTTTCAGTCGCCCTTCTGCGCCGTCACTCACGAATGCACCGTTTGATTTCGTCACAAGAGCGGCGTAATCACCTAATAGACGGAATAGTTTTTGCTTGTCACCGATAACATCGAGCTTCAAGACAGGATATGCATAGACCGTACCCGCAAGAACATTCGTCACCAATGGTAATGGCAGGTGGTGTTTGTCGGATAATTCAGCCAGCGCCTCCAGGAACGCTTCGCGTCGATCATCAGGGATGTATGCACCATCAATAATAGGCACGGCGATTGCGTCATCATCTTCGGCGTTCTGTAGTGAATCTGCAATTTCCAGGACTGCATCAAACTCATCTAGTTGGTGGTTCGTTGAATCAACCATGCCAATACCAAGCTTTGTCATGTACTTACGCATCTTCTTAAGTTTGATGATTTGGGCGTGGTTACGGAAATCATCAAATTCAATATAGATAACCGTGCCGATGGCATCGACTGTTCCCAGTAATGATGCCTTGGCGCCAAGTTTGGCGGCACGACGAAATAGCTCGCCATCAATAGTCTTCAGTGTCCCTGGCTGTAGCTTCACAAGGCTGTCGATAATATCACGAGCTGCTACTGGGTCTTGCACAACCGCAACAGCGACCGTTCGAGCTGCGCTGTAGAAGTCAGCCTTCAAAACAACCTCAGAAATAATACCCAGTGTTCCTTGGCTTGCAATGAAAAGTGGTGTCAGATCAAACGTGCCATCTTTTGCTTTTACATACGCGAGATTCTTGTAGCCCGCGTTGTCGCGCGTTGGGTCGGCTGCTAGTTGCTTTACAAGTGTTTCGTTGTCTTCGATCAGACCTTCAAGTTTGCGGTAGATTTCACCCTCGAATGTCTGCAGTCCAAGCTTCTTGTTCAGTTCATGCTTGTTTAGGCGCTTTGCTTCAATAAGATCACCGTTCGCAAGTACAATCTCGAGCTTATCGACGGCACCAGCAACTTCACCCGTGTTCCCAACATCGTTATTAGCGATTGCAGCGCCAACGGTTGTATGACGAGGATCCGCAGGAGCGTTAGAGATAGCGAGGCCCTGCCATTTCAGCGCAGTATTTAGTGCCTCAAAGTTCACACCTGGCTGTACATGAACAAGACGATCTTTTGTCACAATATTAATGATGTGATTCAGGTGTTTTGAAGTATTAAGAATCATACCTTTACCAATTGAGGCACCTGTAACGTCACCACCGAGGCCACGGACAGTCAAGCTCATCGGGTGACCTTTTTCGGCGAGCTGCCAGGTAAAACGAGCAGCCTTACGGATGTCATTTGTGATACGAGGGAATGCAATTACTTCAGGAGTAATTGTCAGCACACTCCCATCACGGCTAAAGCGTCGGCGCATTGCCTTAGAACTGGTCACCTCACCCAGTAAATGCTCATTCAGATATACTGCAATCTTATTCATATCCCCGTCCGTCCTCTATGTACTTTGGTATTCTTTTGTCTCTATGATAGCACAAGCATCATCCGGTTTAACCATAGTCGTGACAAACTATTCTGTCTCTGTTATAATCCTTTGTACGTGCGCGCGTGGTGGAATTGGTAGACACGCTAGCCTTAGGAGCTAGTGCTTTCGGGCGTGAAGGTTCAAGTCCTTTCGCGCGCACCAAATGAAAAAGCAGGTCGGCTGGCCTGCTTTTTCATTTGGGGAGACTTTATTATATCGATAATCAAAAAAAGCAAAAAGGACGCCTAAGCGCCCTTTTTACGGTAGAAAGCAAGACTTGCATTTCCGTAACTACGATTGTCCACCACAACAACTCCCGTTTCGGTCGGCGCTTCCTCACTACCTGGATATGATAGTACCATAAGCCCGTTGGGTTTTAATAGTGCAAATAAATCCTTAACTGTGGAAAACTGAGGGTCGTAATATGGCGGATCTGCAAAAATGATGTCATAGAATTCTTCCGACAGATTAAGCCATGGTGATGCAGCAGAACGGATCAATGTTGTTTGTTCTTCAACATCTAATTTTAAGATATTTTTTGCGATAACTTTTTGGGCTACGCGGTCTTTCTCAACGAATGTCACATGCTTGGCGCCTCGACTGAGCGACTCAAGTCCAAGTGCCCCACTACCCGCAAAGACGTCCAGCACATCAGCCCCTGGCATCTCATGCTGAATCTTATTAAATAGGGCATTTCTAATGCGCTCACCCATTGGATGAGTCCGTCGCGTACCTGAACCGACAATAATACGCCCACCGTACGTACCGGCGATTATACGGACGTTCACGCGTGCTTCTCGTTACGTAGTACCGAATCGTACCAGCCAAGGACGACTGCCTTTACGATCAGAGGTACAAGCTGCATACGAACGACCCGTGCAAGTTCTCTGCTCCAGCCTTTTGTTGAGTACGCCTCGTACGTCCCAAGTTGAATAACTTGATGCATAATATCGAGAAATAGTTTTTCGTAGCCAACCAGTTTTAATTCAACCAGGTCGTTATCACTAATAACAATTTTGCCGAACCTGTTTCCAAGGATTGCTGTGGCTACACCAAATTCAAACATAAAGTGATTCATGAAGATGCCGTGCTTGCCCCAATACTGCCAGTTCTTTGAGAGCGTATCGCGGCGGTTCGTACCCTTGATAATGTTCTTTTCGCGAACACTACTGCGTTCGTGGTGTGGCATGCCAAAGAGCTCTTCGATCTTGTCTGCGAGTGGAAAGTGGTGCGCTGGCGTCAGACCGTCTACAATCGCATGTGCCATCCAAGCAGCCTCAAATGCAGCGCGTTCGTGGTTTTTTTTCTTCAATGCTTCAGCAAGGTTAAATTGATGGTCAATGATCATATCTAGAACCGAGCGGTCATCCATTTTTTCGGGATCAATAAAGTGCCACGGCTCGTCAACTGATGGACTCTTGCGCTTAATGCCATCAGGGCCGTTATTTCCTTCAAAGTGAAGGATTTCGTCAGGACCAGGAAAAACTACCCCCTTAGGTAGGAGCGGAGAAAGATGTCGGCGGGCAACTCGATCAATGCGTTGATGAACGCCAATTAAATGACCTGAGCGTTTTCCGTAAGTTGTGCCAGCGTACATGTTGTTGCGATTCGTTTTATTTAATTTAATGTCGTCAGGCGTTGATAATGTTCAACATCCCTATGTAACTGTTTATATTGTAACAAATCTGCACCTGAGGCGGCGAACGCTTTTGCAGCCTTCTGTGCGCGAGCAATCATTTTGGTGTCCGCTAGTGTCGCGACTTGAAGATTTAATTCACCATGTTGAGCGCGTCCATAAATCTCACCGGGGCCACGCAGGCGCATATCTACTTCCGCTAGATAGAAGCCATCATTACTCTTCTCGACCTCTTTCAGTCGCTGGCTTGGCGTCTTTGACGAGCTTACCATCAGGTAGCAGTAGCTCTGATATGAACTTCGTCCGACGCGACCACGTAACTGGTGTAGCTGCGCCAGACCGAATCGATCCGCATCTTCAATTAAGATAACTGTAGCATTTGGTACGTCGACACCCACTTCGACGACGGTAGTACTCACAAGAATCTCAACTTCACCAGTCGAGAACTGTCGCATCACCTCTTCTTTTTCGGATGATTTCATTTTTCCATGTAACAGCCCAATCTTGCGGTGCTTGAATACACCCTGATCGAGGCGTTTATATTCGGTTTGGACACTCTTGAGTTCGTTATCCGGGTTGCCGTCTATGAGGCTGCAAATAACGTAGGCTTGGCGACCTTCAGCAAGCTGCTCATCAATAAGCTTGTATAGCTGAGGTCGACTATTAGGTGACCAGATCTTCGTCGCAATATCTTTACGATCTTTCGGACGTTCATTCAGTACAGACACATCTAGTTCGCCGTAGACGGTTAATGCGAGGCTGCGCGGGATTGGTGTGGCAGTCATCGCAAGCAGGTGTGGCATATGCGCAGATTTCTTTAATAGCTCTTGGCGCTGGTTGACACCAAAACGGTGCTGCTCGTCAATCACAACAAAGCCCAGGCGGTGAAATTGCACACCGCCCTGGATCAAAGCGTGTGTTCCAACCACAACATCAACGTCACCAGACGTAATTGCTGCATATAATGCTTCACGAGCTTTGCCTTTTACACTCCCCGTCAGTAGTCCAACCTTTACGCCGAACGGTGCTAATAAACGATTAAGCGTCTCGGCATGTTGCGATGCTAAGATTTCAGTCGGTGCCATCACGGCAGTTTGAAAGCCTTCGTGGGCTGCTTGGCGTGCAGCGAGTCCAGCGACGACCGTCTTACCGGAGCCAACGTCACCTTGCAGCAAGCGGTTCATAGGCACTTGTTTTTCAAAGTCTTGCAGGATATCCCAAGCAGCAATGCGCTGCGCTCCGGTTAGCTCGAACGGCAGGCCTGACACAAAACTTTTTACAACCGATTGCTCGAACGGAATATGCCAGCCTTGTAGCTTGGCGTTTTCGATACGGTTCATCTGGCTTGCAAGCAAGAGTGCGAAAAGCTCTTCGAAAGCGATACGTTCTTTCGCCTTTGAAATACTATCGATTGTTTCCGGAAAGTGCATCCCCAACACTGCGTCGCTGTGACTAATCAGTTTCTCGGATTTCACCAATGTTGCTGGTAAAGTTTCAGGTAGCATCGTCATGAGTGGTCGCAGCTCATTCAAAATCTTGCGAACGAGTGTCGTCTTTAATCCATGGATTGCGCGATAAATTGGCAGCACACGATCAGTTTGAACTGGCATTTCGCTGACTTTTTCGGCACTTGGGTTACTTAATTGATACTTGTTGTAGTTAAATTCAAAGTCACCCGAGAAAAAGAATTCTTCGCCAGTCTTGAGCTGTGTCTCGCGGTACGGTTGATTGAACCAGACAGCCTGCAGCTTCCCTGTCTCGTCAGCCAAAGTCGCAGTTGTAATACGAAGACCGCGCCGAACCGGACGTGTCGCAATCTTTTCACAACGCGCCTTAATTGTTTGTTTGCCCGGTTTAATATCGGCAATGGCCGTAACATGCGAAAAGTCATCGTAAGCACGAGGCAGAAATGTTATAAGGTCATCTACGGTGTGAATGCCGGCGGACTTAAACTGTGCCCCGGTTTTCTCACCGATACCCTTAATAGTATCTATTGAAGATAAAAGATTCATTTACATCTATAGTAACAGTTTATAGGTTAGGTAAGGCGTTATAGCATAGCGTCGTATCGCCATTTTGGTAACGCCCAGCGCCGGTCAGACCTGAAAGTGCAGGACACGGCACGTCCCCTTTCAAGAAATACGTAATCGATGCCGACTTACCATCCGGTGAACCGTAGAAAGCACCGCTATACGATTTACCCCCACAATTCATGGATTGCGTACTCGCCGCAGGGAGTGATGACGCTATCGTTCGCATAGCTGTTTCAAACGACCCGTTATAGGCTGTCGCACCAACCCCATTACATGCACCAGTTCCATCGGTTACATTCCCACAATTCGTGCCTGTTGGTCCAAGGCAGGGATAACTAAAAGATGGATAGGCTGAATTAACTGCTGCATAGCTTGCGGCGGCTTTAGAATACGCAGCGACTGAATTAATCGTTTTCGTGTTCTCGGCCCTTGTCGTAATACCGTTATAAGCGACAATCGTTATAGCAGCAAGAATACCGATGACCACGATGACGATCAGTAGCTCGACAATCGTAAAGCCTTTTTGTTTTTTCCACCTTAACATTGGTTTTAATATACCATAAGCGCTACTCGTTAAACAGCAGTACCGTCGTGTTCTAGGTTTACTTATATATTAGCGAACGAGAATGAAATTATTCTTACCTTTTTTGATAAGCGCCTTTTCTGTGATCGTACTGTTTTCGGAGACTTTTTCGCCATTTACTGAGACAGCGCCGCTCTCGATCAATCGACGAGCATCGCCGTTGCTTGAAGCTACTGATGTGTTAACGAGAACGTCAACAAGCTGACCTCCCGCTGCGACTGTAGGGATTTCACCTGCTAATACTTCAATATCTTCATCGGTGAGTTCGTGAAAAGGTGTTCCACCAAACAAAGCACTCGTGACGCGTTCGACGCTCGCCGTTCGTTCTTCGCCATGTACGATCTTTGTCACTTCGTGCGCTAAGGTCTTTTGTGCTTCACGCGCACTTGGGTTCTCTGCAATTTGTCGCTGCATTTCGGCAACTTCAGCTTGCGAGAGCATCGTAAAGACTTTTGCGTAATCAGCAGTGCCCGCATCGTCAGAGTTCAACCAAAATTGGTAAAACTTAAACACACTAGTCTTCTTAGGATCAAGCCACACAGCACCCTCTTCGGACTTACCAAACTTTTTACCTGTTGCCTTGTTCATCACAAGTGGTGTCGAGTAGATATGTGCTTCTTTACCTTCAATGCGGCGAATCAGTTCAACTCCAGCAATAGAGTTGCCCCACTGATCAGCACCGCATACCTGTAATGTAACGCCGTATGTACGGTTTAAGTGTAAAAAATCATAGCCCTGGATAAGTGAGTAGCTAAACTCGGCATAACTAATACCCGAACCATCTTCACCAAGTCGTGACTGAACAAACTCACGACCTAGCATCTGGCTCAGCGGTACGTTCTTTCCGACGATGCGTAGGAAATCGAGATAGTTTATCTCCTTAAACCAATCATAGTTATCAACGATTTCAAAATCTTTGCCAGCAAAAACGGTTTTGTATTGTGCAGCAATACCCGCTTTATTACGTGCAATTTCATCAAGCGTCTTTAGGTTTCGCTCATCAGCTTTACCGTCTGGATCACCGATCATACCAGTTGCACCACCAACGAGAAGGTATGCTTTGTGCCCAGCTTCAACAAAGTGGCGAACCATCATCGCAGCAGCGAAGTTACCGATCGTCATACTGTCAGCACTAGGATCGACACCCCAATAAAAAGCGATAGGATCTTTATCAAGTTCGGTAATATCGGCGAAGGTCGTTTGGTTCACAAATCCGCGCCAGATCAGCTCTTCTGAAAGTGTCATGTAATGTTTCCTATCTGTTATTTCTCTGGTCAGTATACCAAATTATTAGGCTTTGCGCATTGTTTTTAATGGTATAATGGTTAAGAATATTGCTCATAAAACATATGTTGAGGAAATTGGGGAAACGTGGCTAAAGCTAAAAAATCGTCATCGCGTAAATTAAGCGTATACTCGAATCTTTCGCGTCGCATGAAAGCGAAAAAAGACTCAAACGCACGTCGCCGGGCTGAGTACCTCGCGACACTTCCAAAACACCCTGTAAAGCGTGTTTTGTACAAACTTCATCCGAAACGTTTCTGGGGGTACTGGTTCAGTAAACGCGGCGTCTTCATGGCACTTAAGATTGCCGGTGTTGCCGTTCTCCTTATGGCGCTTCTCGTCGGTGGGCTCTTTGCTTACTTCCGTAAGGACCTCGACCAGATCCGTCCAGGTGAAATCGATAAACGCGTCCAATCGACTATTACAACGTACCTCGACCGTAACGGTCAGCTTCTTTGGAAAGACACTGGTGGTGGTAACTACAAACTCGTTGTCCCGAGCGAAAAACTTAGCGACAATCTAAAAAAAGCAACCGTAGCGATTGAAGACCGTGATTTCTTCAAGCACAGTGGTGTCAGTGTTACAGGTACTGCCCGTGCTGCGTTTAATAACTTTAGTGGTGGTACTGTCCAAGGTGGTTCAACCCTTACTCAGCAGCTTGTGAAGCAGGTCTTCTTCGCTGATGAATCTGGTGACCGTGGCCTCGGTGGTGTTCCGCGTAAAATTAAAGAGTTGATCTTGTCTATCGAGATCGAACGTATGTACGACAAGGATCAAATCCTCACACTATACCTAAACGAATCGCCATACGGTGGTCCGCGTAACGGTGCAGAATCAGGTGCACAGTCATACTTTGGTGTTGCAGCAAAAGACTTAACACTTGCACAAGCATCACTACTGGCTGCTATTCCACAGAACCCATCAACCTTCAACCCATATAAGGTCGCTGGTCACGAGGCACTCATTAATCGTCAACACGAAGTTCTTAATGCGATGCGTGATATTGGATACATTACCCAGGCCCAAGCAGACGCCGCCAAGAAAGAACCTATTCTTGATACTCTAAAACCAGAAGCAAACCGCTATGCGGATATCAAAGCCCCTCACTTCGTACAAATGGTACGTTCACAACTAGAAAGTGAGCTTGGTGTTGCAACTGTTGGTAAGGGCGGCCTGACTGTAAAGACAACGCTCGACATTCGTATTCAAAATAAACTTGAAGAAGCAATGAACGATATGTTTAACTCAACCGTCCCGGCATCAGCAGGATTCACTAACGGTGCCGCAACCGTCGCTGATTCTCAAACCGGACAAATCGTTGCGTTAGTAGGTAGTCGCGGTTTCAACTACGAAGGCTACGGTCAAGATAACGCAGCAACTGCGTATATCCAACCGGGATCATCGATCAAGCCACTCGTGTACTCGGAACTATTCGAACAAAAGCCAACCGGTGCCCAGAACTACGGAAGTGGTTCACGAGACCTCACTGACGACCCTATCGATGCAATCTATGGTGCACAGCTACAAAACGCTGACCGCACATACAAGGGTGCTGTCTCAATCCGCCTTAGCCTTGCAACCTCTCGTAACGTCCCTGCAGTGAAGGCGATGTTTGTGAACGAGCAAGCAAAGAAAGGCTCAACCCTTGAGACTATTCATGCAATGGGTGCAACCAGCTACTGCTCACAAGGTGCTGACAAAACCGCCGGCCTCTCACTCGCTATCGGTGGGTGTGGCGTCAAGCAAACCGATCTTGTGAATGCATACGCATCACTTGCTCGTGGTGGCGCATACAAGCCACAAAGCAGCGTCTTGGAAGTCAAGAACAGCTCTGGTGAAACACTAAAGAAGTGGAGCGACGTTGCAGGCAAGCAAATCGTCAGCACGCAATCTGCTTACATCATCGATGACATCCTCAGCGACGGAAACGCCAGCTCGTCACTTGGTAACTACGCAGCCAAAGCCATACCGGGCGTCAAGACAGCTACCAAGACTGGTACATCCGACAAGGGTGGAAACGCAAAGGACCTCTGGATGATGAGTTACAGCCCAGCTCTTACAATGGGAGTATGGCTTGGTAACCCCGATACAACAATCTTGAAAAAGGGTACTTCATCACTTGGTAGTCCAATCGTGGCATCAGTCATGGAATACGCCCACAAAGAAGTCTACGCACCAGAAGGCAAATGGAAATCAGGCGACTGGTTCACGCAGCCAACTGGCATCCAGAAAGTCGGCACAGAACTCTACCCATCATGGTGGAACAAGACGCAAGGTCAAGCAAACGCACAACTAACATTCGATAAAGTCTCTCGTAAAAAAGCGACAGCTTGTACACCAGAAGGCGCAAAGGACACTGTTGGTGTCGTAAAAACAACCGATCCAGTTACCAAGAAGGAAGTCTACACCAACGTGCCAAATGGCTACGATGGAACCAAGGATGACGACAAGCACAGTTGTAGCGACGTCAAACCAAGCTTCCAAGGTAGCGCAGTTGTGACTGGAAGCGCAGGCAACTGGAAGATTACCGTCACACCAATCGCCGGAACTTTCCCGTTAACTTCAGCGAGTGTCACGATGACCGTTGATGGTGCTGCAATCTCGGTTGCGCAGAGCGGTAACAACTTCGTTGGAACATACACTGGACCAACAACACCGGCTGGAAAGATCAGCGTTACTGTCACCGACAGTGGCTATTACACCGCACAGCAGTAAACAAATAGATGACAATAAAATAACCCCCTATGATGGGGGGTTATTTTACGTAGTGATGTACTAATCTTGTTTGTCTAATAGCTCAAACAAACTATCTTCAGGTGTGCGACGTCGGTTGTTGTACTTACGTGGCGCCGGCTTCTGCTGCGGTTGCGTGTCATCACGGGGTGCTCGAGGCTCCCTAGGCGCACGTGTCTGACTTTTCGCACGAGAATGTGTCTCTGGCTGTGTCTTTGGAATCTCGGGCACTGGGATGGCGACAGGCTCAGGACGTTCTACGCGTTCTGGTTGCGCGCGCTCGCGGCGTGCAGACTTGAGGATCTTTGCAGGCAGCTGAGCTTTTACTTCCGCACGCTTTGTTTGTGCTGCTGCTTTTTTAATCACATCACGATCACCACCACCAACGAGACGAGCAAACATCATCTTGCCAGCTGCGGTTTGCAGTGCACGAATAAATTCGATTTCGACTGTTTGACCGATTTGCGCCTTGGCGTGTTCTACGACAACCATCGTACCGTCAGCGAGGTGGCCGACTGCTTGGTGCTGGTCGTTCCCTTTTTGTGTCAGTTCGAGGCGAATCTTTTCACCGGGTAGATATGCCATACGAAGTGTCTTCGCAAGATCATTCACGTTCAAGACAGGGATCTTTTCGACTTGGGCAACTTTATTCAAATTGTAGTCGATTGTACAGACCGCACCGTTATATTCTTTTGCAAGCTTCAGCAGTTGATTATCGACGCCATCTTCGGCCTTTGTGCCATCGTTAAAAATCTCAACTTTAACGTTTGCCATTGCCTGAAGTTCTTTTACGATATCAAGTCCGTGTCGTGCACGAGTTCGCTTTTCCGTATCGGCGTTATCGGCCAAGAACTGCAGTTCACCCACGACTGTACGTGGGATAAATAGCGTACTGGTAATAAAGCCAGATTCTGCAATCGCAATAATACGACCATCAATTAATACTGATGTATCAACAAAGATTGGCATGTGCTGTTTTTTAGAATGTTTTAATTTTACTGTTTGAGCTGCTACCAGATAGGTAGTCTCGGCTGCTATCACGAGCAGCGTGAGGATAATAAGTAATTCCATATTGTTAACTTTTTAGTCTTTCTACTTCTGTAAATAGTCGATCAGCGCAGTGCGAAGATCGGCCACAGGTTTAATAAATGTATTTGCGCTATGTATTTTTGGAGCAATGGCTTTTGTAAAACCGAGCTTTTTTGCTTCCGCGACGCGTTTGTCGACACCGGGGACTGATCGTACTTCACCACCAAGTCCAACTTCACCAAAGACAACCGTTTCGTCATCCATGCGACGACCCGCTGCTGCGCTGGCAATTGCCATGCATATCGCAAGGTCCGCGGCCTGGTCATTGAGTTTGAGGCCTCCAACGACGTTAATGTAGATGTCTTTATCAGATAAATTCAATTTCGTGCGACGCTCCATGACGGCAATCAGCAGATTAAGTCGATTGAGATCAAACCCGCTCGCGGTACGCTTAGGATACCCGAAACTGGTCGGATTCACAAGTGCTTGAATCTCAACCAGCAGCGGCCTCGTGCCTTCTAAGGTCGCAAGTACCACTGATCCGTCCGCCGGGTTACGCTCGGCCAGTAGCGCAGCAGACGGGTTCTCGACGGGTCGCAGCCCTTCTTCGAACATCTCAAAAATCGCAGCCTCGTTCGTTGAACCAAAGCGGTTCTTGGCAGCACGTACAATCTTAAAGCCACCGTAGCGGTCACCTTCAAATTGCAATACGACATCAACGAGGTGCTCTAGAACTTTCGGTCCAGCGATACTTCCCTCTTTTGTGACGTGGCCCACCAAGATAACGGACGTGCCTGTTTCTTTTGCAGCACGAATAAGCACATTACTACTATTGGTAATCTGACTCACCGTACCCGGTGCGCTCGTGATCTCATCCAGCGCAAGTGTCTGGATTGAATCCACAATCACCAGTGCATACTGTCCACCGCGGATTGTTGCGGCAATATCATTCGCACTCGTACTCGCAACGAAATCAAGCAGTTCAGTTGATTCAGCACCAAGTCGCTTTGCGCGAAGCTTTACCTGACTAGCAGATTCTTCCCCACTCACGTACAAGACGGAAGTTTTTTTTGCGATGTGCGCAGTCACCTGAAGTAGAAGTGTACTTTTCCCGATACCTGGTTGACCAGCCAGCAGCACAACAGCGCCGGGTAAGATTCCACCACCAAGTACATCATCGAGATCGTGCGTTCCAGTAAGCATGCGCTTTGAAGTGTCTTCAGCAGGCATGTCGCGAATAGACTGCACGTTTAAGACTCGGCCACTTGAACCACCTTTTGCTACCGATGACGTACCGGTGCTGGTTGCGACCTGCTCGACGAGCGTATTCCATTCGCCACAGTTATCACAGCGGCCAGACCACTTACTATGAGTGGTTCCACAATTTTGACAAACGAATTGAGTTCTAGCTTTTGCCATTACTTTTAATTATAGCTTAGAAAAGCTCCTTAATTATTAACTGATGGGGCTGGTTGTAATTGATTGAAACTATCAATGCTCTTATTTAATACTTCGATTTGTGACGAGAGCTGTTCGTATTCACTGAACTTGGTATTATACGTTGCGATGTCGGCACTAATTGATGCTCGATCTGCATCCAGTTGATTTGATCGTTGCATCAGCGTCGCGCGCTCGGCGTTGAACTGACTTACAGAGCTAAACTCACCGTTATTCGCACGTGTGTTGAAGCTATCAATATCTGATGATAATGTTTTTACATCATCGTTATAGGCAGTGGTACGCGAATCGATACTTTGCCCAAGCGCAGTCAATTCTGCATATAGTGTGTCTGATTGCGCCTTTAGACTCTTGAATACTCCGTCGTATTTAATATGTAAATCTACGACCTTTTGACGATCATTAAAGAACTTTTTGTAATAGGTTTCCAGCTCTGGGCTAAGCGCACCATCTTCGGTTCCCAAGATAGAGTGCAGCTCATTCAAGAACTCACCAGGTTCAGTTCGCTGATAATACTGCATGCGCTCAACTAAACTTGCGTCACTAGCGGAACGTTTTTGGTACTCCGTCTTCAGCAATTCACCAATCTTCGTTTGATCATCTGCACTCGTTCGCTCCCAAACTGCGTGAAGCATTTCATGCGCTGAGGTAACTTCTTCTATACCATCGAGTTCCGTATTAGTAATATCATAGACGTAAATACGTTGGGCCGAGTAACACCCCAGAATTGGGTTTCCAACTTCTTGACGGGGGCAATCTTTATTAAATTGATCAGCGTCAGCAACAACGGGTTGTGTTGCGTAGAAGTAGAACTTTCCCTTATTAGTAAGATCGATACGGCTTTCAATCGTTTGAATGTCCGCGCTTGGCTTGTAACTCCAGACCGTAATCTGATCCATTGCGTACTGCCGGTTCATATAGAGTAAACCCGCAGCAACAAGAATAAGGATGCTTACAAACGCACCGACAACCCTCTGTACTCTATGCTTCTTGTCCGACATTGATCTGAATTTTTCCCCTCACAGCGTGTATCTTTAATACTGTACCTTTTTCATATTCACCAGACAAGATGCCATCTGCAACCGGAAGCTCTAAAAGATCTTGCATCGCACGTCGAAGTGGACGAGCACCATACTTTTCATCGTGACCTTCGGTGATAATCTGACGTTTTGCAGACGCTGCAATCACAAGGTGGATACCCTTGCGAACAAGGCGATCTTGCAGTTCGCTTAACAGCTTATCGAAGATTTTGCCTACTTCTTTTTTCGTCAACGCGCGGAATGTTACGATAGCGTCGAAACGATTCACCAGTTCTGGACGCATAATGCGGTTCAACGCTTCTTCGGCGGCAAGTGCATTTTCTTTGTGCACTTCGTCTAACTGCACTTGATCGTTTCGCGTCACAGCACTAAAGCCAAGACTTGATTCTTTCATCATGCGGTCAGCACCCAAGTTACTTGTAAGGATGATAATCGCATTCGAGAAATCAACCTTGTGCCCCTTGGCGTCAGTCAATGCACCGTCTTCTAGGATCTGAAGAAGCAAGTGGAATACTTCCGGGTTTGCCTTTTCAATCTCATCGAACAATACAACACTATACGGTTGACGACGGATCTTGTCAGTTAATTGACCACCATCCTCATAGCCGACGTACCCCGCTGGTGCACCAACAAGGCGACTCGCAGTGTGGCGTTCGCTAAATTCACTCATATCAATCTTGATCAAGTTATCTTCGCTTCCAAAGACTTCACGCGCTAAAACTTTTGCAAGCTCCGTTTTACCAACACCAGTTGGACCCATGAAGACAAATGATCCGATTGGACGCTTGCTACTTGCCACGCCACTTCGGCTACGACGAATCGCGCGCGAAACTTTTTCAACTGCTTCGCGTTGGCCGATGACGTACTTTTCAAGATGACCTTCAAGGTTACGAAGCAGTTTCGCTTCTGATTTCTGCACACGACTAACAGGAATACCCGTCATAAGAGAAATTGCATAGGCAATGTCTTCGTCCTTTAGTAGTACAGGGGTCTTCTTTTCGTACGCAGTACGAGTCTCTTCCAGCTTTTCATTCAATTGACTAATGCGAGTTTTATAGAGCGCTGCACGCTCGTAGTCTTCACCGGCAACAGCTTCTTCCATCTTCTCGTTCAAGTTCTTAAGCTGCTTCATGTAGTCACGAAGTTTACTTGGCTTGCGACCAGATTTCACACGGACACGTGCAGCTGCTTCATCGATAACATCAATAGCTTTATCGGGCATATAGCGTTCATTGATGTAACGATCAGCCATATAGACAGCATCCTCAATCGTTTCGTCGCTAATAGTCACGCCGTGGTGCTTTTCGTAATACGGCTTCAAGCCTTTCAAAATTGCAATGGTGTCCTTTAGTTTTGGCTCTGGGACGACAATCGTTTGGAAGCGGCGTTCAAGTGCAGTGTCTTTCTCGATGTGTTTGCGATATTCTTCCAATGTTGTTGCACCGATAAGGCGAATTTCACCACGAGCTAGTGCAGGCTTCAACATGTTAGCAGCATCAAGTGCGCCTTCGGCAGCACCGGCACCAACTAGGAGGTGCAGTTCATCAATAAAGACAATGACGTTCTTCTGTTCTTGTAACTCGGCAACAACTTTTTTGAGGCGCTCTTCGAATTCACCGCGGTACTTTGTCCCAGCGATCATGCCGGCAAGATCAAGTTGAATAATACGTTTATCGAGCAGGTGCTCGGGCACATCTTCGCTCGCAATGCGCTGCGCAAGACCTTCGACAATCGCAGTCTTACCAACACCAGGCTCACCAATAAGGACCGGGTTGTTCTTTGTGCGGCGACTCAGAATCGTCACAAGGCGTTCTTCCTGTTCAGCGCGACCAATCACAGGGTCAAGCTTGCCGGCTTTTGCGCGTGCGGTCAAATCTGTACCAAATGTACCTAGCGCGCCTTTACGAACAGGTGCTTGTTTCTTTTCGCTTACCGCTTCGTCGTCAACCGACGTGTATGCATCCGCTTGACGGTCAAGGTATTCTTCTAATTCCGAAACGATGTCGGTAATATTGACGTTCATATCACGAAGCAAGACTGTTGCACGGGCATTCTTTTGCGTTAGGATGCTGTATAAAATGTGCTCGGTACCAAGATAATCCTGACGGAATTCTTGCGCGATATCCCAGCTCATTTTCAATGTAAGCTTAGCTGTTTCACTCAAGCTCTTTGTGCTCAGTCCGCCCACAACAGCAGAAACCGGTACCATATTTAGCGCTGTTTGTGCGCGATCAAGCGTCACGCCAGCATCTGCCAATATCTTGGCGCCAACTGAGGCGCCTTGTGCCATAACTCCAAGAAGGAGGTGTTCGGTGCCTATATAAGGACTGCCGTAGCCTTGCGCAATCATTGTTGCGTGATGAAGGCTGGTCCGTGCGTTGTCGGTGAGATGCGAAATAAATTCTGCGAAGTCATCAGCCATAATCTTATTATCTATCCTCCTGTATAAGAAGCGCAAGCCTAATGTTTGTGGTTGCTGCTTTCTATATCCAGTATAGCAAAATTAGCACTCTGTGCAATAGAGTGCTAATTTTATTTTTGCCTTATTTATAAACTAGGCTTGTTCGTCAGTGTTTTCTTCGACAGCGTTAAGAAGACTATCTTCGATATTCTTCTTTGGCGCAGCTGCAGCTGGTTTTGAAGCCGCTGTTGCTTGTTCGATATCTAGTTCGTAACCAGTAAGGTGGCTTGCAAGACGAACGTTCTGTCCACCGCGACCGATTGCAATTGATTGCTGGTCTTCGTTTACGTAGACAGTCGCACGCTTAGTTTCTTCGTTGATCACAACCTTGCTGACTTCAGCTGGGCTGAGGGCGTTCTTGATAAACTGTTCGATGTTGTCGTCAAATGTAACAATATCGATCTTTTCCTGGTCACCAACTTCGTTCATAACGGCCTGGACACGTGTTCCGTGACCACCAACGAATGTACCAACTGGATCTACACCGGGGACGGTGCTTGCAACTGCAAGTTTTGTGCGGCGTCCTGCTTCACGAGCAATCGCCTTGATCTCAACAGCACCGCTTTCAAGTTCAGGAACTTCCTGACGGAAAAGGTATTCGATGAATTCAGAGTTACCACGGCTCAGAATAAGCTGTGGACCACGGTTGTCGCGTTCGATGTCTTTAATAAAGACCTTGATGCGTGCACCAACACTGTAGTATTCACCTTGGATCTGTTCGCTCTGTGGAATAATACCGTTCGCTTTACCGACTTCGATGCGGATAACACGAGGTTCAACGCGTTGCACAGTTCCGTTCACAACGGTACCGATCTTGTCTTCGTATTCACCGAGGACAACTTCACGTTCTGCTTCACGGAGGCGCTGCAAGACAACTTGCTTCGCAGTCTGGGCAGCGACGCGGCCGAAGCTACTTACTTCGTGCTCTTCTTCGATCATGTCACCAAGCTCAGCATCTTTTTTAGTCTTACGTGCGTCTTCAAGGCTGATTTCGTGTGCATCTGAACCAACAGTTTCAACAACTTCACGCGCAACGTAGACAACAGCCGTACCCTTGTTTACATCGAGTGTGCTGCGAACTTCTTGGTCACGCTCACCGTTGTCACGGCGCCATGCGGCAGCAATCGCTTGTTCAATAACTGACATAACGATTTCTTCTGGCAAGTTCTTCTCTTCTGCGATTGTACGAACAGCGAGTGTCAGCTGCTTTAGGTTTAATTCATCCATAGTAATAATCCTTTCTGATTAAATGTGGAACGGTTCTCTATCAAAAATTCCGACCTGGCGGCCGGAATGTACTGTCGCTATTATACCTAATATTATGCAGATCCGCAATACACCCTACAAAGCTGGCAAAGCCTGATCAGGACAAGCGTTTAATACTGACAGCATCGCTTGTTTCTCGGCCTCTTTAACCCACAGTGTATATTTTTGCTTTACTGCAATTTGCCGCGCAATATATTCACAGCGAAACGAAACATTCGAGGGCAGCCATGTTGCAGCATCACCATCACTCTTCTGTTGATTCGCCGCACCCTCCACTGCGATCAATTCAAGTGGATCATTCGCAAGCTGAATACGCTGGGCTCGTGTCATTTGTTGCGCACCGGTTTGCCACGCATCTGACAACGCGACGACGTGATCAATCTGAATCGAACTACTTCCCTTTTCAAATACAATAATTGTTCCGGTATATAAATCGTGTAATGTTCCACTTACAACTGCACATTCTTCAGCAACAACGGGATCCTGCAAATCTCGATGCAAAATAATATTACGCGTGTCACATCCATTAGTTGTCGTCCAACCGCTTCCAAATTGCGAACGCTCATACCCGGTCTTGGCTGCCCGTCCTTTGACAGCTAGTGTTTCTAGCGCTTTTGAAGCAGAACCGGTCTGCGCTACTGTTGGTGTCGTTACGGTCGTCATATTCGCATTCTCCACCACTGGTGGTGTCGTAAGTAAAATAGTCAGGCCAAGACCAACTAAACTGAGTACCGTAACTACAACCCTCCGAAGACGTCTATTCATACCTGTAGTATGTGGCTATAGCTCAGATTGTTCAATGCATAAGCATACACGGTTTAGATTGATTCAACTTTCATAGTCGTCCCATAGGTTGCTATACTAGGTACATATGCAGACTGTAAATCGACTTATCCAAACATTCATTCCAGAACATTATCAACTTTCAGTAACACTCGACCGACTTGGCAGGACCTTCGAGGGAACCGTCACCATCGATGGTGCATCCACCGCTAGTGCAACGAATATCATTCTTCACTCGAAGGACCTTGCAATTCATTCTGCGACCCTCGATGGCAAAGAGGCTGATTTCGGCCTTGAAGACCAAGAGCTATATATTACACACCCAGATATTACCGAGGGCGCGCACGTTGTCGTTGTTGGATTCTCTGGTGAAATCACCGATGGTATGCACGGACTGTACCCTTGTTACTATGAACACGATGGCGTAAAGAAAGAACTGCTCGCAACACAGTTTGAAAGTCACCATGCCCGTGAAGCGTTCCCTTGTATTGACGAACCGGAAGCGAAAGCTACCTTCGACGTGACGCTCACAACCGAGCAAGGTGTAACTGTCCTTGGAAATATGCCCGTTGTAGATCAACGGATTGAAAACGATCTACTTATCACCCAGTTCGAAACCTCACCACGTATGAGCAGCTACCTACTTGCCTGGGTGGTTGGTGAACTGCAGCGAAAAACGGCAAAGACAAAAAGTGGTGTCGAAGTAAACATCTACGCAACTCCAGCCCAAGAAGCTGCCAGCCTTGATTTCGCCCTCGACATTGCAACCCGTGGTATTGAATTCTTTGATGAATATTTTGATGTTCCCTATCCACTTCCAAAATCAGATCACGTCGCCCTCCCAGACTTCTCGTCTGGTGCAATGGAAAACTGGGGCCTCATTACCTACCGGGAAATTGCCCTGCTTACCGATCCGAAGACTGGCTCACTACAGACGCGCCAACAAGCAGCCCTCACTATCACCCACGAATTGAGTCACCAGTGGTTCGGTAACCTCGTTACTATGAAGTGGTGGAATGACCTCTGGCTGAACGAGAGCTTCGCGAACATGATGGAATACATCTGTGTTGACGCCCTTGAACCGGATTGGCATATCTGGCTCGACCAAGCAACCTACGAAGTTGTGCAGGCGCTTCGCCGCGATAGCCTTGATGGCGTCCAGGCAATTCGTACAGAAGTAAATCACCCGGACGAGATTGCTACTATCTTCGATCCTTCGATCGTCTACGCCAAGGGTGGCCGCCTCCTTCGTATGCTTCAAACGTACATTGGTGACGAAGTACTCCAAGCCGGACTAAAGTCTTACTTTAAAAAGTATGCGTACCAAAACACCGAGGCAAATGACCTTTGGGAATGTCTAAGTGAAGCATCGGGTCAAGACATTGGCCTCCTTATGAATACCTGGATCTCACAATCAGGGTACCCGGTCCTACATGTCACGCAAGAAGATGATCACATTCATCTTACACAAGAGCAGTTCTTTATTGGAGCTCACGAACCTTCAGAAAAGCTTTGGCCAATCCCCCTTGGTGCCTCTGAAAAAAATATGCCGCGTCTTTTGACTGAAAAAGAATTGACCGTTACGCGAAGCTCCGACCTACCACTGATCATCAATCACGAAAGTACCGCGCATTTCATAACGCACTACTCGCCAGAACTGCTTGGCGAGTTAGTTGTGGCACTCCCAACACTGTCTGATATCGACCGCTTGAAGCTCCTTAACGAGCAGGTCCTCCTTGCTCAAGCAAGTACGCTTTCTAGTGCCGACCTGCTGCCGCTACTAAGCCAGTACAAAGACGAGTCTGTTGAAGCGGTCTGGGATATCATGCTGGTCGCCCTCAATGAACTAAAGAAGTTCGTCGAAAATGATGAACAGCTAGAAAATAAGCTCCGTGCCTACGCAGGTAGTTTGGCTGAGAAAGAGTTCACTCGACTTGGCTGGGAACCAAAAGTAAACGAACCTGAATCTGACACGAAGCTTCGCAGTATTGTTGTCGGCTTGATGATCTACAGTGAAAAACCTGAGATCCTCGCAAAAGCTCATTCTATCTACGAAACAACTGCGCTCGAAGAGCTTGACCCGAATCTCCGCGTCAACATTATCGCAACTGTTGTACGCTACGCAGAAGATCAATCGATTATTGATACTCTCCTCGATGCGCATCAAAAAGCAACCTCGAGCGAACTAAAGGAAGACATTGCGTCAGCCATCACTTCTACACGTAACCCTGCGGTTATCGAACGCCTCTTAACAATCTTGAAAGACCCGACTATCGTTCGTCCGCAAGACTTCATGCGTTGGTTTGTTTGGCTCCTGCGCAATCGTTACGCACGCACAACAACCTGGCAATGGGGGCGAGATAACTGGGGCTGGATGGAAGAAACTTTTGCCGGCGACAAGAGCTACGATGCTTTTCCTCGTTACGTTGCGATCTGCCTAACAACCGAGGCACAACTCGAAGAGTACAAGGCGTTCTTCTTACCACTCGCGGACCAAGTTGCATTAAAGCGGAACATCGAACTTGGTGTCGTTGAACTAACGAGCAAAATTGCCCATGTCGCACGTGATGAAGCGGCCGTCCATAAAGCCCTAGCTGAGTTGTAGAAACGTTTCAACAATCGGCGGTGTGCCTGTAACTGCAAGCGCAGCCAAGCACATCTCGGTATCTACCAATCCATGCTTTGACATATAGAACTCAGCAGCGAATGTCATTTGCTGCTGTTTCTTTTTCGTAATTGCATCCAAGCCGCCGCCTTGAATGGCATTCCTACGATATTTCACTTCAGTAAAATAAAACATTTGGTCCTTCAGCGAGACGATATCGATTTCACAAAACTTCGTTTTCCAATTTCGCTGCAAAATATCATGTCCCTGTGCCATCAAATACTGCGTGGCGATAGTCTCGGCCTCATCACCAACCTGCTTGGTTGTTTTAATTGACGACGCAATTACTGGTTTGTACTTCACCAGTGGTGCGAATGACAATCGGTGCAATGGTGTCACGCCAATCTTCTCGATTGCAGCACGATGCGACGCGGTGCCGTACCCAACATGGCTGGTAAATCCATAGCCCGGATATGTAGTATCTTGTAAAGCCATATAGTTGTCTCTCGCGACCTTTGCGATGATCGATGCGGCAGAGACGCTAGGAATCAACAAGTCTGCCTTGGGCAGCGTCGTAACGTATTGACCCTTGGAGGTTTCTTTCAAGAAATTGATCGTGCCATCGATAATAATTTCTGTATATTTTGCTTTTACCTGCTCGACGGCACGAATCGTTGCGATGCGAAGGGCTTCAGCAAGTCCTACCTCGTCAAGCTCATCGGCGTGCACCCAGCCAAGACCATACCCACTTGCCTGTTCACGTATCAGTACGTCGAGAGCGTCGCGTTTCTTTTTGGAGAGCTTCTTACTGTCAGTTAAGCCATCGATTGATGCGCCGCCCAATACGACTGCACCTACAACCAATGGACCAGCCCAAGGGCCTCGCCCCACCTCATCAATACCCAAAATCATTATTCCATCATAGCACCTTGATTCTTAAGAACTAGTGTCCTATAGTACGTAAATCCTGTTCCCTACGTAAAAGAAGTATTCCATGTCAGACACAAATGTACGTAATGAGATTTCGATTCATGCCGTCATCCTCCCCAAGGCCGAAGATACCTTGAAGAGGATCGTGTGCGAGCATCTCGTTACGCGGATCGAGATAGAAAAACAGAGACTCATCCTCATCCATGATGTACCTGGCGAAGAGGATCCAGAAGATCCATCGCTGAAAATCGTCGTCGAGACCGAATATGACATCCTGCCGGAAGACCTGATCATGTTTCTGATTACCTCTGGTATCTACCCGTTCGAATTTGAACAATGGTTACAAGATCAGCTAAAGCAGTACAGGCAAAAGCTGGCACTCGATATGAACGGAGGTATCGTCACAATTGACCTGTCCAGCTCAAAGTAGTACTTCCTCGGAAGAACAGGAAAGGCCTCACGCAATGTGAGGCCTTTCAAATAGTAGTACGAACTAAACTTACGCTTGTTCTTCGTGTCGTGCTTCAACTTCAGCTTGCTTTGCAGCAAGTTCAGCTTCAGCGGCGGCTTTTTCAGCAGCCTTTGCTTCAGCAGCAATGTGCGCTTCTTCCTTAAGACGTGCAGCTTCTTCTTCAGCGTGGAGGTCACGAATATCGTTCACACCTTCACGGTCAAAGTTAACACCCTTAAGACGTGCGCTCTTACCACTACGTTCACGCAGGTAAGAAAGATAGTTACGGCGAACTTTAGAACGACGAGTAATCTCAATCTTTTCAACGAGTGGGCTGTGAAGAAGGAAGCTCTTCTCAACACCAACGCCGCTAGCGATTTTACGCACAGTAATACGTGCTGTGTGTGATGCTGCGCGGTCTACGCGAATAACAACGCCTTCAAAAATCTGAATACGTTCTTTAGCACCTTCTTTAATTTTTTGGTGAACTTTGACAGTGTCGCCGCTTTTTGCGTCTACAACAGCAGGCTTCATCTGTGCTTCATTTACCAATTTAATAAGCTCAAAACTCATCTTTATCTCACTTAATCTTTTATAGCTGTAATCGAATATCTAATATACCATAGATGCTCTGTTATTGAAAGGGTTACGCGTTAGATAACGCGATTTATCTCATCGAGGGTAGTCTCACCACGTAGCGCAGCGAGTACACCGTGCTCTAGTAACGACACCATGCCATTGGCACGGGCTGCTTCGTCGATCGCTTCGGTATGTACTTCGGCGATGTCGCCGCGTAGGAACTTCTGTACGGCCTCGCTGACAACCATCTGCTCCATGATCACAATTCGACCCGTGTAGCCGAACGGTGACGTCTCATTGGGTACAGGGCGCCACAACTTGAAGTTGTCGAGATCAGGCTTGTCGACGTGTGAAGGTAAATCCTTTAGTGCATTCTTGACCCAATCACGTGTTGCCTGATCAGGTTCGTACTCTTCCTTTGAAGAATCATCTAAACGACGAACAAGTCGTTGAGCAATCACCAAACGGATTGCCGAACTAAAGATTGGGTTCACACCGATAAGGTCGATCATACGACTAAACGCTGCTGCGGTTGAGTTCGCGTGGAAGGTAGAGAGCACCAAGTGACCAGTAATCGAAGCCTGAATGGCTGTCTTGGCAGTATCGGCGTCACGTATCTCACCTACCATCACAACATCAGGGTCAAGTCGAAGGACCGAACGAAGATGATCGGCAAAGCTCTGTCCGTTCGTTGTATCTACTGGGATTTGAGAGATACCAGAAATTCCGTATTCAATCGGATCTTCGAGCGTAATGATCTTGCGGTCTGTCGTATTTAGCGCATTAATCATGCTGTAAAGTGTCGTTGACTTACCCGAACCAGTTGGACCAACCATCAGCACCATTCCCCGTGGGTGGCTCACGATCTCGTTAATTTCCTTGCGCTCGTCAGCACCAATCCCAAGACTATCAAGACTTAGCATTGATTCATCATAGTTAAACAAACGAAGCACCGCGTCTTGACCGTACATTGTTGGGATCACCTCAACACGCATATTCAAAAGGTGCTGCACTCCATCAATCGTAATCTCTTTTTGCATGTGACCGGACTGAGGCTCATTCGATGCTGTCGAAATGTTTGCTCGTGAAGCAAGTGCACCAAGGATCACACGGTATCGATCACTATCTAGTTCCGCAACGGGATGTAGTGTGCCGTCAATACGCAAACGAATGCGAATGCCATTGCGCTGATTTTCAATGTGAATATCGCTGGCTCCAAGCCGGTCCGCTTGTGTAATGAGGTAGTCGAAGACTTCGTCGCTACCAACCGAATTCAATGACTTACTGACCTGTGCGATCGTGTCGCTATCGCCTTCTTTGGCAATTTTAATGTCGTCGTAAACCGTTACGACTGGAGGGTCATAGCGGTTCATGAGGACATTGAAGCCACCAACACTAATGAGGTCGAAAGCAACGTGTTGCGCTTGAGCGGCGTACTTTTCGCGAATCTCACGCAGATATGACTGTGGTGTCTGTGTCGTGACACCGAATTCCCATGGCATCGAATCAGAACCAACACTGAGTGGCACAACCCGGTTACGATGCATATCTTCAATTGCCATGACATCTTGCACCAGCTCTAGTGTTGCTTCAATTGGACGGGTATCAAGATACTCCATCCCAAGGATCGCAGCACGGCCTTGAGTTGATTGCTCTTCTTGATCGCGAGCACGTTCTTGAATTTTTTGTTCGTCCATTACCTTCATCCTATCAAAAAACGTAAGCGTTTTATAGTAGTTCATGATGATATAATGGTCGGAATGTCTGAAATAATTGTCATCGCCCACAATATTCGCTCAACTCACAACGTCGGTTCTATCTTTCGTACCGCCGAAGGTTTTGGTGTGTCGAAAATTTTTCTTAGCGGCTACACTGCCTATCCAAAAATTGAGCACGACCCTCGCTTGCCGCATATCGCCGAAAAACTGACAGCGCAGATTCACAAAACCGCGCTAGATGCCGAGAACCTCGTACCGTTTGAATACCTCGAGGAACCGCCACTCGCTGCCCTTAAAAAAGCCGGCTACCGTATTATTGGTCTAGAGCAAGCCGACCGCAGTATTACCCTTTCAGATTACAACGCGCCAGAAAAAGTTGCCCTCCTAATTGGCGAAGAAGTCCACGGTATTGAGCAATCGTTATTAGATCAGTGCGAGGACATCGTTGAAATTCCGATGGTTGGACAGAAAGAATCTTTTAACGTCAGTGTTGCAACCGGCATTGCCTTATACCAATTGACCCAATTTGCTTAAGTTTGCAAAACACCCAACTTTATCTTTAAATGTAACGGTCATCGTCCATTCTATCTAAGGAGGGGCAATGGCCCTCATTTTGTTCAACGGCCTGCTACTGACTGCAGGCGGAAAAGGTCAGAGCGTCGAAATTACACTCGACAACGGTACAGTTCTAACTGCTGAAATCGATTTCAGGTTGAGTCGAAAATCTCATACCAGAGTATTCTTCTTCGCAACACCGTATGCGAACCTCCCGCCAGATGCACAGAAGTGGTTTGGCAAGATCCACAGCAGACAGCGTAAACCCAAGGCTGGACTCACGCCAAGTGTTTTTAAGTTGATCGGCATTCCCGTCAGTTCACACTCGACTTACAACGGTCATCCAGGTCTTGAAGTTGGAAAATCACTCGCTATCAGGTACAACGAAGAGGAAACTTCTCCGTCACTTGTACTCGGTGTTATTGACCACTTCTCTACTACCACCCCGTAATCCCGCTTCTCGTTGAGTATAAAATATTCCGAGAAGGCGGGATATTTTATTTTAAGACAACAGCGTCTTCGCCGAGTAATTTCACGAGCTCACCAACAAGTCCGTTACTACCATCTACCTTGAACGGCATCTTAATCGCAGATTTCTTATCAGCACCAAGGACCAACACGATATCTGTAACGCCTGGGAATTCACCGCAAATTTGCTTCAGTGACATAAGCGTTGCTTGGTCATCTGGGTTCTTCACATGTATGAAAAGCTTTTTAATAGGTTCAGCCGCTAGTACGGTGTACGACGTCGAGGCGGCGGCTTTTGGTGCAGCTGCAGGGGCTTCTTTCTGAGCCTGACTTCTTGCCTGTGCCTTTTCGGTTCGCTTCGCCATCACCCCAGCTGTATGTGCTTTTGGCTTGGACATTCTTTTGCCATGAGATTCATAATTACGAAGCTCCGCGTCATCGATGATCTGAACATCATCGGCAATAATCTTTATATCACTGCTGAGATTTCCGTCGCGATCACGCGCATTCACTTTACCCGTCACACGAATAACCGAGTCTTGTAACAGTTGTCCGCCCACCACTTCGTAGATGCTTGGGAAGACAATAATTTCTGTTTCCGCCAGCTTATCCTCAATCTTCACAAAGGCCATTTTAGAACCACTCTTCGTCACAATACTACGAACAGCAGAGATCAGCCCACCGACAGTAATCGCTTTGCCATCGATGTCAGTTGTCAGTTCACTCATGGGGACCGTCTGCTCATTAAAGTAGGCATCGTAGTTATCCAGCGGGTGCGCGCTGATATAGAGACCCAGTAGATCTCGCTCCCACATCAGGCGTTCTTTATCGGTATGTTTCACAGGTGCATCAAGCATTGCGACCGAAGGTTGGATCGAAGCGACATCGGCCAGGCCACCGAACAGGTCAGTTTGCCCACTGAGAGCTTCTTTTTGAATCTTAGAAGCGAAGGCTTGAATTGTCTCGAGGTTAAATAACAAGTCCGAGCGATCTGCCAAGGTATCAAATCCACCCGTTCGAATCAGTGAGTCCCAGGCTTTTTTATTGAACCGTGAAGTGGTGACACGTTTTGCGAAATCCTCAACTGACTTGAACTTGCCTTCGCCGCGGGCACGCAGCACTTCTTCAACCGCAGCCGTACCTACACCCTTAATTGCCGCCATGCCAAAACGAATTTCTTTCTTGCCCGGGACAACTGCAAACTCGACGAATGATTCGTTCACGTCTGGCGAAAGCACCTTGATACCCATGTGCTTACATTCATTCATTTCAATCGCAAGTCGCTCGAGGTCACCCTGGTCACTCGTCATCAGTGCTGCCATGAATGCTTCCGGGAAGTGCGCCTTCAAATATGCCGTCCAGTACGCAATCAGGCCGTAACACGCGGCGTGTGATTTATTGAAACAGTAGGCTGCGAACTCTTCCAACTGCTTCCAGAATATTTCCATTTGTTTTGGATCCGCGCCAGAAACGTCGGCCGCGCCCTCGATGAAACGTGTCTTCATCTTGTTCATCATTTCGACATTCTTTTTACCGATTGCCTTACGAAGGGTATCGGCTTCACCACCAGTAAATCCGGAAAGGTCTTTTGAAATCTGCATCACCTGCTCTTGGTAGACCAGGACACCATAGGTGCTTTGCAGCGCGCCTTCCATCTTGCCATGCATGTAACGAATTTCTTCTTCGCCGTGTTTACGCTTGATGAAGCTATCGATAAACTGCATTGGACCAGGCCGGTACAGGGCCACCATGGCAATAATGTCATCAAAGACGGTTGGCTTTAGTTCGCGCAAGTACCGTTTCATCCCAGCGGATTCAAGCTGGAACACGCCGGTCGTGTCACCACGCTGCAGTAAAGCGAATGTCTTCTCATCGTCCAACGGGATTTCCTGCAAATCAATATCCGTATCAAATACCTTCTTGATAATACGGAGTGCGTTGTTAATCGTCGTAAGGTTCGAAAGCCCCAGGAAATCCATCTTAAGCAGCCCAAGTTCTTCAACGGGACCCATCGGGTATTGTGTAGCCACAACGCCCTTCTGTGACATTTCTACAGGCGCGAATTTCACAATGTCATCTGGTGCAATCACAACACCGGCGGCGTGCACACCATGGCTACGAATCGTACCCTCAAGCTGGATTGCGTAATCCAAAACCTGTTTTACGACCGGATTTGTATCATACTCGCGTTTGAGGTCTGGATCTTCCTTCACGCTGACAGACAATGGAATGTGGCGCCCTTGAACTGGCGGTGGGATAAGTTTTGCAAGGCGGTCGCTCTCGGCATATGGCACCTGAAGTACACGCGCCACGTCACGCACAGCGGCACGAGCTGCCATCTTACCGAAGGTGACGATATTCGCAACGCGCTCAGTACCGTATTTTTCGGTACAATATTGAATCACCTCGTCGCGGCGAGTATCTTGAATATCGATATCGACATCCGGCATGCTAATACGGTCAGGGTTCAAGAAACGCTCGAAGAGCAGGTCATATTTTAATGGATCAAGTTCGGTGATACGAACCGCATAGGACACAATCGAACCGGCCGCACTCCCACGACCAGGACCAAAAATAATACCGCGGTTCTTGCCCCAGTTAATAAAGTCCTGGACGATCAAGAAGTATCCGCTATAACCCATGCGGTCGATGACCCCTAGCTCGTAGTCGGCACGCTCCAGGACGTCATTTGTTAGATGAGCCCGATACTCATCGATTGTTATAGATAGCGGATCACCACTTATATCAAGTTTTCCGTCACCATAGCGCATAACAAGCCCTTGGAACACGAGCTGTAGCAAATACGTCTTCTCGTTGTAGCCTTCCGGTGTTGGGAAAGTTGGGATCAAGATTCCACCGAGCTCTAGTTCAACGTCACAACGATCTGCGATAATCTTTGTATTTTGAACTGCTTGCGGGTGTGTTTTCTGCCAGCGTTCAATCAAATCAAGCGGTTCCGTTACGTGCAACTCAAAGTCTTTCAAAGACATACGCTTTTCATCCGACATAAAGGCACCGGTACCAACAGCAAGCAAGATCTCGTGCGCATCTTGATCACTGTGTTCAAGGTAGTGTCCATCACTTGTGACAACCATCTCAATACCAAGCTCTTCCGAGATTCGCTCGAGGTAGCCGTTAATCTTTGTCTGCACGTCCCAACGAGCAGGTGCTTCCATGTGCCCATGATCTTGCATCTCTAAGTAGTAGCGATCACCGAAGATAGATTTGTACCATGCTGCGATATCTCGCGCTTTTTCGTAATCGTCGTTTTTGAGGCTTTCACCAACTTCACCACTGGCACAGGCTGATAGAATAATTAAACCTTCATTATATTTCTCAAGAAGTTCATGATCGATACGAGGCTTGTAGTACATACCTTCGAGGTTGGCAGTAGAGCTAAGACGCATGAGATTCTCATACCCCTTCTTGTTCATCGCAAGAATAATCAAGTGATAGCGAGCTTTGTCCTTTTGCGGATCACGGTCATGGCGCGAACGGGCGGCAACATATGCTTCCATGCCAATGATAGGTTTGACTCCCGCAGCCTTACCGGCTTTATAAAACTCAAGCACACCCGACATCGTACCGTGGTCTGTAATGGCAACAGCCTCCATCCCGAGGTCTTTGACCTTATCGATCAGCGCAGGGATCTTAGACAGGCCGTCAAGCACACTGTGGTGTGTGTGGTTATGAAGGTGCACATAGCTAGACGCCTCCAAAGAATGCGCGACAGTTTGCTCTGCTTGTAGTTCAACCCCCATAGTTACTCTTAGTATAGCGAACCTGGTTCAGAACGTCTGTAGTAAAAAAGGAAACTACTTACGGCTTTTGATTGTTGTCGACGATATCGACGATGTACTGTACGAAGTCACCAATGCCACCCGGAAGATCTACGAGTAGACTCAAAAGCCAAAGAATTAACGCAACGACAACTGTACCACCAAGGATACTCCCAACACCAAAAAAGATGCCACGAATAAAATTCATTTTATATACTTGTGCCCGCGAGCGGTGGAAGTCATAGAAAAGATCTTCGATAACCGTACGACGTGCGCCATTTTCGTTATCCGTCTTTACCTTTGCGAGAGTTTTCTTAATCATGCTTTTGATTATAGCCTATGCATATAAAAAAGACGCACCGATCTGGCACGTCTTTTTATATAGATAAGAATTATTTATTCTTTTGGATAGTCGTCTTCGCGTCTTTTGCAGCTTGTTGGCTCTTAGACTTTAGGCCTTTGGTTGTATCGATAACTTTATCAGCAACATCAGCAGCAACTTTTTCGGCTTTCTCAACGACGTCTTCAGCGACATCACCAGCTTTGTGCTTTACTTCGAAAGCTTTCGCAATAGCGTCATCTTTCTTGTCGAGTGCAATGTTCTTTAATTCTTCACGAGTTTCTTTACCGCTCTTCTTTGCAGTGAGGATTCCAGCAACAAAACCTGCTGCTACACCTACGAATGCTCCGAATGCAAATTTACCTTTAGCCATGATTATTTCCCCTTTTTAGATGATTTAGCGAACTTCTTAATATATTTTCCGACGAGCTCTGCGACAACCATTGGTGATGTCAATCGAGCGACACCAGACACGGCTGATTCAACAGAACTTACCGCATGCTGCGCAGTAGCTGCGACACGACGGATCTCGGCGGATAAACGGATGAGGTAAATAACAAGGATGATGCCAACAATCAGAAAGACTGACAGGACAACGGCTAATATGATAACGAGGATTTCTGCAGCTGAGCTCATAATATACCCTTTCTAACGGTTACATGGTTTATAGTGTTCAGTATACGCTACCTAGGTGGTAGCACAAGTCCTAGCCTTGTATCTTTTTACGAATCAACTGCTGTGCCAAACCTGGGTTTGCTTTTCCGGCTGATTTTTTCATAACCTGGCCAACGAGGAATCCAATTGCTTTATCTTGGCCATCGCGAATATCGGCGACTGATTGTGCGCTCGCAGGATCGTTTAAGACCTCGTCAACGATTGCTTGAATAGCAGACTCGTCACTAACCTGTAGTAAATTCTTAGCTTCAGCAATCTCGCGCGGTGTCTTATTCGTTGTTAACAACTCGTTAAAGATTTGCTTCGCTGCCGTGCTGGAGATTTCATTCCCTGTGAACATTTCTGCTAACTCGATAAAGTGCGCCGGGTTGAAATCAGTGGCTACTGCAGTTGCCTGCTCGTCATCCGCACCTACGGCACTCGCAAACCAGTGCGCAACAACCTTAGCGGTAGCATCGCTCTTCTCCTGAGCAAGCAGCACTGTATTTGCATATGTAATGTCGTTTAGTAGTGCATTCACAACCGACAGATCAAGTCCCATACTCGCCCATTTCTCACGGTAGTACGCAGGCAGCGGCGGAACTTCAGCTTGAATCGCAGTGACTTCTTCCACTGTTAATACAACCGGTGGAATGTCGGCGTCTGGCATATAGCGGTAGTCTTGCGCATCTTCTTTGCTTCGTTGCGAACTTGTACGTGCGGTAGTGTCATCCCATCCACGAGTTTCTTGTACGACTTTTTCACCGTTTTCAAGAATTTCAATCTGACGAAGGTATTCGTATTCCGCAGCTTTTTCAACACTTCTAAATGAGTTCAAGTTCTTTACTTCAGCTCGAGTACCAAGTTCGGTTGCACCTTTTAATGCGACCGAAAGGTTGACGTCAAAACGCATGTTACCTTGGTACAGATCCCCGAGACTAACACCTGCAAATGTCATCAAACGTTGTAGCTCGGTGGCGTAAGCTTTTGCCCCTGCGGCAGAGTGGATGTCAGGTTCGGATACAATTTCGATCAGCGGAGTACCGGCACGGTTCAAGTCAACCAAACTAAAGCCAGTATGGTGCGTAAGCTTACCGGCGTCTTCTTCAATGTGTGCGTGGTGTATACGAACTTTTACAGTACTACCGTCAAGCATCGGTGCTTCAACAAGTCCACCAATAATAATTGGTTGATACATCTGGGTAATCTGATACCCCTTTGGAAGGTCAGGGTAAAAGTAATGTTTGCGGTCGAAACGACTCACATGAGCAATTTCCGCGTTCAGTGCCTTACCTGCGCGAACTGCGAGGCGAATTGCATCATGATTCAGCACAGGTAGCATACCAGGAAGCCCGAAGTCGATTGGGCTCGTTGCTTCGTTTGGTGCTTTGCCACGCGCATCGTTGTCTGCACCACTAAACAACTTGCTAATTGTTGCAAGCTGGACGTGACACTCAATACCGATTGTCATTTCATATTTATCGAGAATATCTTGGGTAATCATTAAATCGCTCCTACGTCTTTCAGCGCTTGCTTGAATGAAGCGAGTGCGCGACGAGCCGTGTCGTAATCAAGCTTCACATTTGGCTCGTGGGCAATTTGATTGCGTAGTTTGTGTGCGCTCCAGACATTATTTGCGTTTGACCATTTTGGTTGCATTTTCTTCAGTCGTTCGCCCATATTTGCTCCCTGGATACCTTTTTCGCGCATCGCATAATCGAGTAACTTATCAGCGTTCATGACGCTCATCGGATAGCTACTTGTTTCATCGCGCTTCAAATCCTGTTCAACTGTCAGCCACAGTGAACGGAACTTTTCGAGGTCGAGGCTTTTTGGATTCTTCTTGGTCAGCATAATAACAGCGAATAGTAACGCTGCAAAAATGAAAATTGCTGCAAAGAAGAAGATTATTGAAGTTGACTGTGCCATCATGCTGCGTGTTCCATACTTTCTGCGAGTGCTAATAATAGGGCGTCATCGCGGCGCTTTCCGATCAGCTGAACGCCGATAGGGAGGCCTGCTGTAGACTTACCTGCAGGGACGCTGATCGCTGGCAGTCCAGCCAAACTTGCAGGTACTGTCATAACGTCCTCTAAGTACATTTTGATTGGGTCACTCGCATTTTCACCAATTTTGAAAGCTGGCGTTGGTGCAACAGGCGTCAAAAGCACATCGTAGGTTTCAAATAACGCGTTAAATTCGTTAATAAGCAGAGTGCGTACCTTCTGTGCTTGCAGATAATAAGCATCGAAAAAGCCACTTGATAGCACGTAGCTCCCAATCATAATACGGCGTTTGTTTTCGGCCATAAAACCTTGGTCGCGTGATGCACCGTACAGCTCGGACAATGTTGAGGCTTCGGCGCGGCGACCGTAACGAATGCCGTCGTAACGACCTAGGTTGCTACTGATTTCAGCAGGGACAACAATGTAATAAATCGCCAGTGCGTACTTCAAAAGCGAAAGGCTTACTTCTTCAACAGTGTGACCTGCTGCACGCAATTTTTCGATATATTCTTGTGCTACCTTGCGGACCTCAGGATCAACGTCTTCAGTCATAGCTTCAGAAATAACACCAATTTTCTTTGCGCCTTCTAATGTCGCTGGTGTGAAGAAATCAGGTAGTGTCGTGGCGTCTTTTTTATCACGGCCGCTAATAATATCCATGACAACAGTTGCGTCATGTGCGGATGTCGCTAACACGCCAATTGTGTCAGTACTACTAGCCATTGCAACGACACCGTAACGGCTTACCATACCGTAGGTTGGCTTTACTCCAACCACACCGTTAAAGCTGGCTGGCTGGCGGATCGAACCACCAGTGTCCGTTCCAAGCGTAAACGGTACGATATCAAGTGCAACAGCCACAGCTGATCCACCGCTGCTTCCACCAGCGACACGCTCTTGATCATACGCGTTCTTGGTTGGGCCGTAGGCAGAGTTTTCGGTGCTTCCCCCGTGCGCAAAAGCATCGAGGTTCGCCTTACCGATACAGATTGCACCTTCAGCTTCCAGCTTTTCGATTGCAGTTGCTTGTAAAGGGGCTTCAAAATTCTCTAGGATTTTGCTCGCAGCGGTCGTCGTACCACCAAGCGTCAAGAAATTATCTTTCGCAATAAAAGGTACGCCAGCCAATGAACCGGTAATCTCGCCTCTATCAACAGCGTCCGCACGCTCAAGTGCGCGTGCTTCAGTCAGGCTTAATAGTGCGTGAAATGCTTCACTTTCATGTGCTTTCGCGATCGCTTTTTCAACGTTTTCGCGAGCAGAAACTCCAATAAAATCAGCTATGTTACTCATTTACAGTACCTTTGGAACCTTAATCTGCTCAGCTTCGGTCGCAGGCGCAAGCTTTAATAAAGACGTTTTATCAATCCCGTAGTTATCAACCGCATCATCACGCCATACATTTTCCAGGTCAGTTACTTGATACGTCGGTTCAATACCAGAGGTATCAAGTTCGTCCAATTGCTGGATGTAGCCAATAATATTTTCGAGGTCTGAGCGCAAAGAAACAACTTCGTCAGCGTCAAGCTGCAAATTACTAAGCTGTGCTAGGTGTTGCACATCACCGTCAGAGATTTGTGTCATATACCTATATTATACCCCACCCACAGAGAAAGGGGTATGTTCAGGTAGCTTTTTTGTGCTATAAATACTGGAAATGAAATTACCAGAACGTTTGTCATACAATTGGAACGCTGCCGACATCGCCGATGATGTCATCGCTATACGTGAAACACCCCGCGTTTTTATTGAGTCACGGGGCGATGTTTTCCCTACCACCACCTTGCTACGTCTCCTTGCTTATCGCGCCATGAAACACTCAACCTTCTGGATGAAGGATGATGAGGCGAACGAATATCCTTTACAGCTTTCTGCCGTTCACACATCAGGACTCGTGGATATGCATATTACTGGCGTCCCGCGTTCAATTGAATCATTCAAAGTTAGTTCAGAGCCAGCGCCGCATACCAGCATGGATGGTGACGTTCGGTTTTATCTGCGCAATACTACATCTTAGAGCGGATGTCGGCGATTACGTCGCGTAGTTCAGCAGCTTTTTCAAATTCGAGGTTCGCACTCGCAAGATCCATTTGAGCAGAAAGGTCTTTTACGAGACTCGCGTACTCGTCCTTTGGAATCTTCTTCAAATTTAACTTGGATGTTGTATCTTCCTTCTTTGGAATAATCGCACGTAGACCTTCATCAACTGCCTTATCGACACTGGTTGGCGTGATGTTATGCTCGGTATTATAGGTCGTCTGAATTGTACGGCGACGATTCGTTTCGTCAATCGCATACTGCATCGATTTCGTGATCTTATCGGCGTACATTAGTACTTTTCCTTCGAGGTGACGAGCAGCACGACCAATAGTCTGGATCAACGCACTCTCGCTACGAAGGAAGCCTTCTTTATCGGCATCAATGATCGCAACCAAGCTTACTTCAGGAAGGTCGAGTCCTTCACGCAGCAAGTTAATACCTACCAGTACGTCATATACACCCGTTCGTAAGTCACGCAGAATGTCGCTTCGCTCGAGCGTATCAACTTCACTGTGAATATATGCAGTCTTGATATCAAGCTCTTGTAGATACGTCGATAAGTCTTCTGACATACGCTTTGTCAGCGTCGTCACTAGCACACGTTGGCCTTTATCAATCCGCTCGCGAATCTCTGCGATCAGATCATCAATTTGACCTGTCGTTGGACGAATAATAATTTCAGGATCGATCAACCCAGTTGGGCGAATGATCTGCTGAATCGGTTCGGGACTATGAGCTAATTCGTATTCAGCTGGCGTTGCCGAGACATAGATCGCTTTATTGATATGGCGATTGAATTCATCAAATGTCAGCGGACGGTTGTCGAGCGCACTTGGCATACGGAAACCATGGTCAACCAACACTTCTTTACGTGCGCGGTCACCATTATACATACCGCGCACCTGCGGCAAAGTCATGTGACTCTCATCAACAAACAATAGAAAATCGTCTGGGAAATAATCGAGAAGTGTCGCAGGTTGTTCGCCTGGTTCACGGTTCGTCAAATATCGGCTATAGTTCTCGATCCCCTTCACGAAGCCTGTTTCTTCGAGCATCTCGATATCATATTTCGTGCGCTGTGCCAGACGCTGCGCTTCCAGTAGCATATCGCGCGATTCGAAGAACTCAACGCGTTCTTCAAACTCTCGTTTGATATTAATAATCGCGTCATCAAGTTTTGCGCGCGGTGTGACGTAGTGACTACTTGGGAAAACAGTGACTTCGTTAGGCTCACCAATAATTTCACCCGTCAGTGGATCGATACGCGTGATACGCTCGACGTCGTCACCGAAGAATTCAATGCGATATGCTACGTCGCTTCCGGCCGGGAAGACATCGACAATATCACCACGGACACGGAAGGTACCACGGTGGAAATCAATATCGTTACGCTGATATTGGATATCAGTCAAAAGCCGAACAAACTTGTCTTGCTGACGACGCTCACCCTTTTTCACTGTAATAGACATTTCGGCGTAATCATCCGGTGATCCAATACCATAAATACAGCTAACACTGGCGACAATAATCGTGTCGCGACGCGTTAATAGCGCAGTTGTTGCTGCGTGACGGAGGCGATCAATCTCGTCGTTAATACGGCTGTCTTTTTCAATAAACGTATCACTGCTGGCGATATATGCCTCTGGCTGGTAGTAGTCGAAGTAACTTACAAAGTAGTGCACTTCATTGTCGGGAAAGAACGCCTTAAACTCGCTATAAAGCTGTGCCGCGAGTGTTTTGTTGTGCGCCAATACAAGCGTCGGTACACCCCGTTTCGCGATAATATTTGCCATCGTGAATGTTTTACCACTCCCGGTCACACCAAGTAAAGTTTGTTCTTTGTCTCCATTTTCGAGACCCTTTACAAGACCGGCGATCGCAGCTGGCTGATCACCCATCGGTTTATAAGCAGATTGTAAGCGGAATGTATTCTCCATTCCTCTTATTATACTATTTTTTACGCAGAGAGGCAGAGAATACTATATATTATAAAGCTTTGAGGCTCGTAAAGCCTTCTTTGAACGCAGCCTGATACTGCGCAAGGAGTTCAGCATCGGCCGTGCACCCCATGCCTGCGAGCGACAGTCCGTACGGCGTTTCGCCCACCTTCACCGTTTGTGAAAGTATCGCTTCATCAGTCGTTGAGGGATCCTTAATGATGGTTGCAAATAACCCTGTATCGTTTGTACACTTCGTCCCAATTAGTTCGTCGGAACTAAATTCTGCATACTGCGTACTATCTGCGGTACGTTTCACTTCGAAGCCAAAAGCGGGAACACCCTTGGTGTAATACACCGTCACACTAAGCGGTTCTACATCAACAGAACTCAGCGTTTCAGGATCGGCCATCACGACCTCTGCCGCGTCAGTCGAAGAGTCTTCAGGATTCGAAGTTTCAGCGACATCCGGTTTCGCGGAGATAGCAGGTGAAGTCGGTGTCTGTGCAGTCTCGTTACGCTTCGCCAGCGCGATTCCGCCCGCAATCAACAGTACTACTGCGAGTGCAATACTCGCGATGATGAGTCTCTTTTTAGCTTGAGTCCTTGCCATCGTACATCCCTCGATTTTTCGTTATGCTAAGCATAATCCTGTTACACCTAAATGTAAATGCCTAGTTTTTTGGTGCGTTCAACTTGCGTTCGTAGTCTTTGATCTTGCGAATGATATCATCGTGATTATCCATGATGGTATATAGTTCGCGATCTTCATTGCTAATCGTACCGAATCGTTCCAGCAGAACCGTTCGGATAACATCGTCGATTGGTCCCCAGAAGTCTGAACCAACCAAGATGATTGGTGCACGAGGAATCTTGTATGTTTCTTCTAGTGCAAGAATCTCGAATAGCTCGTCGAGTGTTCCAAATCCTCCAGCGAAGAAGATATAGGCGCTTGCATCCAAGGTCATTGCGACCTTACGTCCAAAGAAGTGTTCGAACTGGAAACTATCAGTGGTGTAATTGTTAAGACTTTGTTCATGTGGAAGCAAAATGTTCAGTCCGATCGAATCGCCACCAGCATCATAAGCACCTCGGTTCGAAGCTTCCATAACACCGTACCCACCACCAGTCACTACAGCAAAGCCATCGTGGGCGATACGAAGCGAAAGCTCGTAGGCACTGCGAGAAATACCGTCATCCTGTGGTTTACGAGCAGATCCAAACACAGTCACCGTCTTGCTGTATTTACCCAGCATATTAAAGACGTGTTCAAATTCTTCAACAACACCATCAAGACGCCCTTCAGCTGCATCAATAATTTTCTGACGGATCAGCAGCGCATGCTTGTCGTTCTCGCGGCGAAGTGCAGGAACAGTTTTTGGTTTTGTGACCGGCAACTTCTCTGGAGCGATCATACTATTATCAAGTTGCTCAAGTACTTGTGTTGCCAGGTTCTTGAAGCCCATATAACGAACAAATAGTTCATTCCACAGACTCTCACGGAAGTGATACGCGTAACGGTTTTCATATGGTTCACTGTTTGAATACGCGAAGCTGACGTCAAACAGGTTGAATGCAATCGGGAAACCTTCGTACATTAGCCCGACGTAATCGCGGTCTTTCCAAAATTCTAGTTCAGGATCAAGTTGGTACAGCAGGTCTTCGGCGCGGCGCCAGTGTAAGTCTTCTGGCTGGACGTGCGGTTCAAAGGCAACCATGCTAATGTTGTCTTCTTTGTGCTTACCAAGGTAGCGCTGGACCACGCGCCAGTGGATCTTGTGTCCCACAATTTGGCTCGCATCGCCCGGATCGGCAACGAGTGTCTTTACGACAGTTTTACCGAAGTGTGGCTGCTGACTCTTCAGCTTGAAGAATGTCGAGTAAAGCTTCACTTCATTCATGTAGTGGAACAAGAGTGGCAGTGTCTTCAGGACAAGGCCGCGCATTTCTTTAATATGCATCGGAACAACGACGATCACCCCAAGTTCTTTTGTGTGTGTGACGTTGTGTAGCTTCTTCTGAACGAAGTGTGCCGCAAGATCGACATACTTGTCGTGATCCATCACAACGATCTCTAGGTCGCGCTCTTCGTAGTCGTCAGGTGTGACTGTTTCGAATAGTTCGTCATATTTGTTAAGCCAGTCTGGTCCTTCCGAGAAACGGAGGGCAGTATAGAGCTCAGCGAAACGTTCGTGATCAAACATAGACTCGATGTCATCGTAGCCAAGTTTCGCCATCAATGTCTTTGGTGGCATTTTGCGAAGCAGGTTCTTAGCGGCTTCGTGTTTGATGACGAATACCTTGCGATTAAACTTTACAGAGTTGGCGGCTTTCACCATGAATGGTACGAGGTAGCGGACATTTTCAGAATCTTCGGCGCCAATAATGCGAGTCAGGCGTTTAATGTCTTGTACGAGCCGCGCTTCAAGCCCATGATAGATTTCTGGACCAGTCGAGGTAGCTGGATCAAGTCCTATTTGACGAAGATTCTCGTGTGCTTTTGCAACGATATCACCAATTAGTTTTGTGTCAGCTGCTTGGCGTCCACTCGCGTATTCCAATTGGCGAACAGCCTCTGAAAACAATGGCTCTTCAGCATCTAATAAGTCTCGTAAAAATTTAGCCACCCTAAAACTCCCTCTCTTTAATTGGCATGTCGTGCAGAACTGTGCCTTCGTGTAAAATACCTTCTTTTGCACCCACTTTTGTCACAACGTTCGTTGAGTTCGCACTCGCGAAAATCATCGATTCTTTCAGCGATTTTCCTTGTGCGTAGTAGCTCAGGAAGCCTGATCCAAATGCATCGCCACCACCGGTACGGTCGACAACCGGAACATCTTCGTACATACCAGCTTCAACGATTGTCTTGCCGTCGGTTGCAATTGCACCATGGGGACCGTCAGACACGATCACCACAGGACAGTAATGTGTCGCGTGTCGAGCTAACTCTTCCAGTGTTTCGCCCGATACAATTTGTTGGGCCTCTTCTTTATTGACCGCCAAGATTTCAACGTCCTCAAGCAGTCCACGAAGCTTGTCTGCCTCTTTTAGCTCAGCGCCAGCTGGGTTAAGCATTACTTTCACCCCATGCTTTGCCGCGCGACTAATAATTTTCTCCAGCAAGTCCATATCTCCTAGAGCTGAAAGGTATAGCCAGTCCCCTTTTTCAATCACACTAAAATCTAGGTCGTGGGTGTTTGATGGCAAAAGCGTCCCTTTATAGTTGAGGATTGTTCGCTCACCACCTTCAAGCATCAAAATAACCGAATAGCTCGCACGGTAGTCATCTTTACGTACAACGTGCGATGTATCTACACCTTCTTTATCAAGTGCCTGCAGAATAGATTCACTCGCAACATCCGTTCCGATGCACCACATATAACGACTATGGAGTCCTTGGCGCGCAAACGTCACAGCTGCGTTCGTTACATTACCGCCGGTTGCAAAGGTGACTTCGTCTAGGTCTAGTTTTTGACCAACTGGAAGTTGTTCGTACATAACACCCTTGTGGCGTTGTTGCTGGAAGGCATTTGAACTGCGGACAAAGACGTCCTGAGTTGCTTTACCAATTGTGATGATGGTCGGAACGGCCATGATTATACTACCGCTTTGCCTGCACTTCCGAACGCGTTGATCTTTTCTTCAACTACTGTTTGGACGGCACCGTAGACTTGTGGCATTAATTTGACGACTGCGTATTCTTTTGGGTTCTCAGCGAGTACTTTCACCAACTCTTCGCGGAATGCAAAGCGCATGTCGCTGTTGATGTTGATCTTGCTTACACCAATGCGCGCAGCTTCTTCGAACTGATTGAGTGGCGTACCACTTCCACCGTGAAGGCTGATCTGTACATCCATAGAGTTACGGATCTGCTGGAGAAGCTCGAGGTCAAGTTCTTTTGGTACAGGGTACTTACCGTGGAGGTTACCGATCGCTGCTGCGTAGGTGTCGATGCCGGTTGCTTCAACGAATGCTTTTGTACCCTCAGGTGTCGAGAACGTCTTTTTGATTTCTTCGTAATCGATATTCTCGGTGTGCACGTTACTACTGCCACCAAAGTAGTGTGGTTCGCTTTCCACTAATGCACCAGTGAACTTTGCGTACTCGACGACTTCTTTTGTCTTTTCGATAATTTCTTCAGTCGTTGCATCGTGGTTTGCTTGAGAGATGTCGATGTGAATGAATTCAAATCCAGCATCAATTGCACGCTTACAATCTTCGACAGTTGGACTGTGGTCGAGGTTGATGTACATTTCAATGCCGTATTGGCGCTTGTAGTTATCAACCATGTCACGAATATTTTCGATACCAAGGGCTTTTACTTCACCATCGCTGACTTCAACCAGTACTGGCGCGTTCAGTTTTTGCGCAGCTTGGGCAATCGCAATAAGTGTTTCTTGGTTATCAATGTTAAACGCACCGACAGCAAAGTGTTGCTGACGTGATCGTTGCATTAAATGACGCGCCCTTGTCGTATTGTCGCGAATCTCTCGAATCGTTAATCCCATGATGTTCTCCCCTGATAGTTTATCTAAAATGTGTCTTTGAAATTAGTATAGCACTTATGCTTACAATCTTTATTCCTGGTGGTAGCGGTGGGTTGTGTCAGCCCAATTTTTCACTTGTTCAGCAATTTGTTCACCAGTGAGTCCCAATGCTTCGAAGATCTCTTTTGGATCACCCGATTCACCAAAACGATCCTGTACACCAAGCCGAAGTACTGGCATCGGAAGCTTTTCAGATAGCAGTTCAGCGACAGCGCTTCCGAAACCTCCGGCAATCTGCGCTTCTTCGGCGGTCACGACGCGCCCAGTTTTCTTTGCACTCGCAAGAATTGTTTCTGCATCAAGTGGCTTGATAGTCGGAACGTGAACGACCTCAGCATCCACACCGTTTTCGGCTAAAATCTTTGCCGCCAGTAGCATCTGGTATGTCATCGTTCCCGTTCCCATTAATAGGACATCCGAACCTTCTTTGAGGACGTAGGCTTTACCGATTTCAAATGGTGATTCTTCAAGACTAAAGACGGGTGTCTTTTCGCGCGCCAAGCGAATGTAGCTTGGCTTCCCGTTTTCAGCGATTGCTTTTGTTGCCTTCTCGGCTTCAATTGCATCACCAGGGGCAACAACAACCATGTTTGGAAGGACACGCATCAATGCGATGTCTTCAAGCATCTGGTGTGTTGCGCCGTCTTTACCCGTGTAGATCCCGGCATGTGACCCAACTATCTTCACGGGTTGGTTGTTCAATGTCACAGTAGTGCGAATTTGTTCCCAGTTACGGCCTGGGCTAAATGCAGCATAGCTACTAGTGAATGGGATCTTTCCGGCACGAGCCATACCGCTGGCGACTGTGACGAGATTTTGTTCGGCAATACCAATCTCAACGAAACGCTTCGGGAATGCATCGCGGAATAAGTGCATCTGAGTACTTTCTGTAAGATCGGCACAAAGTGCAACGATAGCTTCGTTTGCTTCACCGGCTGCTTTTAGACCACGTCCAAATCCAGCACGGGTAGGATCAAGTTTCATATCATCGCTAAATAGCGCTGGGTCTAGTGGGTATGTCATACTCCGGCTCCTTCGTGCGTAATTTTTCCATCAAGTGTTCGTAACTTTTCCAGTGCGGTCTTTGCTTGCTCACTATTTGGCGCAACACCGTGCCATTTATAGTCGTATTCCATAAAGTCGACACCCTTACCCGGGATAGTGTGCGCAATGATCACTGTTGGTCGGTTAGTAATAGCGCGAGCCTGGCTAGTTGCGTCAATAATACTTTCGACGTTGTGACCGTCAATTTCAATCACATGCCAACCGAATGATTCCCACTTACCTTTAAGGTCTTCGAGCGGCATGACATCTTCAGTGTTACCGTCGATCTGGATATTGTTACGGTCGATAAATGCGACGAGCTGAGACAACTTGTTCTTGCCCGCGAACATTGCGGCTTCCCAGATATTTCCTTCGTTCAGTTCGCCATCACCCATCATGACGTAGACGAAGCGGTGCTTAACGTCGTCGATATACTGCAGCGTATAGGCATACCCGGCAGCTTGTGAAAGACCGCTTCCTAAAGGACCACTGGTATTTTCAAGGCCTGGAAGTTTTTCGCGCTCTGGGTGACCTTGGAGGCGGCTTCCAAATTGACGAAGCGTTTGTAGTTCTTCTACTTCGAAGAAACCAGATTCTGCCATTGCAGCATATTGAACTGGGACAGCGTGACCATTACTGAGGAAGAACACATCGCGTTCTGACCACTCTGGGTCTTTCGGATTAATGTTCAAAATATTGAAATAGAGTGCTGCAAAAATATCCGCCATACCAAGTGGTCCAGCGCTGTGCCCGCTCCCTGCGTGCTCCAGCATACTAATGATATCTTCACGAATCACATTCGCTTTTTCTTCGATCTGAGGAATTGTTAATTTATCCACCTTAAATAACTCCATGCTTATTAATTTCTTTTGTTAATGCTTCGTATGCTGCAGCTGGGTCATCAGCTCCTGAGATTGCAGAGCCGGTATTTAAAACAGACACACTGCCTTGCGACAACGTATACGCGTTTTCAATATTGACTCCGCCATCCCAGCCAATTTCGACTGCAGGATTCATTGTTTTGATGATACGCACTTTTTCAAGCTGCATCAAACTGGCCGTACCGCCGTTCTTACCTAGGTCACCCGAGAAGATCATGACGTGATCAACTGCCTTAATGACATCGACAATCGTTGAAGGGACGGTCGTTTTTAAAAGCGCAACACCAGCACGAATCCCCGCTGCCTTGATCTGATTGATCAACGCAAGCTTATCTTCTTCAACTTCCGCGTGGAAAATAATGAGGCTCGGCTTCAATGCGATTATCGCAGCCAAATGTTCGCTTGGTCGTGCAACCATAGCATGCACATCGACTTGCCATTCTGGTGGCCAATACAACTGCGCTTCTGGCACCAAGAAACTTGGCGAAAATTCACCATCACTAATATCAATGTGCACTCGATGAGCGAACGGCTGGATACGCTCGACGGCTGCCTTGTACGCTTCCGCGGTTTCAGACAGGATCGTCGGCGTAATCTCGCTCATCTCTAAAGCTCGTCAATCTGCGCGTTACGGCGCCTATAGCGAGGTGCAGATGCAAATGGTGTGCTGACCCAAGTTTCGATGATACCCTGCCACGCAGCATCATTGTCTTCAAGGATACGCGAAGGCATACACAGTACGTTGCTATCGTTATCGTTTCGGGTCATCTTTGCTTCAAAAGCATCCCAGACGACACTGGCGCGAATACCCTTAAAGCGATTCGCTGCCATTGCCATTCCTTGACCACCCCCGCATAGGAGGATAGCGCGGCCTTCACCGTCATCTTCACCCAGAACTTTTAGCGCAGCTAATTGCGCGAACTCTGGAAAGTCGTCATCTGGATTCAATGTCGTATCACCGACATCTTGAACGTCGTATCCGTGCTTTGCCAGATACGCAAATACTTTTTCCTTCATGTGGAAACCGTTGTGATCACTGCCCAAAAAGATCTTCATAACTACCTAAAGTATAAGCTGTTTACGCTTACGCGTGCAAGCTCTTTCCCACGTCAGCGACAAGTTCTACGAGGCGGTTACTGTAACCCCATTCGTTGTCATACCAAACCATGATCTTTGCAAGGTTTCCGCCAACTACTTTCGTAAGCAGAAGGTCTACTACGCCAGAGTGGCTGTTACCGATGTAGTCGCGACTAACAAGTGGCTCTTCACTGACACCAAGGATACCCTGGTAGAAAGGCTCAGCAGCTGCGCGCTTGAATGCTTCGTTGATTTCTTCAACGGTTGCGTCCTTACCAAGTAAGACTGTAATGTCACTGATTGAAACAACTGGTGTCGGAACACGGATGCTTAAACCATCGAACTTACCGAGCAGTTGTGGAAGTGTTTTGGTCACAGCAATTGCTGCACCGGTTGTTGTAGGAACGATGTTCTCTGCAGCGTTACGGCCTTCGCGAAGATCCTTTGATGGAGCATCTTGAATAGCTTGGCTTGCAGTGTAGCTGTGTACAGTCGTAAGAAGTGATTTCTCAACACCAAATTCAGCATCAAGGATCGCCATAACAGCACCCAGTGAGTTTGTCGTACAACTTGCGTTGCTGATGATTTCACTTGCGCCTTCGATTGCGTCTTCATTTGCCCCAAGGACAATTGTGTCGACACCGTCGCTCTTGCTTGGACCACTAATAATTACACGCTTTGCACCAGCTTTGATGTGTAGTTCAGCTTGTTCTTTTTCAGTAAAGCGTCCAGTTGATTCGATCACCAATTGCACACCAAGGTCGCCCCATGGTAGCGCTGCAGGGTCGCGTTCAGCAAGCACCTTGACGTGTTGTCCGTTCACAATGATACCTGTATCATCGTATCCAACAGTGTTTTTGTATGCACCGTAGTTACTATCGTGCTGCAAAAGATATGCAAGCGTCTTTGTGTCAGTTAAGTCGTTGATTGCAACAACTTCAAGATCACTTCGGTCGAACGCAATTTTAAACGCGTTGCGTCCAATACGTCCGAACCCATTAATACCAATTTTAGTTTTACTCATTGACTCAGTTCTCCCCTGATTACACGTTAACCCAAATAATCATAACCACTTTAGTATATACGGCCGACCGACGAAGTCAAAACAATTCTTTACCTGACAAAAAATTAAAACATTCGTATACTAATAGAGCTATGAAAAAGAGTGAACTTCTCGAGAAAGCTCGACCACATTACGAAGAGAATCAAATCCTCGATCTTGAACACGCCATCGATATTGCGACGGCCGCTCACGAAGGCCAAAAACGCAAAAGCGGCGAACCGTATATTATTCACCCACTTTCAGTCGCAAGCACCCTCGTTGACTGGGGCATGGACATCGATAGCGTTATCGCTGGCGTGCTCCACGACACCGTTGAGGATACTGAAACATCACTCTCACAACTCGAATCATTATTCGGTAAAGATACTGCCTTCCTCGTTGACGGGGTGACAAAAGTATCAAAAGCACGCGCAGGCATGCAAGACCTCGCTGCCTACCTTCCGCAAACCAAAGATAATCTCTCAAAGCTATTGATCGCTGTTGGCCAAGATGTCCGCGTGATCATCATTAAACTTGCCGATCGCCTACACAACCTCCAGACCCTGCAACATATGTCGAAAGAAAAGCAGATCAAAATTGCCCGTGAAAGCCTCGAAGTTTTTGGACCAATGGCAGATCGACTTGGTATGGGACGGGTTCGCATGGAAATCGAAGAACTGGCATTCAGCTACCTTGACCCAGAAGAATTCAAAAAACTCCAAAATATCGTTCGCAAACGCCTTGGTAAAAGTACTCGCAAACTCGGTACAGTACGTGAAGAAATCGCGGCGGTATTAAAGAAGGAAAACATCACCGCCGAAATTAATGGTCGCGTCAAAAGCATCTACAGCCTACACAAGAAACTGAAAAAAGTGAATGGCAACATGGATGACATTTACGACCTCATGGCACTCCGTGTCATTGTCGCGACAAAGGAAGATTGCTACCGTGTACTCGGCATCCTCCACTCTTTGTACCAGCCAATGATCTCACGCATCAAAGATTATATTGCAATCCCAAAGCCAAACGGCTACCAGAGTCTTCACACCACAGTGATTACACCGCAAAAACAAATTGTGGAATTCCAAATACGTACCTATGACATGCATGAATTTGCCGAACGTGGACTGGCGGCTAGTTTCCACTACCATGACCAGAAGAATTCTAAAGATTACACACGTAACAAAAAAAGTGCAGTACTGCCTACACATATGCAGTGGATCAATCAATTACAAGAGGTTGCGACAAAACTACTGAGCGGCGAAGACATTACTGCCGACCAATTAAATGTCGACATCTTTGGTGACCGCATCTTCGTCTATTCTCCGAAGGGCGATATCTATAACCTTCCCGAAGGTGCATTGCCGCTCGACTTCGCCTACCTCGTCCACAGTGATATCGGGAAGCATGCAAACGGCTTCCGCGTGAACGGTGCAATTCAGCCGTTCGACAAACCTCTTCATAACGGTGACATCGTCGAAGTAATGACAAAGAAAACTTCAGCACCAAAGCAAGCCTGGATGGAACTCGTCACCACCACCCACGCCCGCAACAAACTCCGTGCACATCTGCGCCAGCTTGGTGTTATTAGTGGCATTAGCAATGCAGCTGCAATCATTCGTAACAAGACATTACAAAAGAAAGCAAAATAGATGACAAGCATCATCATACTTACATCCACCGTTGCCGATGGAAGTATGTATAATCGAAAAGATTTCTTCGATCGAACTGTCATAAATAACCGTACAACTTACCTAAAGAAAAATAACCTGTCTATTAATCACGCGACCCGACTCCATCCGAATGCCAACGAACGAGCAGCCACACCTGGCCTCGTCGATTGGTGTACCTATACAGAAGTTGGCGAACTGCAACAGGGCAACGGCATGACCGACGATAATATTGCTGCAGCAGATGCACTGATTACTACGCAAAAAGGCCAGGTACTGTTCTTGCCTGTTGCCGATTGTGTTGGTGCAGCATTTTATGATCCACAACACGAAGTCTTAATGGTCAGTCATCTTGGACGACATAGTCTAGAGCAACAAGGTGCGATTCGATCTGTGCAGTATCTTACAAAGCACTATGGCAGTAGTCCAAGCGAACTACTAGTTTGGTTGACGCCTGCACCAAATAAAGAAACTTTCCCTATTTGGGCGCTCGATAATAAAGGTATGAAGGAAGTAACTTTTGAACAGCTTACTGCTGCAGGTATTACACTCGAGCACATCACAGATAATCCCGCCGACACTGTCACTGATCTTAACTATTTCTCGTACAGCGAATTCTTAAAGGGCAATCGCACCGAAGATGGTGACTACGCACTTATCGCGGTTATGGCCTAAAGTAGTCCACTGCGTTCAATAAGATCAACAACTGTTGGTGAGCCAATAATAAACTGACTGCGGTAGACACCATTCAGCTCGTCATATGACAGCAATACACCGCCAGCTTCTTCAACCAGCAACACACCTGGTGCGTTATCGTGTAAACCGCGGCCTCGTTCGAGATTCACAATACCATCGATCTTACCTTCGGCCAGCATGGCGTATTCGTGACCAGATGCACCAACCGGCAAGAGTGTTCGCATTCGTAATTCGTTCAACGCTTCTTTGATATGACCAAAGCCCGTGTGTGACATTGCATAGATGAAATGACTTCCTTCTGGTCGTTCCTTTAGCTGAATGCGTTCGCCATTCTTGAATGATCCCTTGCCTTTGAAGGCTGTATACAACACGTCATTTACAAAGTCATAAATAACCGCAGCAATTACAACGCCGTCATGCACAAGGGCAGCCATGTTGGTACTAAACGGCAATCCACGAATGAAGCTCGACGTACCATCTATTGGATCAACGAGCCAATAGGTTTCACGACTTCCGGATGCACCTGTTTCTTCACCCTCAAAGCCAATCGCAGGAAATGACTCTGCCAATGCGGCTTTTAGTGTTTCTTCAACTTTCACGTCATACACAGTCACCGGAGAGTGATCCGGCTTGCTGGTGTGTTCGATGTTTCCAAATACACTCAACAACTCACCGCGAAATGTTTTAAAAACATTTATAACGAGTTGTTGAGAATCGATGACCTGTTGGTCGTCAGAAGTCACTACTTGCTGTTCCAACGCTCGATTGATTCGCGGATCACAGATTTAGCTTCCTCAACGTCACCCCAACTTTGAACAGTTGTTGTGCCAGCTTTTTTGAGGTCCTTGTAGTGGTTGAAGTGGAATTCAATTTGATCAATCAATTTTTGTGGCAGATCTTGTAGTGAGTTGACCGTGTTTCCGTTGTTACGGTCGTCAGAAGGAACTACCACGATCTTGTCGTCAACTTCGCCGTCATCTTGGAATTTCATCACACCAATAATCTTTGCTTCAAGGAATACGCCGGTAGGGAGTGGTTCGCTTGTGATGATGAGTGCGTCGAGTTCGTCACCATCTTCATCGAGTGTTTGTGGAATAAATCCGTAGTTCGTTGGCTTTCCAAAAATTGTTGGTTCGCTTCGATCAAGTTGGAATACCGCAAGGTCACGGTTCCATTCAATTTTGTTGCTGCTGCCGGTTGGAATTTCGTTCACAACGTTGACGATGCCGTTTTCGTAATCGCCAGGTGTGAGGATTTTGTTAAAGTCTGCCATGATAGTAATTCGTTCTCCTTCGTTCTATTACCTGTATTTTATCAGTTTTTAGTGATAAAGCGCCAGACAGTTTATAATCAAGCCGTAATGAATATGAAATTAGTCTTGCCGCAAGAATACGTCCACCAAGCATCTGAACTTGCAAAGAAGGCCAAGCATCGTATTTTCTTGATATCGATGGTTATCGCTGACCATCCCGCAACACACGAACTGATCGATGCCTTAGAGGCCGCTGCACGACGTGGCGTGAAAGTAACAGTAACGGCTGATATATTTACATACGGTGAGGTCAGCGGCGGCTTCTTGCCGCTTCGTTACTACAGCCCAGGCGTGAAGGAAGTCAACACAATGGTCAAGCGCCTTCGCGCTTCAGGTGTAAAGTTCCTTTGGCTCGGCCGTGCACGGACAACATTATTAAACGGTCGCACCCACAGCAAGTGGTGTGTCGTCGATGACACGTGTTTCGTATTTGGTGGCGTCAATATGTATCAAGGTGGCGTAGCAGAAAACACTGACTACATGTTCCGTATTGAAAGTAATCGCCTGGCCGACCGTCTGGCATATGAACAGGGCCGCATCATAAAAGCTGAGCGCACTTCAACTAATTACCCGAGTGTTAACCACGAATTAGACGGCAATTCTGTGCTGATAGATGGTGGCATCATCGCCCATTCGGTTATTTACAGGCGCGCGCTCGAACTGGCCAAAGAAGCAGCTGATATCTTGTTTGTATCGCAGTACTGCCCAACCGGAAAACTCTCACGTATGTTTAAAAAGAAGAACGCATCACTTTATTTCAATCGTCCCGAGCAAGCAGATCTTTTGAATCGCACACTGATCAAATCGAGCATGCTCTTTAGCGGGCACAAAACGCTCTACAAAAAAGAACCGTATCTCCACGCGAAATTTATTATTTTCACGATGAAGGACGGTTCTAAAGTTGCACTGTCTGGTTCACATAACTTTGCATACACCGGCGTCCTGTTTGGCACGCGCGAAATCGCACTCGAGACAACCGACATGAAAATTATCGGACAGCTCGAATCCTTCTACAAGAAATACATACGTTAAGCTTTTGCTTCGCGGTGGTAATCGTCTAGGTATTCACGAATCGAGAGCGCAGCAGAGGCTCCCTCACCAACAGCGCTAGCGATTTGCATCGTCGCACCACTTCGTACGTCGCCGCTCGCGTAGACGCCCTTAAGATTCGTTGCAAGGTGCATATCGGTCTTGATCAACCCACGGTCATCAAGCTCAATACCGCTTCCCTCAAGGAACTGAGTGTTAGGTAGCAGCCCAACGAAGACAAAGATGCCATCTGTATCGAACATGACAGATTCACCGTTTTGAATGGCGTGTACGGCAGTGACTTTACCGTCAGTTGTGATGATCTCTTCAGTCACAGTTTGTAGGTGAATCGTTACCTTCCCTTCATCAACATACTTTTGCATATCACGTTGCAGGACTTCACTTGCTGAAACCTTGCTACGAACTAATAGGTCAATGTGGCTCGCGTAACGCGTTAAGAACAGTGCTTCTTGAAAGCCCGAGTTTCCGCCACCTACAACAACGAGTTTCTTTTCACGGTAGAATGCACCGTCACATGTCGCACAGTAGTGTACGCCGCGACCATAGTATTCAGCTTCACCTGGAACACCGATCTTCTTGTAGTCGCTTCCGGTCGCAATCAACACAACCTTCGCTTTTACGTCGACGCCGTCAACTGTCACGATCTTCAAGTCGCCTTCTTCACGCAGCGCAGTGACATCACCGTATTCGATGTGTGCACCAAAGCGCTCTGCTTGCTTTTCGAGGTGTCCAGCAAGAATTAGGCCTTCGATACCGTTCTCGAATCCAGGGTAGTTATCAACCATGTCGGTGATAGCGGCCAGACCACCAATTGCACTTTTTTCGTACAATGTCGTGTCGATATCTTCACGAGTCGTATAGATGGCAGCAGCCAAAGCGCTCGGACCCGCTCCAATCATAAGTACTTCTTTTACTGAATTATCCATACGTTCCCCTCTTTTTTACTATACCGAGTATAGCACAAGTGTCATTATTATTCTGCGGCTTCGATTGAGTGAACCTTCACGATAAACGTCAGTGGTGCATCGGCTGGGATTGTTCCTGAACCAGTTGAGCCATAGGCTTGGTCAGCAGGAATTGTAAGCTTAATTGTACTCCCAACACGCTGCCCGGTTAATCCGTCAGTCCACCCTTGGATCACACCGCTCAGTGAAAGCGTAATTGGTGTATCTGTGTTTGTATCTTTCTTGGTTGAGCTATCGAAAATTTTACCGTCGCTCGTCCACCCAAAGTAGCTCACCTTAATAGAATCAGTTGCCTTCAGTTCGTCGCCAGTACCAGATACTAAGATCTCTTTTTGAAGCGCAGTTACTGCTGCTGCATCGAATGTTGCAGCGCTATACCCTTCAAGCGCGATCGAGTTATCAGCATTAGCTTGCGCTTGCTGCTTGGCTTGTTCTTGGTACGCAGCCAGTTGCTCGGCTTCGCTCGTTGCTGATGTCGCTGCATCTTTCGTCTGATTGTCATTTTGAAGAATCAATATTACGAATGATCCGATCGTACCAACCGTCAATACTACGGCGATAATCCAAATACCAATTTGTTGTCCTCTTGTTGCTGACATAATTTAAATTACCTTTCCTTGTGTTGCTGTAGTCACTGTCGTAGTCACGTCGGCCATTAATGTGTTCACTTCTTCACCGGTCAATGTCCTGTCGAACGCACCCAGGGTGATTCGCAGCGTGATGTTCTTTGTCTCACCAGATTCTGGTTGATAAATATCCAGTGGTGCAACGGTCGTACGAATGCTCGCACCGGACAATGCTTCTTTTGCCGCACTATACACCTGTTGGTACGTTACATCCGCCGGAACTTGGAAACAGACATCGCGATCTGTACTCGGGTATTTGCTGAGTGCCTGATAGTTTGGCTCGACTGTATCGGTTAGTTTAGCGAGTGCGCGTGGTGCAATCTCGAACCCAGCCGTATTGTCCGAAAGTTTGAATGCTTTTTGGACTGAACGTTTGAATTCACCAATAACACCAATTCGCTCACGGGTCTTGGCATCCCAAACACGAGCACTACGCAGTGGTTCGTATGGGTCAGTGACAGGATAGCTCGCGTCAGCTTCCAGTGGTTCGTAGATGAATTCGAGGCCAAGTTCGGCCGCAATATAGTCGAGGTATTGTTTCGCTTCGTAGAATGCAGCACTCTTCGCTTTCTTGCCAGTCGTCACAACAAAAGCGAGGCCATCGAGTTCGCGTGGTACGCCCTCTTCGGTCTGTGGCAACAATTTCGTGTGGAACTTATTCATTTCAAACAATGCGAAGTGGTCATAGCCAGCGCGAACGTTCTGGTGCAAGTTAGCAAGCAAGCTCGGCGTAATACTTTGACGGTAATACTGTAGGTCAGGACTAATACTGTTGGTAACTCGGTACGCAGTATCGGGATTTTGACCAGCCTTGCGCATGACATCGCCATGAATAAAGGTATATGTCAGAACTTCGTTAGCACCGGCGCGAACAAGCGTATTACGAAGCTGTGTACGAAGGGTGTCGAACTGTGCTGGCAGGACTGCAGTAAAATCTCGCGCCGGAAGTACTGGATTAATTGAATCGAATCCACTCAAGCGTCCGATCTCTTCAATAATGTCCTCTGCGATGTGAATATCGTTACGCCAGTACGGAACAGTCACAGCTAATGTAGACTCATCAAGCGTCACTGCGAACTCAACGTTTTCTAGCAGGTCCTTGATATCAACTGCGGAAAATTGCGTTCCTAAAACATCGTTCACAACGCTGTCCTGTAACGTCACAACAACAGGGTCGTGTTTGCCGGGATACGCATCACCGATTGCACTCACAGGCACAGCTTGAGCAAACTGCCCCATCATCTTTGCTGCTTCTACAAGAACCGGAGCACCCAGTGCGCCAGGGAGACCCTTTGTTAAACGTGTAATCGCTTCAGTGAATACACCGTGGCGCATTTGGACCGCACGAAGTTTATACAAATTAAAAGTCGCGGCTTCCAGTAGGATGCGTTTCGTCGACGAATCTATCTCGGTATCCGCACCACCCATTGCACCAGCCAGGCTAACAGGTGTATCGCCATTTGCAACAATAATGTCATCTTCGCTCAGTTCAAGTACGCGACCATCTAGGAGCGAGAGCGTCTCACCGGCACGAGGCGAACGGACATGAATATCAGCAACACCATTATTCACGGCAAGTAGCTTGTCATAGTCGAACGCATGCAATGGACGACCAGCAAGTAACATCATGTAGTTCGTAACGTCGACAATTGCGCTAATTGGACGAACACCACTGCGCGCCAGGTATGTTTGGATTTCTAGTGGCGACTGCGCACCTTCAACCACGCCAGCTAAAATGATCGCTTGGAATCGGTCAGATAGTTCTGGGTCATCGATCGTAATTGTCGGTGTTTCGACAGAAATATCGCTATCAATTGTTGGGTTAAGATCTTGAAGCCATTCAGGAGTTCTAAATTCTTTGCCTTGAATACCCGCAACTTCGCGCGCAAACCCAATAATACCGAACGCATCAGGGCGGTGTGTCAGTGATTTGTTTTCAATATCTAACAAGTAGTCATTCAGTTCGTATACTTCAGCGAATGAAGTACCAGGCGCTGCGTCTTTATCAACCACAACAATACCGCTGTGATCTTCATACAAGTCAAGTTCCTTGGCACTGGCAAGCATACCGTTACTCATGTAGCCACGCAGCGCACGTGCACCTAGCACGAACGGTTCTTTGTCACCGAATGTTTCAGGGACGGTACTAGCGGGTGGTAGCCAAACAGCCAACATGCCAGCAGTTACGTTCGGTGCACCGCAGACAACTTGAATGAGACCGTTCTCGTCACGCTCGACGTTCTCGACGCGACCGCCATCATCGATTTTCGTAAGATTCAGGTGATCAGAATCAGGAACAGGAGAACACTCCACAACCTTAACGATATAGACGTCTTTATATTTCTCACCTAGATTTTCGACGCTCTCAATTTCAACAAGACGCGCACCAATAAGATCGGTGAGTTCTTCGATAGATACATCGATGTCAGTAAATTTTTTCAACCAGTTTACGGAAATAATCATGCGAACTTCCTCAAGAAATTAAGTTTTGCAGATTCAAAGTGACGCAGATCTTCGATACCGTATTTCAGCATCACGAGACGCTCAACACCCATACCCCAGGCAAAACCGCGGTATTTTGTCGAATCGATGCCAGCAGCAGCTAATACGTTCGGGTGAACCATGCCACATCCAAGCATCTCCAGCCACTCACCTTCTTTACCACCAAGAACGGCAGGTTTTTCAATCATGAATTCTAGGCCAGGTTCGACGAACGGGAAATACGCCGGTTGCGTTTTAATACGAAGAGATTGCCCGTAATAGACTTCAAAGAAACTACGGAGCGTTCCGAGCATGTCACCGAGTGTTGCATCTTTACTGACAAAAACCCCTTCGACTTGGTGAAAGGTGTGTTCGTGTGTCGCATCAACGTCTTCATTACGGAAGACACGGCCGTAGCTAATCGCTGCAATTTGACCGCCCGCTTCCAGCTTGTCTTTACCGGCCTGGAGGATACGGTTCTGCATCGTACTCGTGTGCGCAGGAGGAATGAAACCTTCTTCGGTACGGAACGTGTCGTAGCCATCACGCGCCGGGTGGTTTTCAGGAAAGTTCAATGAACCAAACATGTGGAAGTCATCATCGATCTGACGAGATTCGACTGCTTCAAATCCCATACGAGTAAAGATATCGATGACGGTATTCATTTCTTTCGTCAGCGGGTGTTGTGAACCCTCGTTCGTTGGAAGGAATGCAGGGCGCGCACTATTGACGTCCCAAGGTGCAGTCACATCTAATGCGACAACATCACCGCTCTCAAGTTGTTCGATCCGCGCTTCAACCGCAGCTTCGACAGCTTGCTTTAATTCGTTGACGGCTTTTCCATACGGTCCTTTTTCTTCAGGACTAAGCGTTCCGATTGCACTATAAAGATCTTTAAATTCAGGCGCACGCAAAATATCGCGTGGCGTTTCGCTTGTTGCAACCCGCTCCAAAAGCTGCTGACGTACTGCGTCTAAATCGTGACTTGGCATAACTAGTGGTTATTATACGCTAAAACCGGCCTATCGGTAAGCCCGTTAGCTCCCTGATTTAATCATTAAAAAGATGATGACGCCGATCGCGATAACTGCGATGATCGCCCAGACCCATGCCAATGATGTCGTTTCTTTCGTACCCTTAATAAATGCAGAGTCCGTCACGCCATCTGGTTGTTCGGCTGCTTTCGCCTTTGCACGGGCGCGTTCTTGCAGTTCTGTTGCTAGTCGTTGCTGTAGTTCTGATCTGTTTTCGTCTTGTCGTACAAATAGTGCCATATATCTCTAGTATACCACCCGCTAGCACACTTGTCGTTTATGCTATACTGTTACCATGTTGACTATAAGGAGGGAAACATACTATGGCTACGACGAAGAAAGCTTCGACAACTAAGAAAACAACAGCCCCTAAAAAGACTATTGCTAAAACAACCGTTACGACAGCTCCTGTTGCTGCAACGAAGAACACATTTGCTGGACGCATTCAGCAATCAGCACGATCAGTAACACTTTGGCGCGCACTTGGCGCTGAACTAGTAGGAACATTCTTGCTCGCGGGCGTGGTCATCGCCGGTCAAGGACAACCAATCTTTGTGTTATTTGCACTTGTAGGAATCGTCCTATCAATTGGTGCAATTTCTGGTGCACACGTTAACCCAGCGATCACTATCGGTGCGCTTGTAACTCGCCGCATCGGTTGGTTACGTGCAATCGGTTACATTATCGCTCAACTGCTTGGTGCAGCACTTGCGTACATCGTACTCAGTGGCTTCATCGGTGGTGCTGACGCAGTCAGCGAAGCAGCCGCAGCTTACGGACAAACTGCTCCAGCACTATTTGCTGCAGCTGACGTCGCAAAGCTCGGTGGTAAAGAATGGTACATCTTCTTTGCTGAATTAACTGGTACAGCAATCCTTGGTTTCGCTATCGCTAACGCGACACGTGAACTTCAAGACCGTCTTGCTGCTGCGTTCACAACTGGCCTTGGTATCTTCATCGCATTGATGATCGCTGTCAGCGCTGCAAGCTACGTTGGTGCTACGGCTATCATTAACCCTGCAGTTGCTGTTGCGCTTCACGCGTACAGCTGGGGTTCAATCTGGCCATTCGCTATCTACGCGATCGCTCCAGTACTTGGTGCAATCCTCGGGTTCGTCATCTTTGACTTACTCCGTGGCAAGAACACTACTACAACTATTCAATAGTCGTACGACCTTCCAAATAAAATACCTCGCTATGACCAGCGAGGTATTTTATTTATTGCTTTTTTTATATATTTCTTGTATAATATTAAATAGTCTCGTCCCTACGATTGGAGTAACCCATGAGTGTAACGCAACGAGAAGCACAGAACATCAGTAATGCACAACTAAAACTGGACACATGGCTCACTGAGAAAGCACTTCCGAAGCTTCGGCGTCGGGCGGTCAAGCAATTAAGTAAGGGTTCTATATACTTTGCAAGTATCCGTATACCTTTATGGCTCAGAATGTCACCTATTGGCGATATTGATGGGCCGGACTGGATCGCCAAGCGTTCAGTGGAAATTCTCAACGAAACGTATCCTGAAACACACGTAGCCTTCGTGGATGCGGGTTACCGCGATTTCACGTTCTGGCTTTCCGTGCAGCTTGCGCATACATAACACCCCGCTTTACCGTCGAAGACCTCTCTTGGTCCTCCGGACTAAGCGGGGTTTTCGTTTTTCATAAGATCTAAAAAAAGAAGAGCCCCCCTCCTGACACCTAGCGGAACAGGAGAGGGGCGGATGTCGCGCACATGTTCATCCCCCGGGATTAGTTGTGCGACGACCGTCGACGGTTTGATCTGCGAGTTGTCCGGGTACCCGAACCCGAACGTGTCGCCACGGGCGGTGCGCAATCGCGCGTGGGTCACTTTACTCGCGTCTCGACATCATCTAGACGATCCGACATCACTTATTATACTAATCATCAGATTGAGGCTTGTCAATCAACAACGCCTCGACACTCTTATCGGTGTTGGCGATCCTTGTGACATCTGTATCAATCTTCGCTAATTCTTTGTGTGCATTGTTGTAATGATTAACGGTCGTACCAAGTGAATTTCCGAGCTTGCTCATGAAGCTATCGAAGGCTGAAATATGACGGCCGAGCTTCCCGACTTGGATCTGAATATCTTTCGCTTGTTCTTCGATCTGCAGACTTCGTAACCCCTGTAGAACCGTTTGTAAGTAGGCCATGAAACTGGTTGGGCTTACGATGATCACTTGTTTCTCGCGGAACGCGTATTCGATCAAATCACGCGCAGACGAACCCGTACCAACATCACCAATCAGTAAATCGTAGTAGAGAGATTCGCTCGGGATAAACATGAAAGCAAAGTCCATCGTCTTTTCTGCAGGCAATATGTATTTACTGGTTTCGTCGATACGACCTTTTAGGTCATTTCGGACTTTCTTCAACCATTCTTCACGTTCAGCTTTCGTTACTGCTGATACCATGCGGTTGTAATTCTCGAGGCTAAACTTGCTATCGATCGGCAGGACCAGACCTTTATCCAGAAAGACCACTGCATCGGCAATATTGCCGTCCTTAAATTTGTACTGCATCTGATAATTTTTGGTAGGTAAGATATTACCAAGCACAGACTCTAGTAGATATTCTCCAAAGACCCCGCGCTGCTTGGGATTCTGCAACACGTTCTGCAGCGTCTTTAGTTCATCGGCAACATCAACGACGCGGCGATTAGTCTCGTCGAGCTTTGCCAGGCGCTGTGTCACATCAGTCACCAACTTCCCACTTTCTGTCAGCTGGCGCTGCATCGACGACTGCATATTCATTGCGTTACGCTCCAACTTGTCACCAAGTGATGTCTGTAGATTTGCGATCGTACGATTCAACTCCGTCACGTCAGATTTTAGCATCGCCACGCCGCTACTGGTATCGACGGGTTTCATCGTCTGCAGGCGACGACTAATCGCAAACAGCGCAACACCAAGACCCAAGACCACCACCAAAAGAATCACCAACAAGATTTGTTCCATACCCTTAGTATAGCAAAAGCGGTACGATAAAGGACCCGCTGTCGCAAGGTCCTTTGGTAGTTATTATTTTTGTTCGTCTGAGGGCGGTGTTACCGGCATTTGTGGCGGAGGTGGGATGGTCGGCATAGAGTCAGGTTGTACTACTGGCTGGGGAGTTTCGAAAGTAGGCGGTACGAATTCATCACGCGTATCATGCGCCTTATGTACAGACGGGAATGACATAGAGACGCCGACTATTTGCGATCGATCACCGCGGCGCGCTGGCATGACTGTTCCCTGTGAAACACCAACCCGGTAAACAATGTGCTTTCTGAAATGAGCAACAATCAATAACACCGTTACGATAGTGCCGACGAATAGCATAAACGCTCCGATTACAATTGCGATGATCGGAAAGTCTTTAATGTCTTTGCCTTCAGCAATACGCTTCTCGGCGGCAGTAATCAGATCAGCAGCGCGCGAGTGATTTGGGTACAGCCGTAACACTGCCTGGAAATTCTTCACTGCTTTCGAATAGTGTGATGAATAGAAGTTATCAATCCCCTTTTGCCACTCGACTTGTGTTTTGCTGGTGGTATCGAATGTTAGGTTGCTATCCCTTGCCAGGTCTTCAAAATCTTTAATGTCGCGAATGTAGTTGTACGTGCCATCACCTGCACCAGCACTATCCGCACTGTAGGTTGCGATACCGACAACTGTCCCGTCATCATCGAAGGCTGGACCACCACTGTTCCCATGACCAATCGTCGTTGCGGTCTCGATCAGCTTCTTGTCGCTGCCGGATGCATTCTTAATTGCCGAAACCTTCCCAGTTGTTAGTGTCGCTTCACTCGATGAGGCTTCGACGATACCGTTCGTATTTGCATTGCCTGGGTATCCTAGGATCAGGAGATCAGAGCCTTGAGTTACCGTATCGATACTGCCTATCGTGACAATTGGATAATTACTGCCTGCAACCTTTACGATTGCAACGTCGGATGATTTGAATCCATCGTAGCCATCATTCGCTCGATAATCATATGCAACAAGCTCTGCTGGTACGACGTTCTTGTCTGTATATGTTTCGCGCGCATTAGTCGCCTTTAATAGCTCAGCAATATCTGGGTTTTGTCGCGTGATTCCAACGAGCAGGTTTTGAACGCTATTTGTTGCCACAAAACGTGCTGCATCAATACCGTACATTGCATCGATGAATAACCCGAGCTTCTCAGCAGAAGTAGCGCCGGTTGGTACGTCAGATGTCTTTAATGATGTCATGTTAAGTAGCGCCAGGAACGAGCGTGAATCACCCTTCGTCGCATACAGGTTAATCGCACTGCTGATTGCCAAATCAAGCGGCGTTGTCGCTGCAACATGTCCATTTGTTCCGATGTAGCCATCCTGACTGACAAAGAACCCAGATCCTGAGGCGGCGCTACAAATATCTTTCAAGTACGGCTTGCCGTCTAAGGTGATATCCATGCAGTAGGCGTTGTAGATCTTGGCGACAGCGGGACTATACAATGCCGAGACTTTCTCGGAACTATCAGCGTCAGCAGTTACGGAGGCGGCACCAGCTAAGCTCGTGTTCGTGATGATGTCCAACACGCTACGAGATGCGGTGACTTTACGCGCAACCTGGGCTGTGACCGGAGTGCTGTATCCTACAAATGCATTGAAACGAAGTGAGTCGAGGACGGTATCATACTGCAGCTCACCGCTCGTTCCGACGCCAAGTGTAATGACGATCGTGATAGGATTCCCTTGCACTAGCCCGCTGTAGGTAACGAAGCGAGCCGCCAAGTTAGCAGGTAGTGTGTCGTTTGTTTTCGACTTCCAATACGTCTTTGTGAATGACTCTTCGTCTAACAGCACCGTCGATACACTTCCCTTGTCGAGGTTCGCTTGATCCAACCCGCCATCTTGTAGAGCGATCGCATCGAGTGTATCAGTCTTACCTAGAGGACCTGGGTGGAAGGTTAACGTCAACGCCGTGTTCTTGGTAGCAGTCGCCTGCGTTGAGATAAAGTTTGGTGCGACGCGGACAATGTTATAGGCGCGCTGAGTCGCTAGTTCAGTACCGATAAATAAATCACCCGAAGATCCATCGACGGCACTACCGTAGAATTGCTTCTGGTCGTACGTTAGATTAAACCCATAGCTGGAACTGACGTTCGTTTTATAGTCTTTATCCCCCGTGAACATGTCACTAATGAAACTTCGGCTACTAGAGAGGCCGGTGATAACCTGATCGCGGTACTGCACCAACAAGATCGACAAGAGAACGAAGAATGCGACCATAACGACAAGGAATCCAACGTGACGCTTGCGATACGGTTTGGCGTGATGATGATGCAGTGTTACCTGTTTGTGTGCAGGTTTGATTGACTTCGGAGGCTTCACAGCCAGCTGAGTTTTTTTCTTAACCACACCCTACCCCCACGGTTTATTACTGTCGTTATTTTACCATAATAAGCTTATGCTCAAGGACATTGATATTATCATTGATTTGTGGTATAATACACACACTTTGTAGAGGTTTAAAAGCATCCAAAGTACATTGACAACCAGGCGACACAAGATGAGCAGCAGCGACACATACGCGTCACTACTCCTCATCTTGTGTATAGAATATACATACTCGCGTTGCGCGAGGGCCCCTGTGCCTGAGGAGAAATGAAATGCAGTGAGTCTCATTGGCATCAAAACCCCACAAGAGATCGTGGAAGAACAAAGCATTCAGCTCGAAGTCTTCCTCAACTACGTCGGCGACATGGGTATCGTAGTTCAGCTCCATGAAATCATGGCAAAAGATGTCAGCTCCGTTTTCGGTGCTAACCTCATCGACGATGCGCTGACAGACATCGAGAACACCGAGGCGTTTCATCTGGACACGTTTGACGCAGTCACCCTTGCCGGCGCCGCTGTGTCGTTCGAGTTCCTCGTTCGTCACATCAGGAAGCTCGACCCAACCGTCATGCCGCCAACGATAATTCCCGATCCCACCGTCGTTAAGGCACTCCTGGACTTGTTCCACGAGAAGCAGCAACGTCCACCGGGTAGCAACTGACACGCACAGGGCGGGCGCACTATCATCGTGATAGTTTGCCCGCCCAAGCGGCCTCAATATTCTATACTCTGTCGTCCGGACGTCATTTCGCTACATAAATGCGTATTTATGCTGATGATTCTAAAAAGATGAAAGCGAAGCTACAAAACTAAAGCGATGCGAATAATGATCACAAACAGCAGACTAATAACCAAACTAGTGATAAGTGTCGCATAGCGGGTAATCCAGCCGAACAGCGCAAACACGAGTGCGTAAAGCAGGATACTCCAGGCAATAGCTTCTAACCAGAAAAGCCCAACCGTCCACGCGCCAAGATCCCATAGCAGCGCAGCTGATGCAACCGCAACAATAATAGGGCGGGCGATGTTTAGGCGAACCATCCCGACAACCGCAAGCACAGCAACCAAGACAGCCGCGATGTTTCCAGAAAGTGCCGTTGCGTTTGTACATGCAGCAGCGTTTGTGATCTGACGACACGCAATAGGTTCAATAATGTATTGACCAATAAGGGTAGTGAGGAGCCAGTAGGTCAGACCAACAACTGCACCAAGTACAATTGTTCGTCCCCATGTTACCCAAGCTCTATTTAAGACTGTTTGGTCTTCAATGATGACTTTTGCCATTGCGCGTTACTCTTTTCTCCACCGGTAGCTTATTCATATACCATACCGCACCTAGTAGCCCGATGACAACACCCCCGGCAACATCTAACGGAGTATGAACCAGCGCAATCACCCGCCCAATACAGATCAACGCAACTAGCACCACCAGCAGTAGCGTGGTTTTCTTCATTTTTGTCTCGAACCACACCGCTGCTGTGATCGCCGTTACAAACAGCGCATGATCTGACGGGAAGCCTGGGTTGTTGAGATACAACGCCCCCGCCTCAACACCGAGTGTCTGAAATGGACGTTCGAATGAGGGCTGGTAGATGCTCGCTAATAGTTTCGCGACTAAGTATGATGTCAGCCCTGCGAGCAGGATGCGACTATAAGCTTCAAAGCGGCCATCTTTTGGTACTTTGAAGAGGATGGCGTAGGCACCGATGAGGATCACGAGCACGACGGCACCATCGGCGATGAAATGGACAAGGAATTGGATGATGCTCATGTATTTATGATACTCCCCTTTAACAAACATATTGATTCTAAAAGTTAAAAACTATTTAATATAAATATCGTAATCTTAAACCAATATTAAGATCAAAGGAATACGAAATGAAACTACTTCTCGTCGAAGATAACACTAGGCTTGCAGAAAGGATTTCGTATCATCTTCGTGCATCCTACATTGTTGATGTCGCTGAAAGCGGAAAGGATGCGATTGATAAAGCATCTCGAATAGAATATGGTGTGATTCTTCTCGACTTAGGACTCCCTGACATGAATGGTTTCGACGTCTGTTTAAAGATGAGGGAGCTAAATATAAACATTCCAATTCTTGTGCTAACTGGCAACAGTGATATACAGGACAGGGTTAAACTCTTAAATGGAGGTGCGGATGATTATGTTACAAAACCCTTTAATACAGACGAACTCCGTGCACGAATCGCAGCCGTAGGTCGGCGACAAATGAGGAACCAGATGCGATCTCTCATTACGTATCGAGACCTTACTATGGATATTGACCACCATAAAGTCTCCCGGTCAGGACAATCCATTATACTTCGACGAAAAGAATTCGATATTCTTGAATACTTAATAATAAACAAAGGAAGAATCATGACACGTGACATGATTATGGACCATGTTTGGAGCTCACACACTAATAGCTGGACAACAACGATCGATGTTCATATCAAGCATTTACGAGACAAAGTAGACAGACCTTTCAATATGCCGTATATAAAAACAGCTTACGGGCTTGGATATAAAGTTGATGAGGTTTAGCAACACAGTACATCTTGCAGCACAAAAAAAGTTAGCTCATATTTCACTTAGTCCGATATTTACGACACCAGAAATGATGACTCGTATCGTCCTTTTAGGTACATCGGTATTTGCGATTCTACTTTATATCCTTTTGTGTATCAGTTACTTCCTATTAGAGCATTCCTATGTTCTCCCCCGAATATTAATAGGGACGATCGTACTGATCTATCTATTTGTAACAGCGTCCTTTATTTTAAATAAACACATTAAATTAGGAGCATGGATGCTCACCGCGCTTTACACGCTATTGGCTGTCTTTATCCTACACTCATGGGGAATAAACGCTCCAGTTGGGATATTAGTCCTGGGGTTTGTAATATTATTAGCGAGTGTCATGATGGGTTCACAATATATCATAGGCGTTACTTTGGGCGTCATTTTTATACTCCTGAGTCTACATTCATTTACAGCATTAAACATCAATCATCCAGACAGAAGTACGCTCGACAACAGCTCCACACCATGGGATGTACTATCCTATTCAGCTATTTTTAGTATCTTCGCGCTGATTGCATGGCTATCTGGCAGACAGACAGAGCGTGCCTTACAGAGAGCACTGAGTGCGGAACACGAATTACAAAAAGAAAAGGACTTGCTAGCGGTTCGTCTCGAAGAAAAAACAAAAAGATTGCGTGAATCACAAATTATGGAAATGAAACAACTATATAGGTTCGCCGAACTTGGTCAGCTCACGACAGTTATACTCCACGAGCTTGCCAATTATCTCAGCATTCTGACACTAGACATTGATGATATTAAAGAGCGCCATCAAAGTTCTACTGCAATCGAACACGCAAAAGAAAGCATCTACTACATTGATGACATAATCGAAAAAGTACGTGCTCAAATCAAAGAAAGCGATAACGTATATAAATTTAATGCCTCAAAAGTACTAAAGGAAACAATCGTTCAATTAAACAAGAAGCTACCTAACGCCGACATAGAATTTCACACAAGAAGTATAGATCGATATGCTCAAAATAAGATATTTGGTGATCCTTTAAGATTTGCTCAAGCCATCGTTATCCTTGCCACAAACGCAGACCAAGCAGTGAACAGTAAAAGTCGTTCTCGAATAATCATAGATTCTTACATATCAGGTTCTTCAATCTTCATATCTGTAAAAGATTTCGGCCCGGGGATTTCCACTTCAGTAAAGAATAAGCTATTTGAGCCACACAAAAGCGCAAAAGGAGAAGGACTTGGTATAGGGCTCTATATCATACGGCAGATTATTGAAACTCATTTTAAAGGCAACATAACTCTTAACGATGATAAACAAACCTGCTTTACCATTCGACTACCAGTATCAACTTAGCTTTCCCAGCTAAACCCCGCATACCCAAAATGCCCATACCGTGCCGTCTCCTCATACACAGGTCGCTTCAAATCCAACGCAGCAATAATCCCATTTGGTGACAGGTCATACCCTTCCGCCACTTCTTCTCGCCCATCAATAACGACAGTAGCTTCCAGCGGCTGATCAAGCCCAATCGCATACGCCAGGTAGACAAAGACTTCCCTGGCATCGCGCGCCTTTAGGTAATCGATTGCAATCTTGCGTGCCATATAGGCAGCAGAGCGATCGACCTTACTTGGGTCTTTACCGCTGAATGCACCGCCACCAATCGGGATGCGTGGACCATAGTTATCGACGATCAGTTTGCGGCCGGTCAGGCCGGCATCGGCATCAAAGCCACCGACGTTCCAGTCCCCTGCCGGATTAATATGCAAGCGGACGTCTTCACCGATGGTGATTGCCAGCGGTTCTTTCGTAAACCAATCGAGGACCTTGTTTGTCAGTGCTTGTTGCGACGCATGCTGGAAACTAGCGACGACCGATACGATCTTGCCATCTTTGGTCGTCACCTGCGTCTTGCCATCATATGGCCAGTGCTCGTACAAGAACTGGTTTAGTTTGCGGGCCAGGATAACTTCGAGGGGTAATAATTCTTTCGTTTCATTCGTCGCATAGCCAACCATAATCCCCTGGTCGCCTGCACCACCAGTATTGACACCTTGGGCGATCTCCGGACTCTGCGCAGCAATATGTTCGATCACTTCGACGTCACCAGCCAGTCGCTTAACAATCGCCAGTACATCCACGTTTTGTGCACGTGACGTCACTTCACCGGTCACAAAGACTTTGCCATGCCCACCCGCGACATCGACTGCCACGCGGGCATGGGGATCTTCGGCTAGGTGCGCATCCAAAATTGCATCCGATATTTGATCACAGATCTTGTCGGGGTGTTTCGGCGAGACACTCTCGGCGGTTTTAAAAATTGACATAAAATACTCCTTCTCGTATCTTTCGCACCGCCAATGACGGGGAAGAATAAGAAGGAGTACAAAATCTTATCTTCCCTACCATGAGGGCTAGAAGGGGCACCGTTTCGTCTGAAATAGATTCAGGCGCTGGTTGCCGGCAGGTCATAGAGCTAGATCTCTCGCTGCACTCTGGATACGGTTTAAATTGTTTAACTTGGTTAGTATACCAGTCGGTATTACTTCTTGAAAGTCTCTTTGGCTTTCTTAGCGACAGCCGTAGCTGTTTCAGCGAAATCTTTGAGCGGCTGAACGCGTGATTCGATTGCCTTGTGAATGTGATCGATCTTCACTTTGATGACAACCGCGACTGCGATCAGGGCAATGAGAATGAGGGTAATCAAGCTCATACAAATGATTCCAATGATATAAAACGTGTTAGCAAGTTCCATTTGTATACTCCTTAATTAAATATGTGTACCACCTTATTATACGCGCCTTCTTCAGGACATTCCAATCTCGTACACATATTTCAGGCGTATAATAATTTCTATGAAATCATCACGTATCATTACCAGGCAGAAAAAAGGTACCGGTTTTAGCTACACAAACAAGGCCGGCAAAGTCACCGACAAAGACGTATTGAAACACATCGAATCGCTCGTCATTCCTCCGGCATGGTCTAATGTAGTCATCGATCCATCTCCCAAAGCCCGCGTTATGGCAAAAGGTAAAGACCAAGCTGGTCGCCAACAGGCAATCTACAATCCAGCCTTCCGCAAAAAACAGGAAGCTAAGAAATTCGACCGTACGTTACGTTTTGCGGCCAAGCTTCCGAAGCTTCGCAAGCAAATGGAAAAAGACCTGCGTCGACGCAAGCTTGGCAAAGAAAAAGTCTTGGCAACCATCGTGACTCTGATCGACCAAGCCTACTTCCGCGTCGGTAACGAAAAGTACGCCAAAGAGAACAAAAGCTACGGCATCACGACGCTTCGTCGCAAACATACGACCGTCAAAGGCAAGACGGTCACCTTTGACTTCGTTGGTAAAAGCGGCAAAGAACATATCAAAACTGTCACTGACACCCATATTGCCGGCATCATCAAACAGCTTGATGAACTTCCTGGGCAAGAGATTTTCCGCTACTTTGGCGACGACGGTTCGATGCACGACCTGCACAGCGCCGACGTGAATAGTTACATCAAAGCTGCGATGGGCGATGAATTTAGCGCTAAAGATTTCCGCACCTGGGGTGGAACATTAGTAGCGACAACTCTTCTGATTCAAGCTGAACGTTCGCACAACGAAAAAGTCCGCGACAAGATCATTTCCGAAGTCGTCAAACAGACCGCCGAAAAACTTGGCAACACCCCAGCAATTGCCCGTAGCGCCTACATTGACCCTCGCGTTATCCAGGCCTATCACCACCCATCCGGTATTGTTGCGATGAAAGAATCACTCGACACTATTCGTCCACGCAAATACCTCAGCCGCGACGAAGCCAAACTCCTCCACCTCCTGATAAAACAGCCACACTAATACCTGTTGCTGTTTTACTAATTTTGTTGTATAGTATCGGCATCACCACCGGTGTACCTTTCATCCTCGATCATAGATAGGAGGCAGACATTTGGCGAAGCCGAATTTTCACGTCAAGTACGACAACAAGTACCAACTGAACATCTTCGTCAACTATGAAACACGGCAGAACCTGAAGAGCGATAACCCTAGGATTCGTAAAGAAGCCCAGAACATCGTTTGCTCACGGTTCTATCGTGCCTGCCTCGTCAGGTTTCAGGGCGACCCAAAGCCTGCACCACCGATCGTCACCTGGTCACACATCACTGTGACTCCGCTCAAGTAGAAAGTTGAGGTTTTTATGCTCGTCTACGTCGAAGGGGAATGCTGCGACAACGACAACTGCCTGGCCTGCAATGCAGATCAGCGGTTGACGCATGACAACTGTCACGAGACCCCGAAGTGCACCATCAGGTACGAATACCGCTAACCACCCTATCTATCCAGGATGAAAGAAGACCGCGTTCTTACGAGCGCGGTCCTTTCATGCCAAGATCTTTTTACTTGAACTTGTAGGCTTTAAACAGTTCAACCCACTGATGTAAGCGCATTTCAGACGGCTTGATACCTTCAGGCAGTTTAACCCGTTTCTGTGGCGTCTTCGCAAAGATCTTCGGATCCGAGAAACACCCTTGGATAAATTCACGGTACTTCGGCATATCTTCCAGTGGAATAAACGGCTCATCGCGTTTCTTAATTTCAATCAAAACCGTATCTACAGCAGGTGGCGGTGTGTAGTCTGATCGCTTCAATGGGCGACGTATCCGCACATTAAATGTTGGACCAACCATCATCCCTAGCTGGCCAGTAAAACGATCGGAGTTCGGAAGCAACTTGTTCGCGAACTGTTTCTGGACAATTAGATATGCAGCGCTTGGTGCATTCTTGTCCTCGGTAATTTTCCGAAGAATCGGTGAACTCAAGTGGAATGGGATGTTCGCAAAGATCTTGTACTCACCGTCGGGTAGTGTCATCTCGAGGAAGTCGCCCTCTTTGATCGTGACGTTATCTTTGCCGCGCATGTTTTCACGTAATTTTTCGATTGCAAGCGGTTCGATCTCGATCGCATACACGTGCAGTGCCTTCGTTGCCAGCGCCGAGGTAATCGCGCCAGTACCCGCACCGATGTCGTACACAATGTCGCTCATCTTGATGTTTGTGTGGCCAATAAGTTCTTTAATAAAGTCCTGGCCGCGCAGGAAGTGTTGCGAATAATTGTCGAGTCGTTTCATATCTGTATTGATTATATACTGATAACGCCAAAAGATATAGAAAAATAATAATTTTATGTTATAATATACATAGCATAAACGTGCAAATGAGTGGTGAGGATACAACATGTCGACAGGGAAAGAAGCACCTGTAAGATTGTCGAACCCAACCGAGTTCAACTCGATGGCCAACGACATCCGTGCATCGATGCAGGGCTACACAACCGCCTTCTTCGTGTTCGGTGTGACAACCGGCGGCTGGCGACTAGTAGACGGAACTCCACCGTTCGAACAGGGTCAGCACCGTTTCATCTTCCGGCATCCGCTGGACGACGAAACGGGTGTCGCCGAGTACGCCTGCGTGTTGCTGTCGGATGACGGCTACGAGACCGAAGTGTGTCAGTACATTCTGGTTCAGAATGACAACGACTACAAGGGCGCCGGCTTCGAGCGATTCGACGAATTCCGACTCGCACCCGTGCGATAGGTCTGCACTGCGGAGTGGGAAAGTTGCGAGAAATCGCGACTTTCCCCCGCAGTTGCGGACCATTTTTAAATCCATAACAGTTTCTAAGGTATAATGAGAGTAATAAATGAGTAAAAAACCCTTCCCTATTGTCACCGTCACGCTTGAAAAAATCGTCGGTGGCGGCCAAACGCTTGCGACCATGGACGATGGCCGTAAACTTTTTGTATGGGGTGGCCTCCCTACCGAACAGGTAGAAGTCCAGCTTTTCCGCAAGAAAAATAGCTTTGCAGAAGGCTACGTGATTAACGTTCTGACACCAGCAGCTGATCGCATCGAAGCACTTGATCCAGGCAGCTACGTTTCGACTAGCCCATGGCAAATTATGAAATTCGACAGTGAACAGAAACACAAAGCCGAACTGATCAAAGAAGCCTTTGCGCTCCACGGCCTACAGCTTCCTGGCACCATCGACATCTTCAGCGACAATTACGACTTTGGATACCGTAACAAAATGGAATTCAGCTGGTACTGGGACAAAGAAACCGAACAGCTCGACCTCGCATTCTACGGCCGTGGTACGCACAGTAAAGTTCCTGTCGAAGGCAGCCACCTTGCAATGGACAAAATCAACGAAACAGCGCTCGCAATGCGCGATCTTCTTCGTGCGCACCACGCAACTGGGTTTTCACTGAAGACACTCCTGATCCGTGCGAACCAAAAAGGCCACGTTTCAATGCAGCTGTACGTAAAGGCTGAATCATTCAAGCCACTGCGCGAAATTGATATTGAAGCACTCGGCGTTAAGGGCTTCGAAATGATTTACTCTAACCCAAAGAGCCCAGCGAGTGTTATTACGAAACGTCTCCAATCTTGGGGCGTCACCTCACTGAAAGACGAAATCAACAGCGTTGAATTTAGCTACGCAACTGAAAGCTTCTTCCAAATTAATATTCCTGTCTACGAACAAGCCCTTCGTGACATGAAAGACTACGTCATCCCTGGCAAACCAACTGTCGACATGTACAGCGGTGTTGGTACTATCGGTCTGACTATCGGGACAAAAGACCTGACACTTGTCGAGATCAACGAGAGTGCCGTTAACGAAATGAAAGCAAACATCGACCGCCTCAAACTGAAATCTGCCCAGGCTGTCCTTGCGCCAAGCGAAAAAGCCCTCGACTTCATTACAAGCGACGCAACAATCATCGTCGACCCACCGCGTGCTGGCCTCGGCGCTCCAGTTATCGAGAAGATCCTTGAAACAAAGCCAGAGCGCATCATTTACTTGTCATGTAACCCTGTCACGCAAGCACGTGACGTCGCGCTCCTGCTTGATGCCTACGACATTACTGCACACAAGGGCTATAACTTCTTCCCACGCACACCACACATCGAAAATCTTGTCATTCTCGACCTCAAAAAATAATTTCATTCCATAATCTGCCCATTACTTGATTAATCGTCGTATTACCCCTATCATACGGGTATACAACTAAACATAAATGGAATAGATACACACAATGCAGATCACAATTGTTGGAGGCGGCTTCGGTGGAGTAAAAGCTGCGCTCGCTCTGTCAGAAAACAAAAAAGCCCGAATTACCCTTATCAGTGATAAAACTGATTTCCAGTACTACCCTGGTCTGTACAGCACCGCAACTGGACACAGTCACCTACAATCATGGGTGCCACTTGGTGAAATTTTCGCTGGCCGCGACAACATCACTGTCATCATTGATACCGTCACGACCATTGATAAGAACACTAAGACTCTTACTGGCGCAACTGGTACAACATACACCTATCACACGCTTATTCTAGCGCTCGGTTCAGTCACCACATACTTCGGTATCAAAGGTCTTGATCAGTACGCCTACGGCATCAAGTCAGCTGCTGAAATCACACGCTTGAAGCAACACCTGCTTGATGAGTTCTCGAAGCCTGATGGTGCCGACAAAGACTTCCTCGTCGTTGGTGCAGGACCAACTGGTGTCGAGCTGGCCTCAGCACTTGGAACCTACCTAAACAACCTCAAGAAACACTTCAACAATCCAGAGCCACGTATGCGCATCTCGATTATCGAAGCTGGACCACGCGTCCTTCCTCGTATGTCGGAAGCTGCCAGCAAACTCGTTCACGCCCGCCTAAAGAAACTCGGCGTCCACGTTGAACTGAACCAGAAAGTTGAAGAACAAACTGTCGACAGCCTGATCGTGAACGGTAAGCCAATCAAAAGCCACACTGTCATCTGGACATCTGGTGTCGCAAACAACCCATTCTTTGCAGCCAACGCTGATCAGTTCGAATTCTCACCAAACCGTAAAGTTGTTGTCGACAAATACCTCCGTTCAAGCAAAGACGTCTATGTCATTGGCGACAACGCATTCACAGCCTTCAGCGGATTGGCGCAAACTGCACTGAAGGACGGTATCTTCGTTGCGAACCACATCCTGAATGGTTCAAAGAAAAAGTACACCGCCAAGATGCCACCCGTCGTCGTTCCAGTCGGTGACAAATGGGCTATCTTCGAATACAAGAAGCTTCGCCTCACCGGCAACATCGCTTCAAGCATTCGCAGCGCAGCTGACTTCGTTGGTTACAGCGATGTCCTGCCATTCGGCCAAGCACTTGGTGTCTGGCGCGCTCAGACCATTAAGGAAGACGCCTACTTCCCTATTGAAACGCCAAAAGCCTAACGGCACGCTACATAAAAATAACCCACCAGTATCGGTGGGTTATTTTATTACTTCGTTACGGTAAGTAGCCGCCGATAGAGATCAGCAGAAACATCGCGAGTAATATTAGCAGTGAGGCACCAAACATCTTGCGCGCCCACTTCTCGTCATCGACTTTGTTATACAGTGAGATACCGCGGTACAGCCAATAGATGGATAGTCCCAGGCTCGCAACTAGGTAGATAATTCCCGTATAGCCATACACTGTCAGTAAGCTTGCGCTGATTGCGTAGAGGACGGTGAAAAGAACGATCTGGCGTTTTGAACTCTTCAGCCCGTATTTTACAGACCAAACCGGAAGCTTGGCGCTCGCATAATCGCCGCGACGGAACATTGCGATTGCGTAAAAGTGCGGCATCTGCCAGAAGAATAGAATCAAGAATAAGATGATCGCTGCGGCATCTATCTGTCCCGTCAACGCTGTGTAGCCAGCCATAGGTGGCAATGCACCTGCGACGCCACCAATGATCGTGCTGAGGACCGTGTTGCGTTTTGCCCAGCCGTATACTGCAATGTACCAAACAAAAGCAATCACGCCTAATACAAACGTCAGGACGTTCGTCAAAAATAGCAATGCCGCAAAACCACCCAGGCCTAGCGCGGTTGCGAATGCGAGCGCTTTCGGAATACTAATGACGCCACTGGCAATATCGCGTTTGGCGGTGCGTTTCATGCGCTTATCTATATCGCGGTCGAGCACATTATTAAATACACAGGCCGATGCAATGACGAGTGCGATCCCAACGAATGCTCCAATCAATACAGACAAGCTAAATGGTGCGACAGTCGTTGCCAAGAAGAACCCGGCCACGCCACTCAGTGTATTGCTAAGTGTGATGCCGGGTTTGATAAGCTGCAGGTATGATCGGGAGCGTCGCTCCATTAAATTCCCTCATGTTGCAGCATATAGATGTGCTGCTGCTCTGGTGTCATATGCATCATATTATAATCGAGGTTGTTCATAATCCATATCGAACCAACGACTACAATCAGCACGACCAGGATCGCAAATGCAAAGGTCACAACTTTCCAGTGACTACCGCGACCAATGTGCAGGAAGAACACAGCCTGAACCGCCAACTGTACGACTGCGATGCCCATCACGATATACACCAGCGTCTCCATTGGCCACACCTGCTTCACAACCGCAAGGTAAGCTGCCAATGTCGTCAAGATCGAAAGAATAAACCCAACAATGTACGACAAGTAGCGCGTCTGTGAATTACGATGTTCTATACGTGGACTCATGCCATACTCCCGATTAGATAGACGATACTAAAGATGAAGATCCAGACGACATCCAGGAAGTGCCAGAACAGACCGAATAGCGCCAATCGATTCAAGTCAGTCTTCTTGAACTTGAAGCGAACCAATCGGTAGATCATGACACCAAGCCACAACAGCCCAACCGCAATGTGCAGTCCGTGTGTTCCAACGAGCGTAAAGAAGGCTGACAAGAACGCGCTACGATCCCATCCATTTCCCTCAGCTACCAAGTGATTGAACTCTGTTAGCTCCAGTGCTAAGAACGCCACACCAAGCGCAAACGTCACCATCAACCAGAAGATTGTCTGCTTCTTGTAACCCCGGGCCGCGCCAAGAATCGCCAATCCTACCGTGAAGCTACTCGTTAGAAGGATCATCGTTTCAAGTAAGACAAACGGCAGGTCGAACAATTCAGCACCGGATGGACCACCGGCCGTTGCCGTTCGAAGGACCGCAAAAGTCGCAAACAATGACGCGAACAATATCAGGTCGGTCATCAGATAAATCCAAAATCCAACAGTCTTCTTTTCTTGAATCTCTTTTTCGCGGATTACTTCGTTCATACGGTGCCTCTCTTCAATTCATGCGCAGCAACTTCAGCAGCAGGTAATTTCACTTCTGTATCGTCATTTGTTAATCGAATAATCAATGTTACTACGATACCGATAAACGAAATGATGACCAGCCAGAACATGTGCCAGATAATCGCCGCACCGAATACCATCGCCAGCAAACCGATGATCGCACCTGCACCGCTATTCTTAGGCAGCCAGATATCTTCATAGACCGGCGCGGCAACCTTGTGATGCTTGTTCTTTTTCGATTCCCAGAAAGCGTCGCGTTCGGTTACGGTTGGGATCACCGCATACACATATTCGGCTGGTGGCGTTGCGGTTGACCATTCCAATGTGCGTCCATCCCATGGGTCTTCACCGACACGGTTCTTTTTACGTTGAATGATACTAACGACAATCTGTAGTAATTGAAAGCCAACACCCGCTGCGATAATCATTACGCCGACACCGGCAACGATAAATAGTCCTTGCCAACCCAGTGACGGATCATAGCTATCCAGGCGACGCGTTGCACCCATAAATCCAAGGATGTAGAGTGGCACGAAGGCAAGCAAGAATCCAACGATCCATAGCCAAAAGGCAATCTTTCCAAGCTTTTCGTTGAGCGTGAAGCCTGTGAACTTCGGGAACCAGTACGAGAATCCCGCAAAGGCGCCAAACAGAACTCCTCCAACGATCATCGTATGGAAGTGCGCTACCAAGAACAAGCTATTATGGAACTGGAAGTCAGCTGCCGGAACCGACATCGCAACTCCTGCGAGACCACCCAGCGTGAAGGTGACGATAAAGCCCATAAACCACAGCATGGGCGTCGTAAACCTGACGCGGCCGCGGTACATCGTAAAGATCCAGTTAAAGACTTTCACGCCCGTCGGGATCGCAATCACCATCGTCATGATACCGAAGAACGTGTTTACATCCGCGCCTGCCCCCATCGTAAAGAAGTGGTGCAGCCAAACGGTGAATGATAGGAATGTAATTGCAGCCAATGCAATAACCATCGACTTGTAGCCAAATAATTTCTTACCAGAGAACGTTGCGACGACTTCCGAGAAAATACCGAATGCCGGGAGCACTAGAATATAGACTTCAGGGTGTCCCCATGCCCAAATCAAGTTAATATACAACATCGGATTCCCACCCATGTCAGACGTAAAGAAGTGCATACCTAGGAGGCGATCAAGCGCGAGCATACCAAGCGTTGCAGTCAGGATCGGGAATGCAAACATAATCAGCGACGTACTTCCCAGTGCACTCCAGATAAAGATCGGCATCTTCATGAGTGTCATGCCGGGTGCGCGCATCTTGATAATTGTGACAAAGAAGTTAATACCAGACAGCAAGCTTCCTATGCCCGCAATCTGCAGACTCCAGATCCAATAATCGACGCCGACCCCCGGACTATATTCCAGACCCGAGAGAGGTGGATATGCCAGCCAACCCGCAGCCGAGAACTCGCCCACAACGAGTGGTGCGTTGATCAAGATCATACCGGCAGCAAACAACCAGAAGCTGACCGAGTTTAGGAATGGGAACGCCACATCGCGTGCCCCGATCTGCTGCGGAATAATCAAGTTGAAGATACCAAAGATAATACCCATGGCCACAAAGAAGATCATAATCGTGCCGTGAGCCGAGAAGATTTGCTGGAAGTGATCGGCATTTAGGACCTCTACAGATCCGCCCGCTGCTTGCTGGGTACGGAGCAATAAGGCGTCCGCTAATCCACGCAGCAGCATAATAACCGAGACGATCAGGTACATGACACCAATCTTCTTTGGATCAAGTGAAGTGATCCAGGTCTTCCAGAGCCACTTCCACTTCTTGAAGTACGTCAGGGCAATCATCGCGAGGACAAGTGCACCAACCATGCCGATACCAGCACCGGCCATGATTGGGTCGTGTACAAAATCAGACGGAGTTAATCGTCCAAACACCAGTTCTTGGATACCCTGCCACATTACAGCGCAGCCTTTAATTCGCCCGTGCTGGCGTTACCCTCAGAAGACATATATTTCATTATGACTTTATTATACAGGTCAAAGTCGTTTAAAACGTATGTTGCTTGTGCTTCGTTCTTACTTGGTTGCTCCAACTTCTGATACATCGCTTCGGTTAGGTACTGCGGTGATGTCTCAGACTTCTTCACCCAGGCATCGTAGTCGGCTTGTTCCATCGAATTCACTTTAAACGTCATCCCGGCGTAGCCATCGCCGCTAATGTTCGCCGATACGCCATTAAACGTACCGGCTGAATTTGCCATAAAGTGGAGCTTCGTCGACATACCGGACATTGCGTAGACTTGCCCCGCAAGCGCAGGCACCCAGAACGAATTCATCGGCGCGTCAGATGTAATCGTAAAGTTAATTGGTGTGTCTTTCGGAATATTAATATAGTTGACCGTTGCTACTTCTTCGTCGGGATAGATAAACAGCCATTTCCACTCGAGTGCAATGACTTGAATCTTGACCGGTTCAACTTTGGAATCAATTGGCTTGTACGGATCAAGTGCGTGCGTTGAAACAGCCGTGATAATAGCCAGAACAACAATAAACAAACAAGGAATCCCCCACCACAATGCTTCAAGTCCACGATGACTTTCGAACTCGGGTTGGTATTTTGCTTTTGTATTACCTGCACGGTAGCGCCACGCGATCGAGAATAATAAAATAAATACAGGAATAACGATAAAGAATCCAAGCGCAAAAACCACCAGAATGAGGTTCTTTTCTTGATCGGCAATCAGTCCGTGCGTATCCAGTACAGGTATATCGCGTCCTTGTGTCACAAAGATTAATACGCCAATGATAAGAAGCGTGACAAAGATAGAAAGAAGGACTTGCCCCACCCGTAGTAAGAAACGATATTTATCTTTACGCATATGCTTCTTACATGATAGCGCGCTTGTGGTAATTAACCAACGCCAAAACGATCGCTAAGGTATAATGAGCGCAGATGAAAAAACCACTGGGAATCAAAGATCGATTGAACGCATTGCTCAGCAATAGCCGATTCTGGATCTTGACCTCAGGAATCACCCTTTCCTTCTTTATTGCCGGCTCTATTCAATTCTTCATTCCAGAAGGAAGCCTTCAGACTATTCGTATCGAACAGACATTTGCGTTTATCTCGTTCCTACTCTTATATCTTGCGGTGCTGGCTTCACCCTTCACAAAAGTATTCCCAAAACTTAGTATTAATCCCTTTTACCTCCACGCACGGCGAGCAATTGGTGTCCTCTCGTTCTACTACGCATTCCTCCACGTCTACATTAGTTTCTTTACGCAATTAAATGGGTTTGATGGGCTGCAATTCTTAAATGCGCAATACAGTCTTTCCATTCTCTTTGGTTTTATTGCGCTGGGGATCTTAGCAATCATGACACTGACATCAATGGACTGGGTTGTCCGCATGATGCATTTCAAGAATTGGAAGTTACTGCATCGCCTTGTCTATATTGCAGGTATCTCGATTCTTATTCATGTCATTATTATTGGGCCGCACTTTATGAATATCAGTGCGCTTGGCATACTCACCTATGCAGCATTAGCATTTCTCGGTATCCTAGAGATACTACGAATTCGCCGAGCTATAACGAATCCAAACCAACCAAAGGAACGCATGCAATGAAAAAAATAATCCTCGTACTCTCATCTATCTTTTTATGTGCTGCGCTCGTCATCAATCCAGCATCTGCACATGAGCTCGAATCAGATACGACAATTGGCGCAGTCCTTCACATTCAACCTAATGACAGTCCTGTTGTTGGCGAGGAAACAACCTACCGCCTTGCGTTCACCGATACAGCAAATAAGTTAGACCTTAATGCGTGTGACTGTAGTGTCGAAATTAAGTTTGAAGGTAACACTATTGAAACACGCGCACTTACCGCATCAAGCAAACTAGAAAGTACCAATACTTATACATTCAAGGAAGCAGGATCATATACACTTATCGCAACCGGTAAGCCAAAAGCACTAGATACATTTGGTGAATTTACCTTGACCTACCCTATTCGCGTTACCTCACCAAAACAGATACAGACACAGGCATTCCCGATCGCACTCGCCGTCGGCTTTGGACTCTTGATCATAATCCTGCTCCTCGTTGCTGTCCGGGCTGACCGCATGCTCGGTACACCTAAAAAATAGTACATTTCAGGCATATCCCAAAGCCTTTTCATCTGTTAAGCTAGTACGTATGCATAAGCTTTTCCACTCCCACTCACCATTCCGTATTTTCTGGTTTTCAATCCTCGCAACACTTGGAACACTCGTCGGTGTTCAACTCGGGCTTGGTTTTAATTCCCTCTTTATTGTCCTGATTTTGATTGTCGTTGAAATCACCTTCAGCTTCGAAAACGCGATCATCAACGCCAAGATCCTTACGAAAATGTCGAGGTTCTGGCAAAACATCTTCCTGTCAGTCGGTATTATTATCGCCGTCTTTGGTATGCGCGTCGTGTTCCCTATTGTCATTGTGATGATCACAACTGGACTCGGCTGGAGTGCGGTATTAGACCTTGCATTCGGTAACCCTGAAGAATACTCAAAAGCCCTCGACCTTGCACACCCACAAATCGCTGCCTTTGGTGGTGCATTCTTGTTGATGCTCGCGCTCCACTTCTTCTTTGATTCAGACCGAGAAGTGATGTGGTTCAAGCGTATCGAGACCTGGTTCCAGCGCTTTAACGCGCACTGGGGACCAGCTGTGGTTGGGTTTGTTATCATCGCAATCCTCGCCGTCCTGCCATTCAATAATCACCCAACTGAAACTATCTTTGCCGGTTCAATTGGTATCCTGACATATTCGATCCTTCAAGTTGTCATCCATCTTTTCGAACGTATCAAGAACAAAAGCGACAAGAAACTCGGTGGTTCAAACAAGATCCTCGAACAAACCGGCATGATCGCCTTCACAAGTTTTATCTACCTTGAGATCCTCGACGCAAGCTTTTCGTTCGACAGTGTTGTTGGCGCATTTGCGATTACAACCGACGTCCTATTGATCGCCCTTGGTCTGGGTATTGGTGCGATCTGGGTTCGCTCGTTAACGATCTTTATGGTTCGTCGCGGCACATTACATGCTTACAAATATCTCGAGCATGGCGCACATTACACCGTCCTTGTCCTGTCGGCCGTCTTGCTATTCGGCATCTTTTTACACGTTCCAGAAGTCATTGCCGGTGGCATCGGTATCGTGCTCATCACAGCGTCTATCATCGCTTCACAGCGTATGAACAAAAAGTCACAAGCTTAAACGGCGATATCGCCTGGAATTGAACCCGTCTTCTTTAGGAGATTTAAGTGCACCTCATTTGATGCGTCGTACTTTCCTACATTCAAGTACGGAATAATATCCGGATGTGCAGTAATAAAGTTCCACTGCACTGGATTCTGCTCGGCATAAATTTTATCTTTCATGCTAGTTGCGCCACGGCCGGTATAACCGCGATGAGTGCGCATCGCCATCAATTCCCAAGTTCGATCCTTCGCAGCCTGTGAAGCTGCCGCAATACTTCGGTGCTGTTTTTGCAGCTCGGACATAAAGTCGATTGCATTCACAATCTTAAATACTTCTGTAAAATCACGTTCACCGTTTCCGTCAGTACCGCGGCCAAGTCCAACCGCCAGCAAACGTCGAACGACATCATGGAAGCGTGGTGTTTCGCGAAATTCATCCATTGAAGCGTACTGCACTTGTTCAAACAGGATACCTTTTCCTTCACTTGCGCCTAGATACCCTGCAAGACCTTTTTTCAAAATCTCAAGTGGTTGCTGCGCACCTTGTATGCTCTCGTTAATATGGACGAAGCCTTCGTGCCCCATCATTCCCCGAAAACGTGGTGCGGTATATTTTACAGATTGCGGGATCTTAATAACTTTCTTTAAGTGCTCGGCCGACATGGTCGTCAATCCTTCTTTTTGTGGAATCGCGGTGTAGCCAAACCCAAGATTATCCATTGCCTGTTGCGCAATACGTAGGCCGACTTTACCAGAAATTGAATCTGGAAGTTCAATGCCATCCATCATTTCATCAAGTTGTTCATTTACGGGGCTTTTTACGCCGTCAAACTCTGCTGCAGTTGGTCCGCTAAATACAGCATGACCTTCAGGTAGCACATCGATAACCTGCTGTGCACTGATAGCTAAAGCAGATCCCTTTCTTGCTTCGGCAAGCGCCTTTTCTGCTTTTGTGCGGAAAAATTCGAGACTAGCATTGAACACACTCGAATCAACCTCACCGTAAGATTCAATATTGCGGTGAATAAATTCATCGGTATCGCCCTTACTGGACGCGTTTAATAACGCAATATTACCCAAAAGACCCTCAATACGCGGCAAGTACGCCTCGCGAACCGATACATCGTTTTCACCGTACTCTATATCATCACGGAGCTTTTCTAGATCACTACGCTTTTTATGCATCGTTTCGATTTCAATCGTCGGAATAAGATCTGGGTTTTTCGAAGTATCATCAAAAAAAGCTGATTTCTTTTCATCAAGATTATCCGCGCGTAACTTTGTTTCAATCGTCGCAGCGTAACTGGTACCTTGGGCGAATCGAGTGATCCATTCTCCGTCGATGTGTTTCATAATATATATTATACAATTTTAGTAAATAAAAGCAATACACTCTTAACCATAAGCAAATACCAAGTATGCTACCATAGAATTATCAATTGGTAACAGGGAGCGTTATGAATACCCTTGAATCTTTCTTTGATCATTATCCGACCATACGCGTTAGTAAAGGTGAAATTATTTTCAGCCAAGGCGATACACCTCGCTATGCCTACGCTGTAAAGTATGGGTACGTAAAAGTCTGCAACCTCACGAGCAGTGGTGAGGAAAAAATCGTCTCTTTCAAAACGACCGACGATCTTTTTCCAGTGAGCTGGATTTTCTCTAAAACAGAGCAGTCGCTATTCTTCTACTGCGCTCATACCGATTGCGTACTATACCAAGTTGATAAAGCAGCAATCCATCAACAACTAAAAGACGATGCGCTATTTGCCAAAAAAGTCTTAAATCAACACATTAACGCACACATTCACAGCGATTTTCAAATCGAAGCCCTCGAACAGTCACGCGCCTCACTGAAGCTATTCTATACATTGCGCCACTTCTCACTCACCCATGGCGAGCAGATAAAGCCCCATATGGTTCGCCTCACCCTGCCTATTACCCAACAAGATCTTGCGAACGTTACTGGCTTGGCACGCGAGACAATCGTTGGTGAAATCAGTAAGTTAAAAAAAGAAGGGGTCGTCGCCTTCAAAAACCATATCTGCAGTATTGATACCGTGAAACTCGGTAATAAAATTGACGACGAGTTCAATCCGGGGCTTATTCGAAACTAAATACGGAGAGTGTGCTGACTCTCCGTATTCTTAGTTCCTATTAACTAATCAGTTAATCTTTGTTGTGGTGTGGTGGATTGTCGTGGTTTGGTTCATCATGTTGTACTGTTTCATCATTGTACGAGTTCCAGGCAACGGTATTCGTCACATTCGTGTTTACGTTCGTTGTGGTATTCGTTGTCTTGGTATCGTGAGAATCTGAGTTGAACGATCCTGAAATTGTGGTCGTCTTGGTATTGTTAGAATCTTCGTTCTTTACTTCAGTGTTACTCTTCACTTCACTATTGGTCGCACTATTTGTACTGACGGCCGCACCGGCTGAATCAGTAACGGTCACTGTATTAGACGAGACATTATTGGTTGTCGTCGTATTGTTGCTATCGACATTCTTTACATAGCTGACGTTGCTTGTTGCGTACGAATTATACGCATTATTAACAGTTGTTGCCCATTCTTGTTTCGACATACCATGTCCGGCAGATTTGTACGCTGATTGCGAATCATCCCCCTCGTCAGTTGTCGGGGCACCCTCGCTGCATCCCGTGCCCGAATTAACTACATTTGTTTTTGGCGCAGCTGCAATAGCACTCGCAGTATAGCCCTTAGAAAATGCCGCGGCATACAGCGCATAGCTGTCATCTTTACTAACGCTATTTGGCGTCGCATTAGCCGGTTGTTGATTTAAGAAAAGTGACAGCGCCGCGAATGTCGCGAAGGTCACCCCTAGAAATGCCATAATCCCATTTGTTATCAAATTGGATCTTTTTTGCATTTGCATATATTGATTCAAAGTCATAGTCCACACCTCCATTAACCACTCTCGATGGTTTAATTATTCCCTATGGCCACGTGTCCAAACGTAACTATATCAAACCGTTTACAGCTATGTCTGTGAGAAAACAGACATTTTTGATGAGAAATTAATGTGATTGAATTGAGAGTCAAAACCTATCTACGGCCGCAATGTACCTGCAAACACTTGCCATGCGAGCAAAGACTTAGCAACAAGGCTCAATATAATGTAGACCAATTCTCCATAAAGATAGTCCTTCCATGGACCTACTTTGTTATATTGCAGCGCCATATTGATTGCAAATGTGTTGAAGAATAAGAAAATTGAAACGAATATCCAGTACACGAACGTTGGGGCGCTGCTTCCATTATCCGACCCAAGCCATAAGGTAAACGCCACTACTACCCATGGGATAATGCCCGCAATACACCCAATCCAATAGCTCAGCCAATTCGTCTTTTTCGTCGTTTGGTTATGCACTTCCATCACTAGTCCGAGGAGATTCATGATACCAACAAGTCCAAACAACATTACCAGACTCATTGCGTCATATATACCTACAAGCAGCGCAATGCCGACGATCATAATACTGGCAGATAAAGAATACTCGATCCATCGTGCAATATTTATTCCTCGAGATAGATGAATATTGTATTGTTTATTATAAATAGTTGCGATAAGAAAATGAGCCGCCGCAGACAAGAAGAGGAAAATAGCAATCAATAACGGAAGTGACAGATCAAATAATACTTTTGTTGTTGGCTCAAGCGTCTGTGTTGCTGAGTTGAGCGAAAGGTACGTTCCACTTATAGGGAGTATGAAGTCCTTGCTTAATACTACAACTGCAAACCCCTGCAATAAATGCAGAAAACCTGCAATGATATTAAATTTACGAAGTTTCGTTTCAGTAATTTGTTTGCTCATATGAAAACTATAGCATAAGCATTCAGGATATGATTTACGGTGAATACATAACAAAAATCCAGTAGCGCGTAAGCCTGCTGGATAAATGTTCAAATTTGTACTGTAATAATTTTGGCTGGGGATGAGGGATTCGAACCCCCGAATGCTGGTACCAGAAACCAGTGCCTTACCACTTGGCGAATCCCCATTACTGCCGATTAGGTACCAACAAATTGTACACTAACTGGGGTGAACGCTCAAGTAGCTACGTAGACTAGACTGTCTTAACTGATTCTGATGCTTTTGGAGCTTTGCGCACAACGTATGCGAACTGGCTGTGAATTTCAAACAAGAAGTAGCCTGTAATCGCAATGCCGATGGCACCGAAGATAATGTTCAAGATAAATCCAAGAACACTCAGGCTTAATACTGCACCGACAACGACTGAAGCAACGTGCACGAGCCACGCGAGGAATAACAATACCCAACCCTTCTTCTCGACTTCTTTTAGTGGCTTTACTGCAGCGGCAAGTATGATACCACCGATAACAAAGAAGAAGAGATTCACCGCAGAGGTGACAATCGCCCAGCTTGCATAGGTAGATCCAGCAACGTAATACGCGTTACTCGGGCTGCCAAGGATAGCAATTGACGCGGTTAGACCAACTAGCGTGAACAGCGCAGCAAGTCCAGTCATAATCGCACCAATCAGTACAATCCACCACACATTTGTCGCGAGCCATTTTTGCGCAACAACAGGAAGATGCGGGATGTCTTTCACCCAGCCTAATACCAGTCGTTCAAGTTTATTAATTAACTGCATGTCCAACACTCCTCATTAAGTACCCTTATCATACCTTTGTACGGGGTTTAGGACAACTATTTCTTACGCTGAGCTGAACGTTTGCCGGGCCACATGCCCCACGTAGACCAAGCTGCTAGAATTCCAAAGGCTAGACTCATGAAGATCGCCCACCAACCAGGCATCGTATCCACCACGGTTCCAATAAACCCGACATTATTAAAGAGCGTTTCGCTAAAGACCACCCAAACAGTAATCTTAAACCAAAGCGCGGCTACCAACCATCCACAGACGATACTTACCCAGCGAAATGCGGGACTGAGCGGCATACGAAGCAGGAACGGTAATGCGAAGACTTCACAGATAACCAAGAAAGCCGACAAGAACGCAGGGTACTGCGGCCCGAACGGAAAACCGAAGTCGCGGAATAGTAATACAAACGACTCAAAAGTAAATAATTGCGCAACAACCATCACCAAAATAATTCCTGCGTAGAAGGTCGCAATACGAGAAACGTCCTTCGTTTTCGGTGTTGGTGCGGGGGTGACGTATGGCAATATACTCATGCTTGCAGTATACACCAGCCCACCTTTCTGTGAACTATCAAAGGTATAGTGTTGTCTTTTTTGATATTGTGCTTGCGCTTTGATGGTTCATCCGTTAAAGTATTGAACAAGCGAAAGTTACGAAAAACAAACATTGCTCCAAAAAAAATATGTGTGACTGAATCGCTCTACGATGTTCCACCACAACAGCAGAAAACACCTCTCTATGGGGTGTTTTTTGTTGATCAAAGTAAATGAGAGACTATTCAGCCTTTAAAGAATGCTCAGCGCGCCACTTGGCAATCAGAGCGTGATTACCGTTCAATAGAACTTCGGGCACTTTCATACCATTAAATTCAGCCGGCTTTGTGTACTGTGGGAATTCCAGTGTTTCACCATCGGAAAAACTTTCGATCTCGGCACTCATCTCACCACCCAGAACACCAGGAATAAGACGAACAATCGAATCGATAATTGTCATCGCAGGTAGCTCACCTCCCGTTAACACGTAGTCACCGACACTTACCTGCTCGTCGACGAGGCTGACGATGCGCTCGTCATAGCCTTCATAGCGTCCACAGATAAAGATATAGCCTTGATCTGCATCAGCCCACTCTTGGGCGATAGACTGCTTCCAGCGCTGTCCTCGTGGCGTCATAAGCAACACCTTGGCGGTTGGGTCAGCTTCTTTTGCTTTCGCAACGGCTGCAAATAGCGGTTCGGCCATTAAAAGCATACCGTCACCACCACCATACGGTGTATCATCTACACGTTGACGAGGCCCGAGGCCAAAATCTCGTAGGTTTATCATCGAGAACTCGGCAGCACCTGCTTGCTGAGCCTTCCACATCATTGAAGAGTTCAAAACGCCTTCGAACATTTCAGGGAATAAAGTAATAACTTGAATTTTTTTCATCTCTCACCAGTGTACGGTAAATTGACACTTATGTAAATATATGATCTTATTTACACCTCCATACACCAAGTGCTCGATAGATCCAATATTGACCCCTATATACATCGGTGCCATACTTAGTAAGGCCATTTCCGCTTACGATTATTTAAAAACCCGCCGTCCCGATGAATATTGAAGGAATTACATGCTACAGCCCCACGAACGCGAGCTACTTAACCACTCACGTTCCGAAGCAGCAGAGACACGCGTACCAACGGCAATTGCCGCGTACGTTGTATGGATCACTGTTTATGGTTTCATTCACACCAATGATGTCACGCTCAAATGGATGTTGACCCCCGCTATTGGTGTGACGGTTTTCTATCTCGTCTTGAATGGATACATCTTCTTTAGTTCGCAACTGACTGTCATGCAGCTCACGATGCGATCAAAGAAGGTGGAAATGAATTTCCATGAAAGTCTAGATCGGTACAAATTGAAAGAATTTCAAGAAAAGAAATAGCTTCGCCGCCGGAGAGCGACGCCTAGCGAGTACTACGAGTACCCGGGCGAAATCCCGGGCACTTTCTCACTTATGAATGCATTGATGAATGAGCAAGTGTCCACAGCGTCAAAATTGACCTATACAAGATAATATGCCATAATTTCGTTAGCTTTACGTTCGAACAACGCCAGCGTTCTTTTACTCACTCGTTTTCTCTAAAAAGAAGGGGTACCATGTTTGACGATCACAGCCCTAATCAGGCAAGTCTCATCACGCTTCACAGCCAGTTGAAGGTCATGGAGCGCGGTTTGCGCATCATGAGCATCATTGGCATGTCAGGCTTCATCATGTTCGTCGGAAGCATCGAAGCTATCAAGTACTCGGATGCATTCATGTGGCTCGCCGTTGTTGGTTGGATTGCGATGGCATTTGGAATCTTCGGCCTCTTTCACCTGGTCAACATCGTGGTGATCAACCAGAAAATCAGCCGATCCCTCAAGTTCGCCGTTGCGAACATCGAAGCATCACTTGAAGAGAGAAAGGACGTATAGCTATCGCCGCCCGGATGCGACTGCCCGACCAGTTTTACTGAGTCCCGGGCGAAATCCCGGGCAACTCATTAGCACATCAATACATTGATGCCCTATCGGTTGAACCAATTACAAATAAAAAAACCACCCAATAAAATAGGTGGTTTCTTATACACATAGGCTCTCAACAAATGTGGTGATTTGTCGCTCGCATGAGCTTAAATTCTCGCAGTTCAAGATGTTCTGAACTTGTAGGTATTATATATCGAGATCGTCTAGTTCCGCAAGCTCTGCGCGTGTCTTCTTGGTGTAAGCAGAAGCATTATCCACAGGCTCATCTGTAGAACTTTCCACAGGTGTCTCAACTGTGGATACTTCTAGTGCTTCATCGCCTAAATTATCTTTCGAATCTGGCGTATACGAAGCAATAATCGGGCCTTCCTGGCCGTCATTGTTTACAATCTTCAAGTTATAGCGTGCATCGTTTTTCGTCCCAAGCGCACGAAGGAGTGTGCGCAGGCTCTGTGCAGTGACACCACGCTTGCCAATGACGCGTCCTAAATCATCAGGATTCACAGTCAGTGTCAGCAGTACGCCCTTCTCGTCAATAATACGATCGACAACGACGTCGTCTGGATTTCCCACGACAGATTTTACGATATATTCAATGAATTGCTGGTCAATTGTGGACATATTCCCCCCTTAATGCCTTACGGTCACGTGCAATGTTATCGTAATTTTATTGTAGCACAAGCGAAACTGAGAATCGCATACCGCTTTTGCTTATGGACATCGCTGCTATTGCTTTTTTATCGTGCATATGCTATAATACACCCGCTGTACCCACATATAGCCCGAGAGGAAATCATGGACTTGAATTCGTTCAAGATGCACATCAAAGTACTCGCTGTTGAGAACCGTTGGCGTCCGGCACAAATCCAATACGCCGAAGACTACATCGAAGCCCTCTTCCTCAAGGGAGAAAAGGCTGAGGTACCCCCTGGATTGTCTCGCGAACATGTCGAGACGATCAAGACCGAGTACCAAAAAATCATCAGCTAACCCAACCCAAACCCGGACCTCACCGTCCTGCCCCCGTCGATTTCTGACGGGGGCGTTTTCTTATACAGGTATATTGACATTAAGCTTATGTTATGCTATAATGTATTTTACATTCTCGGAACTGTGTGAATGTAGTCCCTATTCCAAGCGAAAGGCAGTGAGCAAGATGAGCACGAGCATCACCCACGACACGTCCAACGCAATCGATCCCCAGGTTGCCATCCGCCGCGCCCGCAAGGCGCAGCAGCGTTCGACCCACCGCCCGAGGAGCCCCAACGGCAAGGCAGCACGCGCTATCCGCGCCGAAGAGACGATGCAGGCCCTCAGCAAGAAGTTCGCATCCATGCGGACAGAGTTCCGCCTCGCACTCGACGAAGCACTCGAGGCCTACGCCAAGAGCAAGCCCCGTGGCGGATGGACTCCGCTGCAGAGCGCCTTCGGTGTCATCGATCGGAAGTACAGCACTGCGCTGACGCCCAGCGAGATCAAGGTCATGAAGATCGCGATCAGAACCGAGCTCACCGCGCACTAAACGCCAGCCCCGTCCATAAGGCTACGGCCCGCTCCCTTTCGTTAGGGATGCGGGCCATTTTTTATCCATAAAAAAACTCCGCAAGACGCGGAGTTTTAAAGTATAAAGGAAGTGTTACGCTTCTGTTGCTTCAGCTGGTTCTTCAGCAGCAACTTCTTCGACTTCTGGAGCCGGTTGGTTCTTGCGAAGCTTGTCGCTGTGGCGAATCGCTTTTTGCTTGTCAGTTGCAGGTTCAACAACCCATTTAGGAAGTTTGACGCCGGCGTCTTTCAAAAGTTTAACCACGCGAGGTGTTGGCTGTGCGCCGTTGTCGAGGAATTTTTGTGCCTCTTCAACTTTAACAGTGACATCTTTTGTGTGTGGGTTGTAGCTACCTACGTAACTAACAACACGACCGCTTGATGGGTGGCGTTGAGATTCTTGAACAGCTAGACGATACGTTGGGTATCCTTTGCGTCCGAGACGTTGCAATCGAATTGCGAGCATAAAACAGAACTTCCTTTAACTCTTTAGTGAACGATTTTCATTCACACTTTAAAATAATTTTAACTCTTGAATGAGTTTACAGCATTTTACCTCTTAAGTCAATCTGTTCGGTGGTCAGGATTGCCTCTTTTTTTAAGAATGCTATTTTACGTACGATGACAGTGCAGCTTTTGCGGCTTCTTGCTGGGCAGATTGCTTGCTTGGACCAGTGCCCTTACTAATCAATCGTTCGCCAGAATACACACCAAGTGTAAAGATTTTATCGTGGTCGGGACCCACCTCTTCGATGACAATATAGCGTGGCGTCACACCATCTTTACGCTGCATTACCTCTTGAAGATGAGATTTTGGATCGCGCCAGCTCCCATCGCTGATGATGAGGTCAAGCTTCGAGCTAATGTGCTTGGTAATAAAGACCGCAGCATCGTCGTAACCGCGTTCAAGGTAGATTGCACCAATAAGCGCTTCAAAGGCATTGGCGAGGATCTGCATACGTGCACGATCACTCCCCTGTTTTTCGCCACGACTCATACGTATGAGTGGTTCGTAGCCTAGCAAGCTACCAGCTTCGCCGATACTCTCGGTGCGAACCAGTGCCGCACGCCAGCTGGTCAAGATACCTTCCGCTTCAGTGTAGTTTCGGAACAAGAAATCCGTCACAACCAGTTCAAGGACTGCATCGCCAAGGAACTCAAGTCGTTCATTGTGCTCACTGACGCTCTTACGGTGCTCGTTGACGTAGCTACGGTGTGTAAACGCAGTCACTAATAGATCTAGGTTCGTAAATTCGAACCCAAGGCTCTCACGTGCAAACTGTTGGTATGGTTCCACCTGCATCCCAGACATTACAATTTTTCCAATCTAATGCGCTTCATGGCTAGAAGCATTAATTTTCCAATATCTTCGTACTCGATTGCATCAAGGGCATCATGGAATTTAAACCACTGGATACCATTCATCCACTCTTCTTTTTGAATAGCGTTGGTATCACCCTTGGCGCGAACCAGGTAGATTTGTGTCGTCATAAGTACTAATTTGTCGATACGGCGATAACGGAAGTGGATCTTCCCCAGCCAACCAAGAATATCAACATCCATCAAACCAGCTTCTTCGCCGATCTCTCGCTTGGCAGTCTGCTGTGCAGTCTCGCCTTCTTCGATGTGTCCCTTAGGAATCGTCCAACGATCTTTCGCGTCTTGGATCAGCAAAATTTCAACGCCGCCCGTTGCGTCGTGACGAAATACAATACCGCCAGCCGTTGGCTCGCGAACTATTTCCTGGATTGAAGGTTTTTTACGGGTAAAGTATTTTTTGAACTTATCAAACTGTGGTGCTGCCATCAGTAGCTCCCTCTACAAGTGTGCGATACGCTGTACCCAGTACACCGTTCACGAACTTACTCGAGTTATCGGAACCAAACGCTTTTGCAAGCTCAACGGCTTCATTAATCGCAACTTTCGGGGGAACAACTTCGGCCTGATGAAGCAGTTCATAGACGCCAATACGCAGGATGTTGCGGTCAATACGAGCGATCTGCTCGATTGGCCAATCTGGTGCGATAGGCTGAATCAGTTCATCAATAGCTGGCTGTTCTTTTAATACTCCACGAACGAGGACGTCAACGAAGTCCGTATCGTCAATCGCGGTTTCATAACGAGAAATATTTCGCTGCAGTACTTCTGCGACATCAACAGAACTATCCCCACACTCTGTGCGGAATTCAAATTCATACAATGTCTGTAAGGCGACGATGCGACCGAGATGACGATTAGATGCCATAATGCGTTTGTTTCTCTTTTATTGTAAATGTAAAAACGAAGTGAAAAATAGTCCTAAGACTATTTCTTCACCGCTTTGACTGTTTCTTTCACTGCAGCAACTTTAGCTGTAGCGCCGACAATTTTCTTGCCAGTTTCTTTGCGTGTCGCAGTAGCTTTGACTGGTGACTTGCCGTTTACACGACGAGCAAGTACCAAGCGAAGGTGACTACGGCGTAGTCCGGTCTTCCGGGGGCTACTCTGTTTCTTTGGTTGACCCATGAAATGTGCTCCTTTTTTCTAGGTTTATTCAAACTTGTTGCTATTATACTATTTCTGCCCCTATAGCTCAAGTGGTTATGCTTATACTGCGATTTGTGGTATCGTATATGCATATGATCGACGAAAAACAAACACCCCTCCCACAAGAAGAAAAAAGCTTTGACCAAGCAACCGATGACGTACTAGAACTTCAACGTGCATCCGAAGCTGCCCGCCGAAATATGCAAGAATCACTAGCTGAAGATGTAGTTCCAGAAACAGCTTCATTGCTCGATGTTCGACGCCAAAAACAGCGCAGCGCACTCACTAAGGTCGCAGCTGGCATCGCAGCAGGCGCAGTTGCAGCAGGCGCAGGAGCCGCACTCAATGCGGCGAACCAGCCAAACTTCTCAGAAGAAACGCACATGTATACTTTCACGGCCGGCGAAGGACTTCAGCATGCAGCAGAAGACATTCTTGGTGTTGAAAACGTCGATATTAATGAGGCCGAACACCACATTAAATCCGATCCAGCAAACATCGATGTGTTTAAAGACAATCGTATCGATCCAGGTGAGGCAGTGGTCGTCCCTGACAGCGTCGAATAATTCTTACAATACGATACTTACGAGCCGGCCTAGAACATAGATGATCTTGGCCGGTTTTTGATCGCCGACAAATTTCGCAACATTATCCTGCGCAAGCGCCTGTAGTTTGATGTCTTCAGGGTCGGCGTCTTTCGCGACCGAGATTTCACCGCGAAGCTTGCCATTTACTTGAACAGCGATAGAGATCACATCTTCAACGATCAGTGCATCATCCCAGACAGGCCAGGTTGCATTTTGCACGAGTCCTTCACCACCTAGTTGCGTCCAGAGTTCATCCGACATGTGTGGCGCGAATGGTGCCAACATCTGAACGAGTGCAGTGAGTGCATCGTGCCAGACATCTTTACTGAAACCATCGAGTTTCAACTTGTAGAGCTCATTCACAAATTCCATTAAGGCTGCGATGGCAGTATTAAAGCTTTGGCGACGATAGTCATCGGTGACTTTTCGAATTGTTTTATGTAGTAATACCTTCAAAGCTTGATCGTTCTTGTCAGTCGCCTTTTCAGATTCCATGTACTGTTGTGCAACAGTCCAGACGCGGTTCAAGAATCGGTAAACACCCGCCACGCCCTTTGTGCTCCAGCTGGCATCAAGTTCAATTGGACCCATGAAAAGCAGATAGGTTCGCAGCGCATCAGCACCGTAACCAGAGTCGATGACGTCGAGTGGGTCAACAACGTTGCCTTTAGACTTACTCATTTTGGTGCCATCTTCTGCGTTGATGTAGCCGTGATAGATTAATTTCTTGACTGGTTCTTTGAAGTTAACGAGCCCCATGTCTTTAAAGACATGTGTCCAGAATCGAACATATAAAAGGTGCGCCACAGCGTGGTCACCACCAACATAAACGTCAGTTGGTGCCCAGTAGTTAATAACGTCAGAGTCGAAAAGGCGCTCCGCGTTGTGCGGATCAGCATAACGAAGCAAATACCAGCTACTACATGCGTAGCCGTCCATCGTATCGGTCTCGCGCAGCGCAGGTTTGCCACATTCAGGACAGGTTGTATTTACCCAATCAGTCGCACGACCCAAAGCAGTCGTGCCATCACCACGCGGTGCGAAGTCATCAATATCTGGAAGAAGGACCGGGAGTTGGTCTTCGGGAACTGCAACCGCACCGTGGTCATCACAGTGAATAATCGGGATTGGTGCACCCCAGTAGCGCTGACGACTAATCAGCCAGTCACGCATTTTGTATGACGTCTTGGCACGGCCAAGTTTCTGCTCTTCCAGCCACGCTACGATTTGTTCGCGTGCTTCACTGGACGCCATACCATCGAATTCACCGCTATTCACCATGACACCTTCGCCGTGGTAGTTCTTGCCGCCAACAAGTAGCGAGAAGCTTGTTGCATGCAGTTCGTCGGTCACCTTCGCAAGCGCTTCAGCTTCGCTAATCCATTCAACCGTGAACTTACCTTTTTCATCAGCCTCAAGTTCAGCCTCGACGCGCGTTTCGTCAATGAGATCGAATAACAAGGCGTTCGCTTCAATGCGACGTGCGACGTTTTTACTGTGCGCAAAGTAGTTGTGATGCATTTTGCCCGTTTGCGACACCAGTTGCACGTTTGTGTACCCTGTTTCTTCAGCGATTTCACGTAGTGCAGTTGCAACGATATCTTCGTCTTCTTCGCGACCACCACCAACGAACAAATTACCACCATTTTTAGCACCCCAGTTGATCGAGAGGAACTTGTTGGTTAAAGGATTGCGGACAATCGCAACAATACTTTTGCGAGCTTCGGGATTCTCTTGTGGCGTCCCCGTCTCGGGTTCAACAACCGCAATGACAGGCAGGTGGTATTTTTCGGCAAACGCATAGTCACGCTCATCGTGCGCAGGCACAGCCATGATCGCACCGGTGCCGTAGCCACCAAGGACATAGTCAGCTACCCAAATCGGAACTTTCTGTCCGTCAGCAGGATTGATTGCATATGAACCAGTAAAGACACCCGTTTTCTCTTTCGTATCATTCGTTCGTTCAATTTCGGTCTTTTTTACCGCAGTTGCGATATAGTCCTCAAGTGGCGCTACGAAGTCACCCACACCCAGCTGTTTAGAGAGGTAGTGTTCGGGCGCTAGAACTAGGAAAGTAGCACCAAAAATAGTATCGGGGCGCGTCGAGAATACAGTCACAACATCGTCACGACCGTCAATATTGAATTCTAATTCCGCACCAACAGATTTACCAATCCAGTTCGTCTGTGCTGTCTTAATCTTCTGCGGCCAATCGAGGTCTTCGATTTCTTCCAACAGAGAATCAGCGTATTCAGTAATCTTGAAAAACCACTGCTTCATCGATTTCTTTTCGACGAGACTGCCACAGCGCCAACAGTGACCGCCTTCAACTTGCTCGTTGGCAAGGACGGTTTTGTCGACAGGACACCACCACTGCAGGCTTTCTTTTTGGTAAGCAAGGCCGCGTTCAAATAATTTCGTAAACACCCACTGTGTCCAGCGGTAATATTCAGGGTCGCTAGTGTTAATTTCGCGTGACCAGTCGATACTAACGCCCATGCGCTTGAATTGGTTTTTAAAGTTCGCGATGTTAGTCGCTGTTGCAACCTTTGGTGACGTTCCGGTTTTGATCGCGTAGTTTTCAGCAGGCAATCCGAACGTATCCCATCCAATTGGATTTAAGACATTTTGGCCGTGTTGGCGGTGGAAACGCGCAATTGCATCAACAATTGCCCAGCTAAATGCGTGGCCGGTGTGCATACCCGCACCGGATGGGTACGGAAACATACCTGACACGTACATCTTTTGCTTAGATGGGTCAGTGGTAACCTCGTTAGCTTTCTGATCCTCCCAGATCTGCTGCCATTTTGGTTCAATCTCGGATGGATTGTAACGTTGCATAGTGCATTTAGTATAGCAAACAGAGGCCAGCAATAGAACAGACGCTTAGAATTTCGAGAAAAATGCGCTTTTAGTTGCAAGCCACTCGGGTGATTGACGCACCAGCTGTTGCTCGTCATCGGTCGAGTGAAGTACGATTTTGACCGCCTCTTCGAGGTACATACCATCTTGAGAGCCCTTAAATAAGATCGCTGCGCCCGGTTCTAACACCTTGTGCGCGTAGATACCGGCTTCTAACGCCGTTTTAAAGCTGACGACGTGACAGCCGTTTGCTCGGGCAGCAGGAGCCAAATGCTTCTCGGCCTCATCACCAATCGTAATCACGTGGGCAAGTTCGTTGATACTGCACATCCTCCCCAGCGCATCATGCTCGGCAGCAGATGAAGTGCCCAGTTCATTCATACTTCCAAGGACCGCAATACGCTGCGGAACGTTCAAGGCATAGAGCGCCTGCAATGCGGACGCGGCGGCTAATGGACTCGAGTTATACGTATCATCAATCAAAATTGTGTTATCGACACCACGAAGAACGTTCATGCGTCCTGCGACAGCACGTACATTGCCAAGGCCATTTCGAATTTCATCAACAGTCATCCCTAGGCGAAGCCCCACCGCACCGGCAGCAACCGCAGCCCGAATACTGTGCTCGCCGATAATTTTTAAGTCTGTTTTTACGCTAACGTTGAATTCGCCGCTCACGGTAAATAGCCCCGAGAAACCTTTTTCGACTGTAAAATCATCTTGAATATAGTGATATTCAGCAGCGTCGGTTGTTCCGTACGTATTAATCCGTGCGTTCGTTAGATCTGCAGCATACTTGCCTTCGATGTTATCGCGATTAATTAAAGCGTATTCACTAAAATTAGCGGCTGCAAGTTCTTCTGCTGCGACCACATCCAGTGACTGAAAAGCCTTCATGTGTTCCGCAGAGACTGCGGTAATCACTGCGATGTACGGGCGTGCGTACGTACCAAAGTGCGGTACTTGTCCCACGACACTACTGCTGACTTCATGCACAATAACGTCTACATCGGCAGGTTCACGGATTCGAGCCCTGGCTGCATGAAAAACAGATAGCCACTCTGCAATACTTTTGACATTGGCTGGATACTCGATCCCTAACAGCGCTAGTGGCGAACCAAACTCAACATTGTGGTCTTCTTCGTGCAGACGAACACGGAAGCGTTGCGACAACACAGTACCGATCGCTACTTTTGTCGTCGTCTTACCAACTGAGCCAGCGACAATAATCAATTTCACCTCAGGGTGTTTGCGGAGATAGGTTTTGACGTACCCTTCAAGTTTCTTCTGAATGAATGATTGGAACATAAGCCTATTATTGCACATAAAAACAAAAACACGCCTCTGCTATAGAGGCGTACTTTCGGCTGCTGCGCGCCCACCCGGGACGCTGTTTTTGTTTTGACGTGTTTATTTTGCCGCGACGAGGACAGAGTCCCAATTGCGCATCAGCATGTTCATAGTATGCCCCTTTTTAACCATAAGCACAAGTCTTAACTGATTCTTATTTCCAGAGGTCGCACTATCTTTTTATTTGAGAATATGCTTAACTAAGAAGCGTTCAGAAGCACAACGCGTACCAAAGTGGACGGCGAGCGCTTATTCTTTATAGGATAAACTCTCTTCTTCACCGAAATACTGTCGTCATGGTCGATCTGACAACAAGTAATTAGAAGAAGAAAAGAAGTAGATATCCATTATGGCATCACAAAATCTTTTTATCGGTAGCCTTGCTTACGCAACTAACGATGATAGCTTAAAGGCTTTCTTTGAGACAATCGGCGAAGTGACTAGTGCACGTGTCGTTATGGACCGCGAAAGCGGCCGCTCAAAGGGATTCGGCTTTGTTGAGTTTGCTGATGAAGCAAACAACCAAAAAGCTGTTGATCAACTTAACGGAAAGGAACTAGACGGACGTCCAATTAACGTTAGCCTAGCCCGACCTAAAGAAGATCGCCCACGCACAAACGACGGTGGATCATTCCGCCAACGTAGCTGGTAGTTTCTACCAACTAAAAGTAGCCCCTCGAAAGAGGGGTTATTTTTTTTGCCGTCTTTTTGCAACGATTCTAGGCGAACAGCGCCGCAATACGAGGACCAGAAATATCCTCGATTGATTCATGCGCAGCCAGTCGTTCACGTGCCATCGTCGAACTGACGTTAAGCAGTGGGATCGTGAGCGCAACAGCGTGCCTCGCCATTGGATTGACGCAGTACCCTGGACGCTCAGTAACAAGCATTGAAATATTTTCTAGTAGCCATTCACCCTCATGCCAGTCAGCCATCGTCTTGGTAGAGTCTGCCCCAAACACCCACGTAAACTCTCGATCCGTATATCCGTCACTTAATTCTAGTACTGTGTCAAATGTCTCAACCGCAACACTCCTATCCAGCTCAGTCTCAAGAATGCCAGTCTGCACTCCTTCGGAATCAACATCTGCGATCATTGCCTCAATCATTTCCAATCGTCGCTCGCGACTTTCATTGATCGACTTGTCTGTCCGATCACCGCTTGGCATCACCCAGACATCGGCGCCGCGTGGTCGTGCGTAATCGACACATGCCTGTAAGATAGCGATATGGGCGAGCGTAGGGGGATTAAATGCGCCACCGTAGATGATTGTTTCGATTGTTTTAAGATTTTCCATACTGGTTCCTTTGTTATTGTTGACTTAACACTAACTATGCTTTACGATGAGTATATACCAAGTTAGTGTAAAAAGGAAGATAACTATGTACAGTCCAGAAAAAACCCCAGAATACCAGCCAACTGCTGACTTTTTACGTGTTGCGACTGCTACGCCAGAAGTGTCTATTGGCGATGTGGCCACCAACCTTCTTCATATTAAATCACTATACACTGAAGCAGTCGAAGCACAGGCTGCTTTGGTCGTCTTCCCTGAACTCTCACTCACTGGCTACACAGTTCAAGATCTTGTTGCTCAACCTAAATTGCTCGCTCAAGCCCGAACAGCGCTTATGGAGCTTGCAAAAGAAACCACTGGCAAAAATACCGCTGCCATCGTCGGCCTCCCCTTCATCGTTGGAAACGCTATATATAACACCGCCGCAGTCGTGTCCGAAGGCAAGATCGACGGCATCGTTCCAAAGCAAAACTTACCCACCTACAATGAATTCTATGAAAAGCGCTGGTATCAAACCTGGGATGACCGCCCTAATACTACCGTAACCATCGACGGGCAAAGCGTACCTTTCGGCCGTGAACAGCTCTTCGGTATCGGCGACCAGCTCATGGGTATCGAGATATGCGAAGACCTATGGGTTCCTGAACAACCAAGCACACACCTTGTCGCAAATGGTGCGACAATTATCGTAAACCCTTCCGCCTCACCTGAAGCAGTCGCCAAAGCCAGCTATCGCCGTAACCTTATTTCTATGACCGCCGCTCGCAACGTCGCTGGCTACATCTACGTCAGCGCAGACCAAACCGAATCAACTGCCGAAATTGTGATGAGCGGCCACGCCCTCATTAGTGAATCAGGCACAACGCTGGCTGAACGAGCGCCCTTCACAAAACCTCAGCCGCTCATGACCGCCGACATCGACACGGCGCACATCGCACATGATCGTTTCAAAAATACCAACTTTCCTAATAGCGGCGACATTAGCCCAACTCTCACCGGCATCACCCCACGTCAAGACACTCTCGAACGGATTATTGATCCCGAGCCATTCTTACCGAAAGGCTCTGAACTAGAGATCAAAGAACGCCTTGATACAATCTTGAACATCCAGGCAACCGGCCTTGCGATGCGCCTGCGTAAAGCGCACATCAACAAGGTTGTCCTTGGATTATCTGGTGGCCTCGACTCGACACTCGCCCTCTTGGTTGCAACGCGCACTGCTATGATCCTCGATGCAGCACCGGCTGACCTTATTCACACCCTGACGATGCCCGGTGTCGCCAGCACCGAGCGTACCCAAAACAACGCGATTGATCTTGCTGCCAGCCTTGGTATTCTCAATAATGAAATTCCCATCGCTGCCCTGGCTGCCGAACAGCTCAAAGCAATCGAACACCATGGTAAAGAAGACACAACCTACGAAAATACCCAGGCGCGTATTCGCCAAGCCTTAGTATTTAATAAAGCCAATCAAATCGGTGGCCTGGCACTAGGGACCGGTGACCTGAGCGAAATCGCGCTCGGCTGGTGCACCTACAACGGCGACCATATGTCACACTACAATGTAAACGCTACGATCCCAAAGACTTTGGTGCGCACACTCGTTCGCCACGCTAGCGAGACGCTTCCTCCTTACGCAGCATCACTCATCGAAGATATTCTCGACACGCCTGTCTCACCTGAACTGACAGGTAACGGTACGGATATTAGCCAGTCAACAGAAGATATCGTTGGACCATACGAACTGCACGATTTCTTCCTCTACCATTTCCTCCGCTGGATGGAGCCACGCGAAAAGATCGGCTTCCTCGCAGTAAAGGCTTTCGAGGGTCGTCGCACACCCGACGAAATCAACAAATGGCTCGACGTCTTCCTGACACGCTTTTACCAAAACCAGCACAAGCGCCAAGCGATGCCAGATGGTGCAAAGGTTGGCCTCAGCCTGAGCCCTAAAGGCGACTGGCGTATGCCGCCAGAAGCAATCTTAGGGTAACCGGAAAGTGCTATACTAATTGTATGAAATACACGACTCCGTATGTACCTCCAACACTGACCGTTGACGCGGTCGTGTTCCAGCTGATCAATGGTGAGCTAAATGTCATGCTTCTACAGCGCGCCAATGATCCATTCAAGGGCGACTGGGCACTACCTGGTGGATACAGTCCACAAGGCGAAACAACGATTGAGGCGCTCGAACGCATCGTTGCCTACAAAGCAGGCATCAACATCCAAAACGACCTAAGCTACATCGAACAGCTATATACCTTCGATACCGTCGCACGTGACCCTCGTGGCCACGCTGTTTCAATTACCTACATGGGCTGCGGCCGCGAACTATCACCAACCGACGCAGACAGTGTCGTCTCATTCTTCCCCGTGAATAGTTTGCCCCCACTTGCTTATGACCACGGGAACATTATCAAGTACGCGCACGAGCGTTTGATCGCCAAACTTACGTACACAAATGCCGTGTACGCATTCTTACCGCAATATTTCACACTTGCTGAACTGCAATCTGCCTACGAAGCGATTTTTGGTTATGAACTGGACAAGCGAAACTTCCGCAAGAAATTCCTTGGCCTTAAATTAACAACTGAAACTGACCAAATGCGTCGTGACGGTGCCCACCGACCCGCACACTTACATCAGTTCAATTCGAACAAACTCGAAGTACTCTCACGCAGCTTCGACTGATACGCTTCATCTTGAAATTTAATAGCCCCCATTCTCGTAATGAGAATGGGGGCTGTACTTCAGTAAACGACAGGCACTCGTTTGTCGGCCGCTGTGGGGCCGAATGAAGCGATTCCGACCGATACCCCGAGGGCCTCTTCGATCACTTGTAATAGTTGACTACTGTCAATCGTGCCGGATTGACGGTAGTGAGGTGAAGACGCCAGCAACAGCTCAGTAAGACGCGCCTGGTGATCAAGATCACCCTGCTTCCCTACATTTATCTTCGATATGTTCCCCTGCTTATTCAGCGAGAAGTACGTATCGAGATCGGCTGCGACCGGCGTGTGGTACTCATCGGCGTAACGCCAAGAGTCTGAACGATCCAGACCAGTTACGACCAGCTGATCGACGCCGCGAGTGGCTTCGATCGCATACTGATGCGCAACTAGGTCAAGATGACCGTACCTGAATGCACCCATCCAACGCCCCGTGTCGTTATGCAACTCGGGGATCGCACTGGCAACCAATTCGTTCTCGGTCACGAACGGTCCGGGACCATGGCGCGTGGTATACGCACGCATGATACCCAAACGCGATACTTCGCTTGAATGCTCAAGCTCGGACAGTAGCTGAAGGGCGTTTTCTGACGTTGTGGTGCTCCAGGTGGTGTAGGGATGAAACCCATACCATTCGTCCAAGAGCACTCCCTGGGATCCTTCGAAGATCATCGCCTCGTGCTGATCCGCCAGCACCTGCAGGTGTGAACCGGGAACTATTTTTAGTCCCGTATTCAGCCATTCGGTGTAGCGATCGATCAGCATGTCGGTCAAATCGTCGTTGAATAGAACAGCCCACGCGTTCTGTGCAACTTCGCTCCTAGGCACGGTCAACTCCCGAAGGAGCTGTTCGCGCTTTGCGTGCTGCAGCTCCCGAAGGCGCGCAGCGAGTAAGCGAGGTTGACGCAGTGCGCCGGCCCGGATAACAAGCTCGTCGGCAATCAAAAGGTCTCGCTGGACCTCGCTAATACCAACGCCACAACTGCCGTGTCGACCATCTCCGCGAGCAAGCTCACGAAGCTGATTTGCGGCACGATGCCATGGCATGATGATTGGCGCCGCTTCGTCAATCGTCAGACGATGCCAGATATCTGACACGCCGCTTTCGATCAGCTTTTCAGCTTCCGAGAACATTGTCCCCGGATTCACCATCATGAACCTGGAAAGATGCGTTCGCACCCCATCCACAAAACTGCCGCTCCCAAACTGCGAGAACGTGTGGTGACGCCCATCGGCGGTCATCACATTGTGCTCTGCCTGAGCGCCACCGTTGTGTCGTACGACGATAGCAGAAGTTGCCTGGCGTGCCAGGTAATCAACCGTCGTTCCCTTGCCAGCATCACCGTACCCAAGGTCGGTGACAATGTGGGTAGTTTCCACCTGTACTCCTTAAAAGAAAAAGGGATCGAGGGGGCGAACGGAGTGTCCGCCCCCTCGAGTGCCGTTAGATACGGCTGGTACCGCCCGTAGTGGTGTCGTCGGACGGCAAGCTGCCATCAGACGTCGCCACAGTTCCGCCACCGCCACCACCAACAGTCGCGAGCGCCTTGCCCGCAGCCTTGATAGCCGAAGCGTTGGCTCCGACGGCCTTCAAGTCAGCTTCGATCTCATCGATGTCGAAGCCGCCTTCCAGCATGCCCAGCAGACCTGCGATGAACTCGCAGACGGCGTTCGGGTCCTCGAGAACGAGGGCTCGCTCACCGAGCAGCTCCTTCCAGGCTGGCAGCACCTGATCAACGCTGTAGCTCCCCTGCTTCTGAAACAGGAAGAACACCTCGTACTGCTCCTTCAGCTCTTCGAAGATGTCCTTCGTCGAGATGTCGGCTTCGAGGCTGTCACCCGTTAGCGACTCCAGCGTGTGGTTCTTGCCGTAGTAGCCGCTGAAGTTGCGACGCACCATGCCGTAGGGCTTCTCGTCACCGATGAAGATGGCGTAGCCCTTACGTCCCTGCTTGTGCCAGGGTTCGAGGTAGGTGTGGCGCGCGAGGTAGTAGGCGGCGAGTTCGTACGTCTCGCTCATCTGACCACCTCCGGCACCCTCGAGGTACATCGCTTCGACCATCGCGTCGATACGGTTGTCCGACTCGAACTGCCCCACCTGCAGCGGGACACGATCCGAGTAGGCGTCGCCGATTGCCGCGATGAGGATCTGGGGATCCTCGGCGTAGCCCTTGCGCTGCAGCAGCCCGAAGAGCTGCGGCAGCTTGGCGTGCACCGCCATCGCGGCTGCGGTGTTCGATCCGGTGACGTCGAGCACGACCGCAACCGGAGTCGGGTTCGGATGTTCGTCGCTGATGGTGACTTCACGCATGACCTTGCCGGCGAATGGGCTGTCAGGCCCGGCCTTCGTCAGGGGGTCGAGGAGCGTGTGTGCTGCCGCAGCGGATGCACCGCTGTGGATCTTGCTGGTGTGATCGAACGTCGACCGACCCGCTCGCGCTGCAGCTGCAACATTCGCGTGATAGGTTGCGTCACTGTATGATCCTCCGCCCATATGGGCACTTCCTTTCTAGTGTTTCGTCGTGCCGGTTGGCAAAACGAACGTGCGGAACTTCCGCGGATAGAACGGTCCTCCAATGCGCTCTAAGAGCTCATCGAATTCTTTAAGCAACAGCCAGGCGTTTTGAGGACGCGCAGTCTGTTTGAGCTGCAGGCATCCTCGAAAGAATGCGCGCAGTTGGAATGGAACAACGTTTGGCATATTCCCCGTCAGCGGATCTCCGCCAAGGAGGAATATCATCGTCTTCGCCGCTAGGTACAAGTCCGTTGCCGGACTCGGCGCCTGCTTTGAAAGCACTTCTTCCGGGTACCAGTCCTTGTAGCCGCTAGGAACAGCGACGATAGAGGGGTGCACGGAATCGGTTGCGATGCTGGCATAACACCAGTCCACAAGCGTTACACCGTGGTGCTCAGGCAAGATCATCACATGAGGCGGCAAAACCGCACCATGAATGACCTGGTTATCATGAGCGAACCCAAGCGACATCAGTACGCGCCTCCACATCCAGACGACATGCACAACCGGCACCCCATTAGGGTACAGCGGCCGCATGTCTTCCATGGATATGAAATCGGGCATGCCCGTCAGCACGTTTGTCCGGCGGCGAGGCTTGTGCGCCTCAGCATAGACAAACGAATCAACGAGCTCCGATACATAGGGACGCCACTTCTGTTCGACGTCGGGTCCATGCAGGATCTTGAGCGCCCGCGCCTCAGTCTTCATCAGATCATTATTACGATGATCCTTGACGACTTTAACGAAGGTTGTTCGAGTATCCACACCGACCTTTGATTCAGCCCAGTACGTTGCAGACAGATCACCCGACCCAACGACTCTTGTGATCGCGTGGCTGCCCGAAGGCGTTTTCATGATCACGAGCTGGGCTGGTTTTCCGTACTGCCCCATTCGAATTGCCCGCAGCGCATCCTCGTGCAGAAGCGCCACTTTCTTGAAGGCTTCGTCAGCGAGTTGCTTGGAAGTCTCCTCAACGTAGCGATCTGGGTGAAGGTCGCGTTGTAGCTTTCGAAAGAGTCTTTTGACATGTTCTGCTGGTGTGACTGCGTCGGGTGGCAAGCCGAAAATATCGACATAGCCACTCGCCGCTAACACCGGAGTTGCAATTGCTTGCAACGTCAGATTATTCATTTTTCACCTCAATTGTTAAAGCGTCGAGCGATATATCGTATCGCTTTGGTCGAGTTGGTACCTCATCTCCCAACAGGGAGGCATCAGTGGATTACTTTATCATTTTCGTAGGATTTGTCAATGATTCATCACTGATAGTGTAATTATAACACTATCTATTAAGTAGCGTCCATAGTTAGTGTAAAAATTACACGTTATTAGAGATTTTGAAGTGCATGTGCGGCAAGTTGCCTCGATACAGATTTTAATTCCTGCAGCTCTTCGAGATTTTGATGATCAATCGGCATGCGTAATACGTCTTTCGTATTGAATACACTCATTGATGCCACGATAGACGCCAAGCTATCAGTATCACCACCTAGGTTCACCGCTTCATATACCGAAGGTGTAAACTCACCATTATGCGCCATAAACGCACCGTAGGCCATCGCGAGTGTTTGCGGCGCATAAAAGCCCTTCGCGTCCGTTTCGGCCAGGATCGTATCTTTATTCACTGTCCCATACAAATACTTCAATTGGTCGCGCATGTAGCCCAGTTCGATATCCGCAACCTGCTGCGCATCAAATTCGTGCAGAACCATCGAACCCTCAAGCACATGCAAGAACGTCGTCTTGTCGTATTCCTCGCGCAGCAAATACGCCAGAACGTCACCGTGAATTCGCGTGGTCATGCGCGCAATCGCACCATTATGCGTCAAGTTTGTTAGTTGGTCATACTGTTTATATGCAGTAAGTGCAGGCGTTTTACGTACCGCTTGCCAATATGCCAACGGTGCCATCTTCATAAGCACGCCGTTACCCGTACCATCGAGAGAGCCAGATTTTAATGGACTCACGCCACTCTGCAATTTCTCCATCGCGCCTGTCGTCGATCCACCCCAGCCACGTTTAATCAGCTTACCATCACGTTCCCGTATAATCTCTTCGGTCGCGTTGTAGGCCTCGAGATGTGTTTCAGCCATTGTTTTTAGATCAAAGCCGTTCGCCTTAATAAGCGCTTTAGCTACAGCAAGACTGAGCTGTGTGTCATCACTCCATGTCCCGGGATATTCAGATGAACCAAAATATGGGTTCTCTTTTGTTGGAATAAGTTCTGCGATCTGTCCATGTGTTGCTGCAATATACTCAGCCGTGCGTGTTTCAACTGGCAGCCCTGCGGCGTCACCATAGGCAATCGCAGGCAGCAGTACTTCGCCCTGTCGTCGCAGAGTATCAAGATTACGTTTATTTGTGTTTTCCATACACTAAGTATACGCTTTCTACGAAGGTTTTCGCGCAACAAGTAGTACATTTGTGACAGGCTGTGGCATCTCAACTAAACCTGCGTCTTCTTTTTTGAAGACTTTCGCAGCAGGCGCGAAACGGTTTTCGATCAGCCATGGGTTCTGCTTCGCTTCTGATCCATCGGCAATCTCAAAACCAACTTCTTTAAGTGCAGCCTCCCAATCATTGTATTCCCAGAAACAGAAACGTTCGTGCATCTCACTCAACCAGCTATTGGCGTAATCTTTCTTTGCAAGGAAGTCACAGAAATCTGCGTAGCGTACTACAACATATTCTTTTCCATCGATGATTTCCGTCGAAGCCACAATCTGATCACCTTCTTTGGCGCGGAAATCTTTTACGAAACGACCAAAACGCGCCTTGGTCGACAAGCTCCGCAAGAAGTCCGGCAGCTGTTCGTCAGGAATATCAGGATATAGTTCATCTGGCGTTTCACCATCCGCATCGTTTAAGAGCGCATAGACAATCGTGTCTTTCTCGTGTGGCCCAAGAACGTCGTAGTTAATATAGACACCACCTGGCGCAAGAATGTCATACATACGTTTGATAAAAGCTTTTAATTCAGCGCGTCCGAGGTATGATTCGATCTCGTGCGTCAGCGCCATCGTGATAATTGTATTCAGTGAGTTGTGCGGGAATAATGAGCTGCGCATAATATTGCGTTGGTAAAAGAATACGTTGGCATCGCCAAATTCCCCATTATCTTTGCGTTGTTGGCAGATTTGGTACAGCGGACGGGCTGCTTCGACGCCGTAAAAATCCGATTCGAACAGCTCTGGTTTGTTCGCGAGGATCTTTAGTGTTTCCCCTGTTGCAGAACCAACGTCGAGGATGCGTCCGGCTTGGACATACTGTTCAAAATCTGCGACTTTGCGGATCGCACCATCTTCGAAAGCTTGGCGATAGCTATTATAGTCGCGCGTCGTCGTAATATCACCATCGTCACTATCGATTAATGGGTCTTGGAAGACTTCCACAATGTCATCACCCAAACCATACCGTTCATATTGCTCTAGACACACAGGGTGTAGTTCGTCTTGAACAATCGCGCTCGTACGCCACTGCGGTCCACTTTTAATAATTTCTTCGACGACGTCCCATGGGCGCGGGCCACGTTCAGTCGTAAACGTTTCGTCGTATTCAGCAGTGTCGATTGCGAATCCTAAAAGCTGGTACTGTTCAGCCACAGATTTCGTCGATGTGATGACCAGTGTATTTTCGGGTGTCATCGTTACACGGCCTTTGCTTTCCAAACGTACACCTTCAATGAGGTAGTGCGCAAAGTTAGTTTTCTCGGTCATATTGGTGATACGGAAAACTTGTGATGGCAGCTGCTCGGCGACAGAGACCGCTTCGATCATACCGAGGCGGCGACTGCCCGATATTGGGTTACGTTGCGTCCCAGCATGATTCGCACTCGTGACTGCCCAGATAATTTCTGCGTTACGCGCAACTGTTTCCGATGCCAATAATTCTTTTAAGTGCGCAACTTGAAAGCGCGTAATTGCTTGATGACGCCCAGGGATTAAGAGGTAGCGGTAGCTCACGCTTCACCATCCAAAATGGTTGGTGCGATCTCGGTTTGCTGGCGTAGCTCGGTAGCAGTAAAGCGTTGCCTAATCGGCAGTTCAACCCATTCGCCCTTATCTGGGGATTCCGCCACAGCATCAGGGTAGACAATACGACGCCAATGCAATTTCTCGCGAACATCCTCAGCATCCTCGGGGTTCACGCGGCTATAGTGCACAATCGTACAGTTTCGAAGGGTATATTCATCACCTTTGTCCATATCTTCCCATTGCTCGGGCAACATGCGCTCGATGTTATAGCGAGCTACATTAATAAAGTCACCATGTGAGACAACGAGTACTTTCTGTTCTGATAGTTCGCGGTGTAGGGTGCCCTGGAAATCACGGTAGCGACCACTCACATCCGGCATATTCTCACCACCATCGAAACGCGTAAACCACGACGTAGCGTTTTGCATTTTTACAGTATGAGGGAACTGGGTGCCACGCTCGGCAACAGGTGTTGCGCCAAAACTTCCCCAGCTGCGTTCAATTAGGCGATCATCAATTGTCCAGGGAGCATCACTGTCACCGGCAAGATACGAAGCAGTCTCGCGCGTACGAAGGAACGAAGAGACATACAGTGCATCAAATGCAGCCACGCCACCCATGTGTTTCACGAGCCACGCACTAGCTAACGTTGCTTGCTCGATACCTTTTTGCGACAACCGCTGACGCCAATCGGGACGATCATTGATTTCCGGTTCCATCGGATGTGATTCACCGATTTTTCCTGCGCGTTGAATAATATTTGCTTCAGATTGTCCGTGTCGTACAAAGATGAGGTCGTTCGGCATTGGCATGTGGTGGTTCCTTTCTCGGTTTTCTTCAGTATACCGTTTTTAGGCAGTATTTGCAATTAGTGTTGACAATACACTAACTAGTTACTACAATGATGTATAGATAGTGTATAAAGTACACTTAATAAGTTAAGGAGCTCCCATGGAAAAATACATCGCAGACAGACTCGTCACAATAACAGTAGATATGCAGAATGATTTTATGCCAGGCGGCTCACTTGCTGTGACGGAGGGCGACGAAATCATTCCTGTCATCAACACGCTCAACGACTACACTCGTGCAATTGGCGGTATCGTCATCGCGACCGGCGACCAACACCCCCTAGAGACACCCCACTTTGGCCCAGATGCATGGCCAGTACACTGCGTTGCAGGAACCGAAGGCGCAGCTTTACACGATGATCTGAACATCGAAAAAGACGATGTCATCATCGATAAAGGTATGGGACAAACAGACGGCTATTCTGGCTTCGAAGGTGTCGGAACTGACGGCGAAACGATCGAAAATATAATTCAGCCTATTGGACGCGACCGGATCGCAGTGCTGATGGCGGGTGTTGCGACGGATTTCTGCGTGAAAAACACCGTACTGGACGCGCTAAAAGTAGATCCAAGGGATGGCAGCATCGAAGTCTACGTTGCTCGCGACGCAGTACGAGGCGTCAACTTACAACCGGGCGATGACCAGAAGGCGCTCGATGAAATGGAAGCAGCCGGTGCGATACTTATCAATAGTGTTGATGTCCTGACACACAAAGCTTTTGAAATTGCAGGGAGGCAGTAATTATGAGCGAACGACTGATCCCTCGCAATCCCGAGCATGAACGACGCCTTTTGGATGGCCTTGATCATTATAAATTGACGATGGGCCAAGTTGCCCTGAAGAACCACGCAGAAGAAATCGTCACCTTTACGTTCAAGAACCGCTCAACCGAGTTTCCGCTCACGCAATACGTCGAAATTGATACACTGCGCGCTCGACTGACTGAGATTCAAAAAAATGGCTTCACAACTGAAGAGATCACCTACCTTGCGGGCTTGAAAGCTCAAAATGGCGAAGCACGATTCGACGAAGCTTACCTCGACTTCCTCGCAGACATAGAACTAGTAGACGTCGATGTTTCAATCAACGAAGATACGAATGACCTCGCAATCTCAGCGACCGGCCCATGGGCAAATGTGAGCCTCTGGGAAACAGTTGTTATGAGCGAAGTGAACCAGCAGTACTACGAAAACCTTATGAAAGAGGAAAGCCTACGCCTAGACGACGTCTGGGCCGAAGGTGATCGACGCCTCGACGAAAAGATCGCGATCCTTAAAGACCGACCCGATATCAAATTCTCAGACTTTGGTACTCGCCGCCGCTTTAGCGCAGACTGGCACCAGCATGTTGTCGGTCGCCTCGCAGCCGAGCTCCCCGATAACTTCGTCGGTACAAGCAACCCCTACTTCGCCTACAAGTTCGGCCTTGCGCCAATCGGTACCTACGCACACGAAATGCCAATGGTCTACGCCGGCCTAGCCGACAAAGCTGGTCGCAATCCTATTGAAGGACACAACGAAATGATCCAAGACTGGGACGAGCGCTACCAAGGCGATCTTTCAATCGCCCTCACCGACACATTCACGAGCGAGTTCTTCTTCGCGGACTTTACAAAAGAACAAGCCGAACGATGGAATGGCCTCCGCCACGACTCTGGTGATCCAATCGAATTCGGTGAGCGCGCAATTAAATTTTACGAAGATTACAATATCGACCCAACAGAAAAGACACTCGTTTTCAGTGACGGACTGGATATCCATTCAATCGTTGCACTCGCCGATCACTTCGCAGGTCGCATCAAACTTCTCTTCGGCTGGGGCACTACGCTCATGAACGATATGGGGATACGTAAAAATAATAATGTCATGAAAGCAACCAGCGTAAATGGCACCGATACTGTAAAGTTAAGTGATAACGTGGGCAAGCACACCGGACCCGAGGATCAAGTCAGCCGCTACGTATTGGCAGCAGAAGAATTTGTCCGCGAAGCATACGAGAAAGAAATGGCGACAGTGTAATGAACGAACGACTTTACAGCGAAATCAAGAAAGCAATCGAAACTGGAGAGCCCTACCCGGGCTATCCTTCGGTGCGCTACGTCGTGAACCCTGCCGAAATTCCAGCGGACGGTACGCTGACGATTCCTGAAGGTCCCTGGGAAATGAATAACACTGATCTGCCCAGCGCTGAAGATACCGAACGATTTGTACAAGCTGGGTACCAAGTCGACCAACATGGTCGCCCACTCCACCCACACCTCATCGATATGGTCACTGATCCAGCGGTTGGCATCGTGTCAGGTCGCGGACGTTACTGGAACTGGGGGCCAAATTTTACAGCTGATCCAGTCGTGATTACCAAAACCGCCCAACCTCGCGTATTACTCATTCAACGTGACGACACAGGCTCGTGGGCACTGCCTGGTGGTTTCGTCGATCCAACTGATACCGATGTCTCTACTGCTGCACGCCGTGAACTGATGGAAGAGGCGGGACTCGCTATCAACAGTGATGCAACCGAAGTCTACACCGGAGTTGTCGGTGATCGCCGTACAACCGCACACGCTTGGGCTGAAACTGGCGCATACCTCTTGCAACTTGATCGCCAAGTTCCAGTTTCAGGTATGGACGATGCAACTGATGCAAAATGGGTGCGCCTTGATAAACTGGAGGGCACCCTGTTTGGCTCGCATAACTTCTTGATCGAAGAGGCAGTAAAACGAGCGGAATTTGAACGTAAAAAATCTATCGTAGAGATCTTGTCCGAACCACGTGAACAACTGGACGTCGAGATCGTTGATGCGGGGCACATGGCCTACGACCATATGTTTGTACGTGACGAGAATAGCTGCTTGTTTGTAAAAGAACATGTCGCCGAACGCTTCACTGACGCCTTACGCGAAGCGCACTCTCGCCAGTATCTGGAAAAGGAATTTGAATCCTACGAATACGTTGCCGAGCGTGGCTTTAGTCATATCCCCGATCGAGTTGACTTGGTTGACGATTCGCTGCTTGCGATGGATGCCCTACGCATCGAAGATGGCTGGATATGGGAGGCGCCAGAGATTGAAGATGCTACGTACCACCGTTACGTCAACAGTGTGCTGACCGCATTTGATCAGCTCCAGCTTGTTCCGATTCCAGCGAATCCAACCTACCACGAAGTTATCAACCCTACCTACGAAACGTTCTGGCGTGAAGGCTGGGATGATGTTAGCGATGAAAAAATCGAACCACTCATCGAAAAAATCCAATACCTCTCGGCGAACTGGAGCGATGCACGGCGCCAGACGACAGAGGAACTTATTGCTGACTTCGCATACCTTCGGGACTACGCGGACACTATCGAGCGCAACGTCACACTGTTCATGGCACATAATGATGCGCGTCAATCAAACATCGCCGAACACCCCGAGCTTGGCGCAGCCTTGGTTGATTGGAGTTGGGGTGATCCCGCACCAAAGAATGCAGATGCAACCATGTTCCTCGTTGACCTCGTAAAATCCGGCCATGATGTCACGCCGTACCTTGCATACGTGAATAAAGATCAGCTCGTACTGTTAATTGGTTTTTGGCTCGCGCATAGCCTATGGAACACGCGCGACGGTAGCTCGACTGTTCGCGAACAGCAGGTTGCATCAGCAACGGCAGCCTATCGCCTGCTTAGACAAATTGATGCTAGCGAAAAAACGGCGAAATAAGCCACGGCTGATTCAGCTGTAGCATTCGATTCAAAATACCGAACGTATTCAAAAGATAGATCGTTGCCAGAACGACGAGACACGTAAAGCCAATTGCCAATAACCGGATAATTAGCGGTTGTGCACGGAGCCACTCGACCCACGCGTCGTATCTCTTCCGTAACCAATGCAGCGATGTACGGGCAAATTCAAATTCGGTTGCCAGGATTGCAAAGCCCGCAAAGACGATCAACCAGCCAGGGCCGGGATACGGTATCAAGATAATACCAAGTAGTACAACCAATCCACCGAGGACTGCCGTTCCTGCTTTTTTCCCTTGCCGAAGCACTTGATGCATAGTCTTATTGTAGCAACAAAGTCTTAAGGTAAGCGGAAGAGCACTTTTTTATTCGCTGATTTTTTCAAATCGTTTTACTTTAATACCATCAACTTCAACGTACTCTAAAAACATTTCATATGAACGCACCCAGAATGGGACGTTAGACTCATAAAGCGGGACATAGATCACGACGGGTTTCGTTGTTTCAGAATCGAGTCCGACGCCAACAACTTCGTACAATTTGCCTTTATAGTGTTCGTACACACCGGCTTCGATCAACGGAATCTCGCCTTCGTTCATTGCTTTTCCTCGTACTTTTCTGGGCTTTTTCTGAAATAGTCGATCCATTCGCTATCATCATCAAGATCGACACTCTCAATATAGGCACGTTGCTCAAACACGCCATTCTTTTCAGCCTTACGCGTTTGGGCGTCTGTCACATCCTGCTTCGTATAGCCATAGGCTTCGATTAGGCCATCAATGACTGCTTGTACATCTGCAATTTCTGATTGCACTTCTCCGTCTTTTTTATCAAAAATAGGAATCTCATCCGCCTCTTCATGAATTTTTGCGATTAATTCTTTTTTAAATTCTGCGTCATCCAAAATACGGAAGTTCGTGTGCACTTTCGGATCATCAACGCAGCGCTGCAATACTTGATCGCGCACTAATTTTCTAAAATAAAAGGTTGGCATATCAGTCCTCCAATAACGTTAAGAATGCTTGCTCGTTCAAGATTGTTGTTCCGTAAGATTCAGCTTTTTTGAGCTTGCTCGCACCAACTTTGCCACCTGTCACAAGGTAGGTTGTATCCTTTGCGACAGCCGACTGGAATGTCCCGCCCAATGCGCGAACTTTCTCGGCGACTTCATCACGCGAAAGTGATTCCAACGTTCCAGTCACCACGAAATTTTGGCCGACAAATTTACCAGTTTTCTTTTCAAAGACAGGCTTCACGCCCAGTTCAGTGAATTTAGCTAGCAATGCTTCATTATCTGGGTCGGCAAACCACGCAATGATACTCTCAGCCACCACTTCACCAACGCCATTCACTGCACGTAGTTGATCAATCGTCACCGCTTGCAGGGCCTCAAGGCTCCCAAATCTATTCACCAGGTCAATCGCTGTCTGCGTACCTACGTGGCGAATACCTAATCCATATAAGAAACGTTCCAGTAATGGCGTCTTTTTGTTCGCAATCGCATCTACCAACTTGCCCGCAGAAATATCAGCGAAACGATCTAGTTCAAGTAACTGTTTTTTCGTCACTGTATATATATCGGCTAGGTCCTTCACCAACCCAGAAGATACAAGCGCTACAACGTTCTTTTCACCAAGCGTATCAATATCCAGCGCGCCTTTTGATGCGAAATGTTCGACAGCTTTGGTCAAGAGCAACGCACCGGTTGCACCTTCGACGCGGTAGACAACTTCCCCTTCAGGACGCACGAATGAAAGTTCGGGATACTGGTGCTTGAGTGCTTCTTCAAAGTTAAACGGCTGTGCTGTTTTCGGACGTAGTTCTGTTACGATACTTTCTAGCTTTGGAATAATATCACCGGCTTTAAAAATAATTGCAGTATCACCAATACGAATATCAAGGCGAGCAATCTCGTCTGCATTGTGGAGGCTCGCGTGTTGCACGGTTGTTCCAGCCACGACAACAGGATCAAAGACCGCCACGGGCGTTGCAGCACCAGTTCGGCCGATACTAATCACAATATCCTTCACGATCGTTGTCGCCTGTTCTGCGGCGTACTTGTAGGCAACTGCTGCACGTGGCTGCTTGCCCACGACACCCATTTCAGCGAACAGTGCTCGATCATTCACCTTAATAACCAGACCGTCAGTGTTGAATGGGAGGTCAAGTCGGCGATCACTCCAGCTATCGACAAAGTTCATGACGCCATCAAGATTCGTGAACGTACTTGCCTCTTTATTCCGGCTGATTCCGAGTGCAGACAATGTTTCATAGGCATACATATTAGTTGGAATATCAGTCGGATCATCGCGCAGAATGTCGTACGAACGGAATGATAATGGCCGAGCCGCGACCAGTTTCGGATCAAGCTGACGGATTGTACCCGCGGCCAAGTTGCGTGGATTGGCAAATTCAGGCTCACCCGCTGCGCGACGCTTGTCATTCAACGCAGCAAAATCTTTTTTCAGCATGACGATCTCGCCACGAATTTCAGTTCGGCCAACAAGGAATTGTTCGTAGCCTTCCGCTTCCCTTAGACGCAGCGGTACATTTTTGATAGTGCGAACATTTGCTGTTACGTCTTCTCCGACAAAGCTATCGCCACGTGTTACGGCTTGCATCAGCACACCATCTTGATAGATCAAGGCACAAGCGAGACCATCCATTTTGATGTCGGTAAAAAATTCATGTTTCGTACTGGGAAGAAGCTTGTCCATGCGAACTACCCACGCTTCAACTTCCGAACGGTCGAAAACATCATTCAAACTGAGCATGCGCGTACTATGGGTTACTTTTTTGAAACCACCCAGTAGTTCATTGCCAACACGCTGAGTTGGGCTGTCGGACGTAATCAATTCGGGGTGTTCGGCTTCGATTGTTTTTAACTCACTAAATAAGCTGTCGTAAATCGCATCACTGACAGAAGGAAGATCCAGTACGTGGTATTCGTAGCTATACTTCGAGATAATTGCGCGTAGTTCTTGCGCGCGGTTTTCAGGCTGGTTTTGCGTCATCATCAACTACCTTTCTATACAACAAGTATACGTAACTTGCTGACCAAATAAACGACACGACACCAAGAATAAGTAAGACCACAGGAATAATCGGCAAGAATTCAAGATCAGGCCACAAACCCTTGATGCCGCTATCGAGTAGAATAAACGGAATCGTCACAACAATCCACGTCACGACAATCACGAGGAGCATCCATAAAAGGCGCAATAGAATCCGCAATCGTCGACCGATCACCATGTCCCCTGCTGTGCGCAGTGCTTGTGCGGGATACATACCAGGCAGCGTCACGATAATTAACGCAAAGAAGGTGCTCGTGACCCAGTAAAGCGACATAATACAAAGCAGAATCGCCACGATCCAAAATAAGAGCGCTGCGACACCACCATTCAGCAGTCCGCTTGCTGTCGCTGCAGAATACCCAATAGTTGCAAGTGCAATTGGAATCAGCTGAATGATAAATAGTAAGCTGACGAGGAACGTCGCTACGATTGGTGAACCGGCGCTATACAACCCATCGCGCATTCGCACTTTGTGATTTGCGAGGATATTTCGGAGCAGCCACACAGTCGTCAGCCAAATTAACAGCCCCAGGATAATTGTGTAGAGCTGTTGAATATCGGTAGGTGTGCTCGATAAACCGCTGCCGGCGATCGATACAAATAACAGACTTGCCTTTCCGATTTCACCCAAATTACCTTGGAATATTTCAGAGCCTGTGTCGCCCAGTGTTGAAGTTAATGCCGAGTATGTTTCTTGTGAGCCAATACCGACCAGCACACTACTAAGTAGTGCATACACGATAGCTAGCGGAATGAAAATCTTACGATTCTTCCAAAGCGTTTTATTCACTGTTCCTGTAAAACGAAAGAACCCCGGAAGCTCCAATGAACGTTTGTAATCACGACGACGCGTTAACCGGAAGCTCGTGTGTGGGCGGCGAGTTTTGTATGATGCAATGCGCGTACGAAGTGCCGTAAATGGCTTTTTAACATTCGAAAGAATCTGCTTAGAATTTGTCGGCATTTGCTTGAAGCCTTTTGATACGCTCTTCGAGTGGCGGGTGCGTGCTGAATAGCTTCGCAAAGAAACCTGTCTTGAGCGGATTGTTCAAGAACAGATGGGCTGCTGAAGTATTTTGCTTTTGCATTGGGCGACCATAGGTCTGTAATTTTTGAAGCGCGTTAATCATCGACTGGGTGTGACGTGTCGTCATGACACTTGTTGCATCTGCGAGATATTCGCGCTGGCGACTAATCGCAAGCTGCACAATCGTTGCAACGATCGGTGCCAAGATCAGAATCACGATACCAAAGACCAATACAACTGGATTTGTATTGCTGTCACGGCGGTCGCCAAAGAAGAACATACGGATAATGACATCAGACAAAATACCAATCGCGCTGACGAGGCCAAATGCAATCATACTGACGCGGATGTCATAGTTCTGAACGTGACCCATTTCGTGTGCCATCACAGCCTCTAGTTCGCTATCGTCCATAACTTCGAGGATTCCGGTCGTTGCTGCGACAACTGCATGTTTTGGATCGCGACCTGTTGCGAAAGCATTCGGTGCAGGATCTTCAATGATATATATTTTTGGCGTTGGAATACCCAGAGTAATTGAAAGGTTTTCAACAATTCGAAACAGGCGTGGATTATCACGTTTTTCGATTTGTTGCGCACCTGTCATAGCAAGCGCCAATCGACTAGCTGCAAAATATTGGATCAGGGCATAAATAGCAGCACCGATAAGCACCCAGAGCGTAATTGATTGGTTGCCATAGTAAAGACTCACGAGCCACCCAATGGCACTGATCAGTCCGACGAAAACGGCCATAATCAAGAAAGTATTTCGTTTATTTGCGGCAATTGCTTTGTACATAACTACCCCTTATTATAGCAGATAAAAGGACCTACGAATGTAGGCCCTTTATTAAAAGTAATAGGTATTAAAACTTTACTTCTGTTGGTTTGTTAGCTGCTTCGCGCTCTTCTTCACCTACGTCAAAGAATTCACGTTCAGTAAACTTGAATGCAGAGGCAACTGCGTTTACTGGGAAGGTTTGGATCTTGGTGTTAAGGTCACGTACACCACTGTTATAGAAACGGCGAGATGCCTGAATCTTGTCTTCAGTGTCAACTAGTTCAGTTTGCAAAGAGAGGAAGTTTTGGTTCGCTTTGAGGTCTGGATACGCTTCAGAAACGGCGAAGAGGCTTTTTAGTGCACCTTCGAATTGGTTTTCTGCAGCAGCTGTTTCTTTTACTCCCTTTGCGTTCATTACATTAGAACGAGCTTCAGTAACAGCAGTGAAGACACCGCTTTCGTGGGCAGCATACCCCTTTACGGTCTCAACCAGGTTCGGAATCAGATCCAAACGTCGCTTTAGTTGCACATTGATGTCGCTCCAGGCTTCATCGACGCGAACGCGAAGTGTTACAAGACTGTTATATGTTGCCCAGACGAACAAGGCGATAACTACGATGACTGCAATAATAATCCAAACGGCTAACATGTGATTTCCCTCTTTTACTTAATACTTCTAGTATAACAAAAACTCGGCCAAAAACAGAGTTTAGCCGAGTTTCATAATTGTGGTGCGCAGAGCGGGACTTGAACCCGCACGGCCTTGCGGCCAAGAGATTTTAAGTCTCTCATGTCTACCGATTCCATCATCCGCGCATAGTAGTAGGTAAATAATTGTATATGGAGGCACGTACGGGAGTCGCACCCGTCTACGCGGTTTTGCAGACCGCTGCGTAACTGCTCCGCCAACGCGCCATTACCGACATATTATAGCAGAGATGCACCCTAGTCTAGCCACATGTTGTAACATAAGCGTAATACCACAAAGTTTTGTATATGTAAAAATAGTTGTATAATAGTTATAGGTGGTAACAAACTAAGAAATTTTAAAGAGGAGAGTCTTATGTTGACAATCAAGAGAAAGTTTCCGGTTACTAAAACTTATATGATCGGCTTGGCAGCGTTCGTCGTTGGCTATAGCGCAGTTGCGTACTTCCTTGTTACGCTTCCGCAGCGCAGTACATTTAATAGTATCGCGAACCTTCCAACTACTTCAGAAGTAAAGAAAGAGGCCGTTAAAGCCGAAACTCCCGCAGATACGACGAGTGCTTCAAACAATGGAGCAACTGCGATTACGCCTGTTGCCCAACCGGCCGCAAACACAGGTAGTGTTCCCGTTGTAAGTAGCGAAACAACACCAGCGACAGAACCAACTACGACGACACCTACAACACCGGTCGTGACTGTTCCAGAGGTACCAACCGTACCAGTTCCAGATCCAGTCGACCCTACGATACCAATCGTTGATCCCATCATCGATCTTGTAGACGGTTTACTGTAATACAAAAAACAATAATAAAATCAGCGAGCACATGGCTCGCTGTTTTTATTTCTCGCTAATACTTTGTTGTATCGCCGTCGTCTCGATCTAAGTTTTCAATGTCTTCTCGACGGTCATCATCCCCATTGGTTGTGTCATCAAAGTCATATTTATCAAGCTCATTCTTGAACTCTTCTGGTGGAATACCGAGGATCTTCGTAGGATCATCGGGACTCTCATCCATCACGCGGTCATGGATATCATCCGATGTGTCGTCAGTATCCTGGTAATCATGTAGTGTAATGTCATCATTCGTTGAGGGATCGGTAGTCATAGTATCTCCTTTTCGTTTACTGCTTTACTATAGACCCCGATTCTTTAATTTAGCTTTAAGCTAAAACGTGAGATTAGAAGTTTGGAGTTTCGACAGCTAGTTCGAGCACTTTGCCTGCAAGCTTTTTGGCGTCTTCGAGCGTATTTACTTCTGGAGTTGATCCAACCCCGTAACTAAAGATGTACCAGTTGCGTCCACTCAGTACGTTGAATTGACCGAGCGCTTTATTAAAATAGGCATTGTCCCCAACATTCGCGATAGTCTCTACATCAGTCGTCGGCTTACCGTTTTCGAATTCATACTTATTTTGCGCAACTCCGGCGTCGTTGATGCCTGATCGGATAATCACCGCAGCGACTACCATGCTATCTTCACCTGGATTTCCGTCAGTATACCCACAGCTGCTGGTTGATAGATTACCTGATAATGTAGATTCGCCCGTGGATCCAAGCACTGCCTGTTCACCTAATAATTCTTTCGCTTCTTCAACCGTGAATAAAGTACACGCTACTGAAGGCTGATACGTAATTTTAATTGGTTTACTGAGATTAGTGACGATCATAATGATGACAAAAATTACGACGACGACAGCACCGAAAATATAGGCTGCCAGTGTAAATTGTTTTTTATGTTCCAGGAAGAATGTTTTCGCGAGCTGCAGGTAATGTTTCATAGTATATCTGTAGTATATCAGTTCTTGACCGGGGAAGCTTTGCTAATAATCGGCGCTTGTTTAATGAAGGTATTATCCTCAAGGACTTGCAGCATTGCACGCGCAACTTCGCGGCGTCCGACATACCATTTTGTAGGACCATGGAGTCTTAATTCAAATGTTTGCGGTTTCACATTTTGAAGTTTTAATACGCGAATCGTTGTCCAGTCAGCCGCGCTCGTTTTGAGAACCTCGACGTGATCTTTTCCATCTTTCACGCGTGCAGGATCAACAATACTGACCGCAAGGTTCAAGAAGATATCGACGAGTGAAATTTTGTCACCTGGAAAACGAACACCCGTACCCGTGACATCAATAAATCGTGTCATACCAAACTCTTGCATCACAGCAAGGGTAGTTTTTGTCGCGGCAGTTTGGACATCAGCAGCCGAACCTTTAATATGACCGATTGCGCTCACGACGACGTCCTGTCCACGCAGCAGTCGTTTCATATCACTGACGTTTGTTGCGTCACACTGGACCGCTTTAAGATTTGGATGCGACTCGAGGCTACTATCGCCTCGTATCCCTGCCCTCACCACGTGTCCTGCAGCAAGCGCTGCTTCAACAAACTCTTTTCCCAAGCGACCATTAGCTGCGATAACTGCTATATTCATATACTTATAGTAGCACTCACGCCCTTTGGTGTCTTGCGATATACTAGCGGGTATATGGACGACTACAAGAATATTGACTGGACCACTGATTTTCGAAAGCATCCTGAGGCGTACGTCATAGGGCGCGGTGAATTAGGCGTTTTGTCTGCCGAGCCGTATAAAAGCGAGCTACTTCCCCATTGGAAATTCGCGACACCCGATACAGCCGAGATCTCAGCCGACAAGATCATCTCGATGTTTTACGAATATAAATCACAGCAGGATTTTGTTGGCATGGACATGGCGCGCAAGTTCCTACAAATGGGCTTCACACGCTCGCGCCGTTACGCCAACCACAAAGGTGGAAAGAAATACGACGGACCAGTGCCAGCGGATAAAAAAGGCCAAAGTGGTGCGCATGGTCGCAAAGAATTGCCGCGATCAGACGAAGATCCTGTTAAGGCCGAATCTGCACGGATATTTTATGCGCACTATGAAACTGCGAAGAATGACATAGAATATCAAGCGATGGCAAAAGCTCACAAAGAAAGGTATTCGTAACTATTGGTTATCGGCTTCGTCACGAACCGCTTTATCGATTGTGTCGTGTTCAGTCTGCGTCATGTCTTTTAGGAGATCAGAAACATCAACACCTTGCTTTTCAGCTAAACGTTCCAGGATACTAACAATCGTTCGTACGTCCACTTCCGCCTTAAGGTCCGAGTGATAATCCAGTTCGGTGCGCGCCTCAGATAATTTTGCTTCGCGTCGTTGACTCATAATGACAAATGTCGAGAGTAAGATTGCTTCGATTGAGACGGTTGTCGTAAGGAAGCTGAATGGATACTTGTCGATGATCAGGTCTTGGCCAAACACACCAAGGTTCATCAATATCCAAAAGCTAAAGAAGCTGACGTTGATAATAAGAAATGGCATCGATCCCGCAACTTTCGTGACAAAGCTCGAGATTCTGTCGGTATTAGTATGCGCTTTTTTAATCTCTATGTTTTTGTTGATAGCCATAATGGGTTTAGTATAGCATTCGAAATAATTATAATACTGAAAATGGTGGCCGTGAACCTGCTGGTTCTGGAGGTAACGCAACAATATTGGCGGCTGGTTCAGTGCGCTTACTACTTATCTTTCGTTTTCGCTGTCTAGGTGCAAGATCGATATACTCAAATAACTGAGTAACATCAGCTGGATCATCATCAAATGGCGACCAAGTACTTTTTATACTATACGTATCATCGCCAAGCGCCGCGACTCCCACTGCATGGAGACCGCCAAGATCTAGATATACAGCCGTTCTATATCCACCCACTGCGAGTTTCGACAACCTGTTGCGAAGTTCATCAACAGTGTTCGCTCTTGTTTCTACAATATTCTTAGATGTATTAACCCCAAGCTGCCTCCTAAATTCTGCCTTTTGCTCCCTGAACTGCGTCGCGATATCCTGCGGTGTATAAATCGCGAAGTCCCCCACTCTCTGAACGAACAACATTCTTAGTTCCTCATACCGTTCATATGTTTCAGTTTGAATTCCAGTTACAGGACTTAACCGGTCATATGAAGCCATCAAGCAGGTACTTGAACCTTTTCCTGTTACGCCTCGTTGTACATTTAATTGATAGGATGCTTCACTCATATTAATCTCGCTTTGAATTATGTCACGTTAGATTTATAGCTATATCAAATCTCAGTTATAAATAAAAAGATACACCTATTTTATTTATTGTCAAGTTTATTATAAACATGAAATAATTGTTATACCCCAAAAGTCCTTGTTACACTAAAATAAGATTATGAAAGAAATGCCGTTCACATTTGAAATACACGCATCAAAGGAAGATGTCTGGAGTACACTCTGGGATGACACAACATTCCGTGACTGGGCAGGTATCATTGATCCTGGTACCTATATGGTTGGCGAGCTGTCAGAGGGTAACGAAATCCAGTTTCTTTCAGCCGAGAATGGGTACGGCGTCACAAGCCTTGTTGATACGCTCGTTCCACATGAGTTTTTACTTCTCAAACATCAAGCAGACACGCAGGATAGTGGTGCTCGTAAACGCGACGAAGAATGGACCGGCGGTGAAGAGAGTTACTTACTAAAAGAAGTTGATGGCATTACTATGCTAACCGTCAAAATTGATGTACCTACCGAAATGGAAGAACATTTTACGGTCAACTATCCAAAAGCTTTTGAACGTGTGAAAGAGTTAGCCGAAAAAAAAGTTAATTAAACTTCTGCTCGTTGTCGAGCATTGCAAGAATTTTTTCTTGTCGACGCAGGCGCGTCACGTTCGTCGTGGCGGTTTGGAGGCGCCAGGCAATTGCATAGCGGTTCGTTTTGTTCAACGTTTCAAAAAATGCCTTGGCTTTAGGATGCTTATCTAACTCAGCGATGAAATCTTCTGGTACCGTCATGTTCGTCGGCGCATCGTAGGCGGCTTGCCAGCGACCATCTTGTTGCGCCCTCTCAACTTCAGCATCACCAGCGGGAGTCATAAGACCCGCAGCGGTGAGCCTTTCGATATGTTCAATGTTACGTTTCGACCACATGCTTTTTGTGCGGCGAGGTGTGTATTTCTGTAGGAATGATACATCATCCAGCGATTTTCGTTGCCCGTCGATCCAGCCATAACACAGTGCTTCATCGAGTGCCTCGGCATAGGTAACCGATTCAATGCCGGAAGCTTTTTTGTAAAGTTTTAGCCAGACGCCATTGACCGTGGCGTGGTTTTTAGCGAGCCATAGACGAAATTCCTCAGTAGTTTCGAACTCAAGAGTTTCGTAGTCGGTGGGATTCATGTCTTTATAGTAGCACCTATCTTTCAATGCGATAGATCAACGTTGTCTAGCCCTCGACGAGTACCTCAAATCCACCGTAGGCCATTCGGCTCATTTCAGCCGGTGACACAAAGTCTGTTTGATCCGCGTAGGTTTCACCCATCTCGGCGATCACCTTTTTGTTTACTTTGTCGCGATGCTCTTTTGATTCAAAGATGATGAACGAGAACCAAACATCCTCGCCTTCTGCCGCGCCCGACATTTCGCTAAATGAACGGGATAATTCTTCGCCCATATTTTGCTGCGTCAGGTCTTCGTTTTTACATTCGAAGTACTGCAGTGCTCCGTGTTTCATCCACGCGTCACGACCCTCTTCGGCCATTTTTTTATATTCTTCGGCTTTGCCTTTTGGAACAACTAAGATGAAACCATCAACGTATTTAGACATTTGCATCTCCTACACACTTTATAGTTAGCTATTACTTATTTTACACCTGATTTGGTGCGGGTACAGGGACTCTAACCCCAGATTGCTGAAGCGACTGGGATTTCTGGGCACATTTTTCTGATTCGGCCCAGGGTTAGAGCTCTTCAACTCAGACCAAATAAAATGACCCAGTATTCACTGGGTCGTTTTATTTGGTGCGGGTACAGGGACTCTAACCCTGGGCCTCATCCTTGGCAAGGATGCGCTCTAACAGCTGAGCTACACCCGCATACCCCATGAATTATACGGAAATGTGGGCTGTTTTACAAGGGTTAGGTCGGTGGGAGTGCAATTTGGAACGAGGTACCGTTCGTTAGTTGGGCATTTGGATATGTCACCACAACTGAGGTTGAAACACCTGGCGACGAAAGAATCGCAGAGCTAACGATGGTATTTACGGTTTTCGTACTATTTGGCTGCGGAGTAAAAAACCACTTTGTTGCACCAGAGACCGATGTGACATCGGTTTCGGTAGCAATCGAACGCTCTAAACTGATAGATAACACTAGTGACTGCGCAACTGTTGTCGTCAGCGTAGGGGTTGTCGTGGTATATTGCTGCGCTGTAGTGCCGTTGCGAATGTACGCCGTGCTCTTTACCCAGCTATTTAGGTCGGTTGAGGCACCAGTACCCCAAAAAAGTACACCTGATGCAGAATCAGGACCAAATGATCCAGTCATAGAAAATGTCGCTGACTCACTAGATGTCTTGATCTTTCCATACACCACAGTACGCAGATTACCACTAGCGTAGCGCGGTAACACCGTTGACCAGCCAGTCGGTGGCACTGGATCGGCATCATTCACAAACCCAAGGACTATAATCATCCAGGCACCTGTCGGAATATCAGTTGGTAGCGTCATGTTTGTCATTGGATTGAGGGCAGAGAAATTATAGTATCCACCCATTGTTGGTGGCGTCACTACTGGTGTACCCGACAGTGAATGACCCGGGCATACTCCCGATGAGACGACATTATTTTGATCGATAAAGAATCCGACTCCATCTTTGACATAACTAACGCAGAAGGTTGCTGGCACGACGCCGTTATCCACCGAATATTGATAGGTTCCACCACTGCTTGGCGAGATACCTTTTCCGTCATCGGCAGCCGCAAGTGTTGCCGGATAGGCATCCTTCACTGTCTTATCAATCATTAGCTTTTTATAGACCTGCGCGAGGTCGGCCTTCATCTGTGTGTCACGCGCTTTAGCGGTGACGCCGTTATAGGCTACGATCGTAACGGCGGCAAGAATACCAATCACAACAATAACAATCAGCAATTCGACAATCGTAAACCCAGTTGTCGATTTGTTGTGCGGGGTGATATGTGTCGGTTTTGATATGCCCACCATAGTTGATTTGAGTATACACCCACGCGCCCGTATTGTCATACTAGCCCTTTTACTCTATAATTATCGGGGTACTATCCCCTATGGCTCTTTAGCTCAGTTGGTAGAGCAGTGGATTGAAGATCCACGTGTCCCCAGTTCGAGTCTGGGAGGAGCCACCAAATAAAAAACCCGATCCTTACCGATCGGGTCTTTTATTTGGAAACGTGTTTGAAAAAGAGCGCTACTTCTTTTCAGGACTGATGATATTGGTTGCACCGCGGAGGGCATCGATGAGTTCAACCGGGAACAGCATCATAGTCTTTTGACTTGGTTCGGTACTGATTCGTTCCAAGGTTCCAAGTGTACGCAGGTTTAATGCACCAGGCACCTTCGCAAAGATTGCCGCAGCGTCTGCGAGGTTCTGGGCCGCAAGCTTTTCACCATCTGCACCAATAATGTTCGCACGGCGTTCGCGTTCTGCTTCGGCTTGTTTCGCCATTGCACGCTTCATGTCCTGTGGCAGTTCGATGTTCTGCATCTTGACGTTCTCGATATCAATTCCCCATTTGCTGGTTTCAGCATCGACGATTTCTTTAATGCGATCACTGATCTCTTCGCGTTTCTGCAGCAGTTCATCCAGCTCGAAGTTACCAGTGACATCACGGAGGGCTGCTTGTGCAAACTGACTGGTTGCATAAGCGTAGTTCGTTGTTTCAAGTAGTGCCTTGGCTGGGTCAACCACGCGGAAGTAGACAATGGCGTCGATACCAGCGGTCACGTTATCTTTAGTGATAATTTCCTGCTTTGGGATATCAATCGGCGTCGAGCGTACATCGACACGGCTCATCTTTTGAAAGATAGGGATGATCACGCGAAGACCTGGCTGGCGCACGCCCGTAAAGCGACCTAGCGTCAGCACGATGCCGCGTTGATATTGGTTGACAACCTTCAGTCCGCTGAGGATGAAGATTCCAACGATGATGATAATTGTCCAGACAAATAGTCCCATATGTACTCCCTTTTTATAACTTTATTGTAACAACTTAAAACTGTTCGAGGAAATTCGAACTGAAGGTAGAATTAAGTTTTTGCTTTGCTTCAAAGCGTTCTTCAGCGAGCACAATGAACTTTTCAACTAATTGCATTGGCGAAATACCAGCAAGACGCCAGTTGTGGCTATAAAGACTTCCAGGCAGTGGGTTCACTTCGTTAAAGTACACAGTGTCCGTCACGCTATCAATAAGTAAGTCGACACGAGCCATGCCAGTTGCGCCAATTGCTTTATACACAGCAACCGCCACTTCCAGCGAACGTGTTGAAAGATCATCGCGAAGCTTCGCTGGTAATTCGCTATAGCCCTGCGCACCGGATTGTTTTGCACCGGTCTTCTTGCCGCCACCGCCATTTATGTACTTGGTATTGAAGTCGAAGAAATCATCAGATTGTGTCAACGGACGTTCGATTAATGCTGTAGTAATCTCTGTATTCCCCATCACCGGAACAGTAACCTCAATCAGATTCTCAACGCCCTCTTCAACAATAATTTTTTCGTCGTAATATGCCGCGACTTCGAGTGCGTTTGCCAGCTCGTCTTTATCAGTAACTTTACTAATACCGATACTTGAACCGAGGTGAGCCGGCTTCACAAATAGTGGGAACGAGAGTTCGCCGGTAATACGCTCAACTTCTGTCGCAAGGTGAGAGGCGACATCTTCGCCTGTTAAGAATACGAATTTTGAGACAGGAATATCATTTGAGAAGGCGATCTGCTTCGCAAGGACTTTGTCCATTGCAATGACACTCGCGTCCATATCTGAACCGACAAATGGAATCCCCGCCATACGTAAAAGCCCCATCAACGAACCGTCTTCACCGTATGCGCCGTGCATTGCGGGGAATGCGACGTCAATGCGCTGCTTGTTAATCGTCAGGCCACCGTCAAAAGTAACTTCGGCTGCTTTTGTTTTTTGTGCAATCGTTTCAATTTTCTTCGTACGATAGATTTCAATATTTTTGAATACATCACCACTGACCCACTTGCCTGCTTTTGTGATGTAGACCGGAACAACTGTATAGTTTTTCGTTAACTCAAGCGGCTTAATAACCGACGAAAGCGCAGTGATAATAGAGATGTCGTGTTCAGGTGATTTTCCCCCGAAGAACACAGCGATAGTTTTTTTCATACTGCTCATACCGATTATTATAACAGGCTAACGGTAATTATCGGTCCAGTCGTTCTGCATCAACACAACGTCACCAGCAGCCACGAATTGATCGAGGTGTGTGTAGAATTCGAGCGGGTTTTCAATTTCGATCAATTGGCCCGTAAAGCCTTTGTTTACGAGGCCTGTTTTAATAAATTCAGTAACAGAGTTTTGCATGAGCACCACCACGTCTGCACTATCGGCAGCCTGTTCGCCAATTGTTTCGTGGACAGATTGTGTTTTAGTACCCTGTTCAACCAAACCTGGTGTGACATATACGCGTCGTGTCGCTGTGACATTCTTTAGGAACTCCAATCCAACGCGAACGCCATCACTGTTCCCGTTATAGGTATCATCAATTACCCATGCACCATGCAACAGGCGAGGTTGCATACGGTGCTCAAACGGCTTTACTTTCTTCAGTCCCGCTTCGATCTGGGCAGGCGTGATGCCAAGTTCATATGCCAGAACAACGCCCGCAACGGTAACACCAATAGTATGTAGTCCGATCAGTGCAGTCTGCGCGTGAATTGCAATATCATCTTTCGACAATGTAAAACTAGTTCCCTCAACGGTCGTCTTGGCGTCCGAAACTGTCCATCCGGCAGCGCCAGCACTACTAAACGCCAAGTCACCCGCTTGAACTTTCGCGTGTACCAATTCGCTCTCATCGTTCATATAAAGCTTGTCCTGTTTCACGAATTCGGCGATCTCAAAAATTGTTCCAACAGTACGATCCAGTGTCTTAAATGACTGAAGGTGCGCTTCATTGATACCGGTCATAATGGCATATTCAGGACGAGACAATTTTGAAAGAGCACGCACGTCGCCAACCTTTTCTTCACCAAGCTCGAAGATCAACACCTCCTCGTCACCGGATAGTTTCGTTGCAAACCGGCTGATCCCAATTGCCGTATTCATGTTGCCTGGCGTCGCCGCCACATTCTTGCCCTCACCTATCACCGCTAGTAGAATCTCTTTAGCTGTTGTCTTGCCGTAACTCCCAACGATGCCAATACGCATTGCTTTGTGCTGCGTTAAAACTTTCTGCGCGTTCCTGATAATCATTCGCTCACGCGGCTTTTGGATCACGATAACACCGACAACTAATGGTACTAGGATACCGTAAGCCAAAATTGATGGTTTCAGAATAAGTAGTATGATTGCACTAATTAACCAAAGTACCTCATCGGTTGTCACAAAAAAGTACACACCCGCAATAATAGCCAAAACAATAACGAGATCCGCGAAACGAAGCGTTAACAACAGCAGTCGAACCTTCTTCGTCATATCGAGTTGTCGACGCTTTATGACTGTACGGAAATCACCGGTACGGTTGTACCAACTAGAGTAACGCGCAAAACGATATTCGGTATCTTGCAGCATGTACAAAAGAATTTTTGGATAGCGGAAAATATAGCGCGTCCAGTACTGCAGGATCATAGGAATAACTCCAACTCTTTTTTTACAGCCGTGAAGTCATCCTTAAATACAAAGTGGCCCGTATCTGGAACGACGACAAAACGTGAATCTTTGATGCGCTGATGCATTGTCACACCGTCTTTCACAGGCGTTTCAAAATCATTCTGACCCCAAATCAGCAGGCTAGGGACAGTGATCGATTCAACTTCTGGCAGTAGGTCTTCATTGATTGTCTTTAAGAATATCTTTTGCATATCGCCCGCCAATAAATAGTCTGTGCTTCCCGCTGCACTATATAGTTTCTGCCGTAGTCCATTACGCAATTGGCGAAGACCCGGCACGGATGTTGCAGCTTTGCCGGCCTTTGCTATAACTTTAAATAACTGTTTTTTTGCTGACTGCGATGGTTTAATACCCGCAGCACCAATTAATACTATCTTCTCAGCCGGCAATAAATCGTGAGCAAAACTTTTGATAATAACGCGTCCACCAAATGAATGTCCAACTACAGCATACAATTCATTAATTTTCAGTTTTGCCAATATCTGATTTGTCAGACGAGCATAATCCGATACACCCCATGTCATTGAAGGGGTGGGACTGCTACCGAATCCAGGGAAGTCAAAGCGGAGCACTTCAAAACCCTTATTTACAAGATATTCTGCGACGGTATCAAAAGTACTCAGTGAGTCTCCCCACCCATGAAGCAGAAGGATCGTTTTTCCTTTGCCTTCTTTTTTGTATTCAATCAGTTGCCCGTTCACAAGGACTTTCATATGTCCTTCATTATATGCTAAAAGACCACGTGGTTACAGAGTATAATAAGACTATGCAACGAGTTCCCCTTGCCGAAAGAATGCGCCCCGAAACTCTCGATGAAGTGATTGGTCAAACCCACCTCCTAGGTGACCAAGAAATCCTCAAGAAAATTGTAAAGAATCGTGAACCTGTCAGCCTCATCCTATGGGGTCCACCCGGTGCGGGTAAAACTACTCTCGCACGTATTATTGCCAAAGAAGTAAATGCTGAGTTTATTGAAATTTCTGCCGTCACGAGTGGTAAAAAAGACGTTGAACGTATCGTCGAACACGCTCGCCAGAACTGGAACCTGCAGCTCCGTACTATTTTGTTCGTCGATGAGATTCACCGCTTCAACAAAGCCCAGCAAGATGCATTTCTTCCCCACGTCGAATCGGGCCTGATCACACTGATTGGTGCAACGACCGAGAATCCAAGCTTTGAAGTCATCACCCCACTACTCAGTCGAACCCGTGTCCTTGTATTAGAGCCCCTCGCAAAACCCGAAGTCATCAAGATCCTTAAGCGGGCAGTGAAAATTGAAAAAGCAGCCACCCGTATCGATGCAAAGGCAATTGACTATATTGCAGAGCTATCGGGTGGTGATGCCCGCGTCGCCCTTGGTAATCTAGAGCTCGCATTTGGTATGGCGAAAAAAGTCACGGTCGAAGTCGTGAAAACCGCCGCCCAAAAACGTCTGCCCGGCTACGACAAAAAAGGCGACATGCACTATAACGTCATCTCGGCATTTATCAAAAGTATGCGTGGTAGCGACGTCGACGCGGCACTTTATTACCTCGCTCGTATGCTCGACGCTGGTGAAGACCCAAAGTTCATCGCACGCCGTATGGTCATCTTCGCATCTGAAGATATTGGTTTAGCCGGAAACGGTGCCTTGGGTCTAGCGCTGAATGCGTTCCAGGCAGTCGAGCGCGTAGGTATGCCCGAATCTAGCTACATCCTCTTTCACGTCGTCACCGCACTGGCTAAAAGTGAAAAGTCTCGCCAGACTACAGATGCAATGCACCGTGCCCAAGCACTTGCGAAGCAGTATTCCGACGCACCCGTTCCTCTCCATGTTCGCAATGCACCAACCAAGCTCATGAAAGACTTGGACTACGGCAAAGGCTATAAATGGGAAGCTGATTTTAAGCATACAAAAGGCTTCTTACCAGATGAATTAAAGAACGAAAAGATCTTTTAGCGTAAGCATAATACTGCTATACTATTGGTAGTATTCGTCTTAAAATAAACATGCAAAAATATCTCCCTAAACATCGGCGCAGCGGTTTTACGATTGTCGAGCTCCTCATTGTTATTGTCGTCATCGGCATACTTGCTGCCGTCACGATTATCGCGTTCAATGGCATTGCCAAAAAAGCCAGTGTTACTCTGGTACAGGATTCGTTAAAAAAAGCACATTCACTCATGCTTACTGCCAATACAGAAACACAAACGTACGGCACATCATTTCCGTCCTCACTAAAAACTCCGACAAATATTGGGCTCGCGCTAACAACCGTTTCGGATAATAAAACATTCTGCATCAACGGCACACATAGCAAATATGATGACGTGATTTGGCACAGCTCTACCCAAGAAGGACTAGCTGAAGGTGCGTGTAGCGGCGCAGTTGTCGCATCCAGTATTATTGGTGACTACAATACAAATGCAGGCGGTTCAGTTGCGCGCTCTAGTAAAGGTGTCGCGGTTGGTGATGGTGGTGGCTTTAGAATTGAAACCAATGAAGCCTGGACTAACATGGCAATTACGTGGGACGCCGTGCCTAATGCGTCGCGTTATGAACTTCAGTTCCGTACGTCAGCAGCTGGAACGTGGTATCTTGGGCGCCTTGCTGATGGATATAGTACGTATGGTGTTACCCCTGGTAATCAATCGTCCTCTACTATCTCTGGACAGATTCCCGCAAGCACCACTTCTCTGACCTGGTCAGGTGGATCTATGCCTACAGGCAGCGGACAAACATACGAGTATAGAATCCGCTCATTTGAAGGCGCCACCGCAGGCAGCTGGTATACCGCAGCGCTTGCCGTGCCAAACAACGATACGCTGCAAGCATTAACTGATTTCACTATTTCACCCGCTCCCTCATGGGCGTCTGCGACGCTATCGTGGAGTGGAAGTGTATCGTCCATTCCTGATCCACACTACGAAATTCAATACCGTTCGACTACTGGCGGAACCTGGTATCTCGCACGTTTAGCAGACGGCTACAGCTCTTACGGTGTCACTACGGGCAATCAATCGCTCTCCACGCTCTCTGCACAGATACCGCTCAGTACCACCTCATTAACTTGGTCGGGCGCCGCAATCCCTAATGGTGCCGGACAAACATACGAGTATAGGATTCGAGGTGTATCAAGTACACTCTCGGGTGTATACGGTGACTGGCTCACAAAATCATTCAGTCCCCCGGCAAACTCATCCTTCCAACCTGTTTCGAACTTTACCGTTTCTCCAAATGCAGATTGGTCGAACATAGCATTAGCTTGGGATGCAGGAACATCCGACGTTCCGAGTCATCGCTACGAAATACAGTTCCGCACGTCAACAGCTGGAACCTGGTATCTCGCACGTCTTGCTGATGGCTATTCAACGTATACAAATAGCGCGACCAATCAAGCTTCGACGACAATGTCAGCCCGAATCCCCGCCACTACTTCATCCCTCACGTGGTCCGGTGGAGCTATGCCTAATGGAGCTGGTCAGACATTCGAATATAGAATACGGCCCGTTTCGAGTACATTATCCGGCGCCTACGCAGACTGGACCACTGTATCGCTTAGCCCACCGTCGAACTCATCACTACCGACCGTCACCAACTTTACCGCGACACGAAGTAGCGACTGGTCAAACGTCGTATTTGCGTGGAGTGGTGATGTGTCATCGGTTCCAAGCTATCACTACGAGATACAGTTCCGAACATCAACCACAGGGACCTGGTACCTTGCTCGTCTAGCAGACGGCTATTCAACGTACACAAATAGCGCGACTAACCAAGCGTCAACAACGATGTCAGCCCAAATCCCAGCCAGCACCTCATCATTAACTTGGTCTGGTGGTGCGATACCAGGCGGCACAGGACAGACCTACGAATATAGAATACGCCCCGTTTCCGGGACGCTTTCTGGAACTTATGCTGACTGGAATACCATTCAGCTCAGCCGCTAACTAGCTTTCGCGAGACATACGCTTTTTCATTGCAAGATAGACGCCGTTGGTCCAGCCGAAGCCGTCTTGCAAAACGTACTCGCCGCCACCGCCAAGTCCGTCACCATCAACGACGTTGTACTTCTCTACTAACTTGTGTGACTTTTTGTAGACTTTCTCTACTAACTTCATCCAACGCAAACTAATGTCATCCGCGAGCTCATCGTAGCCATATTTACGGAGTCCTTCAACAGCAACCCATTGCAGCGGCGCCCAACCATTTGGACTATCCCATTGCTGTCCGTTGCCATGGAGTGTTGTGACGAGTCCACCAGGTTTCAAGAATTCTTCTTTCAGTTTTATCGCAACCGCTTCGGCCTGCTCTTTTGATGCGACGCCCACGAATAGCGGAAAGACCGCTGCAAGGCTAAATGCTTTCGTCGAATGCCCAAGGTGGAAATTGTAGTCCATGTAAAAGTTCTGCTTTTTGTTCCATAGATACGTATCAATTGCTTCTTTTCGGTCTGCCGCGCGCTTACGATAGTGCCTACTAATAATAGGGTGTAATAAAGAGTTGTTCGCATTTGCAATCGTAGTCTCTAATGTATACAGCAAGCTATTGAGGTCAACCGGAATAATATCAGCGGTGTGAATCGTGTGAATATCATCGAGGTCTTTGAACCAACGGGAACTAAAGTCCCAACCAGATTCAGCCGCAGCTCGAAGATGTAAAAATAGACGGTTCGGAATACGGGTTTTCGATACAGTTGCTGTCTCGTTATCTTCACGCATAGATTCGGGACGTGGTGTGACTTTATTGTCGTAGTAACGATTCAGCAGTGCACCTGATGGCATTTGCGCGACACGTCGAAAGGCTGAGTGCTCGGCATCTTGAAGCTTACGTGTCCCGCGCATCCAGAAACGATACTCTGCAACCAGTAGCGGTAGATAGTCACGGTAGACGCGCTTACCTTTTTTCTCCGCTAGTAGCTGGACCATAAAGACAAACATCGGCGGCTGCGAACGACTCAGGAAATACGTACGATTGGCTGTTGGAATAAAGCCATACTTACGAATCATATAGGCATAGTTCTTGATCATGCCTTCTACGAGCTTCCACTTCCCTTCCGAGGCCAGCCCCACCATGATGAAATAAGTATCCCAGTAGAACTGCTCACTAAAGCGTCCACCTGGAACGATATAGGTGTGTGGCAATGCAACCAATGATCCGCGATCAAGACGGTTGCGGCGCTCAAGGTGTGGCCACAGCCGTTCAATATGCTGTTCGATCGTATCATTCTCATTGACGACATATGGGTCTTTTTTATGAACCGTCGTCGAAAGGTCGTAAAAGTGGCGACTGACGAATTCACGCAGGTCAAATAATGGGTCGGCCTTCAATAGTCGGTATTCTTCCTGGATTGTTGCAATTCGCTTGCGCGGAACGAGGTCAACAAATGTTTTTCCATCGTCATAAATTTGCTGTGTTTGCACGTCTTGGAACAACTCACCCAGTAGTTCATCGGGACTTTTACGTGAGCGAATAAGAACCCCCGCCGTTTTGACGAGTGAGCTTTTGATAGGATCGATATTTATTTTGCGTGCCATCTTGTATTCAAGTATAACCACCTCATCATGAGGCGCAAGACTTCAATGCAATAAAAAATCCCCGATATAATTCGGGGATCTTTTTTCAGTATAAATTACTGGTTTTTCTGTGAGTTTCGCTTGCGCTGGTTAGGGTCAAGGAATCGCTTACGAAGACGAAGTGACTTTGGTGTTACTTCCAAAAGTTCGTCGTTTTCGATGAAGTCGATTGATTGCTCAAGACTCAGGTCGGTGAATGGTGTCAACTGAATCGTACCATCAGATGATGATGTACGCATGTTTGTCAGTTGCTTACCACGACAGACGTTCACGTCGAGGTCACCACCGCGGTTGTACAGACCAACGATCATACCTTGGTAGACAGTTGTTCCAGGACCGACGTACAGTTCACCGCGAGCAGCAGCTGTATCAAGTGCATACGCAGTTGTTTGGCCAGCTTCAGTTGCAATCAGTGCACCATTACGGTTCTGTTGCAGCTTGGCACCAAGTGGTTGGTAGCCGTGAGGAAGGCTGTTCATGATCACAGTACCCTTTGTTGCAGTAAGCAGTAGGTTACGAAGACCGATCATCGCACGTGTTGGGATGATGTACGTAGAACGAGTTGTTCCGCTAGCAGTCGTCTCTTGCTTTACAGGAGCTGCACGGCGAGTACCAAGTTCTTGGCTAACAGCACCGAGGAATTCAGCGCCAACTTCGATCAATAGTTCTTCCACAGGTTCCATGATTTCACCATCTTGTTCGATAGTAACGGCTTGTGGACGTCCAACTTCGAATTCGAAGTCTTCACGGCGAAGTGTTTCGATCAAAACTGAAAGGTGAAGTTCACCACGACCAGATACAACGAAACCAATTCCGTCTTCTTTAACGCGAAGTGACACGTTTGTTTCAATTTCTTGGCGAAGGCGGTCACCGATTTGACGGCTTGTGTTGAACTTCGCTTCTTTACCCTTGAGTGGGCTAGTGTTTGGACCAAGGTACATAGACAGTGTCGGTGCTTCAACTTCAAGCACAGGCAACGCTTCTGGTTGGTCTTTGTCAGCGATCGTTTCACCGATGTGTGCATCAGCAACACCAGTTAAGGCAACGATGTCACCAGCACCGGCTTCGTCAATTTCTTCACGAAGTAGACCACGGTAGGCAAAGAGTTTTTCGATCTTTGAAGGAACTTGTGTTCCGTCAGCCTTCAACAGAAGGATTGATTGACCCTTGGAAAGCTTTCCACGTGAGATACGGCCAATTGCGTACTTACCGAGGAATGAATCGTAGTAAAGAGATGTAACGAGCATCTGAAATGGTGCATCGACTTGTACGTCAGGTGCAGGAATGTCGTTCACGATTGATTCGAAGATAGGAGTAAGGTCAGTGTGAATGTCAGTGTTTTCTGGCAGTTCAGCCCAAGCTTTACCTTCGCGGCCAATTGCGTAGTACACAGGGTACTGTAGTTGGTCATCGCTAATAGCAAGTTCCAAGAAGAGGTCAGAGACTTCGTCGATCACTTCGTCGATGCGGCGTGATGGCTTGTCGATTTTGTTGATGACAACAACTGGCTTTAGGCCAAGTTCAAGTGCCTTTGAAAGGACGAACTTTGTCTGTGGCATTGGACCTTCTTGCGCGTCAACGATCAGGAGGACGCCATCAGCCATGTTCAGTGTACGTTCAACTTCACCAGAGAAATCGGCGTGTCCCGGCGTGTCGACGACGTTAATTTTGTAGTCTTTGTAGTACACAGCTGTTTGTTTCGCGGTGATTGTAATACCACGTTCGTGTTCTTGGTCACCACTGTCCATGATCAATGATTGATCCATTTCAGCCTGGTTAGAACGGAAAGTGTTACTTTGCTTTAGGAGGCCATCAAGCAGCGTCGTCTTTCCGTGGTCGACGTGAGCGATGATAGCAACGTTTCGAATTTGCTTTGGGTCTTTCATAAAAATATGCCCACTGTAGTTAATCAGGGGGCTTCCTTATCTGTAATTAAAGCACAGATTGGCAATTAAATCAACCCACTACCCCGCTTTATAAGCATACAAAAGCGGTTATGTATATCTAGAAAAACTTTGATGCTTGTGGTAATGCATTATTTGTCTTATGCTTGTATACAACAAACAGAACAAAACTACTTTAATTATCATTAAGACAAATGGAAAGAATGTGATCCGTCATGCTATATTCATTGAAATTAAATAAGAAATTAATCGCTGGAAGCGCCCTCTCACTTATCGCCCTTCTAGCCGTACCTGTCACCGCATCAGCACTGACAACAGGAACAACTATAAGTTCGAGCCTCAGCCCGGTTATTAGCCTTTTGACTTCTAACGGAACCGTCAGTTTGAACGCCATTCCTTCAGGAAGCGGTGTCCAAACTATCGCAAGCGATACTGTCACAGTCAGCACCAATAACAGTGCAGGCTACACGCTAAAACTCGGCGAAACGACCGCAAGTAGTTCGCTTGTATCTGGTGGTGATAGCATTGTAGCAAGCACAGGAACACAAACTTCCCCTATAGCACAAACCGCTAATAGCTGGGGTTACCGCGTGGATGGTGTTGGCGGCTTTGGCGCCGGTACAACTTCAGCGGCTTCTAGCCAAGCAATTGGTGCGGTAAAGTTTGCAGCAGTTCCTGCAACAGCTTCACCTGACACACTCGTCACAACTTCTACAACTGCATCTAACGCGACAACAACCGTTTGGTATGGTCTCGCCGTCAACACAACTGCAGCAAACGGAACCTACACCAACAGCGTGACATACACCGCAACCACTAACTAGAGACACTTATGATCACACAGTATCGCTCGCCTACGGTTCTTCAGCTCATACGTATTACGACAGCATTCCTGATCGGTGCTATCCTTGTGATCCTTTTCGCTGCTCAGACGCACGCTGAAACCCCCGGTTTAAGCATTACGATGTCGCCATCATCAACCGAACTCCATGCCAAGCCAGGTGAAAGCGCCACTGGTACTTTCACGATCGTAAATCAAGGTACATCAAGCTACCCCGCCCTGTTAACAGTGGCACCGTATCATGTAGAGGGGGTTGCATATGATCCCCAATTTACACTGCTTCCAGGAACAACCGATGCTGCATCGTGGGTGAAACTTAACACGACCGAATCACCGACGCTTGGATCTAATAGCACCACGACAGTCACGTATACGCTCAATGTACCTGCAGGCACCGCACCGGGTGGCTACTATGCAGTGATCTTTGCAGAAACAAACCCTACTCCTAATGACAGTGGTATTACGCCCCATAATCGAGTTGGCAACATCTTGTATATAACTGTTGACGGAACGATCGAGCAAAAAGGTACACTCAAGACACCTTCCAGTGATACGCCTGGTATTATATTCGGTACTAACGCAGATCTTGGTGTGCTTGTTAGCAACAATGGCGGCCTCCACTTTGTTACCACTGCAAACATCAAAGTGAAAAGCCTATTTGGGCGCACACTCTTTGCTGGAGAGTTTGAGCGGTACATATTACCGCAAACAGAGCGCCTCATCACCACCTCTTGGAACAATTTGCCCCCAATCGGAATTTATACACTCTCCAGAGATGCTACTATTGCAGGTAAAGTCCAGTCATTACCAGACCGTTACATTGTTATTGTTCAACCCTGGGTATTAGCTTTTATTGCAGTCATTATCATTTTGCTAGGTGCGCTTGCTATTTCGTCGCGTCGTAAGAAAGTGTCAAAAGAGAAAGAAACATCTGATGCTTCAGTATAGCTTTGCTGCGCTGCTCGCGTTTTTCTCTACACCTGTGTTTGCAACCACTATTCAATCGAATATCTGCGGGCAAGTTGCGGCGCCTGTTTTCTCTACCCAAAACAGCACAACAGCCGCATCGACAACAGTGCTTGAAGGTACAACAACTGCCGATGTTTCAGTAGCTATAAAAAACAATACGCAGCAAGTTGCAACAATCACGAGCGATGACTCCGGTGACTTCAGCCTTCAAGTTTCCCTTGCTGCGGGAACCAATAGCTTTACCGCAACTGGCACAAATGACTGTAGCAGCGCATCAAGCGTGTCGCCGGTAGTTATTACACGCGAAGCACCGACCGTAACACCAGAACCTGAAACACCTATAAAAGCCCCTTCATCACAGAGCACAGCAAACACCCCATCAGATAACGAAATAACTGAAGCGGACACGGAAGAAGTAACTACGTCAGAAACAACCGTCGTAGCACCCCAAACCATCGATAAGCCTCAAGCAGTGGCCTTGCGTATTATCTTGCCTCCTGGCGTACGAAGCACAACCGTAGGATCCGGTGCTGACGCCAGAACAACCGTCAGGACAAGCGAGAAAACCATCTATCTAAAAGGCGTGAGCGCTCCCCTAGCCGCTATCACCATTTCTAATAACGACGTAAAAGTTGCGAGTTTAACTGCCGCATCAGATGGAAGCTTCGGCGTTTCGATCCCCCTCAGTGGCGGAACAAACATCTTAGCAATTGAAGCGTCGTATGGCGGTATCACTACTACCCAGATACTCACCTACATCAGGTCCGAGGAAACAAACCCTGTCTTTATCATCGGAACAATTGCTGCAACCGCGCTTGTCGTTGCAGCGGGTGCAACAATTGCGATACGAAATAGATTACAATCTAAGCAGACAAGGCCATAAAAGATGAAACGAACGTCAAAAACAATTCAGTATGTAGTTGCCGGTATTTTCATCGCTATCGGTATGCTTTTCCCTGCTGCGGCACTAGCGGCTGACGGACAGTACGGTGAAGGCGACTATGGCGCATGTACTTATAACACCTGTGGTATTACTGTGAGCAGTAGCGGGACAGTTAATCTTACTATTATTCCAGGCTCTAGCGCCACATGCACAACTCAGAAAGATAGTGTTGTCGTGACGACTGACGCATCAACCGGGTACAATCTTTCAATGAACAACGCCGCGACTACCAGTAGTCTACTTAACGGCGGTTCATCCATCGCAACTACTTCAGGCACACAAGTAAGCCCGATTGCCCTTACTGCGAATACCTGGGGCTACCGTATCGATGGCCTGGCTGGATTTGGTGCAGGCCCTACGGCTGCCAGCAGCAATACTGCGGCTTCAGCGACATCGTTCGCCGGAATTCCAACTTCAGCTCAGCCAGCAGCAACATTGGCTGCAACGACCGTCGCAGCAGGCTCGGGTGAAACCACATCAGTCTGGTACGGTGCATGCGCAAATACGACACTACCAGCAGGAACATATACCAGCACCATCATCTACACTGCAGTCGTTAATTAAAATAACCCACTACAACGTAATGGGTTATGTTATATCTCTAAAGATAATTTCATCTGGTGCGCGTGAGAGGACTTGAACCTCCACGTCCTTGCGAACACTAGCACCTCAAGCTAGCCTGTCTACCAATTCCAGCACACGCGCAGACTCAATATAGTATAGGTTTAAAGGGGTAAAAATGCAATATCGAAAAACGAAAGGCTCGTACCTAGATAAGCGGCAATTCAATACGGCAAGCGATTGAAGTTGAGCCATCTGTCCAGTTTGCTACGCCTATTGGGCATGCACCTTGTCCAGACTGCCAGTAGATAATCCTGTAAGACGCGTATGAACTTGTCACCACTTCGACTGCCGTACCAAGGCGTGATGCCGTTCCAATACCCGCAATAGGTGTTCTTGTTCCCTGTGGCAATGTACCCATAGTGGCTAGTTGTGTATTAAGAACCGCGTCAACAGACGTGTGACCCGACGTATGAACATCCCAACAATTGCCGATGCCGTCACTATTATTATCAGGAAAGCCATTTCCTAAACACGCACGTTGATTGACGTTATTAATAACCGGATACTGGCCATTTTGGGCTGCATAGGCCATGAATAATTGTTGCCACTGCTTGGCCTCACTTGCACGAACCGTGTTCAACGTACGCGCCTGAATGCCGTTATACGCTACCACTGTGATTGCTGCCAATATGCCAATCACGACGATGACGATCAAAAGTTCGACGATGGTAAATCCGCTTTTTTTGTTCATTGCCCACGCCATATAATATCTAAAGTATGTCGTATCCACCTCTTGAAGTCAAGGTGATAAACATGACCGTTATATTTGGAAAATGTCAAAGAAAAAGCCCACCCCTCTGATTGAATGAGACTTCAACACAGAGGGGTGTTGGCTCTTTCCAATCGCAGGGATGGGACAATGACAGGAAGTTCGCGTGAGTTACGCGGGGACGAGTGACTCGTCCTTAACTTCAGTAACAGAAATGGGCAGTACGCCCAACCATTCTTCGATAAAGTCTTCGAAGAAATCGATGAGGATGTCGCGCCGATCAGATGCGCTGCGCGATTCGGTGGGATGATCGATCAGGTACACCGACAGGGTCAACTCCAGCCGCGACGGCTTCTCAACCTCCTGCACACCTAGCAGAAGGATGTGATCTTCTGCTTCGATCACACTGGCATGTTCTTGCGTATTGCGCGTATACGCACCGGTCGCCTCCAGCAGCCAGTCCTTCTTGACCGAAAGCTCCTTTTTCGGAAGCTTATCGGTGTGGTAGATCACTCTGTATTTGTGAGCCGGCATGCTGCACCACTTTCTCTTCGTCACCAAAACACCATGTCTTGGTACCTGCGACGCAGGGCACCGTACTTCTAAAAAGTAAAGTGCCCCACGTCGTATCGTACCAATATACCTTGATATGCAAAAAACAAAAAGCCCGTCATTTCTGACGGACTGTTTGCTTGGTGGGCGCTGAGGGATTCGAACCCCCGACCCTCTCGGTGTAAACGAGATGCTCTAGCCAACTGAGCTAAGCGCCCTAACAAGAGAGAATTATATAGGAATTCACCCCTTTAATCAACTCCTTGGTGAGAATTGGCCTATGGCGTGCGCTGAACGATACGTTCACCGACAGACCAATATAGTACATCCGCGTAACGATCAGCCTCGGAAACGAGCACCTCATCTGGAGGCAACGCGTGCACACTCTTGCTGTATACATACTGGATTGTTGGCTGATAGATACCAATTGCTGGTGCATCTGACATCCACTGTTTCGCAAACGTGACGTATTTTGCATTACGCAGATCGGTTTCGATACGACTTCGAGCACTCGTTAATGCATCATCGCTAATTTGGTTTGAATAATTCGAGAAGTTAAAGCCATTACTTGCCTGCGAAGAGTGCCAGTACGCATAGACGTCCGGGTCACCACCGATAGTCAATTGATACAGCAGCACGTCGTAGCTACGCTTCTGAAGGATGTTCTGAGCCACGTTCTGGGCCGGATCAGTTGGATCAACAATACTGGTCGTAACCGTCACACCAAGCCCACGCCATTGTTCTGCCATTGCGGTAAGGACCTTCTCGAAATCGTTATTCTTGGTCGTCACTACAGATAACTTCAATGGCGCACCGTCTTTCTTGCGGATAGTACCATCCAATTTCCATCCAGCAGCATCCAGTAATTGTTCGGCAGTCGCCTTGTTGTACGCAACTTCCGCCGGGACATCGCCTGAAACCTGATTTGTGATGAATGGCAAGTGAAGCTGCGGCGTGTCTTTACCGACAACCGAACGCAGCGCTGCGGTGTTTGTGCCAGCCTGTAGAGCCTGGCGAACACTCTTGTCTGCCATAACGCCCGTCGTCGTATTAAACAGCGCATAGACACCTGCATTGACGGATTTGCGTTCTACCGAATACCTATCGGTTGAAAGTCCTGCCGCGTCACTGACAGTTAAGTCAGTTGCCGCGTTCACTTCTGAAGTTTTCACAGCTCGTGCAATCGCTTCACTACTTGTGTAGACGTGCAGCTGGAAACGGTCTAATTTAGCCGCACCTTTGTAATAGCTATCGTTACGAGACAAGTGAAGAATACTTCGTCCGGCTGTTTGGTCGATGTCTTGAATAAATCGAAGCGCGAATGGTCCACTGCCTGTAGGTTTTGTGCTGAATGCATTTTCACGAATCGCGCTTGGCTCAACGTCGCGCAGCACATGTTCTGGAAGGATCGGTAAGAAGTTTAACGCGTGTGGAAAGGCTGCATAGACAGCGGGGAGCGTAAATGCCACTGTTCGGTCATCTACTACAGTTGCAGTAATGTCATTCCACCCAGTGATCGTTGCCCTCGTCGCAGGATCTTTTAGAAGATTCACCGTATAGACAACATCCTTGGCGCGAATATAAATACCGTCTTGCCACTTCGCGTCAGGCCGAATTGATATTGTGTAGGTTTTTTGATCTGGGCTGATCGTCATACTTTCAGCCAAATCATAATTTAAGTGTCCTGTTTTGTCGTACGTTAATAAACGAGAAAACAAAAGATAGCTCGCTGATTCTTCGGCACTGGTGCTCGCAAAGATTGGATTCAATGTATCAACTGGACCTAGGACCGCTTCAGCGTAAGTACCATCTTCGGCATTTGCAATCGCACGGTAACTTTGTTGGTACCACATTAGCTGTAGCCCACTTGCACCAATAATGACACCTATTGTCAGTACCCAGAGCGCAATATGACGACGCACTTCACGGATGCTATTCATACGCTTGAAAACAAAACGTCGGGCATGCTTTACAGTAGCCCCTTCGACTTTCTTCATACGCCTCGAAAGATCTTTAGAATTAAAGCTTACTTTCGGCAAACGACGCCATTTACTGGGTTGGTTTTCAGCCACGTTTTAAAACGCTCCTTCGGATTAACCTTAGTTAGCAGCTGGCAGCAATAGGCCGGCTAGGATCGAAAGAATGAAGATGACACCAAAGACAACGCTGACTTCGAACAAGTTCTTGTCGATACCACGACGGGTTGTATATAGTTCGCCTGATGCACCGAATCCAGCACCAAGTGTCGCACCGCGTTGCTGCAGTAGTACAGATACGATGAAAAGAATCGATGAGGCAATAGTGATGATTTGTAGAATTAGATTAATTGTCATAGTTTACTCCTGATTTACCGCCTCGAATTTCGACTGCGGCGCTTACTATATAGTTTATCAGACTAAGGATGATTCCGGTAAGAATCGAGTTAAAGAATGACATTGAAAAGTTTGGTGTGACAAGTAGCGACAGATACACGAGCGCACCGTTCACAACAACCACAAACAGACCAAGCGAGAGCAGAATTGCCGGTAATGACAAGATAACCGCCAGTGGCTTCAATGCACTGTTGATGATTGAGAAGATAAATCCAGCCAAGAGGAAGCCTCCAACACCCGCATTAATCTCGACATTTTCATACCCGCTTCCAAGAAGCCTGAAGGCAATCCAAAGCCCCACCGAGTTCAACACCCACCGCACCACAAAGACAAGAACTTGCTGTTTCATTGTTGAATTTAGTATATCACAAAGAGGTCGGCAGCTTTTCGCTGAGATTCTCGTGACCCGTTTCTGTAATTAAAATATCGTCCTCAATACGAACGCCGATCCCCTCTTTAGGAATGTAGATACCCGGCTCAACAGTCAGTACCATACCTGGTTGTAATGTCGCAGGACCACCCAGCGCATCATGCACGTCAATCCCTAGACCATGGCTTATGGAGTGCGGGAAATACTTGCGATAGTCGGACTGATCATGATACAAATCGAGATTCATCAAGGCACGCTTCATGATGTCGTCGACTAGATTCATATAGGTTTTTAATTCTAAGTCAGGACGAAGCAGTGCAATTATTTCTTTGTGTGCTTTTTCAACTTCTGCATGCACTTGTTTCTGGCGATCAGTCATGTCGCCATAGACATAGGTACGTGTAATGTCAGCTGCATACCCAGCATGCCGAGCGCCAATATCCATCAGGACTAACTGACCTTTTTGCAGAGCAGACTGATTTTTTCCATAGTGCAGTGTACATGCATGCGCACCAGCTGCAACAATTGGATCATATGCGTGACCTTTTGCTCCACGTGTCCTGAACGTGTGTGAGAAATCTGCTTCAATCTCATACTCGTGTTCATACGTAGCGAATTTTTCCTTTACGATATTAAATGCGTCAATCGTTAGGTTGATTGCTTGGCGCATTGCGGCAATCTCTTCAGGTTGCTTGATCGCACGGAGCTTCGCAAGCTTATGACGACAGTCTTTTACTTTGCCCCACGCATCCTTCAGCTCTTCGTACATCTCGACAGGTCCTGGATTTAGCGAGAAGTCATAGTGATCCTCATGGGGGTCATCACCAATCGTATAGACTGTTGCATCAGGATGAGCCGAAAGATACATCTCACCTTCTTCGAAGCTCAACACCATGTCCACGCCGCTCATTTTTATTGCATCGTCCCATGACAAGTCCCCATCAAAGACGCGGTGTGTTTCATCTATATCTGGGGCAACAAGAAGACTGCGCTTCGGTTCAATAATCAACCACCAATCGGCAGCATCGATACCAGCCAGGTACCAAAAGTTAGCGTCTTGTTCAAATGCGTACGAAGCGTCATTCGATCGTTGGACTGCCGTGTTTCCGGCAATAACAATATAGTCTGCGTTTGTAGCATCAAGTAATTTTTGGCGATTGTTTTTGAAAAAGTCTGCGTTCATTCAGTCTATTGTAAAAGGTTCAGCTTACGCTGTCGATGGACAACTACGTATTTACGGTCAGAATATTGCTCCACGGACTTGAACCATTGGCGTTTTCCGCACGAACTCGACAGAAGAATGTCGTTGCGCGCTCTTGGTCGTAGTAATATTTTTCAATCACAACCTTACCTTGAAGTGTTGCTTTGTTTAAGCCCGAGATAAATCCTGCATCCTTTGCACATTGGACTTGGTACTGCGTCGCATAATTAGGCGTAGGGTTGGACCACTGCAAACGAATATCCGATAGTAAATTCGTATTCACTGTTTGTGTCACAAGTAGCAGACTAGGTGCGGTTGGGACATCGGTCGCCGGTCGCGTGGCACAAGTTCCTATGGCCGGGCCTGTGACGCGAATCGTACTATCGATGTAATACAGAATCGTACTATCAACTGAACTCACACCGTTAATGCAGAAGATACTTGAATCACTTCCGTACAATGATAATGTCACCCCGTTGCTATATGCAAAACCGAGCGAAACAAGCGTGGTCGGAGCGACAGGGTACGCACCGGAAAACCCACGCTTTGATTCCATGAACGAGGCGGCGTTCGTAAGATCACTCTTTACGGCGTTCGTCGCAGTTTGCTTTTGCCAAGCACCATACGAAACAATCGACACAGTTGCCAAGATCGCAATAACCGTAATAACGACAATAATTTCAACGATAGTAAATGCGGCGTGGCGCGAATTTCGTAACATAAGATGTATTCATAATATAGCGCTGTCCGTGCAAGCACAAGCGATATTACTGAGTCTGCAGATACGGCTTGATCAATTTAGTCTTCTTTTCACCAATTGCTGCAATTAATGCGCTTTCGTCAGCCGCAGCAACACCACGCATACTCCCAAATGTTTTCAAGAGTACCTTGCGTGTTGCGGGTCCGATACCGGGAATCTCCTCTAGTATATTAGCCGTCTGTTTCGCACGCTTTAATACGGTATGGTAGCTGACCGCAAAACGGTGTGACTCGTCACGAATACGTTGAAATAACTTTGTTACATCCGTGTACTTAGAATGTGTCGTGGCTGCACGTAAATTCTTCGAGTGTGACGACGCATTCATTTGCCCAACGTGCAGGTTAACGACAAGGTATTCCCCTGAACGCATCACAGCAATATCATCGGTTGGTTCTTTCACGAATGTCAGCAGACGTTCAATATTTATATTTGAACGTGTCGCATGTACAATCACCTCTTCTTCACGCTTGGCGATACTGATCATTGGAATTTTCACGTCGTGTTCCTCGAGAGCCTTCAGCGCCGCATCCAACTGCCCTTTTCCGCCGTCAATCAAAATCAGATCGGGTGTACCCCAAGCCTTAAGGTTTTTTTCGCTTGTGCGGCGCTGCAATGTTTCGTGCATATTATAGTAATCATCGTTTTGTTCAATCCGTGTCTTGAACTTTCGGTAGTTCGCTCGGTCACTCACGCCATTCGTAAACACAACCATACTTGCGACAACGTTTGTACCACCCATGTGACTAATATCATAACCTTCAATACGTGCCGGAATTTTCTCAAGTCCAAACAAGTCGACTAAACTACTAAGGGCCTTATCTTTACTAATATCGAGGAATTCGCGGTCACCAAACATAATTTTCTGCTGCAGCGAACGAAGGTCTGAAATTTTATTTCGAAGCGCAGCGGCATTTTCAAAGTCATGTAACTTCGCAGCCTGGTGCATCTCTTTTTCCAGTTCTCGTACGATCGCCAAACGACCGCCTTCGATGTATCGAATCAGTTTGCGCAACGTGTTCTTATACTCGGCTGGCGTTGTGCCTGGGCGCGGGCTCAAACCGATGTGTGAATCAAGGTCGGCGCGTGAGTTTTCTTTTAACGGTTTTGTGTAATGAGGAAAGACTTTGCGAAGATAACGCATCGCTTTTTTAATTGCAAATGCATTGTAGTATGGACCGAAGTAATCAGCGCCATCATCGGAGGGATTACGCGTAAAACACACATATGGCCAGTTGCTTTTCATATCAATACGAATGAAAGTCTGTGACTTGTCGTCACGAAGCAAAATATTAAAGCGCGGCATGTAACGCTTCACCATCTCAGATTCTAAGAACAACGCATCCAGCTCACTCTCGGTCTCGATCCAGTCAGTATCGTGGATTTCAGCAACGAGTGCACGAGTTTTCACATCCATGTCGCGCGTACTCTGGAAATATTGACGGACACGGTTCTTTAGTACGGCTGCTTTTCCGACATAAATAATTTCACCAGTTTTTGATTTATGGAAATATACCCCGGCACTCCGCGGCAACGTTTTTAGTTTTGCTTCAAGCTGAGCATTCATATAACTATTGTAGCGCTAAACACTCGTTACTGAGGCACGCTGACGGCAGGTGTCAGTGTGAAAAAGAAGGTCTGGATCTGTTTTACAGTTTTCACAGATAAGCACGAGGTCATTACAATTTGCCCAGGCGCAGTTTTCGTAGTTACTTGTCGCCTCTTTACAGTGGCTACATTCACCGATCACAGAGGTGTGATCCGAGAAGTCAACGGTCATACGATCGTCAAATACACGAAGACTGCCTTCCCATAATCCGTCGTCGCCATATTCTTCGCCATATTTCACAATACCGCCATCAATTTGGTAGACCTCTTTAAAACCACGGTTCATCATCAGCGAGCTAAGGATTTCGCAGCGGATACCACCAGTACAATACGTCACAATCGGCTTATCTTTCATGTCGTCATATTTTCCGCTTTCCAGCTCTTTGATAAAGTCGCGACTCGTGTGAGTATCGGGCACGACAGCGTTTTTGAATTTACCAATTGCTGCTTCATGTGCATTGCGTCCGTCAAAGAAGATAACGTCATCGCGTTCTTCAACGAGTTTGTGGATTTCTTTTGGCTTCAGGTGCTTCCCGCCACCAACGACACCATTTTCATCAACGCGCAGCTCATCGGCTGCATCAAAGGCGACAATCTCAGAACGAACCTTTACGCTCATACGAGGGAAATCTTCACGTCCGCCGTCGCTCCACTTGAATGCGATATCCTTGAAACCTTCAAGTTCTTTGGTGACTTTAATGTATGTTTTTAGATCATCCATATCGCCACCCACGGTTCCGTTTAGGCCGTGAGGAGAAATAATAATGCGTCCACGCAAGTTTAAACTTTCGGTCAAAGTTTTCTGCCACAATCGAATAGCGGCCGGGTCTTTAATCGGCGTGAATTTGTAATATAATAAAATCTTTTGCACGAGTAGTATTATACCACGATTACCGGTGTTATACTGGTTTTCAGGACATCCACTATGAAGAAAAAAACAAATATCCTTGCGTATTTTGCCAAGGAAGCGCTGCGACACAAGAAGCTCGTCATCCCGATTATCATCATTCTCCCGCTCACTGTTGTACTTGAGCGTTACGTCACACCCCTGCTTGTTGGGTACGTTTTGAATCATCTGCAAGCAAACGACATTACACTCCAGAATAGTGCTTGGGTCATCGGACTATTCCTTTTCATCGAACTCATCAGCCAAGTTATTGGGTATCGGGTCGTGCTATGGATGATGTGGACTGTTCAGGTACGCGGTGAGGCGCATCTGTACCGTCAAGCATACGACAAGCTTTCCCGTCATTCGATGTCGTTCTATTCAGATACATTCACAGGCTCACTCGTTTCTAAGGTAAATCGTTTTACTTCGGCGTACATGGAGTTCATAAATACAGCAACGTATCAAGTCCTCATCCTAGCGACAGCAATGCTTGCGACAATTATTGGACTCCTCTTCTTGATATGGCAGTATGCTCTGATACTGCTTGTTCTGACGATCGTGTTCATCATTTGTGCATTCTTCGGCACCAGGTTTATGCGTGAGCGATTCAAGGCTCGTTCACAAGCCTACACCGATATCTCTGGAAAAATGTCCGACTCTATTAGTAACATGATGGCTGTCAAAACAGATGCAAAGGAAAAGCAAGAACGCAAAGTCCTAGACGTCGGCGTCGACACTATGATTGAAAAAGAATTCCTCGCAAGAAACGGCATGATTCGCGTCAGTTCGATCTATTCGATCATCACAACACTGATGAAAGTCGGTGCATTGATCGCCGCAATTTGGTCAGTCCAAGCGGGCTTCGGCAACGCAGCGGTTATCTACATTAGCCTAACCTACACGTTCAACCTTATTTCGGAGCTTTTCAACGTAAATGGCATCCTACGCTCGTACTACCAAATTACCGGCGACTCTGCTGATACACTTGAGATCATTGAACAGCCAGCTTCCGTTACAGACCAGACAAAGATTGCCCTTAAGGTACAAGATTCTTCTATTGAATTCCAAAATATCTCATTCGCCCACCCAGACAAAGATATGCCCGACGATGAACCAATCGACAGCTTATTTAGCGATTTCTCGCTTAGTATCAATAAAAATACAAAGATCGGTCTCGTTGGCGTCAGCGGTTCAGGTAAATCGACTCTGATGAAATTACTGCTACGTTTTTATGATGTCGACAGCGGACGTATTCTCATCAGCGGTCACGATATCAAACGCGTAACGCAACAAAGCCTCCACGAAAACATCGCCTACGTTCCCCAGGAACCACTGCTCTTCCACCGCACCGTCCTTGAAAATATTGCGTACTCAAAACCACAAGCAACCTTAGAACAAGTCCGCACCGCGGCAAAGCAAGCCAATGCACTCGAGTTCATCGAAAAGCTACCAAAAGGCTTCGAGACACTCGTTGGCGAACGCGGCGTCAAGCTATCCGGCGGGCAACGACAACGCATCGCGATCGCCCGTGCCATCCTAAAGGATGCACCAATCTTAATCCTGGACGAAGCAACCTCTGCACTTGATAGTGAAAGCGAGAAGCTTATTCAAGACGCACTTGAGAAGTTAATGAAAGGACGCACGAGCATTGTTATCGCCCATCGTCTCTCGACAATCGCGACACTCGACCGAGTAGTCGTACTTGATAACGGTAAAATCATTGAAGATGGTTCACACCAGGTCCTTTTGAAAGAAAAAGGCACCTACGCAAAACTATGGGCACACCAATCCGGTGGCTTTATCGAAGAATAATATTTCTGCGCAAAAAAATAACTCCGCTTTTTATAGCGGAGTTATTTTTATATCAACAAACAGTATTATTTGTTTGCGTCAACGTTTGATTGCTTCGGCTCATCTTGGGCTTTTCCACCAGGTTTGGTTTCTTCAGCTTGTGATGTTTGATCGCTATCAGCACCGTTATCAGCTTCAACTTCAGAATCGATAGTTGCGTCACCGGCAGCAGCGTCGTTCGCAGCTTCAAGTGCAGCTGGTTCGTACACTGATGCAACAACGAGGTCAGTAAGCTGTGGAGCTTCTTCGTCATCTTCGTCTTCACGGCCTGTGCTGTGTTCAACAAAGGCAACGTCCTTAGGAAGTACGATGTCGCCAAGTGTGATTTGTTCACCAGCTTCTTTTAGGTCAGCGATTGAAACTTCAAGTGCTTCCGGAAGGTTCAGTGGCAATGCACGTACTTCAATACGGTCAAGTGCTTGTAGAACGATCAAGCCAGCCTTTTCAGCTTCGCTTTCGCCTTGTCCGATCAAGTGGATTGGCACTTCGGCCGTCACAGGATCGTTCTGGTTCACCGCGTGGAATGATACGTGACGAGTTAATCCCTTTACAGGATCTGACTCAACGTCCTTAATCATCGCGATTTCTTTACGAGTACCGATAACAAGGTGAACTGGTGTGTGCTTTCCAGCGTCACGGATCACTTTGTCAACGATGTTACGGGCAGCTTGAACGTTTACTGGCTCAAGTCCTGCTCCGTACACAACTGCAGGAACAAGTCCTTCTTTGCGCAATTGTTTCACCTTTTTGCCCTGCAATACGCGTAGGTCTAGGTTTAGGGTAATTTTATCTCCCATGTCTCTCCTCCTTTTAATTGGATACCTTTACGGAAATAATTTTGTTACCTCCCTATTATAGCATTTTTAGTGCTAAAATGAGAGGAATGATACCCGGAGTAGACCTAATAGACTTTATCGTGGCAGTCAGCATCTTTGGTGTGGCCGCTGTTGTGTTCGCTGAATCAGGACTTCTGATCGGCTTTTTCCTACCAGGCGACAGCCTCCTCTTTACTACTGGTTTCCTGATCCACGCCGATATCCTGAGCTTTAATATTCACCTTGCCGTTCTTATTATCTTTATTGCAGCAGTCCTTGGTGACAGCGTTGGGTACACATTTGGGAAAAAAGCCGGCCCTCGTATCTTTAAAAAGAAAGACGCACGTCTGTTCAAACAAGAATACATTGTGAAGGCGCAAGAATTTTACGAAAAGCACGGCGGTAAGGCAATTATCATCGCTCGTTTCGTTCCAATCGTTCGTACGTTTGCCCCTATCGTAGCCGGTGCTGGCGACATGTCATACAAAAAGTTCCTTACATATAATGTTATCGGTGCGTTCCTCTGGGCAGCTGGTGTTACATACCTCGGTTACTTCCTCGGTGCGTGGTTTGAATCAATGGGCTGGGAAATCGACCACATCCTGCTTCCTATTATTGCGCTTATTATCCTCGTATCAGTACTGCCACCCGCAATTCACATCTTGAAACACAAGAAAAACCGCGACGCTCTGATCAGTGGTATTCGTGCACAAATCGCATCAATCTTCGGTCGTAAGAAATAATACTTTCCCATTAGCTCTCATCCCTACGACGAGGGTTGTCAAAAACCGCTTATGCCTCCATACTAAACCTATCTATGGGGCATCAAGCAACGCACTTTCTCGGATCACGCCTAGCTGGCAATGGGGTTGCTTTTCGTGTCTGGACACCATTCGCAACAGCCGTTAGCGTTCTGATCAGTAAAGACTTTAACTGGGTTACCGTTCCCCTCATCAGTGAAGAGAATGGCTACTGGTCTGGCGAAACAGATCAAGCCCAACCTGGACAGTCATACAAATATAGCATTACGACCGCCGATGGTTCGGTGATTGAAAAGAATGATCCACGCTCTCGCCAACTTACGGTCTCTGATAATGGCGCATCAGTCATCATCGATCCCGAATATGACTGGGAGAAAACCGAACAGCCGGTCATTGCTAAAGAAAAGCAGATCATCTACGAGCTCCATGTCGGCACATTCAATCGCCCAGACGCAGCAACTCCAGGTACCTTTTATACTGCGATTGAGAAGCTCGACTATCTACAAGAACTAGGCGTGAATATGATCGAACTGATGCCTGTCACCAGCATGGCAAGCAGTAACGGCTGGGGCTATGCACCGAACTATATGTATTCAGTCGAGAATGCCTATGGTGGACGACGCGGCCTTTTGGATTTCGTCAAAGCCTGCCACGAAAAAGGCATCGGTGTCATTCTGGATGTTGTATACAACCACTTCTCAACTGAAACGGGTTTATGGCAATTTGATGGCTGGAGCGAAAATAATCGTGGCGGTATCTATTTCTATAACGACGAACGCGGCGACACACCATGGGGCGGACGACCAGATTATGGCCGCGACGAAGTCCGTCAGTTCATCCTTGATAACGTGACGATGTGGTTAACCGAATACCGCATCGACGGCCTCCGCATTGATTCGACAATTTACATGCGCAATACCAAAGGTTCGGAAGGTGGACCGGAACATGACATACCAGATGCCTGGTCACTGTTACAGGCCATGTCGACACTCGCACACAAAATCAACCCACACGCTCTCATGATCGCTGAAGATAACTCTGGTAATGATGCAATTACACGGCCTGTTGACGAAGGTGGCGCTGGCTTTGATGCCCAATGGGGACTCGCCTTTCCGTATGCCCTACGATCAATGCTCGGTATTCACAATGACCAATACAACGGCGAACTTGTGAAAGAACTCCAGCACGAATTTAACGGTCAAAGTTTTCAAAAAATTATCTTTAGTGACTCACACGACACAGCCGCAAACGGCTCCGTACGCATAAACGAAGGCATTACACCCGGAAACGCCGGCAGCGTCTATGCACGCAAAATTAGTCTGCTCGCAAACGCCATGATGTTAACCGCGCCAGGCATTCCAATGCTCCTTCAGGGTGAGGAATTTATGCAAGAAGGCAATTTCAACGATTGGCAAATGCTCGATTGGGATAAAACAACCCAGTTCGCCGGTATCGTCAGCGCGCACCAGCACCTGATAGACCTACGCCTTAATGCGCACAGCAATACTGCGGGATTAAGCGGACCTTCGATCAAAGTCTTCCATGAAGATCCCGAGAACAAAGTCATCGCCTACCACCGCTGGCTCAATGGCGGCGTACAAGATGACGTTATTGTTATTGCAAATCTCAACGACAAACGTTTTACACATTACGAACTTATACTGCCCATTAAAGGTACGTGGCGCGTTCGTTTCAACAGCAGTTGGAAAGGATACAGCCCGGACTTTAGTGAAACAAAAGTCGCCACCGTAGAAACCGATGACGACAACCGCGTTAGCCTTGAACTAGCTGACTATAACCTATTGATCCTTTCGCAAGAATCGTAAATTTTACAGTAAAGCTTTGAGATATTTTCCAGTGAATGACGCTGGAACCTTAATAATCTGCTCTGGAGTACCCGCTGCAACAACCGTGCCTCCGCCTAGTCCACCTTCGGGACCCATATCAATCACGTGATCAGCTGTCTTGATGACATCTAGGTTGTGTTCGATAATCACCATGCTGTTTCCACCTTGTACTAATTGCTGCAAGATCACCAACAGACGCTTTACGTCAGCACTGTGTAGTCCGGTAGTTGGTTCATCCAGGATGTACAACGTTTTACCGGTTGAACGTCGTGACAATTCAGATGCAAGTTTAATACGTTGCGCTTCACCACCGCTAAAGGTCGTGGCTGGTTGCCCAAGCTTAATGTAACCTAAGCCAACTTCGACAAGTGTATCGAGCTTACGCGCGATTGCTGGAATATTTTCGAAAAAGGCAGCACCTTGCTCAACGGTCATTTCAAGTACATCACTAATCGTTGCGTCTTTGTATTTAATCTCGAGCGCTTCACGGTTGTAGCGCTTTCCTTTACATACGTCACAGGTTACATAGACGTCAGGCAAGAAGTGCATTTCAATTTTAATGACACCATCACCCTGACAGTTTTCACAGCGTCCACCCTTGACGTTAAAGCTAAATCGTCCGGCTTTATAGCCGCGGATATTCGCTTCGTTTGTACTCGCAAACAACTCACGAATGGGAGTAAAGACACCCGTGTACGTTGCAGGGTTTGAACGAGGTGTGCGTCCAATAGCGGATTGATCAATCACGATAACCTTATCAAGTTGCTCGACACCGTCGATACTATCGTGAGAACCAGGAACAACATGGGCACGTTGTAAACGCGCAGATAATTCTTTCGCGAGGATATCATTTACGAGTGTTGATTTACCAGAACCACTTACACCGCTAACGACCGTCATCACGCCAAGTGGCAGTGCGACATCGATGTTCTTCAAGTTATTTTCACGGGCACCACGGATAACTAGCTCGCGGTCCTTCATGAGGGGGCGACGCTTTTTCGGCACTTCGATTTTTTCGGCACCGCTCAAGAATCGGCCAGTCACACTATCCTTGTTCTTCGCAACTTCCGCAGGTGTTCCCGCAGCAACGACGTTTCCACCAGCAACACCGGCACCTGGTCCAATATCTAACAAGTAATCGGCTTGGCGAATAGTATCTTCATCGTGCTCAACAACCAACACGGTATTTCCAAGATCACGTAAGTGCTGTAGGGTTGCAATCAAACGATCGTTGTCGCGTTGGTGAAGCCCAATAGATGGTTCATCCAGAACATACAGCACACCCTGAAGACCTGATCCAATTTGTGTCGCCAAACGAATACGTTGCGCTTCACCACCAGACAGTGTATTAGCAGCGCGTGAAAGCTCAAGGTAGTTCAACCCAACATTGTTCATAAACCCAAGACGAGAGGTAATCTCTTTCATGATCTGTTCAGCAATAAAAGCTTCTTGTGTGTTTAGCTTTAGCTTGTTTTGGAACATATCGAGGGCGGCATCAACGCCGAGTCCAGCAAAGTCCATGATATTAAAATCATGAATTGTCACAGCCAATACGACAGGTTTCAGGCGCGCACCTTTACAGGCAGTACACTTGCGTTCACGCATGAACCGCTCGATATCTTTGCGCATAAAGTCGCTATCGGTTTCCTTGTAACGACGCTCAAGGTTAGGAATCACCCCTTCGTACGAAGAATCATAAGCACGGCCATCACCAAGTGAAACACGATATTTCTCGTCGCCGGTTCCATATAAAATCTTCTCGATCGCGTCGTCAGATAATTCCTTAATTGGTATCTTTAGACTAAAGCGGTGACGGTCTGCGACAGCTTGTAGGCGCTTCATGTACCAGGCGTCGCTATTGACGCGGTTGTATGGACGAATACCGCCCTCTGACAGCGTAAGGCTTGAGTTAAAGACGAGTTCTGGATCAACTTCAAGGCGACTACCTAGGCCAGTACATACGGGACAGGCGCCTTGTGGCGCGTTGAAGCTAAAGAGACGCGGTTCGAGTTCAGGAATTTCTTCGTTTGGGTGATCGATACACGCGTAGCGTTGGCTATAGATATTGCTTGTTTCAGCGTCAACATCAAGAATCTCTACAACGCCGTCAGCGATCTCGAGTGATTGCTCGACAGATTGTGCAACACGCGCACGAACATCATCGGATAGTGCAATACGGTCAACGACGATTTCGATATTGTGCATATATTTCTTATCAAGGTCAGGGAACTCATCCAATGAATACACGACCCCATCAACACGCGCACGAGCATATCCAAGGCGGCGATATTGTTCAGGAACATGTGCAAACTCACCTTTTTTGCTTTTCACAATTGGTGCAAGAATCATCAAACGAGATCCAGCAGTTAGCTTCATGACTTCGTCGATAATATCTTCGGGCGTACGACGACTTACGGCCTTACCGCAGACAGGACAGTGCGGCACACCAATGCGTGCAAAAAGAAGTCGAAGGTAATCGTAAATTTCAGTTACTGTTGCGACTGTACTGCGTGGATTCCGACTGGTAGATTTTTGATCGATACTAATCGCAGGACTCAAACCATCAATTTGATCGACGTCTGGTTTCTCCATTAGCCCAAGGAACTGACGCGCATAACTTGAAAGACTCTCAACGTAGCGACGTTGACCCTCGGCATAGATGGTATCAAAAGCGAGGCTCGATTTACCCGAACCACTTAACCCTGTAATCACGACTAATTTGTCGCGTGGGATCTCAACACTGATATTTTTTAGGTTGTGCTCGCGCGCTCCAACAACCCGTATAACCTCTGACATAATCGTTTAATTATACGCCTTTTTTTCGACTTTTTCTAGTGTCGGGGTCCAAAGCTCGTACCCCTTATGGTTGCATATTCTCACCCCTGTTGTTATAGTCCTATGAAATTCAAGGATTACACATAATGAAAAAAGCACTCACCATCACATTTCTTGTCCTCTCAGCACTGCTGATTTTAGATAGCATGAACGCAGGTCAAGCCTTCGTCATGCTGTATCTCGCTGGCCAAATTCCCGGCACCAACATTTACCTGAGCGCCGGTACGATGCTAGAAGGATTTGCACTGCTTATTGGGTTCGTTCTTTCACGAATTAGCAATCAGCTTGCACTCACATTCTTTGACTATGTAAAGTCACAACGCGAAACACAACGCGCGAGACTACAACAAATCTAGTCTTTGTCGATTGGAACAATACTCTCAGCCCATAACTGCAGCTCTTGCAGGACAAATTGTTTGCTCTCATCTTCTATTTTAGAATTCAATTCTTGTAATCGTTTTGCAAAACTAGGTAATTGTCGCGTTATACGTGCAGCGCGCCACGCCTCCCAAGCTTCTGCTTCATCTTCTGCGAGACTCCGTGGATAATTACGTGCTTTGTAATGAAGCAGGAGTGGCGATAGTCTTTCATCAGTAAAGTCAGGGTGCAGATCGGCTAGTTGCTGCACATCTGCCTGACGGACTTTTTGAATTCGAAGCGTATCAACATCACTCACGAACCCATCATATAACTGTGCTTCGACTTCAGATGATTTCTGGAACTCGGGTCGCTTCTCGAGGACGGAACGAATGTTCTCTGCAAAGCTTGGGACGGATAATAATGTATTACGATGAGCGGTAATCGTCGCTTCATCCAAACCGATTCGCTCCCAACCACCCGCTTGCTCGAGCACACCCAGTGGTGCAACCGCTGGCGCACGATTGTATTGCATCTCCTTCACAGGGATTTGTACAAAGCCCTCTTTCTGACGGTCCTCCCATGATGCAAATAACTTCTTTTCGATCTCGGCAGGCGAAAGGCCAAGAAACGGTGTCGGATCAATACGCAGGTCATAGACAACAATATTTGCGTTACGGCCACTCGTTAACGGAAACGCCACGGTTGCTTTGTGATATGCGGCGTCAAAACGACCACTGACATATACAAATGGCTGCTTGTCATCTAAATTCACCAGCTTTTTTACTTCTTTTTTGTCACGAATATTCAAAAGATACTTATACAGCTGAGGCTGTGTATCTTTAATAAGTTTCGTTACTGCGATCAAAGCCTCAACATCACTCAGTGCATCGTGTGCCTTTAAGTGGTCTATACCATTAAGCTTTGTAAGCAGCTCTAAGCGGTTTGCCTCTTTTCCATCCACGAATGGCCATTCGATGCCATCTGGGCGTAGTGCACGCGTCATACGCACGACATCAAGCATATCCCAGCGTGATCGTCCGTCTTTCCACGCCCACTCGTACGGGTCATAGAAATTACGCCAAAAAAGATGGCGAATAAATTCATCATCAAAGCGAATACTATTAAATCCAACCGTAATCGTGTCAGGTGTGAATATATCCTCGACAAGGATCTTTGCAAATTCCGCTTCGGTATATCCCTCGGCTGTTGTTTGTTGTGGAGTAATACCTGTCACCATCAACGCATCGGGGCTTGGAAGTGTATCGTCGTTTAATTTAACAAGAATGTTATACGGTTCGCCAATCGGTTCGAGCTCCATCGTTGTACGAATACCCGCAAATTGCATAATACGGTCGTCCCTGGCACTCAGTCCGGAAGTTTCAAGGTCATAGAAGAAAAATGTTTGTGCCATAGTACTAGCATAACAAAAAAACACCCCATAAGGGTGCGTTGGTCACTATTAATTCATAATGTTACAAAGATTGGGAGAAATCCCGTGGAGGGGCAAAGCCGAGCAAGCGGCGAAGTGTGTAACGTGTGGGCGTCACTCCTTCTGCGCCCCTCCACGGGTGGGTGCCGAAGCACACCTCGTCGGCCAGATAGCCAACGTTTTGAGGATACGATTGTCGAGACTCCATTGCTGGAGGGGCCGTCTCGAAACGCTCGTCTCACTCTGTATTTCTATGACCCGCTAAACGGGGGGTGTCGTGCGGGATCATAGTCGTCGTGTATTCTGCTCGGATGGTCTGGCAACAAAGTCACCTAACCACAGTCAACGACAACCTTATAATAATAGCACTTTAAGTCTCATACGTCAATGAAACGTACACTAGACACCCCTGTTAACTAGTCGTCACGCTGTTCGTGGAGCGTAAAAGTATTGTTCCCAACACGGATGACACTATCGCCTACCGCACCGGCGCGAGTCAATGCGTGGCTAATGCCCATTTTTTTCATAATATCGCGGAGTCGAGCGACACCCTCATGGCTTTCGAATCGTGTGCGGCGTGCAAACTTCTCGATTTTTGTACCAGTGACAAAGAATACTTCTTGTTCATCTTCTTTAATCTTCTTAATAGCCCAAGCAAGCGCTTCTTGCTCTGCACCAAGCGAAATCACTGGCAAGCCTTCAGCTTCTTCTTCTTCAACTTCAGCTTCACGCGCTTCAACAACCTCTTTTCGAAGTGCACGTAGCACTTCTTTTAGGTTAGTGTGCGCCGGAGAAGAGATAGCGAATATAGGCGTATCAGGAGCTACTTTTTTCAGCTCATCAATCTGCATCTGCACAATATCAGCATCAAGTCCTTCGATCTTCGTAAGAGCGATAATTTCGGGACGGCTCGTAAGCACCTCGTTATATGAAGCAAGTTCGTTACGAATCGTTTTATAGGCAGCAGCAACATCACTCGTGTACGCATCAATTAGATGAAGTAACACAGCGGTTCGTTCAACGTGGCGAAGAAATGCATCGCCAAGGCCTTTACCTTCACTAGCACCTTCGATAAGTCCAGGAATGTCAGCAATCAATAGGCTGCCGTCGTCAATGTCCGCAACACCAAGATTTGGTGTCAGTGTTGTAAAGGCATAATCAGCGATTTCAGGACGAGCATTCGAGACGACGCTCAGGAAAGTAGACTTACCGGCGTTAGGGAATCCAACGAGGCCGACGTCGGCAAGAAGCTTCAATTCAAGTTCTGCTTCAAAGATTTCACCATCTTCACCATTCTCGGCAATACGAGGTGCTTGGCGAACAGACGACTTAAAGTGAGCGTTACCGTAACCACCGTCACCACCCTTAGCAATAATTTCTTCTTGCCCATCATGCGTAAAGTCAGCAATGACACGGCCGTCGCGCTTTACAAGTGTTCCAACAGGAACGCGCACTTTTACAGGGTCACCAGAACGACCGTGACGATCACGCTTTGACCCAGCTTGACCCAGCTCACCCTTTAGTTCAGGTTTGTAGCGGAAGTCAATAAGCGTATTGAGGCCACCATCAGCGACGAACATAACGTCACCACCACGGCCACCATCACCACCATCTGGACCACCCATGTCGATATAAATTTCACGACGAAAAGAAACGGCGCCGTTACCACCGCGTCCCGCTTGGACAAATACTTTGGCGGTATCAACAAACATATGGTCTATTATAGCAAATTCGCCTCTGAATTAACAGAGGCGAATTATATTTCGTATTTCAGACCTAGTGAATGTACTGATAGACAGCGGCTTGGCCGGCACTAATCGTACGGTTGTTGATGATATTGAATCCACCGTATGCAGCGTTATTCATCTCGCTCACCACAACTGTACCGTCAGCAGAAACGCTTTCAACAACTGCAACGTGTCCAGGACTTCCTGATTCAACGAGCACAGCTCCGTAAGAAGGGATGTTGTTTACTGTGTACCCAGCAGCACGAGCACTGTATGCCCATGAACCACCATTACCCCAGAAGCTTCCGACTGCCATACCCATAGCCGCGCGGCGTTCGTAAACGTACCAAGTACAGTTACCGTAGGCGTAGCGGTTGCCCACTGATCCAGCACGATAGCCAGCGTACGCGCCACTTGATGCCGAGCTATAGACAACGGGTGCCATGTAGCCAGGTTTTTCAGTCGCAGGAAGTTCACCGTTTGGAACAATAATCTTCAAACCAGCTGACACACCGCTAATTTCGAGGTCGTTGTAAGTGGTGATCACAGATGGATCAGACTTGTACTTACTTGCGATGCTTGCGACCGTGTCACCAGATTTGACGGTGTACACAATACCGTCACGAGGAAGGATATCAAGTACCTTACCGACCGTCAGGTTGTCAGATGACAAGTTATTCGCAAACTTAATTGTATCCTTTGAGATACGGTATTTTGCAGCAATAGAGTCAATTGTGTCACCAGGTCCAACCGTGTAGGTTGAGATATTACGGCTTGCAGATGAAACCTGAATGATTTGCGGCTTCGAGATTGATGAAGCGTCAGACGTCGGGAGCTCGCTTTCGATCTGAGTTGAAATCGCAAGGCTTGATACCGATGGTGCAACCGAAAGGTTTGTTGCATTTGCAACGTTTGCAGCGATACTTGATGCCACAACAGCGTTGACGGCTTTTTTCTCGGTGTCAGCAGTAGGAGTTGTCGTTACTGCAGCATTTGCGACACCGGACACCTCTTGAGGCGCACGGTATCCAATAGCAATCAGCACTACAAGGAGTACAAAAATACTAGAGTATACGGCAATAGTAGACGATTTGATCCGGCCCTTTGCTTTCGCAGTTGTTCGGGGTCGGACAAGTGTTTGCGGCTTTGCAGCTGCAACTGATCCTGGATGAGCAATGCTCGTCGTGATCTGATTACGAATAATCGTTCTCCTGCCGCTCCTATTACTAAGAGGGCGTCTACCTTACTGAGTCTTACTTCTCTTTTCAGAGAAAGGGGTACATGTCGACCGATTAATTATAATATTATGAAGTTTTCGGTACCCGTGCGACAGTTCTGGTAGGCTCATTCATGTCCTGTATTCCCACTCGCTATGTGTTTATTTTCATAAGTATTCGTACTTATTTGATATCACTAGTTAGACAGTATCACGTAATGTGCTTCCATAAATATATCAAAATAATACGTTTCGGTCAATATTGTTCGTGTTTTTTTGTATACTGTCACCCCTGTTAGAGGATGCTGCATTTAACCTTACAATGTGCTGAAATATTGGCTTCATGCTCTTCTAAAGTGCGTCCATAGTACGTAATATCGTCATCTCCACTAAGGAAATAAAGATAATCTCCAGATGCAGGTGAAGCAACCGCAAGAAGTGAACTGAGACCGGGAACAGCAATAGGCCCTGGAGGTAATCCTGTGTATCGACGTGTATTGTACGGAGAATCAAGGTTCGTATCACGCGCCACTCTTGTTTTATCAGCAATGTATTGATATGTTACGTCTGATCCAAGAGGCATATCGATTGCAAGACGACTATAGAAAACTTGGGCAATTTGCGGTTCATCACCTTTGATAGACTCGCGTTGCACGATTGATGCGAGCGTAATACCTTCATACAGCGTTAGTCCTTGAGCCTGGAACTTCGCGACCAGGTCATTGTCGGCAACTGCTTTCGCATACTCCGAAAATACCGCCGTCAAAATATCTTCTACGGTTGCACCAGTGCCGAAATTATACGTTTCACCGTAGATGTAGCCTTCTAAATCAGCCCCGGCAGGCTTACCCTCGAACAGTGGAGAGTCATATGTTTTCGCAAATGCGGTATCAACTTCCGCCTCCGTATAGCCGTCCTTGATCAGTACTTCCCTATTTTCAGCTAATGTTGCACCTGGTAAGAATGTAACGTTAAACGTATCAACCGACCCTTTCGTTAAATGTTTGACAATCTCAGGAGTAGATTCACCAGGTGAAAGACGGTACGATCCAGCCTGGAGGCTGTTTTGCGTCTTCGTAAGGCGGGTATAGACAGTAAATGCAGTTGTATTGCGAATCACACCCTCCTCTTTCAATAGCTCACCAATCGCAGCAGGAGTAGTTGCAGGTTCGATCGTAATCTTTACGAGTTCAGTGCTTTTGCTGTCGACTGGACTCAATTGAACGTTGTACCACGCAAAAACCGCTACCGCGACACCAATAATAGCGAATAAAAGACCCAACCCAACCAGTAACAGCACTTTTTTGCGCTTTTTCGGTTTTTCGGGGCTAGGTGGCAATTCCATAGAAATTGCTTCAATAGGAGGAACCGGTGCAGGAGCTTCAGTCGGAACTACTGGAGGCTGTGCTTCAGGGGCGGGTGTCGCTACGCGTGTCGGTTGCGGTCGTCGTGGTCGAATGTCCATTAGTGCATCTCCATGTAATCTTCAAGAATAATAGCAGCTGCTTGTGCGTCAATATCACCCTTTGCATACGGCTTTTTCATTGCATTCAACCGCTGTTCGGCGATTACGCTGGTCAAAGACTCGTCCTGGAAAACGATGTTCGTCGCAATATCTTCCAGGCCCTTTGCAAACTGCTCAACGTAGGCTGTCTGTGCAGTCGTTTCGCCTTGTTGGTTACGAGGATACCCAACAACAATAGTGTCCGCTCGTTCACGGATAACAATCTCAGCAATCGCCTGCAGTTCGTTACCGTCGACTTCAATTGTCGTAAAAGCGACTGCAATGCGAATACTACGGTCAGCAACGGCTACGCCGATACGCTTTTCGCCCACATCCAGACAGACAAGTGACTGACCGGCCATAAACTAATTGTTCTCTAGTTTAAATTCGATATGGATTTTGTTGGTATTGTTTGGAACTGTTCGTACCCAGAAGAACGAGAACTTCACATCAACATCTTTCACGCCGTCGATAGATTGTAGAGCAGACTGAACTTCACCATAGATCTTACCCTTCACCTGTTCTTTGATTGCACCTTCGTCGATCTTCGGACCGATTTGACCTGTCGTTGTGATTGCAACAGAGAGCACATCACCTTCTTTGCGGAAGTTACTGAGGCCAACTTTGTCGACACCGTTATCGTAAATCTTTTGTGCATTTGTATCTGTAATTTGCTGCTGTAGACTGCTCTTCAAGTACGTTTCAAGGTCAGCTTTTGCGAAGCCGTAGATAGAATAGGTTGTCGAAATAGTAAGTTTCGCTTTACCACTACCAGCCTCTGCGTTAACTGCAGGCGCAGATACGGCCGCTGCACGCTCAACAGTAAAGCTACTATCAATCACCTTCTCGGCACTCGTAAACTTCGATGTAAGAGTTTTCTTTTCTGCATCTGTTGATTTACCAATCAGCTGTCCTTGTGCACGCTCGATGTCGTCAGCAGAGACAACTTTGGCAATTTTTGTTGTTCCGCCGGCTGTAGATCCAACTAATGTTGCTGTTACTCCTGATGGCGCACCTGATACCTGGCCACTCGCACCATTATGGTTGGTTCCGTTCTCGGTCGCTGTAATCGCTGTTTGTGCACCGCTATTTGCATTGCCTGTAGTCAGTGTCACGGCAGAGTCTGTCGTGAACACTACACCAGATGATGCAGTCAGTTGCGTGCCAGCAGGAATAGTCCCCAGTGCTGAAATCATGTTCGTCGTAAATTTAACGGTACCGGTTGCAGGTGTTCCAATATCTTTTTCGCCGGTTGCATCAAACTCAAGGGTCTCATCCTTCTTCTCGGTTTGAACAACGGATTTTACTGTACCGGTTTTGAAGTCTGTCGCAGCTGTTCCACCTAATTTCACCGTGGCACTCACGGGCGCAGGCGATGCGCTCGCGGTCACAATTACAGTGGCTGCAGGTGCAAAGACAAACATCCAGATCAATAGTGCGATAAGCAGAACGCCGCCGCCAATACCGAAGAACAATCGTTTACGGAACTTATCAAAGTTCGGGATCTTTACTTTACCCTTTGCGCCTTTTGTAGCCGCTTTGGTTGCGCCATAGCCTGCACTGGTAATAATCGCAGGTGTCGAGCTATCGCCTTCATTATCGATATCCATCGTTTCGATTGCGTCGCTTCGCATGTCTTTTGCAACACGGGTGTTGTCACTTACTTTTACGGTAGCGGCGTGGTCACCAACAGGTAGATCAGATCCGTCAATAATGTCATCTTCGTCATCGGCGATGATTGCTGCAATTTCTGCAACTTCGGGCTTAGACTGCAAGTTCTTTGCGACAGGAATTTGAGCGTTTGCCGCCAGTGCGATCAAAGCCTGGTTATTTGTGATCAAGACAAGTTGCTTCTTGTCAGCTTTCGCCATGCGATCAAGAAGGCGCAGATTTACTGCACTTTGAAGTGTTCCAGTTCTTTTCGGAGGAACAACCGCGACGATTTTTTCTTTGGCTTTTTTTATTTTGCCAATGATGGCTGTAACATCATCGTCGACATCAATGTAGATAACGTCTTTATTCATACTAGATTCTCAGGAGGCGATTAAGTTTTTCTTTAATTGAATCACCCTCTCCACTACCTATTAGTGTATCATATCCAACCCGTAGCAACCCCATCGCGGTTATGAATGTATGGTCGGTGACATCACTGGTCGTATCGACGACACCAATAACTTCAGAAGGGTTGATATGGTGCACAGAAGGTTTCTTCGTAAACGGTAGGTCTTTGTGCCATTCACTTGATTCAAGTGCCGTCACGAGCTTCTCGAGACTCGATCCACCGCCACAAAGAAGGATGCGGTTTGGAAGATGGTCGATTGAATCGAACTCACTCAGTGCAAGCTCAACGCCCGCAATCCAGACCTCCAGTGTCTTATCGAGGGCTTCATTCACCTCTTTCGCAACACTCGCCTTGATTTGACTGTGTCCAATGTTTACCTTCAGCTTTTCAGCGTCTTTATACGATAGTTCCATTTCGCTAGCAATGGTCTGTGTAAAGCTTCGTCCACCAATACCAAACATCTTGGTACCTTCGACACCACCGTCATTCACAACCGCGATGTCTGTCGTACCACCACCGACGTCGGCGAGAATAGCAGTAAAGTTACTACTAGCATCATTTCCTAGCACTGAACGACTGACAGCAAATGGTTCAGCCGCAACGGCAAGCAGCTCAAGCGATAGCTCATCAGCGACACGCTCAAGCGCACCAATGTGCACCATAGGGGCAAAAGCGGTATAGATCTGGACCGCAACGTCACGACCTTGGAAGCCAATTGGGTTACTGACCTTATAGCCATCGATGTGGATACTTACTAACGCGCTGTTCACGAGCTTCACTTCGACTTCGTTATTGCCAGATTCGAGTGCGATCTGTTTTTGAGCTTTAATCTGGGCACGTTCTTGGACCTTCTCGATAATAAATTCCATCTCTGATGAATCAAGCGGGCGATCCGGTTGTGGGCGGCGGTAGCGAATTGTATCAGTCACACCCTTTACCAGTTCGCCTGCGATACCGATCACAACACGTTTCGCCTGTAGTCCGGCTTGTTCTTCCGCATCAGCAAGCGCTTCTTCGCAGTTACGTACGACACCGGCTATATCAGAAATCGCACCAGAGTGCATATCGCTGACTTCCTGGCGTGATCGTCCAACACCAACAATCTGCAGTTCGTCATCTACTACCTTTGCGATAAGGGCTTTTACGAACTCCGTACCGATGTCCAGTGCAACAATATAATCATCTGAAGGTGCTTTTTTTCGGGCTTTTCTAAGTTTGTCTAATACCATATTGTTCTTCATTATATAGCAAAGGTGCTTATGGTGCGATCTTATTGTATTTTTAGTATAAATATGCTATAATATGCGACTATGAATCACCGCAATCGTGAACCGGTGCCAATAGAGGTACCGCCAGAGACCGAATACTTGATAACAGATATCGAAGAGTTAGTTAACGATAATGTCGGCAACTACCTTAACGATAAGACGTTCCGTATCAAGGTATCTAACTTCATGCCTGCTGAACACGAAATACGAAATAAAAAACACTTACCTATCGGCATAAACCGCATAGAGCGCGATGTAATACAAAGTACAGTACCTGGTATGCGGGAATTCATCGGCATGGACCTTCTCTTCACTTTTCCACTCGCAAAAGGCCGCGAACGACAGGGGCTTGGCGAAACTGCTGATGAAAATCCTATCAACATTACCCTCAAATGGTCCGGCGACGTACACGCGGTACTGGCAATCGTAGACGACCGGCCTATTATGCTCGTGACACATGGCGAGAACTCAGAAGAAGTATTAGCGGCATCACAGCCTCATCGCGATGTAATGCGCACCTACCTGGAAACAATTGGTCTTCCGGATAGCATATGGTCTGACGATTTCAAAGATTTGCTGGGCGACATTTACTTCAGTCCTGATATCGAAATTGATCGTAGCTCAAAGCATCCTACGGACCTAGGTACCACAATCGAAATGAAACATACCGCCCGCTACCTTACTGATGATGACGAGAAAAAAGAACTCATTCAAGAACTATGTCTTAATATCGATCACACGTCCGAACCGCGCTACGACGGACTTGTTTTTCCAGGTATGACATTCCGAAATATGTTCCGTTTCGAACGAAGTAACGACAATAAAGCCTGGGAATACCGAGGTGCCTATGCCGGCAAGCTCGTATCTGGTGAATTTATCGACCAACCCGTTCAGGAAGATCCTAAGTTAGGTGTCCCGGGAAGTAAGTTACTTGAAAAAGCGTTCTACTTTTTAAGCCAGCAAGAAGTTCCTAAAGAAGAACGGCTTTAATACGTCGAATACCGGCGCTGCTTGATTCTTCTTTTTGAATCTTAAAGACTTTATCACCGGGTTGGATGAGCTCTAGCGTGTGCTCGACGTGAGGACCGCCACAGATTTCAAAGCTAAACGGTGTGTCTTCGTTATCGGCGATCATCTTATAGACCTTCACCGTTTCGCCGTAGCGATCACCGAATTGACCGAGTGCACCCATTTCTTCGCGCGCAACAGTCGTTGGGTATTCAGCATAGCTAACCTTTAGGTCTTTATTGATCTCACGGTTCACAATGTCTTCAACTTCCTTGATTTGTTCCGGGGTTACTTTTTCAGGGTGTGAAAAGTCGAAACGAAGGCGTTCTTCGGTAATGTTTGAACCGTGTTGCACAACGTGATCACCAAGGACTTGGCGAAGTGCTGCATACATCAGGTGTGTTGCAGTATGGTACTGCTTGTGGATTTCAGTCTGTCCACCAAGGCCACCCTTGAACGTCCCCTTTGCAGCAGTCTGTGAACGTTCACGTTGTTCTTGCATCTTGGCGTTAAATTCTTCGCGCCATGTTTCAGACAGCGGAATATCCTGCTTGAAAGCTTCTTCGGTTGAAAGCTCAACTGGGAATCCATAAGTATCATACAGAGTGAAGAGCTCTGCGCCAGTAATGCCGTCGGCCTTGCGCTTCGTAAGTTCGTTAATTCCCTTGCGGAGTGTCTGGCGGAAGACTTTTTCTTCTTTTACAAGGGTAGCGATAATTTCATCACGCTTCTCAGCAACTTCTGGGTAGTCGTCGACGTACATGTCAGCAATGACAGGAACAACGCCCTCGAGGAAGTTTTGTTCAATCCCAAGATCGAAAGCAAAACGAACCGCACGACGAATGAGGCGACGCATAACGTAGCCTTGTTCTTTGTTCGATGGCTTGACGTCATCAACCGCCAAGAAAGTCGCTGCGCGAAGGTGATCGGCGATCACACGCATACTCGCAGTGTTTGCTTCGTACGTTTCGCCTGATAATTTCTGTAGCTGCTCAATGATTGGCCATAGCAAACTAATCTTGAACACATCAGGGCTATCGATCTGTGCCGCAGCAATACGCTCAAGGCCACCACCAAAGTCGACGTTCATCTTTTCGAGTGGTTCAAACGAGCCATCTTCAAGACGTCGGTACTGCATGAAGACTTGGTTACCGATTTCCATAAACTGACCGCTGTCGCTCGCTGGGTGCGCCAAACCGTAGCCTTCGGCGTGATTTTGAGGACCAAAGTCGTAGAAGACTTCGCTGTCGGGACCACATGGGTCACCGATCGGAGTCTTGTCGAGGCCGCCACCTCGTGACCACCAGTTTTCGCCATCATCATAGAAGAAAATGCGTTCACCGGGTTTGATGCCGCGTGCGTCACCGTCAGCTTGTGAACCAACTTCAACAATCTTCGCTTCGATACCACGTTCTTCGAAGATTTTTTGCCAAATATTTGCTGCTTCGTCATCACGAGGAATACCATGTTTTTCGTCACCGATAAATGCCGTGACATAAATCTTTAGTGGATCCAGCCCAACGACGTCGACGAGGAATTCAAAGAACCAGCGAATTTGCTGCTCTTTAAAGTAATCACCAAGACTCCAGTTTCCGAGCATCTCAAAGAAAGTCGTGTGACGGTTATCACCCACGTCTTCGATATCTTGCGCACGAAGGCTAGTTTGACTGTCGGTCAGACGTACACCGGCTTGGTGTGGTTCACCAAGAAGATACGGCAAAAGTGGTTGCATACCGCTACCCGTGAATAATGTTGTGGGGTCGTTGTACGGGACTAGTTTGGCACGCGGGATAATCGCGTGGCCACGTTCTTTAAAGAACTCGAGGTACGAGTTGCGGATATCTTGTGCATTCATTACTGCTAATTATACCAGCTTATCTGTGGTCGTCGAGCATTAACAGGTCGGAATGGTCGAACTCCACCATGTCGTATCTACGTTCTCACCCGTTTTACACTCAGTTTTCGATTCGTACTTTACCTTTAGCCCATAGCCGTCATAGCTCGTGTCGCTGCGTACATAGCTGTAATCATCGACAGAATCCGTCACAAAGCGCGGATCATGAGGGATTGTTTTGATATACGGTTGCAGTTCGGCTGCAAGTGACGAAATAGGACACACGACATCATCGTCCGAACAGGCCGGTGGGTACATACTTTTATCTGCATGGTATTTTTCGAGGGCAATTTTAACCTGAGTTATATCACTCTCTCGTTCAGAGTCACGCGCACGCTGCTGAATGTTTGTGTACGAAGCAATTGTAATAGCCATTAGAATACCGATGACGACGATCGCCACCAACAATTCGATAATTGTAAAACCTTTTTTCAGCGCCCACACTTTTTGCATATGTACTAGTTATAACGTACCAAGACGCTCGTGGCAATTGTGGACAAAAAAACGCCTCAAGAGTGAGGCGTTTTGATATGAACCGGCATTACGTATTATGTAATTTCTCTTGAGCTTCATCGCTCTTTTCTTCAAAGTCATCCTTTGCCTCATCGGCCTTTTCTTGGATATTATCCTTTGCATCTTCAGCGACTTCCTGCACCTTGTCGGCTGCATCAGCTGCTTTATCTTTTACATCGTCCGCTACGTCTTCAGCTTTTGCTTTCGCATCGTCTAATAGTCCCATAGAGTCTCCTTTGTTAAGATTTGTGTACTCTTATCAGTATACAAGTTGTAGCTGAGGCGCAGCTGATCTTACGCAACGATACCACCACCAAGACAGGAGGTGCCATCATAAATAACAACTGATTGCCCCGGGGCAACGGCGCGTTCCGCGTCAGTCAATGCAAGCGTGACACCGTCATTCTCAAACGTTAGCTGCGCCTTGGCAAGCTTTGCGCGGTGACGAACACGAATCGTATACTCACCTTCTGTTGGTGCGCCGTTGATCCAATGTGCATTTACTAAATTAAGGACGGGCTTCCAAAGCGTATCGTCGTTAAGGTCAGTTGTGACATAGACTTCGTTTTTATCCATGTCTTTACCAACAACGTAGTACGGCAAGCCACCGCCTAGGTCTAGCCCGTGACGCTGTCCGATGGTGTAAAAAATAGCGCCATCATGTTGACCAAGCACCTTGCCTGATTTCTTATCGATGATTGAACCAGCTTCCTGTTGAACATACTGTGATAAGAATTCACGAATACCAATTTGACCAACAAAACAAATGCCCTGGCTGTCTTTCTTTGCAGCTGTGTATAGTCCGCGCTCCTGCGCCATTTCTCGGACAGTCGGCTTTGTGTATTCACCCAGCGGGAAAAGTGTCTTTTTCAAAGCTTCACCTGTAACGCGGTACAAGAAATACGTCTGATCTTTATTCGTATCAACCGCTTGCTTCAGCACTCCATCTTCAACACGGGCATAGTGTCCGGTCGCAATCATGTCGGCACCATCTTCCAATGAAGTTTCTAGGAATAATTTAAATTTCACTTCCTGGTTACACATAATATCAGGATTAGGTGTGCGCCCCAGTTTGTACTCTTCGATCATGTAATCGACAACTTTGTGTTTGTATTCATTCTCGAAATCGAACACTTTAAAATCGATGCCCAGCTGCACGGCAACGCGTTTTGCATCAGCAAGGTCGTCAGCCCACGGACAAATCATCCCAGGTAGATCCTGTGTCCAATTCTTCATGTATACACCGGTGACATCATAGCCCTGCTCTTTTAAAAGCGCTGCGGTCAGACTCGAGTCAACACCGCCGCTCATACCTACATATACTTTTGTCATTTCGTTGCTCCTTGTGCATAGAATGCGATCACTTTGGCGATTTCACCACCAGCGAGCCACCATCCACGAGGTGTCAGCCACCAGAAGAATGACCAGTCTTTATCGTTGGTAAGTGGGTGGTTTAATACTGTTACGACTTCGTTAGATTTCTTAAATTCCAAAGCCGATCGACGCTGGTGATAGCCGGATGTTACCAATATCACATCGTCAAAATCGTTTTCTGTAAATATCGTGCGTGTGTTCACGGCGTTCTCTTCAGTTGTTGCAGAGTCTTCTTCAATAAAAATTGCAGCGTCTGCAATCCCTGCGTTTAAGGCGCGCGCTTTCATTGCAGCGGCATTGCTTGGACCGGTTTTATCCTGTGCCGCACCCGAGAAGACAATGACGTCCGCCCAACCATTTTTAATAAGCTTAATACCTTCGTCAGTACGAGCATTCGTGTCACCACCGCTCACAACAACGACAGCGTCGGCTTTTTCGCATTGTCCTGAACCGGCAATCGGAATCTCATTACAGCCAATAAAATCATTTGGTTGCAAATAAAAACTAATACCCGTAACCAGTAAAGCGAATGCCAGAACAGCACCGATCAACCACTTCATTACCGGGCTACCCGGTCGTATTCACGCTGTATCTCTTCGATAATTCGTTGCGCAGCTTCGTTGATCGTATCATCGGTCGAAAGGTGACCAAGTGTCATACGTAGGCTCCCATCGGCGACTTCAGGTGCAAGACCAATTGCAGTCAGTACATGTGAACGGGTCCCCTTGTTCGCAGCACAAGCGCTCCCAGTCGCAACCAAGACGTTGCGAGCTTCAAGTGCAAATAACACCCGCTCGGCATCGAGGTGTGGGAATGACATATGGAGGTGCCCAGCCAGGCGGTGCTTGTGATGCCCGGATACAACAGCTCCAGGAAATGCAGTATGTAGTTTCTTTTCCAAAAGATCACGCAGTTTCGCAAGACGATCAGACTCGTACTTTCGGTGTTCGGTTGCCAGCTCGAGCGCCTTCGCGAAGCCGATTGCACCGGCGACATTTTCAGTACCACTGCGAATACCACGTTCTTGTCCACCACCACGAATGATTGGTGATAACTCAACATGTGAAGCTGACCATAAAAGCCCTACTTGCTTTGGACCATAAATTTTTGCAGCGTTCAATGTCAGAAGATCGACACCCAAGCGAGCTGCATTCACATCCAGTTGGCCTACGCCCTGTGATGCATCGCTATGTAGATAGATAGGTGTGTGATCACCATGCGCCAGTCGAGCTTCGCGTTCCTTGCGTACGATTTCACCAATATCACGGAGTGGCTGAATAGTCCCCAGCTCGTTGTTAGCAAGTGCAATACTGACAAGGCGCGTGTCGGGTTTGATCGCTGCTTTAATGCTGGCGGGCGTGACCATGCCTCGTTCATCTGCAGCAACAAGCGTGTGATCTAGTTGCTTGGCAGCTTCCAGTACAGCGTGATGTTCGATGTTTGCAGTGACAACATGCCCACCGATGCTTTTAAAAGCGAGGTTTACAGATTCGGTTGCACCGGCTGTGATAATAATTTCGTCACCTTTACCACCAATAGCACGTGCCAATGTAGATTTAGCAGCTTCGTAGTCGCGACGAACTTCAATTGCGGGTGAGTACGGTGCAGAAGGATTATAGAAGAGGTCAGTGAAATATGGTTGCATCGCTGCAATTACTTTTGGATCCATCGGCGTTGCAGCCGCATGGTCAAGATAGATCATAGAGTCACTCACTGTCTTATTATACCAGTTAGGCCGCTTTGGCGCCGTCTGTTCGTGGAGCATACAGCTCTTTATATACACGATCGTGGTACAGCTGAATTATTTTGCGTAGGTTTTGAATCTCACCTTCAGCGAATGCTACGGGTTTTCCGTCGACGAGCTTATGCGCCATACCATTCTGGAACTGATAGCGGGCAACCATTGGACCAACTGCATCGTGTGTTTCATAGAACCAGTCACCTTCGTGATACCAGAAACGTTGTTTCGTGACACCAGCGGGTTTTGGAAACAAGTCGCCACCGATAACACTTTCGGCTTCAACTAATTTAGCATGAAGACTTTGTGGTGTCGTCGATGCCGTAAACAGGCTCATAAATACCTCTGAACGCGGCGGACAGCGGCCCTCGCAAGATCAACTGCGGATACTTTTGGAAGATTTGCTTCGGTCGCATGAGCGCGGTACATATCAATTTTTTGTTCGATCACTTTTTCCACATCTTCGTATGGTGCCATCTCATTCATCTCTTGAACATCGCGCGCATCAAAAGAAGATTCAAGTTCTTGAATCAGTTCAGTGCTTGGCGCTTGTTCATTGATTGGAATTTGGAATTGTCCGTTGTCCATACTGTAATCTCTCGTTAGAGTAATTTCTTTGTGGTGTTGGTGTTAAGACTCGCGAATAACGTGTGAGCGTTTTCCGTCGTCGCTTTTGCAATTTCTTGTACCGGAATGCCTCGCCTTTCAGCGTGATATTCGGCAATATTCTTCACAAATGCTGGCTGGTTTACTTTACCACGAAACGGTGCTGGCGTCAAGAATGGTGCGTCCGTTTCAAAGAGTAAACGGTCAAGAGGGATGCTATTAAACATCGCTTTTTGTACGTCATCTTTTGTGAACGTACTAATACCGTTTACACCAATATATAGCCCCCTCGCTATTGCCTGCTCCAGATTCGCTTTTGAATCGGTAAAGCTATGTAATACACCACGGATTCCTTCGAAGCTATCAAAGATTGGCCAAAAGTCATCGAACGCTTCACGAACATGGAAAATAACCGGTAAATCATTATCAATCGCAACCTGTAGTTGGTCTTTCAAGGCTTGGATCTGTAACTCTTTTGGGCTGTTCGTGTAAAAGTAGTCGAGCCCAATCTCACCTACGGCGATAATCTTGTCCGATGTGCCAGCGAGCGTCGCAATCGCTGCGTAGCCATCTTTCGTGTCGTGTGGATGTACACCGATAGAAGCAAAGTTCGCAGCGTGTTTCTCGGCAAATGCAATCGCCTCACGCGAACTTGTCTCGCCCGTTCCAACACAAATATATTTCTCAACACCCACGTCTTGAGCCTGCGTAAACACGTCCTCAATCGGAAGAGGATAATCAGACTCATGAATATGACAGTGTGTATCGACGAACATTTAAGCCTTTGGTGCGTGTGGGTCAGCGGTGTGAATATAAATCTTTGGGAAAAGAACACCTTCAGGAAGTTTGACGACACCGCTTTCGAATATCTCAAGGATACGTGCTGAAGTTGCTGGTAAGAATGGTGCTAATAGATCTGCAATTTGAATCAGTGCCCCAGAACAGTGTCCCAAGATTTCGCCAAGATGTGGTTCTGCTTCAGGATCTTTACCGATTCCCTTCGCGACTTCCCATGGTTTCACGTTTTCGATGTATTGGTTGAGGCTTCGAACCATACTCCACACTTCGTCGATCGCCTTGTTGAATTCAAGTGATTCCATCGCGTTGTGGTAATTAGTCATATCATGTTCGGCTTGTTGTGCTTCACCAATAACACCAGCTTGGTACTTGTTAATCATGCTTGCAACACGCTGGATCAAGTTTCCAAGGTCGTTTCCAAGCTCATTGTTGTACGCGTTCTCTAATTTTTCCCATGTAAAGTCACCGTCATCCAGTGTTGGAATGTGGCGCGAGAAGAAGTAGCGGAATGCATCGAGTCCATAGTTATCGATAATCTCGTTTGGATCAATCACGTTCCCGACAGTCTTGCTGATTTTTGCACCACCAATGTTGACGAAGCCGTGTACTAGTAGACGTTTCGGAAGCTCAAGGCCAAGACCTAACAGCATCGCTGGCCAAATACCGGCGTGGAAACGAAGAATGTCTTTACCAATTACTTGGACGTCAGCAGGCCAATATTCTTGCCATTCGGCGCGGTCAGGATAACCAATTACTGTAATATAATTTGCGAGCGCATCAAGCCAGACATACATAATTTGCTCTGGGTCGCCCGGTACAGGAATCCCCCATGTCAGGCTTTTCTTTGGACGTGAGATGCTCACGTCAGAGACGCCATCCTTAATCAGTTCCAGGAATTCATTCTTGCGGAAGTCAGGCAAGATTTGCATCGTACCGTCGGTTAGTGCAGCTTTAATACGATCAGTAAAAGCACTCGTTTTAAAGAAGTAGTTTTCTTCACTTACCTGTTGGTACGGAGTTTGGTGATCAGGGCAGATGCCACCTGTCGCCTGGACTTCTTTGTCAGTAAAGAATGCTTCATGCCCAATACAGTACCAGCCTTGGTATGAGCCTTTGTAGATGTAGGGCTTTAGTGTTTCCCAAATGTATTGCACAGACGCAACGTGATGATCGTCAGTGGTGCGTACAAAGTCAGTATAGCTAGCACCCACTTTTTTCATAAGATTTTCAAAGTTACCGTACATCTTGTCAGTAAAAGCTTTTGGATCGATGCCTTCCTTGGCGGCCATTGCGGCGATCTTGTTGCCGTGTTCGTCGGTTCCAACCTGGAAGCGTACATCGTGACCGTTTTGTTTTTGGTAGCGTGCCCAAATGTCAGCCAATAGGTAGTCGAGTGCATTTCCGATGTGCGGAGTCCCATTCACATAAGGAATAGCGGTTGCGATGTATAGTTTCTTTTCCATAATTACACTTATTGTAACAGATATGAACTAAGGGGTGTAGGTTGCTTGATACACGTAGCCCGCAGCAACATTATCCAGGATAAATCCCTTTAGTCCGTTCGTGGCAATCACCGGATCAGCCCATTGCTTTTTACCTGGTGAAATTTGCGGCACCCAGTCAGCTCCGTCGTTCGTCGAAAGATAGATATAGTCTCCTTCCGCTGCCGCGAGATAGGTTGCACCATCGGGTGAAATCGTCGTGCGCCATGCTTTTCGATCTGCATTCGATCGTTCGATCCATGAAACACCAGAATCAGAAGAGGTGTAAATGTAGCCGTTATTTTCAGAAGTAATGAGCTTCGTACCAGATGAGGACATTGCAATCCTGCCCCAGTCTTTCTTTCCTAGGAATGTCCTGGCAGTAAAGTTAGCCGCAGAATCAGATGACATATACAAATAATCTCCGCTAATCGTTACTGCGACTGACGTCCCAGTACTATTCGTTGCCAGTCCGCTCACCGTTTCAACCTCAGCGAATTCTTTCTTAAGTGTCCATGTTACACCGTAATCGATTGAGGCAAACAAGTGCGATACGGTATAGCCATCACTTTCATGCGCAGAGGATAACGAATATACTTTCGAGCCATCAGCTGATGCAGCCAAATGTCGATACCACGTTGACGTCACATATCGTTGCGTCCATGTTACTCCTGAATCAGTCGAGGTGAACATAGAAGAATTACCACCGCTCTCGGCGACCGCAACGAGTTTCGTCCCGTCAGTAGAAGAAGTGACATCTTTCCAGGCGAGCGAACCAGGGCCAGTTCGAGCAGTCCACGTTGTACCAGAGTTTGTCGTTGTATATATATAGCCAGAATCCGGAACTGCAACTGCCTTGACGCCATCTGTCGAAGTTGCCACGCCCACCCAACGTTTCGCTAATGATCCATTCGACGGGTTCAGTGCGATATTATCAGCAGACAGGCCACGCGCAGCCTTAGAAGCAATGAGGCGTGTGCAATCAGTGGCACTCGCGCCACGCGTAAGCGCAGTCGTTATATCTTTATTGGATGACTTTAGATTATATATACGGATACAGTAGCCTGCCGTGTCAGCAACAACGTCTATAACATTCCCGTTCGTTACAGAAAACTGAATATTCTGGTTTGTCACTCCACCGGCAGAATACCAATTAACCGTTGGGCCCATTACGCCACCATTATTTACGCTATACCGCGTGATTTCACCTTGCACATTATCAATATCAGATAGGAGGCTTTTATCTATCGCGTTTTTCTGCACACCGTTATATGCAATAACACTGACGCCAACAAGAATCCCGATCACAACAACGACAACAATCAGTTCAACAATCGTAAAGCCTGCTGATTTTGTTCGTTTTATCAAGTCGTGCATTATACCGTTATTTTAGCACGAGCGGTATCAGTCGACAATTTTCGTCAGTGCGCTCCACTGCTCAATCGAAAGTGCTTCCGCGCGCACATCAGGGCTAATTCCTGCTTGATTCAACAGTAGTTCTGTATCTGGCTTCGAAAGACCAAGGCCGGCTGACATGCTACTGCGCAGCTTTTTACGCTTTGATGAAAAACCAGCTTTTACAATCCGAAAGAACTTCTTTTCATCCTCGGGTTTTACGAGTGGCTGCGGGCGCGTTGTAACGACCACGACCTGGCTATCAACCTTTGGTGGTGGTGTGAAGAAATGAGCAGGCACAAGTTGATCGAGCGCTACTTCACCATAGATCTGTGCACTGACGGCAAGGATACTCATATTGCCTGGACCTGCAGCAAGTCGTTCTGCTACTTCTTTTTGAATCAGCAACACGATGCGCTTTGGTTTATTGGCGTCAGTTAATAACTTCTGAATAATTTTAGACGTAATGTAATACGGTACATTCGCGACCACAATATAATCTTTCGGAAGCACAGACAGGTCATAGGTCAAAATATCTTCGTGAACAACTTGCAGTGTCTTACCGGGAAATTGGCCTGGAAGTTTTGCAGCGAGCTCTCCATCAAGTTCGACGGCAACCACTTTTTCGGCCCGACGCAATAATTCACTCGTCAGCGTCCCAAGCCCAGGACCGATCTCAAGCACCGTGTCAAACGGCGTAATCTGAGCAGCCTCTGCAATACCCGATAATACAAATCGGTCCTTCAGCCAGTGTTGTCCAAGTGATTTTTTAGGACCAGCCATTAGTACCACTTCTTTGCGAGCCAGAAGTTGTAGGCACCCTGCCAGCCGCCATAGCGACCATTTACATAGCCGTTCATCCAGTTCAATGAATCAATTGGGTCAAGTGGGTTCCCTGGCACTTTGCTACATGGCAGTGCCTGTGCAAGTCCACAAGCGCCCGATGATTTATTCATCGCGTTAGGATTCCAGCCACTTTCTTTTGTCACCATAAAGTCTGCATATCCCCAGCTTTCCGCCGGAATATTAGAAGCAGCTAGCCACTCTGTTTTAGTGCCACCACCCGTGTATGGCAAGAAGGCTGGTTTTGAGCCGATAACTTCAACTTGCTTAGTTGATTCTGATGTCACAAGACTCGCAATTTCAGTACGTTTTACTTCAACACCATCCTGAATTTCAATTTCGTATGTCACATTCTTCTTACCGTCGACGCCGGCTGTCTGCACCGCTTTGTAGCCTACGGCACGGTCAGCATCGCGAATTTGTTCAGTCTCAAAGGCAACTGGTTCTTCAACGGTGACCGTTTGTTTGCCTTCACGCCAAACACGAACTTCTGTCTCAGCATTCAGAGGATCCGTCACTGCAGGTGAAACGCGGTCATTTTCGCCGAGTTTTACCCCTTTTTCTTTCAACATGTCGCCGACTGTTGCTGCCTGCGTACGTGCATCGGCCTTTTTGCCATATAGGGTAAAGCTAAAGACGGTTGCGCGATCAATCACAAGCTCAAGGCCAGCACCGTCCGACACGAAGTTCTTTGAGCGATTAAGGATTGTTGCATCCTCAGGGTATAGCGATATACCGGCGTCTTTCACGATCTGTTCCGCCGTTTGATACGCGGTGATAATTTTTTGACGAGTTGGCCCATCAACTACAGTGACAGGACGTGCCCGGTAGATGTTGATTTGGTATTCACTGGCGATGAGCTTTTGTGTCAGCGCAGGTTCAACGGCATCGCGACTATCAAGCGTAATATCTGCGTCCTTCACTGCATCGGCGATAGTATCGGCGTTACTAAGAAATACTTTTTCGATACCACGATCGTGAATAGTGATTAGTCTTCCACCCTCACCGCTCACTGCGCTTGCATTGCCACGAACAACAGTGAAAATAACACCAACTAAAAGAAGAGCGAAAGCAATGCTGACGCTCCAAAGCACGGTGGACGTGACGGTCTTAGGAAAAAATTTAATCATGAATAACTGTTCACACCCCTATTCGTGTGTAAGATTCATTATACCAAACAAAGTCTTGATTAAACATTAACTTGTTTATAGTTTCTCGAGGTGAGCGTACTCAGCATTTAGCTTTTTGGTTTGTCCGTTACTGAACTGAATCGTCACCGCCATACCGTCAACATCAATTACCTCGCCGACGCCAAAAGCAGCCGATCGAACTCCATCACCAACTTCCAGGCCAAGCTCGTCACTATAGAACGGTTCAGCATCCTGTGTGCCCATAATATTCGGTGTTGGCGAAGTCAGGGCGACTTGGTCACCCATATCGGTGATAAAGCGTGACATCGGATTATAGCCGCGTTGTCCGTACTGCAAGCGACTGTATGCGTAGCTAAGGTGCAGCTCTTCGCGAGCACGAGTCATTCCAACGTACGCAAGGCGGCGCTCCTCTTCCAGCTCGGCCGGGCTGGCATCGAAAACACGGGCATGCGGAATAATACCCTCTTCCATACCAATAATGAAAACGACAGGAAATTCCAATCCCTTTGCCGCATGCAGCGTCATAAGCGTCACTTTTTCTCCATCAGCGGAATTATCGGCACTCGACATTAACGCAACTTCTTCAAGGAAATCTGATAAAGAACTAAACGTCTGTGCATCAGACAGCAACGATCCAATGTTGGCTTCCCGGTCTTCAGCCTGGGGTGATCCGTCCAGAATATAATTACGGTAGCCAGTCGCAGAGAGAATTGATTCAATAAGCTCTACTGGTGAGGCTGTTTCTACTTTTGGCTGCAGGTTTTTCAGCGCACGACCCAGTGAACCTAGTCCAAGCTTTGCCTTACCGGTAATAACATTCGTTTCTTCAATATGACCAAGCGCAGTCACAATATCAAAACCGTGCTCAGACTGCCAATTGAGGAATTTCTCAAGACTCGTTGCACCGACGCCGCGACCAGGAACATTCGCGATACGCGTAAAGCTCATGCGGTCATTCGGTTGATACAACAGACGCAAATACGCGATAACATCCTTAATTTCTTTACGGTCATAGAAGCGAACACCACCGACTAATTGATACGGGACGCGAAGCTGCAAGAAAGCACGCTCAAGCGTGTAGCTTTGGGCATTCGTACGATACAATACCGCGAAATCACTAAAGGTGCGGGCTTTCATTTGCACATGTGTCGCGATGCGCTCGCCGACCAAGCGTGCTTCTTCGGCTTCGTCATACACACCATGAACCTGAACCGGTGATCCTGGGCCTTCGGCAGTCCACAACTCTTTGTCGGTACGCTGGGTATTTTTCGCAATTACATTGCCAGCAGCTTCAAGAATGTTACCGGTGCTGCGGTAATTTTGTTCAAGTTTCACGACAGTCGCACCAGGGAAATCACGTTCAAAGTTGAGAATATTCGTAAAGTCAGCCCCACGCCAGCTATAAATAGACTGCCAGTCATCACCGACGACACAGATGTTCTTGTCGTCATTGATCAATAATTTCACCATGTGATACTGCGCTGCGTTTGTGTCTTGATACTCGTCAATCAAGATATGCTTAAAATTAGCCCGCCATTTGTCACGCACTTCAGCAGAATCACGCAGTAAACGGACACCATCAAGCAGCAGGTCGTCAAAGTCGAGCGCACCAGCTGTTTGACGCATCTTTTCGTAACGATGGAAAATCTTCGCCACGTTCTTCTGGTACGGATAGTTTGCGGCCGCTTCAAATTCGTCGGGAGTTTGCATCTGGTTTTTAGCATTGGAAATAATACTGCTGATCTGTGAAGCTTTCATTTCACGATCTGTCAGCGCCAGTTGTTTCATTGCTTGTTTGATCATCGACTGACGATCGTCTTCGTCGTAGATCACGAAGTTGCGACTAATGCCGATCGCCTGGCCATCAATACGAAGCAAGCGTACACAAATACCATGGAATGTTCCCATCCAAGGCATGAAGTCGCGTCGACTACTATCTTGACCAAGTAGTTTCCCTAGGCGCTCACGCATTTCGCGAGCTGCTTTATTCGTAAAAGTTACTGCCAGAATTTGGTTTGGCCAAATACCTTCATTCGCGATAAGATGCGCGATGCGATGCGTCAGTGTTTTCGTTTTACCACTTCCAGCACCTGCCAAAATAAGGAGTGGACCCTTTGCAACTTCGACCGCCGTGGCTTGTGCCTCGTTTAACCCTTCAAGTAAATTCATTAGTCTTATTATAGCCTTTTTACTAGCCTTTATGAAGACGAACCCTCTGTAATTACACTACTTTTTAAAGAAGTGGGAGTACGAAGAAATAGACAGCTGCGCCAATACCACCGCCAACGAGCAGTAATGCTGCAATCCATACAAAGATCAAACCCTTGTGTTGCTTTGGTGGTTGATGCACAAGTGCTTGGTGGTAGGCATCTGTATCGTAAATCGCACCAGATTCTTGTGTATCAGCGCTTTGTTGCTCTTTGTACTGCTGGGTGATAGAAGTTGGACCAGCGAGCATCTCGGGTGTTGCAACTGCTTCTTTGAAATGAGATGTTTCAGTGTGCGCTTCAAGCAGTAATTCTTCTTCAGGTTCTTCACTCACAGCTTCTTCCACTGGAGCTTCAATAGCAGGAGTCTCGATGACCGCTGCTTCCGCCGGGACGTCCACAGTTGGATCTGATGGATACGCAGGTGCAACATCGTCCAATGTCTCTAGTAGTGGTGTATCAAATTCTTGTGAAGAGAATGCACCAAGTGGACGCTTCTCTACTTTTGCATCATTCAAGAACGGTGACTCAAGCGGCGTATCAAGCACTTCTTCAAGCTCTAGTGGAGTTGTGACCAGTTCGGGAGCTGGTTCTGGAGTTGGTGCAGCAACCGGTTCAGGCGCTGGTGCTGGTGGAGGAGGAGTTTCAACGATAGGTGTGAAAACAGGTGCCGGTGCAATCACAGGCTCAGGCGCAGAGATAGGTTCTGGTATTGACTCAACTTCGATTGGCGAAGGCTGCGCCGTACCAATCGGTTCAGGCCAGTGAAACGCAGAGCTTGCGATTGCTGCAGGGGCAGGACGAGTCGATACAGGGACGGCTTCGACAACTGGTGCAACTTCTTCGCGGTGAAGGCTTGGTGCAGAAGGCGCAGCGGGACGCATATCAGATGATGGATGTACGACGTCCATAAAACGACCAGAAGATCGGCGAGCCGCAAGTGAAACCGCCGGTGCCGTAATTGGTTCTGGTGTCGAGACAAGCGTAGGCACAGTTGTCGCCGCAGCAGCAACAGTACTCGTTTCAGTATCAGTATTTGTGACGGAACTTACTGCTCGGTCAATTTCGTCAAAGTCTATATCTTGCATGCTTTACTCCTCTCTTATTTCTTACTTACGTATGCTTTTTCAATAATTGCGCTGAATGCTTGTTCGTCGAGGCTTGCACCACCGATGAGCAGTCCGTCCACATCATCAAGTGCGAGATATCCTCCAGCACTATCTGCTGTCACACTCCCTCCGTAGAGAACTCGAATGTTTTCAGCCGCTTTCGAGCCGTACAAATGTTTAATCTGACCACGAATAATACGTATAGCAGATTGGACGTCGCCAGGTAATGCGTTCTTACCTGTTCCAATCGCCCAGATAGGCTCATAGGCAATCACAACGTGCTCAAGTTCTTCACTAGTGATATTTGCGAGGCCGCCGATCAACTGATCATGGAGAACGTCTTTAGTTTCATCTGATGTTTTCTCGCCGGCTGTTTCGCCGATACAAAGAATTGGAACGATACCGTTGCGGACCGCAGCCTGGACTTTAGCGCGTGTGTCTTTATCTGATTCGTTAAAGACGTTGCGGCGTTCAGAGTGTCCAACTAATGCGTACTGCACGATCCCACGAAGTTGTGAGGCAGATACTTCACCAGTGTATGCACCGTGGTCGCGCCAGTAAAAGTTTTGGGCAGCAAGCTTGATTTGCTTTAGGTTCACCTGCAGACTGAGTGTTTGCAGTGCAAGCATTGTAGGGGCAATCACGACGTCGACGTTACGGTGTACTTTTACAACCTTATCTAATTTATGTAGAAATAAACTAGCCTCGTGGACCCCGAGGTTCATCTTCCAGTTGCCGACAATGAGCGCTTTATCGCGTGCCATAATGTTATCCGTTACCGCTTATGCTAATTACGGTTAAGTTTATCCTATTTGCGAGCATCTAGCAAACTCTCTATCCCTGGTAATTTGTCGCCAGCCATCAGCTCAAGACTTGCGCCACCACCCGTCGAGACGTGTGTAAAGCTTTCACCACCTGCGCTATCCCATTTCAAGACGAAATCAGCCGTATCACCACCACCGATAATCGAGGTTGTGTCGGGTTGGGTTGCGAGAGAAAGTGCTAAACGAGCAGAACCATGCGCAAATGCAGGGAATTCCGCGTAGCCAAGTGTTCCGTTCCAGACAACTGTCTTTGCATCCGCGACTTCGCGTACAATACGCTCAATCGAAGCATCACCAACATCAAGAGCAATATCATCTGCACCAATATGATCAAGTGCGACATTCTTGCGTGGTACGTCGGCTGAAAGTTCAGTTGCAACAGCGACATCGGAAGGCAAGATAATAAAATCATCAACTGCGTCACCCACTTTTTTCTGTGCAGCTTTATAAATTCGATCAAGTGTTACGTTCTGATCGCTTTCAAGCTTGCTCTTCCCCATTGATGCGCCTTTGTAGGCCAGGAACGTATTCGCCATTGCACCACCAATAATAATTTTGTCAGCAACTTCTACGAAGCGTTCGATAACAGCAATTTTGTCGCTAATTTTTGCACCACCCATCACAGCAACAAGTGGGCGTTCAGGCTTTTGCATTGCACCTGTAATGGTCGTATATTCACGCTCAAGCAGTAGACCCGAGACACTTGGAATTGTCATTGTAATAGCGTGTGTACTTGCGTGCGCACGGTGCACAACACCAAATCCATCTTGGACAAAGTACCGAGCGCCGGTTGATTTCGCGATATTCTTTGCGAATGCTTCGTCGTCAGCCTCTTCTTCTTTATAGTAGCGGAGGTTTTCAAGCAGGATAATAGAGTGTGCTGGGGCTTTTTTAATAGCCTGTGTCACCTTGTCGCCAATGACGTCATCAACAAAAACAACCTTGTGATCAAGTAGCTCGGCGAGACGCGTCGCTACTTGTTCGAGGCTGAGTTTTGGATCACGTCCTTCTGGACGACCCATGTGGCTCATAATAACAACTTTACAGTTGTGATCATGCAGATATTGAAGGGTTGGGAGGCTTGCTTTAATACGGAGGTCATCACTGATCTCGCCTTTACTGTTCAAAGGTACATTGTAGTCAGCTCGTACCAGCACCACTTGATTATCAAGTGGCACGTCACGAATTGTCAGTTTAAAGAAGCCCATCCAAATTTTCCCACCGTTTACGCTAATGCTTGTTGTTGAATCTATTCTAGCACGCGGACTTTGATTGTGTCAGTAGTTCCGACAATTCCAGGTTGTTGTCCGCTCACGATAATCACCGTTGCTTTTTCGTCTCCAAAAAGGCCTTCAGCCTTAAGCTGTTTCGCGAGGTCAAACCCTGCTTCGTCAGCGTCATCACGAACGTAGCTACGGTTTGCGTAGCTCAGGCCAAGTTGCTGCGCAGCACGCATTTCACTTGTTACGCTAATGATAGGAAGGTTTGGTCGGTGTGCGGCGATGTTCGCTGCAGTCGCACCAGATTTTGTTTCAGCGATAATCGCGTCAACATTCAATTGTTCAGCAAGGCTGACAGCTGCAGCACTAATAGCATCAAGCTTGATGTTCTTGGCGATCGCGTAGTCGTGAATTTGTGCAACAGGGGCGTTTTCCTGTGTATACAGAATTACCTTCTTCATTGCAGCAACAGTTTCCAGAGGATATTTACCGTTTGCAGTCTCGTCTGACAACATAACTGTATCAGCACCTTGGATAACTGCGTTTGCAACGTCACTTACTTCAGCACGTGAAGGTTCAGGACTATCAACCATGCTTGCCATCATTTGTGTTGCAACGATGCTTAATTTACCGTGTTTGCGGCAAAGTGCAATCAGGCGACGCTGTACGATAGGTACAACTTCAGCACCAGCTTCAACCGCGAGGTCTCCACGGGCAACCATGATACCGTCAGATGCCATAACGATTTGTTCCATAACGTCATCTTTAATCGCTGCTTTTGTTTCAATCTTGGCAATAATTTGCGCTTGAGATCCACCAGCAACCAAGATTTGGCGAAGGTTATTAATATCATCAACACTTTGTACGAAGCTTAATGCAACGAAGTCGATATCTTTTGTCAGACCGTATTCGATGTCTTTGTGGTCTTTTGGAGTCAAAATGTCACCACCAAAGTCGGTGTCGGGAAGGTTAATTCCCTTCTTGCTCATCAAAGTTCCGTCATTTTCGATACGAACCTTAATTGCGGTCGCAGAAGTAATTTCAAGTACGGTTGTGCGAACCTTACCATCGAAAATGTAAATTGGTTCACCAACTTTGACTTTTTCAGCCAAGTTATATTGGATTGGAAGCACATTACCGTTGTGTTCAGCGGCGTTATCAAGAATGATCTCATCGCCCTTTTTCACGTCCATGTTTTCGTTCAACATACCTAGGCGGATCTTTGGACCTTGCAGGTCTTGTAGGATCGCTACAGGTTTGCCGTTTTTCTTGCTCGCTTCGCGAATCCAGTTAATTTGATCGTCACGCTCTGCGTAGTCACCGTGACTAAAGTTCAATCGGAATCCGTTTGTTCCCGCAGTGATCAGTTCGCTGATCATTTCTGGGGTACTCGTAATAGGACCGAGGGTTGCTAAAATTTTTGTTCGTTTAAATATAATTGCCATAACTTGTGTATTTTACTCTTTTTAAGGGGTTTTTGGAAGAGGTAGTAGGGAAAAACGTCCATAGTGAATATCTCACGGAGAATATCTTCGATATACCATCGTCGCGTTCAGATGAGTAAGCTCCTCTGTCCTGCTCCTCGGTATCGATCTCCTTCGGAGTTCGGTTTTCTACGAAAACCATCCAAAGAAATACACCCATCACAAGGATGGGTGTATTTCTTTGGTGATCTCACGGAGAATCGAACTCCGATTGCCAGGATGAAAACCTGGTGTCCTAACCGTTAGACGATGAGACCACGAAGGTGACCGCGTCGATATATTTATATCAGACTGGAGAATTGTATCAAAAAAAGCCCACTTTGACTAGGGGCTTACAGATACAAAGTTGTGTTGCCACCAGGGAGGGAGCGCGAAGCTCCCTTCCCTGGTGGTTTTCTCGAGTCAGAACTGATCAGCTCCTAACTCAAGTTGTTCGTGACCAGCGGGGACGCCAGTCTCGTCTTTCACGGTTGTCTCGATCCTGCCTGGTGTTCTGGCAAATCTTGACGGCGCGTTGCGGCGCCATCGTAGCCGTCAAAGGCCGCAGTTCGAACAGGTCGAGGTCGCTTTCCATGCGGAAGTACCTCAACACATCCTCTGCGTGAAAGCAGATCGCCGAATCCTGACAGATCTCCTCGATGGTTGCCTTCGTGGGGTGACCTTCGAGTGTACTGACGCATCTTTCGATGGCTTCCCTCACGTGCGAAGGGAGTGTGTCAGCAAGATCGACGATCGGAAGCGGTCGGGTGACCGTTAGAACGGCGCTCATGCGACTGCTCGCATGCTCGTGTTGAGCGCCGGGGATCCCGAGGTTGTCACGCGGTTGAGGGTGTCCTCGTACGCGTGGGTCTCCTGATACCCGGTTACAGCGTCTCCTTCCATGATCTCGTGCAGCTTGCCATCCTCCAAGAACTTATGGAGGGATGTGTTCAGCCTGCTCGTCCGCCCTCTATCCGAACACCCCGCCAATTCCTTGGCCAGGTCCTGGATGCTGGTGGCGCGGTAAACCTTGCCACTCTTGAGGACGCCGTTTGCAATCTGTTCTGCAGTTTTTCTCATGATCTTCAACTCTCATTGAATCGTACTATTTTCATAACAGCTAATCATCCGAAAATCAGCTCTGTCACATTTATGGTCGACCCAGCGACTAGTACTTAGCACGAGACTATACGCTGCTTGACAACCGGTGTCAAACATTATCGTATTTAGTGTCAACGCCCCCGTTAATACACTATATATAGTGGTTCTACTTCAAAAAGTTTGTGCTTTTATTATTTATATTGCATAAGGTATTGACAATTAACCATTAATATGATAGTATTTAAAGATCATTCACCCCTGGAGTGTGAGGCTTTGAGGGCGAGGTGAGGACATTAACATCACGGTTAACTATCCGTTTGCATAATGACCACATATACCCTGCAAACTAGATAGTCATGGGTCTTTAAGGCTATTCGAGGCATCCGTCTCATAGCTCAAACCCAACCCCATCAATTACTTACACTAGATTCGATTTTCACTCCTTTCTTTTGCACGTGGCACGAGCACTGGTATATCACCAGTTTTTTTGCCACGTGCAATATATCCCTACCCGGGGACGTGGGCCAATCCGAAACCTTTTCGGAACAACCAACAATCCCCGGACGGGGAGGAGAAGAGAAAATCATGAGAATCAAAAAGAAAGCCGGAACGGTTGCGGCGTTTATCGTCGCACTCGGATTGGTTGTTGGTGTCTCGACATCAGCATCCGCTTCCGAGCCCATCGTCACTGTCGAGCACGCGAAGGTCACTTCGTCATCGCTCGACAGCAGCAAGGTCACCGCGACTTCGAAGACTCAGGTCGGCAGCAAAACCGTCCTCTACGAAGGCGACTCGGTCAAGGCCGCGAAAGCAGCTAAGACCAAGGTTCCCTCCGGTAAGCGCCCGGTCATCAAGACGAGCTCTTACACCAAGTCGCTCAAGAAGGCTCTCGACAAGAAGCTCAAGTCGGGCAAGATCACTTACTACGAACTCAAGTACGACGGTAAGAAGAAGGTCTGCTACAACGACTCGGGCTGGAAGAAGGGAAGCAACCAGACCGTCTGGATCAAGTACTACGACTGTGTTGACAAGAACCACAAGACCCTCCGGGTCTACAAGGGCGACATCAACGGCAAGTGCTGGAACCGACTGGAGCTGTTCCCGGTCAAGGCAGCCACGCTGAAGGCTTCGCAGGTCATCCTGCTGAAGTCGACGGTCAAGGCCTGGGCCAAGGTATCGGTCAAGGTATCGTCAACTGCGAAGGCATCCGCCGACGCCGAGTGCGAGATCCCTGGATCGAGCAAGGCCAAGGCTCACGCCGAAGCCTATGGTTCAGCCTCTGCAACCGCAACTGGCTACGCCTCAGCATCCACCCTCGTGAAGGCAATCGCCGACGCGAAGAAGAATGGTCAGAAGCTGGCAAAGATCGATGCAGATGCGAAAGCATCCGCATCGGCAGAGTCGACCGCAAGTTCGACTGCGAGTGCGGAAGTGACGTGCGAAAGCACAACGCAGCCGCCCACACCGCCCGTCGTCAGCCCGCCGACAATCGTTGATCTCACGCAGATCAACGACGTCGACATCACCAACACCACCCAGGTGTGCGCAACGGCCAACGTCCCCGAGTCCAACTCTGGAACGCTTACCTTCGCTGCACGCTTCGGCAGCTTCTCGACCACCAAGACGTTCAACGTCAGCGGACAGGTCGAAAAGTGCACCACCTACCAGGCACCCACTGAGGTTCCCTCGGGTGGTACCGACACCATCACGGTGACGGTGCGTGACAATGTCACTGGCAAGTCTGCCAGCGACACGACCACCTTCAAGATCGGCAACCCTGTCGTTCCCAAGGACTCAACTATCTAGTAAGGAGCAATTGATGGGTGCGGTGGCACACGATGTTTGAGTTTCGACTCGCATCGTGTGCCCCGCGCACATCCCATTAAAGACACGATGACTATCTAGTTTGCATATATTAACCCCCGATCACTCTATAAGGAGATATCACATGAAAAAATTAGCTATCTTTGCCGCATTAGTGGCACTAGTTGTTCCTAGTTTGTTTGCACCTTCTGCATTTGCAGAAAGCCCTGGCCAATTGGCTGGTGGTACAAACATCTACCAAGTTCGAAATGTCACAACAAACACTGAATACAGCCAAACTGCATCAGTAAAGTGTGGCGAAACAGTGAAATACAGCATCAAGCTTTCAAACACTGAATATGGATTGCTTTCAAACATCAACGCAAAGGCATCACTCACAAGTGGTACTGCGACTGTTTCTGCAACAAACTCTGAAAACGAAACCGTAACTACCTCTGGTAAAGTTACAGTGACACTTGAAAAAGGTTCACTTAACTACATCGCTGGTTCTACACAAGTTGTAGACGCTGATGGTAAAGCCACTGTCGTTTCTGACGGTATCACTTCAACAAGTGTGAACGTTGGTACCCTTAACGGTTCTACTCACAAGTACGTACAGTTCCAAGCAAAGCTTAGCTGTCCTACAGCTCCACCTGTTACTCCCCCAGTAACACCTCCAACAACTCCAGAAACACCTACAGAACTACCACAAACTGGTACGACTGAAAATGTTGCTGCTGTTCTAGGACTTGGTGCAATTGTTGCAGCGACAAGCTACTTCGTTGCAAGCCGACGTGCACTTAACCGTAACTAATGTCCCCTACTGTCTCATCCTCACATTCGTAAAGTGATACAGCAGTCAAAATAGCCCCTTTACAGGGGCTATTTTTATGTAGCAATATGGTTATGTTTATGGTCTGATATATTGACAATTAAGCATTAATGTGATAGTATGAATATATCATTCACAGGTATGGTGTGAGAACCTAACTGGGTGAGGAGGTCATTAACAAGTCAGATCATTACAGTGCATGTCCTGAATACGTTTTACGTGTTCATGCAGCACTGAAAGCTATAGATTGATAGTTCCTTTATTCGGGAGTCGCTTGTCAGCTCACCTGCAAAGGTAGGCCGACATGCGACCCCCGACCCCCAGGGACGCAAAACGCGGAAACGCATTCATTTACGCATCCGCGTAAACTTTCCAGGGGAGACCAAGGAGCTCATCATGACCGACACTACCACTACTGCAAAGCCGACACCACGTAACGCCGCCGCAGCCTCGAATCGTTCGAGTGCCGCAGCAGCGAACAACAAGGCGTCGTCCACGCAGACCAAGCCTGCCACCAAGAAAACCTCGCGTACGAAGAAGCCTGATCCCCAGGCGAAGCGTAACGAGGCGATCGAAGAGTCGGCACGGAACATCCGCTCGAACAACCTCGTCATCAAGCGTGCCCAGGACAGGATCAAAACTGCCCAGGAAGCACTTGAGAGCGATGTGGAGTTCTTGCGCACCGCCAAACCAGACCACCCGGTCCTGGCAACAGTCGAGTCGGTCCTCACTCCTGTTGTCGTTGTTGCCCCTACGGACATCAGCGACACCAACGAGATGTTGATCGCGAAACCGGTTCCACCCAAGACAAGCGTGCTCGCCAAGGTGGGTACGTTCGCTCTCGGCAAGGTCGGTTTAGTACCGGCTTCCACGGTTCCGATCCCCACTCCAGCCCTTGTGGCTGAAGCGGATCAGGTTCCTTCCGCCGACAAGGCATCCGGAGACACCGCAATGAATCACGAGCAGACGACTTCACCGTCGACTGCCGAACCGGTCAGGAACGTGCAGACGCTCAAGCGCCTGTACATCAGTACCTTCCTGGTACTGAACTTCCTGATCTTCATTCCGGTCGTCTTCTGGCTGTTCAACACCTTCGTGCCCGCGCTCGTCATGCTCGTGTTCGGTATCGCAGTGTTTTCAACCCTCGCATCGGTCGTCGCCGGCTACCTGTTGGCGACCAAGCCGTACGAGCCGAAACCCGTACGTCTGGTGTAACACCCCGAGGGCACAGCAATCCCGCTGCACCCTTATCACCCAACCATCCTGAAAGGATTCTCATGGCTACACAGCCTGAAAGACGCCGCAAGGTGCTTGGTGCGATCGGGGTTGTTTCTACCCTCCTGGTCGTGCTACTGATTGCCATCCCGGTAATCGCCACATTTGGGCCTTCGTGGCTCAAAAACATCAACGGCGCATCGCAGTCACTGCCTGCGCCCACCTGGTCGTCAACTGACGATACAGAGGACGATCCTGTCCCACCCCTTCTGGCTTCCGATACCGGTAGCGCAGATAACGACGAAGCAACCACCGAAGCAGAAAGCTGCAAGGTAAAGTACTACGCCGCTGCAAAGAAGAAGGAAGTTCCCTACGCCATCGGCACACGCGTTACAGCCCGTAGCGAAAACGCCGTAACCAAGGAACTGAAGGAGCGTCGCACCTGTGGCGAGAACGAAAAGTTCGATCCTCAGCTGACCGCGACTCAGTACGCGGAATGGTCGTCCCATGGACTGACCGAGATCAAGGTTGGATTCGGCAAGATCGATTCCTTCCGCGAACGCATCAGAAAGGATCCGGAGCTGTACGCTTCCGTCGTCAAGGAACTGGAAGAACTCGAGGGCGAATCATCGTTCAAGATTCAGAAGGTTTCTGCCGGTTTGTGGAGCGTGTACGTCAAGATTCATTCTGACGGCAAGCTCACAACGCACATCGGTACCAGTGCGAACAAGGGTGATGCGGCTGTATACACTCATCCGAGTGGTGCAGTCATCAAGTATCGCTTGCAGTGTGGTTTCCAGATCTTGCACGAGCACGACTCGCCGCCTCCGGGCATCGACAAGTGCAAGTACGACGACTGCGAACCCTCGACTCCTCCACTGGAATCCAAGAACCCACGCAATGACGTTGCTCCCCCTCAGGGCACAACGCCGCGTGGTCCTGGAGACCTGCAGGAAAAGCCGAAGCCGAAGCCGAATCCCCTCAACCCGACGACGCCGGTAACGGCCGACCCTGGTAGTGGGGATGACGATGACGACACTCCGAGCGGAACACACAACCCCGATCCCGATGACCCTGGAACCCCCATTACGGATCCAGACGGGTAACGGCTCGCCAAGGGTGACACGATCTTTTTCGTGTCACCCTTGGCCGTGTTCAGTCAAACTATAGCTTTCCTAAGGAGTCTTATTCTTGCAGTGTGATTTAGTTCACCTCAATAGAGTTCGACTCCTTGGGAGTTCAATTACAGAACTCGTCCAGTTAATGGACATGCACTTTGTAATGATCTGATTTGTTATGTTAACAACCCGGTAACAATGTTTTCACAAAGAATTATATTAATATTTGGTTTTTATCTGCGAGATAAAATCAAGAACGGAGAAATCACATGAGTACATTCAAGAATCTCATCCAATACGCTCCAAAGCGTTTCAGTGCAATCGTGGCGATAGTTGCTGCGGTCGTTATTGTTCCAATCGCTGTTGCGGCGTACGGTCCAGAGCGAGACACATTTACATACAAAGATCCAGCACCATATGTCACCTTTAACTCAATCACCGACAACCCAAATGTTGGTGACGAACGAAATTTCGTTCGCATTAAAGAAGACAGCACAACTACTAAATACACCGACGACGTCACCGTACAACCTGGTAAAACCTACCAGGTTCAGGTGTACTACCACAACAACGCGTCAACCAGCCTGAACGCATCTGGCGAAGGTATCGCGAAAGACGTCAGTCTTCGTATGCAAATGTCAGCTTCAATTGCCGGTGGTAAAACAGATACAGTTGATGGTTTCATTAACTCATCTAACGCAAATCCTAAATCAGTTTGGGATAGCGCAAACATCAAGAACGGTAGCAGCGACTCAGTTGCGCTTCGTTACGTTGCAGGTTCTGCGAAAGTCACCAGCAATGGTGCAGTAAACGGTAAGACACTCCCAGATGCATTCCTTACAACCGGAACACCTCTTGGATACGATGCCCTAAACGGAACACTAAAGGGCTGTAACGAATTCGCTGGATACGTTACCTACAAGTTCACTGTTGTACAACCTAGCTTCTCTGTCGAAAAGACAGTCAGTGTTGACGGTGGTAAGACATTCGCAAAAACTGGTAAAACAACTCCAGGAAGCACAGTTATCTACAAAGTTGCATACACCAACACTGGTTCAACTCAACAAGATAACGTGAAGCTCAGCGACAAGCTCCCTACTGGCGTCACATACGTTCCAGGCAGCTCAGTAATCGCTAACTCTGAAACGAAGGGTAAGTACGAAAAAGAAGTCGACGGTATTACTACTACTGGCCTCAACATCGGATCTTACGCACCTAAGGGTGGCAACGCATTCTTCAAGTTTAGCGCCAAAGCCCCAGCGATCGAAGCTCTCAAGTGTGGTACAAACACACTGAAGAACACCGCTCGTGCAACAACAAGCAGTGGCTACAAAGAAAGCTCTGCGAACATCACTATCAACAAAGTGTGTACACCTCCAGTTGGTGACATCAACGTTTGTGAACTAGCGACAAAGAACATCATTACTATCAAAGAGACCGCCTTTGATGCTTCAAAGCACTCAAAGAACCTTGATGACTGTAAGGAAGTTCCACCAGTTACTCCACCTACAGAGACACCACCTGAAGAACTACCACACACTGGTATGACCGAAAACATTGTTGCCGTTGTTGGACTCGGCGCCCTGATTGCAAGCCTTACGTACTACGTAGCAAGCCGTCGCGCACTGAACCAATAAGAAGAGTCTGACCGCTCCCATACTGAAGCGATTCAGACAAAATAACCCCCGCCTAAAAACGGGGGTTATTTTTGCTATAATAAAACCAATGGCTAACAAGCAACGCAAGAAACGAAATAAAGTATACCGCGGCGTCGACGCTGCGATTACTCGCCCAGTCGTTACAAAAATTACCGCCGCAAATCGATCAAAGGTCGGTCAATGGTGGTTTGATCACAAACGAGTCGCTAAACCTGTCGCAATCGGATCAGGTGTTGGTGTCGCTATCGTGATCATCATCGTTGAAATTGTCCGCATCGCTTCAGGCGCGTAGTTTACGAATTGGCAAACGGAATCCGAAGGTACTTCCTTCGCCTTCTTTTGAATGGAAAATAATCTGACCATCGTGCGCATCAATCACTTTTTTCGCAAGGAAGAGTCCCACGCCTGTTCCGTCAGGACGTTGCTTACGCGCGTTCGTTGCACGGAAGAACTTATTAAATAGCTGATCTTGCTCGGCATGTGGAACACCGATGCCTGTATCTTTCACTGTAAATTCAACGTGATTTCCAACAACTGCTAAATTTATATCAATCGTCGAATTCTCTTTTGAATAATAAATCGCGTTATCCGAAAAGTTCATAATCACCTGTTGGATCTTATTTTCGTCCAAATCTAGTAATGGGAAATCTTTTGACATCTTGTACCTAAACTTCATCCCACGTGCACTCGCATTCGGACCCAGTCCTTCAACTTCTTCATCGATGACTTTCGCAAGGTCAACCGGGTGTCGATCAATAATAAATTTGCCCGTTTGTAGACGCGACACATTCAGGAAATCCCCAATCAACCGAACCATGCGCTCACTACTAATAAAAGCTTCTTGCAGCAAGTGCTTTTGTTCAGACGTGACAGTCCCAACGTCTCCATCCATAAGCATACTGACATATCCTTTAATACTGGTTAACGGCGTGCGTAGTTGGTGACTGGCCATACTAATAAATTCATCTTTCGCCTCATCCAGTTTTTGAAGCTGTGCGTTACTGGCACGTAGTTCACGAGTTGCAGCATCGATGCGCTGCTCAAGGTTTGCGTTCAAGTCTTTCACTTCTTGGACAGAGAGAGCGTTCTGTGCAGCAATCACAAGCTCGTCTGCAATTGTGCGCAGTACACGGTGATCGCGGCGGCTATACGTTGATGTCTTATGCTCACCCATACATACGTAGCCAATTAATACACCGTCACGTAGCAGCGGCATCACCAAAGATATTTTATGGCTTGCTAACATGCGTCTCATTTGAGGTGTGACGGACGGAGAATCAATCGTTACAATATTTTTGAACGAACGTAATTCTTCGGCATCAGCGTATGGCAATTTGGCATGACCATCCGTGCCAGCCGACACGAAACCTTTCTGTTTTGTGTAAATGAAAAAGAATACTTCTTCGCTTTTAAAAGTTGTAGATAACATCATGGCAGTTCGCTTCAGCAAACTGCGCAGGTCCGTTGTTGAAGTTAAAATCTTGTTTAACGCTTCATAAAAATCATCGGCATTATATCCATCTTTATAAAACAGTCTATTCGTTAAATGATCAAAGAATCGTTTTACGGGCTGGAAGATGAAGGCTAACGTCAATGTTAGTCCAACGTTGATTATTGTCTGGCTAATTGTCGATGTCTGACCAAGTAACTGGTTAAAAATAAGGTAAGCGACAACGACATAGATTGCGGCGAGCGTCGCTAAAGATAAAATATAGGTCACCGTTCTCACGACAGCTAATCGAATATCGAATAATCCATGTCTGGCAATTGAATAAAATACAGAGAAGATCATTAGAAAACTAAATAACGGACCAAGCGCGATGAAAGAATAGTTACCAAACCACGGCAGAAACAAATTAAAGTAAGCGCCACCAAGCATACATATTAGTAATGAGATCGTCAGTGCACGTAAATGCACCCCTCGCCTATTTCTAAATGCACGTACGGCCATCGAGCCAAGCCCTATCGATACATACACAATAAAGATCAACGCATAAATGACGTACAGCGGGCGCACTAATTCAACCGTATTGTCCGTCACCTCAACCCCCGAAATAAATACCCCAGGAATTGCGACACAAATAGACATTATGATCAGCGGTGCTAATGCAAAAAGAACCACCGAACGTGAGAGCCTTACTCCACCGAAAGATAAACTAAATATCAAGAAAGCGTAGGCAATAAATAACGCGGCGATGTAATAGATGCTCACCACAGCTTGTCCAATTAACGGGCTCGAAGTAAATGTAAAAACACTAATAAAGATAGCCCATATAGAGACGCTTACCGCAAATAATACAAATGGCCACCTGCTATTCTTTTTGTTTGCGCCACTAATCATCACCACAAGCCCCAAACATAGACTGAAGATTCCCGCGATAAATGGCATCAACCCGAGGATCATTGCTTGTGAATCTCCATGACCGCATACACTCCATCAGTAGGAAAATGGAGTGTTACGTTTCGTGTATCAATATGTGCTTTTTCAACAATGCTTAATAGATCTTCAGCCGATCGCTTGATGACTGCAGGCCAGCCGACTGCTTTTTCGTTATACAAAGGTTGTGGTCGAGATTTAAGCATATTCGACACAATCATTGGCGCGCCAGGCTTCAGTTTCGCTTGCATCATTTTTAAAAACATCACCGCTTGATTATCGGTCAGATATTCCCATAACCCCAATGCATCAACTGCATCAAGCGATGCATCTTCAACTTGGTTACGTACTTCAATGTAACTACGTCCGGCGAATCCTGGTTGTAAAATATTGTTGCTACGGGGACCAAAATCGAATGTCGAACTCTGAATTCCAGCATCACTGACCATGTCCTTTGCATACCCAAGCGCTCTTGTATCAATATCAAATAGTTCCCAGTTAATACGCTTCCCAGCCTCTTGCTCAACTCGTAGTGAAGCTTCAATGTTTGGCACAGACGCACCACTTCCTAAGCTGACAATACGCAAATCAGTTTCGGGATTTTGCTTCGCTTGTTCAACGAGTAACTCTGAATAAATGTGCTGACGACTTCGCAAGCCAATCCCATCAGGCATAAATGTAAATCGCTCAAGTGTTCGAAGATCAAGATGTCCGGCCTTAAGGAAACGTCCACCCTTCGTTAAATTCTGCAGGCCTTCTAGCGCGATTGCTTGCATCATTTGATGTCCCCACTCAAACATCTGCGTTTCGCGTCCATTGTGATAATAAAGATCCATTGCTGGAATATTTGCTTCATCAACAATAAGTAGTCCCGTCTGATCATCGACGTAGGTTGCGGAAACTTCAGGGTGTGCGTGATAAAAAGTCTCAAAACGACTCGCCTTTTCAAAATACCAATCGCGCTTTACAGGATCACGATCACTCTCATCGCCAACCTGAACATCTATACGATTATACGGTCTGCCTGCCTTGTCGATGGTTTCACCCATTTCCAATACGCTCAACTCCCCAATACTCAACCGTTCGGGGAGGGAATATATAGACTCACGTTCTTCAATAAATGTCATGTAGCTTCCAATTCAGTGATGTTTTTGTCATAAGCTGTTTCTACTGTTATTATATTACTTAACCATGACAAAAATAGCCATCATCGAAGACGACGCAGTTATCAGCCAAATGTACCGCATGAAATTTGAAGCGGACGGCTTTGAAGTGCAGCTTGCCAACAACGGCGAACGCGGCGTCGACATGGTCGAATCCTATGGACCAGATATTATCTTAATGGATCTTCAGATGCCTCAAATGGGCGGTGAAGAAGCACTAAAACTTATCCGTAAGAACGATTGGGGTAAAGGCATCCCTGTTATTATCCTGACCAACCTCGGCGAAGAAGAAGCGCCAAAAGGCCTTCGTGACCTAGGAATTCATAGCTATATCGTCAAAGCAGAACTGACACCTCGTCAAGTTGTCCAGCGCGTCAAAGAAGCGCTTGGCGTTTAACCCAGCGCGTTAATTTAGATTAAATTAATCTTCTTTTACAGTTGCGCGCGCAGCTTGAATAACATTATCGAATAACGCAGCGACGGTCAGTGGACCAACCCCACCTTTTTTCGGCGTGATCGTTAGATCTTCACGTTCACGGAGTTCGTCGGAAACATCACCGACTACTTTACCGTTTTCAGACGCTGTGCCTGCGTCGATAATAACTGCACCAGGTTGCACCATTTGACTTGTAATCAACCCAGGAGCGCCGGTTGCCGTCACAATAATCTGTGCTTTTCGCAGTTCGCTCGTCAGGTCTTCAGTCGAATCATCATACACTGTAATATCAAGGCCGTTCGCAGACCACAGCGTCGCCAAAGGTTCACCGACTAATCGGCCGTTGCCAACAATCGCGATCGGTCGTCCACGTAAATCAACATTGTAGCCAGCCAGTAGCCAGTCGATTGCCATCGCAGTTGCCGGTGTTAGCGTCGCGTCATCGCCCAAACCATCTACGTCCTTCGCAGGGAGTACAGCGTTGACCGCTTCGTCAGTCGCAAGCGGATCAGCCAGTGGGAGCTGAATAATAATGCCATGAACTGTATCGTCCTTGTTCAATGTGTCGACGGTAGCCAAAAGATCAGCTTGTTTGATCTTGTGTACTTCAACGTCAATGAGGATATCTTCACCGTAACTGCGCTTCAAGCGGACGTACATATCGATCACAGGGTCATCGATAGTCTGGATTATTGCGAGTTTTGGCGCGACGTGTGCAGCCTGCCGAAGCGCTCTGACTTGACGAGCCTGACGTTCGGTAATAAATTCTGAGAGTTCTTTTCCATCGAGTTTCTTCACTCCCCCAAGCTTATCAAACCCTATGCTACAATCAAAACATGAATACATTACAATTCGCAGAAACAACACCGTACTACACAACAACCACAACTGGTGTCGACGAAACAACCGCAGCCGCGTTTACCGTCGGAATCGTATTATTTACATTATTGATTTCACTCGCGAGTTACATCGTCACTGCCATCTTCCTTGGCAAAATCTTCAAAAAATCTGGCGTCGCTTCATGGATCGCTTGGGTTCCATTCTACAACACCTGGAAACTGCTTGAAATTGGTGGTCAGCCAGGCTTCTGGGCTGTGCTCGCTATCGTCCCAATCGTAAACTACGTCTCTGCTGTGTTTATGTACATCGCTATGTACAACATTGGCCTCAAGCTTGGCAAGTCAGGCTCATTCGTCCTGCTCGCTATCTTCATCCCAATCGTGTGGATCATCTGGCTAGCCGTTGATAAATCTACTTGGAACGATACGCTCGGTGCACCTAGTAAAGCCGTCGAACACACAACACCGACTACTCCAACAGCACCTATCGCTTAATTAAAATATAATAATTGCGAAAATTAAGACCGATTGTACGATCAACCATACTGTTTGGGCGACGACAATCGGTTTTAGTTTGTGAACAATTCCATAAGTTAACAGAACAATACTGGCGATATCATAGGCGACCCACGTAATAATAGAAAGCTGTGAAGCATTCTGTGCCTGGAATACTACAATGATCTGCGGGACCGTCATCAGTGGCTGCAAGAAGCCGACAAGCAGCGCCAGCGTATCAATGCCCTTGTGTGACTGACGCTCTTTCTTCGAACGAGGAATATACATGATGTGACGCATAGGTTATTTCTTGCGATGCACCTTTTCGACTGTACCAACGCGGCTCACTGCATACGCGAGGACAAGTCCACCCAGTAGAATAACAGTCGATGTGAGCGCAACCTGGCCGTAACCACCACTTGATGGATCGAGGAAAGGATATGGATACCACTCGACAATCGGCCCACGGATCAATGAGTACGCAAGGTACGCCAGTGGAAAGACAAGCCACGCCAACGCTTTTCGATACGAAACCTTATTTGACGGCGGATCAAGAATCCAGTCAAGCGTGACTGCAATTGGAATCAAATAGTGCAGTACGATATTGTCCCATGGTACCGCAGTTAATGTTGCGCCTTCGATACCCGAAAGCAGCACTGCAAAAACGATACCCGTCACTACCATGAAAAAGGTAGACGCACCTCTGAAAAAGTCCAGAATCGCGCTCTTTTTACGCGCAAACAGATAGAATGCACTGACAAGAAATACAATAAATGCGATCGTGTTCGCTTCGATCGTGAAGTAGCTAAAGAAATTACTTGCGCTAAACATGTTCTGCGCTGCTAGCGTTGCGATCTCGGTGATAATCGCACTAAATCCCAATAGACCGAAAAATACCTTATACCCAATCAAGTAGTTTCTTTTCATACCCCTACTATAGCAGACCATACCCCTAGAAAAACATGCTTCGATATGTTAAAATTACCCCCTAGTACGCACCCGTAGCTCAGTGGATTAGAGCACTGGTCTTCGGAACCAGGTGTCGCAAGTTCGAATCTTGCCGGGTGTACCAAAATTATAAATAAGACTTCTTCGGAGGTCTTATTTTTTACGTTTCGCACAGAAGTGCTAGAATAGGTACACAATTAATGGAGAGAATGTATGACGGAAACTGAACGAACTACAGAAGTACAGGAAACTACCACTCAACCTAATGGTGCACTAGTGGAGCGACATGATGTAAGTCGATCGACTCAGACATCGGGTATTGTCGTTGCACAAAGGGCTATTTGGTTTATCGTAGGTGTTATAAATGCACTTATTGCAATACGATTCATTCTTCTTTTACTCGGCGCTAATCAAAGCGCAGGATTTGTCGATTTTATATACGGCATCACAGCCGTATTAGTTGCACCATTCGTCGGCATCTTCGGACAACCAACATTCGGTCAATTCATGTTTGATTGGAGTAGCATCCTTGCGATTGTGGTGTATAGCCTTATTGCATGGGGACTTACAAAGCTTATTACCCTCACTCGACCTCGCGAAGAGATTTAATAATACGGTTTTCACAGCAAATAGTCCGCAGTGCCAAAATTATAAATAAGACTTCTTCGGAGGTCTTATTTTATTTGCTATGATAATGTTATGAACGAAGCATTTGTCAGAGCTGTAAAAGTTGGCACAGTCGATGACTCGATATACCCATTTTCTATTCCCGCGATTAAAGCCATCGAATCGCTCGACCTATCTGCCAGCGTCACCTTCCTGGTTGGCGAGAATGGAACCGGTAAATCAACACTGACAGAATCGATTGCTGTGGCAGCGGGGTTCAACGCAGAAGGTGGCACAAAGAACTATAACTTTGCTACCCAAGACACTACTTCCTCGCTCACGGATAAAATCACCTTAATCAGGGGCACGAAACGCGAAAAGTACGGCTATTTCCTTCGAGCTGAAAGCTTCTACACAACCGCCAACTACGCCGAAAGTGGCACCTTCAGCGCTGGCGGACCTATGCCAATATATTTCGATGGCAAACGCATCCATGAACAATCGCACGGCGAGGCGTTCCTCTCCATCGTAAAAGAATTCAGACCTGGCCTGTTTGTGTTCGACGAGCCCGAGTCGGCATTATCACCCCAGAGGCAACTTGCACTCATGGTCGCAATGAAGCAGTTAATTGATCAAGGATCTCAATTCATTATTGCAACACACTCGCCTATTCTACTATCCTACCCAGGCGCAGCAATTTACGAGTTAACCGGCGCGGGTATCGAAAAAACAGCCTATAACGACATCAGTCATGTGAAGTTAACGAAAGACTTTTTGAACAACCCTGAACAGTACCTTCAGCGTTTGTTAAAAGATGGTGATGCGTAAGTATATAAGCAAAAAGCCCCACATATCTCGACGCAGGACTTAATGCATCACTGCGGAGAAGTGGAGGGCTTGAGCGTATTGCAATTTGAAGAGATCATACAGTTTAGACATCCGTCTCCATGAAGCGCTCTTCCCAGCTGATGTGCGTGAGCACTGCTGCACCGATTGCGAAGATCAGTACAGGGAAGCCACTCACGAACTGCATCGTTGCACGCTCCAGCGCGTCCGTTGAACCAAAACGCAGGCTTTCTGCCACGTTATGCTGCCCGTCGACCAATAACCACAGCCCTACGATGCACATCGTCAGACTGAGGCATCCAGCTGTGATTACAAGCAAGTAATGCGGTTTTTCGTCATCTTTTTCATGAGACATGACAATCCAATCTATAGAGTTACAAGTTGAATACTTGAGGAATATTATACCGCGTTTTCAGGATATGTCAAAAATATCAGTTTAGTAGATAACATGATAAATGTAATATTTTTTACAGAACATTAAACTCCCGAACGTTATATTATTCAATGTTAACAATAAAATTTATGGAGAATACTATGAAACTCATATCAACAAAAGTTCACACAGTTATTGGTTTAATAGTAGGAGTCCTGCTGTTATTTGCGCCAAGCATTTTCAGCTTCGACGACAACTTGGCAGCCACAACTATCGCCACCGTTGTAGGAATCTTCATTATTCTCAATGAGCTCGTGACAACAAGCCCGTTCAGCCCATTCAAGCTCGTACCAATGAAAGTTCACATCGTTGTTGATGTCATTACTGGTCTTTTCCTGGCAGCATCACCATGGCTATTCAGCTTCGCGAACACTGACGAACCAAGCCAATGGGTGCCCCACCTTGTGGTTGGCATTATGGTTGCAGGTTACGCACTCGTTACATCGACATCTGACGATCGCACGAAATCTGTGATTGAAAGTTAATTCACAACATCTGCAAAAAGACCCTTCATGTGAGGGGTCTTTTTTATACCACTACGTCCTATTTTGAAGATAATTCCACATATGCTACAGTGTGGGCATAACATAGTGTGAAAGCACTTAAGGAAAAACAAACATGGAACCACATAAAGACACGACTCCGGCGAATAACCCCGCTTCATTAGAGCCGGCCGCAGAAACGCATCACGACACCTACGTCTGGCCAAAAGTAATCAAAAAAGAAAACGCAGCAGAAAAACCCCTAGAAGCAACATCTTCATACTCGGCGCCACTTCCCCTTCCGGAAAACCCGTACGCAGCTACCTCGCTTGATATCGAGCCCGAAAAACCAACAGGAAAATCATACGCGGTCACGTGGCTGCTTGCGTGGCTTCTACCTGGTATTGAGCTCATCTATCTTGGCTACGTCGCACGTGGCATCATTAAATTCATCACGCTTGGTGGACTTGGCATTTGGACCATCGCCAGCCTTATCTACCTGTTTATTGGCAAGACAACCAGTAAAGATGGTCGCGCTCTCATTAATCGGCGCAAGTATCTTGCACTCTCACTGATCCTGACACTCCTTGTTGCTGGACTACAAATTACGGCTGGTGTTGCGCTTTCAGGCACTGCTATTACCTTCAGTTCTCAACTGTTGTCGAGTGCCGATCCCGAGCTTGAAACAAATTCTACGACAGTAAACGCAGCGGTCGCTAACACGCCTAAAGATGCAGCGATTGCCGAGAAAGCGACAACAGTGCAAAAAATCGCCGAGACCTACGCAGTATCAACACCCGAAACTGCAATGACCTACCCCACCATGCTAAGCCAATTCTCTACGACCGACATTCCACTCCCAACAAACACTACTTTGTCCGGCGTAGATCCAACCGCTGAAAATGGTGATACAACCATTGGCTACAAATACGTTAAAGGGAGATACGGTGCAGACGGCGGAAAAGTCTCTTACTGGGACTATAGCAAGGATGCGCTTGCAGAACCTCTCTACGTAGGCGCTATTTCTAGCAACTCGACCTTCACGACACCTGCCAACTAGCACCTTGCATAACAGAGGCCAAAAAGGTATAATCTAGCAGAGTTACCGGTAATTATGTAAATAACAAAGGTGACAACACGAACGGGCCAGTAGCTCAGCTGGTTAGAGCGTCTGCCTCTTAAGCAGAATGTCGTGGGTTCAAGTCCCACCTGGCCCTCCAAATGAATTCATATTATAAGACTTCCTCGGAAGTCTTATTTGTTGCACTATTATTTATAAAGTTATATAATATTACCCATAGTTCATCCACAGTCGACCATTGGAGCAAGAGATGGCTAGTAAAAAGAATAGCAACGGCGCGTACCGAAGCGTCGCCACGTCAGTAAAACAAGTCGCACGAAGCATGACTAATGGAGCTGAGGTTGCAATCAAGGTCGGGTGGCGTCAACGCGCCCGCATTCGACGCAGCGCATCCAAGCTTCCTTCGAACGATGTCATACGCAACAATGTCCAGGCCTTCGCGACTGAAGGACCTATCATCCAGCGTGTGGAATCGATTTGGTCCGAACGAGGCAGACTCGTCTCGCTCACCCTATTTATTCGGTTCGCGTACGATATGTAATCATGCGCGTATTAATACCCCGCTGTTATGCACGTCGAGTAATCTCCGTGTTCATACGCGGGGATTGCCTTTTTTATAGGAATTTTATTATTTTGTCCCTACATACCGATAGCGCTATACTATATACAACATGGAAATTCACACAAACATTCCCCTCAAAAACTTTACGACCATGAAACTTGGTGGTCCGGCCCGCTTCATGACCGAAGTTCGATCGGCCGAAGAAGCTGTCGCAGTTTTTCGCAACGCACGCGCAAAGAACCTGCCCATCTTTATTCTTGGTGGCGGTAGCAATGTCATCGCAAGTGACGAAGGGTACGCCGGAATAATCATTCGTGTGCGTATCCCTGGATTCGATATCATTACAGATGATCTGAATTCTACGACAATTAAAATCGGTGCGGGTGAAAACTGGGACGAAGTTGTGAAACGAACCGTCGACTTGAACCTCTCGGGTATCGAAGCGATGTCAATGATCCCTGGAACAACCGGTGCTGCGCCCGTCCAGAACGTTGGTGCATACGGTCAAGAGATTGCCGACACGCTCGTCTCGCTTGAGGCATACGATTCTCAAACTGACACAATGGTCACACTACAAAATGCAGCCTGTGGGTTTGCCTACCGTAACAGCATTTTCAGAGGTGACCAAAAGGGCCGCTATGTTATTACGAGTATCACCGTAAAATTATCCAAAAGCCAACCTTCTCCACCTTTCTACGACGCACTCCAGGGCTACTTTGATGCGCACGGCATCACTTTCTTTACGCAGCAAACTATACGCGACGCCGTCATCGCTATCCGCACCGAAAAGCTCCCGGACCCAACCGTCACGCCAAATACTGGCTCGTTTTTCAAGAATGCTATCGTCGAAGGCTGGCAGCTTGATGAACTCCGCCAATCGCACCCCGACATTAAGGCATTCGATATGGGTGACGGCACCTTCAAGATTCCAACTGGCTGGCTAATCGAACAAACCGGCCTTAAAGGAAAAGTACTCCACGGCATGCGTGTCCACGACAAAAATGCGCTTGTACTCATTAATGAATCAGCTGCTGGCTATGCCGATCTAGCCCTCGCTCGTGATGAAATCATTGGCGCCGTTCGTGACACATTCAGGATCCAAATTGAACAAGAGCCACTCGAGCTACGCTAGCTTGCGATTTCCCTCCAAACCCCTTATGCTATAAGCATGACACGGCGTGGGTTCACGATTGTTGAGTTAGTAATTACCATCACTGTTATGGGGATTCTTTTGCTGTTGGCGGTTGTCAACGTAGGATCGACTCAGGCAAGTGCCCGCGATGACGAACGAGTTGCTGATATCGAAGCAATCAGCAATGCACTTGAGCGGTACTACAAAACCGGTGTTAATGGTGCCACGGTAGTAAATACCTACCCAACAACAGCGGCAGTCGCCTCCATTGACCTTATTAAACAAAATCTACTTGATATCGATATTAAGTCTTTTCAAGCCCCTGGCCTTACGGACCTTAACTCGAGTAGTTTAGTAAATGCAACAAACGGTGTGCAAGTTGGCGTAAATAGCCCACAACCAACAATTACCCAGTACATATACCAGCCCCTCCGAACTGATGGATATCTTTGTACATCAGGAACCGATTGCCGCAAGTTTAATCTGTATTACAAACTCGAAGATAGCGCGACAATTTATAAAGTAATGAGCAAAAACCAATGATACGTCGCAGCACACAATCTGGCTTCACCGCCGTCGAGCTACTGATTACACTGTTCGTAGCAGCGGCATTCTTGATTGCCGGCTATCAACTGTTCAACGTTGTGATACGTGATGGTGGCCAAACCCGCGCTGAATCCCGCGCAGCAAATATCGCCTACGATTACATGCGCCAGTTCGCTGCTTCATCAGTCACTGTCCCCTGCACAGCTTCGGAACCTCTAACTGATGCCGTTGTTCCTGTTGAAGGCCTCACAAACGTAAACATCAGCATCTCTATTAGTTGCCTTCCGGACGCAATCAACAGTCTTTCCAAGATCGAAGCAACGGTCGACTATAACACACCCCAGCAAACAGTGACCTATGCGACATATTCGAATAGTGCCAGTACCAGCACCAATAGTGACATCACGAACGGACTGGTTGCATGGTGGAAAATGAACGGCGATACAAATAACTCTATTGGATCGCCAAACGGAGTTCCCAGCAACGTGAATGCAACAAAAAACTACGCCAATCAGGATGATATGGCCTATGCGTTCACAAACACTGGCAACGCAAACACTTCGTCGTCAATCGGCGCAGCCTCTACATTTGGCCTCGGCAACAAGAACGCTGCGATCTCTTGCTGGATATATAACAGTCCCGCATCCACTAGTGGTGTATTTGTCAGTGTCGGCGCATCATCGGGCTACTCAATTGGTGTCGGTAATACATCCTTTAGCACTGCCGGCAATAAGCTCATCATGCTCTATGATGGTGTCCGCACGATGGTCACCACAACATCTCTTACAACCGGATGGCACCATATTGTTATGAATATCGATAGCGCAGGTATTCCCGCGGCATATGTCGATGGTGTCGTCGTTGCGGGAAGCTTTGCGGGCGCAGCACCATCTACACCAGCCGGCAACACCACGACAATTGGCGCAGGAAGTACCTCCTCTTTCTTCTATGGCGGCTCGCTTGATGATGTTCGCCTCTACAACCGCACATTACCGCTCAGCGATATTCAGGCATTAACCGCAGCGGGGGCGAAGTAATGAAATTCACTCGTACACAAAGCCGTGGCTTTACGCTCGTCGAGATGCTGGTCGTTGCGCCAATTGTCATTCTTGCAATCGGTGCATTCTTGACCGTCATCATCAGCATGACTGGTGAGGTCATTGCGTCACGCGCATCAAACGCATTATCATACAACGTCCAAGATGCACTGAACCGAATCGAACAGGACGTCAAACAAAGCACCGGATTCCTCTCGACAACTAATATTGCAGCTGTCTATGGTACTGCCAACTCGCCCCTCACAGCTGCCGCAAAACAGGGTTATAACGACAGCACCACCGACTTCACAAATGTTACAACAGGTACAACTGGACCGATGCTTATTCTTAATATGATTGCGACAACCAAAAATCCCCTCAGTACAGATAGCACCTACGTCTACCTGAAGGACAAACCAAATGACTGTAGCTCATCTCAAGGTAATATACCGCTGACATATAACGTCGTGTATTTCATTAAGGGAACAACGAATACATTGTGGCGTCGAACAATTTTGCCAACAAACTATCTCAACACATCAACGCTTATTTGTTCGCAGCCATGGCAACAACCAAGCTGTTCAACGGCTATCATGGACGCCAGTAGTTCTGCACATTGTAAAGCGTACGACGTCAAATTAGTTGATGGTGTTGACCCAAAGACGTTCGCGATCCAGTACTACAGTGGCGAAAGCACAAACACGGTCAACGCACTGGCCAGCAATACATCATTAACCACCGCCCAAAGAAACACTTCTCTGCAATCCGCTACGACTGTTGCGATATCAATTAATGCAGTCCAAAATGGTGGTGGGCGTGAAGTCTCCCGTGCAGCTACGTTACGCGTATCACGACTCGACACCAATGCAACCAGTATCACCATCCCGACAACTGATGGCGTGCCAGCGGCACCGACGATCGCTAAAAGTTCAGTACCCGGCGCAAAGGCTAAATTTACTTGGCCATCCGTTCCTGGCGCAACCGGCTATACGATAGACTACAACATTAATGGTGGCGCTTGGACGAATGTTTTTACCAACCAGAATACGCGCACAGCTACGATCTCATCTAACGTCAACAAAGACACTATTAACGTCCGTGTATTATCGGTCGGTGCGGCGGGAAGTTCCTCCTACGCAACATCGTCAGTTGTAACGCCAATGTGGGATGCGATGGAATACGAGGGTAACTGGAATAACTTCGGTGCGGGATACGTAGAAGGCTCTTACACTAAAACAGCTAGCGGCGCAGTCTTCCTGCGTGGTCTCGTGAAAAAGGGTGCCGGTGTTGCTGCAACTCAAGGTGAGGTAATTACGACACTCCCCGAAGGCTACCGTCCGGCCTACATTATGTACTTCGCGATTACTGCATCGGGTGGTGACTCAACCGGAGCTATACGCGTTGATCCAAACGGTGACGTCATTGTATCGTTAGGTGCATCTGGTGATTGGACTTCGTTTAGTCGTATCAGCTTTATACCAAGTGATGCTTCGTATACTTGGACAAACCTTACTCCTGTTAACAGCTACGTAAATCGCAATAACCCAAGCGATCCACCTTATAGCTATACTATCGACTCCGCAGGGCGAGGCTACATCAGAGGCGCACTGAATGCAGGTACTTCGGGTGCGAATATCTCATCACTGCCCGCGTCTATGCAGGTCAGTCCAAAAATTATCTACGCAACTCGATCTGGAGGAAATGGCTATAACGACGTCGACATTGGTACAGTCGTGACACACAGAAACACTGCCGCAGGATCTGCGATATATCTCAATATGATGTATGTTCCCGATTCAGCAAGTGCGACATGGACAAAACCAACCCTATCTGCAGGATGGAGTACATTTAGCTCCGCCAATGCAGCCGAAGGATATACAAAATCATCAGATGGCGTCGTCACACTTCGAGGGCTTATTAAAGGCGGTACTATCACAAATGGAACAGTCTTATTTACACTCCCAGCCGGCTATAGGCCGACCGGAACAATCGCGTTCATCTCTGTCTGTAACGGAACACCGTGTCGCGTAGATGTTAGTTCAAATGGCAATGTGCTTGCGCGCGGATTTGATGCAAACTGGTCAAGCCTCGCTGGCGTCAGTTTTGTAGCAGAACAGTAAGTGCTAAATCACATCAAAAAGCTTGTGTTTAAAATGAGCGCGTAGTACATTAGTGGCAGAGTAATTACATTATAAATAGGGGGCAACTCACATGAGTTTCAACAGTATCAAATCTAAAACGCAGTCAGGACGCGGTTTCACGATCGTTGAACTCTTGATTGTTATCGTCGTCATCGGTATCCTGGCAGCAATTACGATTGTCGCCTACAATGGTGTAACAGCACGCGCAAACACAACCAGCTCAAAGTCAGCAGCGAACTCATTCGCTAAGAAAGCTGAAATCTATAATGCAGACGGCACTACCAATAAGTACCCAGACACTGCAGCGCTTATCACAAGTGCCGCAAGTACCGCGACTTGGAGCCTCACAGGGGTAACTGCAACTTACGCAGGTGCGGCAGTCACAACTGCACCTACAGGCAACTCAGCGAACTCTACTATTCGTGTCGCAAAGTGTGGATCAGGTACACCTGCTACACAGGCAGCTGTTACATCTACAAACATTACAGGTCTTAATGTATATGCATGGGACTTCTCGGCCAATGCAGAAGCAGCAGCAATCAGTGTTGGTACAGTGACCGGTACTGGAATTGCTTGCCCAACTAGCTAACATTTGCTAGCTACGACAAAATAATAGCGCTCATCGAGCGCTATTATTGTATATTCAGGATATATTATTGATTGCTAGGAAGCGGAAAGGCTTGTACGAAAGTTGACACTTCGGCACACAGTTCGCTCAAACGTTCTGGATTGTCACGTGCATCAATTGCCTGCTTCATCCAATCAGCAACCTGTGACATATGCGCTTCCTTCAGCCCACGGGTCGTAAGGGCTGGTGTCCCAAGGCGAATACCGCTCGGGCGGAATGCCGGTAGCTCGTCATCAGGTACGGTATTGGCGTTCAAAGTAAGGCCAATTGTATCAAGTGTTTCCTGGGCAACCTTTCCATCGATACCAAAACTTTTGTAGATATCGACAAGAATAAGGTGATTGCTCGTACCGCCTGTAATGAGCTGGAAGCCACGTACGCTCAGTTCGTCAGCCAATACGCGCGCATTCGCCAAGACCTGGACTGCGTAGTCTCTAAACGCTGGCTGCATCGCTTCATGAAAGGCAACGGCCTTGGCCGCGATGACGTGCATGTGCGGGCCACCCTGCATCCCAGGGAAGATTGCTCTGTCAACTAGAGTTGGGATATTTTCAATTGTCTTTTCTGGCGCACGGAGTGGATTTCCAACAATACCCTTTGTCAGAATCAATCCGCCACGTGGACCACGGAGTGTCTTGTGGGTTGTGGTCGTCAAAACATGAAACCCATGATCAAGTGGGTTCTCGGCAACACCTGCAGCAATCAGCCCCGCAATGTGCGCGACGTCCGCCATCAACAGCGCACCGACTTCATTCCCGATTGCCGCAAACTTATCGTAGTCGAGGTCTCGAGGATAGGCACTAAAGCCCGCCAAGATAATTTTTGGTTTATGCTCAAGCGCAAGTGCTCGCAGTTCATCGTAATCGATCTCACCCGTTGAGATATCTTTCATCTTGTAGCGCACAAAGTTATATAGCTGCGCACTCCGCGTCACTGGCGCACCGTGCGTTAAGTGTCCCCCATGGCTCAGGTCCATCGCAATCACCGTATCACCCGGCTCTAACCAAGCACTGTAGACGGCTTCATTGGCTGGTGCACCCGAATGTGGCTGCACGTTCGCATGATCAGCATGGAACAGTGTTTTCGCACGATCAATCGCGAGTTGCTCTACTTGATCAGTAAAGTCCTGGCCGCCATAGTAACGCTTGCCAGGGTACCCTTCAGAATACTTGTTCGTAAAGATGCTGCCAAGCGCCGTCAAAACATCGCGACTGACATAATTTTCACTGGGAATAAGTTCAAGCCCATCGCGTTCGCGCTGCTCTTCGCCTGCAATGTAGGCGGCAACTTGGTCATCATGAATAACTTTTGGAATGTTTTGATCTGACATTAAGGCTCCTCTTTTCACTGATTATACACCAGGGGTAGCGTCTTGACCATATACCATACATGATATATAGTAGTACTTATGGAAACAAAATCGTACACATCGAAAATTGGAACCCTTATACAAGAGACACGGCAGGCTCGTGGCATGACACAGGCCCAGCTTGCAAAGAGCTTAAACACCAGTCAAAGTGCTATTAACCGCATTGAAAAAGGTGGTCAAAATATCAGTCTTGATATGTTAGCTCGTATTAGCGAGGTTTTGTCAAGCCAAATCGTTACACTTAACCAAACTGGAACAATCAACTTCCGCATCGAAGGTGGCCGTAAACTTTCAGGGAGCATCGTCGCCAAGACCAGCAAAAACGCTGCCGTTGCCCTGCTCTGTGCATCTCTTCTAAACCGAGGTACCACTGTACTTCGCCACGTTGCACGCATCGAAGAAGTAAACCGTATCCTTGAAGTCCTAAACAGTATTGGCGTGAAGACACGCTGGTTCGGTGATAACGACCTCGAAATCATCCCGCCTGCAAAACTAAAGCTTGAGAGCATGGATGTTGAAGCCGCCAAGAAAACCCGCAGTATCATCATGTTCCTCGGCCCTCTTATGCACCGCTACAAACAGTTCGAACTACCATACGCCGGTGGCTGTACACTTGGGGAACGAACCGTTGAACCACACCTTAGTGGCCTCGAATACTTCGGCCTAAAAGTTGACACGGTCACTGGTCACTACGATGCAGTTTCAAAACCCGTTCAGCCAACTAAGGCAATCGTTCTATCTGAACGTGGTGACACGGTCACAGAAAACATTATCATGGCTGCAGCCTTGAATGACGGTATTACGATCGTCCGCAACGCGAGCCCGAACTACATGGTTCAGGACCTCTGTTTCTACCTTGAAAAACTTGGTGTGAAAATTGAAGGTATTGGTACAACGACACTGACCATTCACGGCCTCCGCGACATCAACAAGAACGTCGAATACGCCCCATCAGAAGACCCAATTGAAGTTATGAGCTTCATAGCGGCTGCCATCGTCACAAAGTCTGAAATTACGATTCAGCGTGCACCAATCGAATTCCTTGAAATCGACCTCAAGTTCCTCGAAAGCATGAACTTCCAGTACGAGCTGTCTGAAGAATATACAGCACTCAACGGCAAGACTCGTCTCGTCGATATTACGACAAAGGTTAGCAGCCTAAAGGCACCGATCGATAAGATCCACTCGATGCCATTCCCAGGCCTCAATATTGATAACCTCCCCTTCTTTGCTGCAATCGCTGCATCAGCTAAAGGCCGCACCCTCATCCACGACTGGGTATACGAAAACCGTGCGATTTACCTGACGGAACTCAACCGCTTGAACGCCAATGTTCAACTGATCGATCCGCACCGCCTCTATGTGACTGGGCCAACCAAGTGGAAGCCAGCAGAGATTGTCACACCGCCAGCACTTCGTCCGGCTGTCGTGATCATGCTTGGTATGCTTGCAGCACCTGGCATTTCGACACTCCGTAACATCTATTCAATCAACCGTGGCTACGAAGATCTTGCAGAACGCTTGAATACACTCGGTGCCAATATCACTATCATCCGTGATATTACTGAATAGCCTTTAACGAATATCGTTAATAATCTTAAAAGCAGGCGCGTTGTATTTGGCAACGCGTTTTGCTATTTCTTGTTCACGTTGTAGTCGAGCAGCGTTTCGCATCGCCGTCACGTCGGCAGCTTTCATTGGTTTAGCGTCGCGCGGTTCGTGTGCCTTTACAGGCTTTTCTTGGACAATCGCAGTAAGGGGAGATTCAGCAAAGACGGATGTCTTGACCGTAACTGGCTCATCGATATCAGTCTCGAAGAAATCTGCAACTAACTGGTCTTCACGAGTTAAGACTTCTTTTAGTTCTTTCTTTTCAACAACAGGCTTGGCCTTCTTTGGTCGCGCCATCGCGTGTCGTACAACAATCATTGCAACAGAAATGTTATACAAAATAATAATAGGACTGGCGATCAATAGACACGTAGTGATGTCGAGCGCAAATGGCACAAAGAGGCTCACCGTTAATCCACCAATTACGACCCATTTCTCCGCCTGCAAAAGCTTCTTTGGCGGGATCGGTTTTATCCGGTCAATGATAACCATCAACAGGGGTATCTGGAACACAACAATAAATGTCACGATCGCATTCGTCACAAAGTTCAGATAATTATTCGCATCGATTAACGCGGATAGACCTTGGACCTGGAACCCAGCGAAGAATCGTAATGCTCCAGGTAGAATCACGTAGAATGCAAAAGCCGCACCGGCAGCCGCTAGGAAGATAGACGAGATCGAATAGAACACGACTCGGCCTTGTGATAACCGTGTCTTAAACGCTGGCTGCACGAACATAATCAGTTGATATACAAGGAAAGGAACGGCCGCCAAAACACCAACCATTGATGCTACCTTGATAATAAAGTTGAAGCTTCCTGCCGGCGTACTGTAGTACAGATCTTGGCCTAGTGGCGAACGAAGCCAAACAAGCAGTGGTTCGTAAAAAATATATCCGACGACACCCCCAATAACGAGAATAACTGCACACACGGCAATGCGTGTGCGCAGTTCACGAACGTGATCCATCAGGATCTGTTCACCGGTCGTCAATGTATTTGACCGCTTCTTCACCCCTAAACTCCTAAGTTAACCCCTAAAACAAAAACTTAATTCTTTTTTGCAGAACTAGACTTCTTCACAGTTTTTGAAACAACAACTTCCTCTTCATCTTCGCGGAACCCTTTTTTCAGCTCTTTCGCTGATTGACCAAGACCCCGAGCGAGTTCTGGTAATTTTTTTGCTCCCACAAACAGCAAAACAATCAGAAATACGATGATAAGGATAATTTCTATTTTACCGAGACCCATAGTGTTCTCTCCCTCTCTTTAATACTGACTAAACTATAAGCGAATTAATATAATTATGCAATATCTTCGCAGACTACCACCGAGGTGTTAGTAGCCAATAAAGTAATCTGTTTTTACGTGCTTCGTCCGCAGTGTACTGAGGTGTTTTTTTGTTCCATCGATCATCGCAGGTGGACCGGATATAAATGCCCGTCGCGTCGCTACGTCAGGTACGTATTTCAGCACACTCTCTTGTGAGATATACGGTTCGTTCGCATGTATCCAGCCACTCGGAAGTTTCAATGGAGTCTCGGTTTTCGTCACTACGACAACTGCAATACCAGATGCAACGAGAATGTCTTTGTAGGCTAATTCTGATTCGTTACTGATTGAATAGAACAGAACAATGTCGCGCTTCTCGCCCGCTTTCTTTAATTGATGCAAATGACTGATGAATGGAGTAATGCCGATGCCACCAGCAACATACAGTAGAGGAATGCTCATATCTTTCGGAAGCGTAAAGTCACCGCTGATACCCGTTGCCTGAATCACCATGCCTTTTTTTAGTTCACGGAGCGCCTTCTTCATTGAACTCGAAGGTTCATAAAACTTAATTCCTAGTCTCAGTGTATCTTCACCTGGCGCAGAAGTAATACTAAAGCTCCGGCGACTTCCTCGAAAATCATCTTTCTTGGCAGGTACCATAATTTCAATGTATTGTCCCGCTTCGTGCAGCAATGGCCGTGAGGGTTTGAACACAAATTCCAGTGTCGTTGGTGTGAGTTGTTTCTGCTCGATAAACGATAGTTTAATTGATCGGCGGCGACTACATATAAATGCGTACAGGTTTCCAATTAATAGCGCAAAGGCCGGTGATGACGAGAAGTCCCCGATCTGAAACGGTACCGCAAACAAGATTGCCACAATCACTGCCTCTCCGATGGTTTGCCACTTTTTCTGCGGCAATGTCAGCGGTTCCGTCAGCATGAAGCTCGACAGGAAAAGGATTGGCCATGACAACCATAGCATCAGGCTTTGGCCGAAGTTCTCACCCTGCAACATCAACGAAGCAATCAACAGAACAGTCGCAACTGCTAGGAATGTACCACTGGACGGCACTCGGCGCGTCTTTTGTAAGATCGCAAATCCAAGGATGAATGTCGGCAAAATAAGAACCGGAGTTGCAACCCACCACGATGCGTAGGCAAGTCCTGTGAGACTAATGGCAAATGCAGCCAGCGCGACTGGGTTGAAGATGTGTCGTCCGCGATAAGCAAGCAAGAACTTTGATGCACCAGCGATCATACCTACGAGGAACAAGATTGCTAGACCCGATAGCTCCAGAGTTGGCGTGAATAGGAAGAACAGAATGACCCCCGTAATAAAAGAGGACTCAGCGTGAATCTTTACCCCAAATAAGTAGCCGAACAGAACACTTGTCAAATACACCGAGAAGCCAAGTACAAGCAGACTGGCAATCATCGCCAGTGGTGAGTACGAGATGTGGCCAAGCAAAGACAATACCAGTGCGATGACAAATAAAATCGTCAGTGCACCCGAAACAACTTTATACATCGAGTAGCGGTTTAACAGGTTTGTAAGATGCTTCATTAAAACAATTTTCCTTCAAAAGCAGGTGAATAGTCAATAGCGCCGTCAGAATGCATGCGGGCGTACTCAAACGAAAATTGGCCCGCGAGCTTTTTTGGTTCCGTGAAAAACAGTGCAGTCGCTAAACCATCTGCGGCAATTGTCTCGTCAGCTATCACCCATGTCGCAATAATATCTTCGGTTGGTGCTTTCGTATCAGGGTCAAAAATATGATGCAGTCCGTTCCCCCATGCACGACGATTACTTGCAGATGCGCACAAGCTTTTGTTCATAACATCGATCACGCCAATTATTTTTGTTGGATCATGTGGGTGCTCCAAACCTACTGCGTTTTCCATGGTGCCTTTATGTCGAAAATCACCACTGGCGTCAACAACGTATTCAACGATATCTGCAGCCTCTAACAATTCCGCCACCAAATCAACCAAATATCCTTTTCCCGCAGCCCCAACGTCAAGCGTCACGGGCTGCGAGGTTTTCAGAATTGACCCTTTGAGTTCCAATGCCTGATCCCACGTAGGTAGCGCGGTCTGTGCCTGTGGCTGTAATGAATAGTCAGCGTCATAGCCTGCTTTCTCCAACATACTCCCAATAAGCGGCGTCACCTTACCGTCCGTCGCATCATAGAGTGTTTTATAAAACGCGAATAATTTGTCAGCATTGTCCGGAAACACAAACACACCTTCATGCTGTGCGGCTTGTGCAACCAAAGAATCTTCGCGAAAGCGCGAGTAGGTCGCGTCAAAGTCAGCAATCAATGCATCAACAGACGTAATGATATGTTCAGGAAGTTGCGTGACTGTCTCGATGCTCCACTGCGTTCCTATCGCGTCAAAGGAATAGCTATGCTTGGGCATCGGATTTAATTTGATCCAGCGCGTCATTAAATCCGTTTGAAGTCAGCGATGAACCCGAAACACGTGAGAGCGAAACTTCGTCAACGCTCTTACCGACAACCAGTGTTTTATATCCAGCGGCAAAGTCGTCTTGGTAAGCTTTTGCTTCACCGCCGCCAGCGTTTTCTACCAGGCTCGTGCTTGTAATAACACCATCTGTGATTGTCACGGTCAATTCAATTGACTCTCTTCCGCCAGGTGTCGAGTAACTACCTGTTGCAGAATACGTACCGTCTTCATATGTGCCCGTAGAAGCGGCTGGGGTTACTTCAACTGGATCCGAGCTTGTAGAGCTTGTTGTTGATTCAGTCGCTGTATCTTGCTTGTCTTGATTCGTTGCAATAACAATAACAGCCGTCGCTACAATACCAACGAGAACAATAACAATAAGCGCGGCAATGCCTGGGTGAATTTTTTTCGTCGGTTCCATGAGACTCCTTTAGCTAATAGATAAACTATAATAAGTATAGCTGAATTTAGGCTGATATTTTAGCTCGTATAATCAAACCCTAACCGTATATCATGAATGTATAAAAAAATAAATGCTATACTTAATATAGTAACTATATTATACTTATTATAGCAATGTAGTCGCATACATATAAACGTGCGGCTACATTCATTTTCTACAAATTATTACAAAGAAAGTTATTACACATGTCAGAAGTTCTTGTCGTTATCGGAAGTGTCCGTAAAGGCCGCGTCGCAGATACAGTCCTCGGCTACGTCAAAGCCGAACTCGCTACTCGCGAAAATGTTACCGTTACCGTTGCAGATCTAAAAGAAGTTGATCTTCCTTTTTTTGAAAACGAAAATTCTCCACTGTCACCTGATTTCGTTATCACTGATCCTAAGATTATCGCTTGGAGTGAAATGGTAAATGCAGCAGACAGCATTATCTTCATTACCCCTGAGTACAACCACAGCCTGTCTGCGGTGCAAAAGAACGCACTCGACTCACTTGGCACTGACTGGGACAAGAAGCCTGTTACAGCCGTTGCCTACGGTTGGAGTGGTGGATCACTTGCTGTAGCGAACCTTCGCGAAGTACTTGGCAACCTCAAGACCGACACAAAAGAAAACTTCACACAGCTTGGTTTCATGAAGGATATTAATCCTGACGGTTCACTCGTTGACGAAGCAAGTGTCACAAGCCAAATCAAAGCGACTATCGACGAAATTCTTTAGAAACGCCCAATTTATTTAAGACCTCCAATCGGGGGTCTTTTTTAAATGCTACAATCAAACCATGACACAAATCTTTTCCAGCCTCACTCCAAAGATCGTCCTAGGGATCGCGGCGCACCCTGACGATCTTGATGTTGGCGCTGGCGGAACAATCGCAAAGTTCGTACAAGAAGGCGCAGAAATTCACTACCTTATCTTGACCGATGGCGGCAAAGGGTCGGATGATCCGGATATGACGACATCTGAATTAGTTCGTGTTCGCCAAGCAGAACAAAAAAGTGCGCTCGAAATTATCGGTGGTGCAGCTATTACATTCCTCGATCATCCTGATGGCGAATTAGAAGTAACGCTTGAACTGAAAAAAGAAATCGTTAAAGCAATCCGCAGCGTTAAGCCGGACGTCGTCATCACCATGGACCCAACGGTTATGTATGATGCTGCGCAAGGCAGTATTAACCACCCTGATCATCGCGCAGCTGGCCAAGCGACCCTTGATGCAGTATTTCCTTTAGCTCGTGATCGACTTACTTTTCCGGAATTATTAGCGGCTGGATACGAACCGCACAAAACCCCTACCGTGTTGCTGATAAATTTCCCTACAAGCAACTTTTCCGTCGAAATCACCGACACATTTGAGACTAAAGTACTCGCGTTAAAGGCACACGCGAGCCAATTTGGTAATTTTGAAATTGTTACTAAACTGCACGAGATGGCTATAGAACAAGGCCGACGATCAGGCTATGAACTCGCCGAGTCATTCATCCGACTAGACATCGAATAAACTATTTTCGAACAAGGCTAAAACTTCTTTTGCAGTCTTATCTTTTAAATCTATGATACTTAATTGGTTTTTTTGCAGAACCTGATCAACTATCCATGTTCCTACTTTATAGACGATCCATCGCTCTTTCATTTCATGATTATAAAATGCCCATTTCTTCCAAGTTGCATCGTCTTCAAAATAATTATTACCGACAGCATCGAGTAGCTTTACTCGCTCAATTAAATCATCATCAGTATATTCGCTATAGTCTGCATACGGTTCGTATTTGCCTGAATAATCACGCTCGAAGACTGTCGCCATACCCTCATATGTCGCCGACTCAATCGCGTTATAGTGACCATCCTCTTTAGTGTAAGCTTGATATATATGAAAGACTTCATGGAAAATTGTTGGACGTATATCTTGTCTTTGCATTTCTTTATTTTCATAATCCGGATCAATAGACAAACTAATAATCTCGCGTGAATAAGCGTAAGCGCCGACACCGGTTTCGGGAATTGCCCCATCTTCGTAGAAATATATTTGAAGCGTATCAGGAAGATTCGGAAGTATAGTTTTGGACTCTTCGTACGCAGCAGCAATCTCAGTTAGGAGCGCTTCTTCAGTTGCTTTGTCAGAATAATGAATAACTTCAATCATATGATTAGGATAGCAGATGAAGCCTTGCATGCCTGAGAATTTTCTTGACATCATTTCATCAAAGCGATATTATTTAAATAGTTTACTTTGTTAAGTAAATAATAAAAGATTAATCATAACTAAAGATTTTAACTATCTTAGGGGTACAAGATGCAAGATTCAACAAAGGGCAACAAAGCCACGAAAGTAGTACTAATTGTATTAATCGGCCTCGTCGTCGGTGGTGCCATTACATACCCAATCTCATATATGATGGGTCAAGACTCGATTAAGCAAACATCGTCAGTTGCCGCTTCAACGACAACTAAGGCGGCAGACCTTCGCGTCACACTGAACAGCCTGCTCCGCGAACACGTCACAACTAACCTAACAGTAAGCTATAACATCATCGACAAGGTGTCCGATGAAAAGCTACAGGCCTCACTTGATGCACAAACCGCCAATGCAGTTGCAATTGCAAACGCAGTCGGCAGTATCTATGGCGATGAAGCAAAGGCTGCCATCACGACACCATTCGTTGATCATCTTACTCAATCAAATAACTACGCAAAAGCTGTCGTAAACGGTGACGAAGCTGGTAAAGCAACTTCCCTTGCAGCACTGCAGACTAACCTACAGCAAGTCGCAGACGTATTCAACAGCGTCATACCTTCTCTTCCTGCAGACACACTCTACATGGCGTTGAACGATCACGAAACACTAATGAATAAAGTAGCCGTTGCTTACCAGGCTGGTGACTATGCAATGGCCTACCAACTTGAAGACGAAGCCCTTGCCCAGATTTCTGGTGGTGCTGATGCCCTCGCTGGCGGTATCCTCGCAGCAAAACCTGATATGTTTAAAAACTAAATTCCGTCTGGATTTGACCAGTCCGTCGCAAGGTCAAACCCAGTAGGATGCCTGGCTGCAAAGCCACCTGTGTCATAGACTCTACCCGTGCCCAAGCTTGTTTCGACAAGTGAACAGCGCGGGTAGTTTCCGTAGTTGGCAGCAATAATCACGTAGCCCTGCGCATCAACTTTTGCACCATCTGGCCGTACAGAATACTGACCGCCTTGGCCACACGCTTGCATGACCACACGCATGTTTAGGTCGTAGTAAGTTTCGCGGTGTGAAACACCCTTACTGTCCGTCCAATACTGCGCACCTCTTGATTTCGTTAAACCTGCGCCATCATTACGGAGTCCAATCACTTCTGTTTGCGAGGTTGGGGTGCGCGTCACAAGATTCGCAATTTCAACGCGCGAGATCTCTACCCCATCCTTTACCTCTAGTTGATACGTCACACTGCGAATACCCGGGATGCCTTTGGTCTGCACAGCTCGATACCCAAGCGGACGATCAGCGTCATAGACAATTTGACTTGAGACCGGGATTTCCTGGTCTATCGAGACAGTCTGTTTACCTTCACGCCACACACGTATTTCCATCCCCTGAGTAATGAGTGTTTCTTTCGGCAAAGAGACGCGATCTTTCTCGCCTAGAACAATACCCTTTTCACCTAACATTTCACCGACAGTTGTCGCGTTGGTACGAATCTCTGTTCGTTTTCCATATAGATCAAGTGTCAGTATTTTTGCCCGCAAAATTGTTAGCTGCAGCCCGGCGCCGTCATTGACGTAATCCGTCAGAGGCTTCAGGGTCGCAATATCTTCATCGTAGACAGTAATGCCAACATCCTCTGCGATTTGTTGCGCTGTTTGATACGGTGAAATCGTTTTAATACGCGTCGCACCGTCGATTACTACGACAGGTCGTGCTCGGTAAATGTTCACTTTATAGTCCGAGGCAATTAGTTCCTCTTTTATAGATGGCTCAACCGTATCACGCGCATCTAGTTCAATAGATTTCGCTTTTAATGCGGCACCAATCGTTTTTTCATTGGTCAAAAAGACCTGTGCGACGCCGCGGTCATAGACAGTAATCAGTCGACGACTATCGTTATCCGCCTGCGCAGAAGCGCTTAGCCCAAAGGTCGCGATAGAAACGACAAACAAGACAAGGGTTGATACAAAGCGCCACACCATTTCCTCAATTATACCACTCGAACCCAGACGGTTGGTGGGTTTGCTGCGACATCGCTAACAAGCGAAGAATTTTGATTGTGGCGTAGTTGTGTACGTTGTCACACGGCCATTCACGTAGTCCCAATAATCAATAAATGTACTGCCGCACCCGTTGCTTACAAAGCGCACAGCTGTCGTACCATTACCCGAACCCGGTGCAACACTGATAATATCCGTTGGATCGATACGCGCTTCAACAGGACCACTATTATTTACAGTGCTTCCAATTGCACGGTTATTTTGAAACTCATCAAATGTAGGAATCTGGCCCGTGACGGAGCGGTAAATTTCAATTTTCTTGGCCATCAATGTGGCAAGTGAGTTTGCACTGGTAGCGTTGGCTTTTGCCGTCACTCCGTTATAGGCGACAATCGTAATCGCTGCAAGGATCCCAATCACGACGATTACAATTAATAGTTCGACGATCGTGAATCCCTTGGTCTGTTTTTTAGTGTGCATATCCTGTTATCTTAACATAAGTACTATGCGAAATGGTGTCTAAAAAGCAAAAGCCCCACGTCGTACGCGGAGCTTTTGCTCGACACGCGGTCGTGGGGTACTTATTTTTATCAATGTCATCTACGCCAACTCCACCATTTCGTTCGTGCAGATAATTTCACCTGCGATTGAAAGTGTAATGAGTGGACCGTTGAGGTCAACGACGATCTGCTCGTAAAGAGGCGTAAGGGTGTGCTGCGCGGTCTTGCTTGGAACATCCGTGGAAAGACTAATCTTTGCTTCCACGACGTCCAGAGTCTTGCGTAGCATTGAACCTTTCAGCTCACATACGAACAGTTGATTTGATCCGATGCGGCGCTCGACTTTCGCCATGCCGCCATCTCGTCTGATTGTTTTCAATTTGAGGGTCATCGCCCTCACCGCCTTCCGTACTATTGGTTGGATTGTTATAGTATTGAATAAACACCACCCAAAAGCAAGCATAAGCTTCAGGACTTAGTTCTGCACACATACGCACGTTGTATAACCCTAAACACAGCAAATGTTAAGGTTTCTTTGGTATATTAGATCCCATGCCTCGAACTCTTAAGCTCTTCCGAATATTCCTTATCAGCCTTGCACTGACACTTGCCGTTCTACTTTTAAAGTACCTGTTCCACTACCTTGGCTGGGAAATCATCGAACAAACATCGCTACATAACAGCGTCATATCCAGCGTGACATTCGTCATCGGGTTCCTACTATCCGCCACTATCGCCGACTACAAAGAGTCCGAACGAATCCCATCAGATTTCGCCTCGAACCTTGAAGACATGTACGATGATGCCGCGCATATTCACAAAGCCTACCCTACGTTTGATATAGATGCATTTCGCAAGAAGCTACACAGTGTTGCACTTGGCTTCAGTCGTGACGCTCGAAAAAAATCATATGATGCCCGCAAAGATATCCGCGAACTTAGTAGCTTCTTTGCTGCAATGGAAAGTGGTGGAGTTCCGCCGAACTTCATCGTAAAGCTGAAACAACAACAGACCCAGCTTTTACGAAGTCGTCAACGTGTTAACTACATCCAGCGCATTACGTTTATTCCATCGGCTACAATTTTGGCGCGATCAATCGTCATTGGCGTGATCGCACTGTTGATCTTCACGAACATTGATCCGTTCTATGGCGGGCTCGTTATATCCAGCATCATTAGCTTCGTACTGATCTACATGTTGATATTGATTCAAGTCATCAGCACCCCGTTTCACGAGGCCGGTAAGACGCAGGATGATGTCAGCCTATTTCTTATTACTGATGCAGCAGAATACCTATCGAAGAAGCAGAAATAATCTAGCCCTTGAACGTATCGCGCAGCGCATTGAAATCGCGCTTTAGCGAAACAGCATCGTTGCCAATCGATGCAACAAAGCCTTCTTTGCTTGGTGCAATAATATCTTTGACGAGACGGAACAATAAGACAAACTTTGGTGTCGCCGTCACTTCAGCGAGGCGCTGAATCTTATCAACAAATGAGCTCACCTGTCGCTTTTGATCTTTCGATTGCAAAGGCGCGATGAACTTTAGAACGAGCCATCCAATGACAAGGACAATCGCAGCTAAAATAACCAACAGCGCAACAATCGCAACGAGGATTACCCACCAAGCACTAAATGATGTCAGCCAAATAGAAAATCCCAGTACAATCGCAGAAACAATCGCTACTGTAATAACGATAGGTTTATAGATCCGAAATAGAAATTCTTTCGCGATAGCCCGAACTGTTTGTAGATAGGGGTTCATTAGTATGGTGGCCCGTATGAATTGGTGCTATGTGGAACACCAGTCCCACTCCAAGACCAGTTTGGCGAATCACCATCAGCATATCCGATCGCATAGTTACTTTCGGCAACCAAAAGACAATCAGTATCAACGGTCGCATTAACAGGTGTATTAACACCTGCGCCCTGCTCACCTCCACTTGGATATGGACCCCATAAAATCTGTACATTCGCTGCACCGGCCGGCGCAGTCAACACGATCGACAAGTCCTTCCATTCATTTGCGTTCTGCGGATACGCTTTTGAAAATGTAGTCCCATCATTTGCGATAGATGTACCGCCGCTGTTCTTCCAATCTACCCAAAAACGAGAAGTTGTAGGATATGACGTACGGATTGAAATCGCGAATGCATAACTCTTGCCGGCAGTAATTGGTTGTGTGTAGTTGTAGCCCACATCTTGACCGCCACCAGCTGTCGTCCATGTCTTGCGATATCCATATGAACCACACCGTGCTGCATCGGTTGTTCGTGCCGACGTCCCTGCGCCACCACCACCGTACCACTGCAATCCCCATGGAGACGTTGTTGTTTCGAGACTCGGATTTGTGATGATATTTGTCGTTGTCGTACAAACACCTTCTTTAAACTTCACATTATTCGTTGCGTAATAATTCACAGGCGTGCCCGTGTTCGTAGATATTTGCACGCAGTAACCACTCCCTGATCCGTAGCTCACGTAAGTCGCAGTTGTGCCCGGTGATGATTTAATGTCAGCCTGCGCAGACGTCGTTGGATATTGCGAAGTAGCACTACTAGCCTTGAATGCTTCAACCGTCTTCATGGCGTTTGCGACGTCGCTTTGTAAGGCTGCGACCTTTGCTCGGTTTTGAATACCATTAAAAGCCACAATAGTAATTGCAGCCAGAATACCGATAACAACAATAACAATCAGCAGCTCAACGATCGTAAAGGCTGATTGTTTTTGAAAAGTATGTTTTTTTGCCCGCATTATATACCTCACAGTATAGATGACGAAGGACGACTGGTCAAAGATCTTATGCTTTGTTATGACGTACTGTAAACCACATATATAGCGCCCAAACAACAACCCCTACTACTTGTGCCAACAGCAGTGTTACATAAAATGGCAATGACAGATACGCAATGTATTGTCCAGACAGCGAGGTTACGATCATACCGAAGCTCATCGCAACAATTGCCGCTGATAACCGTACGCTCTTTGATCGTTCCTGTTTCCGGAATAGCCTGAACGATATCGCCGTTAAAACGATAGGAATCGCTATCGAACTTATTGCGAGGGCAAGGAAAATACCGGTATCAAACACTGGGTTCATCAGCTGCGTACATAGGAATAATGCTACCGAAGCAATCAATGTAATTTGATATGGCCGATGGTGCAATACGGAACTTTTCTTCTTTTGATGACGAGCATATGTACCTGCGACAACCGCCATCACGATAATCGCGAGAACAATCGGTGTCGCATCAATAAGACGAAAAGCAATCATACCCTGCGCAGATGCCCACAAAAAACCAAACGAATACGTCAAACTAAATAAGAGAAGGTACACCCAGTACGCAGCAACACCAAATAGGACTCCGTTCAGATGATGTGATGTTTTGTTTTTAACATGCGTCGCCTTGTCACCAAAAATGTACGAAATAAAGACAGGCAATACCGCCGCGAGAAATAGCGTTATAACCAGTAAGAAAATTGAAAGTGGCTGTTTTACTTGTGGATTAAATAGATATCGGGTTAAAGGAATTACCGTTGCTACCAGCACTGTTACGATCGTCAGTGCGAATAGACCGTATCCAAATACTATTGGTGTTTTGTTTATTTTTGTCATACTGCAATCATAGCAGATGGATTTAATGGAACATTCATAAACTTGTTACTGCACTCTACTTAAAGCCAGGACGGAACTCATTCGTTAGTACTACTTGATAGTCGCGGCAACGGCATTAGACTTCGAATTCGATTATTTTGATGAGCGTATATCGCAACTTCATAAGGGAGGGGTTCGTTAGACCCAATAATATATTGCAGACTATTGATATTTCGAGGCTCAATAGATAAGCCCGCTTGATCCAAAGCAATTAATCCAATCGCTCGGCTGACGGTAAGCTTCGCATCAGTTAGTTCAACCGCTTCGGCAATGGGTTGTGTCTCAAACGTTATTCTAGGCATATGTTCTTTACATTAAAGCACATTGATAATTTTGGTACCCCGGGCAGGATTTGAACCTACGACCTTAGGCTTAGAAGTCCTCTGCTCTATCCAGCTGAGCTACCGGGGCGTGTTCATATTATACCTTAGCGACTGATAATCTGTTATTGCCAAGTACGCGTGTTGTTGATTGCTTCTTTTTCGCGAAAGGCTGTTTCAAGGTCGATATTAAAATGGTTACAAATATCAAGTAGGTACGATAGGACATCTGCAGCTTCCGTACCAAGATCAAAATGGCGCGATGACTGATCGGTTTTAATTGCGCCATCGGCTTTACGCGCAGCTTTTGCAAACTCTCCACATTCTTCTAAAAACAGCATGAACATTTCAGACACTGTTTCGTCTTGAAAGCCACGTTCTTTAACTGCTTCAGCTACATAGCTTTGTAGTTGCGATAGTGTAGGTTTATTTTGCAAGTCAGGCATAACGCGATTAATCTCCGATTGATTTAAATGACTCAGCACGTCTTAGACCGTCGGAAGTGTGATGGCCGTGAATGACGTAACGAAGCGCTTCAGAGAGCAGTTTAGTTAGGCGGAGAGAATAATGTATATAGCTTCGTCACACGAAAATATGTAAACACATTTTCGTTGCTTCTCGCTATCGAACTGTTCATCAAATTCGTTAAAACGAATTTCCGATGAGAGTTCGATCCATTCAGTCTCATACTAAAGAAAAATACCGTATCTTGCGATACGGTATTTTTCTTTGGTGCGGGCGGAGAGAATCGAACTCTCATCGTTTGCTTGGAAGGCAGACATATTAGCCATTATACGACGCCCGCGAACTAGATCATTATAGCATATTTTCTTATCATCTCTAATCTGTTAGAATAATTAAGCACGACTTTCCAGTCGAACGCCGTATTCGTATGGCGAATGTAGCTCAGTTGGTTAGAGCGCCGGTTTGTGGTACCGGAGGTAGAGGGTTCAATCCCCTTCATTCGCCCCAAGTAAAAAACTCAGTCATTTCGGCTGAGTTATTTATTTGGCAACAGGTGGCGCGATAAGGTCATCGGCCTGCTTTTTCTTATCAAGCATTTCCTTCACTTGATCCAAAGTAATCTCGATTGAGCCACCAGCCTGCACTTCGCGAGATAGCATCAACTTGGCGACAGTGTTCTCGACTGCACGCTGGACTACGCGGCGCATTGGGCGCGCACCGAGGCGAGGATCGTAACCGACTTCCACCAGATACTCCTTAGCATCCTGCGCAACGACAACCGTGATCTTCTGTTCTGCCATGTTCTTGTTTACATCAGCCAGGATCAGATCAACAACTTGTAATAGTTCTGGCTTGCTGAGCGGGCCAAAGACAACAATCTCATCGAAACGGTTCAAAAATTCTGGGTGGAACAAGTTGCTACCGATCAACTCATCGACAAAAGTGTCTTCGAATTGTTCGAGGTTATAGCCACGATGCATGTATTCTTGAATGCGGTCTGCACCGGCGTTACTGGTCGCAATCACGATAGTATCGCGGAAGCTGACTTCCCTGCCTCGTTCGTCGCGCAGAATACCTTCGTCCAGTAACTGCAGTAGTGTCGACAGAACTGTTGAATGAGCCTTCTCAATCTCGTCCAGTAGCACAACGCTGAATGGCTTTTTCATTACTTGCGCAGTCAGGCTTCCACCATCTTCGGTACCATCGGCAATCAAACGCGCAACATCATTACTGGATACAAACTCGTTCATATCAAGGCGAATGATATTCGCTTCACCCCCAAAGTACACAGCAGCAAGTGATTTCGCTAACTCCGTCTTACCTACACCAGTTGGCCCAAGAAACATAAAGGTACCAACGGGTCGCTTCTGGTTGCGTACGCCCGCACGAGCACGACGAAGGGCGTCAGACACAACATTAACTGCTCGCTCTTGACCGATCATACGTGCGTGGATCAGTGATTCAAGGTTCAACAGTGTTTCACGCTCCGCTTCATCATCAACACCACTTGTTTTTACGCCAATCGTCTTCTCGATCGCCATACCGACTGATCGTGCTGTCACCAAGCCATCTTCGGCATATTCCGTGGCGGCATCCAGTAGACTCATTGCCTGTCCTGGCATCGAAACATCGTAGACGTAACGCGCGCTGAGCTTGTATGACTCTTTCAGTGCCTGATACATATACGTTACTTTGCGGCGGTGTTCAAGCGTTGGGAGCTGCGCTTCCAAAACCTGCATTGTCTCAAGTTCATTCGTCGGTTCGATATTCACACGATTCAAGGCCGTTGCCATCACAGGTGTCCGCTTACTAATTTGCAGGAAGCGTTGCTCGTCAATTGCCATAATAATAGGCAGGCGACCCGCCTCAAGAATTGGTAACAACATGTTCGTGATATCAACCGAGCCAACTCCTTCTTCAAAGAAAGCATGCGCGTTATCGAGGAAAATGATAATATTTTTTGCACTATATGCCTCACCTAGTAGTACCTGAACAAGTCCTTCTAACTCACCTGGGGCACTTGCCATCGCAATCAAGCGAGTTGCGTCCAACATAAATACTTGGTGGTAACGGATGCTGTGTGGCACCGCTTCAGATGTGCTCATCAGTTCAGATGCAAGTTCGTAGACAATCTCAGTCTTTCCAACTCCTGTTTGACCAACAAGTGCGATTGCACCTCGCCCATTACTCATCGCGTTCATAATCTGTGACAGCGTACCCGCACGTAGATCAGTCCGATCAACATCTAGTTCTGAGATATTTTGACCAAAGCGTGACAAGTTCGGGATCCATCCAAATGACCAGTCCCTGCCGATGCCCCCAGATTTCTTCGTCTTCTTTTGTGCTTGTTCAATCAGGTTCTTCAAATGTGCGTACCAGTTCACGCCTCGCAGTAGGTCTTCTTCGTCTAATTGTAGGTGTCCCAAAAGTGTTTGCTTATTTGGAAGCTGACGAATCAACGCCAACATAAGTACACCAGCGGTCATGTTTCCATTCACCTGCGTCGTGATCCTCAACGCTTCATCAAATACGGCCTTCGTATCGTCACGATTCGTCGACACCAGCTGTTCAAGGAAGTTTCCGCTGACACCGAAACGTGCCGCAAAGAATTGACCACCGGTCGTTCGAGAAATTGCCATTGCAATATACTGCGGTGTTGGTTGATCTGGAATAAGAGCCAAGATATCACTTTCCAGCAGGTCATCGACGCGTGTGCCGTTTTTAATCGCGGGTACATCATGAAGTTCGTATTTGAACCATTCAACGATCATGATAGGTATGGCAGCCAGCCCAAGCAGTGCCCATCCAATCGCCACACCAATGACTACTAACGCAATCCCTGCAACAATACATAGTGCAGCACCAACCTTAAAGGTTGCGATCCATGGTGAGAGCGCATGTCCAAGACGAGCTTTGTGTGCTCGAGTTGATTTGAAGTTAAACTGGGTTACATCCATTTCGGCACCCATCCAATTGCAAAAGCAATTATTCCCACAACTGGCAGTATCGGAAACAACAACCAGATCAGCAGCACAATCATCTCGAATGCCGACTGAAAAATAATGACAATAATACCCGCAGCAATCGTAAACGTTCGAACAATCGCACCGATAACACGCGAAAGTGTCTTGTCGAAGAAAGCGCGAAGCTGATCACCAATGTTACCATTCACTTTACCGGCAGAAATTTGACGGAACGGCGAAAAAAGCGTCGAAAAGAGTTGGCCTATTGAAAAGAAGCCAACCGTTGCCGCTATACGCTGTTGAACACGACGTAATTGACCCCGCCAACCCTGTCCATACCACCACGAGATAATTCCCACCAGAAACATAGCTTCATTATACGATATAATGGTCTATATGCCTCACCCCTTTGTCGTTATCTTGGGAAAAGCCGTCCGTTACGCAGCCCGCCTGCGAGGTGGTGGCTCGGCCTTGCCCGGATTATTCGTTGAACGAATCAGCCCAGACTTTATTAAAACAACACTTGCCCAACTTCCTCACGGCATTGTGGTTATTAGTGGTACCAACGGTAAAACAACGACAACAAAGATGGTTGTTGCCCTTTTGGAAGCCCACGGCTTAAAAGTCTTCACCAACCGTACAGGCAGCAACTTTACTCGTGGTGTTGCCGCAGCCCTCCTTGGCGACATTGACGTAAAAGGAAAGCTCGACGCCGATATCGCCGTCCTCGAACTCGATGAAGCCCATGCAGTCCCCTTCGTCAAAGCCATTCCACCGCGCTATAGCCTCCTTCTTAATGTCATGCGCGACCAACTGGATCGCTTCGGTGAAATTGACGCAACCGCAAAGATGCTTGAAAAGATCGCCCAAGCAACAACCGATACCGTGGTATTGAACCGTGAGGACGCTCGCGTACTAAGAATCAAAGATACATTGTCTGACCAGAAGGTAGAACTATTCGGACTCAGCGACGACCTCCTTGCCCATTTTCCAAGTGACGACGATATGCGAAGTGGTGTCGTCACAAAATCAAAACGCCCACCTGCTCGTGTCGTTTTAAAGAAGTACGCTGGCAACGAAGCAACTTACGCATTCGATGGGCACGAATTTTCAACAACACTAAAACTAAACGGCGTCTATAACGTATTCAACAGCGCAGCGGCAATCGCACTTGCGCAGGCCGTTCTCGGCAAAGACCTTGCTGCCGACAAAATTATCACCACTATCGCCAACGTCACGCCTGCATTTGGCCGCGGCGAATCACTTGTCGTTAATGGGAAACCACTCGAACTTGTCTTGGTTAAAAATCCATCTGGATTCCGTCTTGGCCTCAAGTCTTTTTCACCCGAAGGCTACGCAACAATGATTGCAATCAACGACAACTACGCGGATGGTCGTGATATGTCTTGGTTATGGGACGTCGACTTCGAGACACTGTCACACGAAGGTGTCGCACAGGTTGCCGGCGTCCGCGCCTATGACATGGCCCTCCGCCTCCAATACGATGAAGTTAAAATTGGACACATCGAAAAAGATCTCCCAGCCGCCCTCCGTCAGTTTATCGACGTGAACAGCGAACACCCAAAGCGTATCTATTGTACGTACACCGCCATGCTGACACTTCGGCGCGAACTATCTAAGATCACTAAAGTTGAGGTTGTCTCGTGAGTAAGCAAAAAATTACCGTCCTGCAGCTGTATCCAAAAGATATGAATATTTACGGTGATCACGGCAACCTATTGGTCGTGCAGCGTCGCCTTGAATGGTACGGCTACGAACCTGAAATCATCCACTATAACGTGGGTGACACCTTCCCTGACACTGTCGACATCATCGTAGGTGGTGGCGGACAAGATAGCGGGCAAGAAATCATTCACGACGACCTCCTAAAGATTGCGCCTAAACTACACAAATTGGCAGAAGCTGACGTCCCGATGCTCATGGTGTGTGGACTCTACCAATTATTCGGCAACTTCTTTAAAACTGCGGCAGACAAAACACTCACCGGTATCGGTATCCTCGACGTCGAAACCTTTGGTATGGGCGAACGCCTGATCGGCAACATTATCACACGTAGCGAAGACTTCGGCGACATTATTGGCTACGAAAATCACAGCGGTCAAACCTTCCTGGGACCCAACGCAGCGCCACTCGCTACTGTCATCAAAGGTGCCGGCAACAATGCCAAAGATGCCCACGAAGGCGCACGCTACAAGAACGTTATCGGAACCTATCTTCATGGCTCAATCCTCCCAAAAAACCCTCGTATCGCAGACTTCCTGATCCACACTGCGGTTACAAAAAAGTATGGTGAATTTAGCACTGACATCGTTGACGACCTTATCGCAGATCTCGCACGCGAAACAGCCCAAGACCGACCCCGATAATTACTCGATAATGTTCACCTCGCGCAACTTGAAGCCTGTTTTTCGCTGCATATAGATGCACCCTGCAATCAGGAGAATGACATATCCTACCACCGCCCACCAAGGTGTCACTAATGTTGTCTTTGCCCATGGCAAATCCGCTAAATATTGCGCCGTAAAAGTCATGTAGTGCAACAGCCAAGTTACTGGTATGCCAACATACTCGACAATCGACGGTATCGTTAGTGCCGTCACTCCGACGATAAACGTCAACAGCATCGCCAGTGGCACCAACGGAACAATGAGGATATTCGCAGGAATTGCGACATTAGATATATATCCAAATGCTGGCACAACAATCGGAATCGTCACAATATGCGCAGCAACCGTTTCGCCCAATACTTGTCGAATCGTCCCCGGTTCTTTTTCTCCAAAGAAATATCGTTGTAGTAGCGGACCGACAATCATCACCGCGGCAAATGCAGCAAAACTCAACTGCCAGCCCAAATCACCCCAAGCATAACTCGGTTGCCACAGTACCGTTATCGCAGCCGCAAATGGCAGTAGCACGAACGGATGAAAGTTCCGTCCATAATACCAAGTCGCCAAACTAAGTCCCGAAACAAGCCCAGCCCTTGTCATGCTCGGACTCAAACCGGTCAACGAAATAAATCCCGCAATCATCACCCCTGACCCAAACACGGATAGGAACTTTGAAAAACGAATAAACAGACGTCTCGCAAGCCTTACAAGAATCGTGAGATTATAGCCACTCGCAACAACGACATGGCTTAATCCAGCTATTTGCAGTGCGGATGCTAGATCTGGTGGCAATGCACTTTTCTGTCCCGTTAAATACCCAATCCCTAGGCTCGCTTGCGGTTCCGGAATACCCTCACGAATCGCGTTAGCAAACCAATCGCGTACCACGCGTCCAATGTCACCAGGTTGTGGATGCACCACGGAAACAACTTTTGCAGTAAACATCGATAACGCAAACGTCCCGAAGCCTTCTGTCGTTTTACCCGATACAACTACATGATCACCACGTTTTACAGCAGAACGGCCCAGCACACTCACCCAGATCGATCCAGGGAGTTTCTGTCCTTCATATTGCACAGTATCCAGCTGCAACACAGACGAACCTTTTGTCGTCGAGAGGTCCTCTTTCACTCGACCCTCTATTTTTAGCGTTACTCCAACGAGTGGCTTGTACGCCTCGAGTTCGCTATCGACAATCGATCCGTACGACATGCCAGCGATGATCCCCGCCAACACTATCACCGGCATTACTACAATCCTACGATTCCAAAAGCCAATAACCGCCAGCAGGACAGCGCCAACGTACCACCATGCACTGAGCGAGCCATACTGCGCCAGCCATACCCCCACGACAAAGAATAAGCAACTTAACGCAATTATCCACGACACATGTACTCGTCGCCTCAAAACCCACAGTTGCATAGACACAACTATATCGAGGGCACATTAAATCACGCTAAACTATCGCTTGATAATGCCGTCTTCGATCAACGATCGGTAATTATACATGCCGCGTCCTTCAGTTTTATAGTTCCAATAAAACGTCGCTAACGCACGTTGATACATCTGTCGCTGCCGTGTAATCGTTTCACCAAGAAGTGCTAAGTGTTGGTCGCTGGGAATTCTATTAAAAAACGTCTGCGGTAAAACCGACCCCCACTCGCCGACAATAACCGGCTGCGCCAGTTGCGTAAGCCAAATCACCGGCGCAAAGACAGAGCGACGAATCGCGTCGTATCTTTTGGCTGAAACGTTACGAAGTATACCGGGCAGGACGCCATAAAAGTGCGTATCCAGCACCACTGGAAACTCTTTCCTTTTTTGGAGCGCACCCGAAAACAGCAATGGCATAAATCCATCATGAAAAATAATATATGTACCGGGGCGAACAATCTCACGAAGCAAGACATACGCCTGACGGTAATATCGTAGTAACGCAAAATAATTACCAATAACGCGTGGTTCATTAATAATCTCAATTGCCCACAGTGCTGATGAACCTTTATAGCGCTGTGCAAGTTTCTCTAAAACGCTCAAATGATCACCGATGAACTGCTTCCAGTCAACACGGCCAATCCGCCCACTATGCATCTCGGCATTTTGTGAACCTTTCAGGCCATGCAGATCAAGTAAGACCTTGATGTCATATTGTTCAGCCATCCTGAATGCCCAGTCAAGGTATTTTGCAGCCCCAATATATGGCGCATCGTCACCCAACACCCAGTAGCCAACCGGCAGCCGAACGTGTGTGATGCCGTTCGCAGAGAGCCACTGCCAATCTCCCTCCGTCATAAATGAATCTCTGTGCTGCTCAATACGTTCGTTGATGCCAGGAACCTGCGACAACGTGAACTCGTCTGGTGCGTCGGTGCCCTCAAAAACAGACGGCGTCATCCAACGCTCTAATAATAACCAGCCGCCTAAATTCACACCTTCGATCGCTTGTTGTTTCATCCTTCTAGTATGAATGTGTTTACAAATAAAAAACACCCCCGGTAGCGAAAATGGGATGTTCTTTATTTGGAGGTCAAACACTGAAGCTTGAACCTCACTCCGAAATAAATTTGGAGGGTCCGATGGGGCTTGAACCCATGACACCCTGCTTAAAAGGCAGGTGCTCTAACCAGCTGAGCTACGGACCCGCACGACATGCGGAAGCTATAAAAGCTTATCACACTATATCGCAACAGGGGTCGTGTGTCAATGTTAACGATGACGTTCGTGCTCTTTTTTCTTCGGTGATTTTGTAAACAAAATATCAAGGACAGCGAAGATAACACCCAAGCTGATAATGCTTGTTTTGTTGGTGACGATAAACGTATACACGGTCTGTGCTACCCCAGTTAGGTTCATTGCGCTACCGATTGGTTCTATCAAAAACGCCAATGCAAGTGCGGTGAAAAAGAATGATCCAAGAATACGCGCCAATGGATTTTTGTACGAATGTCCGTGAAAAAATAACAAGATCGCAGGCAGTATCGTAATCAAAGACAACGCCACTGCACTCGGTAGCGGTCCTCTTGGCAATATACCCAGCCCGGCAATAATCAGTTCGGCGTCATAACTCCAAATCGTACTGAGCGTCGCGCCGGCCGTCAAAGCCAGCCCAAGGAGCCCAAAGCGGCGCTTCGAGAAGAAAGCGCCGGCAAAAAGAGCTACGGCAATAACGGCAAAGATAATTATGTGTATCATGTGCCCCTATTTTATACTGGATGGCGTCCGTATTCCAGCAAGTAATGCTTACGGCTAAACGAGGCTAGGCGCCGACTTTGTCTTTTTTGCTTCCACGCTTGGCATTTTGCTCGATGTAATCAAGAATTGGAGCTGCGACATTACGCCCCGTTACCTTTTCGATACCGAAGCCAGGGCTGGCATTTACTTCAAGAATGAGCGGGCCGCGGCTACTACGCATCATGTCGACACCGGCAATGTTAAGTCCCATTGCTTTCGCTGCCTTCACGGCAATTTTCTTTTCCTCGTCAGTTAATTTCACGACAGCACCTTCGCCACCCTTGTGTAGGTTCGAACGGAAGTCGTCATCAAGACTTTGGCGTTTCATGCTCGCGACTACGCGACCACCAACAACAAAGGCACGGATATCAGTACCAGCAGATTCTTCGACGAATTCTTGCAGCATGATGTTTGTTCCGTCTTCGTTTGAAAGGTAGAAAGCCTGAAGTACTGATTTTGCAGCCTTCTTTGTTTCGGCTAGGACGACACCATTGCCGTGTGTACCACGTGCAAGCTTAATAATAACCGGTGTACCGCCGACTTTTTCAATAAGGTCGTCAATATCGGTAGAGTTACGCGAGAAGACCGTCTTTGGAATACCTACACCGGCTTTTGCAAGCAGCTGCATGCTACGAAGCTTGTCGCGTGATCGAGAGATAGCAAGCGAGCTTGCAGGTGTATAGACACCCTGCATTTCAAGCTGACGCACGATAGCAGACCCGTAACGAGTCATATACGATGCAATTCGAGGAATAATCGCGTCATATTGTCCAAGGTCTTCGCCGCGGTAACTAACCGTCGGATTGTTTTGTTCAATTGAAGCGTAGCATTCGCGGTACTTAATCACACTGACTTCGTGACCACGAGCAATTGCCTCTTCTTTGAGACGTTTGGTTGAATAGTTTCCGTTTCCGTTTGAGAGAATGGCAATTTTCATAATGTCTCCTTGATTATTCCTGGTGATATTTCTTGTGGAATGCGTATGGGTCTTTCATCATTTCTTCATACAATCCGCGTTTTATCTTTGGGGGTGATTTATATTCTTTCACCGATACATCGACTAAGAATTTCTTATTTAAGGTTCGTCTCCCCAGTAAAATCGGGAAGTCGTTCCGTGATCTATCCGATAGATAGAATGCTGCCCGCACCACTCGTCCGGCAATCCTGACAGGGATCTCGGTCCGATAGCGCACTTGTTCGTGGCCAGTTGAGCTTCGAACGATCGCTACACGATACGCTTTTCGCTTGATCACTTCGCCAGTATAGTACTCGGAGCCTTTTGCAAAAAGAGTAAAACTTAATGTACCTTTTTTACTTACTTTAATGTCAGACGCCCACATAGATGAGCTATCTGCACCAGTATCTGTTTTCGCAGGTACATTCTTGGCATCGCCAATAATATCAACGAGTACATTTCTTCCTACAACTGGGAGTAATTCGTCCATAATTACCTACTTATTATCCTTTATGATAGAACGCACGACAAGTCCCTCGATGAGAGGGGTTTTGAACGCAAGTCTATCAGAAATGTTTTTAGGCGAATTCATCATTACACTATAGCATTTTTAGGCTAAAAAGTCAATATGCTCAAGCTTGTGTATTGGAGTTTAGCGCTTTTTTCCAGATTCAAACTGCTCGAGGATTTCGCGCTGTTTCTTTGAGATTTTGGTCGGCGTATCAACGATAATATTGACGATATGTGGACCACGTCGTTCGCTGTTCATGTGCGGCACACCGTGATTAGACAGCTTGAAGTCAGTCCCCGACTGCGTTCCAGCTGGGATCTTCATACGAACAGATCCATCAACAGTCTCAACATCGATTTCAGTACCTAGTGTCGCATCGATCATACCGATGTGTGTTTCAGACAGGACAATATCACCCTCGCGAGTAAAGGTCTTGTGGGCTTTGACACGAATGTTGACGTACAGATCACCTTTTTTGCCATCAGCGATTGCTTCACCGCGACCAGTTAGGCGAATCGTTGAGCCGTCATCGATACCGGCTGGTACCTTGAGCTTGATAGATTGCTTCTTGCGCTGGGTACCCTTGCCATGACAGACAGTACAGACTTTTTCGGGGACTTTACCGCGACCGTGACATGTTTCACAGACGACGCTCTGTTGGATTGCACCAAACATCGTGTTCATGACACGAGTCTGTTGGCCTGCACCCTTACAGGTCGGACAGGTTTTCATGTCGTGACCGGGCTCGACAGTCGTACCGTGACAGTGCGAACATTCGTCATCCATATCTAGTTCGATGTCGGTTTCGAGACCAAAGACGGCTTCCTCGAAAGTGAGCTGAAGATTTACCTCAACGTCACGACCACGTTGTGGGGCTTGGCGCTGTGATTGCCCGCCGCCACCAAAGAATTGACTAAAAATATCACCAAGGCCTTCGCCGAAGTCAAAGCTGCCACCTTGGCCACCGAAGCCTTCAAATGGATTTCCGCTGGCACCACCACCGCCAGATCCACCGACACCGGCGTGACCAAATTGATCATAGCGCTGCCTTTTCTGCGCATCTTTTAGTACGTCGTATGCTTCATTAATTTCTTTGAATTTTTCTTCGCTTCCGCCCTCTTTGTCGGGGTGATGTTGCACAGCAGCACGGCGAAATGCTTTTTTCAGCTCATCGGCACTTGCCCCTTTGGACACGCCTAATACTTCATAATAATCACGTTTACTCATCTGTTATAAGTATATAAAACTAGCACTCAATTGTCTAGAGTGCTAGCACTATGGATATAAAAAAGAGCCCCATGACGAGGCCCTTTTACGTTGAACAAGATTACGCCTTGCGGCCGCGTCCTGTAATAGCTTTCCAGATGAAAAGCACGATGATTGCACCGACGAGTGCAACCAAGAAACTCCAAAGGTTGAACCCAGTGACGCCATCACCACCAAGCAGACCGAAGACAAAGCCTCCCACTACTCCACCGATGATTCCAGCGACGATGTTCCCAAGTAATCCTTGGTTTGCATCTGTTCCTGCGATTTTCGAAGCGACCCATCCGGCAAGTCCACCGAGGATGATCCAACCAATAATTCCGAGTCCGTCCATAATCTGTTCCCTTCTCTTTATAGTATTTGCATATCTTATTATACGCTTAAATCTCAGTCGTTTAAGATTTTAGGTGAACTCAAGCCCCTTGCAATCGCTTCTGCACGCTTGATTTCCCACGGTTTCAGTTGATGCTGAACACCAAGAATTATTTGTACTTCTGCGAGGACCCGACGGGCTTCTTCAAGTCTTGTCAGGTCATCGGATAATTCCGGCGGCAATTCTTTAATAGATTCGGGATCTGCCTCATGCATAGGTGGCATTAATAATGCTGGATCCTGGTAAAAAGGAATTCCCATCCCTATATACGACGAAGTCAGAAGGGCCCGCCACGTCCTACGACGATTGACGCGCCTCTTCTCACGGGCTTCTTTACGAGCGTCTTTGTCTTTCTCCATCCATTCAGCCAACGTATCGCTATTCGCAATCTGCTCCTCGTCAATATAGGTCAGCATGTTAAAAGCGGCTGCACCGATGCGTTCTTCGGTAGTTTTATCTGCATTATCTTCAAACAACAGATTTACCTTTTGGGCAACAATAAAATCTTCACTCGATTCGTGTTCCATAATTTAGTGATTATATATAACTTATTGGCAGAATATCAACCATATACACAATGGCTGCAAGGATATATACTGCGGATAATGAAACCTTTCCTTCGAACGACCGGCGCCACTCTGGGCCTTATACGTGCCGAGTATCGACTACTCCATAACCGTTACTTTGGAAAAATCGAGCGCTTCGAGGGCTCTGCCAAGGAGATCTGTGCGCAGATTACCGAACGTTTGTGGCAAGGTGATTTCTACCGAACCAGCTTAGGGCACTTCGATTTCTTTTGGATGCGAGACTTCGGTACGGTTGCCGCATCACTCGTACACCTCGGAAAAACAGACCGTGTTCACCACACGCTACGCTGGGCGCTCTTACATTACCGTCGCGCTAATACCATTACGCTGTGTATTGACCAAGCCGGTAACACGTTTAATGCTCCCGCCAATCGCAGTATCGATGCACTAGCATGGCTACTGCATTCACTTGTCGTTAGCGACTATCCGCTAAACAAGGCTGAGCACGCCTTCTTGCAGAAGCAACTCGCAAAATACGCAAATACCTATCTTGATCCTGAAACCGGTGACCTACTAAACGTCAGATTCGCAGAGATGCGCGACGCAGTCCACTACGATCGGAGTGCCTACAGCATCGCATTGATTGGGCGACTAGCTCAGTGTGCGAAAGAACTACGATTAACTGCATTCCCGTTCTTGCCAGAGAAATATCAAGCAGACCTGATGAAACATTACTGGAACGGAAAGTATTTTAGCGCCGATCGTTCAAATGGCGCCTTTAGCGCAGAATGCGCGTTGATGCCATTCTTCCTAGGTGTGATCACAGACAAAAGTCTCGTTGATAAAACAATGGACTATATTACTGCAGCCGGTATGAATAAACTCTATCCATTACAGTACGGTGAGCACGCCGAAGAGTTCAAATACCGCATCGGCATGGGAAAATACTTGATGCCTAACTACACCGGCACTACTATTTGGACGTGGCATGGAACCTTTTATCTACACATCCTTAAACGCTACAAGCGACCCGAGTATGCGCAGCAACACGCTAACTTCGCAAAGATGATCGAACGGCACGGCACCTATCCAGAGCTCGTGAACCCTGATGGATCTTGGTACAACGCACCTATTTATAAAGCCGATCCCGGCATGGTGTGGGCAGCTCTCTACCAAGAATTATAGAGGTCATATATTGACTTTACTTACCATAAGTGCTATAATAATGCAGTTGTTATTTTGGATGCCACTTGGGAGGCACATTGCACAAGATCGAACTGCGTCGCATTGAACTAGGTTTCAGTGTTACCGATGTGGCAATCCTTTCCGGATTGTCAGCACAAACGATTTACCGCATCGAACGCGAAGACCCCGATGACTACAAAGTCAGAATGGACACGGCGAAACTCATCGCCTACGCGCTCGATGTACCGCTCATCACCCTGTTCACCAGCAAGGAGATCTCATTCCTAGGTCGACCCGCACTCAGTGGTGGGACGATCGACGAACTCGCCAAGCGACGACAGGCCAAAGCAAAATTGAAGTGCCCCGAATGCAACGTTCTCAGCTCCCAAAAGGATCAGCAGGACAACAACAAAGTCAGTGAGTGCTGCAACAAAGCGCTCATCTCGGCTTAACACCACCACGCGTGGGTGACCCAGCTCTTTGTGAGCTCCGGTCACCCGCGCGGTTTTTCTTTTTGAAAGTTTTGAAGCCCCGCCACTGGATTGTGGCGGGGCTTTTTTGTAGGTTACGCGAGTTCTACATTCGCTTCGGCCCAGGCAAGGGCTTCGCGCGTCAACTGACGAGCTTTGAGAGCTCGCTTGCTTGGGTGTTCACCGTGCCACCACTGACCCCAGAAAGGATCGTTTGGGTTCAAGCAGGCAAGGTTATCCTGGTGAATCAGTCGACCATCTGTATACAGCGTATTACGCTCTACATAGACGATGTCGTATCCCGAACGCTGGAGTGCCTTTAGACTCCCCTCATTCCCTTGGAAAACCGCAGACATAATCCGGTGTAGCCCCAGCTCGTGGAAGGCGTACCAGGTGCGTGCTTTGTGAGCGGCGCTGGCAATCCCCTTTCCCCACAATTCCTTGCGGAAGATCAGGGATCCGCTGGTTGCCTGACGAATGTGATCCGTCGTAATACCATCGAGTGCGCTATTCCCAATCAATGTCCGGCTCTCACCTTCGATTAACCACAATCCCCATACAAGGTTCGTTTTGTCCTTGCGTGTCTTGTCGAACCATTCCTGCTCGTCTTCAATAACGTACGCAGTGTGGCTCCCCAAATAGCGACTGATGCTCGCTTGTTGCATACCTGGATTGATAAACTCACCCATCACCTCGCGGTTCAGAGGAGCCATTTCAATCTTCAGCTCACCGACGGTGAACCGCATGATAGGACCAAATGCCATGGTCGCTTCCTTTCTTTTTATTGATCTCGTATGTCGAGACCAGATGAGCCTCCAAGTATTTTCTATGAATGAAAAAGTCTCCGGTACTTGGAGACTTATCTTGTGCCACTATATTATTTCAATTAAGAGTTCAGATAAGTCATACCACTGCGATCAAGGCCGCCAAGCTTGGCGCTTGCGACATGATTCATTGGGTGTTGGTATGAATTAAAAGTGTTCATAAGCTCTTTATACCATGAAAAATATTAATATGCAACAAAAAAGAGCCCCAAGATAGGGCTCTTTTCCTGCAAGCAGCAACTTACTTCTTGTCTTCTTCTTTATCGACTACTTCACCTTCAACAGGTTCATCGTCTTTCTTTTCTGCATCATCAGAGGCAGGTGCGTCCTCTTTTGCAGCTGCTTCGTACATCTTCGCACCGATAGGCATCGTTGCATCATTCAAAGCCTTAGTTGCAGCTTCAAGCTCTTCTTTGTCGTCAGAGTCTTTGTGCTTCTTTGCTTCTTCAACGGCGTCAGTGATGACTTTTTTGTCTTCATCGCTGATCTTATCTTTGAATTCGTCAGGCATTTTTTCAGCTTGGTAGATTGCAGATTCGAGGCCATTGCGAGCATCGATTGCTTCACGCTTTTTCTTGTCTTCGTCAGCGTGTGCTTCTGCGTCCTTCGCTGCCTTTTCGATATCTTCTTTTGAAAGGTTACCGCTGTCAGAGATAGTAATTGATTGCTCTTTACCGGTTCCCTTATCTTTTGCGGTCACATTCAAGATACCGTTCGCATCGATGTTAAAGGTAACTTCGATCTGTGGCACACCGCGTGGTGCAGACGCGATACCATCAAGGACGAAGCGTCCGAGTGATTTGTTGTCGCCAGCAAGTTCGCGTTCACCTTGTGTCACGTGGATTTCAACTTGTGGTTGGTTGTCGGCAGCTGTCGAGAATGTCTCTGACTTGCTAGTAGGAACGGTTGTGTTACGTTCGATGACCTTCGTTGCAACTCCACCCATTGTTTCGATACCAAGTGATAGTGGCGTTACGTCGAGGAGGAGAACATCTTTGACGTCACCAGCGAGGACTCCACCTTGAATAGCAGCACCAATCGCAACGACTTCGTCAGGGTTTACACCCTTGAGTGGATCTTTACCAAAGAGTGCTTTCACTTTTTCAACGACTGCAGGCATACGAGTCATACCACCAACAAGGACGATTTCGTCGATGTCAGAGATTTTTAGACCAGCATCTTTAAGGGCGTTTTCAACAGGCTTTGCAACACCGTCGATCAAATCTTTCACGAGCTCTTCAAGCTTGCTTCGTGTCAGCTTGTATTCAAAGTGCTTTGGACCATCAGCATCGGCGGTGAGGAATGGCAGGTTGATTTCAGTTTCGTTTGTAGAAGAAAGTTCCTTCTTTGCCTTTTCGGCTTCATCCTTGAGGCGTTGCATTGCAGCCTTATCAGACTTTAGGTCGATACCTTCGTTTGCCTTAAAGACATCAAGGAAGTGATTTACGATACGGTTATCGAAGTCTTCACCACCAAGGTGTGTATCACCGTTCGTAGATTTTACTTCGAAGACGCCGTCACCAAGTTCTAGGATTGAAACGTCAAATGTACCACCACCAAGGTCGAACACAGCGATTTTTTCATCTTTTTTAGATTCAAGACCGTATGCGAGCGCTGCGGCAGTTGGTTCGTTAATGATGCGCTTTACTTCGAGGCCGGCAATCTTACCAGCGTCTTTTGTTGCCTGACGTTGTGAGTCATTGAAGTACGCAGGAACGGTAATAACCGCTTCAGTGACTTTTTCACCAAGGAAGGCTTCGGCATCAGCTTTGATCTTTGAAAGGATCATTGCAGATACTTCTTCTGGACTATAGTTCTTGTCGCCCATCTTTACTGCCACAGCTTCGCCATTCTTAACGATTTCATATGGCATGATGTCGAGGTCTTTTTGAACTTCGTTATCTTTAAACTGGCGTCCGATGAGGCGCTTCACACCGTAGATAGTGTTTTTTGCGTTTGTGACGCGTTGGCGCTGTGCAACTTGACCAACAAGGCGTTCGCCATTTTTGTTGATTGCAACAACACTAGGGGTTGTTCGGTTACCTTCAGCGTTTGCGATGACTTCCGGTTTACCAGCAACCATGTACGCGACAGCACTGTTTGTTGTACCGAGGTCAATTCCAATGATTTTACCCATATATTACTCTCCTATTTCTTGTATCAATATGATGAATTATCTATATCTATTCTAGCACTCTAGAACCTAGATTGCCAATATCTTCAGTATAGAAAATTGGCACTCTCATGTCAAGAGTGCCAATAATATTATTTTACATAAAAATATATTGATTTTTCTCGTGGTCAGGACTATTATCAATGAGTCTTTACGGAAACACCCGAATAGCCCAAAAAACTACATACAGGAATGCCCAACAAAGAAGTGAATCCGCTTGAGTTGATACTCGGGTGGATTATTTATTTTTCGCAGAGAGGAACGTGGTCGTTTTGACCCAGCTACAAGCAAGTTTTGAAACAACGAGCAGTGAACGGCTCAGGGACGCATATGAGTCCCTGGACGGCCACGAGAAGGTGATGTTCAACGAGCTCCAGCACGACGTAGATTCTGCACGGACGGCGATTCACAAGCTCTTTGGCTCATCGAAGCTGAAGAACGGTGAATACCGCTACGTGCTACTTCGTCGCCAGTGCCAGTTCGTTCGTGAATTCAAGAGCGAGAAGGTGTACACATCGAGCTTGGTGCTCGATGAAGCAAACTCGTTGACCTACGACGTCTTCATGAAGCTCATAGGCCTCCTGAGACTCGCCGGTCACGTAATCACCGAACCCGAGTATCACGATGCGTGCGCCAAGTTCGACATCGACTACCCGTACTTCACGTACAACATCGATTTCAGCTAGACATCGCTCACCCAACAACAATACATATTGGTTTGGGTAGAGTGGTTTCGTTCCTCTCTGCCCACCCCAAACATTATTAAAAAAGCACCCAAGATGGGTGCTTTTTATTTGCAACACATTCGATTACTGCTTGGTAACTTTCACCATCGCGTGACGAATCACGTGACCGTTTAGCGTGTACCCAGCTTGCATTTCTTCGTCGATGACTTCTTTGTCGCCAGTCGCGTCTTCGTCGAATTGAATTGCTTCGTGCAGTTCAGGGTCGAACTCGGTCCCCTGTTTTGCATCGATACGTGTCAGGTTGAGACTTTCGAGTGATTTCTCGAGGTGACGAACAAGTCCAGCAACGCTTTGTACCCAAGTATTATCTTTGAGTTCTTCGGGAGTGTACGCAATTGCGCGTTCGATATTATCAATAACAGGCAATAGCTTCAAGATTGCGCTGGCTTGGCCAGATTCGCGCGCTGCTACTTTTTCTGCATCGACGCGTTTGCGGTAGTTTTCAAAATCAGCACGAGTACGCTGAAGATCGAGTGTTAATTCTACGATCTCTTCATCGCGTGTATCAGCAGCTGCTTTAGGTGCGTCTTTCTTGGGTTTCTTTGCATCTGGCATCTTATAAAATCTCCTCTAACATTGCGCCAGTGTGACGGACAAGGCGCATTACTTTTTCATAACTTTGGCGAGTTGGGCCGATAACACCAATATAACTATTGTCGCTGTATGGTGAACGGAAACGGCTAATGATCAATGTCGCACCGCTGGCTTTTCCGATTGGATTCTCCGATCCGATATAGACGTTCAGTGGTTCGTTTGGTTTTGCCTCACGAAGCCATGGCTCAAGGTTATCGAGCAATCGTGCGACACCCTGCGCGTGATTACCTTGTAGGAATTCAGGTTGTGAAAACAGGTTTCCAATTCCACTCATGTACAGTTCATCGCCGATTGTAGCGATTCCCATATTTTGAGTGAGTTCAACCAAACTATCTACGGCACCACGAATGGCTCGGTCAGCCCGGTCGGACTGAGTATGTACTCGTGCCTCAATCGCTCTCGCACTGCGATCAAGAAGTAGTGGCTGCGGTTCATTGGCGTGCGCTTCATTCAACGAATTCACGTAGAAGCGGTAGCCTGCATCTGTAGGAACGCGGCCAGCACTGGTGTGTGGCTGTTCGATCATCCCCATCTCTTCCAGGCGTGCCATTTCACTACGGACGGTTGCACTTGATACGCCAAAAAGCTTGGCAAGCATGACACTTCCCACTGGCGCAGCAATCTCGGCGTGCTGCTCGATAATTGCTGCTAAGATCTGTTTTTGGCGCTCAGTCATATAAGCATTTTAGCGCGTTCTAGCACTCTATGTCAATGAGTGCTAGTTATGTGCCAAGATTTCTTCAAGCAAATCACGTGCGACCAGTCGGGCCTCGTCATCTTTGCGGTTAAACAGATCACCTTGGTGTGCAATCTCGTCAGCAATACGCACAGAATTTTCTAGATCATCGTTAATAATAAAGTGGTAATACGAAACAGATAGCGCCTGCTGCAATTCAGCAATCGCACTCGTACGACGTTTCTGCCATTCATCATCGAATGCCTCGGACGATTCATACCGCTGCATCAAGCGTTCGCGCCACACACTGTAGCTTGGTGGCAAGATAAAGATCGCTACAACGTCGAGTGATACCTGCTTGTACTCTTCGACACCTTGTACATCGATATCAGTAACTGCAATTTTATTCTCATCATGCGCCAACCGCACTTCTTGGACAGATGTTCCATAAACCGTGTTGTGAACGAGCTTCGCCTCGATAAATGCCTGCGATTCCAGCATCGCATATGCAGCCTCGAGTGATACGAAATGGTAGTCCTCGCCGTCCTGTTCGAGATCACCGTTGTTCACACGAGGCGGACGTGTCGTGTGAGAGATAATATCTCGGTAATCATCTTTTTGCAGCAGGTGTTTCTTGATCGTATCTTTTCCAGCACCGGAAATACCAACAAGCAATGTGATTTTTGAATCACGGACAAGTTCAATTGTAGTTGGCGTCGGCTGGTACGAGGAGATGAGGTGTTCTAAGTTCATACCCCATTGTAACAGATACGCGATTAATCGCGTTTGAGCATCACCATGAATGCCTCGGATGGAATATCCACTTTTCCGAAACGCTTCATGCGCTTTTTACCCTTAGCTTGTTTTGCAAGTACTTTTTTCTTACGAGAAACGTCTCCACCATATAGTCCAGTTGTAACATCCTTACGATAAGCACTGAGGTCTTCACGAGCGATAAACTTTCCACCGATACCAGCCTGTAGTGCAACTTGGAAGTTTTGACGCGGGATCACTTCCTTTAGCTTCTTCGTCACTTCACGACCAAGGCTTTGTGATTCACTACGGTGTGCCATGATACTCAGCGCGTCCACCATTGCACCAGCAACATAGAAATCAACGCGTACGAGGTCTTCGATGCGATAGTCATCAAGTTCGTAATTGAACGAACCGTAACCCGAAGTAATCGATTTTAATTGGTCATAAAAGTCGGTCAAAAGGTTTGCCAATGGCGCTTCAAAACTAATTAAGGCGCGTTCATCAATGTAACTCAGGTTCGTCTGCAAGCCGCGCTTTTGGATAATCAGCTGGATCACGCCACCGATATAATTAGCTGGCACGATGATCTCGCCCTTGATCCAAGGTTCGCGAATCTCTTTAATACGCGTAACATCCGGCAAGTTACTCGCACTCTTGATATCGAGGTCTTCGCCGGAATTTAGCTTGACGTGATAGTCCGTCGATGGGTTTGTAATAACAAGATCCAGGTTATATTCACGTTCAAGTCGTTCACGAATAATGTCGAGGTGCAGGAGACCTAGGAAGCCAATACGAACACCGAACCCAAGAACCGGTGACGTTTCCGGCTCGAACTGCAGCGCAGAGTCACTAAGGCTTAACTTTTCTACTGCGTCTTTCAGTGCTTGATAATCATCGTTACTAACTGGGAAGAATCCAGCGTAAACAAATGGCTTCACTAATTTGTATCCCGGTAGCATTTCGGTTGCAGGGCGGCGGCGAATCGTCACCGTATCACCAACTCGGGCGTCGCGAGTCGTGCGAAGGTTGGTGACGATATAGCCAATCTCTCCACTGCCTAAAACGGGACTCGAACTCATTGCAGGATTCAGCGATCCGACTTCCAGTGCGATACCATTTGCACCAGTTGCCATCATGTCGATAATATCGGCTTTCTTAATTTCACCGTCGATCACACGAACGTACAAGATCACGCCACGATAATCATCGAAGTAACTGTCGAAAATAAGTGCGCGTGTAGGGTCTTCGCTGTTACCGCGTGGTGGTGAAACTTGCTTGACGATTTCGTCTAATACATCAGTTACACCCTCACCTGTTTTGGCGCTGATCTTCAAGATGTCATCTTCGCTACACCCAAGCAGGTTAATAATCTCGGCGCTAACGCGCGGAACGTCTGCTGCAGGTAAATCAATCTTATTAAGGACTGGGATAATTTTTAGGTCAGCCGCAAGCGCAAGATACACGTTAGCGAGTGTTTGAGCTTGGATTCCCTGGCTTGCATCGACAACCAATATCGCCCCTTCACAGGCTTGAAGACTACGAGATACTTCGTAACTAAAGTCGACGTGACCTGGCGTATCGATGAGGTTAAGTTCGTGGTCTTTGTAACTCATACGTACAGGTGCAAGTTTAATTGTAATGCCTTTTTCACGCTCAAGGTCCATGCTATCAAGGAGTTGTGACTTCATGTCACGTTTTTGGACGGTACCAGTCAGTTCGAGCATGCGGTCAGCAAGCGTCGACTTTCCATGGTCGATATGAGCAATGATACAAAAATTACGGATATTGGACTGGTTCATTATTGGATGTCTTTAACTGCAGGCGCTTTAAAAAATATTTTCTGGAGGCGGGATATGATTGGATTAACTTCGGACAATTTAAACAATCGGCTAAAGGCAATGTAACAGATACCGGCGATACCCGCAACAAAGGCGAACTTCGGGAAGCTTGCCCAGAAGCTTTGGTCGTCTGCGCTCAGCGGCAAGAATGTCAGCGCAACGTATGTGATAACTGCAGTAAATCCGGTCGCACTCGCCATTCGCGCAACCGCATGCACAAACACCTTGTCGAACAGGCCGGGGATCCGACGTGACATCACGAAGAAAAGAATCGACATCTCTGTCGCAGATACAATAACTGCAGCCCAAGCTAACCCTTGTACGCCCATGTCAAACACCAATGTAAATAACACTGCTAGTGTAATATTAAGCCCAATTGTGAAGAGTGAGATGTACAGTGGCGTCTTGGTATCCTGGTGTGCATAGAAACTCCGGGCCGAGATAAAGTACACTGATCGGAAGAGAATCGAAATCGCGAGAATCGCAAAGATACTTGCCATCAATGGGTCGCCTCCGTTGACGATGAAGTTTACTAGATATCCACGACCGAAGTACGCAATAACTGTCACGGGCAGCGCGAGCCAAATAATGACACGTAACACTGCCTGCAGTTCGGCCTTGAACAAATCCGGTCGACCTTGCGCCAAGCGCTCAGTCATTTTTGGAAACGCAGCTGTACTAATTGCGACACCGATCAAGTTAATCGGCATATACGCCAATGTCGTCGCCTGTTGGTAGGCACGCACACTTCCCTCGACCATGCGTGACGCAAGGTTGATTTCGACGATACTATTTACGTAATCAATCCCTTGATCCAGTGAACGTGGCGGTAATAATCTCAAGACTTGGCGGAAGCCTTTATTTTTCCAATAAATCTTGAATCGATAATCGAAGCCCATGCCAAATAATCCAAGTGTACTCACGATCAACTGCAGAATTGCACCCAGCACGACACCGAGCGCCACACCCATGATGCCACCTTCAAATACTTGCCAACCAAAAATATTAATACCATTCGTGAAGAATAGCAGTCCGATGATAATACCGACGTTATAAATTGCAGGCGCCAATGCAAAGAAGGCAAAGCGCCCCACTGCCTGCTGCATACTGGTGATAACTGTTGCCACTGCGAACAGGAACGGACTAACTGCAATCACTCGCATCATGCTAACTGCAAGCGCACGCCCCGATTCGTCCAGACCTGGACCAACGACGTAGCGCACCAGTGGATCCGCGAAGACGATAATCAGCACGCTGGCAATGAGGGTTACGACCGCCATAAGGTTAATGATGCTGGTTGAAAGTTCCCAAGCAGACTTTTTATTACCAGACGCAAGGCGCTGATTAAAGACCGGGATAAAGCTAACGCTCAGCGCACCGGATACCAAGATGATAAACATGAAGTCTGGTACTGCAAAAGCAACCGTATACGCATCAGCCCCGATAGGGTACGTCAGGTAATAGGTGCTGTTAAAGATACGGTCACGAAATAGTCCAAGTAGGCTCGCGATCAACGACGAACCAGCCAACAAAGTTGCCGCTAAACGTAGAGGCAACTTTTGATTGAGCTTGGAAAGTGTTGTGCGTATATTAACCATTAAAAGTGGTTAGGCCCAATACTAGTTCGGTACTAGTAAAGTTTAGCCTCCTTTGGCAATTTTGCATCCTTCAGCAGTTTTACAACACCTTCTTCTTCCAGTGTTTCTTCAATTAGGAGGGCATCGGCGAGTTTCTTCAAGCTTGGCATGTTTGCTTTTAGGACAGCTTCAGCACGTGAGGCAGCTTCTTTCACGAGGTTCGCAACTTCTGCATCGATTTCACGAGCGGTATCATCACTGTATGGACGTTCGTGAGTCATGCGGTCAAATACCATACCACCGTTGTCTTCGTGGAAGACTTGGTCGCGAAGCTTTGATCCCATTCCCTGTTCAATCACCATGTCGCGAGCGATTTCAGTTGCCTTACGAAGATCTGAACCAGCACCGGTTGTAATACCATCAGCACCGTAGATTAGGCGTTCAGCAATACGGCCACCGAGTGCCCGAGCAAGGATATCCTTAAACTCGTAGATGTTTGTGTACGTCGAGTCCTCAGGTGGCAAGAACCATGTGACACCACCAGTACCACCACGAGGGATGATGGTCACCTTGTGAACAGGATCGCTGTCAGGAAGGATGTGTCCAACGAGGGCGTGGCCAGCTTCGTGGTATGCAGTGAGGGCTTTGTCTTTGTCGCTCATTACCTTGCTCTTACGTTCTGGACCAATAGCAACTTTTTCGAATGCTTCAGTAAGGTCGGCATTGCTGATTTTCTTACCGTTACGACGAGCTGCAACAATCGCTGCTTCGTTCGCGATGTTTGCAAGATCAGCACCAGATGAACCGGCGGTCTTTGCAGCAAGTTTATCAAGATTAACGCTTTCGTCCGCAGGCTTGTTCTTGAAGTGAACCTTCAGGATTGCTTCACGGTCTTTACGTTCTGGCAGCATGATGTTTGTGCGGCGGTCAAAACGACCCGGGCGTAGCAACGCTGCATCAAGAACGTCAGCACGGTTGGTCGCAGCAAGTACGATCACGTTTGTGCCAGTTTCGAATCCGTCCATTTCAACCAGAATCTGGTTCAACGTTTGCTCACGTTCGTCGTGTCCACCACCCATACCTGAACCACGCTTGCGTCCAACGGCATCGATCTCGTCGATGAAGATAATCGCAGGGGCATTCTTTTTTGCCTTCGCAAATAGGTCGCGAACACGCGATGCACCAACACCAACGAACATTTCAACGAATTCTGAACCGCTGATGCTAAAGAATGGAACGTTTGCTTCACCGGCAACTGCACGTGCAAGCATGGTCTTACCAGTACCAGGACTACCGACAAGCAGCACTCCCTTTGGAATCTTCGCACCAAGTGATTCGTACTTCTTTGGGTGCTTCAAGAAATCAACAACTTCTTCAAGGTCTTGTTTCGCAGATTCGTTTCCTGCGATGTCACCAAAGACAACCTTTGATTTATCTTCACCATATAGTTTCGCTTTTGACTTACCAAAACCAAGCGCCTGGTTGTTCTGCCCCTGAGACTGACGCATCATAAACATGAAGAACGCAGCAATCAAGATAACTGGAACGATAATAATCGCCAAGTTCCAGAGGATGTTGCCTGTGTCGCTTGGTGTTTTGTTTGTGATGACTGTACCTGAGTCAGTCTTTAGACCCTGTTCGGTCAAGCTACTCGTACTATCTTTAGTAGATTTTTCAGTTGCCTTGTCGCTGTCTTTTGGTGTGATCGTTAGGTTGTTACCTTCAACGACGATACTTTTAATTTCACCCTTGTTCGCACGTTCAATAACGCTTGAAATTGGCACGTCTTTTAGATTGTCGTGTGGAGTCGTGATTGCAACGACAGCCAGTACTCCAATAACTAAAATCGCCCAGAATAGGGAAAGTCTTAGTACATTGTTAGGTTTCTTGGGCATAGGGGACTTGATAGCCATGTTAAATCGATTCCTTTCGGCATAAGTAGCAGTGTTCTCTTCCCTATTATTTTAACAGCGAGAGGGAGAAATTACGAGTGGTGAATTCAAGAGTAAGTCCCGCACCGGCATGGTGCAACGACTTGGCATGAGCAGTTTTAATAGCCACAAGGGCGCGCTCGAGCTGAGGACGGGTTAATTTCGCCTTTGTAATAGCCCTTAAGCATTCAACAGCGACACTTTTAGGGATGTGCATAAAGAAATATCGACTGTATTCGGGGCCCTCGCCAATGAGATTTAGAACCTCTGCGTCAATATGCTTCTTTGTCTCGACTTGTTGGGCGCGTAGTGCCAATATCTGTTGTTTCTGGTCGGCGGTCAACCCAACAATGTCGCGTCGTAATCGATTGCGCAGATATGCGTCGGTTGCGTTCGTACTGTCTTCGCGCCAGGTCAAATTTCGTCGACGGGCATATTCGATCAAATCTGATTTCGTAGAGCCCAGTAGGGGTCGCGAAATACCAGAATCAAGCACCGCGAGACCCCGCCATCCTGTTCCACGGTGAAGATTAATAGCGACAGTCTCAACTGCGTCATCCGCATGATGCGCAGTCACGAGTTGTGCATCATGCGTTTCCGCAAGCTCCCGCAAAAATGCGTAGCGCCGATTGCGGGCTAACTCTTCACTTGCATCTGGACCAAGTTCTTCACGGGTCATTTCGAAAGGATAGCCATACTGCGAAGCAAGCGCGCCAACAAAGAGCGCATCTTCTGGTGATTCCGGTCGGATACCGTGATCGAAATGCGCGACAATAATATCGTTTTCCGGGACTTGTGCAAGCATGTCAAGCAACACTACCGAATCAACACCACCACTTACCGCCACCACATATTTAGGCATTAGACTGTTTCTTGCAGCCTTTTTAGTTCGTCAATTACCTGTTCACCATGCCCCATTGGTGTTACTCGTCCGTAGACTTTCATCACCTGACCATCAGGATCGATAATAAATGTCTTGCGCAAGATTCCTTCGCGGCCATACATTTTTTTGCCCCAAGCGCCGTATGCTTCGACGACCTTACCTTCGATATCGGTCAGCAATGTAAAGTTCAGTGCGTACTTCGCTCGAAACTTCTCATGACTATTAGCATCATCCTTACTAATACCAATAATTTCAGCACCCATTTCGGCCAGTGTGTCACGTGCGTCGCGCAAACTACAAGCTTCCGTCGTGCAGCCAGGCGTATCGTCTTTCGGATAAAAATATAAAACGATCCACTTTCCTTTATATTCACCCAGTGTGTGGGTATTTCCAGAAATATCAGGAAGGGTAAAATTAGGTGCAGCGTACGGTGGTTTCATCCTTTTATTATACCGCCTTCAGTCGACTGTCAGAAAAACTTGTATAATGAGTTGCAGTGTCAAAACCGGAAATCAAGAAACAGAACCGATTAGAGACCCTCGATCACCTTCGAGGCTTTTTCATTATTGTCATTATTGTCGATCACCTCTCGCGGTGGCCAAGTATCTTTTCACTTATCTCCGGTAAGGCACTCTTGTGGGTTACAGCGGCAGAAGGGTTCGTTGCTATCTCGGGACTACTCGTAGGCTACGTTCGTGGGTACAAGAACCTCGCACTCCCCTTCAAAGACGTCAGCATCAAGTTACTGCGTCGCGCCCTCCTTCTCTATATCTGGTCACTCATCGCATCAATTGCATACGTTGCAGTCATTTGGAATGTGCGCCTAGAGGGCGGCTCACCAAGCACACCAATGCCCCAAGGTGATTGGTCAACATTCTTATTCCAGCTCATCACAATGCAGTACACCTGGATTTGGGTACACTTCTTAACGCTATACGCGCTTTTCCTCGCTGCCTCACCGATTGCTATCTGGTTCTTCCGTCGTAACCAAGCATGGATTGTGGCACTTATTAGCTTTGCCCTGCTTGTCGTTGGTTGGATAACAAAATCAGAAGCCTTACAGTGGCAATTCCTGTTCTTCATTCCAAGCATCGTAGGTTTTTACTTTCACACCATTCAAGCCTGGTGGAAAAATCTTGGCAAGAAACGGCAAACGGTCATCGCCACAGCTACCGTTGCCCTTACTGTTGCGACAATACTATTGTCGGTATTTTTCACCTACTACGCGCAGGCTTTCCAAGACACTGCCAACTACTTGAATAATGTCCTCTTCGCGAAAGATTCAATCAGCCTCCTCCGTGCCTGTCTCGCATTCGCATGGTTTATCGGTTTCATGTTTGCCTTCTGTAAACTTCGGGGTGTGATCAGCAAATACCTGAACTGGCTCCTTATTCCAATTGGCACACATTCACTCACTGCCTACATCCTCCACGGCGTCGCACTGTGTATCATCAGCTTCTTCACAACCAGCGGCGACAACTATGTTGTTAATAGTTTGCTTGGGCTCGTTGCTGTTCTACTTACCTGGGGACTACTGAAAATCCCACTCGTTCGTCGCGTTATCCCAGCCTAGTTGGTCTGGTATTCGTTTCCCTTATAGACCGTTTTGCCATCAATGTGGTTTGTTATACCAATACTATCGATTGCTTTCCAGGTGCTCACTGGTGGGATAAGTTCGTCTTCAGCGTAGCCAACGTACCAAACAACCGGGTGCTCTTTGGTGAATGCATCCAGGTCCTTAATCTTGTGATTATCACTGTACTTCAGCATATCGAGTGAGCCATACGCGTAGTCAACTTCGGCATCAATAAAGTAAATCGGTTGCTCGTCGGAATTATAGAAGACTGCTTCATAAAATACCCACGGGCTGGCCGTGATAATAGGTTCACCTGGTGCAGACTTGGCAATTGCTTGTTGCACAAGGGTCTTTGTCTCGATACCTGTGCGCGAGTTCTTATTATAATTTCCGTAGTAATACATGTTTGAAATACCAAAGATCAGCATCGCACCAATGACCACAAATATGACCGCCTGTTTCAGCACACCAACCTTCTTCAGGCCGTATGCCAATGTAACGCCAACAAACAACGCTGAAGCGACCGCAGATGGCAGTAAATAGCGTTCGACGAACGAAGATGTTAGTGGTGGCATTGAAGCAAGGAATAGCACAATCGGGGGAACCGCAGCGAGGCTTAGTAATAAAATATAATTTCGCTTAAATACCGGCGTACCTAATCGATAAGCCCGCACCGCGAGTATTGTCATGAGAATCCCCATCACCGCTAGGACCGTGGCATACCAACCCGTTACATGGTCATGTTCCCAGAAATAGATCAGTGTTCCAAAATAAGTTCCGAACGAATCAATCCCTACGGGACCAATCCAGAAGCCACCTGTCTGTACGACAATCAGCTGAATTGCCATCGCAGGTAACCACGGAAGGAACAGCACGATTGCAATAATATGTGCAGTTAACCAGTTCCTGTCAAAGAAGTTGCGCGCTAAGTCTTTACGGCGAAGGTCTGACTTGCGAAGTGTAATGTAGCGCCATACCCAGTGTGCAATCCACGCCAGTGCCGTAAAGTAGTGTGTCCACATACCAAGCGATACAAGGACGCCATATAGTATCCACAGCTTGCGATTCCCTGACTCAACTGCGCGTGTCAGCACGTAAGTTGCAGCCATGACGATTGTCGCAGCAAGCGTGTACATACGCGCCTCTTGGCTGTAGCGCAAGAATAGTGGTGACAATGCCAGAATAAAAATACCAATGATTGCTGCGCGGCGTCCAAATTGACGCTTTGTGAACAAGTAGCCAAAAATAGCGGCGACGACACCGAAGAAAACACTCATTGATCGCAAGCCTAATTCAGTCGTGCCAAAGAAGAAGCTCCACACCTTTAGAACCCAGTAAAAGAACGGTGGGTGTACATCTGTAGCCGTGTAGCGAGCGATGTCCAGGAAATTAAACTGAATAATGTATGCGCTAAAGGCTTCATCAAACCAGATTGATGCGTCAGCAATATTCCATAATGCCAGGCTCGCGAAAAGCGCTAGGGCAATCGCGACAAAAACATAGTCCCCCTTCGGGCGGGACTGAAAGAAATGTGTAAGTGAGTGAAATGTTTTTTTCATACTTTTTTGCGTCTCCTCTATAATACCGGAGCTATCCCCGGTAAGCAAATACTACATATTACGCCTGACCACTAGAAAAACCTTTTGAAATAGCGTATAATCACCCGAGTAAACCCATCGGGGTGTGGCGCAGTTGATAGCGCGCTCGGTTTGGGACCGAGAGGTCGAAGGTTTGAGTCCTTTCACCCCGACCAAATAAAAAAGACTACCTTGTGTAGTCTATTTTATTTGGCTGTGTAAAAACTGAAACCTTCGACTTTTTGTGGAACACAAAAATAGTCGAAGGTTTGGCAAAGCGCAGAGAAGTAAAAATGTAGTTCTATATTTTTACGAACAAGCGGCGGAGGCTTTAGCCGATGACCTTTCGCCTTTTCGCGGTTACTTCTCTTCCCCTTCAATAGAAATGTGAGGCAATCGCTTATCCAGCCACTTCGGAATCCACCAAGCGCTCTTACCAAGCAGCGTCATGATCGCCGGAACAATCGTCATACGAACGATGAACGCATCCACCAGGATACCAACAGCTAGCGCAAAGCCGATTGCTTGAATCGTTGCGTCGTGGTTAAAGATGAAGCCTGCGAACACGCTGATCATAATCACTGCGGCTGCAGTCACTACTTTTGCCCCAAGACGGAAGCCGCGCGCGACAGATCGCTTCGCATCCTTCGTCTTTGTATACTCTTCGTGCATACCCGATACCAGGAAGAACTCGTAGTCCATCGCAAGACCGAACAGTACGCCGGTTGCGATAATTGGAATGAAGCTAACGATTGGACCAGGTGCTTCAGCAATGCCAAACCAGCCCCATTGGAAGACGGCAACCAATGCACCGAACATCGCTAGGACAGACAAGAGGAATCCCAGTGTTGCCTTTAATGGAACGAGGATCGAACGGAAGGCGATGATCAATAGAATAATCGATAGCCCAACCACTACGGTCAAATAAACAGGGAGTGCATTTGAAAGCTTCTCATTAATATCCTTCTGTAACGCGGTTGAACCAGTAACTTCAAATGTTACGTTCTTATTACCCGAGACATCAGCGGCAGTTGCTGTATCACGAAGATGTTCGATCAAATCATTCGTCTTTGCGTCAATTGGCGCAGTTTTTGGAATGACTTGGATGATCCCAGCCGTTCCATCTTCAGTCGCAGTCGCCGGCAATGCTTGTTGAACATCCTCAAGGGTAGCAATTTCAGTCGCTACCTTCGAGAGCTGGACTTGCTTGGCATACTGCGTCGTCAAAGCATCAAGTTGAGCCAGTGCAGCTTGTTGTGCCTCAAGAGTCGTAGGTGCTGGCTGACCAGCACTCTGCTGTAGAATCATCTGACGTGCCGCAGTGCGGTCTTGGTCGGTTACTGATGGCAAACCTTGAACCAATACAGTCAATGGTGCATTAAACCCAACTCCAAAGCCTTCAGTCAACAGGTCGTAGGCTTTACGTTCTGACGATTCAGTTGACGCGTATTGATCAGTTGGTAAACCGAGCTTCAAATCTTGTGCAGGCAGTGCAATTGGAATCACAATCAAAAGACCGACAAGTAGGAAGATAATTGGGCGCTTGATAATCTGCTCGCTCCATTTATACCAAAGCGTGTTGTGGGCAACGTGCTCGATTTTTTCAGCACCGTGTTCTTGTACGTGCGCAACTTGTGCACGAAGTTTACGCCCGAAGATCTTTGGACCAACCAAACGTAACAGCGCAGGTAAAGCCGAGATCGCAACAAGCGCCGCAACCGCAATACTTCCCGCACCTGATAGACCCATGGTCGTCATGAACGGTACATTCACCACAGACAATGCAGATAATGCGATGATCACAGTGATAGCCGCGAAGACAACCGCGTTACCTGCGGTACCCAGTGCACGCCTCAGCGCATCTTCATAGCTATATCCAAGCAACAACAGGGATCGATATTTGTTTGTTATAAACAATGCGTAATCGATACCAACTGCAAGCCCGAGCATAACTGCAAGAACAGGCGTGGTCGCACCAATTTCAATGACTTGGCTTAACGAGAACAATCCCGTCATACTGACACCAATTCCTAGTAGCGCCGTAAGCAGTGGCATACCAGCAGCAATCAATGAACCCAAAGTAATAAGCAGTACAATCAAAGCGATGCCGACACCAACAATCTCACCAGCACCGACAATTTCGCCAGGTGTCTTATTGATGAGATCACCTGCAATTTCTACTTGCAGCGTATCGCTTTTTGCCGCTTCTATTTTTTCAGTAACAGCAGAAATAGTGCTTGCATCGATCGATCCAACCGTACCGCCAAGTTGCACTTGCGCATAGGCAATGTCGCCCGATTCAGAAACGAATGTAGAGCTCAGGAATGGACTCACCACCTGACTGATACCTTCGACTTCAGCGACTTCAGCAAGGAGGGTTTCAATTTTCTCTTTCTGACTTACGATCGTTTCGCCATTTTCGGCTTTAAAGACGATGCGCCCTGTTCCCCCGCCTGCGGCTGGGAATAAATCGCCAACGTGGTCGATCGCTTGTTGCGCAGGTGTGCCTGGAATCGATAGTGAGTTACTTGGTGCCTTGAAAAAAATAGTCGTTGTTGTGACGAGTGCACCTAGCAGTACTACCCATACCGCTAGAACGCGCCACGGGTGTTTATAAGCAACTCGTGCCAGAAAATGTAAAAATTGCCCCATTAAAACTCCTTATTTAGCGTATTCGATTGCGCGTGTTTCGCGGATTACGTTTATCTTAATTGTACCAGGATACTGCATCGTACTCTCGATCTTATTCGCAATATCACGCGCTAATTTAATAGCCGTCAAATCATCAATTGCTTCTGGCGTCACAATCACGCGAACTTCACGTCCAGCACTAATGGCGTAGGACTTCTGGATGCCCTTGAAACTGTTAGCGATATTCTCGAGATCACGCATACGTTCCGAGAAGTTCTCTGCGCTAATGTTTCGAGCACCAGGACGAGCCGCAGACAATGCGTCACAGACGCGGACAACCAATGCTTCCGGAGTGGTTGCTTCGATATCATCATGATGAGCTTCAATTGCGTGCACAATTGCGTCGCTCATGCCGTACTTACGTGCTAGGTCTGCACCAATGTGGTGATGTTTGCCTTCGACTTTGTGCGTTACCGCCTTCCCTACGTCGTGAAGCAGTGTCGCGATCTTGGTCGTACGAACATCTGCACCGATTTCTTCCGCGATCAACCCGGCCATATGTGCCATCTCGGTGCTGTGCATCAATACGTTTTGACCATAACTTGTACGGAACTTCAGCTCACCCAGTAGTTGGATCATTTCTTTTGGAATACCAACAACGCCAACTTCACGCGCCGCATCTTCACCGGCACGAATAACTTCTTTGCCGATTTCTTTTTCTGCCTTCGCGACAACTTCTTCGATGCGTCCCGGGTGAATACGGCCATCTTTCATGAGCATTTCCATTGTCATGCGTGCAACTTGGCGACGCAGTGGATCGAAGCTTGAAAGAATAATCATGCCAGGTGTGTCATCGACGAGAATATCGACACCCGTTGCGCGTTGGAGAGCCTGAATGTTACGCCCTTCTTTCCCGATGATGCGACCCTTCATTTCTTCGTCGAGCAATTTAATTGCAGTAACGGTTCGCTCGGCAGTCACTTCACTGCTCATACGCTCCATTGCAGTAACAAGAATCAGTTGCGCTTGCTCTTCGGCGGTATCGCGCGCATCGTTTTGCAACTTCCCAACTAACCCAACAAGGTCGGCTTTGATGTCACGTTCGGTCATTTCCATCAGCTTTTCGGCTGCTTCTTTTTTCTTCAGACCAGCGATTTTCTCGAGCTTGTCTTGCTGACGAGTACGAATCTCACGGATCTCGTTCTTCAACGATTCGACATCATCTTCTTGGGCGCGCAGCCCTTCAGCACGCTTGTCCAGTTCATCAATTTTACGATCAAGGCTGACTTCACGTTCACCAAGACGGCTTTCCGTGCGATCCCAACCCTTACGTCGTTCGTTCTCATCTTTTTTCGAGTCGTCAGCTAACTTAATTGCTTCATTTTTTGCCTTCAAGACAATATCACTTGCCTTTATCTTTGCATCAGCGATAACCTGGTCAGCTTTGCGTTTTCCGCCAGCCGTTCGAGTACGTGCGTAGACAGTTGTTCCGCCCACACCAGCAAGAATCCCGATTACAGCGGCAATTATTCCTTCTATCATGATGTTTCCTTCCTCAGACAGGCCTGGCCAAGTGTTCGTCTTGGCGGTATCGGTATCACAGGACGAGCTGAAAGTTTTCAAAAATTTACAGTGAGTCCACAGAAAGTATGTTCGGACTACTCTTATTGTAGCCCCGGCAAACCATTACTGGCAAGCTTATTTACGCGGGGTTGTGATGTGCGCTTCAGCACCATATTCGGGCATAACAAGTTCGTCATTTTCACCGGCCGTAAGACGTTCGATCCCAAGCGCCTGCCACTGCTCGGTTGTCGTACCTACAATAGGAATCTTCTGGCTATCCGCAATAGTATTCAAGACGGTTAGGCCAATACGGAGTCCCGTAAAACTTCCCGGACCCTGAAATGCGACAATACCCGAGATATCATCCCAAGATTTGCCGATTTTTTGAAAGTTGTCCTGCAAATAGCCCAGAAGACCTTTTGCAAGCGTTCGTCCCGACTCCCATTCGTCATCAATACGAGTCTCGCCATCAATCAGGCTTAATTTACAGACAGGGGTTGAGGTATCAAGTAATACAATCATAATTTCTCCAGTAGTTCAGTTGGCCCTTCAAGGGTCAGTTTACGGCTTGTTTCTGTTGGTGCTTCAAAAACGATACCCAGGCGATTACCTGGCAGGACACCTTCGACTATATCCGCCCACTCAATCACCGTGACGGTCAGTGGATCTTGGGTCGTTTCTGACAATTCATTTGCCATAATACCCGCATCGTTCAAGCGATAGAAGTCGTAATGCGCGAGTTGCAAGTCATCGCGTGCATCGTACACACGACTAATCGTAAAGCTCGGACTCTGCACGTCCTCATCGATTCCTAAGCCAAGCGCTAACCCTTTAACAAACGTTGTTTTTCCTGCGCCAACGTCACCCGTCAGCTCAATCGTTTCGCCACCACTTAAAAGTGACCCTATTTTCTGTCCAAGGGCACGTGTTTCATGTTCGTTACTGACCTCTATAATCATCAGAAGTAGTATATCACCTAGTACTTTTGAGGTCACTGCATTACAATTGAGCGTAAGCACTATGCGCATTTCCGATACTATCCTGGAAACGTTGCTCGGGCGGGCAAACTTAGCAGATCCCAAGCAAATAACGACTCTGAAAGAAGAGGCGTCTCGTTCAAAACGCTCTTTGCAAGAGACGGTTATCGACCAGCGTTTAACGGATGACAAAACACTCGTTCAACTGTTTGCTGATTACGCAGGCGTCCCCTACGTCGAACTCGACCCGCAAAACATTCCACAAGAAGCGCTACAGCTACTGCCAGAGCGAATCGCGCGTCAGTACAACGCACTCGTATTTAAGATCGACGAAGAGGGTGTTCGCTACCTAGCGATGGAAGACCCTGATGACATTCAGGCAGTTAACTTTATTCAAAAAGAAATTGGCGTTAATTCTCGCGTATACATCGCAACCCGTGAAAATATCCTTACAGCCCTGGAAGCTTACCGTGGCGACGTCAATCAAGAGCTCAACGAGGTAATTGATGTCCAGCGTGTTTCCGATAGCGAAGCTCAAGCCATCAGCGAACAAGATATCGCTGAGGATTCTCCAATCGCCCAAACGGTTAATTTGCTCCTCGAATATGCAATTCGCTCACACGCCTCTGACGTTCACATCGAACCGCGCGAAGAATTCGTCCAGATTCGTTACCGCATCGACGGTATCCTCAAAGAAGTAAACCGCTTGCCCCGCAACGTCCTTGGGCCACTGATTAGCCGTATTAAGATTCTCGCAAACCTCAAGATCGACGAACGCCGCGTCCCACAAGATGGTCGTTTCAAGATCAAAGTCGGTGGGAAGCAGTACGCACTTCGTGTCAGCTCATTGCCGATCTCTGATGGTGAAAAAGTCGCAATGCGTATTCTTGACGAATCAAACGAAGCGGTTGGACTAGAAGCGCTTGGCTACTGGGGTAAAGCACTCAGTGATATCAAAAAAGAAATCATGGAACCAAACGGTATCGTCCTCATGACGGGACCAACCGGTTCAGGTAAGTCTACAAGTCTTTTCAGCATCCTCACGATCCTCAACCGTCCAAACGTTAACATCTCGACGATCGAAGACCCGGTTGAATACAAAATTCCAGGTGTCAACCAAACGCAGACAAACTCAAAAGCAGGAATGACCTTTGCGACTGGCCTCCGCGCACTCCTTCGCCAAGACCCAAACATCATCATGATCGGTGAGGTTCGTGACGGCGAAACTGCCAACTTGGCAATCCAAGCGGCACTCACAGGACACATGGTTTTTAGTACACTACACACAAATGACGCGGCAACTTCGCTACCTCGTCTTCTCGACATGGGCATTGAACCATTCCTTATCTCAACCACCATTCGTGCAATCGTCGGACAACGCCTTGTTCGCCGACTACACAAGGGCTCACGCGAAAGCTTCGTCCCAAGCGACGACGAGAAAAAAGCTATCATTAAATTGTTCAACCTTCACGAAGGCCAGGACTTCCGGGTTATTCACGAACTTGAGAAACAAGCCGCAGCCCAAGGTCTTGGTGGTGACACCCCGCTGAGTACCGACGAAAACGGTATTAAAACACTATGGCGTGCAAACAAGAACTTCAATGACGACGACGCACAAGAAGGCTACAAGGGACGACTTGGTATCTACGAAGTGCTCGCAAATACACCAACCATCGAGAAAATGATTTTAACGCGCACCGACAGCACCCAAATTAAACAACAGGCAATCAAAGAAGGCATGATGACTATGCAGATTGATGGATTAATTAAAGCACTCCGTGGTGAAACAACTGTCGAAGAAGTGCTCCGGGTCAGTAGGGACTAATGACACAGTTTAGCTACATTGCGGTTGACGCTTCGCAAAAAGCGATCAAGGGAACTACGGACCTACCGGATCGTAACAGCGTTATTGCTGCCTTAACGCGGCAGAATCTTCGTCCTATCAGCATCAAAGAAGTGACAGCCGCCAAGAAGTTCGAATTCGACCTTAATAACCTCTTCGCCTCAAAGAAGGTAAAAGCAGATCAACTCGTTGTCTTTACACGCCAATTAAGCGCAATGGTCGGTGCCGGAGTCCCCTTACTCCGTTCACTCAGCTCGCTTGAAAAACACGCTGAAGATCCAGTATTAAAGAAGACACTTGCGTCCGTCATTAAGGACGTCGAAGGTGGTAATTCGTTAGGTGATGCACTATCAAAGTATCCTTTGAGTTTCAACGATATCTACGTGAACATGGTGCGTGCCGGTGAAACTGCCGGAATCTTAGATGATATCTTGAAGCGTCTCGCCTACCAACAAGAAAAAAGCTCTGCTATCCGTAAGAAAATTAAGAGTGCCATGGCCTATCCATCAGTACTGATTGTTATTACCATCCTGGCATTCTTCGGTCTGATGCTATTCGTGATTCCACAAATTGGAAAAATTCTTACAGACCTTGGTGGTGCCGACGCGAAACTTCCAGGCATCACCCTATTCATGCTTGGCTTGAGTCATATTATCACCACCTACTGGTACATTATCTTCCCGCTGATTGGTGGGGTTATTTACGCGATCATTAAATACATCACAACACCAAAAGGTCGGCGTAACTTTGACGCATTAACCCTGAAAATTCCAGGAGTTAACACAATCATTCGTAAAATTGCGATCGCACGGTTCGCACGTACATTCTCAGCTCTCATGGGTGCTGGTGTTGCCGTCCTTGAATGTCTTGATGTTACCTCGCGCGCCGTTGGTAATACGCTTTATAAAGAAGCCCTTCAGGAAGCTGCAATAGAAGTAAAAAACGGTAAAGCGCTCTCTGTTGTGATCGAAAACAACCCTCTCTTCCCCGCTATCGTTGGTCAAATGCTCGCTGTAGGTGAAGAAACTGGACAAACCGATACCGTCCTCGTTAAGGTTGCTGACTTTTACGAAGAAGAGGTGGACCTCGCGATTGAGGGAATTAGTTCCATTATTGAACCGACGATGATTGTCGTCATGGGTGGCATGGTTGGATTGATCGCAGCCAGCGTTATGACCCCTATTGCTCAGCTGTCTCAAAACATCAAATAGACCATGATTAAGTGTAGTGCTCATGCTATAATATAGGGTAGTTATATTACGTGGGCATCATGTCAAAATTATTCTACAAAGACAAACCAATTATCGGACTGGACATCAGTAATACTGGTGTTAAAGTCATGTCTGCCGACCCTAAACGCTGGCTTGTTCATGGCTATGGTTCAATCGACCTCGAACCTTTGAAGGTCAAAGACGCGATGGAGAACCCAAACAGTACCTATCTGACTGATAATATTAAGATTCTTTTGGCGGAAAAAGTCCTCGGCGACACCTCTAGTAAACGAGTGGCAATCGCCATTCCCACAGCTCGTAGCTACACCCGAACGTTCACCCTCCCTTCTTCTACCGAGAAAGCCCTTCATGATGCAGTCATCCTCGAGGCCGACCAATACATACCGATCCCTTCCGATAATTTATACATCGACTATCAGATCATCGAACGATCTAAAAAAGACATCACCGTTCTGATGAGTGCCGTCTCGAAAATTATCGTCGATAATATCGTGCGTAGCGTCGAGGCAGCTGGACTACAACCGATCCTGATCGAACCAAGCATCTGCTCGGTTGGACGCGTGCTGACCACAACCGAACGTGGCGACCTTCCTACTGTTATCGTTGATATTGGCCCTGCCACAACCGACATTGCCATCCTTGATCGTGGCACCATTCGTGTCACCGGTGGCCTTGCAATTGGCGGGAACACATTCACTTTAGACATCGCCAAGAAACTCAACGTAGAACTAGAAAATGCCCACCAACTAAAAGTCCTGAATGGCCTTAATAACGGACCCCGTCAACAAAAGCTTACAGCCGCACTTGAACCAAGTCTCGAACGAATCCTTAACGAGGTCAAAAAAGTGATGCGCTACTACGACGAACGCATAAGCTCTGGCCGCAAACTCGAACAATTACTTGTCGTCGGAAGCGGCAGTAACCTTCCGGGTATTGGCGAGTACTTTACTAATAGCCTCGTCATGCCTGCCCGCGTCGCGAGTCCGTGGCAGCGCCTCGACTTTGCAAAGATGCAAGAACCACCAAAACAGTTCCGCTCGCGTTACATCACCGTCGCAGGCCTTGCGAGCATTAACCCAGGAGGTATCTTCAAATGATTAATTTGATGCCTGATGAAACGAAAAAAGAAATTCGCGCAGCCCGTGTGAACGTAATGCTTGCCCGTTACATTTTTGTTATCATCGCAGCCTTCCTTTTCCTCGTAATGCTACTCGCTGGATCCTATGTTGTTCTCACCCAAACAAAGCAGAGTGCTCAACTACTCATCGATTCTAATGACACAAAGGCTGCCGTATACAGCACAACAAAAGCGCAAGTCGACACACTTAGCGCCAGCCTGTCGGAAGCTCGCACTATCCTCGACCAAGAAATCTTGTATTCAAAGGTTCTTGCAAATATCGGTCAACAGCTCCCTGAAGGTACGGTGATTGGAAACCTCAATATAACCTCTGCCAACTTTTCTGGCACACCGTTAAACATCGATGCTTATGCCAAGACAAACGAAGGTGCTGTTGCACTTCGTGAGAAATTCCAAACATCACCGTATTTTACCGATATTAAATTACAGTCAGTGACCGACGGATCAACAGGCATTAATGGCTACCCAGTAAAAGTATCCCTCAGCTTAGTTATGAATAGGACGATCGCAAAATGAAAAAAGGTTTTAGATTGAAGGCAGTGGCAACTCGGAACTTCCTGGCCTTCTTCATGGTTGTCGTCGTACTTGGTGCAACTGCAGGGTTCTACTTTGGCCTACAAATGATTAAAGATTACGCCGTAGAAGTCAGTCACACCGTGGCGGACAGCAGCGCAAGCGGCGAAAGCATCGAACAGTTGAGTGAGCTGAAGCAAGAACTTGCCGAGCGTGAGCCACTGGTTGCAAAAGCAAATCAGCTGTTTTCAAACGAGGCAAACTATCAAGCACAAGGCCTAAAGGATATTCAAAAATACGCCAGCATCACAGGCGTGAATATCACGAATACCGAATTCAGTAAATCTGAAGGACCGGCGCCAACTCCACCATCAAGCAGCGCAGGGGGTAGTGCGGTTATTACAATCCAGTCGCCTGTTTCATATGCCAAGTTGCTGGCATTTATTGACGCACTTGAAGGCAACCTTCCAAAGCTGCAAATTACCGGTATTAATATTTCACGGCCAACATCAGTTTCGAGTGATCTCGTAACGACCGATAAAATAACTATTACGGTGGCGATAAGGTAGTCTATGAAAAACGCAAATCTCAACATCAACTTCAAAGCGCTCCTAAAGCCGGTTAGCTCTATCGTCCGTCGCTTCCATCTGACATTATTCATCGTCTTTATCACTGCCGGACTCAGTTACGCCGTGTATACATTTACGAACCTCTTAAACGAATCTTCGACTGATTCAACCTACGTCTCACCACATGATGCCGGCAGTATCGACCAGGCGACCCTTGATCGTATCAAAGCGCTTCACACAAGTGATGAACCGATCCCCGCGTCAACACTTCCTGCGGGACGTGTAAATCCCTTCTCTGAGTAACAGGCTTCATAAGGTATACTAGATTTATGCTAGTGCTTGGATCACGACTCGACAATACTCCGGTGATGAGCCTCCAAACGGGTACTCGTTTAGCGACGACCGACACTCCCCTTATTAATCCGGCTAACTTAAAGATCGTCGCCTTCGTTCTTGAAGGACCCTTACTTACAGACAACCCTACACTCCTACGCACTGATGACATTCGTGAAATGGGCAGCGTAGGTATGATTATCGATAGTAGCGACGAGTTGCTCGCGCTTGATGACGTTATCAAAATCAAAGAGTTATACGAACTAAAATTCAGTCTAATCGGCATGAATGTAATTGATGAGATGAAAAAGAAGCTCGGAAAAGTCAGTGACTACACACTAGAGACCGGGAGCTTCTTCATTCAACAGCTCGATATTAAACGAGGTCTGTTTCGGGGAATCACAGACACTGGGGTTCTCATTCACCGCACACAAATCGTTGAAATTAATGATACTGCAATTATCGTCAAAACAACCGCAAAAAAACTGATACCCAAACCTGTCACGCAAGCTGTTCGGACAGAGTACGTGAACCCCTTTAGGTCACCCTCTCCACAACCAGAACACAGCGACGGCTAGATTTCTTCGTCGGTATTATTAAGTGCGGCTTTGATGTCGTCATATGAAAACCCTTGCCGAGCAAGGTAGGACATAAACTTCTGCTCGTCATCGTAACGAGGTCGTTTCTTTAAGATGATTTTTTGCAGCTCACTCTCGTCCGTACGCTCTGTTTCTATCAAAAACTTTTCGATAATTGATCGGTCAATTCCTTTGGCGCTTAGTTCTGCTGAGAGCTTTCGCTTACTAGAGCCTTTTCTAAGATTGCGATTTTCAATCCAAAATACAGCAAACTTTTCGTCGTCGATATAGCCTCTTTCTTCTAACCTATCAAAAACACGTTGCGTCAATGCAACTGACACACCTTTGCGCATACCACCGGTTTTCATGGGTGTATCACGCGTTTTACGATACAAATAGTCACGTAGTTCCCTTTTGCTGTGCGGTCGCATAAGGCAGTATTCTAACGCCCGTGTATAGAGTTTTCCAAACTGACTCTCCTCTTCTAGCGCGACGATTTCAGCTTCGGTGTACTCCTTACCCATTTTGATCCCAAGATCAACGAGCTGGTATACATCGAGGCTCAAACGATACTTGCCATCAACCGATACATTCACGCGATTTTTGTCGCGTGCCTGTATGGTGATGGCAGTAATCTTCATAAGACAAACTGTCGATTATTCGGCAGCGGCATCTTCGGCAACTTTAGCGCGGACCTTTGCTTCAATTTCAGCCAGGACTTCTGGATTCTTTGAAAGATAGGTTTTGCTGGCTTCGCGACCTTGACCGATTTTTGCATCAGCGTAGTCAAACCATGCACCGCTTTTTCCAACAATGTTGTGCAGTACAGCAAGGTCAAGAACGTCACCGGTCTTTGAAATACCTTCGTTGTACATGATGTCGAATTCAGCAACACGGAAAGGAGGGGCGATCTTGTTCTTAACGACCTTCACCTTTGTGCGGTTACCGATTATCTCTTCACCATTCTTGATCTGCCCAGTACGGCGGATATCAAGGCGAACCGAAGCGTAGAACTTCAGCGCGTTACCACCAGTAGTTGTTTCAGGGTTACCGAACATCACACCGATCTTCATACGAATCTGGTTAATGAAAATAACAGTCGTGTGGCTCTTGTTGATGATACCTGTTAACTTACGAAGCGCTTGGCTCATCAAACGAGCTTGAAGACCCATGTGGCTATCGCCCATTTCACCTTCGATTTCTGCTTGTGGAACCAATGCTGCAACGGAGTCAACAACAACGAGATCAACAGCGTTAGAACGAACCAATGTTTCGGCAATTTCGAGTGCTTGCTCACCATTATCTGGTTGAGAGACAAGAAGGTTATCGGTATCAACACCAAGCTTACGTGCATATGCTGGATCGAGCGCGTGTTCCGCGTCGATGAACGCAGCTGTTCCACCCTGGCGCTGAATTTCTGCAATCGCGTGAAGTGTCAGCGTTGTCTTACCTGAACTTTCAGGTCCGTAGATCTCAAGGATACGACCCTTTGGATAGCCACCACCGAGCGCGAGGTCAAGTGACAATGCACCACTACTGACGAGTTCGACGTCAACGGTTTTTGTGTCACCAAGACGACGGATTGCTCCGTCACCAAATTGTTTATTGATTTGCTCTTGAGCGAGACCAAGTGCCTTTAATTTTCCCTCACTTGCAGTAGGTTTTTCGGGCAGCTCAGTATTCTTGTCTGATTTCTTCGGCATATAGATTTCCCTCTCTTTATTCATCCCTTATTATACTCGGGCGATTCTTAATTTGCTATAAACTACGCTATAATCATAGATAATGAAAACTATGCATCCATCTCGCGGCTTCACCATTATCGAACTTATCTTTATCATCGTTTTACTAGGCACTGCGAGTGTCCTGTTCTTCGTTCAACGCAATAACCTAGAAGTTGCAAACCGTGATGATGACCGCAAAATCGCTATCAACGCAATGTATTACAGTGTTGAAGAAGTGTTCTTTAAAGCAAACGGCTACTATCCTCGAACAATTACCGAAGCAGTTTTGCCATCAGTTGAGCCCTCACTTTTTAAAGACCCGAATGGTATCAAGATCGGTGAATCTGACAGTAACTTCCGTTACGAGCCGTACAACTGTACTGATGACGAGTGTAAAAACTATACACTACGCACTGTTCTTGAAAACGAAGACGACTACATAAAGACAAATCGAAGCAATTAGTCTTCGACCGGGCGACCGTTCTTAAACGCTTCAACGGCATTGTTTAGCGTTGCGATGTGTTGTTTTGGATTCGCAACATACGTAAAGCGGTAAGTCGTTTCATCACCTTCTGTACTAAGGCGAATAGAGCCGTAGTTAAATATCTGCTGGATAATACCTTCTTGGCGGTAACTCGCATCTTCAATGTTATTCAAGCTCACCGTCTGTTCGTGTCGCGAGAAAAGGCTAATTTGAATCTCCTGGATGACGCTTTCATTCGTTAAAAAGAATTTATTATTAATGTAAACGTAATAGACAATAAACATACCGAGCGCCACTAGCGCAGCAAATAACAGCATCGGCGTTACAATAACCGCAGGATCAGCCAGTGCACCGGTGAGCATTAGCGCGTCCGCAATAGCAACATAGTTCGAGGCAACTGTCAGTGCAAGAACAATTAAGAAAATACCTGCAAGTAGTGGCAAAATGAGGCCAATGGGGTGGCGTCGGACAGCACGTATAATATATTCACCGTCGCTAAGGTTTAGGGTTGGATACTGACGAACAGAACGTTCGTGGCGCTGTTTTATTTCGTCGCTCACCTCTTGTTTGACAGGCTCCATAGAACGCGCAACGTGCACGATCTGCTCAGCCGCAGGCTTTGTCATTAAACGAGGTGGGTGGGCGTACAGAGGGTTTCCCTGCGCATCATACGCTACAGGTTCAGAGTAATTTACGTCGGTCGGTTGATCGTCTTTCATAGCTTCATTATAGCAACTAAGCTGCTAAATCCTCGTGTGTTTTACCCATGTGTTTGTAAGCTTTAGGCGTTGCGCGACGACCGCGAGGGGTTCGTTCAATAAAGCCAATCTGCAACAGGTATGGTTCGTAAAAGTCTTCGATTGTCGTCGCCTCATCACCAGTCAGCGCGGCAATCGTATTGAGTCCTACCGGCTCACTGCCATAGTTATCAATCATGTGCGACAAGAGGTTGCGGTCACCCGGATCAAGCCCAAGCTCATCAATTTCAAGTAGCTCGAGTGCTTTTGTCGTAATAACAGTATCAATAATGCCATCGCCATTCACATCCGCGTAATCACGAACTCGCTTCAAAAGACGGTTCGCAATACGAGGTGTCAGACGCGCCCTTGTTGATAATGTCTTCGCTGAGCTATCATCAATCTTACTGCCAAGAATTGTTGCTGCGCGCGTAATAATACGGCTGATTTCTTCTGTTTCATAGAACTCTAGGCGATAAATGTGCCCGAAGCGATCGCGAAGTGGCGCGGCAAGTGCACCGGCGCGGGTTGTTGCACCGATGACGGTGAATTTCGGTAAGTCTAGGCGTACACTGCGTGCGGCCGGGCCTTTACCGATCATAATATCCAGCTTGTAATCTTCCATTGCGGAATACAATACTTCTTCAACTGATCGTCCAAGGCGATGAATTTCGTCAATAAACAAAATGTCACCGTCTTGTAGGTTCGTAAGGATACTCGCCAAGTCGCCCGCTTTTTCAATCGCAGGACCCGAAGTCACACGGATACTCTTGCCCATTTCATTCGCGATGACTGTCGCCATCGTGGTTTTACCAAGTCCAGGAGGACCGTTCAATAGAATGTGATCAAGTGGCTCACCGCGTTTCTTCGCCGCATCAATAGCAAGTCGCAGATTCTTTTTTAGACGATCTTGCCCAATGTATTCATCGAACGTACCGGGACGTAGTGATACCTCAATAATCTGTTCTTCAACATCTTCTTCGTGATCACTCGTGTCGACAATCCGCTCAATCGCCATTAGCTTTGACCCTTCAAGGCCAACGTCACTCGCTGAGCAGTTGGAAGATCCGCAGGTACGAGTTCTAGGGCTGCCATCGCATCATTCAAGTTGTAACCCAGTGCCATCAATGCCTCGAGCGCTTCATCCCCCGCTTGGGCAACGGTCGTTCCTGTGGCGTGCGCAACATTTACTGCAAGTCCAACCTTATCAGAAAGATCAATTACAACACGTTCAGCCGTTTTCTTACCTACGCCGCTGGCTTTAGTGATAAAGAGGCTATCGCTATTTGCGATAGCATTGCGCACAACTTCGCTTTCACCAAGGCTCAAGATCGCAAGTGCGGCCTTTGGACCAACACCCTGCACGGTAATAAGTAGTTCAAATAATTTCTTTGCAGTCAGTGAAGAGAAACCAAACAACTCTTGTGATTGTTCGCGGATATGGTGATAGGTAAAGAACTTCACCGGTTCACCCAATAAAGCGCGATCAAAATCGCCACTTGGCACTTGCACTTCATACCCTATATCGTGAACATCAACGATTACCGAGTTCGCAAATTTTTCAGCCACTACTCCAGAAACATGCGCAATCATAGCTCTATTATGACACATATATTCGTCCGGTCACACTTCCGAAAAAAGTTAATCATCACGCAAGATCTGCGGCCTATAGTTTTAAGCATGCAAAGCTTTATACACACAGCACTCCTTCGTGATAGCGGCTACTTCCATATTTGGATTAGCTCCGTAAAAGGTCAATCCTTTTTCGAAGATACACAAGATAAAGCATTCTTCATTTCAGTACTTCAAGAGTACCTTTCGCCGCGCACTATGCTGCAGGAATTTTCTAGTACACCTAAAGGCTTTGCACATACCATTGATTTACTCGCATTTTCGCTGACAGCAAAAGGGGTGCATCTGCTCTTGTTTACTTCGCAGAAAAATAGCATCGAGATTTTTGGTCAAGCCATTCTATTAAGTTACGCTGCGTACATTCAAGACAAACACCTGGTACCGAACCTTCCTTTTGATTCGCTGTTTATTTTCGACAATCTCGCTGGACGACACGAAGCCCTGAACGTCTCGCGTGACATTCATCTGTTGCACGAAGACTGGCGTGGTGATCGTTACTCTAGTATCGGTTTTTACCTGGATGATCGATGAGGTGATTGGATGCGACCGTATCGGTTAACCTCCCTATTTCATAACGCACCTCGAAGATACGTGCAATTCCTAAAAAGTCAGAGTACCGAAAGTGACAGGATATTTGAATATATAGAAACTTAGTCGCGCAAGCGGCTCATAACAGAGTGTGTAATAGCAGCTGCTAATGCGTCGGCACAGTCATCGGGTTGCGGCACTTCTTTGAGACCGAGCTGAATCCTAACCATTTCCTGTACCTGTTTCTTATCCGCTTTACCGTAGCCAGTTAAAGACTGTTTGATCTGTGGCGGTGTGTATTCTGCAATTGGCAAGTTGGCTTTACGCGCTACCAACATCGCGACACCGCGTGCCTCTGCAACAGTCATCGCAGTTGTGACATTATTTGTGAAGAACAGCTTTTCAATCGAGAACTCGTCTGGTTTTGTCTCGGCGATAATTTCAGTCAGACCATCGAAGATCTCTTCGAGTCGCTCGGCATGGTTCGTGTGTGGCGGGGTGCGAATAACACCGGCGTCCACCAGTTTAAACTTCCCCTTCGTCACATCAATGACACCAAAGCCTAAAATACCCGTTCCTGGATCGATCCCAATAATTCTCATACTACAGTTCAGTATATGTCACTTATTGAGACGTGCAAACTTTAACACCTGAACCTTGAACTGCGCGAGGAACTTCCCTATCTCGTGGCGCCATTCCCAAACTGCATATCCAATCGCCAATATTAGCAACACACCAATCGCAGCCCACACATACCAACTACCGGTATTCTCTATCTTGCCACCAACCGCTTTATAGCCAGCATCGGGCATCTTCGTAATTGCCCTACAACGATTAGTATCTGGATTACGCTCCTGGCCTTCTTTGCAAGGCGCTGGCGTCGATACAGCCGCAACCTTTCGGCAACGATTCGTCACAGTATTTCGCTCTTCGTCAGCATCACACGGCGTTACCGTTTTAGCATCAGCTGCAATATTTCGGCAGCGATTCGTTTCTTCACTACGATACTGTCCGTCTTTGCATGGTGTCACGTTACTTGTCGCAATCAACCGACAGCGGTTTGTTTCCAGACTGCGATACTGATTTGCAGCACAGGCTTGTAGCAACGGCATATCTTCAATCGGATTCAACTCCAGTACGTTTTCAGATCCTGGCGTCGGAGCATAGGTGTATTCCCACGCTTCACCTATGAACGCCCAGCTCACTCCCTCTTCCAGATCGGAGTACATCGGAGTCTCGAATACGGCTCGACCATCCTGTGTTTTTAGCGCAACTTTACCAGATGAATTTACTAACGTAAAAGCGATCTCGCTATTTGTAAAACTGCGATAGGACTGCGACGGTAATAAAACTCCTATAGGGAAGTCGTAGGTACCTTCAAGATTTGTTCCAACGTATAGCTTGTAGGCCGACAGTTCAACAGGCTCATCGTTTGGATTATAAATTTCAATGAATTCATTACCGGTGTCTGCTCCAATTGCGTTCGGGAGCAGCTCGGTGACGACCAGAGGTAGTATCACCCGCTCATGACAATCGCCTACAGCATCAAACTCCATCCCCTCCGGTACCACTCCTTGATCTCCGTCAATATTTGGGCATACATCAATCACAGTGAGAATCGTTTCGGTTTCATCCGGCGCGAAACTTGTGACTGTCGTAATGGACCAGTCTGCGGCCGTGTCTGTGTCAGCGTAAATAGTCGGTTCAACACCTACTTTTCGACGTTCAAACTGCATCCCGCCAGCAATTGAAGTTGTCCATGAATGCACGTCGACCACTCCACTACCATTTACGAGTGAGACCGTGTCACTTCCACCCGTAATGCTACCACTGCTTTGACTGATAGGCGTATAGACAAGACTAAACTGCGTTGACGGAAATGCTGCAGCAAATGAAGTTGATGCAACAATCGCATGCCCATACGCCGGCAAGAAACGAGTCTGCCCAACGTCTGTCGTAAAGCAGGCGAAGGTAACACTGTTTTTATTCGTAAGGCACCAATTTGAAATATCAATTTTTGTTGCTGTCGTATTGTAGAGCGCAATAAATTCCTGCGTTGCAGCACCCACGCCGCCCGCCTGAATGTGCGTTATGACAATAGAAGCTGAAGCTGCGTACGTTGGGGTTACGTACGCACTCGAGAGGAGAACTACCACACCCACCACATATCCGAGAAACGCTTTCAGCATGTTTCTCAGTATAGAAAGTAAAAATTAACTAGTTATTAGACTTCGGCTGTAATGTCGGCGTTTGTGTGTACGTTCGTCACGTCATCAAGATCATCAAGTGCATCCATGACCTTCAACACTTTTTCGGCCTGATCAACCGCATCAATAACGACTGTATTGTTCGGGATATATTGCAGTTCAGCACCGGTCACAGTCAAGCCTGCTTCCATAATTGCGGTACGAACTTTTGCGAGGTCTTTCTGCTCTGTATAGACGATCATTTCACCATCTTCTTCAACAGCGTCTTCTGCACCTGCATCAAGCACAGTCAGTAGTGCATCTTCGCCTGTTGCAGTCACGTTAATCACGCCTTTACGAGTGAATTGGAACATAACGCTTCCAGCGTCAGCAATGCGCCCACCGTTTTTAGCGAGTGCGTTCTTTACTTCTGGGAATGTACGGTTCTTGTTGTCAGTTGCTGTTTCAATGATGATACCAACGCCACCAGGTCCCATCGCTTCGTAGGTTGTTTCTTCAAGTACCGCTGCGTTCTTATCGGCAGCACGATCAATCGCACGCTGGATGTTTGCGGCTGGCATGTTTGCTTGCTTCGCTTTTTCAATTGCCATCTGCAGTGCGGAGTTCATTGAAACGTCAGTACCACTGCGAGCTGCAATGGCAATTTGGTTACCGATTTTTGTGAAGACAGCACCACGCTTCGCGTCTTTCGCACCTTTTTCACGTTTGATTGTTGACCATTTACTATGTCCGGACATAAAGAAAGCTCCGTTAAATTCGCTGTATATTACAGTTATTATACCAGATAAAAAGTAAGTTTTAAAGAGGTGGGGAGACTATTTACCGTAGCTTGAGCCGCCGTAACCGCCCTCATTCTTTGCGTTTCCCGCAGTGTGCGTGTCACCTCCAACGAAGCGACTTCCAAGAAGCATACGAATCATACCTGTGATTCCAATGGCAGCAAGCACGACGCCACCGGCGTACTTCAGGAAATCTTTGCGATCCATTTTCTCTTGTAGAAGTGTGTCGAGTTGATCTTTAATTGCCATATGCTTTTCCTTAACTGTTTATAGTTAACTACAAACCATATGCAAGTACAAGCGCTATAGGTAGCGGGTGCTCCCAAAGGGAATCTTCTGCTTTACATAGATCCCCGTTCCTAATGTTCCAGCCGAATGTATCGTCCGTTCACCGAACCGTTTATTAATGCCGTCGATCGCACCCGTCACCTGGCGTTCACGGACAATCTGATCATTGAACAGGCTGACTTGCTGACTTTCAATCGCCTCTAATTCGTAACAATGGATCCCGATTTCGCGCACCCCATCTGGCGCTTTATCAAATAATTGTTTTGCGAGCAGGTAGATCGTTTGATCAGAAGAAAAGGGGAGTTGGGATAGGGTAGAGGAGTGCCAGTATCCCCGCTCGAGTGTTTTTGCATACACGTAAATCCCCCGCGCCGATTTGTTCTGTGTCCGCATCCGCGACCCGACCGATTCACATAGATTATGGAGTCGTTCGACTACTTCATCACGCGTCAGATTAAAGCTTTCCAATACGTATTGCCGCCCTACCCGTTTAATCTCGGTTTCCACATCATCAACTTCCCAGCCTCGCAACCGGTCATGCCACCAACGACCAACAACACTTTTAAAGACGACGCGCTGTAGCACGACAACATCTGTGTCCAGAAATTCCAGTGGCGTAAAGATCCCCACGCTATTCAGGCGCTTTTCATTACGATGCGCAATCCCCGTCAGGTCCGTCATCTTCATAGATCCCAGCACCTCGTGAATGTTAGAAGGCGTAATCACGTCCAGCCCATCCGGTTTATGTAATCCAGCCGCCGTCTTGGCGAGGAAGCGATTGGTCGCGATGCCAATATTACAGCGCATCCAGACACCAATCTCGTCTTTTAGCCGCTGCTTGATTTCCATGCCGATCTCGACCAGATCACGGCCTTGCATCTCGGCAGTCGTATTATGAAAATCAATCACGCCTTCGTCGATGCTCTTCATCGTTACGTGCGACGAATAGTCTTTCATGATATCCAGGAGGCGGTGATAGACGTAGCGGTATTTTGACGGGTCACTTTCGATCACAATAAGGTCTGGGCACAAGATCTTCGCTTCCCAAACTTTCATACCAACTTTGACGCCTTTTACTTTGGCTTCGTAGCTCGCCGTCACCAGCGCCGTCTTGTCAGTGTGACGATTGGCGATCCCAACCGGCTTGCCCCGCAGCATGGGCCGGGCTTGTTGCTCGACGGTCGCAAAACAACTATTCAAGTCGATATGCATAATCAGTGGACGTTCGTGGTTAAACTCAGTCTTGTGCATAGTGATCAGCCTCCATCGTCAAACGCCAGGTCAGACGCTCGCTATCAAATTCCAGGCGGTAATCTGCACCGCCATCCGTGACGTCAAACATATGGATCGTCTTCACGCCTTGGGTCACCGGATGCCGCAAGCCTAATTCCTGGACCTCAACTTCCCGCCCGTTTGGCCGCTTAAATCTGATCACACGAGCAGGGTGATGACCTAGTCCAAAGACTGCTATCACCTCAATTTGTTCGTTCAATAAAGTTTCGTCATTCATTTCAAATAGTCCTCTAAAAAATAGTGTGAGGAAACGATTGAATTGTATTGCCCGTCCGATTCACCCGTTTCGTAGTGAATAGCCGAAAAACAATGAATGACCATTCGTGAGGGACGCTTCATCTTGACGATCAGTGAGTATCACGCGGTATAGATATATTATACGCCGTTAGATCTAGAAATAACACCGGTAATCTGGTAAAATCAAGTCTGTTACCTAATTTTGGCACCGTAGCTCAGTTGGTTAGAGCGCGAGACTCATAAGCTCGAGGTCACAAGTTCAATTCTTGTCGGTGCTACCAAGCAATTATCAAAGAGACCCCGTGCGGGTCTCTTTTTTGCCAATGAAAAAGAGGCAGGGCGAACCCAGCTCTTTCCCAGTATCTTAGTTAGATACAGTACTTGCTTGGTTAGCCGCTGCCTCTAGGCATTCCACGGTTTGTATTTGAGCGTGAGCGTTCGGATGATGTGCTGGATGTCAGCCTCAAGCGAGTCACCGCGGCGCTCTGTCCACTGGACCGAGTGCAGCCACAACTGCCAGTAGATGTCGAACGCCTCCTCGGCCTTGCGACTCAGTGGCTGCGTTGCGGCGTGCTGACTACGCGCTTCCATTACTTTCTGAAATTCCTTCTTCAGTGTGGGGAGCTCGATGTCCAGTGCATCGGCTGCAAAACCGATGATGAACTCGGGGCCGACGTTGTAGTTCGTCAGGCCTCGCAGCGCTACACGAACTTCAGCGGTCGTAAGATCCGGAAGGCCATGCCGCTGATAGTACTTCTGAATCATGCGGATTGTTGCGTCCTCATCTCGCCTCAGCATGGTTGGCTGATACGGGATACTCAGAAGGGCGCCCGTTGCTTCGCTCATAGTTACTCCTAATTGTTGGATGTACGTCACCGGAAGGGATGTCTTTGATATATATTAGAATATTTAGCGTAAAACGTCAACCAGAGCCTGTACTACTTACTCCTGATAGCCGGGGTATTGATCCTTTGCAAACGCGACATCTACACAAGGACCTTCGGCGCTTTGGGCGCCAACCTCGATACCGTTCTGGATATATGTGGCGCTGATGATGTTCTCGACTGATAACTGTGCGACTTGGTTCGAGGCACAGACATCCAAGTTCATTACTTCAAGTGTCTTGATATTTCCAAGGCTGACCGATGACTGCCCATACAATGACACCTTGACTGCCGCTACCGCCGCTTCATCAGCAGACAATTGCGCAGATCCGTCAGTCTTAACTGTTAATGCGTCAACGCGTGAGCCAACCAATCGCAGTGTAGCACTGTTGTACACTTCAACCTTCAGATCCTTCTGACTGCCCGCGTCATAGGATACATAGCCGTTGCTTACGATAACTCGGTCGAGGCGTGGACCATAGATTGTAATAACTGTGCCGCCGAATATTTCGTTGGTGTTCGCTTCATCGAGCTTTATTTTCGCCTCACCGTTTTCAAGTGTTACTTGCACCTTAGGTGCGTCCTTTAATGTGCGTTGTTTTAGCGATGTTAGGCTGTCGTCGGCAACATACACGACACTCGCACTTGCAGGCACATCAACTGACAATGATGTGATCGTCTTGAAGTCAGCCGGGAGAGTCACGTTCGTCTCGACGGTATTGCGCTGAACCTCTTCATAGGCAAGCTGCCTTTGATATGTCAGCGACACGATCGCAGCACCAAACGAGCTCAACCCTAATGCAATAATGATAATCCCACTCACCCAGATGCGCTTATTAAACTTCTGCGCAAAGGCCGCGATAGCGATCAGCAAGAAGAGTGTGATAAGCAGTGCACCAGCTACGTATCCCAATACAATCGCAAGCTGATACGGCGCAATCGATTCAAAGTTTGAACCAAAGTCGTCACCAAGCACGCCAAATGTAAATCCAGCTAACATTGCAATGGCACCGAGCATACCCGTTATCGCAAACACACCAAGAAGTGTTGTGGCAACTCGCTTTATAATAGCTGCGCGTCGCTCGACATCGATACCTACACTTACTTCGTTCAGTTCACGAATTGATGAAAGTGTGACTGGTCGACCGATCATCTGTAGTTTTTCGGCGGCAGTACGCGCCGCTGGTACGAATAACCATAGGGCGACATACAAAAGCGCAAACAGACCAAACGATACGAATGTTAGCGCAATAAATATAAGTCGTGGCCACCAGACATTAATCTTGAAGTAACTGGCGATACCGCTTAGTACTCCACCAAGAATTGCCGTATCAACGTTTCGGTACAGCTTACGACTGCCATCTTTTGTTAGTAATTCTTCGTCAACATCTAGTGTCGAGTCATCCGTCATGAACTCTTTTGGTTCACCAAGCTGTTCGCGAATAGCCGCAACGTCGGCCTCAGAAATTACGTCGTCTTGTTTGACGCCTCGTTCTAGTAGCAGTTCCGTCATGCGAATCTCGATGTCTTGTAGTAGCTCATTATCAGCCGTGTAAGCCTCGAGTGCCGTGATGTATGTTTCTAACTTTATCTTCGCAGCCAGTTCGACGTTATAGGGAACTTTCGCGATATGGATCCGGGTTATATCTTTCATAATTTCTCCTTATAACTTTTTCAGTGTTGCTTGTAATGCATTAATTTTCTTTTCAACCAGATCGGCAACTTCGGCGCCATAATCTGTTGTTCGATAATATTTACGCGGCGGCCCCTGCTCACTCTCTTGCCATTCGTGCATCAGCAGACCGTCTTTTTGTAACCGCGACAGCAGTGGATAAATTGTTCCTTCCACAACTACCAATTCCGCAGCGCGAAGTTGACCAATAATGTCGCTGGTGTATTTAGGGGACTTGGAACATACCTTTAATACACAGAAGGCGAGGAAACCTTTTCGAAGCTGAACCGCTAATTGCTCGGCGTACGCTTCACTATTCAATTCTTTGTTCGTCATGGTTCTATGTTATACATAGTACTATATAAAGTCAACAACTACATTCTCCTATATGTATATGTATTGATAAAATAATATAAAAATGATATAGTATGCACAATTGCTCACCTGAGCGACGAACCTATCCAAAAAAAGGAGTCCGATGACTACCGGAATTTTGGCTTTTTCGTTCGCTAAACGCAGCGCACATGAAGAGCCTAACCCCGTCAACATCAATCTTGCGAAAGCAACCGAAAAAGCTGTAGACCACTTTCGTGCTCTTGGCGAAGACACCGTGGTCGTCGCACAATGGGAGATCGCTCGTCAGCTGACGTACGACAACTATCGCGTAGACCGCACCGTTACCCAGCATCACGCTAGCATCAAAGAGGACAGCAAGCGCTATTTGAATAGCGACGATGTACTCCGGGAAGCACAGCAGCTCTTCGGCGAGCGTGAGATCAAGAAAGTCTTTGTAGTCGCCAACCCGTTCCTGCATCTTCCAACGATCCAGAAGCGAGTTGCCGCCCAAGGCTTTACCGTTATCCGCGACCACAAGATCTCGAGTGTCGGTTTCGACCGCGACCCAAGGAACTTGCAGTGGTGGTGCCGCGGACCGGTCGAGCTCGGTATCTACTCGGCCATTCAGGTCGTCGGTAAAGTCATCGGCCACGACTTCAGTGGCATTGGCGAGCGCACTCCAGATGCATAACAGCCCCGTTTATGGTTGAGCCCTGCTCCCCTGAGCGGGGCTTTTCCATATCCAATAGTAGGGTAGGGGACACAAAAAATAGGGTAGTTATATACCCTATTTGTACTTCCCTATCTGATTCGACTCAGCTTATTGCTGAGAAATAATTGCTTCGCGTGATGAGATGAAGCTACGCAGTTCTTCGTTAGACCGTGGTCGATCCCAGCTCGCTAAGTTTAATACTTCGCTCATGCTGACTGGTTCGATTTGGCTGCTGGTTGAGTCCATGTTGGTTGTTTGCCTTTTTTTGTTTTTGTTGTTTGATGTATCTATTTAAGCACAAACATCATGATAAGTCAATACCCTTATGCTATTTTTTTGACTGAGGTGTCACGGTTATGGTATAAATACAGCTAGAGGAATAAAAAAATAAACATATGGACATCGCCTCGTCTCTCGCCATTGTCACGCTCGCGGCACTGATTCACGCCAGTTTTCAACTGAGTGTCAGTGTCTTAACTTTGCTATCCGGTCACGCGATTGGCGCCAAACATTCTCATAGCCGTGTACTCCGCCTCACATTCGGTTACGTCACCGGCGTTGGTGTAATGACGCTACTGATTTTGTCGTTCATATCCCTGATCTTTTTACATATCTTTGGTAGCGAAGCACCACAACTAATCTGGGCCATTGCCTGCGGACTATTAATTGGCGTAGGCCTGGCTGTCTGGTTCTTTTACTACCGCCGCGAAAAAGGCACGTCATTGTGGGTGCCCCGTTCATTCGCCCGTCACCTGAGTGACCGCAGCAAAGCAACGAAAAGCAGCACTGAAGCCTTCAGCCTTGGGCTTACCAGTGTCGTCAGCGAACTACTATTCACCGCCGCCCCAATGATCATCAGCGCGCTTGTTTTAATACAGCTACCAGGTGCATGGCAACTGGTTGGTATCGCAATTTACACTGTCATTTCCCTCCTCACGTTATTCAGCGTCTGGGTCCTTATCAGTAGTGGTCACCGCCTGAGCAGCATCCAAAAATGGCGTGAAGACAACAAACGCTTCCTGCAGTTTGCCGCTGGTGGCGCACTCGCTGTCCTCGGGTTCTTCGTCTACGTCTGCAAGATATTATCTGATGTTACAGGGGCAATCTAATGGCGGACGGTGGGCACGTTCATATCGTCAAGCGCAAAGGCGAACGCCCCACTGAGGCGTTCAGTAAAGCCAAGCTTCACCAGAGTATCGTTGCGGCCACGTTAAGTGCTCGCACGCCCGAGGGTCAAGCAGATAACATCGCCCATTCCGTCACGAACTACGTCCTGGAATGGCTGGAAACCCGACCGGAAGTCACCAGTCACGATATACGCCTTGTTGCCACCAGACACTTGCGCGCGCATCATCCCGACGCAGCATATTTATACGAACAACATAAAACGACATTATAAAAAGGAAAATAACGATGGCCCAATCACACACATTCGACTATGACCTTATCGTTATCGGCAGCGGCGCTGGCGGTAGCGCGGCTGCAACTATTGCTGCCCGTGCAGGTAAACGCGTTGCAATTATTGAAGCAGATACGTTTGGTGGAGACTCACCAAACTGGAGCGATGTCCCAACCAAAGCACTCTTACACGTTGCGCGTCTATACGACGAAGCACGCCACGGTGATAAGTTCGGCCTGCGCACCTCAACACTCGGCTATAACTACCCGTCTATTCGCGCCTGGAAAGAACTAGCTGTCAAACGCACCGGTGCAGCCGGTAACCGTAAATTTTACGAGAGCCACGGCGTGACTGCGTACAACGCACAGGCCCACTTCCTCAGCCCACACGAGATCAGCGTCAATCGTCGCCATCTATCTGCAAGTCACTTCCTGATCGCGACAGGATCATCATGGACCACTCCGAACATTCAAGGCCTGACCGACGTGCCGTTCTTCACACCTCGCACTATCCTCGAAGCAATCCGCCCACCGAAGAGCTTATTCATCATCGGTGGTGGTAGCCACGGTATCGAGATCGCTCAACTGATGTCCACCTTCGGCACTAAAGTCTACGTCGCTGAACAAGCAAGTCGCATCCTGCCAAAACAAGATAGCGAAGTAGGGGAGTTACTGGAAAAAGTCTTGTCTGAACAAAAAGGCGTCTCTATCCTCACCCACTCCCGTGTCCTATCTGTCGTTAAAGAAGGCCTGCAAAAGAAAATCCTCTACACCCGTGGCGGTGTCGAAAAATCTGTTAAAGTCGATGAAATCTTGGTTGCAACTGGACGCATGCCCAACCTCGACCTTGGTCTGGAAAACGCGACTGTAAAATACACGCCAAAAGGTATCGAGACAAACGAGAACCTCCAAACGAGCGTCAAACACATCTACGCCGCCGGCGATGTCCTCGGCCTCGACAGCCACACGCATACTGCCCTACTAGAAAGCCGCATTGCTGCTCATAACATGTTCGAGAAAAGTAAGATCGTTCCCAACTATACCGCTACACCCGGTCTGATCTTTACGACCCCAGAAATTGCTCACGTCGGATTGTCTGAAGATGACTGCCGCAAACGCGACTTGCCTATTAAAAAAGCAATTGCGCCGCTGAACATCATTGCACGCAGCAACACTGCTGATTTCCGCGATGGCTTCGTCAAACTGATCGCTGACAAGAAAGGCGTTATCCTTGGCGGTACCATTGTCGCACCTGGTGCATCTGAGATGATCCACGAAGTCGGCCTCGCCGTCAGGCACTCATTGACCGCTGCGCAACTGGCGGACACTCCTCACGCCTTCCTTAGCTGGTCAGAAGCAATCCGCGTCGCTGCAACAAAACTGCTATAGAGCGTTGTCAAAATAGTCCTTATCTGTTAGTATAGGGACTGCATCGCGGGGTGGAGCAGTGGTCAGCTCGTGTGGCTCATAACCACAAGGTCGCAGGTTCAAATCCTGCCCCCGCAACCAAATTGATTTATTTTCAACATTTAGTAACCCCTTCACCGGGGTTATTTTTGTGTACTGATGTACCGATCGATGGCATATCGGTTGCCAACAAGATACTTATCCACCTCTGTTGAAGTGGTTTATTGCGGTACATGGTCTCTCACGCATTTTGCGACGTTCTGACCCCTGTAGACGTGTACCGATCGCTTCAAATAAAAAGAGCCCGCCACCGCGGGCGAACACTCGACAACTTTCGTCGGAATGTTCGCCCGGGTGCGGGCTCGTGCTATCGCTTGTTGAAACCTTTGAAATCGGTGAACTCTTCTTCACCACCCTCCTCAAAAACCGCGATTAGGTTTTCGAGTTGAGCACCATAGCCATGCACCTCAACAGATGCTTTCAGCGCGTCCCAGGACATGTAGGTAACCGATCGCCGAACGGCAGCTGCGACAGTGAAAGCGTTTTCCTCGTCGCTGGCGCAAGTTGGCCATACAACTTCCCAGAAAAACTGATCTACTTCGGTCGTTCCAAGGAACGGAACGAGGATGAATCCAGCTTGCTCCTGTAAATCGTGATCTTCGTGTCGAATCAGAATCTCCGAAACTGCTATCGCCGTGAAGACCTGCCGACTCGTGTGTAGTCGAACCGCTTCAGTAAGCAAAATTCGCTGATATTCGAAAATGCCCGGTGGGTACGCGAAGCTGTCGACAAAGGCCATCTGGCTTATACATACCTGAGCGACTTCCTCCGGCACCATGTCCTGCAGCGAGACCAGGATGGATTCGAGATCTTTCTTGCGGCCCACCACGCTACTGCCCGTTCGGTCGACGCGTGTCGCTGAGCAGTTCGTACATCCCAGCCGGAGCCAGGATCTCGAGATTGCGCAGCAGCACGGGTCCATCGACATACTCGATGCCGACGATCTTCTTGTAGTCCGGCCAAATTTCGGCAATGAACTCTTCGACGATTTCAGCGTGCGGAACGTAGAGATTCTCCACGACTTCCCAGAAGATATACCAGAGGTACTCTTCGGCGTCGTAACGCGCCTCTTCGCCGGCATTGCCGTCAAGAAGGTACTTCCACATCTCTCGACCCATCTTGGGGTCGTGTTCCATGACCAGCACTGCGGCCTTGGCCAAGTTGAACTGACGGTAGTGCTCTGGAGTGGACACTCGGTTCAGCGCAGTGAATGGGACGGGATGGTTGGTGTCATTCGACATGTACTTCACCCACTTTCGGGGCTTCCTCGATTGCTCGAGTGCCTGCGCGGTGCAGGAATTCAAGTGCCAAAGGCACGCAAACTTCTACACCGCTCGTGGTGGTGATTACATACATTATATCATAAAAGTGAAATAAAATCAATATAGCGAGGGCTGCAGAAGTGTCGCACAGTCGTTGCGGGTTTAGTATTCATCATTTTCTTATTCACCACCATGACAGGAATCCTGCTGTCTGCCACCCAGCAAAAATTGTTAAAAGAAATAAGGGTATGGCGATAAGAACAGATATACTTACTGCTCCAAGAATTCTAATGATATAGTTACTTCCACTCTTGGAGATAAAGTACCCAATCCCCAGGCCATTCAGGATAAGTAGAATTCCAAATACTAAAATACTGATACCCGAGCCATCGTTATATATCAAAATCGAAAAAAGTAGCATTAGTACAGGATAAGAAACGCCATTAATCAAGAAAATGTGACGGTTCATTGCGCTTCCTGGTGCCTTCTGCTTGCTCATATAGTGAATTCTAACATAATCGCTATGCTCATCTACATAATTATTGGCATCCCTACTGGTATATAATAACTTTATGAACCTACACCGAACAGCCGGCAAGCCAGATTGGGATGCCGTCAAATCTGCTGACCGCAACGCCTTTCAAAAAGTCGGCGCAGCGACATACACTATCGTCACACCCGCAAACGTTATTACTGTTATTGGGCTTGGTATCGTCTTCTTCGGCCTCGCGCAGATTTTGGCCGAGCACTACTGGATCGGTTTGATTGCGCTGGCTGTTGGCCGCCTGCTTGATATCGTTGATGGTGTCGTTGCCGACAAAACCGGAACTAAATCACCAACTGGCGAAATATTCGACGCAGTTGCTGACAAGATTGGCACGCTCCTGACAATTGTCGTGCTATTCGCAGCCCAGATTGCTGAACCATGGCTAATCATCCTTCTCCTCATCCCACAAGTCCTGACACCTCTCGTCACATTCTACAAAAAGCAAAAACGCATCGAAATTCACCCAACTCGCCAAGGTAAATTGAGCATGGCGACGTCGTGGGTTGCGATCGTTGGACTGCTGGTAACAAAGGCAATGGATGGCTCATTGTTAATTGCGGATATTTCCTACACACTTGTCGGCGTATCATTCCTGCTGGGTGTTTATGCGCTCTGGCAATACATAACTGGCCGCGACCAATCTTAGTTGAACCTAGATCGGATCTTTCTTCAGTCCTAATTTATACCCTACGAAGGTTGATAAAATATGTATCAAGAACCAAATGATGAACATCAGGAAATATTGCACCGGTGTCAGGATGACAAAGAAGAGTGAGATAAGAACACTTCCGATAATGTAATCGATTTGATCGAATGGAATCCACTTGCCACCAGACTTAATACCTTGTTGACGCTTGAAGAAGCTCTCGATCGCATCGCCACCAAGCGCACCAATCGCAAAGAGTGGACCAAGTAGCAACGTTGGCAGGCTGGTGTAATCAACGCCACCAGAAATAAACTCCACCCATTCAAAATTCGCGAATAAGAATTGCTGGCCGGCTAATAAGAGTGTTGCAACGACGATACCCGCGATAATCCCACGCCATGTTTTGTGTGGACCAAATACGGGGTGTCCCCATAATTTCTTGCCACCATCGATCGGTGCATCAAACTTTTTAAGGAATGGAATAGCAGCCACGAAGACCGGTGCAGCATTCGATGCAGCTGCCGGAAGAAGGAACCAAATTGCAAATAATATGTCTTGGAGCATAAGGCTAGTATACTTGAAAAATGACATATACCACTATTGCCGTTATCTACAATCCAAACAGTACCGGTTCTAGTAAGACCTTGGCGCAAGCCTTTGCCACTGCTCTGCATGAAAAAATCCCAAAACAAAAGGTAGAATTAATTGCGACTAAGCACGCCGGCCACGCCGAAGAACTTGCCTATACACTCGCGAAACAAAGCAAACACCCATTGATTGTCTCGTCCAGTGGTGACGGTGGCTACAATGAAGTGATAAACGGTGCATTAAAAGCCCAAGCCGAAGGACACACGCCAACAACTGGACTCTTACCGGCAGGCAACGCGAATGATCACTTCACAAACCTGAACAAACGCGACCTAGTAGACATGATTGTGAAAGATGTATCAAGAAACATCGATGTCCTTAAATTCGCCTACACCCAAAAAGGCAAAGTGGTCGAACGCTACGCACACTCGTATATCGGATTTGGCCTGACCCCAATCGTCGGCAACGAACTAAACAAGAACAAACTGAACCTATTCAACGAAGTTTGGATTGTTGCTCGCGCCATCCTCAGCGTAAAATCCGTCCGCCTTCAAATCGACAAAAAAGCACATCGCTATGACAGTGTTATTTTCAGTAACGTCGACAAAATGTCGAAGTACATGAAAATCTCACAACCCTCTGGTATCACTGATGGCAAATTTGAAGTCACTATCTTCCGCAAGCGCAACAAGCTCCGCCTCGTAGCTATGCTCCTCAAGGCTTCATTTGTTGGACTCAAAGAAAACGCCAAAGTTTCAACGTACAAAGTGCACACAATTAACAAAACAATTCTACAAGCAGATGGGGAAATCATCACAGTAGATGCGAATACGACGGTCACAATTACAGCTGAAAAACAGCTCTTAAACTGCGTCATATAACTCGTAAAATCAGCATACCATGGGTGTTGTATAAATATACTTTACAAAATTAAGTATTTACTGTAGTATTATAGTGTAAATGACTCACTCACATAACTTCACAGAAAAAGATATGGGACAGATTTCGACTTACCAGTCTGGAATCGCCCAAGCCTCTGCCCACCGTGTCATCAACCGCGTGGTGTCTGATTTTCTCGTACGCTATGACCTTACTGCCATGCAATGGTTCATTATCGGCTATATCAATGATGCTGGGAGCGTTGGACTCACGATTGGTGACATCTGTCAGGTTATCGGCACTACCCTTCCATACACGACAAATACGATCAACCTGCTCGAATCTAAAGGCATTGTTAATAAGCGCGTACACGCCAAAGACAGCCGTATCAAAATCGTTACTCTCGATCCAGCCCATAAAGCTATGGTTGAAGAAATCGAAGACGGCCTGCGCGATGAGCTTCGCAAGACCTTATACGCAACGGACAACATCAGCCGCGACGAACTACAAACTTATATTCACGTTTTATACAAAATTATTGCCGCTGACAAGCAATAAGTTACGCTCGATTTAAGAAAAGTCCCATCAAAATCAATCCAAGACCCGTAATCGCTAATGCAATATAGCTCATCTTTTTAATGGTTTGACTCCCCTTAATCGATAGAATCATCGCAATAATAACAGAGGTCAGCGAAAATACCGGGACGACAAAGAACTGCAGGAAATACAGAACAATCGCGTTCATCGTCAGCTCCCCCGTCAGGATGGCCTGCCCCTTTAGGGTCTCGAGCGTCACCCATAAGATAATAATTAAAATTGGAAACGGCAGCGCAAGCACCAGGCTCAGCACCGGCAGTACATATGGTCGCGCACTCCCCCGCTCGTTCATCATTACTTGTCCGAGATACTCTTACTGTAGCCGCCGAATAGGAAGTTGACCCATTGCTCGAGGTTACTTGGTTGTACAGAGGCGGTTTGCGTCGCTACCTTCACGCTATCTTCACCGACAGCCGCGGGACTATTTGCCGGGAGCACTAACATTTTCTCACCAGGTAGGACCAATCCTAACGAGGTGCGGATCGCGAGTTCCTGGTATTCAGGCGTCTGGTAGTAGTTCTTTTGCAGCGCCATGTTATCACGTTGCAACTGCGTTAGTTGCAGTTGGCGCTTTTTGACGTCGACGTCTTTCTGTAGCGAATAGTTACGCTGCATCATCCCCAATGAGCCCCATACCCAGCCAGCGGCAATCATAAAAGCGATCAAAATAACGACGTTATTCAGCGTCAGATATTTGTGACGAACATGGTAGATTAGTTTTTGGATGTTTATTTTACGCATAAGCTTTTCTATATTATAGTACAAGCCTAGAAACGAGGCCAGAAAAAAGCTATAATACCCCTATTGGGGCTGTAGCTCATCGGTCAGAGCAGGCGGCTCATAACCACTTGGTAGATAGTTCAACTCTATCCAGCCCCACCAACGAGCTTATGCTAAACAAAAAAAGAACTCTTCACGGAGTTCTTTTGTTTTACGTCAGTTTCGTCAGGACTGACAGGGAGGACAAATCGTCCGTCACCCGTCAGTCCCTACATGACGCCTCGGCAGCCAACCGCCCGTCCACGAGATCAATTCACTTTATGTACGTATGCTACGTCACAAAGTGACAACAGATATTCTTTTCCTGTATTCGCCTCGCTTTGCTATGGATCTTCGCTTGTCGCACAGAGTTCTTCGATTATTTATACCCCGAAGCTTTCTGCGCCATCCGTCACTTTCCATGGGAGCTACTTCCATGGAGTTTTCCGTCCGCACACGTCCCCGTCAACTTACTATTCGCAAGTTGGACTAGACCGAGCTTTTTGATAATGTCATGTTATTTTATACCTGTCAATAAATTTCTCACTTCGTGCATAATGCACCATCAATATTATCAGTACTTTGCGAAAGCAAGGTGAATCGTGTACGTCAGATATTCCGATGGCGCGCCTTCACTCCCAAAAATTGGATTTAATTTCGTGTAGATACTAGTACCATACACCAGCGTCAATGTTGTTGCGTCCTTCGCAATGCGATACACATATCGAACTTGATAGTCTTCTCCTTCTTGCGCCTGCGTACGATTCAGTTCATCAGGATCCACCGTGTACGCATAAGGCGATACCCCATTCAGTCGCATACTCGATAGTTCATCATCGAAGTTTGTCATCGCCTTAGAGCCGTTCAATTTGACAGTACCTTCAATCACAATGTACTCGGCATCCTTTTCGAGTATCGATACAGCCGTAACGCCAGATTTCGTATCAGCAGAAACAAGCGCCATTGGTGCGCTTGAACCAAGAGGCTTGTCACTTGCAGTGATTTGATAATTACGCGTAACTTGCACTACATTCAAGGTGACAGGACCAATCTTTGCCGACTCACCTGAAGAGAACTCTTTTTTCTCCGAGAGCTGCGATTGAATTGCTGCGTATGTAGACCCTGGACCTTTATTCTGAAACGTACCGTTAAGAAATAACAGAAAAGTTACGACACCCAAAATAGCGATAATCGCAGTAATGACCGAAATAGAAATAAGCGCACGGATTCGTACCATGCGCTTATTGTAACTTATCGACGTTGGCTTCGGGCAACCAAGATCGCTCGGGCTTGCACCTCGGACATACCTTCGCCGACCTTACGTACAACAAAGTCTTCGTGGGCTTGATGCGCGAGTGCAGCCAGGTTGATACGCTGTTCGTCTGACAAACTTTCATTCGTCGGAACGTTCCAGTGCGGATCGCCTTCGCTATCACTTGGTTCAGGGAATGAGCGGCCACCACGATGCGAATAATGATGTGTGTGTGATTCATGCACAGATGGTTTTGGCGTGTCTAGATCCAAGGCCTCAGCAATAGTGTGCTGTGCCATTTTTTGGGCCGTACGTTCGGCAAGGATTATCTTTTCAGCGTCGACACGGCTCACAGGAAAACCGTCATCCATTAGGTGGTCCATGCGCATTTCTTCAAGCTCACTAAAGACGGGCTCGGTAAAAGGTTGGTGATCGTTACGAGATGGTGCTGATTCGTACGTCGACATAGATATCCTTATCGTTATTTAAGGGGAGCTCGGAGTTTAGCGCGGTCGCGCTTCATTTCAGCCTGAAATGCAGAGATAGATTGAGTACCAAGATCAAGGATCACATGTGAACCAGCTGGCCTGTCTAAAGTCTCTACTGTTTCTACAGGTATAGTATCTGCACGCTCGTCTTTAAAGATTTGTTTTGCAACGTCCGGATTGTGTTGAAATGGGTTGTGTACAACCGGCTTAAATGATTCATCCATAAAGGCATATGGGTCTTCGTACGGTGCAAGTGATGGGCGTCGTTCTGTCATGGAAACATAATAGCATAAACACAATGAAAAGTCAAGTATAGGGAGGTTTTAAAGGTGTTATTGGTCTTTTTTGACAGAAAAAACTTCTGCGGTTGCATGACGGCCAATGTGGCGTGGGATTTGAATCGTATCGCTCGCTGAGGCTTCAAGATTGGTGAGGTATTCTTTCAACAAACTAAACGCGTAATCTTGTTCGTCAACGGTCATACCGTCGAGGTGCTTGCGCGCTTCTTCTTCGACAAATGAGTCATCGTCAAAGGGGTCGTATGATTCACCTCTCGTTTGGTGCTCGTGAAAACGTTGGTAGACGATATCTAGTAGGTATTCGACATTCTCAGTAAATGGAGTCGCCTCCTCGTGGACGATGTTCGTAGGGCGCGTTTCAAGTGTTGGTGCCGTATCCAGTTGATTCACGACTAGTTCACCGATAGTAGAGTGGCGTCGGGCGTACGCGTTCTCGGCGACACGGTCAAGTATGCCTTTGGTATTGAACGCCGTTTCTGGTGTGGTGGCTTTCTTCTTGAACATACTTTGAAATAAATTTAGATATAACTATAGCACAAATAGTGCTTATGGTCAACTACTCCCAGCGGAAGACTCGGAAGGCAATGATATAAATAACGACGAGCCATGCGCCCATGAGGCCGATTTGCGGGAGGATATCGATGAAATGCTTGCCCTCAGTTGCAATGAGGCGGATACCGTCAATGATTGGTGTGAGCGGCAGGAAGGCAGAGATATTCTGGAGCCATTCAGGCATCAGGAAGCGCGGGAAGAAGGTTCCGGATAGGAACATCATTGGGAAGACGATAATGTTCGATAGCGGCGCAGCTTGGCGCTCGTTCTTCGCCCACCCACCTAGTGCCAGGCCAATACCAAGAATCGTTACCATACCAAACAGAAGGAAGGCGATCAGCTCGAACCAATTCCCCACTACGTCTAAATGGAAGACGGTAATTGCTACGATGAACAATGTCGCAAAGCTGACGATACCAATTGCCGCTTGGGCAATAACCGTCGAGAGGAAATACTGCCAGACCTTTAGTGGTGTAGTTCGAAGGCGACGCAAGATACCCATCTTCTTCAGTTCCGGGAAGACGTTTACTGGACCAAAGATACCCATACCAATCAGTGAGAAGCCAAGTAACCCAGCGAAAGTGTAATCGAACGCGCTCAGGCTGTTCTCGTTCAGCTGTGTTCCCTTTACAGTAAATGGAGTGATGTTCGTAACCAGCTTGCCGTTGATAGCGTCAAACTGCGCGTTAAGCACCGATGTGAGCGCAGAGGCAGACGACTGATTGTTCTGAGTATATAAGATCTCGGCTTCACCACTTGGATAGGTCTGACCTTCTTTGACGTCACCAAAGGTCCGGGGCAGGATGATGACCGCGTCGAGTTCAGAACGACTCATCTTTTCTTTAGCAGCATCGACAGTCGTGACTTCGTCATTCACCTTCAAAATGTCGCTGTCCTTGGACTGCTTTACAAAGTCAGTCGCAAACTGTGAGTCGGCATTATTGATAACCGCAACGTTAAACGACACATTGCCACCGCCACTATTGAGGCTGCCGAAGACGAATAGGAAGATAAGTGGGAAAATAACGGTAAAGAATAATGCCAGGCGGTCACGGAAGAAACGGCGACTATTGATGCGGACAAAAACACCGACGGTATAGAGTTGTTTGCGAAGTGAAGGTTTGTTCATAGCTAGCCTTCCCTTAATCCTTTACCTGTCAGGTCAATGAAAACATCCTCGAGGTTTGCCTGCTCGACCTGTTGGTCTTTTTTGAAGCCCCGTTTCAATAGTTGCTTAACAAGGTTCTTCGGTGTATCGAGGGCGATAATCTCACCATTGTCCATGACGGCGATGCGATCACAGAGGATTTCGGCTTCGTCCATGTAGTGTGTCGTCATAATGACGCTGATACCACGGTCGCGAACTTTTTGGATCAGTTCCCATAAGTTGCGGCGGGCTTGTGGGTCAAGGCCAGTGGTTGGTTCGTCGAGGAAGAATACTTTTGGACCGTGCACCAAGGCAGTCGTAATACTGAGCCGCTGCTTCTGGCCACCTGAAAGATTTTCGACGTACGACTTGGCTTTGTCTTGCAGGTCGACGTCGCGCAAGAATTCCATTGCGTCGACTTTTTCACCGTAAGCAGCTGCGAACATTTGGACGACTTCAATAAGTTTTGTTTTATCTTGGAAGGCTGGTGATTGCGGCTGTACGCCAATAAGATATTTGATCGCTTGTGGATCTTTGCTGACGTCAATGCCGTCGATCACGACAGTACCGGAGTCGATCGTGAGGAGTGTTTCCATCATTTCAAGCGTCGTGGTTTTACCGGCGCCGTTTGGACCAAGGATACCGAAGATCTCACCCTTTTTCACCGAGAAGCTGACACCGTTAACAGCTTGCTTGTCGCCGTAACGCTTTTTGAGATTTGTGACCTCGACCATATTCTTCATGTAGGTTCTATTTTACAACGCTCGGTAGCAGAAAGACAACAACAAACAAAAAAGCCCCCGGGGAGGGGGCAATTTTGAGCACCTGTTTGTTTGGCTTTAGTATATTGCCAAACCGGTTACGGTGCAATACTATTTTTCGATCCGAAGTCCGAACTACTTCTTCTTTGAAACAGTAAGGAAACCGTTGCGTGGGTTTTCTTTAACGATACGGTCTTCTGGAAGATCGACTGGTTGACCCTTAGCGTTCTTCTCTACTTTTGCGAAGAAGTAGATAGTTTGTGGCTTGCCACCACGAAGTGTAACTTCAGTGCTGTGCAAGTAGTAAGTGACGCCCTTTGAGTTTGTGTGACTGTAAGCCATGGTAAATCTTATAACCTCCTATTAGTGCTATACGAGAGTTAGCGTACAGCTTGACTAGGGTGGCTGTCAACACTAAACACTTCGGTAGTGACGGCGAAGCATAAGCTTTAGGACAATCAGGCCTATCAGACGAATGAAAATAAGTAGGATAATGACGACACAAATCAACACCGTCCAGCCCGCGAAGTCAGGTGACCAGAAGGGCGACTCGTAGGCATGAAGATACGATGAGGCTGGTGGCAACTTTACAGCCCCTAGGAGGTTACTAGCGGCCGGGTATTTTGCCAGTTCACCAGTGGTACACTGCAAATAAGCGGATGAATACGTACTAAAACGGGGCGCACAAACTTCTTGTGCTTTTTTGTAGATATTACCATTAGGATTTTGATCGCTCGAGGCTGCATCGAGTAGGTTTTGAGAGTCCCTTTGGTAGCTGGTTTCAAGGTACACACCTTTACCAAGGTCAGTGTTCATATGCTTGCTGACATACTGTTGTAAATCATACAATTTTTGGATGGTATTCGTCTGATCGCCCACCTTGTCGGCCGAGATAACCGCTGCGCGCCGTTCAATCATTCCGATGTTATTGAGACGAAGGAATGTCGCTGCGAGGAAGGCAAAAATGATCAACAATACAACAAGCTGCCACGTTTTTACACGCTGCAAATCTTTTAACGTCTTTCGAACTTTTCTATTATCCGCCACTCTCGAGGTTCCCACCTTACTACTTGTCCTTATTGTACCCTACGCGGACTACTTTCGGTAGAGAGGGAATCGCGCCGTGACCACCAGCAGAACAACAACCGCCGCGACGAAGAAAAAGGTGTGCAGCGCTTCCCTATCGCCGATGCTTGAAGCAAGGAAAAACAGGAGAATTCCACCGATACCAGCACCGAAGTTAGAGATAGTTTCTTGGATACCAAGATACGTAACCCGCTTGCCCGAAAGGTCGGCGTTATCGAATATACCCCTGGTGTAAGCCATCGTATAGCCCGTTGTCGCCGCTTCATTTGCAATGTTAAGACCCGCGACGGCAACAGGTGTGGTCGTAAAGGCACGCAGGAAGTGTGTCATTGCGTTTGCAACTGCAGCAATCTTCAGGAGCTCTCGCCCTTTCTTGCGATCAATCAAACGTCCGTAAGCATAGGAGGCACCAATTGCGGCGAATACAACGACGGACATCAGTGCACCGTTAGCAGCATAGACTTCGTTGGTCTGCCCGACACCCAAGATAAAGATCGCAACAAATAATGACCAGACCGTTCCCGAGCTAAAGACATCGAACCCTAGGGCAAACTGTGATGCGATGGTTGGACGTACAAGATGCCAAGGAAACCCTTTGAAATCGAGTCGCTGGTTTGGTTGCTCTTGTTCAGAGGTACGGAGTAGTGGGACGGCAGCGAGTGTGAATAGAAGTGCCGCAATAACGAGTACTACTTGTGGCCCGAAGAAAAGCGCAAGTACACCACCGATAAGTGGGCTGAGTCCAGTCGTGACCTTTTCGATGATGTTCATGTAGGCAATCTCTTTACCGGCGTGAACACTACTCTTCACTTTCGAGAAGTCGGTGCTATAGCTAATCGAGTACATCGCTGATGATGTACCCTGGAAAACAACACAAAGGATGAGGAGCCATGGACCATATTCTGGAATCAAGGCGAAGGCAATCATCGAAGGAATAAATAATAAATTCGAGATTAAAATACCGTGTTTCGCACCGAACTTAGCCGCAACGGCTGCCGATGGAATTGCAATGAATGATTTGAACAAGAAGAATACCGCCCAGAACATTGCGATAAATGGAATTGAATAGCCTTGTTGGTACAAGAAGATAGACATGAATGAAGACGCAATATTGAGCGCCAACATACGCAGCATGCGCGACGTATAAAGCTCGGCGATTTCACTGAACGTTGCGTGTCGCCAGAAGTGACGACGGATAAGGATTGTGTGTATAACTTTTTGTAACATTGTTTTTATATGAACCCACTTGAGCTTGCTCTATTACACCACAGTTCGACATCTGGTGGCAAGTGATATACTAGTGCATATGAATATATATTTCTCGGGATTGGGTGGCGTAGGAATTGGACCGCTCGTAGAGATCGCGAGAGACGCCGGTCACACTATTATGGGCTCTGATTTGAACGAAAGTTTATTAACCGAAGAGCTCCGCAAACAAGGTGTTGCCGTGAACATTGGCCAAGACGGCTCATTCCTGCGTGCGAGCCACGAAGCAACGCCTATAGACTGGTTTGTCTACACATCAGCGCTACCTGATGATCACGCCGAGCTCTTGCTTGCGAACGAGTTAGGAATGCGTACCAGCAAGCGCGATGAATTTCTCGCATACATCATCCAAGAAAAAGATCTAAAACTGATTGCGATTGCCGGTACTCACGGTAAGACCACAACGACTGGCATGATGATTTGGTTGATGCAGCAACTTGGTATTCCCATCAGCTACTCTGTTGGTACGACGATTTCATTTGGCCCAAGTGGCAAGTTCGACCCTAAGAGCGAATACTTCGTCTACGAATGTGACGAATACGATCGAAACTTCTTACATTTCCAGCCCTACCTATCGTTGATTACTTCAATTGATTACGATCACCCAGACACCTACCCTACTGAAAACCAATACACGGCAGCGTTTAAGGCGTTCATCGATCAATCACAGCACACTATCTTGTGGCGCAGTGATGCTGAGTATGTCGACACCAAAAATGAACATACCTGGGTACTCGATAACACGCTGCGTCTCCCGCTCGCCGGTGAGCACAACCGCCGCAACGCCACCGTCGTTGCCAAGGCAGTGGAATACCTTTCACTTGGAAAAGAGGAGAGTACCATTACAGCTCTCGGTAACTTCCCTGGCACCGACCGACGATTTGAAAAGATTGGCGACAACTTATATTCAGACTATGGCCACCATCCGAAGGAAATTGCAGCGACTTTGCAGTTAGCACGTGAACTGTCCGACCACGTCGTGCTGGTTTACCAGCCACACCAAAACCGTCGTCAAACACGGATCCAGAAAGATTATATTGATCAGTTCGAACTCGCGGATACAGTGTACTGGCTCCCTACCTACTTATCCCGCGAGGATCCCGATGAACCAGTCTTAACACCAGAGGACCTTATTCAAACCATCACTAACAAAGATGCAATTCACATTAGTGAATTTGGCGATGACCTATGGGATCACATTCAACAAGCACGTCGTGATGGCAAACTTGTACTTTGCATGGGCGCTGGCACGATCGATGGCTGGGTACGCGAACAAAACAACGCTTAGGCAGTCCAATCTTCCTCAAACTCTTCAAAAAAGAACGGGTCACGGAAGAATCCCCGCGACACAATAGATTGCACCGCTGGCGCCAGACGATACTGGTCTAGTTTGTGCGGACGCGCCCAAACAACAGTTTCAGACGTCTCTATATCATCACGGTTGAATGAAAACACATGCGCCAAAGTTGTGGACAAGATCTGGTCCCCTGTCTTAACGCGAATGTAACAATCACCAGCGTGCACTAATGCCTGGTTATCAAGTCCTAATTTATCTTTCGCTTCACGCTGCGCCGCATGCTGCAGTGTTGCATCATCGATGTGCAACTTTCCATAAGGGAGCGTCCAAGCGTTAATATATGGCTGCTTGTCGCGCTTTTGTAGCAACACATCGCCATCACTGTTTTGAATAAGAAGCATGGTAATTATTTTTGGTTGCGTACGGACTGTTTTCTTTTCGGTACTGACGCGGTCAACATATGACAACCCTGCAACGCTTAATGAATAGCCGCCTTCAACTTTCGCGACCATGCCTGCTTTCACGAGACTATTTAGGTGATACGTGAAAAGATTCGTATCTGTTTTTTCCGGACGAAGATCACGAAATCTTGCTATCTGGGTATACATAAGTACGTCAATAATATATTTCTGGATGTGATGATTAACAGATACAGACTCAATCATATTTGACTCAAATTAAACTTTCTATCTAAACGAATAATAGCACGTTATGCTGACTATGTAATCAGTTAATCCCCGAAAGGCAATCATATGAGTTTAGTCGAGAAAGATATCACACGAAATAATATTGAGCTAGCGCGAAACAATCCTGAGTTCCAAAAACGTCGTGAACGCGAAGAAACATTGGTTGCACCCTCTCCTGAGTTTCTCGATGCATTTCGTTCAATGGCAATACCTTATGAAAGCGTTTACATTAGCCACCCTGACGAAGAGTTTAGCTTGCGCGTTCGAGCCGAATACACTCCTGAAGGCACTGCCTACACTGCTGCACTAAAGGACGAAGGCGAAATGTCTGGCGCGGCACTGGACCGCCTAGAGGTATCGACGGAACTTTCAAAAGAAGCCTACGACTACTACGCACAGAATATACAGTTCCCTAGCGTAAAGTTCTTACGCGCAAAACCTCTCGAAGGACTCGCGATCGACTTTATTGATGGTATCGAAATGCCGCAAGTTGAATACGAGTCACTGCTTGGTGATGAAGCGCCTGCATTTGTTCAGACGTTAAAAAATAGTCTTATCGATATGTCCCAAGATCGAAATGTTCGTAAGGAAGTGATTGCTCATCGATTACATAGTAAGGAGACTTTACAACCTTCGAACGAAACAATCGAAGCATTTGCCCACCGTGTGTTTAACGACATGATTGCGACCTACACCATGGGGCACAAACAAGTAGTCGTTGGGATGTCAGGCATGTCCGGATCTGGCAAAAGCACTGCAGTCCGCGCACTACAAGAACAATTTAGTGAAACATTCGGTGATGAGTTTACTCCTATCGTTCTCTCAAGCGATGACTACCACCGCGGCAAGAAATGGCTTGAAGAAACACATGGTGCGCCGTGGACAAACTGGGACGACGCGCGCGTCTACGATACTGCCGAGTTAGCCGATGATATCACTCGACTCGCAAAGGGTCAGCCAATCATGCGCAAGCACTTCGACTTTCTCACTGAAGAAGTAATTTACGACGAAGAGATCACACCCCAACCATTCGTGATCGTTGAAGGCCTGTATGCAGCCAGTCCTGACCTCAAAGAAGTACGACACCTCCACTACGAAGTCCCGACTGGCATCGCAACAAGTGTCGGACGCGATGTTCGTCGCCTCGTTCTCGAGAACCGTGCAAATGGCTCGATCGCGACACCCGAGGCTCGCTTGAGATATCAGCTGGAGGTCGCACTCCCCACGTATCTTGATCAAGAGAAGCCAAATCGCAACAGCTTTGCAGCCTATTGTCGCCCGCTCGCTGAACGCGCGTTCATGTTAGAAAAACTCAGTTAATTATTCAGCAGAAGCCGTAGGGTCGGCAAACTCTAATACGTCAGGGTTCAGTGGATCGCCATTAAACGCGTCCACTGCCTTGGCTTTTTTGGCCTGAGCATCGTATGCATCAGTAAAGGTCTTCACAGTGTCTTTTGTCACAGGACCAAAGGCGCTGTAGTCAGTCACAACATTAGTTCGGTCGACTTTTCCGCTGACAGACTTGAGTCCAGGTCGGCTAAGATCGAGTTGTGCAGATCCACTGACGTTATAAATCACGAGACTCACCGAAACAAGAATAAAGGCAATCACAATCGTACCTGCAATCAAAAGCATAAAACGGTGCTGATCCCAAAAACCAAGGGTTTCGTTGTCGGATTGCGGTGTTGTATTGTCGTCCATTAACTCTTCCCCGTTACCCTATCAAAATTAAGCATGAAATCGTTCACAGCCAAGCGGTAATCATCAATAAACTGATTCAGACGAAGCACGTCGGCGTGAACGATATCCCGTTTCTCTCTGGCACTTTCGATTGCTTCATGTAAGGCAGCTGGTTCTTTTGTGCAGTCGATACGAAGTGCGGCTGACAGCTGTTGCTCGTAGATACGGTAGTCATCACGGAAAGTTACCTGCGCCGTTTGGTAGCTTTGGGTTACCGCAACGAGGCCTTTGTTGTCTAGGCTATTGTTGCTGAGTCGAGCATTGAAGTTGCTCATCAATTTCGTCCCAATCGCTTCGTAGATTTGGCCGCGGTTCACGCGCAATAATGCATCAGTCGCATGCAACTGGTTCAGCGAACCTTTGATTGAAAGGCAGTTCGATTTTATACGACCAAGTTGTTCATCCGACAAGTCTGCCGCCGCTGTTGTTTTTACGATAGACAACGAAAGCACCGAGGCGGCAATAAAAGCGAAGGCTACGAGACGGGTGCGTAATTTCATCTTTATTTATTATACCGTTTATCGCGACAAATGTAACCGACCGGCTGTTTGCGCAACAAGTCCTTCACGAAGCAGCGCCTCGATCGCAACTGCGAAGCGTGGATCGTGTGGCATTGCCGCCTCGAGCTGGATATAGCTAGCCTCCTCTACCGCTAACGCTTTCAATATCAGACCACGAACTTCACGAAGACTACCGGCGAGGGGTGCCTGTTTTTTATAATGACTACTCTTACTATTACGGCCGACACCCTGTTTTTTCAAGAACGAGCCGTAATCCATCATTGCCCAGTACCATTCGCGGGGATGCTCCTTGTCGACAGTTTGGCCGACAATCTCTTTGAGCTCTTTATCAGTTACAGAAGCTTGGTCTTCAAAGAAATGGTGAAAATACACCGTGCGGACGTTCGTCTCAATAAACGTCACGGGTTGGTTAAAGCTGTAGGCAAGAATTGCCCCTGCAGTGTTTGGACCAATACCCGGGAGACTCACCAGTTCATCGTACGTTGAAGGGATCGTGCCATTAAACTCCTCCAGCACCTTCTTTGCAGCTTCGTGGAGAAATTTTGCGCGGCGGTTATAGCCAAGACCACTCCATACCGTCAGTACATCCGCGAGAGGTGCCTGCGCTAAGGCTGTAACCTCAGGAAAAGTTCGCATAAAAAGTTCAAACTTTGGAATGACGCGATCAACTTGGGTCTGTTGCAGCATCAGTTCACTCACCAGCACATAATACGGCTCGGTGTTATCGCGCCACGGCATGTCACGATATAGCTCGCGACCCCTTTCCCAGATCTCTTCATTAAAACTCAAAGTATTCACTGGCCTATTATACTTTACAGATAGAGGCGTATAATAGAACTATGACTACATATGTTCTCGCAGGTGGATGTTTCTGGTGTTTAGACGCCGTCTATCGCCGACTAAAAGGTGTCACCGAAGTCGTAAGTGGCTATGCAGGTGGTGCAACACTTAACCCAACATACGAACAAGTATCGACTGGTGAAACTGGTCATGCCGAAGTTGTTCGCATTACTTTCGACGAATCCGTTATCCCTAGCGATGTGATTCTAGATCTATTCTTCTTAATCCATGACCCTACTACCCTGAATCGTCAGGGTGCGGATGTTGGTACTCAGTACCGCTCAGCAATGTACTACACTGACGAGTCGCAGAAAACAGTGTTTGAAGCAGCGATTGAGCGTGCCAAAACACACTGGGATGATGCGTTTACAACTGAACTTACACCTCTCGATGTCTTTTATCCAGCTGAAGATTATCACCAAGATTACTTTAATAACAACCCCGGTAACGGCTACTGCTCTATTGTCATCACACCGAAAATCATTAAGGCTCGATCTGCGTATACGACTTGGTTTAAAGATTAATAAAGGAGTTGCATGGAATTAACGAAATATGAACACGCTTGTTTTACTGTAGAAAAAGATGGCACAGTTATTGTCGTTGATCCAGGTTCATTCACAAGCGACTTCGTGGTTCCAGAAAACGTTGCGGCAATTATCATCACCCATAAACACGGTGACCACCTTGATATGGACCTGATTGAATCTATCGTGGATGCAAATGAAGGCGTCGTTATTATCGGACCAGAGGATGTCACGGCGAAATTAAAAAAGTTTGAAACCCGTACCGTACATGGTGGCGACGGCTTTGCAATTGGCGGTATTGATTTAGACTTTTACGGTGATGATCACGCGGTGATTCACTCCGATATCCCACTTGTACAGAATGTTGGTGTTCTGATTGATGATCGATTGTACTTCCCTGGTGATTCGTTTACGATGCCCGAAAAATCGGTCGATACGCTTGCCCTCCCTATCTCTGCACCTTGGCTAAAAATTGAGGATGCGATTGAATTTATGAAAGCAGTGGGTGCACGCTTTACGTTTCCAACACATGACGCAATCTTGAGCACGACCGGAAAAACAGTCGTTGATGGTATGGTTGAAAAGTTTGCAGATGCAGCCGGTACCGAATACCGACGCATCGACGGCGAGACGATCGAGATTGCATAATGCTCTCTAGTCCCACCACACTCCTTGAAGCCCAGAACTACCTCATAAACGCCGACCCAATTTTAGCGCCTGTTATCGCGCGTGCGGGTATAGCTACCATTGTCCCGCACAATAACTACTACCCTGCCCTGGTAGAAAGTATCATCTCACAGCAGCTGAGCGTGAAAGCCGCCGATACGATTACGAAGCGCTTTTTAGCGTTATTTCCAGGTGATTTTCCTACCCCAGGACAAATCCTTGAAAAAGACATTGAAGAACTCCGCGCCGTTGGTTTGTCGCGACAAAAAGGTACGTACATACAGGACTTGGCCGTAAAAGTTATCGAAGGAACGGTTCGTTTTGACGAACTAGAGACGCTGACTAACGAAGAGATTGTCAAAGAGCTCACTCAAATTAAGGGTGTTGGCGTCTGGACTGTTCATATGTTCTTGATGTTCTGTATGGGACGCATGGACGTCCTTCCTACCGGTGACCTAGGTATCAAAAACGGCATGTACGTACTATACGAATTAAGTGAAAAACCAACGCCTGAAGAAATGGAAGCACTCGCGAAGGAATATAATTGGCACCCTTACGAATCAATTGCGAGTTGGTATATCTGGCACTCGCTCGATAACAAGCCGGCTATTACCTAACTACTGGTTTAATAGGTCGTTGATTTGGTTTTGTTCGGAAGATCCACCAGTGACGCCCTGAAGTTGATCAAGTCCCGGGATACTACCGTCTTGGAAGGCAGTGATAAGTTGGTAGGCTCCAAGGATCAACAGGATACCATTCACCAGAATGAATGCACCGAGAATAATTGCATAGAATAAGATCGTTTTCTGAGCGAACTTTTTATATTCTTTCACTCCAAGCAACTCTTGCCCCTGTTTGTCGTTCATTGCGCCAGCCATGATGATAAATAGGTCAATGATCGTCCAAATACCAAATCCACCAAGAGTGATGAGCTTTAAAATACCCGTACCGATATACCCCATGTAGAAACGATCGACGCCGAACGTCCCCCACATAAAGCTAAAGAAGAAGGCGGCAAGGTAATGACGTTGCCGAGGAAGTGGTTGTATAACCTCTATGACGGGCGGTGTAATAACAGGAGTAACTTCTTGTGTTAATTGCATAGTATTATTGTACGCTTTCTACTACACGTCCACACGGTGTTCAGGTACATTATTATGAATAGCTCTGTGCGCTGCGACTGAATGCGCATTTTCGTGATCATCATCTTCGTCCATGATTTCGCGGCCGAGTAGCGCTTCCATAACGTCTTCCAAAGTAAGTAGCCCAACCGTTTCGCGCGCTTCGTTAATCACAATAAACAAGTGGTGACGCGTTTCGATAAATGCAGCCAAAGCGTGTTCAAGTGTTTGATCGTACCGAATATAGAACACTTTTGCTTCCATCGCTTTTTCGGCTGTAACGGATTTCTTCACATCGAGTGATAAGAGGTCACGAATGTGCAGCGTCCCCACAACATGATCAATATCTTCACCGATCACCGGCAGGCGACTGTGTCCTAGTTCATGAATTTCACTCAACACTAATGGACCTAGGAACTCGGTCTTATTGACGGTCTTGATAAGGCTCTTCGGTGTCATGATACTTTCGACCACCTCATGCTTGAATCCAAGGCTGTGAACAATGAGCTTACGTTCATCATCTGTCAGAATATTCGAGCGGTCGATCATATCTTGCAATTCTTCGCGCGAGTCAAAACGGTGATACGGCTCAACGCGAGGTACAGCCACAGAACGCATCACTTTGAAGACCGGCGCAAGTTTTACAATAATATCCAGGTACTGCGGTTCATACTTGTCATAGAGCTTCTGTGACTGCGTAGCGGCGAAATTCCAGGTAGCAATTGTTGGATACAACAACACGCCAAGAATACCAAAGACAAGTCCAAAGCCCCAGCCAAAGGTGACGATTGCAAGTGCGATGAACGCTACAATCAATAACGCCGTTTTAGCAGCGAGCGCGGCATACACGTCGGGTAGTAATAGTTCACGGCGGTGCTGCCACTTGGCCTCTTTATCTGCTTTTGAGCGACGCTTTAATTCAAATTGACTGACTAAATGAGGCATTGGGTGAATCCCTGCCACAATCACCAATCCGACAAAAACCAGTACTGTGATAATAAATAAGAACGTAAACATTATAGAGTTTATTGTACCCTACTGACGGTCAGATCCCCAGACCGAGTCTGCTACAATAAGTATAGTAAAATTTTGGAGGAAACCTTTAATGGGTAAAGTTGCATGGATTATTTTTGGCTCGGTTATCGTGGTTGTCTTTGGTGGATTAATCATCTACTCACGCAGCGCTAACCCACCGATCGACGTCAGTAACGTCGATACAAACACAGTTATCGCCGCAAGTGAACAGAATGGTAATATCGCCGATCACACATTCGGAAACACTGATAGCAAAGTCACGCTCGTAGAGTACGGCGACTTCCAGTGTCCAAGCTGTGGTGGTGCACACCCACAGATCAAATCTATTACCGAAGACTACAAAGACAAGGTTGCATTCATCTACCGCAACTTCCCTCTTACAAGCTTGCACCCGAACGCCAAGGCCGCAGCCTCAGCTGTCGAAGCAGCTGGTCTTCAGGGCAAATACTGGGACATGCACAACCTGATCTTTGAATCACAAAGTGAATGGGGTACGTTAAGCGGCACAGCTCGTACTGACCAATTCGTGAGCTACGCATCACAACTGGGTCTGGACCAAGCTAAGTTTACAACTGATCTTGCTGCATCAGGCGTAACAAAGAAGATTAACTTCGACCTAGCGCTCGGTAAGAAGCTCGGTGTAAATGCAACACCTACGTTCTACTTGAACGGCGAAAAACTATCCGATGAAGTTTCAAGCGCACTTGTTCAAGGAAGCACATCAGAACTGACTAAGTTGATCGATCAGAAGCTCGAAAACTAACAGATCCTTATAAAAGTGAAAACACCCCGGTGCCTTGGGGTGTTTTCTTTTTGTGTTGCAACTCTAGGATTTAGAGATTGCTTAGTGTGCGATAAATAGTCGCCAATCGGCGGGCACCACATCCACTGCGATCTTTTTGCGCCGCGAGGACACAAATTCGATTGCTATAGGCATGTAGTAATGTACTCCTTGTACTATGTACAGCTTCACGCACTCCGACCTTTAAAATATAAGCTTGGCGTGAAACACATCACTAATAGTATCAATTTCAATAGAAACAGTCAAGAATGCGTCTGCCATCACGCTATTGTTTTTATCATATGTCAAATCAAAAAAGAGCACAAGCTCTTTTTTGATTTTTGTCACTAGATTGTAAATACTGCTACAGTTCGCCGGGCGTATCTGTCATTTTCGCCATCTTGAGCGGACGCTCTTTCAGCATAAAGATGAGGACTGTCGAAACTGACATCAGTACCGCTGCGACGATAAAGATACGCTGCAGGCTATCAGAGAACGCATGTGTCACAACACTAGAGAAGTCTTTCTGGTTGTTCAAGAACTCGGTCTGTGCAGCCTGTTTTGCGGCTGATGGGATCTCGAGGGATTGGATGTTGTTGATTGCACCATCGGTAATCTCTTTCTTCACACTTGGCATATTAAGGGTCAAGATCGTGTTCGAGTCGTTCACATCACCAAGCTTCGCTACCTGGGCACTTTGACTAATAGTCTGTACGTACGGTGTTGATTGAATGTTTCCAAGGTGAGTGAGGATACCGGCCGTCAGTACAGCACCAAAGATTGCGGTTCCGAGGGTTGAACCAAGGCTACGGAATAGTTGGCTTGAACTGGTCGCAACACCTAGTTGTGCCTGTTCAAATTCGTTCTGAATCGCAAGGTTCAGTGTTGGCATCGCAACACCCATACCCATACCCATGAAGAACATAGTAATTGCTTCTTGGATGTACGGAGAATCTTGGTTAAGGAACGTCAGTGCGATCATACCAGCAGTTGCCAGTACGAAACCGATTTGCATAAAGATCTTGTACTTACCAACACGAGAGATGATTTGACCTGAAGCAATACTTGTTAGCATTAATCCACCGATCAGTGGAAGTAGCATCAAACCAGATTCAGTTGGTGTTGCGCCAAAGACCTGTTGGTTGAACTGTGTAAGGTACAAGATTGAACCCATGAATGCAGCACCAAATAATGCAGCAACCGTAATAAGCAGGACGAAGTTCTTCTTCTTGAAGAATGACATTGGGAGGATCGGCTCTGAAACCTTGCGCTCCCAAAGTACGAATGCAACTCCGGCTGCAGCAACGATTGTGTACATTGCGATACGAAGTGCGACAAGCGAGATACCAGTTGCATCCATGAAGCCCGCAAAGATCGCTTCAGTGTTATCCACTGCCAGGATGAGGCCAGCTAGGAAGACTGCCAACAGTCCAGCACCTAGGAAGTCGATCTTCACCTTCTTCACCTTCGTGTGGCGCGGCGCAAAGATAGTAATCAACGCAAAGGCCGCAATTCCAATAGGAACGTTAATGAAGAATGTCCAGCGCCAGTCAGTCGTTAAACCGAGAATGTGTTGGTTATCTGTCAGGAACCCACCAAGAAGTGGACCGATGACGGAACTTAGACCGAAGACAGCTCCGATAAGTCCCTGCCAGCGTCCCCGTTCACGTGCAGCGAACAAGTCACCAACAATCGTAAAGGCATTGGCAGTAATGATACCTGCACCAATACCTTGGAAGGCGCGCCACAGTACGAGGTCAACAACGTTCGGGCTCATACCACCGAAGAATGAACCGGCGACGAAGATACCGACACCAACAAGTAGGACGTTACGGCGTCCGAAGATGTCAGACAGCTTACCGGCAATAGGCACGGTAATTGTCGTTGTCAACAGATAGGCGGTCACGATCCAACTCAGTGAATCGTAGGCATTAAACTCTTCGACGATCTTGCCGAGAGCGGTTGATATAATTGTCTGATCCAGTGCCACAAGGAACAAACTGGCCATGACAGAAAGCATGATAATAATCTTGCTCTTCAAGCTTAAGTGGTGATGCATAGTGCGTCCTTAGTTATATGAAATTTATTTTTTGTCTGTGCTATCAATATCGCTGAGATAGGAACGATACTGTTCGATATTGTCAGTGATTGATTCCACCATTGAGCGGAGCTGATCTTCTTTAAGGAAGCCAACCCACTGAGCCTTGGTAGACCCAACGACATACAAACGATCTCCGGGTTTGATATCAAACGCGTCACGAGCATCAGCTGGAATAACCACCTGACCTTTCGTTCCCACGGTTGCCGTACCAAAGAGTTTCTTGTCGTGCATACCCCTATTGTATTACAAGTATGAAATGTATGTCAAGTATGTTTTATATCATCAGATGGATATACCGCTATATACCGTCGCTGACAGTCAGGGGTTCGTCGTAGCGAATACGGTATTCATAGATACTGAGGCCAGGCGAGAATTTACGTTCCCCTATCTTCTGATAATGTTGATCATAATAATCTTTTAGATCTTTGTTATAACCCTGGTCATAGCTCAGCATCAGCCAAGCATTCTGATATGAATCGACATTAGCTTTCGTTTCAAATTCAAGTTTCGCGGGATCAAATGCCGGCACAGAACCTGATTCGAAACGATTCCAAATTGGCTGTGTCGTCAGCTTGGCCGTTCCTTTGTAGTAGTACTCAACCGGGTAAATTGTAAATGGCGCCGCCAGGACAACAACATCACTAGGACCTGCGTTCTGCGCAAGATACTGCACGGCATCTTTGTAGTCTTCTTTCACTGGAGTATTTGGGCTCATTACCTGAATAGTAAAAAGCAACCCAATGAACAGCACCAAGACAACACTGACTGTGCGCGCAATCCAGCGACGGTAGCGTGTAAGCATCCAAGCGATAAAGATAAACAGCGCAGGCAATGCAACAATCAGGTAGCGACTCAGATAGAATGGACGAATCGTGACGCTAATAATAAATGCGCTCAGTACGGGTATGGTTGCCAGCAGTACAAACAACATGACTTCACTCGGGATCTTCTTCCTGGTTCGTTGCAGGGCGAAGAATGCCAGCAGCACCAAGACTGGCCACAATGACACAATTAACGTATTTACAGCCGGTACTTGAAACCCAAAGATGAACTGCGTGTAGGTATCAAACAAGTCACCCGCCGATGGCACACCAAGAGCTGGTTGTGTATTACTGGCAAAGCCTAAGTTGTAGACGTACAGCAACCACGGAATTAGCGATAGACCCGCCACCGCACCATAACTAATAATGCTACGGATTGGGTGTTGTCCGGCGAACTTCTTGCGCATAATCAACATTGCGACAAATTCAGATACCAACACAAACAGGAAGAAGTAGTGAGTGTAAAGACCTAGGATCGCTGTTAGCGTCCAAAAGATCCAGTTACTTGTACCACCTACGCGCAGTACTTTCACAAAGAAGTACACATGCAAGACCGTCATAAAAGCCAGCATCGTGTACATGCGCGCTTCTGAACCGTACCAGTTCATGAATGGTGAGATCGTCACCAATAAGGCCGCAAATAACCCTACGCTACGACGACCTAATGCGTACGTTGCTAACAAATAAGTCATCAGAATTGTGCCAACAAAGAAGACGAGCGACAACATACGTGCAATAAATATATCTTGGCCAAATAGCACCTGCCAGAAATGAAGCAGTATGTGATAGAACGGTACGTGTACGTCCTGTGCGACGAGATTCAACATACCGGCGACATCCCTATTTGTCTGAAAAAGACTTTGTGCTTCATCGAGGCGCAAGCTGGTATTAGCGAACACCGAGATACTAAAGAACACCGCGAATGCGACCATCAATACTAGAAGGACGTAGACAACTAATCGTCGCTTAAGACTCATGCTACTACCTCAACTTTTTCTTCTTTTTGGCGTTCGAATGCTGCCGCGATAAACGGTGCGAATGCAGCAATATAGATAAGCGCCCAGGCGATATTAGAGAGCATCGAAGCACTCCAGCCCTCACGCATCACACCCCAGGCAACACCCGCAACCACCAATCCGATATAGATAAGGTGTGGAGCGACAAGCTTACCGTGGTTTCCACCAACCCGTGTCTTTGAAGTCACCGCAAAGGCATTCTGACGACGCGTAATGGTTGCCCATAGTGCTTTCATGTAAATCGTTGCAGAGCCAAGGCTAAACGATAGCGCGCGGAAGGTGTAGGTGAAGTTACTAGTTAATTGCAGTGTGTAGAGAATCACAAAAATATATGGCAAGAAGATAAGCGCCAGTGTCATCGTGTTGATCGTTAGTGGTTTCAATTCGAAGAAGAAATAACTCAGCGGCAATAGTGCATTAATGAGGACAATGATACCAGACACATAGTAGCTTGATGAAGATAAGTACTGGATCTTTTGTGCAAATGTTAATCCACGGCGGAATAACGGGTTGTATGAAAATAGAATTTCGAGACTACCTCGTGCCCATCTAAATTGTTGCTTGTAGTACGACAGAAAATCTTCAGGCGCTAACCCTTCGGCGAGCACTTTATCAACGTAGACTGATTTCCATTTTTTCTCGTGGATTAACAGTGATGTTAAGAAATCTTCGGCGATACTCTGTTCACTCATGCCGCCCGCCTCTTCAAGCGCAACACGGCGTAGCACCATGTTAGTTCCACACATAAAAGTCGAATTCACACTGTCTTTACCTTTTAGGAGTGGGCCAAAAAAGAGTGCTTGTTGCTCCCATGACCCGCCGGCGACTTGGTTCACATCGGCATTTTTGTAGAACTGAGGTGATTGCACAAAGGCAACTTTTTCATCAACAAAATAACCGACTGTTTCTTTTAGGAACTGCTTCTTCGGTTCATGGTCTGCATCAAAGACGACAATGTACGGTTCGTGAGTTTGCGCCATCGCGTGGTTGATATTTCCAGCTTTCGCGCCACCAGGAACTGAGCGTGTAATACACGTAACACCCTGACGCTGAGCAATCTGTTCGGCTTCTTGCCAATTATCACGATGAGCCACCTTCCCATCATTCAGGATATAAATCGCAAAGTTTGGATATTTCATCTGCTTCGCTGCAATAACAGTTGATTCAATAATATCGGCTGGCTCTCCACAGACCGTAATGAAAACAGCCACGTTGGGCTGAAATCGTGCGTCGAACTGTTTCGTACGTTTTCGCGCCCAAACAGTGTGGATGAAACCGAAGACTTGCCAGACATGGAATACCTCTGATGCAACCAAGACGATAAATAGTGGAAGGTTACCGATTGGGAATACTGCGACCACACACACGAAGTATGCGATCGACAGTAGAATGTTCAAGCTGAGCAGTAATTTGCTTGTTTGTATTGTTTTGAGGAATTCCATGTTCAGGGTTACTTACTAGCTTTTAAGTCAGCTGCTAAATTTGGTAATTGGTCTTCATGGAGCGCTATACCGAACCACACCCAGTTCGCGGCGTAATACGTCAACGGCTCTGACCAGTCATTCTTGTTTTGATCATACAGCGTCTTTAATTTCTGGTCGTAAATTGCCGCACCGGCGTCCTTATCGATGACATCGAAATAACCAAGAGATGTGCCGTATGCTTCTGCAACCTCATCCTGCTTCACGACATTACCGTCATGACTGTAGGTTGAATACAATGTACCCTTGTCACTCCACTGTTCTCCAATGAATGACATTTTCTTTAGAAGATCTTTCGATCGATCATCGTTATTCCAATCGTAATCCAGTGCGATTCGCCATGGAGTACGCATCGCATCATAGCCATAGTTAGTTGTTAGTTCGGGAACAGTTGGTGCAGATAATGCGCCAGTCGTACGATCCATTAATACCCAGTCAGGTACCAAACCAGCACTTTCGCCAACGTTCAGCTTTTCGTCAATTGATTTTCCAATCAAGTCATACGACGAGTCCACCACTGCATTCCAATCGTGTACTTTGTCCACCTTCGCAAATTCGCGGTATGCGGCCGGTGAAAGATACGACGGATTCATTACAATCGGACTTGATGACTGTTTCTCGAGATTGTTTGAGGCGAGGTAGGGTTTACCGGCAACGACCACTACTTCGTTCTCGTAGATACTGTTAATTACCGTCTTGGCTTCTTTCAGATACTTCTCGTCCTGCCAGCGGCTGGCAGCCATTAACAATGCGAGTGCAATGTCACCATCTGCATCGGAGGCCGAGTTCTGACCATTTACATTCGTCAGAATGCCATAAGTACCATCATCCTTCTTACCCCAGCGCCACGAGAAGAGGTTGTCTTCGCGCTGCAGCTGTTCTTGGGTCCAAGCCCAGCTTTTGTCGAAAGTTGGTTTGTCACTCATCCAGACGGCACGCATCATCGTATAACTCTGGCCCTCTGATGTCGTGATGTCATTTTGCTGCTTGTCTAACGTGCGTCCACTGCCCGTCTCCCAATACTCGTTTTTGTACGAGTTCCAGGTTCCGGCAAGGAGAGTATTTGGTGCGAATATAATGTTCTGATCGATCTTTTTGCTACTCGCTATGACGGCATACGTCGTAGCGCCTGCTGCGATGACGATGAGGCCAATGGCGAGCAGTCTAAATATTAATGGACGGGTCATTAGCTAGTACTTGCCTCCCTAACTGGGACGATATAACGAACTGGTATTGCGGCACGTTTAGGTTCAGCAGCGCCAAACAGGCTCATTGTGTATAACAATGCAGCTGTCGTTGCGGCAACTACCGCCATAATCAAAATACGATCGCGTGATGCATCTGATAAACGTTGTGATGTATAGGTAACTTCTTGCGCTTTTGTACTGTCAGTTGTTGCCTGTGCGGCAGCTGTACTGGCAACTTGCGGAGCAGTATCAACAGGTTTCGGTGCTTCAACTACCGCGGGTTGCGATACAATTTGCGGTGTTACAGCGGCTTTTTCAGGAACTGCAGCTGGCGCAGGTGTGGTGGCTGCAACAGCTGGAGCTGTTACCGCGGGTTTTGCCGTAGTGGTGGGTGCTGTATTTGTGGTGGTCTTTGAAGGAGACGCCGTTACTGCCGGAGTTGTTGTGGCTGGTTTCGCAGTATTAGTATTATTATCGTTTCGGGAGCTATTCGTATTTTGTGACTGATAATATTGTCCCTGCCCACGACGCGAATAGTTGTCGCGCGCCGATGCCATCTGAACGATACCACCAACACTTCCCACAACCAGTGTGCTCACTAAAAGTGCTACGGTAATCAGCGAAAAGATGTATCGCTTGTTATCGGCTCCATTATATTTCCTTGTATACTTACCGGAAAAGTTGCCGCGTGTCCCACGAGTCCAACTAGTGGTAGAATTTTGTGCTCTTATCGGGATTGTGAGATTCACATATCCTCCTTCCTGCTCGAGTTTCTATCATAGTTTGCTACACTCTTATTATACACCCATTTTCGGGCTGATAGAATTCCGTGGATTTGCTGTAAGTAAGCCGTGAAGAGGAAAATCATTACGCCACCCCTGTTTTTCTATTCATCATAATCATCGCCCAACTACCGGCACAGATACCAAATATACCTGTATAAAACAACGCAGTGGCAATCCGTGGGTCAAGCTTTTTTGATGTGTAATTAATCGCTGGGCTATCAATATGCGCAGACGCTGCGGCAACTTTCGACTGTTTAGATACTCTATCGTCATCAGAGCTTGTTGCGCCTACACTTGCTGCCGCCACGGTATTAGTGCCCTCTTCGAGTATGCTTGATTCAAGTGATTGCTCTGTAGCTGTAGGTGGTGTCTGTACTTGAGGGGAAGTCGTCGTGGTTGCAGGAGTTATAGTCACAGGATTTTGCGTTGGCGTCACAGTTACCGTGGAAATTGTCGGCGATACAGTTGGAAGAATTTGGTTCACGATCGGAACATTGTTCACCACGACTCCTACGGTTCTTGTGACGCCAGAAAGATCCAATGCCAAGGCATTAGTTCGAGCTGGAACAGCAACAGCACACAGCGCCACTAATGCCATAAAGCCAGAGATAATTAGGGCAGGTGAGAATATAAAAATTTTTTTAAATTGTTTCATTATCAGTCTCCGTAATTTATTAACCTTATTAAGTATTATATTCCTAAAACTAATGAGGCGCAACCCTTCGTAGACATTTTTACAGATTATTTAGGTGCTAAAATATTGAATGAACTGTTTATTTTCCCTGATAAAACGACGGATAATTTTGTACTCATCCATATCGAAATATGGTTCGTCGACGTCATAGACTGGATCGCCTTCGCCATCAATATAGCCTTGGACCATCCAGTTTTTGATAATAACTTGCTCGCCCTTTTCGTTTACTGGAACGGTGATGGGTGTGTCGAAAGGCCAGCTTTCTAAACGAGTGTGCTCAAGTGCCAACTCAAATCGGCGATTATACGTTTCAGGTGACTCTTCACCGACACACGCACCCTTACATTTACCTAGACGGTGCGAGAAACACTCCCCTGTCGCTTTCTCTAGCCCCATCAGTTTCGGACATAAACTAAAGATACCGGTTATTTCTTGTAATCGGCTTTTAGCCTTCATGCGACTTGGATACATGCCGTAGATACTATTAAGATCAGTTTCGGTGTCGACATTCCCCTGCTTGATCGCGATCGTTGCGTACTCACCCTGTAGATCTTTAATTACCATTGCATACGAAGTAACACGGCGTAAGCGACGATTAAACAGTGGTTTCAGCTCTTTCACTAATTTGGATTCTAGTATCAACGCGGCCAGCTCACTGCCCGTTGGAATAGTCTCGATATGGTGCACGCTCTGACTCATGCGCACTTCTTTACTCGCACCATCTTGAAAGTGCGACATTACTCGCTTCTTCAAATTAATGCTTTTCCCTACGTAAATCGGCTGATGGGTTTCGTCTTGAAAGATATAGACGCCTGGACCGTTTTCAATTCGTTGCAATTCTTCCTGGTCGAGATTCGGCGGTAATGATTGCGATTTGAGCTGGTGCTGTACGGCTGCTACGAACAGTTCATCTCCGTGTTCTTTAAAAGCCATTTCGGAAAAGTACAAGATTGCCTTAGCATCGTCCAGCGCGCGATGACGACTAGCAAACGGTATGTCGTAGCGAGCAATAAGTTTTGCAAGACTATGCCCCTGTTCTTGTTTGTAGAGGTAGCGAGACAATCGAACGGTACATAAAAGTCGTGGTGAAAATGTCATGCCAATCATCGCAAACTCATTCTTGATAAATGAATAATCAAATCGTACGTTATGCGCGACAAAGACTGCGCCTTCCATGATGGCCGCAAAGCGCTCTGCGATATCAGCGAAGACTGGTGCGCCAACGACGTCGCCTTCAGCAATACCCGTCAGCGAAGTAATCATGGATGGAATGTAGGTTTCAGGATTGATGAGTGTGCTGAACTCATCGACAATTTTTCCGTTTTCGTAGCGAATTGCGGCTACTTCTAAGACACGACTGTTACGGTAACTTCCCCCAGTCGTTTCAATATCCACAAACACAACAGGATAGTTGAACATACCCTCTTAGTATACAAGCTCACCGCCGCCAAAAACCTGAAAAACTATAATGCGATATAATAAGAACTGTAATTGTCATGAAATCAAGCAAACGTTTACCGTTCAAAATTGATGTCCGGGCATACACTCCACTACTTGTAGTTGTGAGTGTTGGCTTAATTTTTACTGGCGGAATTCGCTCGTCATTAGACGCTGGAGCTGAAGTTGCGCAACCTATTGACGATAGTAAAACGAACACCTCTCTTCTAAAACAAACAGCCGAAGCGAAAGCTGCGGCAGAAAAAGCAGCAGCCGAGAAAGCTGCTCATCAAACAAAAGTTCAAGCTGCTGCTATCGCACCTACCTATGTGCCGATCGCGACAGCTTCACCGCGTGGATCTAACCTATATGTTGATCCAAGCCTGACACTGGCTGGTCGTCCGCAACAAATCACTAGTCAGCCAACCGCAACCTGGTTAGGAGAATGGAGTGGCGATGTACAGAGTGCCGCGAATACGCTCGTCGGCAATGCGACCTCCCAAAATGCGCTTGCAACCATCGTTGCGTACAACATTCCCGTCCGTGACTGCGGCAGCTATTCCGCTGGTGGCGCAAACAGTAGCGAGTATTATAAAACCTGGATTAGGCAACTTGCGGCTGGCATCGGACAGCGAAAAGCTATTGTCATTTTAGAACCAGACGCGCTATCACAAATCACCTGCATGAATGCTAGTGACCAAGCAGCTCGCTACGCCAACCTAAGCGACGCGGTCAATGTCCTATCGTCACAAACCAATGCCTTCATCTATCTTGACGCAGGGCATAGCAATTGGATTAGTGCTGGCGATATGGCCGACAGACTAAAAAAGGCCAATGTTGCACAAACACGTGGCTTTGCGTTAAACGTCTCGAATTTCCAAACCAACGCTAGTAGCGTTTCTTACGGCACTCAACTCGCCGGGCTGATCGGCAAAAGCTTCGTTATCGATACAAGTCGTAACGGTAATGGATCGAACGGTGAATGGTGTAATCCGCGTGGTCGCGCATTAGGGACTCGCCCTACAACTAATGTCGGTGGTTCTGTTGATGCCTACCTGTGGATCAAGACACCCGGTGAATCAGATGGAAACTGCAATGGTGGCCCCTCAGCTGGGGTATGGTGGGAAGAATATGCTCAAGAATTAATTGCGAGCAGTCGCTAGTGCTGGGATCAATTCGATCTCGACAGTGACGGCGCGGTGGTCAGATAAGCTATTACCAGACGTCGAAAGATGCTTCAGCTGCAACCCTTTCGGTACAAGTACGTAATCATTGCGCTTCCCCATCGCCGGAAATGAGATGTACTCTACTTTCGTTGAAGCGTCATAGTCTTCACCCCAAATACCAGACAAGTCTTCGAGGTGATCAATATTAAAGTCACCCGCAATAATACGTTCCTCACCGCGAGACTTAATGATGTCGAGTGTTTCCTGCAAATGCGCTGTCGCGTAATCAGTAAAGTCGGTTAACGAGAAGTGAACATTCGCCAACTTTACAACATCGGCACCGATTTGAATATCAATCAGTTGGACGATACGATTATGTTCATCACCTTGTGCTTTTTTCAAGATAATGGTATCTGTTTTCAGTACAGGATATCTACTAAGAAACGCCAGGCCTTCACGAAATACGTTGTACTCGTGGCTCGGTTGTAGCCTTGTAATTGAACTGTGTTCATAAGTATACTGAAGATCTTGATTCAGTAGTTGTACTTGGTTGTGTGTCGAGATGCCAGGCAAATAGACTACTTCCTGAAACATAATAATGTCTGGTTGGGTAGCTGTCAGGTAGGCAACAATTTCGGGTTTACGATCATTCCAATCCGTAAAACCCTGCAGGTTTAAGGTCGTTAGCTTCACACCATCTAGTGTACACGAAGCTTACGCTTTTGCGAGCAATTCTTTTGCAGTATAGCGAGCGTTAAAAAGCGGTGTATCTGGTTGAAACTTCTTCCCACTAGGGAGCGTGCCGAGATCGGCAACATCAAACCCAATTGCATCAATCAGCGCAGCGACCTGAGTCTTTGCGTCCTCGTCATCACCTGCTAATGCGATCGCCCGGCGCTTCGGGTCACCTTTGGGTAAGTTGTACTCTTCTAGTTCATTGTAGGCAACGTGGTTTAGTGACTTCACTACTTTCGCAGCCGGTAGGTAAGATTGAATAAATTCACTGGTACCGTCCTTTTCATTTACGAATTCAGCAATCACTCCTTCAGTTGGTGACCAGTAGTTCATGGCGTCGACGACGATCTTATCTTTGAACGTTTCAGGCTGTAGCGATGTGTATTGATGTGATGGAATCGCCAAAATAACAATGTCACTCTTCACCACCGCCTCGTCGACGATTGTCGCAATTGCGCCCGGCAATAATACACTCAGCAGCAATTCTAGGCTCTCTGGGCCGCGTGAGTTTGCAATCCTGACTTCATATCCTGCTTTTAATAATTGGCGCGCTAAGGCTGTACCAAGACGTCCAGATCCAATAACGCCGATCTTCGGTTTATTTTGCATTCTTCATGTACTCGCGCACGATTGGAGCGACCTTTGTACCAAGCAGTTCAATTGCCTTCAAGAACTTTTCTTGTGGCAACTGCCCTGTATCCATCTGGAAGATGTGACGAGTGTGCCCGATACGCTTGTGGAGTTCAATGATACGTTCAGCAATTTCCTCTGGGCTACCTGCAAACAAGGCGCCATCTCGGCCCGATTCGGCGTCGTAATGCTCACGCGTTGGTGCCGCAAAGCCACGAACTTTCCCAAGTGTCGTCATCGTCCATCCCCAAGCTTTCCAGAAGGTGTCTTTCGCATCCTGGGCGTCTTCAGCGATGTAGCCAGGGGTCGCAATCGCAACACGCATATCGGCGTTCGGAACGTCATACTGACGACCGGCTTCACGATATAGATCGACGAGTGGCTTGAAGCGTGAAACGTGTCCACCGATGATAGCGTAGGTAATTGGCATACCGAGGGCGGCTGCACGGATCGAAGATTCAGGGTTACCACCGGTTGCCAGCCAGATGTCCATCGGCTTCTTTGGACGTGGTACGATCTCGACGTTATCGAGCGGCGCACGGAACTGACCTTCCCATTTCACTTTGCCGTCTTTGCTGGCGTTGATCTTTAGAAGCAGGTCAAGTTTCTCGGCGTATAGTTTGTCGTAGTCACGGAGATCATAGCCAAATAACGGGAATGATTCAGTCGATGAACCACGCCCGGCGATAATCTCAACGCGTCCATTAGAGATGATGTTGCCTGTTGCGAACTGTTGATAGACACGAACAGGATCGTCGGTGCTTAGAACGGTTACAGCGCTCGTCAATTTAATGTTCTTGGTTGTTGCAGCGGCTGCGGCAATTAAGGTCGAAGGTGAAGAAGCTGGGAAGTATTCAGTGTGGTGCTCGCCTATCCCGAAAACATCGAGCCCGACCTTATCAGCGAGTTGAATTGCTTCGAGAAGATTGGTAACAGATTCGTGTGTCGGACCAAGTTTGCCATTCTTGCGCTGCACATCACCAAAACTAAATACACCTAATTCCATCATAACCTTTCATTTTTTACTATATTAAGTATAGCATACTATTTCGTCTTGAGAGTATCGTCGATGTTGACGACAGGAACACCCAGGAAACTTGCGATCTGGTGGACTTCAGATAGCAGTGGTTGCGGCCTTTTAATGCGGAGGATCGTGTAGAAACTCCCCTCTGGCTGCAGATGGCCAGATGCAATTGGGTACGATGTGTTATCGGCGTAGTTTAACGCCAAACCGGAAGTTTTGGTTTTACCCCCGTCTTTTTCTATAGCGAAGTAACTATAAATCGATACGTTCTCGATGTTCTTTAGATCAATCGCGACACGTTCTCTTTTATTTGAAAAGGATTGCTTGGTCTCGATGTAGCTCTCGCCTGTCTTTGATAGCAAAGTAGTAATGTACAGCCCGATAAACGGAATGTGAGGTTCTTTATACGAGATCTGTAACGTATTTGAGTCGACGTACGTAATCTTCATCAGATTAGCGAATTCGGAAGTTACTGCGGCGACGGTTGCGCCCGCGGAAGAGGCCTCTTTTTTTCTTGAACATGATGATTAGGATGATAATAGCAATAACGAGCAGAAGTGCGAGGCCAATTGCGATAAGAATAACGAATGTTGGAATGACCCAGAACGACTTTGACACTTCGACTGTTTGGTTCTTTGCACCGTATGTAAGTGTTGCATTTACTGTGTAGTGACCAAAGGTACCAATCTTATCGAGTGGAACATCCCAGCGACGCGCACTATCCGGTAGGATCACTTCTCGTGGATCTGTACTGTTGAAATCATATGAGTACACGATATTCTTACCGTTTGTGACAGAGATTTTACCAAATGGACCAGCTTGTAGATTTCCCTTGTTTTCGAAACGGAAAGTAACTTGCATGTTATCGGGTGTTCGTACGTCCGTGACATTACGACCGTTCTGCTGAACGCTGAAATCAGTCAGTTCAAGTTTGTCGACTGTCTCGCCAGGCACAGTAAGAAGGATCAACGAGGCTACACTGGCGCTCAAGTTAACTTGTCCACCGCCATCGGGATCAGCAGGTGCAAAACGTATAGCACCGAAGTACCCGCCTGCTTGTGCAGTCTTTGGTACTGTAATAACTACATTGATTGTCTTCGACTGCCCTGCAGGAATCGTTACGTTTGCAAGAGGAGACAAGAAACGCTTAAGACTGTGTGTTGGTGCATACGTATTTGCATCCAAGATCAACGCTGGCGTTCCGCGCTCATCACCTGATGTAAAGTCGTTCTCGATCGGAGCAACAGTGATAGATTCACCTGTAATGTTACTGATGGTTGTTTCAACAATCTTTGTTTCACCAGGCTTCACAGTGATGTCACTGCGTACAGGTGACACTTTTAGTGTGTTTGCAGATGCGGCATACGCAGAAGAGTGCGTTATAGCACCTAATACAACTGATATAACAAGTGCAGCAACAAACGATAACAATATACGGACGTTCGTTTGAACACTTTGGTTTTTCAACACGCCTAATTCCCCTTTTACCTAATTACTCTCAATCATAACAGATACACACTCGTTTGCAAAGCTCGTAAAAACGAAAAACACCCCTGTTAGGAGGTGTCTTTCATTAAGCTAAGAAGCTTAGAACTTACCAGTAGCAATCAGACCCAAGTCGGCTGAGTACAAACCTGCTGGAGTCGCATTATTAACGCTGACACCAAAGGTTAGTTTCATGTTCTTATTGTTCGCTGGCGCGCCAGCTGTGTTCAAGAATGGATCACCGTATGTACTTGTAACACCTGATGCGTTTTGATCAGCATAATTCAGTGCGTAAGTTGTTCCATTGTATCCAGATAGAGGAACTGTTTGGAAGGTACCGGTAGGGTTTGTGCCTGTGTCAGCTTCAGCTGTCGCAAGAACACCAAATTTCGCTTGACCACCAGCAACACCCGTTTGAAGTGCTGGAGTAATGTCACAAGACGTAGGTGCACCTGCACGGACAAGGCCACCACAGTTTGTAGCACCGCTCTTGAGACTAATTACAGCACCACCAAGTGCGTTGGTTGAAATTTGTGTATAGATACTACCTGTGCTAAGTGTCCCTGGTACAAGCGCGATAACACTTCCTACTGTTTCACCAAGTCGTAGAACAGGTGCGTTTCCTGGTGTGTCAGCATTTGCACAGTTAGCTGTAATACTTACCTTAGCTGCACAAAAAGTCATGCTTTCTAGAACAGCACCTGAGACACCAATTGTGTTGTTGATTGAGATCGCGACACTTCCTGAGTCAACATCATTCGCACCCAGCACAGTTGATGTGTAATCGTCAGCACTAGACTCATCTAGGTACGTAACTATACGTGCATACAGTGAACCGGCCGCAGTTGGATTGTTGATTCCAGTAAGTTCAACTGATACAGGAGTGTTTTGAGTGATTGTACCCGTAACACGTAGCGTATTTACGTCAAGATCACTGACACCAGTAAAACCACTCGTTGCTGATTCTGCACCTGCAACACTGAATCCACCAGGTGTCGCACAAGCTGCTTCAATCAGTGGACTATCGCTACAAAAATCAATAACAAAAGCACCGGCGTTAGCTGCAGGTGTAAAATTAACTGTATATGTAACATTGTCAGCGTCTGCTGATGAACTACTTAACTCAATTGAACGCTCAGTAACCTGAGCTGCCATTGCCAATGTTGGCACAACAATAGACAGTAGCATTGCAAAAGCCGCAATCACAACCACTGTTCTATTCTTTAGTAACTTAAAAGAATTAACCCCTACGTTTTTCACTCGAACCCCTTTTTTCAAACTATTTGTTTCCTCTGGTAACGAGTTCAGTGTACCACAGTTCTGCTTATGCTTGTCAAGTGCTTTTTAAGCAAGTTTTCCACACCCTAGGCGTGTTCTTCTTTAGCCTCGTAGCGTTCACGGTCTTTGAGCATTTTATTTCGCAGTGAGACGATCTGACTACGACGGCCAAGCCAATAGGCTGGCAGCAATAGCACTACCGCAACAAGCGCCGGAATCCATAATACCTTGGTTGTCGAAGTTGGCGTTTCGGTCGCTGTCGCAGCAGCTGCATCGACCTTCCCATTTGAAAGTGCGATTACCTGAAGGAATGCGCTCACGCCATTTACATCAGTCACCTTCACATTCACCTGGTAGATACCGGCTTTTTTGTAAACGTGAGAAATTGGCACTAGCCCTGCTAATGATTGGCTCTTTAATTCTGTCGCAGTCCCATCACTCCAATCAATACTGAATGCATATGGACCAGACCCACCAGCGAGTTGCAGCGGGAATGTCAGCTCGGTAGTTGCAGCGGTCGAACGACGTCCATATGAACTTGTCAGCGTCACCAATGCACCAAAGGCGGTGAAACGCGTGTCAGTATAGGTCACTGTCACAATATTAGAGATTGGACCGGCTTGTTCGAGGTCATCATAGACAATAGCACTCAATTCATTCGTCCCTGCGAACAGACTAATCTGCGCACTAAAGCTTCCATTTACACACATGACCGCACCGACCATCACATTGTTGTTATAGATTTGGACCAGCAGCCCAGTCGGACAAATACCATTCACTGTCGTTGGTGACGTCGAGAAAGAAGCGCCAGCACCTGGTGTTGTAATCGTCGCGCCTTGGGTTGGAGGCGGTTGTTGTTTCGTTGCCTCTAGACCATATGATCCAGGTTTTGGATCAGGTGTAGGAAGCGGTGTAATTGCAGATGTAGGTCGCGCAAAAACAAACAGCACTAGCAGGCACGCCATGGCAATTGCCGGGATAACCCACTGAGTGCTGAGACGAATCGTTTGTATCATGGTTACGCTTATTGTACCTCGGCCAGGCCGTATACAAAAGGTTAATCGTTACCTTCGACGTGAAGAGCTTCGGTAAGAGGTCGGACGTCGACTACCGCGGCCACCGAAGAACTTGCTGCGGATGATATTTACGAGGCGCCAGACAAGCAGTGTCACGATGATAAGCAAGACGATGAATGAGATAACGAACCACCATGGGAGGTACCAGAAAGCAGTCGTCTTTACGATCTCTTCTGTATTATTTCCGTTCTGACCGTAGAAAATATCAAGAGATACAGTGTAACGTCCTGGCCACAAAGTTGGGTTTGTACATTCAGTTGACTGAGTTGTTCCCTCACCTACTTGTAGTGCCTCAACCTTCAATTTAATACACGCAGTAAATGTACGGGTCTGTCCAATCAGTGCGAGTGACTTATTTGGATTCACATCAGAGATCACCTGTTCTTTACCGAACATGTGCTTCAGTGTAATGGTTCCAACCGGACTTTCAGTAACGTTACCTTTATTCTCTAATGTATACGCAATAGCGTGCGGTTTTGTGGTAGTAATACCCACATACCCAGCTTTAACACCGGCACCTTGTGAGGTAAGATTGTATGCACCAAATTTCTTCAAATCGAGGCTTTCGTTCACCTTACCAGGAATTGATGTGAAGATAAGCGTCACACCTGATGCGCTTAGGCCAACATTTCCACCATCAGCAGCACCAGTTGAGTACACAATTGCACTATAGTAACTTCCAGCACCTTGGCTTTTGGGGATTGTGACACCAACAGGTACCGATTTAGTCCCAGAAGGTGCGATTGTAATTGTTTCTGGAAGTGTAAGGAATGGTCGCATAGACCAAGTTGTCTGCGGAGCATCCGCTGCAAGCATTAGTTTTGGCGTACCACCATCGTCACTAAAAGTGAAGTCGACAACACGAAGATTAAGGGTTAGAGGAGCGCCGGCATCAAGGTTGCGAATTGTTAGGTTATCACTAATCGTTTTACCGGGCTCAATTGTGTATGTTTTCTTCGGTACGATACTTAATGATGCAGACCCATCCGCAGCACTAACAGGTTGCGCTGGCAGCACTGATACGACCCCAGCTAAAATAAAGAATGCGGCTAGCGCGATACTTTTAAAGCGTTTCATTTTTATATTCCCTCACGTTTAATAATTCCTAAATATAAGCAGTATTGTACCATTAAAATCGGCCACTGGCTATGTAGGTCATTGTTGTGGTATACACACCAGGTCGTAGGTCTTTACTAGAGTTAACAATGTAACTAACAGTAAACTTTTTCATCAAGCTGACGTTTGGTGAAAACGCCACGACATCACCCTGCACATACTTATATTTATTAGGAACACTATAGTCCGGTGCGGCGATCGCGTTCGCCCATGTTCCGTCTGGGTTCTTACCAACTGCTGGCGCAGTATTTTCGACAAGATTAATGCCAAATTGGTTATTGCCAGGAATGCTTTCGGTTGGTGCCGATAGTCCATCAATCACATTAACTCCAGCGGCCATGGGTGTTCCCATCGCTGTTATAGCGAATCCACCTGACGCATTCGTCCCGACCGCCATCTGTGACTGTGCAACGAGTGTCGATTCCGAGTCAAGTGTTCCCATATTGCTGTAGTATGTATCGTTCGTTGCAGTACAGTTCGACTCGACTTCTTGAGCTAAACAGAAGATCAGCATTGGTGGCACCTGTGTTTCAATCAAAATCGAATCTGTTGCCTCACCTCTTACAGAACCGAAATCTATCTGAGGACCGGTCGCATTCAGTGATGCATGACTACGTAAACGAATCGAGAATGCCTGTGTTGTGTCGGTTGGGTTCTTGACATTATCAAATGTGTAAGCTGAAGTACCATTTGATATAACACTTGGTAGGCGTGATAACACAATATGGTTAGATGACTTAGATAAGATCGAGAAGCCTGTCTCACCGCGTTGGTCACTTAGCTGTACCTGCGAAGCATCAAAACCTGTCGGTGCTACACACTCGTGATATGGAATCGGATCGTTACAGACCAGAAGATCAACCGAACCCACAGCAGCAGGGCTCATATAGCTAAATGACACCGTATACTGTGCCGTCGCGCCTGCTTCTGCATTATTCATATAAAGACTACGGTTTTGGAAACGCATATCTGCCGATGCCGGCGCAACAAATATAAACATCGCTAAAAATAGAGCGATTAACTCTACAGGAAAAACGCTTCGCCAGTGAAGAACGAAGTGATGAAGGCGGATAAACCTATGCAACATACCTGTTATTGTACTAGAGAATAAGCGTTATGCGTAGCGCTTAGCACTCAACAAAATAACCGGCCCTTTCGGACCGGTTATTTCTAGAGTCAAACTCTTTGCTTTATCAGCATACTATCTCTAGTATTGAGGGGCTGCAAGGTAGTTGATCTTAGTTGTGTAAACACCAGCTGGTGTATCTGCACCGATGTTCGCTACATAGCGCATCTTAGCAGTTGCACAGCTAATGACTTCCGTACTTTGTTGCGCGATTGCAACAGGAGTCTCTGAGCTATCTTCTTCGAATGCAAACTGAGCTGTTCCTGCTGTGTTTGGTTGACCACCTGAACCAGCGGTAAAGATAGTACCTGTCACAGCGCCGTTGTATTGTGCACTTGCAGTATCAGTTGTGATATTGAAAGGCGTAAGACGAGGAGCGACATAACCAGTCACAAAGTCTGATGCGTTAGTGTCAACTGCTTCACCGGTAATATCACCGAAAGCAAGACCGAACTGTTCAGTACCAGGTGTACTTGCAAGTTTCGTTGCACCAATTTCATCGATTTTGTCACCAACGGTGTTGTGGAGTGTGTCACCTGAGTAATACACCGTAGCACCACCAGATGAGTTGGATGAGAGGCGCCAGTAAGAGGCAACTTCCCAAGCACGTCCTGTTTCCAGTGAGTACTCTGCATCTGGGTTACCGAGGTTAAGTCGGTTGTTGTTTACGTTTTGAATTGCGTCACACTTACCGTGTACTTGACCTGATGCAGCTTCACAACCGACTGGCTGAGAACCTGTACCAAATGCGGCACCACAGTTAATTGGGAGTGTGTCACGGTTACGTGTACCAACTGAGAATGACATGGTTTCCAGAACCTTTGTCGTAATGTGGATTGAATCAGTCATCACGTTGGCAACGGTTACACCGCCATCAACATTGTGACTTTCACCTGGAATCATATCTGTCGTAGTAGCAGTATCAAACGAGTTGATCTTTACGAAGAATGAACCACTACCTGGGTTGGTAATGTAGTTTAGTTCAGAGGCTTTAAAAACAAGCTTGATTGTATCACCACTGTTTGGAGTAGCTCCGGCACCACCACCTGTGTAGGCGAGGAAGATGAAGTTATTCTTACCAGTTAAGTACCCTGAGTGTTCATCGTCTTCATCATTGTCGGTTGTCATTGTCCAACCAGTTGAAGGCGCATTGTTCACGAGTACTTGGTACTGACCAGCGCCAGCGCCTTCTGACCATGGTGTTGTACCATTGGTAACAACATCGAAGTCACTTCGTCCTAGTGGGTTAGCTTCTTCGTTTGTTGGACGTCCGTCTGCAAGAGCACCGCCGTCCCAAAGACCGTTACGGAAGTCTCCGTCTTGTCCTGTAGTGATCTTTTCGTTGTCACCAGGTGCCTGACAGTGACCGGCAGCATTCGTACAGTACTGAAGAGTGAATCCCTTAAGCTGTTTGCTCGTACGGCTATCTGTACTGACGTTAAACGTAAATGTCTCACCAGATTTCTTACCGTTAGGACCTGTGCCAGCCGGCGCATAGTTCTCATTGATCGAGTTCTGTGAGTCGGTTGAGTTTCCAGAACCGTCTGTGTCTGTGTAACCAGGTGCCGAACTACTTAGAAGCAGCGAACGCTTGGTTAACGGATTCAATGAGTCCGCGAAAGCAGCACTTGATGGGATAAGCACTGCTGCAAATACAGCAAAGGCCCCAGCAAGATACGACCCACGACGGGCTATTGATTTGAGTGTTTTTATACTCATATATCTCCTTGTTTGTTTTATTTTTAATCCTTTTTCAAGGCTTACACGCGAATTTTACCACGAGCGGGATAGCCAGTGCAATAGATATTTATACAACACTTCATCGTTTTCTCAGGAACATGAGATAAGTGTGGGGATAAAGTGTGGACAACTAATAAATTGGGATGACCATTGCGGAAAAATCACCCGAGTAATGTCCCGCGGGTGTATTGCTCGAGATGTTTACGATCATACTAACAGTGTAATCAGTCTGTCCTGATTGCGCGGTGCTGCGAGCAATCTCATCACCGCTAATATACTTGAACATATTCGGTATCTTATAGTCTGCTCCGACCATTCCAAAGACAACCTGGTTCGAAGGCACCTGCAGTGGTGCTGCACCGATATTCGGGGCTGTGTTAGCCGCAGCATTAATACCAAACTGTTCTGTACCTGGCGTCGATCCCTTTGGACTGTTAGATGTTGCAAGCTTATGATCACCATACTTTGGTGGATCACCAGAGATCTGCAAGATGTATCCCCCGCTCATATAATTTTTTACTTTGACGGTCGTGATCTTAGTCGCAGTAGTTTCCGTTGTCAGCGTTCCGAGGTTCGACGCACCGGCTTCAACAATCACCTGCAGAACCGGCTCATTATTCGTAATATTATCGAACGTTGCAGATCCACTACTGGTTGGATTGCCGTCAGTCGAATCACCAATCGAAACCTGGGCGCAATACTGGGTCGAACAACTTTGTTGCGAGAGACCTGAATTGAATTGAGTTTCAGTTACCTGATAATGCGAAGAGCTGGAGGTGACAGCCATGGCTGTGCTGGTGCCTGCGATGACAACAAAAATTGACACTCCTACGAGCGTAATTTTTGAATACAACCACAGTCTCCTTCTTTGCATAAGCTTCATTAATAGTATCATCTATAGCGGGTGAAATCATAGCTAGTATCGGGGTGACAAGTATAGTAAGCTATACCTAAGCATAAACGTAAAAAATATACATCTATGGAGCCTGATAAAAATACCCCCTCAGCAGACGAAAGCAAGCCAAAAGCGGAAGATATAGATGCTCCCGCCGATGCGCTGAGTCGTACCCCAGAGGACCTGGAGACTGAACATGCCGAAAAGGTGGCTGCTTCAGTCGACCCAAACGCAGCTCCAAAACCAGGTGAAAAGAAGATTTCTCCGATCAAGAAATTCTTTAAAAAAGTAAACGTATACTTCCTTATCTTCCTATTGATCGTTGTCATCGCGGGTGCAATTGCCGCCGTTAACTTTTTGAACAGCCAAAAAGAAGCACCCGAGCCAAACATCGCAACCCAAGAGCTTACCTCGGATGCACTCAAACAACTTGCAAATACCGATGCAACTGTTGGTGACACATCCAAGACTTTGACCATCCAAGGAAACGCCATTATTTCAGGACAGACACTGATGCGCGGAAATCTAAACGTCGCCGGGAACATCCAAGCCGGTGGTAGTTTGACCAGCCCAAGTCTGACAATTTCAGGTACTTCAAACCTCGGAACCGCACAGATCAATAGTCTGCAAGTCGCCCAAAACACCGCTATCCAAGGAAGCACAACACTTCGTGACTTGAACGTTGCCGGAGCAGCTTCATTCAGTGGTGCTGTCACCGCAGCTGAAATTAACGTCACAAAACTTGTCCTCAGTGGAAACGCTGTACTGCAAGTACCTAATCACATCGCCTTCACAGGCTCGACGCCATCACGTACCGTCAATACATCAGTCCTCGGATCTGGTGGTTCGGCTTCGATCAGCGGGTCAGACACATCAGGAACAATCAACATCAATACGGGTAGCAACACAACACCCGGTTGCTTTGCTCGTATTATCTTCCAACAGCCATACACGAATCAGCCACACGTTATCGTAAGTCCTGTTGGTATCGGCGCAGGTCAGACACAGTTCTACGTCGAACGAAATAACACAGGCTTCAATATTTGTTCATCAAATACACCACCATCGAACCTACTATTCTCATACGACTACTTCGTCACGAACTAAGATTTATACGTCGACAAATACGACGACCCGGTCGGCTTTGACATGCATCAATGCGCGGTTGATCTTGATTACTTGTTCGCCTTCAGCGGTACGGATAATAAGATTACAAGGAACTAACATACACAAGAAATTATGGTGGCGTGGCAATACGTCAAAAGGCCCGGTTTCGTTTACTGCACTAAGGCTGTAGCCTTCACCTTCAAAATATAGTTTGAATGGCGCATAGACCTTAATGGCAATCGTTGGCTTTTTTGAATCATGGGCAGCAACAGCTTGTTCTTCTAAGGGAGCCTCTGGTGTCTCGGCGTCAGCCATTATTCAGACTTCTCTTCAGCTTTTTCCTCGACAGGCTTTTCATCAGCTGGCTTGGTTTCAGCGGCGGCTGCACCATCGATGCCAGTTTGCTTCGCGTCGTTGCGACCAATAATAGCTTCTACGCCGTTCAGCGTGTCTTCACGGGTCATGTGTTCACCAGGAACACCTGTCACCTTTTCCATCACGTTGAAGCGTTGCTTGAAGAACTCAACCAACTCTTTGGCCTTGTTGTAGTCATCGCGGTCTTCAGCCGATAGTTCAGATTCACCGATGATGGCAATAATACCCTTGAGGGATTCGTACTTCTGCAAAATCGCAGTTGCACGAGTCGCAAGGTCATAGTGACGCTCACCCACCACTTCAGGCGTCAGCAAGCTTGATTTCGATGCCAGGATATCAACTGCCGGGCGAATACCTTGGGCAGCAACAGCACGCGACAGGACGATCGTACTGTCTAACTCGTGTTGAATCATTTGCACAGCTGGGTCAGAAAGGTCATCGGCTGGGACGTAGATAGTCTGCAGTGCTGTAATAGACCCGTTCTTGTTCGTCGACAGACGGTCTTGGAACGTCTTGACATCCGAGAACACGGTTGGCTGGTAACCACCCTCTGCAGGCGTCTGGTCTATGATTGTTGAAACCTCGTTCTTCGCTTGAATGTAGCGATACATGTTGTCGGCGAATAGCAGTACGTCTTTCTTTTGGTCATCGCGGAAATACTCAGCCAGTGTAATGGCACTCAGTCCAATCAGACTACGTTGGACTGGATTTTCGTTCATTTGTCCAAAGAACATAGCGGTTGTCTTGAGAAGGTCATTATCACCAAGTGTTTTGAAAAGTTCGTGACCCTCACGAATACGCTCACCAATACCGGCGAAGATCGACAGCGCACCAGAACCGGTTGCGACGTTATTAATAATCTCCATCGTAAGGACTGTTTTACCAACACCCGCACCACCGACGATACCGATCTTGCGGCCTTTCACGAATGGCGTAAAGAAGTCGAGGACCTTTAGTCCTGTTTCAAGAACATCGTCAGATTTGTTCTCGAGGCTTGATTCTTGGAAAGCAGGTGCGAAGATAGGACGCTTGATCATTTTATCTAAGACATCCTGATCGAGCTGCGGCTTGCCATCAATTGGACGACCCATCGCATCCCAGACACGTCCAACCATTTCTTCACCGACAGGAATTTCAAGGCTATGCCCGCTTCTTGTGACGGTCTCGCCTTTTTGAATGCTGTAATCACCACCGATGTTTAGACACACGGCCATGTCACCGTGCTCCAGGCTACTCACCAGTAGCGGCGATTTCTTGTCGTTATCAACGTAGAGCATCTCGTTCAAGTCAGGAATACCCTCGTCAAAACGAACCTTAATCACGAGGCCCTTTAGAGTGCGGACGACTCCTTTTTTGTATTCTGTTTGTTCAGACATTATTCGGCTCCTCCAGCACGTAGTTTCTTCAGACCGGACATAGATTCTTTCAACCTGGTGTCGACTTGGCTGCGTTTTGCACGGTTATATTCAGTGTGTAGTCCAGCAGCGTTTGAGATCGAACGTTCTTTGGCAGCTGACATCGCCTTGAAGCGACTAGCAACCTGTGCCAATCGACTGTCGTAGATGAACTGCGATATTGTCAGGCGAAGGATCGAGCTTTCCAGGTACGCAGCAACCGCGTACGAACTTGGTTCAAAGATATACGTTCGTTCTGACACCATATCGTCGCTAATGGTCGAGAGGTCTACTGCACGACCTTTACTCGAGACCACTTCGCTGAGGTCTACTTCGACGATTTCTTGTTGTGAGAGTGAAATGTAGTTCTGGTAGAAGATACGGCTCTTAGTATATTTTTTAGTAATATCCATCAGGGGATCAACGTTTACATAGTCGTGTTCAGGCAGATCAAAGTAGTACGTGTGATCGACGTGCGCCTGTTTCAGTTTCGTCACACCGTGATGCCCGATAACCAGAACGTCGTTCTTGTTTTCGTCGTAGTGTTCCATGAATTTGCGGATCAGACGGTTGTCGATGTCACCACTTAGCCCACCCTTGGCGGTAATGAGAATTAATAATTCCTTGTTAATTGGTGTTTCATCCACCGTGCGACCATAGTTAAAGATCACATCAACGCGAATTTGCTTGTAGATATTCCAGACCTCATCGAAGAACTGATTACTAATCAACACCTTGTTCTTCGTCTTGGCAATCTGCATACTACTGATACTTTCAAGGGCCGACGTCAAGCTTACAACAGAACGTGCAGCAGCTTCTTCGGCTTTAATTTCCAGAGGCCGACGCACTACTTCTTCTCCTTGGATTCTTCGGCTGGAGCCGCTGGTGCGTTGGTCGCAGCTTCGGCCGCAGCAGCTTCCTCGGACTGGCGCTTCTTTTCTTCTTCGGCTTTAGCGGCTTTTTCGATTGCTGCTTTCTTTACTTCGTCGATCGTCATGACTTCGGCTTTCAGGGCAGCTTCTAATTCGTCGAAATTACCCTTCATGTCTTTGTCTTCTTCCAGCTTCAGTGCGTAGTCACGTACTTTTTCTTTTAGGAGGTCGACGTTGATAATTTCTTCAGGCGTACTGCCGAGGACGATGTTCATCAAGAACTGTTGTTCAGCGAAGCTATAGATCTCACCGATCCCCTGGTTCATAAGTTTGAAAAGTACCTTGCCCTTGTCGTAATCAGCTTGGGCCTGCGGGCTGAGTTCTGTACCGAAGTGGGCGTACTCTTCCGCAATACGATATCCGGCAAGCGTTAAGTTAAGTCGGTCAGCAAAGCCTTTTTGGCGTTTGTTCTGACCAACACCACCGACGCGGGTTACAGACAGTGCGGTACTAACAGCTGGGCGCATGGTATCTTTGAAGATCTTTTCGTCCAAGATCCACTGACCATCGGTAATCGACATAATGTTCGTTGGCAGGTAGGCGGTAATATCACCACCTGGTGCATAGACGATCGGAATCAGTGTCTGACTAGCGTGGTTGGATTCAGTTTTTCCACCGCGCTCAAGAAGGCTCGAGTGAGTGTAGAACATGTCACCTGGGTACGAGTCACGGCCAGGCGAGACACCAGCGATCAATGAGATTTCACGGTAGGCCTGAGCGTGGGCCGTAAGGTCGTCGTAGATCACGAGCGTGTCCATATTACACTGATGCCAGAAATATTCACCATGAGCCGCGCCGACATACGGAACGAGGTATGTGAGGATCAGTGATTCGAACGAGTTACTAACGACCACAACGGCTTTTTTCAACGCGTCGTTCTTCTTGAGCGTAGAAACCAGTTCCGCAACGTCGTGATTACGCTTCGCGATCAATACATAGATAACGGTAATGTCTGTGTTCTTCTGGTTGATTGCAACTTGTGCGGCGAGGGCAGTCTTGCCCACCTTGCTATCACCAAGCATGGCCATACGCTGACCTCGTGCCAGTGAATATTCGAGGTCAAGGATCGTCACACCAGTTTCCACGGGTGTATCGAGTAGCTCGCGTTCGTAAAGCATCGGTGCCGAGTGAAACACGTCCCATTCTTGGTCGGCGACAATTTCACCTAAGCCATCGATTGGCTCACCGAACACGTTAATAACACGGCCAATAAAGTTCTTACCAACCGGAACCATAATATCGAGCGCTTCAATAACACACACCGAACCGATGTGCAGCGGCGAAGGATCGAGTTTCATAACTACGACGTGGTCTTCAAGGACTTGGTGTACATATCCACGCGTGTCGTCGTCAAAGCGCACCGTTGCATGTACGTTAGTTGGCTGCAAACCTTTAATCTTGACCATGAATGAGTCAATACCAATAATCTCCCCGACAGGGTTTCCGGCGTTGACCAATTTCTCGAAGTTTTTACTGTCGGACACGAAGCGTCTCCAGTTCTTTCACGAGCGAATCGCGTTTGCCCTTTAGCACAGCACGTAGACTAAGGTCATGGATGTGATTGGGCGTACGCAAATAGACACCCGCAACCAGTGATGGCTGCAGACCTGCTGCGATTAATGCCTGTGGATGCACTTCGGTGCGAAGCCACTGCGCCAACTCTTGCAGGCTTTCGTGATCAGCTGGAACTGCGAAGGTCATGTGGATGACAGGCACCTTATCCTTCAATAAACGAAGCTCTTTAATCAGGTCACTTCGTCCGCGGCTATCTTCAAGCGATAGTTTATTCTCTTTCAAGAAATCGTTCAGCTGATCAGAGTAGGTTGGCTGCGCAGGCTCTTCTTTGCCTGTCTTTGAACGAACTGCAGCGGCCGTTAATTCACCATCGATCCACTCGACTTCGCTGACGAGGCGGGACACATCAATACGACTTACCACGCGTGCGGGTAAGACAAAATTTTCATATGTTTTTGCTTCGGTTTCGCTCATAGTTTCATGTCGTCCACCATCGCCTGCTTATTAAGCTCCATCTGCTTAATAATCGATGGGAGTTGCGCCTTCATGTCGTACTGGTCACTGAGCGCATCAAGTAGGTAGTGTTCAACGACTTGCGCCATGTTGCCTTCGAAAGCAGTGATGATTGCTTCTTCTTGCGTTGCAATCTTCTTTTCAAGTACTTCAGTAATCTGCTCGTTTTGTTGCTTTAGCTCTTCGAGGCTCTGGTTCAATGACTTCAGCGCAGCATCATTCGCCTCTTTGACAGCAGCGATCTTGTTCATATTTTCTTGGAAGAGACTCTCAAGCATCAAGCTTTGGTTCGCGATACTTTTTTGCAGCGTAGAAGCGAGGTCTTCATGTTGTTTCTTGAGATTGTCGGCGCTATCAGTCAGTGATTTCAGGGCGACATCCTGAGATTCCTTTGCGGCTTTACTAAACTCTGAAAATTGCCCGTCGAGTTGGGTGGTGACGTGCTCTTTTAGTTCAGCTTTGATTGAAGCAATCGCTTCTTCGAGTTGCTTGTCGGTGTGTTCTTTGAGGGTAGTATTCACAGAGGTAATTGTTGCATCGAGGTCTTCTTTGAAGATCTTGCCATTTTCTTTAATGACTTTCTCGAAATAAAGGCGGCCATGGTTGCGAAGTTCTTCACGGAAATTCTCATCAAAGAAGTGCTGCTCAGCTTCGAAAGCCTCAGCATCAGTCAAACCCTTATGATCTTTATGTTGAAATAATCCCATGTTCACCACCCCTTTTGTAACGTCAAAGCTTTAATAGTAAATATACCGCAAATAGACCAATAATTAAAATCAATATGCTTGTTAAAATGATCTCGAACAACGCTCTGAAAATTGACTTTTTAGACATTGGATTACGTCCGATAGAAATCACTCCATTTCGTACACCCGAGTAGATAATGACGATCGCCGCGATGATGCTGACGGCTGTAATCGCCATGCTCAAATATATACGAATTGGACTGACTTCTTTTTCGGCGATTGCCTTACCAATACGTTCCAAAAATTCTGGCGCTTTTACTTTCGTGCTCTGATCGTTCGGATTCGACCGGATATCGATTGTCACCGGAACTGAGCCTAGGACAACCTTCTTCACCGTACCATCTGATGCTTTTAGTTCAGATGTTCCAAGTGTGAGTCCTTTACCGTCAAACGATTCATTCGCACGGCCAAATACAGTCGTCTTGTCCGTACTAGCATTCATCGCAATTCCGTTGATCGACGAAAGTGTTACATAATCACCAGCTGAAATCGGACCGTTTTGGTTACTGACGAGTACATTGTAGGTACCCGATACTGCAACGAATACTTCGTTCTTGAGGCTGGCGTCTGATAACACAACCGGAAGCTGACTCTTGTCGACGGTGACGCCGAACATATTTTGCACTTCGGACTTCGTCGCAATTTTCACGCTATTAGCGTCTTTGCCTGTCAGAAGCGTAATTGTACCGTTATCAAGTGCAGCGTCGCTGGCATACCCAGAAACACTTCCACCCCCGTAGGTTGCAGCGGAAACAGGTAAAACCACGGCAGCAGCCGTGCTTACAATAACTGCAAAGCTAAGGATGAATCTTAACACTCTCACTGTTTATTTATGCTCCCAACGCACTGTCATGCGGCGCTTGCTGTAATTATACCATAACCTCTATGGCCAATCTGCTGTGATTCAACGTGATTTATTGACGAAATATGTTGTCATACATAAGCACTAATGATACAATACGACCAAGCTCCAGATGGCACCACACATCGAAGTGAAATAAACATATTGCTCACATCTAACAGATGTAGAAAATAAAAATAAAAATGTGGTGCCACCTCCTCACTATTTTTAATCGGCGTTTTTTGCTGCCCCTGGCTGCAATACTCATGCTATTTGTAGCGTTTTCTACAACGCTATTATTTGCTACTCAAACGCATGCAGCTCCTGCTATGAACCAAACCATTGGTTTCCAGGGGCGCTTACTTGATGCGAACGGTGATATCGTCCCTAATGGCTACTACAACATTCAATTCAAGATTTATGAAGGAGGCAGCGGCACAGTTGCTGGCAACCCAGACGGTACACTGAAATGGACCGAATCCTACATCAACAACGGCAGCTCTACGGGTGCCGTTCAAGTCACGAATGGGTACATGTCAATCAACCTCGGATCAATCAATCCATTTGGAACCAGCATTAACTGGGATTCAAGCACGTTACTACTTTCGATGAACGTCGCCGGTAAATCAACTGCATGTACCTCGTTTGGCGTCGCCCCATGTGCAGCCGATGGTGAAATGCTCCCAATGAAGCGTTTGACCGCTTCACCGTACGCGATGAGTGCTGGGTCAATCGGTGGTAAAACTGCTGATCAATTCTTACAACTCGCCCAAGGTGTTCAAACCGACAGCAGTATCGAATCAAGCCTGTTCATCAACAAAACAGCAGACGGAAATCTTGTTCAGCTTCAAAACGCAGGCATCGATATCTTCACCATTGGCAACACCGGTGATTTGACGTTTGGCAACAACGACAACAAAACGATCGCTGTCGCAGTCGGTGAATTCGAACAAGATGGAAGAGAATTAACAGTAGCTGCGGGTGGTGGTGGAACTGGCCGAGGTTCAGCCGGTGGAACACTGAGCCTTCAAGGCGGTGCTGGTGGTGGTACTAATGGCGGTGGCGGCTGGGTCAGCATTAACGCTGGCGCAAGCACCGGTATTGGCACTAAGGGCCAAGTTGTTATCGGTGAAAGTAACACTGCAGCTGTTCAAATCGGCTCAATCAGCGAAGCAAGCACACAGACAATTGCCATAGGAACAAATAATACTGCTGGTAGCACTACTAATGTAAACATCGGTTCAGGCGCATCAGCAGATGCAGGTACAACTAACATCCAAGCAAAGAACGTCGTCACAATCCAAACAAACGGCACAACTCGTGCTACATTCTCTGACACAACAAACACTGTGTACTTCGGTAACGGTGTTACTTCAACGACACCAAGTGATTTCACTGTCCAAGGTACCAACAGCTCGGCTGATGGCGTTGCCGGTGGCGCATTAACTGTTAAGGGTGGTGACGCCACTGTCGGCAACGCTGATGGCGCAAACGTTGTCGTCAGTGGCGGTACTGGCAGCGGCACTGGTACAAACGGACTCGTTGTCCTCACAACTCCTACCTTCTCGACTGTCACAAATGATGCAAACTGTTACACAAGCGGCGCACCGGTTGCTGCCAGCTGTACAGTTGCGCTTTCATCAGTGAACAATGCTTCTTCAGTCATCGTCGGTTTTAGCACAGCTACCAAGACGGCTACCCTTCCAGATCCAACAAACAAGACTGCTGGTCGCATTCTCTACGTTACGGCAGCTGATGCTTCACAAGACTTTACACTTTCAATCAACGGCGGCGGCACTGACAACCTCATCACAATGCGCAAAAACACAACTGTTACATTACTGTGGAATGGATCAGACTGGACATCTGCTGGTGCCTCAACAGGAAGTTCAACTGGCCTCGATATCACTAGCGCGACAGCAAACGGTACAGCCAACGTTCAAGTTGGTGACGGTACTGCAACAGGCGCACCTACCCTCCTTACCCTTGATAAAGCATCGACCGCTCCAGCTGTAACAGATAGCGCCCTCCTTGGAAGCATGTACTACGACACCACCAAGGGCGAAGTGCAATGTTACGAAGCTGAAGGCTGGGGAAGCTGTAGCTCAAGCCCAGACACCTTCGTCTCACTCAGTCCTGAATACAGCGGTGCAGTCATGAACGGTACCGAAAACGGAACAATGACGACCGATTTCTGTTCAGACACGCTTAACATTAACAGTGATGGCAACCATGGCAGCTTCGAGCCTTGTGGTGACAATGAAACATACAACTATTACCAGTGGATTGGAAACAGCAGCAATGTTGCGGACACTGGAAGTATCTACGTCACTTACAAACTGCCTGACAACTTCAAGTCACTAATCTCTGGTTCGACATCATTGATGGCGAAAACAGACGGAGTAGGATCTTCTGTTGATTACCATGTGTACCGAAATAACGACGCCGGCCTCACCTCTTGTACAAACAGTATTAATGCTTCTATCGATGGAATTGGTGGCTGGCAGAAGACCTACGCACAAGGAAGCGACGAGCCTGCAGGTTGTGGCTTCGTGGCAGGTGACAGTATCATCTTTAGAATTGACCTCACTTCACTCGAAGATGGTAAAGCGCTGATCAGTAACCTCGACTTTGCATACAACGTCAAATAACCACTCGTTGGAGTTGTCATCCCCGTTATGGTAAAGTAACAACAGTAGTGAGTGCCAAGCACTTACCTGGAAATACTGGGATAGATAGTAGTGGAATTCAAGAAATCGAATAAATATAGCAATGGGCGGACGCGACTGACCGTTCCTCAGCGTGGCGATACATCACCATTCACCCCTGCCGTGAAGCCTCCGGTTACTCCACCTAAACCCATTCCAACACCTGTAAAAAGCCAACCAGTACAACAGGCTGCGACGCCAACGAAAAAGACGTCATCACGACGCCACTTCAAGAAACCAAAAAACCTCGTAAAAATTGTCTCTTTTGCCGTCGCGATTATTATTGTCATCACGATTATTTCACTGATCGTAAAGCAAACCACCGACCCCAATAGAGTAAGTTACCAGACAATTCTACCGAACGGCACATCAGTCGAAGAGCTCGGTGGCTGGAAACGCGTCAGCCCTCCAGAGGATGACCCTGTATTTGCGTACATCGATACAGTCGAGAACATCTCTATAACCGTCAGCGAACAACCGCTTCCTAAAGAACTTAAATCCAACACCAGCAGTCAGGTAGCCGAGCTAGCGAAGAAATTCAACACTACCGCCACGTTTGATGCGGGCGATACGAAAGTCTACATAGGCACCTCCGCCAAAGGACCTCAGTCACTGATCTTTACGAAAGACGATCTGCTCATTCTTATCAAATCACAAAAGCAGATCACCAACAAAGCATGGGTAACCTACATTGAATCACTCAAGTAGTTACTGAGATTTTTTGAATGTGGCGATAGACTCAGCGACTTTACTGTCGGGTTTGAGGTTCTCGTAAAATAGCATCTGATACTTCGAGATAATCATTTCATCTTCAGGACCATGGATCTCATTTCCAAGTTTGATGATCTGTACATCGCTTTGGTTCACGCTGGTCTTCTGCGGATTCGCAGAATCTGTATCGGTTGTTGTTTTGGTCTGCAAATAATAGATATCCGTGAGCTTCATTGATTCGTCATTAAATGGTTGTAGTTTACCGAAGTAAACCTGGCCGTTTGTGAAAAATACCGCTTGGTATTTACTGGTGTCGATCGCTGTCGTCGTATCTTTGCTATTAGATTGCGTCACATACACAACCAGTCCAACGGCAACAATCAAAATAAGTGCGACGATCAATAGGATAAACGGCTTTGATTTACGATCTTTTGTAAGCTTTGAAGTTGGTGTCGCACGATGCGTCGGACGAGCAGACGGAGCGGGACTTGAAGGTTGTGCAACTTGCGCTGGCTGCGTAGGTTCAGCTTGTCGCGACGTTGGCTCGGGCCTACTACTTACAACTCGTCTGTCTGCCGGCTGTGGCACACGAAATGGTCCATTATCCACTGCTACTTCTCCAATTACCTAAGTGTCATTAATTCTTATGTCTATCATAGCATAAGGGGTTCTGAAGCACCCTCACGTCCTAAAGAACTAAGTCTGTAAACACAACCAAGCGTTCGGAATACGTTTGGGCCGAATTATTCCATGAGCCTTGGCAGGTAATAAGATTCAGGTGCGCTTTGCCGTCATCCGATTTAAATACGTACGTTGCATCTTGATCAGGGGCATATATCTCGGAGCGTGTCACAACAAACGTCTTCGTAACGCCATCCTCTCCGATCGTCGAAATCGTATCACCTTTTACCAGCTTGCTTAAATTGTTAAAGACAGAGCTTACACCGTCTTTCCAGCCATAATGACCTGCAATTACCGCGCTCCCCTCTTCACCTGGTTTAGGACCGAGCTTGTACCAAGCAACTTTGGTCGCATCATCATCGATATCCATGTCACCCATAGTGTTCACGCCCACAGAGTTTATGGCAGCGGCAACATTAATACCTTCTATCATCAACTGAGCTGGGGTCGCTACTGTCGCTACGACTGGAGCCATAGGAGTAGCTATCGGCGAAGTCGCAGGTGGTGTAATTGGTACGAGCTCTGCTGTCACAGGCTGGCGCGGCACAAAGATATATAACAGGATAAGTGTGGCACATAACGAAAGAAGCGGCACTGCTATCCCTATGAAAAGGTTTTGCAGGACACGCTTCTGTCGTTGATGCATCGCTACGGCTCTAGATAGATCGCTTTTTATAAGCAACAAACGCCAGGAGTAGTCCGCTGATCACAAGGAGCGTTGATAACGCAGCCCAAAGAACATACTGTCCACCCATTTCACCAGTGTTTGGCAGTCCAGGTGTAGGCGAGTCATCGCCCGTATCATTTCCTTCACAAATAGGAGCTATAATTGTGTCATTGATAAGTGTGACATTTCCATTTCGTGCAAGTAGGCGTCCGTTAATCGTTGCGCCGTTTGCCACAGAGATTGAGTTCAATGCGAGGATAGTTCCTACAAAGTTTGCAGTTGTATCAATCGCCGCAGTATCGACGCGCCAGAAGACGTTACATGCCTGAGCACCGTTAACCAGCGTTACTGTACTACCTGGTCCAACCGTAAGCCCTGTACCGTTAAAACCGGCTTGGAAAATAAAGACTGAAGAAGGATCGTTCTGACCATCCAAGATCAAGGCGCCTGCACCAGCGCTAATGCCTAGCTTTGTTGAGCCAGAATCATAGACACCAGCAACCAATGTTGTGCCACCGAGTTCTTCGGGGTTTGTCGTAACAGGTGTACGATTTGCTGCATCAGTATAGGCAGTCGTCAAGTTGTTTTTGGCTGTCAGTAGCAATGGACCGTTTGTGACACGACAAGGTAGTGGTCCGGTTGCATCCACAGAATAAATGGTACCAGTTACCTGTGAACAAGTCAGGCCAACGCCAGCACCGGTCGCAGGACTGAGGCCGACGTTTCCGGTAATGACCGACGAGTTACCTGCATCCGTAATATTAGGGGTTCCTGAAAGAATCGCAAAAGGTGAGGCTGTGCGTAGATTTACTGTTGGTTGTGCAGCGTGCGCTGATTGACTTCCAAGTGTAATAATTACTGTAGATATAACGAAAACCGCAAATAATGCGATTAATGGAAACAATTTAATATAAGTCTTCTGCATGTCAGCCTTTTTTAATTTTTAGTTTATTGTCCGAACGTTCCTGTTCATCAAATCCAACCTGAAACTTTGAAAGGGTTGACTGATATGTCCTGGGAGATCGTGATCTCACTGCGGGTGCATTGTGTCTATGGTTAGCCTAACAGTATTATCTGTATTAAGCAAATATTAATAACCCGTCGCTGTGTATTGCGACGGGTTATTAATTTAGCTATGAAATTTCGCTGCGTGGTTTTCACCCCAAGGCGTATGACTTTCGGTATTATGCCCAGGGTTCTGCGCCTGTTGTGATGCGTGGAGTGCACCGATATATCCAAAGACACCGGCTGGCGCGATACTTGCGCCGGGACCTGGATACGTACGTCCCATGACACTGGCAGTGTTATTACCTGCGGCGTAAAGACCCTTAATAATACTGCCGTCTTTACGCAGTACACGCGCAAATTCGTCGGTCACTAACCCGCCCTTGGTACTAAGATCACCTGGGTACAGTTTGACTGCACGGAATGGACCTTTTTCGATCGTCCCAAGGTTAGGGTTTGGTTTAACGCGTGGATCACCGTAATAGTTATCGTAGACGGTACGGCCACGTTCGAAGTCTTCGTCTACACCATTTACTGCAAACTTGTTGAAGCGTTCGATTGTCGCATGGAAGACCGCCGTATCGACACCCATTTTCTTAGCAAGTTCAGCTAAGGTCTTTGCCTCGATAAATTCGCCCATCGCTTCAAGCTTCTTTTTTGTGCCTGGGATCATCAAACCAGAATCAAGGAAGTGCGTCGTGTGGCGGTGATCGCTGACGAGCCACGAAGGAAGCGCTTTTCCGCCAGTTTTCTTGTCGTGTTCAAGCAGGTGATGGCCAAAGTCGACGTAACTCTCTGACTCGTTCAAATAACGACTACCATTTTGGTCGACAACGAGGCTCCATGGGTCTGATCGTTCGTTCAACACAAATCCGTACTGATCGCCTCCATTCGTATTCATAATCGTTGCACCCCACCAAGCATCGTCCATCATGCCTAGCGCGCCACCAGCGTTCTCACCGACTGCAATACCCTGACCAAGCTGACCTTTCGGTGAAGCAGACCACCCTTCGACACCTTGATACTTCAGACGCCACTCTTTGTTGTGCGAGAATCCGCCAGCAGCCAACATGACGCCACGTCGCGTACGAATGTGAACTGTCTTGCCTTCTTTCTCAACAATCGCACCGATGACGCGACCGTTTTCGGTAATAATCTTGGTGATCGGGGAATTAAGCCAAACCGGCACCTTTAATTTTGTATGCCCGATATACATCAAGTGACTCGCGAGACTCGCACCCATGCCTACAGGCTTCGAAACAAGCAAGTAGCCAATAGTACGAAAGACAAACTGAGCACCACGGATGAATCCTGTTGGCGTTGACCACGCACGTGACAGCAAATACATATCATCGTTACGAATCGGTGCGGGAATACCACCTTCGCGCTTGAACTTACCCCATTCTCCCAGCTTGCGCATATTGAATGGCTGCGGTTCGATGCTTCGTCCTACCATGCCGCTCGGAAGATCGGGATAATAATCTGGGTACTTCTTGGCACGCGCCCACTTAATACCCTGGTCAGAGAGCAAGTTAATATACGAAGGAATGGCGTTGATAAATGCCCATTTACGCTCGTCGCTCGTCCACGGTCCAACATCACCCACCGTCGCTTTCATGTATTCAAAAGCTTTTTGCGCAGAGTCTTGTTCCCTATCGCGTTGCATCAAAGGATTGTTTGGGACCCACAATCCACCCCCGGAAATTGAAGTAGTGCCACCCCACTTTTCCATGCTCTCAACAATGATAGTATCGAGTTTGTTCAGCTTTGCAGTAATCGCAGCGCTCATGCCGGCCACACCTGTTCCAGCAACTAAATAATCAATTTCATAATCCCACTTTTGACTCATGGTTCCCCTAGCATTTAATTCTGCTTCAATCATAGTACTTATGCTTGGATATCACCAGTAAAATAATAGAGAGTATACTGATACTATGTTCGTAAAAGAAATTCTTGGTGGCACCGTCCACAAAATGCCCGCAGATCTATTGAAGGCACTCAAGGCTCACCCCAAAGGTCTCACAGCCTGGAATGATATCACTCCCCTTGCACGTAACGAATGGATCTGCTGGGTTGAAGGTGCAAAACTGATCGAAACCCGAAAACGTCGCGTCGAACGTACGTACACGGAACTCACTGAAGGCGTCCGCCGACCATGTTGCTGGCCTGGCTGTATGCACCGCGAAAAAAACGGTAAATAATTACTCGGAGAAGATAAATGCTCGGAGTGTTTCAACTTCCGAAGCAGAAACCGGCTGGTCGTTCAAACCAAATGCAGCTTCGAGTGCAAAGTTCTTTTCGCTTTCCTCTAGATCAGTCATTGTCTGTTCTATATTATCGCCATCAGTATTAACAGGAACAAGCTGAAACTCATCACGACGCCGCACTTGATGCTCACCGGTTGTGAAGTGATACCCGGCTTTGATAACCGTATCGGTCTCGGTTGTTTCAATAATTTCGATACTCCTATACGCGTACTGTACGCTCACAACAACATGAAGGCATGAGTTGTCATCATCACTTGCGATACGCTTTGAGAATTGAGCGCTTCCATCTTCATCAATCTGCACTTCGTCCATGTGATGTAAGAATATATCATCCACTAGCGTGTCAAATACAATTGAGGCTTCTAGTTTTTGCTCGTCACACAGTTGCTCGGCCGAAAGATCGACAGGGGTTATGATGTGTTCGATATGCTTAAACTGTGACATTGCGAATATTCTATCATTTTAGTGCTAAATAGTCAATAATATGCCGAAGCCGCTCTCCCTATCCTAACACTGGTAAAACGGCACAATAGCAGCTGGCACACCCGACTGTACGATCGATAAGCCAATCGTATCGCGACTGGCACACGGGGTAGCCCCTTCGCCTTCGTTTTCATCCATGCTATACGGGTTGCCCCAAGGGTCACCATTCTTCAATTTAGATAAGTTCGCGCCCGATGCAGCCGAAATTCGATCAATCGCTTGTGCGAATTTTGCGCCACTTGTATCACTGCACGATGTACAGCCCGTGCCCGTAATGCCCAACAGGGTTTTGTTTTCATTCACGCGAGCTGCCTGGATTGCCCTATTAAGCGCAACGAGGTCGCTAGTTGCAGACGCAATCTTCGCTTTTTGCTGAATTCCGTTGTATGCGACGATTGTAATTGCAGCTAGAATTCCGATGACGACAATAACAATCAAGAGCTCGACAATCGTAAAGCCGGTTTGTTTTTGTTTTACCATCATATACCGCTAACCTACCACGTCCAGTTCGGGCTATACAATACAACTTGTTCTGTAGGTTTTGACTCAAGCCGATACGACATCCTATATTTCAAACATTTATCACCACTCACATTGCAATCGCCCGAGCTACTTGCTGAGACGTAGCAGGTCATGTTGATATCAGATGCCCAGCAATAACTCACGCCTATTGTCGATGGTATGTCGAGTGACGCCACCCTGTACGATGATTGTTGCATTTCGGCATTGCTTGGATAATAACCGTTTGTCGTATAGAATACCTCGAGCTTTTTTTGAATTGCCGAGATGTTTGAAACCATTCGTGTATCACGCGCCTTTGCACTGACTCCATTAAATGCAACGATTGTAATCGCTGCAAGAATTCCGATGACAACAATAACGATGAGAAGTTCAACAATAGTAAACCCGTTTTGCTGTTTGTTTTTAGCCCACATTAATACTGTAAAGTATAAGGCATGAGCGGTATTGCAGCAACAACGACAGATCTTTCGGTATACTAGAGACATGTATCGAAAACATGGTGGCTTTACGATCGTCGAACTTCTTGTAGTAATCGTTGTGATTGGTATTCTCGCCGCTATTACTGTTATTTCGTTCAATGGCATCACCTCCAAATCTCAAGAGATATCGGTCAAACACGATATGAAAAACATCGCTAAACAAGTCGAGGTGTACAAGATTGATGGCGGCAGATATCCGACCTCTACACAACTACAAGATCTTGGCATCAAGGTAAACAAGCCAACCTACGGCGTAAATCCGACCGGGGCAACTATATTTTACTGCGTAGATAACGCCGGCACTGCGTTTAGTATTGTCGCTAGGGTGAAATCAAACACCCTTACGCAGTACCTATCTTCTACCGGACAAACTTCTACATATTCAGGTTCAGCGACCGCACCGCAGCTTTGTCTTGATAGTGGGGTTCCAGGGACGACTTCAACAGTCAGCTACACCGCTTTTACAGAGGATGGCAATTGGTACGACTGGGTTAAATAGTATACACAGACACGCATAATACTTGCAATTATTGTTTAAAAGTGCTATAATAGTATTAATCTTTTCACTACGACCTAAGGAGTACGAGATGAACGAAAAGAAGTCGGCCACAGAATGGCTGAATGACCCGGTCATTCAAGACCAGCCCGCAAAGATCGTCGGAATCCAGGATCCCGATGGCTGGCGTCGTGATGATGGTGTCACACTAGACACCCCCATCACGCTACTGGACTTCAAGGAGCGTCTTGGTCAATCGACCGTCATGACTCACAGCGCCTAGGCGCACAACACCACCCGTCAAAACCGTCGAGGCAGAGATCCGCTCTTCCTCCGGGAAGGGCGGGTTTCGCTTTTACTTAAATAACTCGTTTGCGTTTCAAGATAACGTACGAAATCACTAGTACAACAGCAATGAGTACTAGTAATCCAACAAAGGCCCATTCCATCTCTGCAAAGGGCAGCTTGATGTTCATCCCGTACATACTAAAGAAAATGTTCGGGAGCGTAATCATGACAGTAACGATGGTCAGGATCTTAATTGAACGGTTTAGATTGTTTGAGCTAATTGAACTATATGCCTGGCGAATATTGATGATCGATTTCGTGTTCGAACGACAGGTCTCAATTGACTGCGTAATACTCAGTTCAAGGTCCTCAATCACATCCCTATCATCTTCGTGCAGTTCAATGCTACGACCGAGTTTCAGGCGACGAAGTGTCGCACTGGCTGGTAGGAGTGCTGCCAAGAATTCATTAATTTCATCCTCAATCGTGACAAAATCGATAAAGTCTTTGTTACGAATTTCATGTCCACGCAAACGGTTGCGAATTGCCTTAATCTGCTTACTCGTCGTAGTGATGTACTTGTCGTACTGCTCGGCAATTTGATGCAAGATCTGAAGCATGAAGCGGGTGCGCTGCGTTGTTGCGTAATCAAGTTTCCCACCAAAGAACGGTGCGAAGTGCGGCAGCTTCTTCAAACTGATTGTTACGATGCTCTCTGGACCATAAACGATCAACAGCGGAAGCGTATCAAACGCGCCTTCTGGAAGCGCGATTGCAGCACGCACATAAATATACATCGAGTCGCCATCATGCTCGAGTCGCGGCATTTCATCTTCGTCTAATGCGTCGGCGACAAGTCCTTCATCCAACCCGTGCTCGTTGATCAGCGTTGCGATCTCGTCTTTCGTTGGATTCTCGGCGTGCACCCACACACCTTTTTGAAATTTCTCACGTTCTTCTAGTTTGTCCGAGCGAATCGATTTGTAATAATATTTGAGCATAACTTCTCCGCTGTTCGTTTTTATCTTAACTGGTTCTATTCTAGCGGGTTAGAGGCGTACTGTACAACTCAGAAAGAAGCTAATCTCTTACGGCGTCACGTACTTGATCTACGGTAATTTCGCTTTTAAGTGTTGCTGGGTCACCGTAATGACGCGATCGTTTAATTTTTCCATCTTCAATCTTACATACTAAAACATATGGCCAAATACGTTTCGATTCTTTTGTCGGCTCTACTTCCGCAAGTTCAACAAACACTGTTTGAGTTGCTTCGTTCGCCGCAACATTCCACACATGAAACTCACGGCCTTCGAGCGCATATGCTTCTTCTAGACTAACCGGTTCGTCACCGCCACTAAAAACAGGAAAAATTCGATCACCCGATATAAGCATACCTCTTTGTTTGAAATCATTTGTAATAAGGGACTGACCTAAAGCAACATCGTTTGTGCGCTCAGCTTCAAAAGAGTCTGTAACAATTTTTATAAGTTCATCGGCGGAATAGTTTTGCATATCGCTAGTATACCAAATCTGTTAAGTGAATATTGACAATAATACGATAAAGTACTTTAATTAGCACAAATAATGCTAGCTAGGATGTAAGTTTTATGCGAGAACGAACGACAGAAAAGATTATTCAACAAAGTACCGACGCAGAGTCATTGCTCGATGCGCTAAACGAAGCCGATGAAACGGCACTTGTTGAGACATTAAAACCCGAAATGCGACGACAAGTCGAAGAGACAACTCGCATACGCTCAATAGGCAGCCATGGCATTGGTGGCTTCTCAATTTAAGACTATTGGTTGTGCTCGGTGAATGTGTAAAATGATTCATTCATCTTTATAGCCAACTGAGCCAAGCTTGCTGTGCGTCCTGATACAAATTGATCCGCGTATACCCATGCGACATACGCTTCAGGGTTTTGGTCAACTTCTAGATAGATTGACGGAGCATCAACAGCAGCTGACCTTGGCATATTATTAATCTCATCCGATTGCTCAATATATAGTTTGCGCCTTCTTAGCTCTGCGATATCCCAAAGATCAAGTGCCTGACCTTGCTCTTTTTCCCATGCACTAGCAGTCCACGACTGAACCGACTCTACAAACGCCTTTTCGGTTGCAACCTGTCTGTCGGTATCGAATGATGCGCCAAGCACAATGTACGGGTACTCATTGCGATTCTCGATAATTGATACGGCAGCAAACCCATCGTCTATCACAGGTTCAACAAATCCTACTTCTACTTCATATGAGCTTAAGACGGTATATTTTTTTCTCAATGCTGCAATATCGATTGTTGCCGCTTTTCCGACAATTGGGCGGTCAAATGCCCACCAGGCTGCAACTGATATTCGTTCGATCGCTTCTCGTTTCGCATTGTCGATTGCAGCGTCACGTTCCGGATGAGCGGCGGATGAGACAAAACCGGGTGCACGATCAATTGAGGCTGAAATTTCTAATGCTTCCATTAGCGTTTTAAGCCTAATTTGATCACCGTCTAGCCCTGTAGCTGCTGGGCGAAACGTCTCACTCCCTTCAAGTTTCACTGTTTTAAGTGAACTAAGTGGAGTACTGATTTCAATAAATTCTTTCATAGTGGTGTGCCACTGCGAGGGGTCTTAAGTGACCCCTCGCAGTGGAGGTGTAGCCGTCAGACGGCTACAGAGACGCGCTGGGCGGCGAAGGACGACTGCCACGCCATGGCCGCCATGATGGCTTCCGTGGCGATGACGAAGTTGTCCGTCAGCGTCGGCTGGTCCCAGAGCTTGTCCTGGACCGTGCCGCTCTCACCGAGCAGACCGAGTTCCATCTGCGCCGTGCCGACCGCCTTCGCCGCGAGGACGAGGTTGTCGAACTGGACGCCGAAGTCGACGGTCTCGGAGCCACCGAGCTGTTCGTGCAGCGACGCGACCGAGCCGATCAGGGACTTGGCGTCCTCGAGGCTTTTCTCGCTTCGCTTGAGCAGCTCGATCGCCTCGTCGAGACTGCCGTCCGAAAGGACCGCCATCTCGATCTTGGCGTGAGCGCCGAAGTAGAGCTCGGTGCCCGTGAACATGTCACGGCAGTAGCTCGCCAGCTTGGTGATGTATGCCTCACGAACTCCTGGCATCGGGTGCTGAGAGCGGGGCGGGGGGCAATTTTTTCCACCCATTGTGACCTCCAAGGTCTCGTGGTTGATAACAGGGCGAAGCCCGCCCTGTTGAGCTTATAATAAGTGTTTTGGACTTTTTGTCAATATTGTTACAGATTAATCTCGTGAGTAATGCCAATTGCATCTATAAAGTCACGATCGTGAGAGACCACTACGAGTCCACCTTCGTACGATTTTATAGCAGCTTCAAGCGCCTCTACCGTTGCAATATCAAGATTATTAGTTGGTTCATCAAGCAGTAATAGGTTTGCCTTATTTGCAGCTATAGATGCCAGTAGAACTTTAGCTCTCTCGCCCCCACTTAAATCACGAGCTCGAGTCGTAGAAATAATGTCCTTTTTCAAATTAAATCGAATTAATAAATTAATCACTTCATGAATTTCAAGGTGTGGAGCCATGTCCTTAAGATTATCAAACGCAGTACTGTCCATAAGTGGCAATGTTTGCTCTTGGTCAATAAGGATTATGTGCGCTTCTTTATTGAGGATTACATCCCCACTTACTCCCCCTGCGCTCTTTCCAACAATTGCCTTTAAAAGAGAGCTTTTGCCTTTGCCATTCATGCCATTAAATGCGTATCGTTCACCTGTACGAATTGTTAATGAAAGTGGGCCGGCCTTAAATCCAGTCTCGTACGTCACCTCTAGGTCGTTCACTGTCAGCAAATTTATTGTTTTCTTATCAGCCTCTTTAAAGAGAAACTTCAAAGAAACCTCTTCTTCAGGACGTTCTGGCTCCTCTAGTTGACCAACACGGCTTTGGATACTCTGTGCAGCACGCCCAAGTCCATTCGCAGCTTTTTCTGAACGGAAGTTTGCGGTAGATTTGTCATTATCTGAGGCTTTTCGTTTACCTGAATTAGCGCCGTTTGCACGAATATTCACTTCTCTTGCTATTTTTTTAAGGCGTTTTTTTTCAGCTTCGTATTGATCATATCTTTTTTCAACAGCATTGCGGCCATTTTGCCTGCTCTCCATATACTCATCATATCCAAGTGTATACTGAGCAACTCCTCTGCCATCACCCAGAAGCTCTACGATACGGCTCGTTGTGTTTCTTAAGAAGCGGCGGTCATGCGATACCATTACAAATGCACTTTTTGCCGTTTCTATGTATTCCTCGAGAGCTTCAATGCCCTTGCTATCAAGATTATTAGTAGGTTCATCAAGTAAGACAACGTCTTGCTGTGAAGCAAATATACCCGCAAGTGCAATTCGTGTACGCTGACCTCCAGAAAAATTCTTCAATGGAGAGGACAGATCAATACCTTCCATACCGGCATCTGAAAGTGCTTTTTCGATCGTTCCGTCAAAACCTGCAACATTATATTTTTCATATTTCTCAAGTGCTTCAGCGTAAAAGTTCATTGTTTTGTCATCAGTATCAATCTCGAGCATTTGGCATGCTGTATCAAAACCTAGACGCGCCTGCTGAACACCTGTGATTGTTTCCAAAAAATCGTACGCAGTCTTATCAAGCCACGCTCTCAAGTCTTGCGTCATTAACCCCACTTCAGCATCAAATTTGAAAACCTCACCTTGCGTAGGCTCTTTATCTCCGGACAACAAGCGAAGCAGTGTGGTTTTCCCGACACCGTTTTTCCCAACCAACCCCACCCGATCGCCGTCGTTGACAGCAAAAGAGACCTCACGAAAAACTTCGTGACCTTCAACTTCATATCCAAGATTTTTTGCACTCAACATTGCACGACTCACATACATTTATTGTGTATTATAATTTCATAATTATAACATAAAGAATAGACTTCGCCAGGCGTAGACTATCTAGTCGTTGTCGCACGTGGCGTAACGGGCGTTGTCGTACCACCCGATGCGGCGTTCTGGGCAGGCGAGCACCCCTCGCTATCAACTGTCGTGTTGGCTGGTGTATTCGCACAAGTATCCAGGCTATCAATCACCCCATCGCCATCAGTGTCTATTGCGACAGGTTCGTCGGGTTCTTCTTCGACTACCTCACAGCCAGTCGCATCGACTTCAGTTCCAGCTACGGTATCCGCACAGGCATCCTTGCTGTCTTCGACACCATCTTTATCGGTGTCGACAGGTGCTTTAGGTACATCACATGTTCCACTCGGTGAAGCACTACGCATAAAGTATTCTTGGTAGGTTCCGTCTGTTCCGCCACCAACGGCGCGTAGTCCGTTACTTCGGCATATCGTGATACGCTCTACTCCTGACGTTGCAGTGAAGGGTTGATTAGTTTGTCCGCTAAGTCCTGCAAGAATGGTACTCCGCCAGATTGGACCGGCCATACTTGAACCACCGTTATTCATTGGTGTATTGTCGTTGTTGCCTACCCATACTCCAACGGCTAGTTGTTTGGCATACCCAATCGTCCAGGCATCGCGCGCTTCATCTGTCGTACCGGTTTTGACTGCGACATCGAAGCCGTTCGTGTTCAGACTACTTCCAAAGACAGGCGAGCGAGCGCTTTCATCGTTCAAGATATCAGAAATCAGGAACGAAGCATCTTCACCCATCACCTGCTTGGCGGTGCCTGTCGTTTTATTATAGATCTGCTTTTCGAACTTGTCATCGATCCTTGTAATGGTCGTCTGATCATATTGCGCCCCCCTATTTGCGAACGCCGCATAGGCATTCGTCATATCTGTCAGCTTCGCTTCAGCAGAACCAAGTGCCAGCGATAGTCCATAATCAGTCGAATCATTAATCGTGCTCACACCTAAACGCTTGAGTGCAGTAACCGATGCACTCACACCCAGCTTCTGCATGACTTCAACGGATGGGATGTTCAATGATTGTGAGATTGCGTTTCGGACGGTGACATTACCCCTGAAACGGCGATCGGCGTTCTGCGGTGTGTAGCCGCCAAAGTCCGTCAATTTATCCTCAAGAATGGTCGCAGGACTGATCAGTCCTTTCTGAATCGCCTCTGTGTAATAAAGCGGCTTGATACTGGAACCAGGCTGTCGAGCTGTCACTGCCATGTTCACCTTACCAAAGTCGGTATTATTGTAATCCGCACTTCCAACCAGCGCTCGAATCGAACCAGTCATTGGATCAATCGCGACAACTGCTGCATTCGAACCGCCATTATTTTGAATAAAGGTCATTTGGTTATTCACCGCATCGGTGGCAGATTTCTGCAGCCCAGCATCAAGTGTCGTCGTAACGCGGAAGCCAGATCGAGTCACACGCTCTTCCCCATACTTTTCGTAGAGTTCACTCAATACCAATTCGGCAAAATGAGGTGCCGTACCGTTGACGCCACTTCCCTGTTCGGCGTAGGCTAATTCTTCCGCTTTCGCTGCATCCGCTTCGGCTTGCGATATCACTTTATTGTCTACCATGCGACTCAGTACCGTTGCCTGACGCTCTTTGGCGTACTGCGGGTTACCTGATATAGGTGAGTACGACGATGGTGCCGGCAACAGTCCGATCAGCATCGTGCTTTGTGCGAGATCCAGATCAGCTGCAGGCTTTCCGTAATACGTTTCAGCGGCAGCACCAATACCGAAGGCTCCTTCGCCGTAATAAACCGAGTTAAGGTACAGATCCAAGATTTCATCCTTGCTGTAAGTTTGCTCGATCGCAAGCGCGACTGTCAGTTCTTGGTATTTTCGAAGGAATGTTTGGTTACTGGAAAGGAGGGTGTTTTTCGCCAGTTGCTGGGTTAAGGTTGATCCGCCGTAGGCAGTCCCATCACCACTTAGCAGATTGGCGTATAGCGCACCCAAGATACTAATGAACGAGAATCCACCGTGCTCGTAGAAGTTCTTGTCTTCGGCAGAAATAAGCGCCTTTTCTGTAAAGTCCGAGATCTGGTCTAGCGGCAAACGCGCGCCTCGATCGGCAGTCCCGAAGCTATAAAAGTCTTTGCCATCTTTATCAAGCAGCACCACGCCTGTGTTGTTGTAGTTCATCAAGCGATCGGGGTCAGAGATTGCATTCGCGTAGTAAACATACGTAAAGATCGGGGTTAGAATCAAGAAAGCCAGAATTGGCGCCCCAATAACAGCAGCTTTCTTTGGTTTGCTGAGTCCCTTGAACCACTTCCAACGAGCATTCAAGAAAGTTACAACCTTACCGTGTTTTTTTGCACGTTTTTTAGCTGTAGGCTGTACTACTTGGGTACGCTTCGGACTATAAGACCTGATACGAGTATATTTTGCCATATGTATTACTTCTATTATACCCGTTTATGACGTAGTGTTGTGTTTTCTATTTTTTCGAGAAAATTGTTCGTAGTGATACCGGGTTCTGGAACTCAAGCGCACCCTTTGGAAATACCTTCACAACGAGCCACAGCACAGCAGCGGCAGTAACCGCCATTATTGCCAAGCTAATACCCGCTTCTTGCAAAGTAAGATTACCGACGGTGTTACGCACTAAAACAGTCGTCGGTGCTGTAACGGGGAAGTACGTAATGAACTGCACAACCGGATTCGATGGATCTGTCAGTACCGTTGTAAGGAACCATGAAGGTACAAACGGCAGGATGTAAAAGAAGGATGAATAGTTAGCCGCTTGTTTCGCCGGCAACAACACTGCGATAAGTGCCATAAAACTGGCGAAAAGTATAAATCCAAGCACCAAAGTCACAAGACCGATCACGACAGATATCGGATCGAACGGCAGAGACGAAAGGTCAAAGTTAGTTGGCAGCTGGATGAAGTTCGTATTCACCGCAATCAGCAGCGCTACAATCGCCAGTACCGCAAAGAATACCAATTGCGTCAGTGTGATCAAAACGACACTAATAAGCTTTCCCACGATCAACGTACGTGGGTCTAGGTAGGTTAACGCCATTTCCATCGAACGGTTCTCTTTTTCATCTGCGATACTCGTCAGGATGTAGCCAATCGAGAACATCAGAATAATAATGAACATCGCCGCAATCACACCCGGGACGATGAAGCGCGTATATCCAACACTCGTTGTTCCGTTCGCGTACGTTGTAGTAATGCCTTCAGCGCCTTGCTGTGCAAGCACGATCTTTTGTTGTGAACCGATCGGTTCGTACAGACTATTCTTCAGTAGCGCCGACCCAAGGGCATCCACAGAAGAAGCAAACGTGAAATCTACTCCGGAAACATATATTTCATACTTCGATGTCTGCAGAAGGTCAGCCGGATAGTAGATTAATCCCTTGCGATCCCCACTTTCAACTTGCCCTTTGAGCTGGTCGTATTCTGAAACCGGAAATACATCCTGGCCACTTGCGGCTAGTATGTCTTTAGAAACTAGCCCGCTTGCATCAACGACTGCAACGTTTTGCAGGTCGCCCGCTATTTTCTCGAGAGATTTATTATCGCTCTGTCCTGCAAGACCAATCAGCACAAAGACAAAAAGAAAGACCAATGGGAGCGCAACCATGTACGCCCAGAAACCCTTTTGTTTTACGACAGTCAAATACTCATGGCGAATCACTGAATGTAGTTTTGACATTACTTGCTCACTTTCTGCTTTGGAGTATCACTATAAATACTGACGAATACGTCTTCGATTGAGTTCGCATTAAACTTTTTCTTTACTTCTTTGACCGTTCCGTAGGCCTCAGCCTTGCCGTCTTTGATAATGAATAGCCTGTCAGCCAATCGCTCGACCTCTTCCATGAGGTGTGTGATGTAGATTACGGCTGCACCCTGCTCTTTGTGGCGCTCAACAATATCAAGCAGCAGCTTGCGATTCACTGGATCGAGTCCTTTTGTAGGTTCGTCTAGAATCAGCAGGCTTGGGTCACCCATAACCGCAACACCAAGTTGGATCTTTTGCTGTTGTCCACCCGATAACTTCTTTAGCTTCAAGGTAGCTTTGTCACCAAGTCCTACTTCGTTTAGGAAGTCCATCCCAACTCGTCGTGCTTCCGTACGTGACATCCCCTTCATTTCTCCGAAATAGATAAGGTTATCGATTGCCGAAACGCGTGTGTATAATCCGCGCTCTTCCGGCAGGTACCCAACACTTCCTGCGTCCTTCGCCGTATACTGTCGGCCGTTAACGTGCAGTGTCCCAGCGCTTGCTTCGTACAGTCCCAGTAGCGCGCGTATCGTACTGGTCTTGCCTGACCCATTTGCTCCAAGGAAAGCAAACACTTCGCCCGGTTTTACTTCAAAGCTTAGTTTATGGACAATTTCTTTTTGACCCAACGTAAGGGAAAAATCTTTGACATAGACGGTTGGTTTCATGAACCTCCTGGTACGTTTACGATTGTTCTTATGACCTTATTATAGCAGAGGCGCAAGGGGCGTATGGGTAAAGAAAAAGACCTTCCGGGGAAAAGGTCTTTTAGAGTTTTGGGGTTTTTGTGGGATGTACTTATTTAGTGAGCGAGCTTGGTCATTCGAAAGCTTGCAACGAGATCGCTGATCTTATCTGTGATGACGTAGCCGATTGATTCATTGCGTTTTTTATCGCCTCGCAGGGATAACTCAGGAAACTCCTGATGTTTTCGAGCGATAAAAGTTTCAATTCGCGCAGCTAGTTGTTCGTCGTTCAATTGCTTCATCTCTACACCCTCCTCATTTCCCTTTGGTTATATACATACTATAATTAACATTCTCAATAAGAAGTATGAAATATCTTACAATAAAGCCATATAATGAAAATATGGAAGAACTGCTTCAGTCTCTCACCCCTTATGTGACACAACGGTCCGTTAAAAAAGGATCGACTCTTTTATATCAAAGTGAGATCCCGCGCGAAGCCTTCATTGTGAAGAAGGGATTTATTCGCGCCTACACAATTACATCGTCAGGTGACGAGCGAACCGTGGCGCTCCACACTCGCGGCGACATCTTCCCGCTGTCGTGGATATATGGAGAAACAAAAAGCACCCTCTTTTACTATGAAGCGGGCACCGATACCGAAGTATCCTCTGTCTCCAAAGCAGACTTCGTCGCAACTGTCGCCAAGTCCCCTGAACTGCTCGCTATGATCCTGCGTTTTGCAGTCAATGAACAGACGGCGCTTCTGATGCGCATTACCGCCCTTGAGCAACCGAACGCAACCGAGAAGATCGCGTTCACGCTATATTACCTTTTGATTCGTCACGGCATCGAAAAACGCCCCGGGATGTATACGATCGACATCAAGATGACACAGTCGATGATCGCCAGCCTAGTTGGATTGACCCGCGAGAGCACTGCTGTGACAATCGCCAAACTCAAAGAGCGCGACATTATCGCCTATAGTAATTTTATTTACGTCGTACATCGAGCAAACTTAGAAAAGCTAATCGGTGAAGATAATTTTAAAGATGTTTCGCTAAAGTAATCACAAAGCTTACGACAAGTCTTTGACGATTTTCAACAATTCCTTCGGCGAAGCCCATGCCTTCAAGACGTAGCGCTCGGCACCTAGCTCGTACGCCTTATCAACTTCGGCTTGCATGTCGTAGTTAGAGAACACGACTACGTGCACGTCGGGGTTATTCTTTTTCAAATCGTACTTTTGCAAGAAACCAATTCCGTCCATAACAGGCATACGGAGGTCGAGGAAAATAATATCGGGTGTATGTTGCGCCGCAACGTGGAGCGCCTCCTCACCATTAAACGCAGTATGTACATTTTCATATTGTGTACCCAGAATTGTGACATAAGCGTCATTCAGCGCGACATCATCTTCGATAATCAATATAACTGGTTTATTTTTCATGTAACGCTCCGATCTTTTCAGCCTTTAAGGGGATTTTAGTATTTTTTGGTAAGTGCACACTAAAGACAGAACCTTCGCCCAAAACTGATGCTACATCAATCATACCACCATGCAAATCAACTACCTTCTTTGCCCAATATAATCCAAGTCCCGTACCGCCAACGTGGTTTGAAAGGTGATTGTGAATACGGTTGAATTTTTCGAACAGCTTATCGACATCTTCCGGTGCTACACCCACTCCATTGTCCTTAATGCTCACCACGAAGGTGTCTTTTTGTTCATTAATACTTACCTTAATTGATTTGCCTGGATCTGAATATTTACTGGCGTTATCAATCATATTCTCGAACACCATTCGTATCTTTTCTGGATCAGCAACTGCTGTCGTCTTGAAGGTTGGAACAGTGAACTCTACGTGTTGCCTGCGCATTGCGTAGGTATCTTGCTGCTCCTTAATCACATCAGTGACTAGCTCTTTTATATCGACGGTACCAAGGCGTAGTTTTACTTTTCCAGAGTCTACCTGTGCAACCTTTAGGAGGTCCGAGACAATCGTCAATTGGCGTTCATTGCTCTCATAAGCCTTCCTTAGGACCGCGGCCTGCCCATCATCAATATCCCCTAGGAGCCCTTCGAGCACCATACCGAGGTACTGCTTCACCCCTGTTGCGGGTGTCCGTAGTTGGTGAGATGCAAGCGAGATGAACTCATCTTTCGTCTTATTGAGGTCAATGTAGTGCTGCAAGCGCTGGTTCTCGAGCTGGTGGCGTCGTTCGATTTCGTTCTTCAATCCTTGATTCGTCTTCTCGAGTCGTAAAGTTCGGTCTTTTACGCGGTCTTCAAGCGCAGCGTTCAATGTCTCTAGTTCACTCTGTAGCTTTTTGCGCTCATCAATTTCAGTCTTCGCATTCTTAAAGAGGTTTGCATTATAGACTGCTAGTGCCGCACGGTTCGCAAGCGCTTGGGCAGTTTCTAGGTCATTCTTATCGTAGTGTCTGTGCGATTCTGTCGACATAAATGACAGCGCACCAATCGTCTTTCCGTCAATTTTTAACGGAGCTGTAATGACAGAGTGAATGCCAATCTCACGCAGCAGCTTGAGCTGTTTCTCGTCTTTCGCAGCTGCTACCAATGCTTCATCCGTGACAACTGGAATATACTCAACGATCCCAGTACGGATTACCCACGCAGAACCAGTCATTGCATCGGGGTCAACGGGACCTTGTTTTACTCTCATTTGTTTTGCCCATTCGACCTTCTCGGGATCTTTGTGTGCAATAACGACTTGCTCGATTTTTCCGTCTTCTAAGATGTCGATTGCGCACCAGTCGGCGACACTTGGCACAATAATAGCGGCGATTGCGTCCAACGTTTGCTTGTATCCTAGCGATGCAGGGAATTGAGTGTTTGCTTTTGCCAACATATGTAAATTATTCTCTGCTATTTTACGTTCGGTGATGTCCATAACAAGCCCAGGGAATCGTAGTGGATTTCCCGCTGCATCAAATATGGTATGTCCTCGTGCCAGCAACCATCGGATATTCCCGTTGTAATCAAATGTTCGATACTCGCTTTCGAATGTAGCTGCATCATCTGCCAGCGAGCTTTCAATTGCCTGCTGAACACGATCGACATCATCAGGGTGAATTGCTTTCATAAACTCATTCAGTGAGACTTCCACCTGCTTCGTTCCATCACCAATACCAAACAACTTCGCAAGGTTCTTATCGCCAACTACGACGTCATCTGATACATTCCAAATCCAGGTTCCCACCTCACCATACGCAAGCGCTTGTTCAAGCTGATTTTGTGCCAATGCCAACTCTTGGCGCGTCGTTATATTTTCTGTAATATCTTTCGTTTGCTGAAAAACTGCGGTAACCTCGCCATTTTCGAAGAACGGGTAGTGTGTCACCTCCCATACTTTCGGTGTCAGGATGCCCTCTTTATTTTTTAGATCATAACTAAGATCCGGCATCGTGTCGGGTTTGCCTGTCGCTATCACTTTCCTGATCGAATCCAAAAGACGGCTTTCCCCTTTTGTAATAAATTCTTCAGATGTATCAGGGAAGGCTTCAAGTACTGGCTTGCCAATCACGTCCTTGCGTTCGACCATTGCAACTTCTGCATGTGCGTCGTTTTCACCAATCACGGTAAACTCAGGGTCGTTGGCCTTGAACACAATATAAGCTGTTCCGAGAGATTGGAACAGTGCTTCGAAGTTAATTGTAGAATCGGTCTTTTCTGCCATACACCTTCTTGTTGCTAGTTATAATATACGCCCATATCTTTAGTGTGAAAACGGCAATAGGAGGCCATTGTGGAGGACCTCCTATGCTGCCGAAATTTATACGTGTTGTGTGCGGCTTCTTGTGAATGCCTTGACGATTGCGAGCAGAATGACTGCGCCAACAATCGCAACGATGAGGCTGACAAGGTTAAATCCACCCACAGCAACACCGGTCACCATGCGATAGATAAAGCCACCGATAAATGATCCGATGATACCCACCACGATGTTAGCAAGTGCGCCCATTTGATCGTTTGTCTTGACGATCATAGATGCAATCCATCCAGCTAAAGCACCGAACAGAATCCATAGTACGATATCTAAAAACATTGCATGTCTCCTTTTTTGTTAATACTTCATATAGCATACTGCCCCGTTTGAGCCGTGCCTGTGAGATATTTCACTAAATGGCTATTTTGCAGGTATTAGACGCGCGAAACAACACCGGCAACAATAAAGCTATCGCCGTTTCGTTCGACAATTTTTCCTTTGTCATAGAACGTCAGGTAACTACCGTCGTGAGCTTTAATACGATAGGTAGTTTCGTAAATGTCTTTAATGCCCGTGTAATGATCTGTCATTGCTTTCATAGCCTGGTCTTTATCATCAGGGTGAATAAGGTCGGTAAAATGAATAAAGTGGACGAAGTCATCCGCGTCATATCCCAGCATGTCCGTTTTGTGGCGTGAAAAAGATAGCGCGCCGCTAGGGAACTCTAGTGACCACCAAGCCATATCGGCTGCTTCAAGCGCACCTTCGAGCTGCTGGATGTCTGTTCGAATACCGTGTTTCATACCGTCCACTCTACAGCAGTCAACGAACTACACCAAATACTCCAGGGGTGGGGTTTACGCCTCTTCGTGTCCAATTGCTTGGTTGATGCGTGTAGATGAGTCTGTCTTTTCAATTCCGCCTGCATTGAAAATCATTTCAATGTTATAGCGTGCACAAACCTCTGCTTCTGGGACCTCTTTCGCTGAATCACGGTCACCACCATTAGCGAAAATAAGTTCGTCGCCTGGGTGCTGCTTTGCAACCATTTCAATAGTGTTAATAATCGCGGGGTCTTCGTCGATAGAAAGTACTACCTGATCAACGCCCTTGAGGGATCGTAAAAGACGGAGACGATTCATCTCGTCGAGAATGATCTTACCTTTTTTCAGTAATTGCTGTTTGTCGTTGTTCACGATAACAATAACTTGATCACCAAGTGCTGCCGCTGCCTCAATCATATCGAGGTGTCCACCGTGTAGGGGGTTGAAATATCCACTGACTATAACTGTTTTCATACGTCTTACTTTACCATCTTTTCAAACTGAGCACTTACGAATCGGTTGTTTTGTATTCTTAATATTGCTGCGACGATTTAAACGTGATGTCTTTTATTTCATTTAGAAATCTTCCATCAACAATCTCTTTAAAATCAAACCATTTTGCGATCATAGAACTCGTAGCTACAAACTCATTAACATCGATATACTCTCTGTGACTTAGCTCTACATGGTGAGCAATCAATAGATGATGACATCCGTTAAGTTCGTCGGGCTCTCGCCTTACGGGCCATATAAGATTGTATACTCCAATTACGGAATACCGCTCCCGTGGTAATTTTACTCCAAGCTCTCGATAGACACCCCTGCTTGCAGCGGCATTGAGATCTTCATTTCTCTGTATTCTACCCCCAAATATCCACCACTCATCCTTTATGGGATTGTCCGTACGTGTCTCGAGTAGAATCTTGCCCTTATAACAGACTGCAACATCCACACAGCCGATCACGAAGTTATTTAAAACATCTCCGTATTCTTCATCAGAAAAAACATACTTACTCATGAGGCCATCTTACCAAATAAAAACAGAAAGCCCGCGTTCATCGACGCGGAGCTTTTTGCTCGACACGTCCGAACGCGGGTTACGCGGGATTGACGAAGATGTGATCTTTTTCGTTTTCGGGGAGCTCGCCCAGGATCGCCTGCAGGCCCTTGATCCAGCGCACCAGCCAATACGTTTCACCGAAGATACCGTCGAACTCTTGGATGTAACAGCCTTTCGACGTATAGCCGACGAACGTACCCAACTTGTGGTCGGATGAAACGAAACAGATGCTGTACTCGTCCGGATCGTCACCCGGTGCTAGGACTCCGAACGAAGTCCACATAGCTGGCGACGACCGATACGTATTCACCTTCCGGAACCTCCAGTTGCGGAAGCGCCAGACGGTATCCCACCAGACGTCGACACGTCCCGGACGAGGATTGATCGTACCGTCCAGAAGTCCCCGTTCGACGCGACGCCTTAATCGTTGTATTTCCGCCTGAAGCCTGGACTCTTCGCGGGTCTCACCGACAATGACACCACCCATGTACTCACCTTCTTTCGTCTCTCAGCAGGCAACGCCTGGCTGCCCACTTCGCTTTGATGCAGGGTAATAGACCCTGAAAGATCGATTACTCTGCGCCAAAGGAAGGTGTTGTATTAGTTATGATGCATAGTGGTGTTTTGGGCAAGCATAAACAGCAAACTAAGAAAAGCTGACGTCTTCAAAATTATCCAAGTATAAGGTGTCGTAACTTGGCAACTTCATCGGGACCGATAGGCTGATCGTTGTAGCCAAATTCTTTTTCTAGCTCAAAGTTATCAACTTCTTCAACCATAGACTGTAATCCATCTATCAGACCTTCGACAGAATACTGTGGATTATGGAACTCTTCTTCTGTAACTAACCTTACATTGTGACGCTCATCAACTCTTGTTACTTCATTACCGTCTGGTTTCAGACTATATACGGTTGTCCTTGACGTTGGTTGGTACACCTTATGATGTTCTCTAATCTGAATCTTTTTTTCGAGCCCAAACTGTTCAGATGTATATATCATTACTTCTAGATGTGAAATATATCTTCCTTCAGGAGTTAGGTCTTGAATATTTATCGTAAGATTATCTGAATTAGGCTTAAGATCTTCAATATGGGCGAGGTAGACATCCTCAATTAAATGAGAGAAGTCAGCTGCGGCTTTTAATTTTTCAGCGTCGGATAAAGCACCATCGGATGGATCGAATGGTTTTGCAAGTTGTTCAATCGGTTCAAAATTAGCCATTTAAGTATATATATATTAGCATAAGTAGGATAAAAAGTCAAGTTAAGTCTACAAAACAAAAGCACCATGACTTTCATCATAGTGCCTATGTTTGGCTCCGACGGCTGGACTCGAACCAGCAACCTCGAAGTTAACAGCTTCTTGCTCCACCATTGAGCTACGTCGGAATACAAATGGTATTATACCCTTACCCCTGTCGGATAGTCAATGTCCAGCGACGATTATCTTAGTTTCGCCAAGCGGGCTTTGGTCGATTCATGTGCGCCATCGAGGCCGAGAATCTTTAATGAACCGATCAAAACATATAGTTCATCGAGTGTTTTCTGATTTGGCTGCTGTTCGTACAGGTTGAAACGGTCGTTGATAGCGTCGACGAGCCACTTCTCTTTTGCCGGACTCACCGCCTTTGAACTAGCAGCAGTCGTGGCATTAGTAGTGACGACCTCGAGGGACCGAGCAGAATTATCGCGTTTACGAAGGAAGCCTTTCGAAATCAGACCATCGATGTGAATCGCGACGGTTGAAACAGACTTGTAGCCAATCGCATTCATAATTTCACGGTAGCTTGGACCGTACCCATGCTCTTGGATGAATGCGTCAACGTATTCAAGCAGTTCTTTTTGACGTTTTGTGGATCTTTCGGCCATCTGACTTTCCTTTCACTTCTATTGTTGCGAGGGCAACTGCTGCCAGGCCCCACCATATAATTGCTACTGTATCATCAACCCAAACTGGGAGCAAAAGACCGATCAGCGCCAGGCCGATACCGCTCGCGAAGACACCAACGGCTAACCAATCTGCTCGACGACGCCATAACTGCCGTAGCACTTTGAACATGATAGCCAGGAACAACCCAAGTCCAAGCCAGCCGGCTTCATGGGCAATAAAGAGGTATTGATTCTCGATAATCAGCGGGCTGTCACCATATAGTGATGCAGATCCGGTGCTACCGATACCACCCCCAAGTGGCTGATGCACCATACGGTCGACTCCTTCGGCTAGGGATGAAGCGTGGCCGTCATTTGACGTTTCAGCCGGGCCGGTCGTTGCGTTATCGTGCAGCAATACGTTTGATACAAAGTTCGAGTCACGGGCGGCAAATAACCCGCCAGCACCTGCGAACACCACGGCTGCAGCCACGATCCACGCCCGCATAGGAACACGTCGCCCGGCAATAGCTACGACAACCAGACCGATTGCAGCAACGGCAGCCACCAACGCACTGCGAGAATAACTCGCCCAAAGCGCGACAAAACTTCCGATTGTGATGACACTAATAGGGAGAAGTGGGCGTCGCTCACTTTGTTTACTATCCTTTAACCATGCAGCAAACAGCAGTGCCAGCACGACCACCGCGTACGCACCTAACGGGTTAGGACCACGCAAAGTACTGCTAATACGTACAAAATCTGGATTCTGATCCACGGTCAGATATGGCACGATAGTTGTCTCGTTATAGCCTATATAGCGCAGGATGTCAGGAGGCAGTACAAATACTTGTAACAGCGCAAATGCCGCCACAATAAATGCGCCGACGAAGAACGTAATCAAGAATGGCTTACGTAATGACGGATACAAACATACCGCCAGATATACCAACCCGAAGAATAATACGTAGCGTAGATCGATCATGAGGCCTGCGATTGCCGACGTGCTCCCCTGTGAAGAAATTGGCAGCAACAAGAGATGGAGCACGCCATAGGCAGCGATCAGAAGAATGACCGGTGATCTCAGTAGACTCCACTGCTTTTTCTGGTACAAAATCACCAGCGCCAACAAGCCGGCGAGTAATAATAAAATTTCTTTCCAGGACTTGATTAACAATTCAGCATGCGGGAAAAGTGTACTAAATCCAACACTAAACGGCGCGTGTAGAACGATCCCACCAAATACCGCCAACAAAATACCTACGAACAATTTGTCGAGGAGACTAAACTGGATTTTATTTTTCGAGGACATAACTACCATAGACACCCTTAGTGTAGCGCAAATAATGGTATGATAGTAACACTTATGTCACGCCGAAACAGCAAGCTCTATAGCTTTATCCTGATTCTCATCGATATCCTCGTACTGATCACTACTTTCGTGCTTGCCTACGTTGCGCGCGTGCAATACGATCCACGCCCACTTTTGCAGAATATTTACGCCTTTGACTATCTCTTCTCCTTCTTACTTATTGTGCCGTTCTGGATCTTTATTTTTGCGATCCTTGGCCTTTATCACCCCCGCACCTACAACCGACGACTTGTGGAATGGGCAAAGATTGCGATTGGTTCATTCATCGGCATCCTTCTGGTTATTGGCTGGGAGTACATTAGCGATAAGGACCTCTTCCCGGCGCGCCTCGTTGCTGCCTATGCACTGATCGGTGCATTCATCCTCGTTGTATTTGAACGTGAGGTTATGCGCCTCATTCGTTCACTTATGTTCCGTTATGGCCACGGCACGAAAAGAGTCTTATTGATTGGCGCATCTGGCGCAACCGCTGACATTGCAGCTAGTATCGCCGATACAAAACGCAGTGGGTACGAAGTTATTGCCTTCGCTGGACCAAAGGCAAATCTTCCTGCTAAGTTTAATGGTCATCACTATTCTCGAGTCGAGGAAGCAATCAAGAACCTGAAGCTCGACGAAATAACCGCCATCATCCAAACCGACCTGTTCGAAAATGCAGATCGAAACCAAAAAATCTTATCTGCTGCGCAGGAAAATCACATTGATTACAGCTTTATTCCTGGTGAAGCCGAGTTCTATTCCGGCAAGAACACCGTCGACGTGTTCCTTGGTTACCCAATGATCAGCGTCTATCAAACACCCCTCGTTGGCTGGGGTGCAATCGTCAAACGCATCTTCGACTTCATCGTCAGCTTACTTCTCATCATCATCGCTTCACCTTTCCTTTTAATTATTTTCCTTATTAAAAAGATCGTTGACCGTGGCCCAGCGTTCTACGTCAGCAAACGCCTTAGTCAGTTCTCGGAACCAATCGGCCTCATTAAGTTCCGCAGCATGGGCGCGCAATATGGCACAAAAGATGCAGCCGATGAATTCCGCGAGATGGGTCGCGAGGACCTGGCACTCGAATACGAAAAGAACCGTAAGGTCGAAGACGACCCTCGCATCACACCTTTTGGTAAATGGCTGCGTGCAACCTCCATCGATGAACTCCCTCAGGTATTTAACGTATTCCGTGGTGACCTCAGCCTGGTTGGCCCGCGCCCAATCCTCCCTCAGGAAACGAAACTTGCGAACGGACGCACTGCACTGCTACACAGTGTGAAATCTGGTGTGACTGGACTATGGCAGGTATCAGGCCGCAGTGAACTGAGCTTTGAAGAGCGCATCGAACTAGAATTGTTTTACGCCCAAAACTGGACCTTCTGGCTCGACATTAAGATCCTGTTTAAAACCGTCCTCGTCGTCCTACGTGGCCGCGGAGCTCAATAGTGCCTGCACCTAAAGTAGCGATCGTTCATGATTGGCTTACCACCGCCGGTGGCGCAGAGGTTGTTGTCGCTGAACTACACAGTCTATTTCCAAAGGCACCTATCTACACCTCTGTATATAATCCGGCTGCACTTCCCGGACTAAAGAACCTCGATATCCGCACAACTGATCTGCAGACGAAACTTCCTGCCCGTCTGCGCTACAAACATGTCCTATGGCCAACATTGCGCGCTAAAGCCTTTCGCAAACTCGACCTGTCGGAATTTGATGTCATCATCAGTAGTTCCAGCGCAGAAGCAAAAGCCGTCCGCAAAACGCGGCCCGACCAAATCCACATCGCCTACATCCACACTCCTATTCGCTATTACTGGAGCCACTACGAAGAGTTCCGCAAAGAATTTAAGTTCGGTATCTTTACTCCGTTCATTCGTCCCGTCATTCCTTATTTCGTAAAGAAAATGCGCAAACTCGACCTGGAATCAATCAAGGACCTTGATGTACTTATTGCCAATTCTGAAGTCACCCAGGCGCGTATTAAGAAGTATTACAAACGTAGCTCGACTGTGGTTCATCCACCCGTCGATATCGACCGTTTCACCCCGCCACCAAAAGGTGAGCGCAGTGGCTACGTGCTATGGGGCCGACATGTCCCCTACAAACGTTTTGACCTAGCTGTCGAAGCCGCGAATCAATTGAGTGCTTCACTCACCATTATTGGATCTGGTCCTGATACAGCACGTCTGAAGAAGCTAGCTGGACCAACGGTGAAGTTCGTCGGCCGCGTTAGCGACAAAGAACTTGTCCGCCTCGCACAATCAGCCAAAGGCTTCTTGTTTCCAAACGAAGAGGACTTTGGTATCTCGGCTGTTGAAGCCCTGGCCGCCGGCACACCTGTCATCGCTTACGCCAAAGGTGGCGCACTTGATATCGTGCAGGACGGTGAAACTGGCGTTCTATTTAACAAGCAAACCGTCGAAAGCCTCGTGGCTGCGATGAAGCGTTTCGAAACGATGAAGTTCCTACCTGCGACACTGCATCGTAAGGCGAAGCGATTCGATAAGCGTCTGTTTGACACACGGATAGTAAAAATTGTGAGCGATAGCACAAGGTGACCTTCCTATGCGCATCATAAACCTCGTGAAGCGTATTCTTTCTACCGACTTTGGTATTGCGCTGGCGATAACGCTTGCCTGGAAAATAGTGCTTCTTGGTATCGGCTACGGCATTGATCGCTACTTTGGGGGTGCAAGTACATTCCTTGATCACACAATTCACTGGGACGCTGGATGGTACATGGCTATTATTCATGGTCACTACACTGATATTCCCGCCTCCGCCGCTTTCTACCCATTGTTTCCACTGCTCGTCTACGCAGTCCACTTCATAAGTTTCGATGTCTTAGATTATCCTGTTTCCGGACAAATTGTGAACACAGTCGCTATATGGTTTGCGCTAACGGCCGCTTTAAAATTAGGAAGGCTCTTAATTGCCGAGAAGCAACGTTTTTGGATAATTGCATTACTATTAACTGCACCTGCGGCATTCTTCATGCACGTATTCTATGGTGAGGCTATTTTTATCGCACTCAGCTTTTGGGCATACTATTTCGCGTTGACTCGACGCTGGCTTGGTGTCGGAATTGTACTTGGGTTACTAACCGCCACAAAGCTCCCCTCCGTTCTGATCATTGCGCTCTGTGGGTTAGAATTTATGCGTGCGTACTCATGGAATATCAAAAAAACACTAAACAAAAACGCACTATACTTCTTGATTGCACCTGCTGGATTCCTTCTGTTTAGCCTACATCTCTCTATCGTCCAACATGATCCACTTGGCATGTTCCATGCATACAGTGCCACTACAGACTGGATCTATCATGTATTTAATCCAAACATTATCGAGACAATTGGAAGATCCGCCTATCAAATACCTAGAGCCCTCGTTGGCTTACGACCGATTGACGGACTGTTGATCGTTAATATCGTCCTGCCAATTTTCAGCCTCACAATCTTAGGATTGAGTTCTTTATATCTAGCTCTTAAGCACCGCGCACAGTTGCTTCCCCTTGCTATTACGGGGTTTCTTTCTATCGTTATGTTTACATTAAATAGTAATGTTATTTCGGTTCATCGTTACGTGTTGCCGTGTCTTGCTGTCTATGTGGCGATGATTTTGTTCTTCTCAACACCAAAGAAGCGCATCTTCCTGTATGGGATATGCGCTTCTGGATTCCTTATACAGTTATTTCTGTTAGGTTTATTTATTCAAGACAAGTTTGCCGGATAAGCATACTCAACTTATTATTCGACTGTCACACTCTTTGCAAGGTTACGGGGTTGGTCGACGTTATTACCCTTCGCTACCGCAACATGGTAGGCAAATAGTTGCTGGAATACGTTAATAACAAGTGGCGCAAGGACATCAAGATCAGTATCAATACGCACAACCGTCTCGGCATCTACTTCTTTTTTACTGTCGGTGATTGCAAGGATATGACCGCCACGAGCATTAACTTCAGACAGGCCGCTGATTGATTTATCAAATAGCCAGTCATCCAGCACCAAGAAGACTTCAAAGAAGCGATCATCAACCAGTGCAAGCGTTCCGTGTTTCAGCTCACCTGTAGGATAACCGTCAGCGTGCACGTATGAAATTTCCTTAAGCTTCAAGGCTCCTTCAAGTGCAGTCGGGAATGCAGTATCGCGACCTAGATATAATGCATGATCGTAACTCGCGTACTTTGCTGCAACTTCTTTTGCTTCTTCTTGTTTTGTCTGTAGAACCTTTTCAATTTCTTCGGGTAGACGAGCGAGCTCATCAATATATTTAAAGGTTGTTTCTACGCCCACACCCTGCGCTTGAGCGACTTCTATACCGAACATGATCATTGCTGAAACCTGTGAGGTAAAGGCCTTTGTGCTGGCGACAGATATCTCTGGGCCGGCGTGTACGTAGATACCGCCGTCCACTTCGCGTGCAATCGTTGAACCAACCGCATTGATAATACCTAAAGTACGGACGCCGCGTTGTTTGATTTCGCGCAGGCACGCCAATGTGTCGGCAGTCTCACCAGATTGCGAAACAACCAGAGCGACCGTGTTCTTTGGGAGGTGGAACGAACGGTATCGGAATTCAGACGCAATAACAACGTCTACCGTTAATCCATCGACAAGCTTTTCTAGGTAATAAGACGCCAACATACCAGCGTAATACGCGGTTCCGCACCCAACAATCGTAATATGTTCGATTTCGCGAAGCTCATCCAGCGTCATATTTAAGCCTCCGAGTCGGACTCGTTTTTCGTCGAGTAAGATGCGCCCACTGAGCGTTGAACGGAGTGTCGCAGGTTGTTCGTTAATTTCTTTCATCAAGAAGTGATCAAAACCTTGTTTCTGAATTGCCTGCATGTCGACTTCGATCGTTTCTACCTTGGCAGAGATAGGTTGTGCGGCAAGATCACGCAACTCTACACCATCTGCACGACAAATCGCCATCTCGCCATCGTTTAGGTAAACGGCTTGGTTTGTGTGGCCAACTAGTGCAGACGCGTCACTAGCGATAAGCGTTTCGCCATCACCCACACCAATAATGAGTGGACTCCCGGCACGCGCAACCACAATTTCATCTGGCTGGCGAGACGAAACAACGGCGATACCGTACGTACCCGCCACAAGTTTCAACGCCTGCGCGACGGCATCAATCAGTTCAGTACCCTCGTCATACAGTGAATCGATCAGTGCAGCAAGCACTTCACTATCAGTATCACTCTTAAATTCATGGTCTTTTAATTCGGCTTTGAGTTCTTTGTAGTTCTCGATAATACCGTTATGTACCAGATAGATGTCACCCGCTTGGTGTGGGTGAGCGTTGCGTTCAGATGGAATACCGTGCGTCGCCCAGCGAGTGTGCCCAATACCAATACCATCTTTACTCTTTGATTTTTGAACTAGCAGATCTAGTTCAGCCACTTTGCCATTTGCACGCAGCAACGTCGCTTCTTTTGCTGCATTCAGCGTTACAATTCCGGCCGAGTCATACCCACGGTATTCGAGGCGACGGAGGCCACTCGTTAAGATTCCTTGCGCTTCACGTCCACCGATATATCCAACTATTCCACACATGTATTCAGCCCCTTACATCAAAGTAATATATGCCCCCTAATTATAGCTTACTCCCTTAGATTGCCGCCAGGATTTCTTTGAGACGAACAATAGTATCGTGCTCGTTCCTGACTTCAATACTCTCAATTCCAAACGCTTTGACAGGATAATCGTTCCCACCTTCTTGCAGTTTATCTCCAAAGAATAAGATGTCTTCTTTTTGAATATCCAGGTGATCCATGAGCTTCTGCATACCATAGGCCTTATCGATACCGATTGCAGTTACGTCGACGGAAGTTGTACCTCCAACACGCACTTCCAGTCCGGGTATTTTTGGTGCAGCGAGCTCGCGAATTGCCATTTTTTTCAAACCATCTGGATCCCAGGCATATTTATCAGCTGGTGCCGCAAATTGTCCTAGTGCCGAATAGGTAATTTGACTCTCGCGATCTTCGATAATTGGACCGGCCGGATTCGCTTCCCAATAGCCAAGTTGCTTCGCCGCAGATTCGAGCGCCTCAATCACGACATCTTTCTGCGCTCTCGTGAGGTCCTCGGCGTACTGCAAGTCCCATACCCCTGTTTGTGTATTGTGACGATAGTAGCGCGTGCCGCAGGTAGGCATTAAATGAAGTCTCGCCAACAAATCGTTGCTAATTGAAAGTCGGTCGATAATTTGCGTCTGGAATTGCTCGAAACGCCCCCCTGAAATAACGCAGATATCGTAGTGCCGGAGCACTTCCGTCAACACCGCGGCCATTTCACTCGTGATAGGAGATTTAGTAATTGCTAACGTGTCGTCTAAATCAAAGGCTAGTACCTTTTTTGTTGCAGTAGTCATATTGGGGTATTATAAACTATTCACCTGTCTCGAATGGTATAATTGGAGATATGAATATACTCCTTACCGGCGGCGCAGGTTACATTGGATCACACACTATTATTGAACTTATTAAAAACGGCGATACGGTTATCGTTGTCGATAATCTCGTTAACAGCAGTAAAGAAGCACTAAGTCGTGTCGAAATAATCACCGGTACAACGATTCCTTTCTACGAACTCGATGTCCGTGACAAAGCAGGACTCAGCGCTATCTTTGACGGCCACGCAATCGATGCAATCATCCACTTTGCGGGTCTAAAGTCTGTTGGCCAATCAGTTAGCAACCCACTTGAATACTATTCAAATAATATCGACTCGACTCTCGTACTATTAGCCGTTGCAAAAGAACACAACGTCAAAAAGTTTGTCTTTAGCTCATCAGCGACCGTCTACGGCCTCCCCGAAGAGCTACCTTTAAAGGAAACAAACCGCATCGGTGTTGGTATCACAAACCCGTACGGTCAAACAAAATTCATGATTGAGCAAATCCTCAAAGACATGAGTGTCGCTGACGAAAACTTTGAAGTCACACTCCTTCGTTACTTCAACCCAGTCGGCGCCGACCAAAGCGGCCTGATCGGTGAAGACCCCAGTGATATTCCAAACAACATCCTTCCCTACATCTCTCAAGTTGCAGTTGGAAAGCTCGAAAAAGTCAGTGTTTTCGGGGGTGATTATGACACCGTTGACGGTACTGGCGTCCGTGACTACATCCACGTTGTTGACCTCGCAAAAGGGCACGTCGCAGCACTAAAGCACTCAATACCCGGCGTTGAAGCCTACAATCTTTGTACAGGTAAAGGTGTCTCTGTCCTCGAACTTATTGCCGCATTTGGTAAAGCAGCGGGCAAAGATATCCCCTACACAATCGTTGACCGCCGTGCTGGTGACGTCGCATCTTGTTACGCGAGTCCCGAAAAAGCAAACAACGCAATTGGCTGGTTTGCAGAAAAAACTATCGATGAAGCATGCGCGGATTCTTGGAAATGGCAATCGCAAAACCCGAACGGATATACGCCTAGCTAGTTCTTGTAGCGAGCAATCGCTTCCAGAAGCGCGACTTTACGCGCGAGCCTATTCAGCTCATCTCTTTGATTTTGTTGTTGTAAATAGTTATTTAGTGCATAACCGATGAACGCAACCGTTAGCACATACAGCAATAAATCAGCACCCCTGCCAACTCCTAATGCGTTTGCAACCGTGTTTGTCATGCTCGGAAACAATACCGCTACAATCATAGCAACAGCCAGTAGGCAAAGTGCTATCTTCTTCCATGCACGCGCACTGTGTGACTGCTTTCCAACCAAAGCTGCAACGATAATTACGAGTGCGACAAGGATAACAGCAATTTGGATCAAAATAATCATCTTATAAACTTTCTAAGTAGTGTGTCGAAACCGATATTCACTGCATTAATGATCGACTGACCTTTACCTTTTGAGTAATCGGTATATTCAATAGTAACCGGTATTTCTTTGTATCGATATTTTTTCTGAGCAATAATTTCCAATATTTCAGATGCGTGCGCCATGTCAGGCAATGTAATCTGCATTCCCTCCGCAACTTTTCTATTAAAAGCTCTAAGTCCATTGTGAGTATCGGTAAGTTTTAAACCAGACGTAAAATTGCTAAACTTGATTGCCAGTTTTAGTACAACAACCTTTGAGGCTTTAATACCTGGCGCAGTACCAAGAAATCGAGAACCCATGATAATGTCCTGATTGCCTTTTCTTAATATAGACACCATCTTTTCTGCGTCCTCAAGCCTGTGCTGACCGTCTGCATCAAAGGTCACGAAATACTTCACTGGAAGTGTCCGTGCAAATTCTATCCCAGTTTGAAGCGCGGCACCTTGCCCCATGTTAATAGGATGTTCAACAAGATACGCCTTTGTTTTTTGTATTTCCTCAGAAGAAGTATCTTTACTTCCATCATTAACGCATACAACATATTTATAGTGTTTCAAAACACGTTTTATAACCGCAGCCACAACTTCAGCTTCGTTATATACGGGAATAATAATTGCAACATCTTTCGTGATCATTAATCGTATTCTACCAGCTAATACATTTTTAAGAAATCCGATACATATACTTGAGTATACTATTTGCTACAATTAGTGCATATGACCAACAATATATCTACCAAGCCATCTATCCTTATCGTCCTACCAACGCTCGGTAAAAGACCAGAGTACCTCAAGTTAACTCTGGAGACACTTGCTGCTCAAAGCCCTACGAAATTTGACCTTGTCATGGTCTTTCCAACTTCGAGCAAAGAAACAATTGCACTTGCAAAGAAATATCATGCAACGATTGTTGACGACCCAGGTGGAATGTCCGCTGCCGTAAATGCTGGGATTGCCACGGCGAAACCACACCATAAATTCATCACATGGATTGGTGACGACGATTACCTAACAAAGGATTCACTTTCGGTCTCAAGCGCAGCACTTGAGGCTAATCCGGATGCAGTCGTTGCCTTTGGGTACTGTGATTACATGACCAGTACAGGGAAGCATATCTTAACCAGCCGCGCCGGTCGTTTAGCTCCGTGGATAATGTACTGGGGTCCAAACCTTATACCTATGCCAGGTCTTCTTATGCGAAAAAGCGCTCTAGATAAAGCAGGTGTCTTTGACGTAAACAATATATGGTCAATGGATCTCGATATGCTGATCCGCCTGCGTAAAATTGGCCGATTTGTGAATACAAAAAAGACATTGGCTGTCTTCCGTTGGCATGAAAAATCTCAAACTGTTGCAAATCGGCCAAAGGTGCTTGCAGAGGTATCAAAGGTACAGCGAAGTCACATGCCTCGTGCAGTTAGTTTTTTTGCCCCTCTGTGGGAAAATCCGGTAAGCCTTGCGACAACCGTTGCAGCAAAACGCGTAAATCGCATGGCCCTAAAGCGTGAATCCAAACCCTAGCCACTGTCTAATCCATAAAAAATAGTTTATTATAGGTAGAACTACTGGATAAATTATGGGGAAATTAGTGTATGAAAAAAGTAGCTCTTATTACGGGCATTACCGGACAAGACGGATCTTACTTAGCCGAGCTATTACTAGACAAAGGGTATGAAGTACACGGAATAGTACGTAGGTCCTCTTCGTTCAACACTGAACGTATTGATCACATTTTTAAAGACGTACACGAACAAGACGTGCGGATATTTCTACACTTCGGAGATCTTTCTGACGCAAGCAACATTTCTCGTCTAATTGAAAAAATTCAACCTACAGAGATCTATCACCTCGCAGCCCAGAGCCACGTTCGAGTGAGTTTTGACATCCCAGAGTACACGGGTGATGTCACAGGTCTCGGAACTCTTCGTATCCTTGATGCTATCCGAGAATCGGGTGTGAAGACGAAGTTCTATCAGGCCTCATCGTCAGAGATGTTCGGTTTAGTCCAAGCTGTCCCGCAAAATGAAGAAACTCCGTTTTACCCCCGCTCACCATACGGTGTCGCAAAAGTATACGGCTATTGGATTACTAAAAACTATCGCGAAAGCTACGACTTATTCGCATGTAACGGGATCCTCTTTAACCACGAATCACCTCGCCGTGGCGCAACATTCGTGACAAGAAAGATAACACGCGGTCTCGCCCGCATCAAACTTGGTCTTGAAGAGACACTATTCCTTGGTAACATCGATGCTAAGCGTGACTGGGGCTACGCAAAGGACTACGTAGAGGGTATGTGGCGTATGCTGCAACAAGAAAAGCCAGACGACTACGTTCTTGCCACTAATGAGACTCACACTGTTCGCGAGTTCATTGAAATTGCAGCAAAACGACTTGGTATGGACATAAAATGGCGCGGAAAAGGCGTAAAAGAAGAAGGCGTTGATCTCAATACAGGCAACGTCGTCATAAAGATTGACCCTTATTACTTTCGACCGACAGAAGTTGACCTATTGATTGGCGACTATGCAAAAGCAAAGCGAATCATGGATTGGGAACCAAGTGTTAAGTTTCAAGAACTTGTTGAAATCATGGTTGATGCAGATCTAGAAACTCAGAAGCGAAATATCAACAAGGACTAGGGGGATTATGGATAAATCAGCAAAAATCTATGTCGCGGGGCACGCTGGCCTGATCGGAACAGCTGTAACGCAAACTCTTAAGAAAAGCGGGTACACAAACCTTTTACTAAGAACCCGTGCAGAACTCGATCTCCTTGATACGACAGCTGTTAGATCCTTTTTTGAAACAGAAAAGCCAGAATACGTAGTGGACATTGCAGCAAAAGTTGGCGGTATTCAAGCGAATATAGATTACCCAGCCGAGTACTTTTATGAAAATATGCAAATTCAGAACAATCTTATGTGGTCTGCGAAAAATGCACATGTAAAACGATTTCTTTTTGTAGGAAGTGCTGTTGTCTATCCAAATGATAGCCCACAACCTATGAAGGAAGAGTATTTTATGAGAGGAGAACCAGATATTACAAAGTCTGGCTACGCACACGCCAAAATTGGTGGGGTAAAATTCGCAGAATACATACATGACGAATTCGGGCTTAGTTTTAACACCTGTCTCCCAACAAATATCTATGGTGTAAATGATAATTTTAACCCGGAGACCGCACACGTTATCCCTGCGCTTCTAATGCGTATGCACGATGCAAAAGTAAACAACGCCGACGAAGTAGTTATCTGGGGTAAAGGCAATGCACGAAGAGAATTTCTATACGTTGATGACCTTGCAGAAGCTATTGTATGGCTTCTAGGCAACTATACTGAGAAGCAATTCGTAAATGTTGGTACGGGTAAAGATGTATCAATGCGTGAACTCGCCGAAGAAATAAAAGACTTGGTTGGGTTTAAAGGAAAACTTGTATTTGATGCTACAAAACCAGAGGGCATACCCCGTCGTCTCTTTGATGTCTCGCGCATTCACAGTGCTGGCTGGCGACATAAGGTAGAATTACGTGAAGGCCTTAAAAGAACTTACGCATATTACCTAGCGAGTGTAGCAAAATAATGGTGGCAAATATCATACTTGTTGTGTACGCACTGATGTCCTCACTGGGTTTGATATTCCTAAAAGCCGGTAGTCAGGATGGCGCCCCAATCTCATTCATCGATGGCAAAGTTCACCTCAACCTCGGCGCATACATTATTGCCGGAGTCCTGCTCTATGGGCTGAGCTTTATTATATATACGTATCTCATTTCGAAAAACGACTTAGGATATATCATTCCCGTCTCGACAGCACTGGTATATACTTTTATTTTTACCGCCTCATTCCTGATATTCAAAGAGGCTTTTACTGCGGTAAAGATAGTCGCTATCTGCTTGATAATTGGTGGTGTTGTACTACTGAACATCAATAAGTAATACATATTTCCATGGTATAATTATGGAAATATGAGGAAAATAATTAATCAGTTGGTTTCTGATATATCATGATCAAAAATACCTCACAATTATCTCTATCTTCGTTCATAGAACGCTTGCAAAAATTTAAAAAAATAGAGTATCTTTACGCGTTTACTGCGCTCTTCTTTGGGTTTATTTTCATTCTGATTGTGCCTCCGGGTTGGAACCCAGATGAACCTCAACACTACTGGCGCGCGCAGCAGATTGCGCATGGTCAAATACTGTCGAACACCTTTGATGGACCTAACGATATCATTTACACAGGAGGCCCACTCTTGCCTGACGAAGCGTACTTCATCCTGAGTTACAAAGCTTACGACGGCATTACAGACTACTCGTTGCGACTCAATTTTCCCATGTGGAAAAATGACGGTGTACTTAAACATGCTGCAACACAAGTTGAACTAGTAGATGTCGCATTCCCTGGATCCGCTCATTATTCACCTCTGGCCTATGCTCCGCAGGCAGCAGGGCTATGGATTGCAAATCATCTAAACCTACCGTTACTAGTGGGCTTTTTTCTAGCCAAGACGCTTGGTTTAATCCTGCAAGTCACCGCTCTCTTCTTCGCAATTCGACTAATCCCGCGTGGTAAATGGATCTTGCTAATTATTGGGTTATTGCCGATTACAGTAGCTCAGTCCGTCTCGTTTGGTGGTGATGTCATAACAAACTCGGTAGCAATCCTATTTATAGCGGCAACGCTAAAAATCGCCTACGATACAAAGAAGGTAACCCGATGGCATATTGCATCTTTGGCAGCACTTGTTGGCTCGCTAGGACTTGTTAAACCATCCTATCTTCCGTTAGCCCTCTTAGTTCTAATAATTCCAATGTTACAGAAAAAATTCAGAACTATTCCTTCACTTCTGAAACATGCCGGTATTTTTATATTAGTGAGCATCCCCGGCTTACTATGGTTAAAAATAACATCTTCTATCCAGGATAATTACAGTCACGGTGTCGATGCGGTCGCCCAAAAACACTATGTGCTTCAACAACCGCTCGATTTCATATCAGCACTGTTCAACACGTACTTTACAGACGCGCAACCAAAGCTATATAAGACATTGCTTGGTAATTTCGTTTGGGACACAGCGCCACTGCCGCTTGTTTTTATGTTTATAGCCGTTATTTTAATAGTGTTATCTATCTTCCTATCAAGCCCGCGTGAAAAAAATACTACTATTACGCCGATCGTAAAGACTCTATTCCTTGGTATCTCAGTATTACTAATAGCACTCATTAGCTATGCACTCTATATCTACTACACACCACTGAAGGGCACGAGTATACTTGGTATCCAAAGTAGGTATTTTATTCCCTTCCTTCCGCTCATTTTACTAGCTCTCCACAATCCAATGAGTCAGACTAAGCAAAAGGGTACCAAGCTTGTCGTTATACTCTTACTTCTCGCATCCCTAGTTGCAACAATTACGGTACTAATGGGGAGAATTTACACATGATACCAAAACTTCAACAGTTATTCTCGTCTCGGAGAATCCTTATAGCAATAGTGCTATATAGTAGTATCCTTATTTCACTTATTATTCTTGCGGCAATGATGATGCGTCCCGTCGCAGATGATTACGCATATTTCTCAGATCCTACGTTTGGTAACCCATTCAAATTTGCGGCGCATTATTATATGGACTGGACTGGACGCTCTTCTCAGGCGTTTTGGATGTCTGTCCTGCATAATGTGTTTGGAAATAAAGTCGTTATATATGGAACAATTTTACAAACAATTATTTTAATATTTTCAGCCATACTACTCATCTTTACTATTCTTCGTAAAAGAAAAAGCACATCTCTATTAAAGATTGTCGCCATAGGCTTACTTGTGTCTGTGTTGTGTATCTTTATGACACCTAGTGTTTTTGACTCCAACCTATGGATCACATCTAGTTCGGTGTATATAGGATCACTGATAGGGATATTCCTTTCAGTAGCAGTTGCAGTATACATAGCTCGATTTAAGCCATTCTCCAAGGTACTACTCGTGGCACTATTCTTTATCACATTCTTGGGGCAACTATTTAGTGAGCCAACATCAGTTATCATGATAGGCATTTCAATCTTAGCGACACTGTTATCTATCTTTGTTTATCGTAATCGTACATATATTCGTACAAGTATTGTTTACCTAATAGGTGCGCTTACAGGACTAATTTATATGTACCTTTCACCAGGAACACAGACCCGTCAAGATACTCTTCAGACTGGATTTGATTTGCACAATATCTTCATCAGTCCAATTACTGATTTCTCGAAACTAGCGTACATATTTACATCACCTAGGGTCCTTATCGTCATCGTTAGTGCGCTTGTGCTTAGTCTACTATTTGTTAAGTTTTCTAGAAAAAATCAGCTAGTGATAACAGGTACCGCTTTCGCGCTTACGCTCATCATACCTTACGTACTTTTCGTAACCACGCGCTATACCCTTGGTAGTTACATTCCGCTCAGGGCGTTTACCGTACCTGTAGCGCTCGCCGCAATCTTCTTAGCAATAGGTATCGGCTCGCTGATTTCTCGATTTATTGTAATAAAACTACCCCAAGGACGCTTAGTTACAGTAATTGCCCTTGCTATATTGATTCCTACTTCGCTCTTATTATCCGTCCGAGATACTCTCCCTGTAGTACAGGCAACTGCTATTCGTGAGCACCTTTATGACGGTAGAGAAAGTTCAATTAGACAACAAATCTCCGACCAGGACTCGGTTGTTTACTTCGAGCCACTTCCTGTACTACTAGCGAATTCTGATGCGGTAGATTTCTATTACAACCAACAGCCTCCAATATGGTTTGTTGAAGGATTCAAAACATTCTATGGAATCCCCGTAGAAACCTCTATCCAGTACGAGAATCAACCTGACGGCTACTGTGTTTATGAAGACACGCCTGGATGGTTGGGCGCAAAAAGCTGTAATGTATTACAAAAGGAGCAGGATGATGCCCGATAAAAAAGACTTATCAATTATAGTCACTGCTCACAACGAGGGTCTGATCGCACACAAAACAATGCTTTCTATCTTTGCTGCAACAAAAGAACTCATGGTTCAAAATATCTCATACGAGATTATCATTTCAATCGACAATGGAACACTTGATACGCTTGCTTATTTTGATAGATATAATAAAACAGCCGACATAAACGTATTAAAGGTAAGTTTCAAAGATTTATCTGCATCTCGAAACAATGCCATTCAATCAGCTATAGGCACCTATACGACCTTCATAGATGCAGATGACCTTATGTCCAAAAACTGGCCTATCACCGCCCTTGAGACTCTCAGAGCCAACCCAGGGTCGATCGTTCACCCGGAATATTCGATTACATTCGGAGACGACAATTTATTATGGAAAAAACGCAACTCGACAACAATAGAAAACGATACACTTGCGCTTATTGACAATAATCTATGGGACTCGCCGTGTTTTGCAGAGACAGCAACACTCCTAAGTCACCCCTACCATCCAAACGGCAATGGATTTGGATATGAAGACAAGCACTTCAACGCACAGACACTATCTGCAGGCATTACGCACCTCGTAGCGCCTGCTACGATTCTATTTGTAAGACGTAAGGTTAGTGGGTCGATGCTTCGTCAAGCATCGACCAACCTCGTGACCATCGCGCCTTCAAAACTTCTCTCTTATGATGCTATAAAAGGCCTCGATATTAGCCCTTATACTCCGGCCTTATTACCACCAAGCACAACCCGTTCAACACTTGAGCAAGCGAAGCATTTCACAAAAAAAAGCATTGCGGCCGTCCACCACCATGCAAAAAAAAGTGATACCTATTTACGATTAATTCAGCCCCTAAGAGAAATTAGGCAGGCAGGCGTTACCAAGAAGCTCAATGATACATATCCTAAATGGATGATCGCCGCATGGAAAGAGATCCATGTGATCGACAACACAACTTTCCCGGCGAAAGATCTCTTAAAATCACTCCCTTGGTATAATGCCGAGAATACGCTTCCTGGATACAAGTACGCTCAGCTTGTAAAAGAGTTTTCCAGAAAACCCGATACACTATTCTTTGTCCCTCATCTTATAAAAGGCGGTGCCGATAAGGTGTTTATCAATTACGCAACAGAGCTCAATAGGTTACATGAAGATTGGAATATAGGTGTCGTCCAAACTGAGCCAAAAGAAAGCATCTGGATGGATAAGCTTCCGACAAATATAACATTTGTACACCTCTTCAAAATCATGGAAGGATTAGATTACGCAACCCAACACCGTTTACTAGCTACCTTTGTGACACAAAATGATATCAAGCGCATTATTATTGGCAACTCGCAGCTTGCATACGATTTCGTAAGTAACTACCAATCTCTCATTCTTAACCTGGGTATAACAATCTATTGCTTTGCGTTCGGCGAAGAGTTTGATGATGAGGGTCGACTTTGGGGCCACATTCACACCGGAATACCGCGAATATATCCGGTCATTACTCGAGTCATTACAGACAATGAGAACACTGTTAATAAGCTAGAAAAAGAGTATGCCTTTGATAGGAGCAAGTTCCGCGTTCATTATCAACCTACTGATGTGCTCGTACAGTCGTCCGTCCATAACTCGCACACCAAGACGAGAGTACTTTGGGCGAGTCGTGTATGCAAGCAAAAACGACCAGACATCCTAAAGTCTGTATCTACTCAGCTCGGTACTGAAAACTTTATTGTCGATGCATACGGTGAACTTGAAGAGGGTCTCACAAAACACTACTTTGATGATTCAAATGTGCATTACAAAGGTAGTTTTAATGGAATTTCCAGCATTCCAACGAATGAATATGATATATATTTATACACCTCCGAGGGTGATGGTATTCCAAACGTACTGCAGGAGATGACCGCTAATGGCCTACCGATTGTTGCATCTAATGTAGGCGGAATTGGTGAATTCGTTATTACGAACAAGACCGGAATCCTCATAAAGGATCATGAAAATATCAGCGACTATGTACAGGCAATTTCACAACTACGTGACGAGAGTTTGCGCATCAGATTGAATCAAGGCGCGCAAACACTTCTTGCAGATCAGTTCTCTCGAAAACACTGGCAAAATCAGGTACGTAAAGATATTAAATAGGTTATTACCGTTCATTATTGAACAGTAAATTGGAGTGTTGTAGGCTCTGTACCAACTTCTTTCTCGAAGCTCCAGTTATCATTCCAATTCTTACCGTCATACATCGAGAAATAAGCTTTGTATTGACCTGCCTTTGTTACAACTTTCGAACCCGTATATACCAATTCTTGACCGGCAGCAAGTGTTCCGACCTCCAGGCAGCCTAGGTCATTGTTGTTGAAATTCTGGTCGCGGACAATGTAACAAAGTCGTTTATTCACAGTTAGAGTAGACGAGCTATTATTCTTTACTTTAAAGCTACCATTAAACGTTGCGCCAACACTTAATGTCTGGGTGCTTCCAACTAAACCTTGCGTCAGTGTTGGTGAATCTTTCACTACGAATTGAAGTGTTGTGGGCTCAGATCCAAGTTCTTTCTCAAAACTCCAATTATCATGCCAGTAGGTGCCGTCGTACATTGAGAAATAAGCTTTATATTGCCCAGGATCCAGTACCTTTTTCGAACCAGTAAATGTCTTTTCTTCACCCGCCTGCAAAGTGCCTATTTCGAGACAACCCAAGTCATAGTTGGTCATCTTCGAGCTTCTTACGATAAAACAAAGCTTTTTATTAATCACTAGGGAAGAATTTGCCTTATTTTCGATAGTAAATGTGCCATTTATTACATTGCCGACTCTCAAAGAGGAATTCTGAAGCGACAGGCCGCCCGTTAAGGTCGGGTTGCTTTTCACAGTAAGCTGTAGTGACGTAGCTTCTGTTCCTGTTTCTTTCTCAAAACTCCAATTATCATGCCAGTAGGTGCCGTCGTACATTGAGAAATAAGCTTTATATTGCCCAGGATCGCCAACTGCCCTTGAACCGTTATAAGTAACCTCTTGACCCGCTGCAAGAGTTCCAATCTCTAAGCATCCTAAGTCATTGTTAATGTATTTGTCGGTGCGCATAATATAACAAATCTTCTTATTAATGACAGCTGCTGTATTGCCAAAATTTTTAATCTTAAAGGTTCCCGTAACAACATCACCGGTTCTCGGGTTCACACTATCAACTGTAAGTCCCTGTGTCATTGTGACAGCATCTTTAACGGATATATTAAGCCTGTTAGTAAGTCCTTCTCCTGCAGCGGGATAGCGGGCTTCTGACCACGTAGTTCCATTATCACCCGTTGCACTGACACGAGCAGAGTATACCCCCGATTCTGTTGGTGTGAAATTTTTATAGTAATCATACGTAGCGCCAACAGTAAGGTTTGTGACGGTATCAAAAGGAATATCGCTATTTTTACCCGTAGGACTAGTGATTGCTAACCCAAAGTACCCAAGATTAACTGGATAAATCGCACTGTTATTCTTCACCCTGAAACGCAATACAGTCTGTTGATTAACGTGTAAGTTTACGTTATCAATAACTGGACCTAGTGTGATTGTTGGCATTTTTTGCACAATAGCATTACTTACAATTCTAGTACCTCCGCCGATAGTTTCTGGATAGTTACTACTCCAACCAAACGCACTCCTGTAGTTAATAATAGAAAACGTATACTGGCCTTCTGCACCCAAGTTTCTAGTTGCCTCATACGTATACTGCTGCCACGGCTCGAGGACTATCTGTTGAGAACCAAAGTCGAAGTTAACATTATTCTGATCACGCACACCGATCGCCATCGTACCCAAATCTTGTCGTTGGCTACTATTATTCTTGATCGTAAATCGAGCACTGATTGTTCTGTCCGTAAATAGGCCTTGGCTAAACTCGCTTTTTACAGTTAATGGTGTAACTATACTCACCGATCCGTATGTTGAACCAAACCAATCTGTAAACCAAAGATAGAAATTGCGGTTCCCGTACGCGCTACACCCGTCACCATAACCATACTGGGCGTTTTTGGCAGCTTGGTTTGGCTGGTAAGGCGTGTAGCTGTAGAGTGCAACGGTTGAGCGGTTTTCAACATTAACAGTCCCGGCCCCACACCCTGTATCAACAGTGTTCCACATAATCTGGTTGTTACCCGTATTAAACGGAATCCACCAACCAGGTTTATTATCTATGTACCCTCGGAAATGGCGAGCAGCTTGATAGATTTGAGCTGAAAAACTTCCGTACTGCGGATCACACGCTGGTGCACCGGGAGCTGTATTATCCGGGCAACCAAAACCCATCGCCTCGCTGAATTGCTTAGGAGTTGGCCATTCGTCAGTAATCATGCCATTTTCTTTTTGAAGTGTTGCAATGATCGCTTGTGGATTAATATTAAACTGTTTCGAATAGTTGTATATTATCTGAGCAGCACTAATTGCACCCGCTGGAGTTGAGCTTTGGCCGTAATTATTCTGCCCCGTTGATGAGTTCTCGTAATAGTCAGTCACACATCTAAAAGGCGCCGAGTAGCCTCGTGCATTCATCCATTGTGCGCGTGTTCCGCCACCTAACTCTGACCTTTTTGTACCCCAGGTGTCACATGATACTTTCGAATTCAGAAAGCTTTGAATTTCCTGTACGGACATAGAATCAGAATTCGTAAAGATATTGTCATCGATAATTCTTCCCGCGTTAAAGTTCCGTGAATCTGCAGCGTAGGTATCATTAGTAGAGAATGACACATTTAAAAAGACAGCGAAGATCGCCATACATAGAAGGAACCCAAGTGATTTTAGCGGTTTCCTCATTGCAGTGTCACAGCCTTCTGGACGGTGCCTGTTTTATTCTTTGCAACATAGTCAATTTTCACAGTCCAGCTACCGGCTGCCAGGGCAGACACGTCCACATCAAACCCTTGGCAAACACTATATGAACCCTGTGATTGTGTTGGAGCTGTCTGAGCGACACTATCGTAGCCGGTGCGAGACAGGGTGAGCGTACAGTTTCCGACAGCACCTGTTGATTCTTCAATAATCGTGCGGATTTGAAGCGTTGAACCTTCCTGTGCAAGCGTTGCGATTGAAACACCTACTGTTGTTGCAGATGCTGAATCCTCTGGTGTATTCTCGGCTGCATCTTTTTCGTCCTGCGCTTTAATAAATTCTTCTTTGGCGGTGTTGCCAGCCTCAATTTGCTCTGCAGTAGGTTTGTCGTAATTTACTGTGTTCTCTGGTTGATCGCTGGTATCTTTATTTACAGCGAAAGGTGATATAGGGATAAAAAGAGCCGCAGCGGCAGTCCCCGACAGTAGTAACACGAGGATACCGATAATAATGAGTGTTTTCTTGTGATTTTTATTTCTTAAAATGCGCATAAGCGAATCCTTTATTTACTATAATTGTAACCTTTTATCATCATTTATGCAATTCCGCTGATGCTTAACTTTGATCAGTAAGTATCTTTTAAATTTGATAGAATAAGAGCAATGACCTCAAAAGAACACATTCCCAAAGTCAGCGTTATTATGCCCGTATACAATGCAGCACAATATTTACGCGAATCAATCGACAGCATTCTTCGACAAACCTTTACGGATTTCGAATTCATCATCATTAATGATGGTTCTACAGATGAATCCCAATCTATTATCAATATGTACACTAAGCAAGACAAACGTATTGTCGCATTAGAGCAAAAAAATAACGGTGTAGTCAACACAGCCAACAGGGCAATATCACTAGCGAAGGGTGTATACATAGCGCGAATGGATGCCGATGATGTTTCATTTCCGGACCGTTTACGCCAAGAAGTTGCGATCCTAGATAAACAGCCAGAGACAATCCTGGTTTGTAGTAGTTTTGAAATTATTAATGAGGATGGTGAATTCCAGTACAAAGACATTGTTGCACCTGGCGATGATCAGATTAAGCTATCACTTTATCTTAGAAATCCTATAGCGAACGGCTCTACTTTGATTAGAAAATCAGCTTTAGTGGAAGTTGGTTTATTTGAAGAGGTTTTTGCTGAGGACTTCAATATGTGGATCAAACTTTCGTCATTGGGTCAATTCGATAGCACCGGTACGGTATTGTACCGCTGGCGAATGAATACATCTGGACTCACTCTTAGTAACAATGATCTTTCAATAAGCAAAGGCCAGGAATACATTGCGTCACTATGGAAGACTCGTGAGCCACAGCGAATAACTCGTAACGCGGTTATTGAAACCTCTAATCATTACCTAGGACTAAAGTCCGGGAAAGCCCAGGAATTTAAACAAGTTTACCTTACAGACGTATCTCAGCTTGCAGCGAAGCTATTTTCAAACGGACGTAAAGTTGATGGCGTACGTCAACTTATCTCCCTAGCAACAAGTAGCAAGAGTGGCTTTGGTGCTGCTATGCGACGTATTAGGCATGTTATCTTTGGTCACTATGGCAAGCTCCGCAGAAAAATGATTACAGAGCGAACACCATTTGATACGGTTGAGTAGTTAATTCCAGCGATGCGAAACATCAACAAGACCACTCCACGTCTGTGGTGTGTCGTTAGAAGAAGTAACGCTAAAGGTTGGACCATCAAGTAATGATTCGACGCTCCGACCTTCTTCTTTGTACGCTTCGGCGGTAATTCTATACTTACCGGGTTTTAAATCAAGCTTATAGGTTATTTTGCATGCTTTTTCGTCAAGTAACTTTTGGTCATCACTAAAACGAGAGTTATGACCTGTAATATGCTCTCCACTCTCTTTGAAAATATTAATTCCTACACTCTCAAGTGTTCCCAGATCTTTCCAGCTTAAGGCGACTGACATTTCAGAGCCTCTTGCATAGCTCGTTCGAGCTTTGCCTGTTACTGCGTCAGACAAGCTTACTTTTAAGCTATTTTGGATCTTTGCATTCTTCTTTTCAGCCTGACCATCGATCTCTTCTTGATTGAGTTGGCTGTATTTACTTGCAACCTTGCGCGGGTCACCAAACTCGATAATCTTTCCCGCATCAAGCAGCATTGCCTTGGAACAGAACTGACGGACCGTCTCCATATCGTGCGTAACTAGAATCACTGTTTGTCCACTTGCCTTGTATTGTTCGAAGACATCGAGACACTTACGTTGAAACGCTTCATCACCGACCGCAAGCACTTCGTCAAAAATAAGGACGTCGTTCTTTGCTTTGATGGCGATAGAAAATGCTAAACGAACCTGCATGCCGGATGAATAATTTTTCAGTTTCTGATCTATGAACGGCGCTAATTCAGCAAATTCGATAATATCATCGAACATATTATCCATTTGCTTGCGATTAAAACCAAGGAGTGCACCATTAAGGTATACGTTGTCGCGACCCGATAGTTCAGGGTTGAAGCCCACACCTAACTCAATAAAGGGCGTGAGTTTACCGTTAATTTGCACATCACCAGAAGTTGGTACGTAGACACCCGCAAGGAGCTTAAGGAGAGTACTTTTTCCACTACCGTTTCGTCCAACGATCCCAAAGAAGTCACCTTTATTCACTTCGAAGCTAACACCGTCAAGGACTTTTTGTGTCACTTTATTGTTTTTCTTTACAATATTCACAACCGTCTGCTTGAAGGTTGTGTTTTTATGTTGTGGAAGAATAAATTCTTTACGTATATCATTTACCACAACGGCGACATTATTTTTTATAGTCATTCTTATATATCCTCTGCAAAATATTTTGATCGTCGCTTGAAATACAAACCACCACCAACTGCGACTACTGTGGTAATAATGAACGGTACGAGCGTTGCAATAATAGAATCAACGCTATTCCAGATAGTTAGCGACGTCTGCGTAACAATTGCGTGTCTTGCATCCTGTGTAATCTGTACGATAGGGTTCAAGAAGAACCATTTCTGGAACTCCGCAGGTACCAATGTTAACGGATAGATAATTGCACTGGCATAGAAACCCGCCTGTAGAATTATTTCCCAAATATAAGTAATGTCTCGAAACTTAACAAACGCCGCAGACAAGAAGAATGAAATACCAAGTGCAAAGACAAACAATTCGATAATAAGAGGAATGATAAGCAGCCATTGTAACGCTGGTATAATTCCGTTAAACAGCGCAAAAATAAATACCACTATAAGGCTTAGGATTAGATTAATAAGTGCTGACATCGAGCTAGAAATAACTACCAAATAACGAGGAATGCTAATCTTCCGTATCAGATCACCCCTAGCAACAACCGAGCTTGCACCAATTGTCGTCGCTTCGGTAAAGAAGTTCCACAGTACGATACCTAGTAGTAGATAGACTGGGAAGTGCTCAACACCTTTCCCGAGTGGAATGATGTACGTAAAGACAACATATAAGATTGCAAATAGAAACAATGGTTTTAATAAAGACCAAAAATACCCAAGTGCTGAACCCTGGTAACGAACCTTAAAGTCCGTGCTAATCATTTCGCGCAAGATAGCGCGATTACGTGAATGAAAGTATTTCATTAATACTACTATTGTATACTAGAGGTAATAATTATGAATAAAAATATAGTGCTCATTCGCAATGCACAACCGTATGACTTCGGTGGAGGCGAGCGCTTCCCGGTATTTATATCCCAAGCGTTAAAATCCGAGGGCTTTTATCCGACCGTTGTTTCGCGTTCGAAAAGCTTGCGTACTTTTGCAAGCGAGAATGATATCCCCATAATTAAAGGATGGTGGTGGGCACACCAAAACTGGAGTGGACGATGGGCGCTCCTGTTTCCTGTCTATCTTGTATGGCAGGGTATACTAATCGCCTATTACCTAACTCTATTTATCCGCCTAAACCCTTCGGCTGTACACATTCAAAGCAAGGACGACTTTATTGCGGGGACATTTGCAGCAAAAGTGCTAGGTAAGCGCGTTATATGGACGGATCACGCTGATTTAAAGCATATCTGGCTCAACGTTAGACACTCTTTCAAAAATCCCGTAGGTAAGCTTATATACCTTGCAGCGCAACACACTAATACTATATCCGTTGTTAGCCAGAGCGAAAAAAAGGCTATCCTTGATAATCTCACTCCTACTTCAAAAGTTGCCCATAAATTATCCGTTGTTTATAACGGTGCATTCGATCACTACAATAATAAAAGCAAACAACAGAAAGAATCATTTATTTATACCTGTGTTAGCAGGCTTGTAACAGATAAAGGAATTAGTGAATTAATCAAAGCCTTTCTAGAAGTTCAAAAGATACACCCCGATGTAATACTCTGGCTTATTGGCGAAGGGCGCGAGCGTCAGAAGTTTGAAAAAGCAGCAAATAATAACGATGGAATTATCTTCCACGGACAACAAGCAGACCCAATCCAATACCTCGCACAGTCAAGTGTATTCGTTCACCCAACCTATCATGAAGGTTTTAGTCTTGCACTTGTTGAAGCAAGTATGATGAAGCTTCCTATTATTGCGACAAACGTAGGCGGTAACCCTGAGATTATCATAGACCGTCAGACAGGCCTCCTCGTACCGGCAAAAGATGTTGAAGCGTTGACGACAGCAATGAACGAGTTACGAGAGAATGTAGACCTCAGACTGTTACTGGGTGAAAATGCGCGCAATCAGTACGTCAGTACATTTAACTTTGATGTTATTGTGAAAAATAAATTCATCCCGTTTTATAAAGGAACAAATTAATGAATATTCGCATCGAAGCCAACAGCCTTACTAACAAACATATTTCAGGTGTCGGCTATTTTACAAAGCGACTAGCTGAGTCACTCGTTAAACAGCCCAACACCCATGTTTCTGCATTTTCATTTAATTTTCTCAATCGCCAACAGAAACCTCTTCTCGACACTTCCATACATCAGGATGTGATAAGTACTTTCCCTTTACGTGTCTATGCAAAATTACAAAGTCATCGACTCGCTCTTTACTTTGATGCCCTTTTAAAACCAGTCGATTTAACTATTTTTACAAACTACGCAAAACTTCCCTCGATAAAATCTCGTTTTACCGCAACAGCAATTCATGACCTCACCTATATCAAATACCCTGAACTAATGGAAAAAGATAACCTTCCTCACTTATTAAGAATTGTTAAACGATCCATTACAGACAGCGATATTATTATCACAGTATCAGAGGCTGTAAAAAAAGAGATTATTGAACATTTTGACGTGAGTGCTACAAAAATACTAAGTCTTCCTATCCCTCCTGATGAAGCATTCCTTATCAAAAACAACGCCGAAGTTCACAAAAAATATCACATCCCAACTAAGAAATATATATTCTTTATTAGCACGATAGAGCCGCGCAAAAATGTGCCTTTTCTTATCAACGCATATACAAAGTTACCAAAAGAGATTACGGACGAATATAGCCTCATTCTTTCGGGTGGCTTGGGGTGGAAAAGTGAACAGAGTATTGATGCTATCGCGAAGGCGCGCGCGCAAGGCTTGAATGTTGTTCACACTGGATACATAGACGAAGCTGACAAGTCCGCTCTTTACCAGCAAGCAAGTTTGTTTGTCTTTCCATCAATCTATGAAGGTTTTGGGATGCCTATTTTAGAGGCAGCTGCGAGCAAAGTTCCTATCATCGCCTCTGACATTCCTGTTCTGCGCGAAGCGGCTGGTGATGGTGCGCAGTTCTTTGCACTTGATAACAACACTTCTCTCATACGATCTATGGAAGATGTCCTGACAAATCCAAGACTGCAGCAGAAGCTTATTACAGCAGCCTCGGCACATCTTGCATCTTTTTCTTGGCAAGAGAATGCAGAAAAAATCATCAATAAGGTAACAGAACTGGAACAGTCTCGCTAAAGCTTATATACTAAGTATAGTGAGAGTAGTAAATACGTCCGGCCAGTCAGTAACAGCCATAGAAAAACGAGAGAGAATCATTGCCCTCGACCTATTACGGGGGTTCTTTATGATTGCCGTTATCGTCGATCATATCCCATGGGTACCGTCTTTATTCTTTTTATTCTCTGGGGGTGGTAAGCTGTTCGCCTCACCCGCGGAAGGCTTCTTTGTGATATCGGGGATGCTGGTTGGGTATTTGTATGGCCCAAAAATACTCTACCAAACTCGTCAGATAGCGGTAAAAATATGGAAACGCGCCGGACTTTTATACCTGATGAGTGTTGGGTTTACGATTTTGTTTACCTGCTGGACACTCTTACTCCCTGAAGGAAGAATACCTCTCGACATGTGGACAAGAAGTGTACCAAGTTACCTATTGAACACATTCACGCTTCGCTATTCTTACGGCTGGACTGATTTTCTCTCAAGGTATGCACTATTCATGGCAATTGCGCCACTTGCTTTGTGGCTTATCGCAAAGAATAAATGGTGGGTCGTAGCAATTAGTAGTTTTTTGATTTGGCTCTTACTGGGTCGAATTGACTTGTTTATGCCGTTTGCAGCATGGCAATTATTATTCGGGGGTGGAATGATCATCGGGTACTATCTTCCGCATCTTCGAAAATTGTGGAATACAGGTATCTCTATAAAACAGAGGCGAACAATATCTTACGTATTGGTATATACCACGGTTATTACTTTCAGTTTATCAGTACTGTTACTAGTGATATTGCCTTACGCTAATAGTGAATTACAGAACGGCTTTATAGACACTATCGTTTCGACTGTACAGTCCTATCCACATATCTTTGATAAACAGACTCTTGGTATTGGGAGATTGATACTTGGCACTATATGGTTCAGCTGTCTCTACTTCTTTACAAGAACTTACGAATCGAAAATCAATACCTTTACAAAAGGTTTTGTTGAGATATTTGGTAGAAACTCGCTCTTTATTTATGGACTTCACGCTTTCGTATTATTTGTTATTTTGACTGTTATTTACCCCATACATGCTGATAATGTTTTTATAAATACCATTTTAAGTGCATTAACTTTGGTTGTTATCTACTTTATCGCTAAATACCGTCACCGCATCTTTGCGCGCCTACATAAGGTAAAATAGAAACAATGAAGTTACTGGAATACGAAGCAAAGGACATTCTCGCTGCGGCACAGATCGCTGTTCCGGCTGGTAGTATCGTGACAGACCCGAAGCTTTTGGCGCTTCCTATTGTCCTAAAATCCCAAGTCCCTATCGGTGGTCGCGGTAAAGCGGGCGGTATTCTTGTCATAGAAACAGACGAACAGCTTCAGCCCGCGATCGATACACTCCTGAAACTTGCCATCAAAGGCTTTACCCCAAACACACTCCTCGCTGAAGAGAAGTTAGCTATCAAAAAAGAATATTACCTTTCACTGCTAATTGATCGCCAGTCTGCAGCTATTCAGCTGATTGCACACATCCAAGGCGGCGTCGAAGTTGAAGAAAACACCGATTTTAAAACCTGGATCGTAACCGATCATACCCCTGAAACCCTCGGACAAGAACTAGCTGATTACTACCAGCTTCCCGGCCAAACGTTTACACTACAGGACCTTGTTGAAAAACTTCACGCTTGTTTCGTACAAAACGACGCAACGCTTATTGAAATAAACCCCCTCGTGCTGACTGACGATGATCTTTTAGTTGCCGGCGACTGCAAGATGACACTCGATGATGCAGCAGCATTTCGACACGATTGGAAGTTTGAAGATACGCCAGCCGAAGCTAATTTTGTCACGATCAACCCAAAGGGCAATGTTGCCACTATCGCAAATGGTGCAGGACTCGCGATGGCAACGGTTGACGCAGCCTACGACGCCGGGTTAATACCAGCAAACTTCCTTGATATCGGGGGCGGTGCAAACACCGAAACACTCTTAAAAGCGTTCAACAGAATCGTTGAATATACAGACCTACAAGCGATTATCATTAATATATTTGCGGGCATTACCCGTGCAGATGAAGTGGCCAGGGCAATCGTCGCAGCGAAACAACAAATTACAAACCTTCCACCCCTATTCATTCGCCTCGCCGGTACAAATTACGAATTAGCAGCTGATATCCTCACAAATGAAAACATTGTTATCATGCCAAATCTTGAAGCCTGCCTGACTGCAGCAAAAGAGGTCGTCCATGAGTAATATATTTGCTGGTCAGAATGTTATCGTTCAAGGTATCACGGGGTCTCACGGCAGTTTTCAAACAAAGGCGATGCTCGATGCCGGTACACACATCGTCGCGGGCACAACTCCTGGGAAAGCCGGTCAAGAAGTTGAAGGCGTGAAGGTATATGACGCCATTAAAGATATCCCTGACCACATCGATATCTCCGTAATATTTGTACCAGCACCGTACGCAAAAGGCGCAATCCTCGAGGCGATTAATGCCGAGGTACCCCTGGTTGTATGTATTACCGAAGGTATTCCTGTCCACGATATGCTCGCCATTAACGAGCGTCTCAAGAACTCGGCAACAAAACTTCTTGGACCCAATTCACCTGGAGCGCTCCTCCCGGGTATCAATAAACTTGGCATCATTCCTGCCAGTATGTCATTAAAGGGTAATACTGCTATCGTAAGTCGTTCCGGAACACTGACCTACGAAACGATGGCTGGCCTGACAGAAAAAGGCATCGGTCAAAAATATGTCATCGGTATAGGTGGCGATATGATTCATGGTATTGGCTATAAAGACTGCCTTGAGTTGTTCGATCTAGATCTCGATGTTGATCAAATAATTCTTATTGGTGAAATTGGCGGACAAGACGAAATTGAAGCCGCAACCTACATCAAAGAATACGTCACAAAACCTGTATTTGCATATGTTGCAGGCCATCACGCACCAGCAGGTGTCCAACTTGGCCACGCGGGCGCAATACTTGGATCAGATCAAGAATCAGCTGGAAATAAGACAAAAATATTATCCGAAGCAGGCGCTCAAACAGCCACCAGTATCACAAGCCTCATCGACCTAGTTGTAGGTACTTAACCTTAGTAATGCTATACTAATGACAATGAAAAAAATCAGCATCCTGATTCCCGCCTACAACGAACAAGCTGTGCTTGAAAAGCTATATACACGTCTCACGACGCTTGCCGATACAACGAAAAATTACACATTTGAGTTCTTCTTTGTCAACGATGGCAGTAAAGACACAACCCTCGAAATCATCAAAAACTACGCTGAAACAGACGACCGTATCGCGTATTTAAACCTGTCTCGTAACTTTGGCAAAGAAATTGCGATGATCGCCGGCCTTGATCACGTGTCAGGTGATGCAACTGTCATTATCGACGCCGACCTCCAGGACCCACCTGAACTTATCCCAGAGATGATTTCTTGGTGGGAACAAGGTTTTGATGACGTATATGCAAAACGAAGTAGTCGCCTTGGTGAGTCATGGCTGAAAAAAGCTACATCAAAAATGTTCTACACCACCCTTCAATCTGTGACGCGTATCCCTATTCAGAAAGATACTGGTGACTTCCGCCTGCTTGATCGTCGTGCAGTTGAAGCACTCAAACAAATTCGTGAAAGCCAACGCTACACAAAAGGTTACTTTAGCTGGATTGGGTTTAAGAAAAAAGAAATTACATATAAACGTGATGCCCGTGCCGCAGGCCAAAGTCACTGGAACTACTTCGCGCTCGCAAACCTTGCTATCGAAGGTATTGTCTCGTTCAGCATTGCGCCACTTCGTCTCGCGACTTTCCTTGGTGGCTTTGTTGCAGTTGCGACATTCGTCTATCTTATTTATATCGTTATCCGCACTATCTTTTTTGGTACTGACCTTGCCGGCTACCCTTCTACGATGGCCGTCATCCTCTTCCTCGGTGGCGCACAGCTCCTCTCGCTTGGTATTATCGGTGAATACATCGGCCGCATATTCAATGAGACCAAGAACCGCCCACTCTACTTAATCGAGGAGTTACATGCAGGAACTAGTAAAAAAACACGCTGAGAAATTAAGATTTGCAATCGTCGGTGCAGGGAATACTGCGTTTGACTTTGCAATTCTTTTCATCCTTGTTGCGCTTGGGGTTGATAAGATTGTCGCCAACTATTTCTCTACCGGTGCGGCATTTATTGTCAGTTTCTTCGTCAACAAGTCGTTCACTTTCAAATCCAAGGGTGGAAATATTAAGAAACAATTTGCACTGTTTATCCTTATTACGATTATCGGACTATGGGTCATCCAACCGCTAATTATCACTGGTATCACCGCACTCCTCTCAAACTCGGGTCTCGCAACTGGTATCATTCTCTTTATCGCCAAGATTATCGCAACAGTCGCGTCACTGATATGGAACTATCTCTTCTATTCACGTCTCGTGTTTAAAAAGCTAGAGGAGAAATAATGACAACCGCATCACACATCGCAATTGACGCCCGAATCATTAATTCGACGACTGGTCGGTACGTCGAACGACTCCTGGCGTATCTACAGGATATTGACCATACAAACAAATATTCAGTTTTGGTACGTGAAAAAGACCAAGATTTTTGGAAGCCTACAAATCCAAACTTTTCTATCGTCGTTGCTGAGTTCGCAAACTATTCAGTCGCAGAGCAAATAGGTTTAAAGAAGCTTTTGAAAGCACTCAAACCCGACTTGGTGCATTTCTGTATGCCCCAACAACCGGTCTCATATCGTGGTAAAAAAGTAACTACCTTCCATGACTTAACCCTTGTAAAAACATATAACTCTGACAAAAACTGGCTCATGTTCCACGCCAAACAATTTGTCGGTAAGTTCGTCTTTAAAAAAGTAGCACGTGAAAGCGACCATATTATCGCCATTAGCGAATTTACTAAAAAAGAACTTCTTGAATATACAGATGCGAAAGAAGATAACGTCACGGTTATTTATGAATCTACAGATGTCGAGAACGGTCCAACCAACACATATAAACTACCTTACAAAGACTACATTCTATACGTCGGCCAGCAATCTGATTACAAGAACATCAAAAGGCTTGGTGATGCACACCAGAAGTTACTAAAAACATATCCTGATCTTGGGTTGGTGCTTGTTGGTCGTCTGAACGATAGCGCGCTCGCTAATCAAACTTATTTCACCCATAAAGCGTACAAAAACATAACGTTTACAGACTTCGTCGAAGACGCAGAACTGAACTGGCTATACTCACACGCAACTGCCTATGTCTTTCCATCTCTTATGGAAGGGTTCGGTTTACCTGGACTTGAAGCGATGGGTCATGGTACCCCAGTTGTGAGCAGTAATGCAACTTGTCTTCCTGAAATTTACGGTACTGCAGCGCATTATTTTGATCCAACAAATTCTGATGATATCGCGCGAGCAATTACAGAAGTATTAGGAAATGAAAAATTACGCAGAGAACTGTCCAAGAGTGGGTATGAACAGATTAAAAAGTATTCGTGGAAGCGAATGGCTGAACAGACTCACAAGGTCTACACAGACGTTTTGAACGCCCCTAAGAACTAATTTGTGCGATCGTAATCGAACGTTCGTGGCCTTCGCCTTCAGAGAACGTACGAATGTCTTCGTATTCAGTCGCAACTTGGTGCACGATACGACGATCAGCTGGGTTCAAATGTGCAACATGTGAACTACCGGTGCGTCGGACTTCTTCAATCCAAATTCGAGCTTCTTTCGCAACACGTTCAGCACGAAGCTTTTTATAGTCTGCGATATCAATATTTACGCGCCAGACGGCTGCGTCTTTATTACGTAACACCGTAGAGACAACGTACTGCAAGCTTCGGAGTGTTTCAGCGTCGCGGCCAATTAGTAAACTATTAAGTTCGGTTGAAGGGACTTCAAGTTCAATAACATCATCCTCGGTTTTCGCAGTCACCGATACGTTTATCCCAAAAAATGACAGAAGGTCTGCCAGATATTTTTGAGCGAACTCGGTCGACTGCGCTTTATCCATTACGCGTTGTCCTTACGAGGTGTATCTTTTGCTGTAATACGAGTAACTTTCGTCTCTGTTACTTTCTTTGTCACAGTTGCTTCACGTGCTTGTTTTTCGCGGGCTTTCGCAGTTGCCTTGCGGCCTTGCTTCTTAATTTCTAGATCGGCCATATGATCCATTTCTTCGGCATCTTGTTTCAAGATAAAGTGTTGTTGAATCGCAGCAAAGATATTTGATGTCGCGTAGTACAGCGCCAATGCACCAGGTAGTCCAAGCATAATAAACAGCATGAAGAAAGGAAGGATTTTAATCATCTTACTCATCATGACAGCGTTTAATTCACCTTGGTCAGCAGGCTTACCTTCTGCAGCTTCAGCCATAACGTCGCGGAAGCGTTTCGTACTAGTTGCTGGGCTCGTTTGCTTGCTGATAATGTACTGTGTTCCAGCGGCAACAATCGCAAGAATGATCAAGAAGATATTGAATCCACCCGGGCCACCGATTGCGTGAGCTGTCAGGTCAACAACACCGAGAAGTTTTTCGTTAAATTGTTCAGGGTGTTCAATTAACGCTTTGATTGGGCCAATGCCTTCGAGGAAGTCGTAGGTAAATCGTGCGATCTGATCACGGTGCAATGTAAAGATCTGAATCACTTGATACAGGGCGATGAAGATAGGGAGTTGGATCAACAGTGTCAGGATTGAGCGGAATGGCTTAACGTCGTGCTTTTTGTAAAGCTCCAGCATCTGCATACTTTCAAGCTGACGGTTACCTTTTGAGGCCTTCTTGATCTTGGCAAGTTCTGGCTGTAGCTTACGCATCGCCTTGGTTTGGTGGAGTTGACGAACAACCAGTGGCCAAAGGGCAAAACGAATAATAATCGTGAAGATGATAAGGGATACCCCAAAATCACCACCAGGGATAATACTATAAAGCCCAACAAGTAGGTTAAAGATTGGCTGGACAATAAGTGTCTCAAAAATATTCATTATTAATTCCCGCTTCTAAAGAGAGCTTTTCTTGCTATATCTGTTAAATTATATCATTTTTACAGCGGTTTATATAGTGTTGCCTTATCAAGCAGCCCACCGATTAGCTCTGAGAGTTCGGTGTAAGGAATATCTTTTAGATCTGGAGATGTCGTAATCACAACAATATCGTAAGTATCATTAAACTGATCAATGTGTGTCCGAAGGTATTCATAGATGCGGCGGCGAATACGGTTTCGACCAATTGCGCTCTTTAAAACTTTTTTACTGACAACAACCGAAAAGCGGGGTTTTGAGCGGTGTGTGTTCTGTACCCATTTAATTGTTATTTGCTGAGAGCGAACAGCCTTGCCGTTTGTATAGACATAACGAAGGCTATTGTGGCCATGGAATCGGAAAGGGGAAGGGATCATATAGTATTCAGTATAAAGTAAAGGTTTATAGTTCTCATAAAAAAACCGCATCTTTCGATACGGTAGATTTATTTAGACTCTCAATTGTTAAACAGAGAGGCGAGCGCGACCTTTGTTGCGTCGACCCTTCAAAACATTGATACCACTCTTAGACGACATACGAGCACGGAAGCCGTGTGTACGGGCGCGGTGGCGAGTGTGTGGTTGGTGTGTTCGCTTTGGCATATCTGTACCATACTAGCAAAATTACCCCCATTATTCAAGTCTACAGTCCCCAATCATTTGATTTTTCTCAAAATAGTGACTTTGTATATAAAACTTATCCCCTGATATCTACGAGTTATCCACACATTAACAGAGGTGACGTGTAATTGTGTATAACTCGAACCTCTTACTCCCCTGCTTTTTCATATGGCATTTATGGTTGTGGAAAACTCTGGGTTTGACGTATAGTAAAGGGTAATAAACAAATCAAACGTTACGGGGAATTAGGTAGAGTATGAATGCGTTATGGCGGAGTGTTTTAGGCGAGATTGAACTTACGGTCTCTCATGCCACGTATACGACGTGGTATAAAAACACGGAGCTAGTCAGTCAAGATGAGGATGAGATTGTTATTGCCGTCCCTAACATCTTTGCGAAGAAACAGTTTGAAGTAAAATTCAACGAACAAGTAAAGAAGGTTCTCGCGAGTAACGGTGTCGAACCAAAACGAATTACGTACACTATTATTGTTGCCGGTAAAAAGACTCGCGTAAATCGTGAAACAACTATGAATAATATTGATGGCGCAACCCAAGCCGATGCACCATCCCCTTCTCGCGCAGATACACTAATCTCTAGCTCGAACCGTCCTTCATCTGGATTATCTGTTACGGGTAATTTAAACCCTCGTTATACATTCGATAACTTTATCGTCGGTTCAAGTAACGACCTCGCATATACTGCCAGCCAAGCAGTCGCCGCTAACCCGGGTATGAAATATAATCCTCTCTATCTATATGGTGGGGTTGGACTTGGTAAAACTCACCTTATGCAGGCTGTGGGAAATGAAATTATTAAATTAAACCCAGCTGCACGTGTCTTGTACGTCAGCTCTGAAACATTCGTAAATGAATTCCTTGATTACATTCGTTTCAAGAAAAAAGGCTTCTCTGATAAATACCGCAACATTGATGTCCTTATTGTTGATGACATGCAGTTTATTGCGAACAAGGAAAAGACTCAAGAAGAATTCTTCCACACCTTTAATTTCCTTCACCAAAATAATAAACAAATCATTATTAGTAGTGATAAGCCACCACGCAGTATCCCGACCCTCACAGAGCGTCTTCGAAGCCGTTTCGAAATGGGTATGTCTATCGATGTGCAAATGCCAGACTTTGAGACTCGTTGTGCCATCTTGAGTGCGAAGGCTTCTCTCTCTGGTGTTGAACTAAACACCGAGACTGTCGAATACCTTGCAACTAACATCAAGACAAACATTCGTGAACTGGAAGGCGCACTCAACCAATTATTGGCATATGCCGAATTACACGGTATTGAACCAGATATTTCCACAGCCGAAGGTTTGCTTGGAAATGTACGACACTCTCGTCCACAACATTTAACAAGCAAGCAAATTATTGATCGTACTTCAAAACACTTCCAATTATCCTCAGAAGAAATGTGTAGCGTAAAACGCGACAAGCATATTGTCGTACCTCGCCAGATTGCGATGTACTTATTACGATCTGAACTCCATTTAAGCTTTCCAAAGATCGCCGGTGAACTTGGGCGTAAAGATCACACCACTGCTATTCACTCTGTTGAAAAGATTGAAAAAGCCATTAAGCTTGATTTTGTTATCCGCGAACAAGTTGCTTCAATTCGGGAGAAACTCTATGCGTAAATCCCTTATTTTAAGCGTCAATCCCCTATCTTTTGCCTGGGTAAAAAATGTGTACAGTCTGGGTGTAACAAAGGGTACAAACAGTGGGTTGTTATACACAGGTAGTGCATACTCACCTACTTATACTCTCAACTCTGTCCACAACTACCCTACTTTAACCCCTTTTATACACGGCTTTAGAACGTACTTATCCACCCGTATTTTTGCTCAAATCAATCTGTTAATTAACCACTTATACCCACAATCCACACCCCCTATTATTAAGAACGAAAAAGAAAGATGAGAAAGGAATAACACAATGGAACTTACAGTAACCCAAGAAAATTTCGCTCGAGCTTTGTCAGCTGTCGGACGTGTCGCAAGTAGTAAGACCGGACTTCCAATACTAAGTAATATCCTTCTTCGAACAGACGGTAATAGATTATTGGTAGCAGCTACTAACTTAGAAATGGCAACAACCCAATACATAGGTGCAAAGATTGCAAAGCCTGGAGCAATCACCGTTCCTGCACGTCTTATTACAGAGTTCGTCAGTTCCCTTCCTAAAGATTCAATTGAACTAAAAATTGTGAACAGTAATATTCATATCTCTTCTGGTAAGTTTCATTCAGTTATTAATGGGGTAATTGCAGACGAATTCCCAGAACTTCCTACCATCAACGAAGAATCGTCTATTAGTTACACGATTAACACGGAAGACTTTAAACAAGCGGTCAGTCAGACAATTATCACAGCGAGTTCTGATGCAACCCGCCCAGTACTTACTGGTGTCTATTGGCACTCACACGAAGGTCAACTATATCTTGCTGCAACTGATGGATACCGTTTATCAGAGCGCCGCCTTGTGGAAACAAGCAGTGACGTATCGGCTATCATCCCAGTTCAGACACTTCAAGAAGTGTTACGTACGATTGTGGACGACGCAGATACTGTGGATATCTTGTTCGACGAAACTCAAGTACGCTTCCGTATTAATGACGCTGAAATTATCAGTCGCCTCGTTGATGGTAACTTCCCTGATTACCGCCAACTCATCCCTGCTAAATCAGATATCAATGCAACCGTCAGTAAATCTGAATTTGTCCGCGTCACAAAGATTGCCGGTCTGTTTGCTCGTGAATCTGGCGGCAGTGTCACGCTAACTGTGGATAGCGACAATAACTCCGTCTCGCTCCACTCTATCGCATCTGAATACGGTGAAAATACATCAGAACTAACAGCTGAAGCTGAAGGAAGTGGCCAAGTAACATTAAACTCTCGTTATCTATCAGAAGCCCTCTCTGTAATTGACGGCGATGTTCTTGAATTTGGCTTCACTGGTAAGTTATCCCCATGTATCTTGAAATCTGTGAAAAAAGATACGAACTACTACCATGTCATCATGCCTCTAAAGAGTTAATTTATGGCCGTAGTCAGTAAACTGGCGGTGCAAAACGTTCGCTCACATGAGCATTACGAAGTAGACCTCGTAAAAGGCGTTACTGTTATTACTGGCCCGAATGGAAGTGGTAAGACAACACTTCTAGAGTCTATTTATATTGCGCTACAAGGCAGTTCATTTAAGGGTAATGACAGTGATGTTCTAAAATCAGAAGGCCCGTGGTGGAAAATTGACCTACTATTAGATGGCGAAGATAAACGAACGGTAAAATTCGATCCGACAAAAGTATCGAGTAAAAAACAATTCGTTGTCGATGGGAAAACGACTGCTCGTCTGGCGCCGAAGAACAAATACCCTGTCGTATTATTTGAACCAGAGGATCTTCGTTTGCTAAACGGCTCCCCTGCTCGTCGTCGTCAGTTTATAGACCGCTTTATTACCCAATTAAATCCGCTGTACGGCGTTTCGCTACGCAAGTATGAACGAGCACTCCGCCAACGAAATAATCTTCTGAAACGCTTTAACACGCCGTCGGATCAATTGTTTGCGTGGGATATCGCACTTGCTGAACACGGCGCGTACATTATCGAGCAGCGCATTATGTTTATTGAACGTATTAATAGTCAATTGAATGGTGCGTATGATGATATTGCTGATACACATGACGAAGTATCGGTGCATTACTCACATACGTTTGTTGGTGATATTAAACAGAAACTATTACATGAATTAGAAGGTCGTATCGAGCGCGATAAGATGCTTGGGAATACATCGGTAGGGCCACACCGTCACGACGTGATGTTTGAATTTAATCACTTCCCTGCCCTATCTATCGCGTCACGCGGGGAAGTGCGCACAATTGTCCTTGCTCTTAAGTTTCTTGAGGTAGATATTATTGAACAACTTTCTGGACTAAAACCACTCATCCTATTAGATGACGTCTTCTCTGAACTAGACCTGGCGCGTCAAAAAGCCCTCAGTGACCGCACGCGTGAGCACCAAATTGTAATGACGAGTACACACGTCTTATCTGATAGCGATAGTTATCATCACGTAAAACTGTAGATTATAACGTAGGTTCGATGACCGTTATTTCAACGTTATAGTTTTCAAGTTGAATATCTGCAAGGCTATCAAGGTAAGACATTGCTTCTGCTTTATACCGCTCAACTGCAGCGTTACGATCGATCCGAACATCTGCAGCGGATAGCTGTAGTTCTATTTGAATCGTTATCTTCTCAAATTCAGTGTCGGCATTTTTGATAACACCTTCCATCTCATAGTCCAATGTACTGTAAGGCAAATATTTAAATATAGGATCGTTGATTATTTCTGATTTACCAGCTTCTTGACGATCAAGAATAATCTTATAATCTTCATCAGTTAATGATTCTCTATTAAGCACAGTCGCGAAATCAATAACGTAATCTCTTAGTTGATCACCTGACTTTGAATCAACAGAACTAAGGGTTATTTTATATGTCTTATCAGCTTCAAGAACTTCGGGTAACATAATTACTACCCTTTTTTTGTCTACTGAGGCAGTGACAGAGATATCTTGAGCTGTCACTTTTAGATTATCGGTTGAAATTTCTTTATTGAAATTAACGATTAATCGAGGCGATAAATAAGATGCGGCTTTTGGGTCTGGTGAAATAGAGGTAACGTGGAATAGAAATACATTGTAGTAGATAGCCCAACCAATCCCTAGGGAAGCTATTAAAACCCCCGCTATGATTAACGCTTTTTTATACCGTACAAGATATCCATTTAACATATTATTTTACCTCCACGTAACTAGTTGCACTCTCGCCGTAGCCAATATTTGCGGTCACCGAACTGGTGGTATAAGGAACTGACCCTTGGTTTCCACCGATTGTGAGCATTTCATCTTTTTCGTTATAGCCGGTCACGATATTAATATGGCTATGTCCGCTATAGATAGCAAAGTCGCCAGGTTTTGGTTCATATCCGTCACCCTTTGGATGTACAACAAATCCAAGTTTTGAACTTTCATTCAAGAAGGTGCCGACGCTTGGCCAATCGGGTGTATCGCTTGAATCAACCGGTTTCCCTGCTTGTTTCAAAACGTAGCTGACAAACCAAGCACACCAGTCACCAGCTGTTCCGTAGGTGTATTTCTGATAGTCGTTTTCTTTGTAACTACTATTGTTTGGCTTTAGTGTGCCGTTTTCCCATAACTTTAATTCCGACTGAGCTGTTTTGACAATCTTCTCATTTAAAGAACCTGATAGGCTTGATTCACAATCATTACTTTTTAACCCAGCAAGGGAAGCGTAAATGACGTACGCACCATGATCGCTGTTTGCGGGATATACGATTCCCCCGCCATCGGCTTTAATCTGTCCCCATTTTGTTGGGTTGGCATCAGGGTCACGCTCTTTATCAATTTTATTGACGACATACGGTGAGCCATCATACCCTTCATCGAAACCAAGTGCTTTTGCTTGATCGATATATACACCGGCACGTCCGTTATATCCAAAGAAGGCATCTTTAACTTGGTTTGCATCACCCTTTGCAAATAGCTCTGGCTTTGTTGCCTTCGCTTTTAGGAATTTTGCCGCCCAGATGGTTTGTCGTAAGAACTCGTCGTCACTTACCTTTCCTTCAGGGTATGGGCCGTTCGACTTGGCGTAATCCTGGTAAATTCCCTGTCCGTTCGCAGGATTAGTCTTCGAGAGTCGAGTTTCGCGTAAGTGAATAACTGCAATTGCTTGCCAAGGCATATCTGCTTCTTTCGCAGCTTTTTCGTATATAGGTTGGTTTTCTTTAATTCCCTTTAACTCGGCACTCGACAGAATCGTGTCACCGGCGTAATCTTTATTATCCGCATTTACGGTGACATTCTTATCGGTTGCGGTACTACAAGTTGCAGCATCACAAGGGTCTGAAAACTCACCGAAATCTTGTTGGGCGTAAAAGTTATAATCACAATTAGTTGTCTTTGCACTGGCAGAAGAAGTAAAGAAACTTGTTGAAATAATACTTATAGCCATGACTAATGAGAGGCTAAAGAGAACTAATTTTTTTGCGCGGCGAATCATCATTTAATATCCACCCCGAACAACTTCATATATGGTATTGGGTTAATGTAGGTTGGCCCACCATAAACGATAACGTTTGAAGATGTCTCGGTAATCTTTTTGATATCGGGATATTTATCAAGGTCAACGCCATCGATGTAAATACGCAGATCAAGGTGTGCCCCTGTTGCCTGTCCAGATTCGCCAATCTTTCCTATTTGATCACCTGCTTTTACTTTATCGCCTGTTTTGGCTGTAATGTCTTTTGCAAACATATGGAGGTACTGTGATACTGTTCCATTTGCGTGTTTGATAGAAACCGGGTTGTTACCACCGTCTTTATTTGCATCAATTACTTCCCCATCCATAATTGCGTAGACAGGTTTACCGAGTGAACCACCTGCGTAGTTACTAAAGTCGATTGCGGGGTGAGTTCCGCCGGCGCGTGGCCCAAAACCACTACTGATACCATAACCTTCTGGAACTGGAAGGACAGCTGTATCGCTCGATGCTGTTTCTTCAGTTTCTGCTACTTCTTGTTTTTCATCAAATGTATCATTAATTGCCATATCCATCGTGAAGACACGGATGTTCTTCATGTGTTTACTACTGCCAATACATTCTTGTCCAATACCCCATTCATAATCATTGTCATTAATAGACATACTTGTTTCACCCATTGGATCGACACGTTTTAGGCCACAATATGTCTGATATTTTTCATAATCGCTGCCGGCAATTGCATTACCATCTTCATCAATATCGCCACTCGCAATAAGTTCATCAATGACTGTGTATGTATCTGAATTTAGTTCTTCACCAGACATAGTGTAAGTTTCACTTCCGTTCTTGTCAGCAACAACGCCAATACTATCAAGAGAGGTATTGTTACCAGAAGCGTACAAGGTAGATTTATCATATCCTAATGGATACGTAGATGCTGCGCTTGTTACTGTACCAATACTTTTGATGGAATTAGGAACAACTGCTAATGTCTGTTTTGCAATATTAGTAATCGACGAACCTTGTAATGATAAGAGGTTTAATTTTGTCGTTAAAGAACCAACGAATGTGTATTGATTCGTAGCATCTAGTGGTGCGTCTGCTGCATCAAGTTTTGCAATCGCTTTTTCTTGTTCGTTATATTCATACGTTTCTGTATTATAGTCTGAAATTTCCTTCGCACTAGTAGCTGCCGACAATCCATAACCTTGTGATTTACCGTTCAGAATTGTTTGTACACCAAGACCGATTACTTGTCCTGCTTCTTTGCCTCGGGTTGTTTCATCAGGTATCGTGAGGTCGCTATCGATAATACCTTGCACAAGTCCAGGGACGAGGAAGCCAAGGAGAGCCCCACCAACTAATCCGATAGCTGCTTGTCCAATAACACATGCACCACCTGTTGCAACAGCACCAACTCCGGCGGCCGGTAACCCTGCGAGGAAAGAAGGAAGACAAACGGCGGCAACCGCAGCAGGTCCTCCCACAGTACAGGTACTACGGAAAGCTATTCTGGCTGCCGAATTACCACTTACCAGGCTTGTAGCGAATGAAAGGGATTGAACAAGTGCGGCAGATGGAAGAAGTGAAAACTTAGAGTCCGATACATTATTGTCACCATTGGCTGCCTGCTTATAGATTTGAGAGTCTGTTGCCGAACCACTATCTGTTAACTGTGTACCAAGTGTAGATACGACATCTCCATCAGCATCACCCCTCATAATCTCGTCCTTTACCGCGAGGAACGTTAAAGCGAACGCACCATAGGCTGCGATCTTAGCTACCTTTGTTGATGCGACACTTACTTTTGCGATATCGTATGCTGAACAGGCAAGGCCGACTATATCGGCAACACCTTTTCCACCTTTAACGCTTATCTTGGCTTCAATAGTAGCGGCTTTTGCTTTTACACCTGCTCCATTGTCGGCTGCAGCGGAAGTTCCAGATAATCCTACGGCTTTACGAATCGAAGCGTTAATTTTTGACTTAGTATCACCCGTTGCTTTCGCAAGCCTATCGAGGCCTGTTTTCGTCTTTAATATCTGTGCAAACTTACTGCCGTTAAGGAAGAACTTAATGCGAGAATTGAATACTTTTTTGAAATCTCGGGCGCGACCCGGATCTTTCATTGCCTCTTTAAATTCAGCCCCGGTTTTTGTGACGGTTCCATCAGGGAATGTAATAGACGTAATACTATAGCGCCCACCAAACTTTTTTTCACTGAAGGTTGCCTTGAACCCATTAGAAGGAGATTCAAGGTTGCGTTTCATCGGTGCATCAATTGTACCCATTCGACACTTGATATTACACTTACCTTCATCAGATTGTTCGAAGGCGTTTTGTAGCCCGTTTGCTTTCATTGATAATAAACGGTTTGTTCGAATAGAGAGTGCTGGAGCTGAATCATCGAAAGCGTTTGTGAAGACATTTCCAAGTTGGATGAAAAGACTGGCAGGTGTGAGGAGTGTAATACCGGCGAACCCACCACCAAATACAACAGCTGTAATCAAACCAATAACGCCTTTTTTCTTCGTGAAGGTAAACTTTGGTTTCGAAGGAGTTTTCTTTGTAACGGAAGACTTCCAGTCACCGCCGTCTGAATCGCCTTCGTTCTCTAGTTTCGCTACTTTTTCGGCGTCCTGTTCGGCAGAACTAGTCTTGTCACTATCCGCCGCCTTAAACCCTGCGCCCATTCCTTCGCGGTATGCTTGTTCACCAGGATTGTAAGCACTATCCTGGTCTTTTTCATCACCTGGCAGGGTTGAATTTGGAGACACCATAATTGTTCCTTATTATACGCTATTTACCGGTGTTTTAGTTCGGTCCGTTTAGTTGTTGAGTATTCGCTTGAGGATTGGTCGTAATAAGCTTTTGTTCGGTTTGGCTTGCCTGAATATTAATGTGAACATGGCTCTGGCCTGCGAAGAATAATCCTTGTCCAATTGGGAAGTTTGCGAGGCGCTTTTTCTCTTCTTCGGTCAGCTTGAAGACGTCAGATAATACATCGACAGCACTAGACGATTGTTTTAATAGTAGTTGCATCGAGCTGTTAGCAACAATCGCACGCCCCATCTTGCTTCCCATGAAGTCTTCAACGTCTTGCGTGATAGTTGTCAAGCCAAGTGAATATTTACGGGCGCGCTTTGCGAGGCTAAAGAGGAAGTTAGCTGAGTCTTCGTATTTCATGAGCTGCCATGCTTCATCAACGATCAACATACGCTTCTTTTGAACGGTACGAGTAATGTTCCAGATGTGGCTAAGGACGATGTACATTGCAACTGGGCGGAGTTCATCTTCAAGATCACGAATATTAAAGACCACCATTGGGTTATTGATGTCGATATTCGACTGCTGGCTAAAGATACCTGCAAATGTTCCAGTCGTGTACTTTCGGAGGCGCTGCGCTAGTTGTGGACCAGTATTTCCCATGTGTAGAAGTGTGTCGTACAGGTCAGAGATTGTTGGTGGTGGTGAATGGTGTGTCAAAGGGTCACTCGTAATACCGACACGTGCATAGGTATCGATCAGTGCTTGATCAAGGTCGGCTTCTTCAACTGGGTTAAGTGCGGCCATTGTTGCGCCGTTAGCAGCTACTTGTGTTCCACCAAGCATTAAACGGAATAGTCCATGAAGTGTAACAAGGTTTGCACGTAGTGCATCTTCGGCTTCATCGCTATCAATCACACGAGGCAGATCAAACGGATTGATACGGGTGTTTGAGTTAAGGCTGAGGCGAACGTAACTACCGCCTACCGCTTCGGCGAGTTTCTGATACTCGTTCTCCGGGTCGATGATGATAATTTCGGTACCTAACATCATGCTACGAAGCGCTTCAAGCTTCACAGTAAACGACTTACCTGCACCAGACTTCGCGAAGACGACCATGTTGGCGTTCTCTAGTTTATAGCGGTCAAAAATAACGAGTCCGTTATTGTGCATGTTGATACCGTAAAGAATACCCGTGTTGTCGGTGAGGTCGGCACTCGTGAATGGGAAGCTCGTACTAATTGCACCAGTGTTCATGTTGCGACGAATCTGTAGCTGGTCAGACATCTGAGGAATGGTGCTGTTTAGACCTTGTTCTTGTTGCGACGAAGCGACTTTACTGAAGACAAGTTGTTGTCCGAACAGTGTTTCAATCTTGTTTTGTACGAAACTCAGCTCATCCAGGCTGTCGGCGTATAGTGTGACGTACAATCCGAAACGGAAGAAACGCTCGGCACCAAGTTGGATCTGGTCACGCAGTTCTTCGGCGTCGTTAATCGCAGCTTCAAGCGCTGGATCACGGGTCTTTCCTTTTTCATTATTGATCGATGTGCTTGCTTCAAGTTGAGTCACTTTTTTGCGCAAGTTGTTCAAGATGACTTGGCTATCAACTGGGTAGATATACATACTGACGTCGAGAACTTCATCAATATTAATAAGGGAGCTTAACCACCCAGTGTAGATCTGACGTGGGTAGCCGTAGATATACAGCGTACGGCCATATTTAGTACCTAGGCGGAAATATGACGAGTGAATTTCAATACTGCTTGGTGCAATTAGGTCTCGAAGTGTTGAAACACCTTTCATAAAGGCTTGTTCTACCTCTGTTTGTTCTTGGGCGCGTTGCTGCGCAGCAATGTCGACGGCAGTATTTTTCTTAGCCATTATTGGGGTACTCCTGGGGTTGGGGTGCTTGCGGGGCCACCCTTCTTTGTATAAATGCCGGTTGTATTTTCGAAGTCACCAAGCGGTTGGCGTACGGCTGTATCTGGGTTATAGAAACTGTAATATAGCTCACCAAGTGATTTCGTGTTCAGTTGCGCGCTTTGCACACCGATCTGGAACATTCCCGCAACGACGTTATCGACACGGTTCTTGATTTCGCTTTTTGCTTTCTCGTACGTTGCAGTATCGATACGTGTCACAGTGTTTGTTGGACGAGCGAATAGTTTTCCAAAGAAACCCTTCCCCTGCTCGACAAGATTAGCTGCATCACCCTTAGGGAAATACGGAACAACAATATAGAACGTCTTTTCCATAATGTTTGCTTCTTGAGACAGTGTATCGATGTATTCGATATAGTCATCCATCAAGATACCAAGCAGCATATTATCTTGTGTTCGACGTGTCTGCACGAGCTTGTCGAGGTACGGACCAATATCAACGCGTTGTGAACGGATTAAGATTTGGACGGGGAAATTCAGTGAGTTTAAGAAGTTTTGGTAGCTGTACTCTACTCCTTCACGTTCGCGGTCACTCATTAAATCGAAGTTGATTGATTTACAGGCAATCACTGCGCGCATCGATCCATCGAGCATAATAACCATGTTGTCACGTACTTCAGACAGCTGAAGAGTGCTCTGGGTTGAATTTGGATTCTTCGGAGCCTGGCGTGTTGTTTGAGCAGAGCCGAGGTTGGCGGCTTGTTGGGTAATAGGAGCAACCGGTGCAGGTGCTGGTTGCTGAACTGGTTGTTGCACAGGCTGCTGATAGACAGGTTGTGGCTGCGCAGCTAGTGTAGGTTGCGCCATCACAGGAGCTTGCGCGACAGGAATAGGCGCAGGAATAGGAACTCCATTCGGAGCTGGTTGATTTGAAAACGGATTATTCGGCGGCATTATATTGCTCGTCCTCTTCCCACTCCAGTACCCTGGTTAGACCTGATTATCGTAACGAAATCACCACTTCCTCAGACATATCGTTTTCTTTTTGTTGAATTCGATGTGCTTCACTGGCAATTGTCTCTATTGATAAATCAGAATTATTTGCAAGGTTCATTATATCAGCAGAGGGGGCTTTATCGCTAGTGGTTGGCGGTGTTTCGACTGGCGGAATTACCGGTGTTTGTACAACACTGTGTGATGGGTCGCCAAGCGGTTGAATAACTGTTTGTTGAATGTTGGTTGGGTACGGGTTAAACACCGGTGTGACTGGGTCGGGGGCAGTGTAGATGGTAGGTTGAACAGGTTGAGGTGTCGGTGCAACGGCCACAGGTTGCGGTACACTCGGTGCGTGCATACGTTGAATTGCCTCTTCACGCATCTTGTCGGCCTCTTTACTCATCATGACGTTGAAAGACTGCGCTACTAGATTAGAGTCGTCTAGGACGTCCTCAGCGCTCTGTGCTTCAACAAGAATATCGTTATTAAGGGTCATATTTGGTGACTGCACGCCCGTACCGCGAATCGCCCACCCTTGCGAGTCAACAATATCAGCCAAATAGCTAAAACGCTGCTCTGCGTCAGCCTGGGTAATTCCCTTCGATCGCTGAATCTCGACAACTTTTGGAACGGTAATCTCGATCAGTGAATCGACACCATCTGGATCCCAGAGGCGTTTATGTGGCTTGAGGTAGAACGAAATAATTGCCGCCAAGTAGATCTCCATCGGCTGATCTTTACGAAGTGGCAGCGCGAGTGCCCCGAACAACAAGATGATCGGCAATGGAATAATCGCAAGCCCAACAAAGATATTCGACAGTCCCCACGCACCCGCACCAGCGAGCGCAACGATAATCAGGTACATAAATTGACGGAAGCTAAACGGCCCGATTAATTTATCATCTGCCTCAACATCTTGGGGAACTTTGTAGGTTGCCATATATCTATACTACCCTTTTTATCAATCTGCGTCTTGGACGTATACTTTATCCATTTGTTCTTTAGTAGGAGCGCGTTTGTTCCGTAGGTTTTCAATCTGTTCTTTGTTCTTACCGATTCGGACATTAAGACGTACATCGGTTGCCGCTTTATCGGCAGCTTCTTGAAGTTGGTTACTAACAGTTGCATCGCCTATTTGTGTAACTTCGTTTGCAACAAATGTTAGTTCGTCTGCATCACCGGTAGCGACTTTCTCGGCTGAGTATGCGTTTGCAAGTACAGCACCCTTCACGAGCTCTCGTACCTTAAGACCATGGGTCTTACCGTCGCTATCAACAGTCTTTTTACCTTCACGGATTTGAGCAAGTGTTGCCTGCCCGATGTAGTTAGGTCTTGAGCTTGAGCTCGCGAGCGAGTTAGAAAGGTGAACACGATCTTGTTCGGACCAGTCATGCGACTGTTCAATCATTTGGTTAATTCCAGCGATGTCGTTAGTACTAACAATTCGATCCATCAAGGCTTGACGGCGTGCAGGGTCTTTCGCATCCTTAAGTTGGGCACGTGCGCCTTCGAAGCTCGGTGGACTCGCGGCAATAAGTGTTGCTGCCGCCTTGCGGTCTTTTTCTAATTCGGCAGCTTCCATATTAACTCCAGCAGCAGCTAAGCGACTTCCGAAGTTTCCAGACTCTTTATTGATAATCTTATTACCCTTTGCGGCGAGGTTTCGAAGACGACGAGGGTCAAACCTTTTGTAGTCACCCTCGAAGGTTCCACTCTGGATTGAAGAGCGACGAATCCCCCGTTGAGTTGATCGGTAGTCTTGGAATTTACCGAGGCGTGAATTGCTGTAAGCTTTTCCACCGGCTTTTCCGGCTGCATTACCGGCTTTATTAGAAAGGTTATTTAGTGCACTGCCAAGGTTACCGATACCATCAAGTGATTTCTTTAATAATGCAGGAACGAAGAACAGTGGTAATACTAATACAGCAGCGGCAGCAATGCCCCCAAATAGGTTTTCTTCATCGCCATCAATACCACCATTGAAAGTCGTACCTAATAGTTGAGATGCGAGTGTGGCTGCACCAAATACGACTGCGACAATTGGGAATAACAGCAACATAGTTGTTAATGTTTGGCGCCACTTTTTAAAGAGCGATTCGGTGTTTGGTAATAGATAGGCGACAAATGCGAGCGGTGAAATAATGACTAGTAGGATGATGATTGCTTGGCGAGCGATCAGGATGAAGAGAATCATGACGAGTGCAACAACCGCCGCTAGAAGGACAGGAATTAATGTTGAGAGAAGTGCATAGAAGCCTACTCCTATGATCGAAACCGCCAAGACAGCTCCAGCTGCACCCACAAAGCCTTCGCCGTTTGCAAACGGACTAATATTACCAAGTGCATCCTTGGCGCTCTGTCCACGCGAAACAGTGTCTGTAATTGAACCGAATACATCTTTTAATGAGTACCCCAAAATATTAGACAAGTCGACCGCAGCTTGACATATAAAGTACGAGATATTTACAAGGATCGCTGCAACCACGATTCGTGGCATCATTTTCTTTACTCCGTAATTAGATATACCGACACTTGTCAACTGCGAGAAGATAATAATAATGAACGCAATAACGAACGCCACGTTGGCAATCGTACGCATGATAGACCATGCCTCGTATGTGGTGCTCTTGGTATTAAAAAGATCAGGATCGGTCCGCAGGAAACTATCAGCCAAGAAGCCGAATGCTCCGTCGGCAATTCCCGCCATAAAGCTCACGACCGGACAAACGATCCAGCCAATTTGAGGAATTGCACAAGTGACCCTGGCTGCTGACGACAGAAGGGCGTTTAGTTCACTAGAGACAGAGGGTGCTTTATCTGCAAGACAAGCAATGATAGCGTCTTTTTCTTCATTATTTTTACTACAGTCGTTTAGAAAACCCTGAAATGTTGAGACAGCTCCTTTTATGCATTTATCACGAAGTGTTTTCGACATGTATCCATCGTTTTCGCTTACACACTCTTTATTTGCGTAAGTACAACCTATTTCTTCGTAATCGCCGAGTTTTGAGCAGTCTGAGCTATTTGTGACGATTGTGATTTTTACTGAATCACCATCATTTGCGCATGATCGGCTGCCCGAACTTTTTAATTTTTGTAATGTCGCTGAAACATCCCCGCTTGTTGCGGTTAATTTATCGCTTAAATTTATTCTTGCGTTATATCCACCACTTGCACAGCCACTTCTCGCAGAGGTGCTACCTGTAAGGCTTGTATAGATGAGTCCTTTTGTACCAGTAGATAAATCAAACGTACGATTAAGCAGGACGCCCGTAGATGTGTCACAGGCTTCTTGTGTAATTGTTGTGAAGGGTGAATATGAATAGTAACTGTTCTTACATGCTTCACCTGTACCACCACCTGTGTCGCCTACACTGTCGGTAATTGTAATAGTTATGCCTCTTTTGGCACCTGATTCACTACACCCTTCCCTACTATTGTTAGTTCCGGACATATGCTGAAAAGTACCCGTTACTGTTTTGGCTGCAGCTGTTGGTATTGAAGCGAGTGTAAGTATGTCTGCGCACGTTGTGGTGCTCTCTGGTGTTGACTTGTAGCGTTGTTTATTGGTTCCATCTTGCTTATAGGTTTCGATAATCCCATTAACAGGAGTGGATTTACACGATGCAGCAGTTCTGCCTGAGCCGGGGATGGTATACAGACCTGTCATTTTTTCATTAATGTTGCCGGAACCTGCGGTGGTTGTGTATTCGTAAACATTTGACTTTAACTGGTCGTCTGTACATGCAGCGGCACTCGCAGAGCCAGATGTATGGACTAGTTGGATGAAGATACTGCTAAATAGTGCCGCAATAACGAATAAACCCACATATAATAGGTTCATTTTTTTTACGAACAAAGGAAAATTTAAACTGTTATTTTTATTTAGCATATATAAATACCTGGTTATATCATAATAGAGCCTTCCCTATAGCACAAGCGCTATAGGGTGAATGAAAATAAAAAAACAGCGACACTGTAATGTCGCTGTTTTGAAAATTTAAAAAACTTAGTTTGCTCGGTATTCTAATACGTACTGTTCAACGATTGAATAGACGAGTTCACCATTAGTTTTTGATTTTTCGTAAATGAAATCTGCATCACCTTGAGGAAGTTGTGCGATAACTTCACCTGCTTCAGGATAATTAGTGAGGAGGTTTGGTACATTCTCATAAATTTCTTGGTATTGTTCGGACGTAAGGTTATTTGCAGGTTCAACTTCGCTTGTACCTGGTTCTGTAGGTGCTTCAGGAACTGTAGGGTTATCTACGTTCTTTTCGCCACCGCTCCCTACGATTGATCCAATTGCAATTGCAGTTACAAGTGCACCACCGGCAAGTCCGGCAATAATAGCGTTACGTTTTTTGTTCGGGTTTTTGTTTATTTCTGTATCTAGTACACTCGTATCAATGCCTTGTGGTGGGCGAGCTTCTGAGTAAGTTGACGGTTCTTTTTCTAGTGTCATAATCTTAATTCCTATGTGCATTAATTAGTTATGGATTCAATCGAACTTTTATAAGCTTATTTATACACTATAATTTGAAAAAAAGCAATAGCTATATGGTTATTTTCCAATAAAAACTTGAATATCGCCACTAATTGTCGTATTTTAAAGAGTAGTTATGAAGATAAAACAAACAATGAAACAACTAGTTATCGGACTTTTCCTCGTTACGGGACTCGTAGTGACAACCGCACCTATCGCGCTCGCTGACTGTGGTGGTGTTGAAACCTCAATCATCTCATGTGACCAAAAAGGTAAAACCGAATGTTTTGATGGCAAGGCTGTTGATAAAGACGGTAACTGTAGTGATGGATCAAAACCTACGGTTGAGCTGGAAGACACTGGCGCCTGGGGTATTCTCCTTCTCGCTATTAATGTACTGAGTGCCGGTGTTGGTGTAATCGCAGTCGGTGGCGTGGTCTACGCTTCAGTACTTTACACTTCTGCTGGTGGAAACCCAGAACAAGTAAAGAAAGCTATGGGCATGATTACAAACGTCGTTATTGGTGTTGTTGCCTACGCAATTATGTTCTCACTGCTTAACTTCTTGATCCCTGGAGGACTGTTTAACTCATGAAATACATAAGCCGTCTATTAGTTATTTTTATATTTGCTGCTTTCTTGGTTGCGCCTGCACTTGTTGTAGCTACGCCTGATACTTCGTTTGCGAAGAGTGCCGCAGCTAAAAAATGTGAAAAGGAAATCATCGGTATTCCAACTTGGTTCAAGGGGCTATCTAAGTTTGATGCCAAAGGCGACTGTATTATTGCAGGACCTGGCGATACCCCTGATGGCAGCTCAGCTAAGCTCACTTTGACGAGTTTCATCTGGCGCATCGTACTCAATATCATTGAGATTGCGCTGCGCATTGTCGGATTCATCGCCTTCTTCTTTATTGTGTACGGTGGTTTCCAGTTCCTAACTGGCGGAAGTAACCCTTCACAGATCGAAAAAGCACGCAAGACGATCCTTAATGCGGTGATCGGATTGGTTATCTCGTTAGGTGCTGTCGCAATTATTAACTTAGTATTTGGAATTTTAACGAATTAATATGAATTCAACACTCTTCTATCTCGCAGATTTACTAAACACTGGCTCTGGGAGTGATTCAACAAAAGTAAATATCCCCACCCTAAAGGCTGAGGACGTCATTCAGAATGGACTAAACATTGCCTACGCCGTCATGGTGATTGTTGCGGTTATCGTGATTATCCTCGGTGGTATCCTCTATTCAACATCTGCAGGAAACCCCGCGGGCATTACGAAGGCAAAAAACCAGATCCTGTATGCAGTTGTCGGTATTGTAGTCGTTATTATCGCTTTCGCAGTTACAAACTTTGTTATGGCGACGTTCAAATAATGATTCAGAAACTAAAACAACTCACCCTTCTACTCGCCCTGGTTATGGGTATTGGTTTTCTGACACCTGTATCAGTAGGTGCAGCAAGTGTCATTAGCGAACAATGTAAAGGTGTCACAGACTCTACGATCTGTAAAAACCAGAATGATAGCCCTACAAGCTTTGCTCGGACTATTATTAACGTCCTTCTCTTTGTCGCAGGTGCGATCTCTGTGATTATGATTATCGTTGGTGGGTTGATGTATGTTGCCTCGGCTGGCGATTCAGGACAGGTCACAAAAGCGAAGAACACGGTGTTGTATGCCGTTGCTGGACTGGTCGTGTCGATACTTGCTTATGCAATCGTAAGGTTCGTGACGGATCAGCTTATAAAATAGTCTACCCCCTTAACAAACGCCCCAATATCTGCTATAACATTAACAAGAGATTCTATAAGAAAGGAATTTATCAAATGAAAATTACAAAAAAAGTTGTTGCAACCCTCGCAGGTCCAACAGCACTCGCATTCGTTGCATTATTCGTACCAACAAACACTTATGCTGAAACCGTTCCAACATCTGGTGCTGCCGGTGGTATTGAAGCTGCTAAACCAAGTAGCGGACCAACACTACTGTTTGGAGAAGGTTCAATCTTTACCACTATCGTGAACATCCTCTTGTTCATTATCGGTGCGATCTCTGTAATCATGTTGATCTACGGAGGTATTCGTTACACAATCTCTGCTGGTGATAGCGGAAGCGTTACAGCTGCAAAGAACACTATATTGTACGCGATCGTTGGTCTTGTGATTGCCATCTTGGCATACGCAATCGTTAACTTCGTACTTACTTCACTTATTCCTAGTGTTTCACAGTAAGTAGATAGTTCGAAAAGTTTCTAATTATAGAATTAAGCCCCGGGAAACCGGGGTTTTCTTTTTGTTTTAGAACAATGCAATCTTCGATATATAAAATAAGCTCCGGAAAGGAGCTTATTTTTATTAATCAATGAAGATTATTGAACTTGGATCTTTTTCGCTTGTTCTTGCTTGATCTTGTTGAAAGTAACTGTCAGAACGCCATCTTTCAGGACTGCTTCTACTTCGTCTTCTTTCACGCTGACAGGCAGTGCGAGTGTTCGGCTGAACTCTCCCCAGTAACATTCTTGAATGTGCCAGTTGAGTGCGTCGCTGTCGTCACCACTGTTTAGTGTTCCGCTGATCGTCAAGATGCCGTCGCTAATGCTGACATCAAGCTCTTCTTTGTTTACACCGGCAGTACGTGCCTTTACAACAAGCTTTTCTTCTGTTTCGTAAACGTCGACTGCAAGTTGTCCAGGAAATTCTTCTTCGCTGTCATCCCATGCATCGTCAGTTGCGGCTGGCGCTGGTGCGTCAGTTGATGAAAGATCGTCGTCGCTCAAAAAAGCTGCGGCAAGTTCATCTTCAATTAATAGGTCTTCGTTTTGTTTGCGGGCCATGATATCCTCCACTTTCTCTAGGCTCATTTGACAAATAGTCCCTCGTATTATAAATGGCATATGCATTATAAGCAACCAAATACCCATGCTAAACGTAAAAAACACAATAGTCGACAGACTGCTCTCATTTGTAGCTCCACACCTCTGTTCTGGATGTGGTAGATTGGGGAATACTTTTTGCGACAATTGTAAATACAACATCATTTCGGAGCCTTTTTCGTCTTGCATAGTGTGCGGTAAACCTCACAATATGGGCGTGTGTTATCACCATAAAGTTGCGTTTCAGCAAGCCTTTATTGTCGGTGAGCGTCAAGGTGAACTACGGAGGTTAATTGGTGGTTTTAAGTTTCGGAACATGAAAGAATCGTGTGTACCACTGGCGGAACTGTTATGTGCTCGACTCCCCTCGTTGGACACCGCCGTCGTACTTGTTCCTATGCCAACCATCCCTGCACATATTCGAGAACGGGGGTATGATCACATGACATTAATTGCCAAGGAGCTCGGCCGGCTGTCGCATCAACCAATCCATTACCTCTTAGCTCGTGACGGCATAGCAGTTCAACACCGTGCAGGTCGAATACAGCGATTTGAGCAGGCAGAAACTGCCTACCGCATCGTAGGGGTGATTGATCCTGCATATACCTATCTCTTGCTGGATGACATTGTGACAACCGGTGCAACGCTTTTAAAAGCCGCCGAACTTTTAAGGGGTGCGGGTGCAATCAATATCTGGGTAGCGGCAATTGCACGCCAACCGCTCGACTGATTGACTGACATCTGTTAAAATGGGGCAAGTTGCCTGGAGAGGTGACCGAGTGGTTGATGGTACTTGTCTTGAAAACAAGCGTAGGGAGACTTACCGCGAGTTCGAATCTCGCCCTCTCCGCCACATAAAAAAGACGACCCGTAATGGTCGTCTCTTTTTATTGGATCACGTATTAAACGTTTGTGCCGCCACCGGCTGAACCAGGGGCGAAGACGTTTAGTACGAAATTAATCGCAGCGTACGCGAGCAGTGAAATCACGAGTCCGACGATTGCATAGAGGATAGTGTTCTTTGCGGCTGTCACGGCTGTAGAATTACCACCTGAGATCACGTAGCGAAGACCACCAATGATCAACATGATTACACTAAGTGCACCAACAATGAATAGTAAGATGTTCGTAATAGTGGTGACGATACCTACATCCCCAAATAGTTGGGTAGGCTGTCCATCGCCCTTTGCGGCATTAACACCATCCGCTACAGACGCGGCAAATGCGCTATCTGGTACTAAGAATGCAAGTCCAAAGACAAGCAGGGTTGCAATGACGACAGGCGTAACTGTTTTAAAAAGTTTCATGCTGCTTCTCCTTTTACTATATTAAACAATTATATTTTAATTATAGCAAATAATGATCAGGAAATCTAGTCGTCACATCTGTTTTATGCTACAATCGTTCAAGTCGAAGGGCCCTAAAAAGCAGTCGATAGTACACATAGCCAAAGTGGAGGAGTACCCAAGTGGCTGAAGGGGACGGTTTGCTAAATCGTTAGTCTGGGGAAACCTGGAGCGAGAGTTCGAATCTCTCCTCCTCCGCCAAATGAAGAGAGTCCTGCTGTATCAGGGCTCTTTTCTTTTGACCAAGGTTGTTTATATATGCTCATGCTATACTAAAGGCACTATGAATCCAGAAGACGATAAGCAAAATTATTGGGATGCACCAGACGCAGCACAACAGGATGAGGCTGTGTCAGAAAAAATTAATGCTGACGATACGGTTGTCACGTGGACAGCGCAAGAATATGTACATATTGATAAATCACCTCTGTGGTTTGTGATTTTTGTTATCGTTGTACTCGGTTTGATCTCTGTTGACGTTTTCTTGCTTCATTCTTGGACCTTCTCGTTGCTTGTTATCGTTATGGCTGTCGCCGTCATTATCTATACACGTCGCCCGCCTCGCATGCTGACATACGGTCTCAGTAGCCAACAAGGACTATACGTTGGCGAAAAACTCTATCACTTCGACGAGTTTAAGTCATTCGGTATTATCAAGGACGGCGAGCATAACTCAATTATGATGATCCCCGCCAAGCGCTTTTCACCAGGTGTTTCGGTTTTCTTCCCTGAAGATGCTGGCGAGCAAATTGTCGACATTCTCGGCCAACGCCTACCGATGGAAGAGCTAAAACTGGACGTCATTGATATCGTTGTTCGTAAACTTCGCCTATAAATCCCCCTTTATACCCCTATAACAGTGGCCAGTAAGGATACACTGTGGTACAATATCCTTTGTTCGTCGCGCAAGTAACGAAAGTACTTTCTAGTTACAATGATATAGCTCGTTGTTCTTAAGACAACGGGTTATATGTATGCACCTGTAGCTCAGCTGGATAGAGCGCTGCCTTGCGGAGGCAGAGGTCGTAGGTTCAAATCCTGCCAGGTGTACCAAGAAATTATGTCAAAACGACCTCTGTAAAAGGAGGTCGTTTTTGATTGAGGGCTGATGTGATTCGGACAGTTACCTCTTGTGCTTGCTTATTAAATAAAATCATTGATAATCATACCTACGAGCGACAAGGTGTCACTCTCACTCCAATAAGGATACGTCTCGAGGAGTGTACGATCAAAGGGAAGGAAGCTGAAAATGGACACGTCCAACAGCTCCGAACATGATGTGTTGAATTTCGTGCTGGGTACTGAAGAGAAGGTCTTACGTCCTCCTACCGCAATCGAATACTCGTTCATAATTGAAGAGGTGGTTATGCGTCTTAAGCCTCGACTAAAGTACATGGGCTTCAGGGTGTTGTCTATCGACGATGAAGACGAGTACGATCGGCTCATAGCGAGTCGGCTCGAAGGAGACGACAAGATGCTCCGTTTGAAGCAGCTTTATGTTGATTCGATCGATCTCGATAACGGGCAGAGTCTTTTCTACATGGATCAAGCGGGTCGTTTGTTGATGCTTCGTGGAACGCGCGAGGTAGACAGCGCCTACGAACCGTTTCACGCTGGTTACTTCGTCACACCTATCGAGATGCGCGCCACCTACTTTCGATGGATGAACAGAGAGTCGCTAGCTAAGCATTTCGAGCATTTCGGCCTTGAGGTTGGGTGGCGCATCGTGAATCACCTGAAGCTCGAAGTCGAAGAGGCTCTTGAAAGGTTGGATCGACGACGAGATGCCTTGTTCGAGGATAGCCAGTACGTCTCAGAGGTTTTCACGCGCCTTAAGCAAGTGGCTGGACACTCTACCCCGTTTCACTAGCGTTGAGCAGATCGCTCCGTGGTGACATGGGGCTTTCTGCTTTATTGGGTTAATACTGTTCTGACTTCCTGCACTACGCTGTACCAAAATTATGAAAAGACTTCTTCGTGAAGTCTTTTTTTGTTTCTACCTCTGCTACAATAAATGTTCTGGAGAGGTGCAGGAGTGGTTGAACTGGCTTGTCTCGAAAACAAGTGTGGCGCAAGTCACCGAGGGTTCGAATCCCTCTCTCTCCGCCAAGCTTGACCTCATTACGCTCATGCCTCATAGTCATCACCAGATATGTGGGCACCTTATCCACCAAAAAACAGACTTCATTCTCGACGTGGCTTTACCATCGTCGAACTTTTAATAGTAATTGTTGTGATTGGGATACTGGCAGCGATTACGATTGTTGCGTTTAATGGTGTACAGCAACGAGCCAAAGCGTCTGCGGCCCAGTCTTTTGCAACCCAAGCAAATAAAAAAGTGGTGGCATATGCCGCTATCAATAATGATCTTTATCCTACTACACTCGCAGCAGCAGAAGTCTATGATGCAAATGGGACAACATTTCAGTACACCGTAAACAATCTTAGTTCGCCACGAACCTACGGCATTACTGCTACAAATGGAACGGTAAGCTACTGGGTGTCGAACAGTAGTAGCGCACCTACAACTGGTGCGTACCAGGGACACGGTATTGCAGGTAACCCCTCTATTACGAACCTTGTGATCAATACGAGTCTTGAAGGGACTGATATAAACACACTTCAAAATATTGGTAATCCAACAGCACGTGATGTTTCGAGGCTTGCAGTCAGTGATGCCTATAATGGCGCAACGGTATTTCGGGTGAAAAGTTTAGGGGGTGGAAATCTTGGTGGGTACGGCTCGATGAGCACGTCTGTCCCCGTTGGTACCTATATTGCTTCGATGTGGGTGCGATCGAATAGTGCCGCTATATCGGTTGTTCCGTATCTTGAAGGAACAGCAACAAAGGTCGCTAATTCGGCTCCTGCAAACCCTTCTACTACTGTGAGTAGTTTTACGCCAAATGTATGGAAGCGTATTCAAAGTAACTTCAGTGTGACTGCGGCGGGCACGGTCAAGGTTGGATTCCTTACAAGTGGCACGATTGCCACGAACGATTATGTCGATGTTGATGGCTTTATGCTGACGGCCGGCCCAACCTCATATGTTTTTGCGGATGGAGCAACGGATAACTGGATCTGGAGTGGAACACCAAACCTCTCTACCTCTACAGGTTCTGGAACACCCCTTTAACCCCATCAACGTATAGGTGTAAGATAAAGACATGCAAGATTCTATTTTTACAAAGATTATCAAAGGTGAAATCCCGTCTCACAAAATATATGAAGACGACTATGTCTACGCGTTCTTGGATATCCACCCCTCTACCCTAGGTCACACACTTGTTATCCCGAAAACTCAGGTCGAGTTCATCTGGGATCTAGATGATGAAACGTACCAAAAGCTTGCTGCTGCGGTCAAAAAAATAGCGCTTCACCTTCGTGAAACGCTTGCTGTTCCCTACGTTGGTGAGAAAGTAATCGGTGTTGACGTGCCACACGCGCATATTCACCTTATCCCTTTCACGCATACTTCTGAGTTCAATCATGAAGCTGATCTACTGATCGAGCCGGATCATGCCGCACTGGCGAAGCTCGCCGAATCATTATCACTTTGACGCAGTGATTGAATATGTTGCAAGAGTCCTAAATTCGCAGTCACCCTACTAAACTGCTCATCGAACCCAGTGATCGCAGCTGGGTCTGTAAGGCGCTCACTCAGTCGCCCACCGCGTGACAGATCCGAGAAGTGAACACTCGCTACACTGTTCTCAAGGTGGAGGCTACTGCGAAACGTGTCGCCGGTGCGGTTAAAGCTACGGTGTTCGACCGCTAATGTGATGCCGCGTCTCATCGCTGTAATAACGAATCGATCGTATTGAAATTCGGCATCATTTTCGAATTCCCAAAAGGCTTGGCTTACTTCATGAGTATCGACAACTTTCGAGAGGTATTGATGAATGTCTTGGGCGAACTCAATGTCGTGGGCACTATCGAGCAGATCCTTAGCTTTGAAGGCAAGATGACGTTCTGTTTCCGGGATGTTTATTGTTTGAAATACATCCTGATAATGAAATCTATCAGTCATGGATATCTACACAATAGCACAAGCGGCATGGAATACTAGTGGTTTTGTAACCTGTTAAAATAGTAGGTATGTCATTACATATCATTACCGTCGGCAAAAAACACGAGTCGTGGGTAGCGGAAGGAATCGAACGCTACCAGAAACGCCTGAAAGCACCATTTTTAGTAGAATGGGTACTTTTAGCACATTCGTCTTTTGAGGGCGTTAAAGCGCGTCTAGACGAGTCTGAGCGCTTATCTTCGCGGCTTGAAGCTTATGATTATGTCATTCTTTTGGACGAGCGCGGTAAAACACTTAATTCCCCTCACCTGTCCGTTTTATTACGTGATCAGTTAGACCTATCGCGTAAGGTAGCTATTGTCATCGGTGGTGCGTATGGTGTGACGGATGAATTGCGCGCTTCGGCTGACTTTGTTTGGTCATTGTCACCCCTGGTATTCCCACATCAATTAGTACGCCTTATCTTGACCGAGCAACTCTATCGGTCACAACAGATTTCCCTTGGTGGCTCGTATCATCACGAATAGAATACTACCGCTTACTTATTGACAAAAAGTAAAGCTTATGCTATCATTCATACAGTTTCAAAAATAAAACAAACACATGAATAGCCTAGTAAACCCAATCATTATCGCCTTCACCTTCGCCACCGCAGTCGGTGTTTTGACGCACGATACAAAGATCGATCAAGCAACTGCTGTTGCCGTCGCTGCCCCTATCGTTGCCGCTAGTTTTGCCGCTGCCGATGCTATTAAGTCTAACGAGCACACGCATGTCGAAAAGTTCGCAATGCGTTCATCTGCTGCCGCATTCCAAACAGATATGCCACGCACGCAGCCTCGTGATGATGCACGTCGTTACGTCGTGTCTAAAAAAGTAATGGTCGGTGGTGACAACAGTAGTTCGTTGTGGCCGTCAGTGTAATTAACTGAGTGTTTTTAGCTCGTACTCAAGCCGTAGAATAACGGCTTTTTTCTCTTCCAGCTGACTTTGGGTTTCGGCGACCAGTGACGGCGGAGCTTTTTGGACATAATTTGCATTACTGAGGCGATTTTCAAGGGCTTGAATATCGAGACGCGTTGAAGCAAGGCGCTCTTCGAGGTTAATCTGGTGTTCTGAAAGGGTTTGTTCAGATACATCTAACCATGCATCACGGCCACTGACAGCAAGTCGGAGGCCCTTGGCGACATCGACGCCGATAACGTCTTTGAGTTTCGCGAGGCGTTTAATGAGATCTTTATTATCTTCAATCAAACTATCATTTAGGTAAAGCAGAGAATATTTCTCGTTACCAGGGAGAGAGGTGATGACAAAACGAGCTTCATTAACGAGTTTTTGAACTTGTCCAAATTCAGTTGCGGCAATTTCGTTGTACGGAAGTGTTTCTGGCCACGTCTCTGTAATAAGGAGGCTTGAGTGCCACTGCAGCGTCTGCCAGATGGTTTCGGTGACAAATGGCGCGAATGGATGTGCAAGCTTGAGGCTGGTGTCGATAACCCACGCCAAGAGGTCAGGATTGTCCTGGTCTTTTGAAGCTTCGATGTACCAGTCAGCAACGCTGTCCCAGATAGCGTGGTACATTGAGTCACTTGCTTCAGCGAAGCGATAGTTGTCGAGCGTGCGTTCGATATTTTCTTTGGCTATTTCTAATTCGCGGATAATCCAGTGGTCAGCGAGTGACTTTGCTTCTGGTGTGCCTGGGATATAGTTTTCGCCCAGTTTGTTTTCGATGAAACGCGCAATATTCCAAAGTTTGTTACAGAAGTTACGGCCAGCAACGATCCGATCGGTGCTAAATGCTTGGTTTTGACCAGGGCTACGGCTGGCGATAAGGCCAAGGCGAAGAGCGTCAGAGCCATAGTCGGCAATTGATTCCATCGGGTTGATGACGTTGCCTTTGCTTTTGCTCATTTTTTGAGCGTGCTCATCGAGGACCATACCGTGGAGGTAGACGTCTTTAAATGGAACCTTATCGGTAACATACAGACCGAGCATGATCATGCGTGCAATCCAGCGGTCCAAAAGGTCGGTTCCGGTTTCCATGAAGCTAGTTGGATAGAAGCGTGACAGGTCTCCACCGTCGGCTGCACCGGTGGTGATGAATGGCCACTGACCACTGCTAAACCAGGTATCAAAGGTATCTTCTTCACGGCGGTAAGTTTTACCGTCTACTTCGATTGTCTTTTCGTCGACACGTTCGTCAAAAATCCAATCTTGGTCATCAAGGACATTTTGGAAGGCAGGAATTGGAATACCCCAAGGAATTTGACGAGAAAGGTTCCAGTCGTGAACATTTCCGATGTATTGCTTGAGAATTTGCTGACGACTAGCTGGGAAGAAGTTGATTTCGTTCTTGTCGAGTGCTTCAAGCGCACGTGCAGCAAGTGGCTCCATGCGAAGGAACCATTGGTCCTTGATAAGAGGTTGAATTGGGAGACCGCTTTTGTAGTCGTAGCCTACAGTGTGCTCAATTGGCTCTTCTTTGCGGATAAGTTCTTCAGCAGCGAGCGCGGCAAGTGTGCGCTTGCGGGCCGTTTCGACGTCGAGACCCAGGAATTGGCTTGGGACGTTCATCATCGTGCCGTCAAAGTCGATGACCTGTGTACGAGGGAGGTTGTGACGCTTCCCTACTTCAAAGTCATTCGGGTCGTGTGCTGGAGTAATCTTCACTGCACCGGTACCAAATGCCATATCAACATAGTCGTCAGCGATAATTGGAATTTCGCGGCCAGTGAGCGGAAGCATTACGTGGGAGCCAATAAGGTGTTTGTAGCGTTCGTCGTTTGGATTCACAGCTACGGCAGTGTCACCAAAGAGTGTTTCTGGGCGAGTTGTTGCAATGATAATTTCACCGATCTTATCGATAAGCGGGTAGGCAACGTGCCACAATGTCCCCTTCTCTACCTTGTGATCAACTTCGATATCGGCGTAGCTTGTTTGGTAGGCCGTGCTGTAGTTGACGATGCGTTCACCTCTGTAAATTAACCCTTCGTCCCAGAGTTTCTTGAAGGTGGTATTAACGGTCTTAATAACCTTTTGGTCAAGCGTAAAGACTAGGTCTTCCCAAGATGCGCTGACGCCGATTGCGCGTAGCTGCAGCTCCATGTTGCCACGTTCTCTATCGACAAAGTCCCAGACTTGGCTGTAGAGCTGTTCACGAGTGAAGTCGAAGCGATTCTTTCCTTGCTTTTCCAGTTCACGGGCGAAGACAACCCAGGTTTCGAAACCGGCGTGGTCTGCACCAGGAATGTAGATTGTGTCGAAGCCTTGCATGCGCTTGTAGCGAACGAGGATATCTTTGAGGCCCATATCAAGGGCGTGGCCAATGTGAAGATTGCCATTCGCGTTAGGTGGTGGCATGACCGTACTGAACGGTTCACCCTTTCCAGACGGCTTGAAAGCACCACTCTTTTCCCATAGGGCATAAATATTGGGCTCGTATTCGTTGGGCTCGTACGCTTTCGCCAGCTTCACAGACTCTCCTTATTACACGTGAAATGTTAACTTTTATTTAAGAATTCACGTGAATGATTACTAGTTTTCAATTATACCATAACCCCCGTTGTATAATGGGTATATGATTGAGCTTCAGAAGTGTACCGACAAAGAACAATGGGATGAATACGTACTAGAGAATGGCGGGCATCCACTACAGCTTTGGGGCTGGGGTCAGGTAAAAGCAGCGCACGGTTGGTCTGCCGAGCGTGTATTTGCCTATGATTCAGACCAAGACGACAAGATTGTCGGCGCTGCACAGGTGTTAGTACGACGACTACCAGTCCCCTTTCGCTCATTTTCTTACATTCCACGTGGTCCTATTGTGGAAGAATTGTTTCGTAACGAGTTCCTTGAGGGTCTCGCTACACTCGTAAAACGTGAGCACCGTTCAGTTGCATTATCTGTCGAGCCGAACACCTTTGAGTTTGATGTTCCTGAAGGCTGGAGCAAGACTGAAAACAAGGTTTTATCGCCTCACACTATCCTTTTAGACCTTAAAAAGTCCGAAAGTGACCTCTTAGCTGATATGGTGAAGAAAACTCGCCAGTATATCCGTAAATCAGCCGCTGAAGGGATCACGATCAAGCAGGTACGCTCTCGTGCTGAACTAGAAGAATGTCTACATATCTATCGTCAAACTGCTGAACGCGCAAAGTTTAATCTGCACACCGAACAGTATTACTTGGATGTATATAACCTACTGGGTGACCACTCCCCTGTTTTCGCTGCCTATCTAGACGGAAAGCCGATCGCTTTCTTGTGGATGGCGATTAGTGCGGATACAGCATACGAATTATACGGTGGTATGAACGATGATGGTCAACGCCTGCGAGCGAATTATGCACTGAAATGGTATGTTATCCGCAAGGTTAAAGAATGGGGATTAACCCAGTACGACTTCGGTGGGCTTGTCGTTGGCGGCGTATCTATCTTTAAACAGGGATGGTCAAGCGAAGAAACCTCTTTCGCTGGAACCTACGATAAAGGTCTTTCGCCTCTATATGCCGCATGGAGTAAGGGTTTGCCAAAAGCGAAAGCAATTGTGCAAAAGCTTCGTCGTTAATTAATGAAGTAAAGTATTTAAAAATGAAAATAGTCTGGGTTATGCCCAGGCTGTTTTTGTCATGGAAAGACTGGGGATAACTTCTAGTACAAGGGGTGAAATAGCATCTTTCTTCTGTGCATAAAAGTATCCAAGTGCGCCAATCATGGCGGCATTATCGGTACAGAGGCTCATCGGAGCGTACTCAATAGCCAAAGGCAGGCGAGCTGACAGTTGTGTACGTAATTCTTGGTTCGCTGCAACACCGCCGGCAATCACGACAGAAGCGGGGGAGTAGTCACGAAATGCAGTCTCGGCTTTATCAACCAACGTTTCAATCGCAATGCGCTGGAAGCTTGCTGCCAGGTTTGCCTTCTGGGCATCATTTAAGAGCCCTGCAAGCTCACGTGAAGGGAAAGTTGTCTCAACGCCCACTTCGCGCTGAACAGTGCGTAGAACGGCTGTTTTAAGGCCAGAAAAGCTGAAATCATATTTACCCTGCATTTTTGCTTTCGGGAAGGTATACGCATAAGGATCGCCATTCTTAGCCGCTTCGGTAATTGAAGGGCCACCAGGGTAGGGGAGTCCGAGGATTTTTGCGACCTTGTCAAAGGCTTCTCCAACAGCGTCGTCCTGTGTCTGACCAAGCAGTGAAAAGTCACCATGATCCTTGAAAAGGGCGAGTTGGGAGTGTCCACCACTAACGATAAGGGCAAGCATCGGGAATTGTGGTTGTTTCGAAGGAAGTGTGAGCTGAACGCCGTTTGATTGGTCGGTAATAAAGTTTGCATAGACGTGTGCTTCGACGTGGTGAATAGGGTAGAGGGGCTTATTTTTAAGAGTGGCAAGCGTACGGGCGGCAAGTGTTCCGACCAAAAGGGAGCCAATAAGGCCGGGGGCATATGTGACAGCAATCGCATCGATGTCATCCCAGGTAAGGTTCGCCTCTGTGAGAGCACGATTGATGACTGGGTTGACGACTTCAATGTGACTACGAGCGGCAACTTCAGGAACGACCCCGCCATATACGGCGTGAATATCAATTTGCGAGTGGACAACGTTTGAAAGTAAACGATGTCCATCTTCGACAATTGCTGCGGCAGTTTCATCACAACTGCTTTCAATTCCTAAAATTCTCATCTGTAACATTTTATCATGATGAACTTTTTAGTGATATGCATTGAACTAGACTGAGAGCAAGCTTAAAATTATATACAGAGTTTCAGTAAATTTCAGGAGGGTGTATGAGGGCAAGGACCTTTGGTTTCGTATGGGCATTTTTAGTCATTGTGATGATTTTTCAGAGCACACCTGTCGCAGCAACGAGGGATATTCAGTGGTCAGACGGTGACATCACGGTCTTAAGAGATGTTCCGTCAACGCTCAACGTGTCGTCGCAGTGTTCGACATATATCCAACCGACGTTCATACCTGAGCTGGGTCGGAATGAAGACCTGTGTATGTTCGGTGACGCATCAATGCGCTTTGCGACATTCTTTGATGAGGCTGGACATAGAAAAGCGATGATTGGTCGACCATACGATGTCCGAATGCATGAACTGCACAGTGTATGTAACACCTATAGCTGTCAATATTCCGCTGTTACGGATGTACTCGTGACACATCAGCGTATTGGGCCCGAAAGTATTGGTGTAGTTGTTTATAAGCATGTCTCGGATAGGCTTAAAACGACGGTGACTCAATCAGGTCAAGTGATCTATACCATCGATACTACTGAGCCTGATTTCGAGCTAAGGGTACCAGGTAAAGAATTTATATGGGCGCCATATTTTGCAATATCGAACAACGGGCAATGGCTGGCGGTAGAATTGCATGGAAACGGAATCGTTCAGGTAAATATAGATGATCTATCGGTGCGACAGATCAGCGAGATGAGTTTTCAGTACGGACACGGGCACGATCCTTCTGTTGAACTGACCGTATCGAATGATGGCAACCGCATAGTGACTACTGGTGTGAACGCTGGTTTTACCGTCTATGACGTTACGCCTGAATGTGGACAGCCTCTAAAAAGTGGTTTGAGGTTCGATTTGGCTACAATTTCTTGTGTCAGTACCGATTTACAGCTATGGACTCAGTTCTACGGGGTTGAGGCGGTGCGACAGCCCCGTTTTAACGATGAAGGAAGTCTCCTAGAGGTAGTGATAGGGTTGTGGGCTGACCCTCCTCGACTTGTAACATTTGGGGAAGGGGTATTCACCGACGAATCTGATTACGAATATATTGCACTGGGCGATTCGTTCGTGAGTGGAGAGGGTGAGCTGCGAGCAAGTGATTACTTTGATCCAACGAATAGGTGTCACGCGAGTCGCCGCGCCTACCCCTTTCTGGTGGGTGCTATTTCGGTGCTGCCGAGTATCAAGGTCGGATCGGTCGCCTGCGCAGGGGCGAGAATTAGCGATATCACAAATACTTCATCTGGTTATAAGGGGCAAAATACACAAATTCCAGTAGGCGACATTACGGACGAGCAAAGGGAACGAGTTCTGACGAATCTTACCCCTGGAAGCATTTCGCAAAAATCATTTGTCGCTCACTATCAGCCAAAGGCGGTGAGTATTGGAATAGGCGGAAATGATGCGGGCTTGATGGGAAAGTTGCGCACCTGTGCGATGCCTGGAACGTGTGAATGGGCAATGGGGGAGGGACTGCATAAAATAGCCGGTGAAATACAGCGGCTATACGATAAGCTCGTGTATCTTTACACAGACCTGGTGCGGGCTGCTCGCGATACGCGATTTTACGCTGTAGGATATCCAAATATTATTACTCAAGATGGAACATGTGACCCGGTAACTGATGTATTATTCGACTACACCGAGCGGGTATTTATGCGCGAAAGTGTTCATTACCTGAATGATGTCATCGAAGCTGCTGCGCATACGGTAGGTATAGGCTATATCGATATAGAGCGAAGTCTCGACGGGAAAGAGCTTTGTAGTGGCGGCATTTCAACCGCGATGAATGCTTTGCGGCTAGGCGATGACATTGCGCCGCTGTCGGTATTTCCGGATCTAAAAGTGATTGGATCGGAAAGCTTCCACCCATCTCCAACTGGTCACGCACTGATCGCCTCATTTATTACACGGGCGCACCCTGACATAACTAGCGAAGATTATTGTGGGAATGGACAACTTGTCTGCCCCGCAAGGGCAGAGATACCGGGGCTATCGTCATATTGGTCACCTTCAATCGTTGATGATCCGGTCGCTCCGAGCTTTTTTGAGCAATTTGCGTCTGTCGATCTGGCCGACACTCGTACATTGAATATTCTTGTGGATACGGATACTTTTCAGAAAAGCTCGTCGGTGTCTGTAGAGATTCGGTCAAACCCGACAGTATTAAGAACATTTCAAGTTGATGAGGATGGGTCTATAGAAGGCACGGTAGCACTTCCAAATTCCGTGAAGACGGGGGTACATACGCTCCATTTATTTGGCCTAGGGAGTGACGGCAAGCCTATCGATGTGTATCAGTTCGTAGAGGTAATAGGTGATAGTTCGGGTGATCTAGTGCTTGCAGATACTTCCACTAATGCAACCATCATCACGCATGAATCCAAACAGGTAACTTCATTCATGCGTGAGCCACAGTTACTGCAAGATCTAATTGTCGAAACGTCTGCGCAAAATCTTGCTCCTGTGCGAGGTGTGCTCGGGGATGTCGCAAAAGCCGTCGCTACCGTTCCAACAATTCTAGAAAACAGGGTGAAACACACCGTAGGTCAAGCGAGCGATGCATTTCCATGGTTGCTACTAGGAATCGGCGTGCCAACTATGATTTTGGTCATTCTGCTTATCTTGAGGTGGGTGAAACCGATAGGTTAGGTATAATAGCTGTATGGCTGGACTACGTACAATCGTAAAAACACTTATCCCTTCAGGGTTGTTCAAGAAGATTGAACCCTATGGACACCTTGGCGAAGCAGTTCTTATGAACATTCGGTATGGTTTTCCTGGTCGAAAACTCCACATCATCGGAGTAACTGGGACAAACGGTAAAACGACAACTTCTTTCATGATCCACCGTTTACTGCACGAATCAGGAGTCAAAGTTGCACTTCTTACAACAGTAGCCAATGGAATTGGTAATGATATCGTTCCTCAACCAGAGCATATTACTACTGCTCAAGCAGGTGTACTTCAGCGAAAGTTGCGTGCTTACGCTCGTGCTGGTGTTGAGTGGGTAGTGCTAGAAACCTCGAGTCATTCACTGGCGCAACACCGTGTCTGGGGTGTGCCATATGAAATTGCAGTGATGACGAATATTACGCATGAACACTTGGACTATCATGGTTCTTTTAAGAATTACGTAGAAGCAAAACGACGATTATTTAAAATAGCCAATAAACACGGTCTTCGGTTTGGTGTCGTGAATAAACAAGACCCAAGCGCAAGTAAATTTGTGAAAACTGTTGCAAACGCGACAACATATGGCATTGGAGCTGGTGATATTGCAGCCGAAAACGTTAAGCTATCTTCAGGTCACTCGACGTACACTGCCAAGATTGAAAATGACGCATACAATATCCGCGTGAATATTCCTGGTGAATTCAATGTGAGTAATAGTCTGGCGGCAATTGCAGTTGGAAGAAAGCTAGGACTTTCGAAAAAAGAAATTGAAAAGGGTATCGCTGCGCTGCAAGGTGTCGAAGGACGCATGAATGTGATCGACGAAGGGCAAAAGTTCCAGGTAATCGTCGACTTCGCGAGTACACCGGATGCATTTGAACGATTCTTTGAGAGCGTTCGTCCATTAACAAAAGGCAAACTCATAGCTGTCTTTGGTTCTGCTGGACGCCGCGATGAAACGAAGCGTGCCGTTCAAGGACGTATTGCTGGTCAAAACGCCGATGTTGTTATCGTAACCGAAGAGGACGACCGTGACGTCGATGGTGAACAGATTATGGCCGAAATCGCCGTTGGTGCGAAGACTGCGGGTAAAAAAGAAGACAAAGACCTATTCCTTATCTTGAACCGTGAAGAAGCGATTGGGTTTGCGATGACACAGGCGACGAGTAAAGATGATGTCGTGGTGCTCCTTGGAAAAGGCCACGAACTGACGATCGAACGTGCAGACGGTGTCTACCCGTGGAATGAAGCCGAAGTTGCCCGCGCAGCACTGCAAGAGCTTGCGAAGTCACACTAGGTCAGTCGAGTGTCAGTGTCGTGCAGCGGATATATCCGCCACCTTTGGCAAGCTCTGCAACTTCCGGGGTAAATACTTCAAGGCCCCGAGCTTCGAGCGCTGCTTTTAACTGGGGAGCGTGTGCACTCATCACAACCGCTTCGCCTGTGGAAACAAGGTTTTGTGCAAATGCGTGTGTCGCTTCATCGATGCTGACTTCGATTTTATCAACGCCATCGAAATCGGCGAGAATTTGTTGACTCTCAGGGGTGAAGGCTGCTGGGCAGTAGGCAATAAGACCTTTTTTGTCGCCTTCAGGTGCTTTGATGATAGAGAGCGCGAGGTCAATATCGTAGAAGAAACTATCAGCCCAGCCAGAAACGGCATTATTCATGGGTTTTCCGGCGGCATCAAGTTCGGGAATGGTTTGGAGCTGGATTCGTTCATACCCTAGTTGTTTGGCTGCAAATTCTTGTGCTTTGAGGTCACTACGGTAACCTTGCCCACAAAACAGGAAGTTGCCACAGGCGAGTGCGTCACCTTGACCACTAAATTTCAGGCCACGAGGAACTTCAATAACGGTTTTGCCAAGTTGTTCCAGTACCTGCTTGGCATAGGATTCTTCTGCTTTACGAACATCGGGAAGGCGCGCTAGGATGGCCGTGTCGCCTCGTACGAGCGCCCAGTTAGCAGTATAAACGCCGTCTTGACTATCTGTTGGTGAGGGAACGGCAACTATTGCGATACCTGCTGACGAAAGGGCGTGGGTGATGGCGTCATGCTCGGCGACGGCACGTGAAAGATCGACATGCTGATCATCGTAGTAGGGGTTAATTGCTTGCTCGGCGCTAAAGTGTAGGGCGTCAGACATAAGGACAGTTCGATTGATGAGTGGCATATGGGAATTCTCCGAGCTTAGTAGTAATAGTCTTTTGTGCGCTTGAAATAGTAGTGGCGGTAGATCTTTTCGCCAAGTTTCGTCCAGGCTTTGTAGCGAACTGGACTGACGACGAGGTCATAACAGCCGATGTAATCAGTGACTGTCTTGTTAAAGGCGGTTTTGAACTGACCGATACCGTAGTGGGGGTGTTCTTTGTTGGCAATTTCATCGCTTGGGGGTGCGCCACAGAAGTCATGGATAAGCGCACCTTGTGACTTTGCCCAAGAGATTACTGTCCACTGTAGGAAGTGACTTGCGCCATAGGCGGTTCGTTTACGGATAGAGGCACCGTCTTTGTAGGTGCTTTTCGTTCCGTAAGTCATCGCGTACGCCCCAGCTACAACTTCATCTTCAAAGTAGGCAAAGAATAACTGCCCCAGACTGGCTTTTTCGAATCGCTGCCAGAAAGTCTTGTAGTAGGTGTATGCGCGAATACCAAATTGGCCTTCGGCTGTTTCAGCGAGAAGCTTATACATAATCTGACAATTCTCATCTGTAGCAGGAACAAGTTTTGCAGTAACGCCATCTCGTTCTGCGCGGCGAATCGCGTGGCGGCCTTTTTGGGGGAGACTCATCAAGATGTCATCGAGGGACGGCGAAATATCGAGGGTAATTGTCGACGGATTAGGGATGATAGGAGTTGCCTTCTTTAGGCCATGACGGGTGAGAGAGGATTGTTGAGAGCGAGCAAGTTCTGTTTCAATACGAACTGCAAATACACCACGTTTTTTCGCGAATGGTTGTAATAATTTCAACGTATCGAATAGGGCCTTGCAAGTGGTGACGTTCGGACCCTTTGGAAGATACCACAGTTTACCTAGTGGGGGAGTGTTTTTCTCGAGAACAGTAACTGCAAGGTCGTTAACCATCACAAAACGGTGTTTATAGCCGCCGGTTTCTTTTTGCTCGGCGTACTCGTAGCTTGAAAAGACGTTGCCGCCATCCGGATTGCGGAGAATATGTTCATCCCAGTGTGAAATTTCTTTTGATGTGGCGAATCGAACAGACATTACCATTATTGTACCGTATCAAGAGACCGTGGAGAAGTAAGCTTTTGAAGTCGGAACTACTAAGCAGTTTGGTTGCGTGAGAGGTAGTCGATTTCTTTGATGATATCAAGGAAAGCTTCTGCGCGGCGCTTTTCGTCACTAATGTCTTTTGCTGCATCGCTGGCAGGGCCAACAAGTGATGCATCGTCAGTGCTGCGGATGAGCATGAGGTAGACGTCGAATTTTTCTTCGGCAGGAAGGTCTACTTTACCAATGAGTGGACGAAGTTGCTCGAGCGCGTTCTTCTTGATACCTTCAAGTTCGCCAGACAGAGGTGTGGCAACTGTAGGTTCTGGGGCAACAGAGGCAACTGAAATAGCTGGCTCGGGAGCTGGAGTGTCAGAAAGTGGAGGGAGTGTGACCGCTGGAGCAAACTCATCATCATTGAATTGAGCTGCTGAAGCCTGTGGCGCAGGAATAAGTGCTTCTGGAACGTCAGGCATAACACTAGAGAGTGCCTGCGCGAGTTCTTGATCATCACTAATTGATTGATTTTGCGCGTCGTCTTGCGGCGTAATGTCCATGGCCCACCCCTACTTTTTCTTTATTATTAAGCTTATGCTTTCTTGGAAATACTGTATCATAGATCTAAAGGGATGGGCAAGCACATGAGTGATATCTTAGATAATGAAAATAGTTTGGCGCAAAAAGACCCCGAAAGGGCATTAAAAGTTGTCGCTGCGCAATTCGAACAAGCATCGTTTGAAGCAGTGGTATGGAATCAGGAACACGACGACCGTGAGATCACGAGTATCGTCGTCACAGGTATGGGCGGTTCAGCACTTGCAGCACTTGTTGCAAAAGTGTGGTTGAAGCACGACCTCAAGATTCCATTTGAAATTATCCGCGGCTACGACCTGCCGGAATACGTTGGTCGCCACACACTTGTGATCGCAAGCAGCTATTCAGGCAACACTGAAGAAACTGTCAGCGCACTGGAACAAGCTGAAGAAGCCGGTGCACAACTAGGTGTGATCGCATCAGGTGGCAAATTGATCGATATCGCTGGTGAATATAACATTGCGCATGTTAGTCTTCCATCTGGTCTACAGCCTCGTATGGCGGTCATTTACAATCTTCGCGCGCTGCTTGCGCTGCTCGAGAACTTCTCGCTAGTGCACGGTAAATCCGAAGAAGTCGCCCAATTATCTGACTGGCTTGGACGTGAAAGTGCTGCATGGGCACCAGAGATTCCAACTGAACACAACTACGCAAAGCAACTGGCTGACGAAGCTGTCGGCAAGACACCTGTCTTTTATGGTGGGGCACTGACGTCACCAATTGCCTACAAATGGAAGATTAGCTGGAACGAGAACGCTAAGAATGTATCGTTTTGGAATGAGTATCCAGAATTCAACCACAACGAGTTTATGGGTTGGGCATCGCACCCGATTGAAAAGCCATTCGCTGTCTTTGATTTAGTCAGTTCGTTTGAACACCCACAGATCTTACGTCGTTTTGAAATTTCGGATCGCCTCCTTAGTGGCCTGCGTCCGAAAGCTACTGTTGTGAACATGGTAGGAGACTCGTTGATTGCCCAATTACTGTGGGGATCTATCTTAGCTGATTACGTCAGTATCTACGTCGCTACCTTAAATGGCGTTGATCCAACACCTGTCGAACTGATTGAAAAACTAAAAAAAGAACTTTAGATCTTCAGAATAGATTGGTCGATAACTTCTTCTAGGTCATCGAAAACTGGAATGTTCGCTTCTTCGGCAAGACTTCGGAAATAGCGTTCACTTCCACCGCCATTTTCGGTGTAGCCGGGCTCGATACCAATAACCAGTGGAAATGGGTTACTATCATGCCAGCCGAGTGCGCGGCCAATTTCTATGCGGCTTGTCTGTGCATATGGTCGGCCCGCTTTATATTCTAATGTTGGATCTTGGGCTGCAAACCAAAACATGATAACACCTAATTCGCGGCTGCGTTTTAGGTGGTCTTTTTCCCAAGTAATCTGTTCGTTATAGTCAAAACCGGTTGCCGAAAGCCTACGGGGACTGGCAACGTGTAATTCCGGTATGTGCTCGGTGAGCTGAAGTGCGGTTGGTGTTTGCCAATCTTTTGCACCTTGAATTGGACCTGCAAGGAAAATAAGCGGTGCTTGATCTGGGATCGGAGTGTGTTGAGGGGGAAGATGGATTCTTTCGTTCATGCTTTTACTATAGCATTAGCATCAATCGTACTGACGAAGTGCGTCGATAGGATCTTTTTGCGCTGCACGAATTGCGGGGTAGAGGCCAAATAATGTACCAATAACGACAGAGATGCCGATCGCGATTGCACCGATTTCCCAGGTGAAAATAGGCATGAATGGCAAGAATGTACTGATACCAAATGCCAAGAGGTAGCCGACTATATACCCGGCAACGCCACCACCGATACTAAGGGCAAGTGATTCGATCAAGAACTGAGACACGATGTCGCGATTGCTGGCACCAAGGGCTTTTCGAATACCGATTTCGCGGGTTCGCTCGGCAACACTAACAAGCATGATGTTCATGATACCGATCCCACCAACAAGAAGGGAAATACCTGCGATTGCAGTAGTTGTACCGGCGATTGCCATAAAGAGGCGGTTGGTTGGTTGGGCGATTTGGTCACCTGAGAGGACCGTAAAGTCACCTTCGCCGAAGTGATTACGAAGGAGCAGTCGGTTAATATCGATGATGACTTTATTGAGGTTGGCGACGGAATCGCTTTGGATATTAATCTGCTGGATCTGTAGTGAACCACCGTTTAATACACGGCCTGCATCACGGCTAATGATGACTGAGTTATCGAAGGCGACACCGTTGTAGTTGATTGGATTATTATCACGCTTCAAGATGCCGATGACCGTAAAAGCCTGACCACGAACACTGACGGTTTTGCCGATCGATTGTTCGGTGCCAAAAATGTCGACGGAAAGCTGTGCACCGATGACGGCAGTATTGGTGCTTAATTCTGGGTCAAGGAATGAGCCATCTTGAATTTCCAGACCGCTAATCTCTGCGAGCTCCGGGTTCGCTGCCACAATCGCTGCATCAACTGGCGCATCTGAACCAGATCGTACTGCCCCGGATAATACCATGAGGGGGGTAAGCGCCTTGACGTGAGGAATCGTTTCGATCGTCGCCAAATCGTTCTCGGTAAGTGTACTGGCCGCAAAATGTTGCGGATTAGGGTATTGTGTCAGGTCTTGCAGATTCGATTCAGTTGCGGCGCCCGGGCGGATAACCGCAATGTTACCACCGAGAGCATTTACCTGATCACCGACGATTTTACTGGCACCGCCACTGAGCGCTAGAATTGTTGTGATGCTTGCAACACCAATTGCGACACCGAGCATAGTGAGGGTGCTACGCATGCGGTTACTTTTCAATGATTGGCGTGCGTTTTGGATGTGATTAATTGTCAGGAAGCGCATTATGCTTTTGCCACTTTCTTCTTTGCACGAGATTTACGTTTCTTTGTTGTTTTGCCGAGTGGTTTCTTTTTGTTAGGGTCAGCCTTCTTTTTCGGCGCACCTGTGTCAGTGTCGATCTTGCCATCCAGCATCGTAATGACGCGGCTCGCATAGGTTGTGAGGCGAGGATTATGTGTCACCATGATGATTGTGTTGCCACGCTTATGGAGGTCGGATAGCTCTTCCATGATAATGTGACTGGCGTGTGAGTCGAGGTTGCCGGTTGGTTCGTCAGCCAGGATGATTGACGGGTCATTCACGAGGGCACGGGCAATCGCAACGCGTTGTGTCTGGCCACCGGATAGTTGGTAGGGCATATAGTACTCGCGTTCGCCGAGGTGGAAGGTGTGTAAGATGGCGCTGGCCTGCTTCAAGCGCGCAGTTTGTGACACGCCCTTATATATGAGTGGTAATGCAACGTTCTCGATCACGCTGAGGCGAGTGATAAGGTTGAAGCTTTGGAAGATGAAGCCGATTTGTTGGCTACGGATGTGTGCCTGGCGGCGTGAGCTGAGGCTGGCAACCGGTCGTTCTTCCAGTTCGTATTCGCCCTCAATCTTACTGTCGAGGAGTCCGAGGATATTAAGGAGGGTTGTTTTACCGCACCCACTTGGCCCCATGATCGCAATAAATTCACCCTTTTCGATTGTCAGGTCGATACCATCGATGGCGTAGTGTTCGGACTCACCAAGCCCAAACCTTTTGCGAAGGTCTTTAAGGACGATGACCGGCGCGGTCGATGGGGCTGTTTGTGTCTTTGGCATTTGTTCTATTATGAGATGAGACGCCTTGCGACACAACCACATTTATGGCGTGGAAATAACAACCCCTTGAAGCGGCGCAGCTTGCTATACTAGACCGTGCATGGAGAGGTGGCCGAGTGGTTGAAGGCGCACGCTTGGAAAGCGTGTGTGCCAGCAATGGTACCGTGAGTTCGAATCTCATCCTCTCCGCCAAATATAAATAACGTCCTCGTCGACGTTATTTATATTTGGTGATGTCGATAGATTCGAACTCACGGGCGACAATTTATTGGCGCGACCGTGTGTCGGCAAAGAGAGTGAAGCAGGAAACGTATTTACATGTTTTTGCGAACGAACGGCGGAGCAGCTTGCTGCGATATCTCATCCTACTTCTGCATTACTTATGCTTGCAATGTCCTTGGGATGCATTATAAATAATGTTAGTCACCGCAAATCGCGAGGGCCCCTGGTGACAGGGATGACCCCGATGGGGGTGAAGCATGACTGTTGCAACAGATCTTATGGAAGAGCTCGTGCCTCAGGTAGAGGAGCTGACCCTTCGCTACGTCGCAGAATGCATCGAAAAGAAAACGATGCCAGATGTAGTTTGGGAAGGGATGTATCCAAAGCTCATCGACTACAAGCTGTTTGGCCTTTTCAAAAAAACAAGGCATGTGATGACTTGGACTAAGCTCGCTGGGTGGTACGTCCCGAACATTACTGAAAAGCGCTGGGTTTTAGAGGATGGTGGATACTGCCTCCATGCCAGGTATCAGCGATTCAGTTGGGGTGGAAGACCAACGTCTCAGTACGACAAGCTTGCGTACGAGTTTTTCGACCAGGTGACTCCGGCGGATTTGAAAGTATTGATCCACGCTTTTGAAATTCACTTCAACGAATAGCCCGCACTCGCGGCGGAGCCTCCAACCTACCCGGGTTGTGACGGCTCTGCCGCGAATGGCGGGCTTACTTTCTTCCTGGGGCTCAACAGGCTATTATGAGAACAGTATTTAGAATGTACTGACATGACAAAAAAGAAATTATCACTGAAAAAATACATCCCCTCACCGCTACAAGTTATAGCCTTTCTGACTGGGTTTGCGTTGATGGCGTTCGAGCTAGTTGCGGCCCGTATATTAGCACCGAGTATCGGTAGTTCAACCTACGTATGGACGAGTGTTATTGGTATTATTATTGCCGCATTAAGTGTTGGGTATTGGTACGGTGGTAAACTGGCCGATGCACGTAATCGTCCGCTTGATGTCGTAGCTCTATGTATTATCGCCGCGGTGGGCGTTGGACTGATGATGATGACATATCCTAGTTTGTTGGAATGGGTTGTTGCGCTCATTGAGGACAACCGAGTGCAGGGTGTTGTCGCTTCACTGACCTTATTCGCACCAACAAGCTTTATTTTGGGTGCAATTAGCCCGTATCTTGTGAAGCTTTCCATTCACTCATTAAGTACGTCAGGGCGGTCTGTGGCGGGCTTGAGTGCACTGAATTCAGTTGGGGGTATCGCCGGCACCTTTATTACGGGATTTGTCCTATTTAGTTATATCGGCGCGCGAGAAACATTACTGATTGTTATTGTGACACTGCTTGTATCGAGTTGGCTCATCATTCCGTGGCGACATTTTAAGATGCGAGCAGTCGCTACTATTTTGCTCCTGATTGTTGTCGCATTTCCAGCTCCCCAGGCTAGTGCGGTTGTAGCTAGTATCGATTCGCCGAGCGCACACTACACCGTTTCAGACATCGCCTATAATGGCCAGCAAACACGTGCGCTTATGACAGGACCAGGCGGGATTCAATCCGCCGTCACAAAAAACGCACCGAATGAACTAGCATTTTGGTATACGCAGTACGCAGCAGATTTGATTGACGCATTAGATGCGAAACGTATCTTGGTGTTAGGTGGGGGAGTATTCACGCTCCCGGCCTACCTTGCTGATACGCACCCCGACGCACAAGTCGATGCGGTTGAGATTGATCCTGCGCTAAAGGACATTGCTGTCGACTATTTCGATTACAAAGATCGCGCTAATCTACAACTTTATTTTGAGGACGCGCGAACATTTGTAAACCAGGCTCAGACGAAATACGATGCGATTGTCGTCGATGTATATGGCACCACCTCGATTCCATTCTCATTCCTTACGAAGGAGTATGGCGAAGCGATTAATAAGATGCTTTCAGATAAAGGCAGTGTCATTGTAAATGCCATCGGCGCACTAGATGGACCGTGCCGTGATGTCATTGACGTGATAGATGCTGTGTACCGGCCCTACGTACCGTTTGCCTACTGGCAATCACAGTCAACGAATCCAAATACGAGAGCCAACTACATACTTTTATATAGCAAACAGGCGTTTACCGGTGGGGCGATGAATACGCTGTCCAGGGGCGCCATAGGGGTGTATACGGATGATTATGCACCGGCAGAGCAACTTCACTTTAAGTGCCAGCGAACACTCCGCTAATATATGTGCACAGTACGCTATATATAGCGTACTGTTTCTAATTTACAACGCTATCTATATTTCTAAGGGGTTAAATACTGCTTGCGCTACATGTAGTCAAAAAAACCGAAAAAAGTGCTTGAAAAACCATATGTGGGGGCATATAGTCTTACATAAGCACTACATATGTAGTACTGACATCAAAATACACATTTAGCAAGTCAAGAATGGTCAACCGCTACAACGGCATTCTTCTTGCACCCCTTTGGAATTCTTCATTGGGGCACTCGGGAGGTGGTGTGGATGTCACCAAAAAGATAATAAAACAAAGTAGCATAGGGGATTTTTATGAGCGCAATCACAGTGGTAAAACGCGACGGCACCCGCGAACCATTTGACGCTAACAAGATTAATCTTGCGTTGGTTGAGGCTAGTGAGGGCCTTCCAGACCAAATCAGCAAGGTAGTCCAAGTTGCATCAGAACTACAGTTAACACTTTTCGACGGTATTACATCAGAACAACTTGATGAAGCAGTTATTCACACAGCACTGCAAAACGTAAAAGACGACCCTGATTTCGACATCATTGCGACTCGTCTGCTCCTGAAGAACATTTACAAGAACATCCTCGGCGAGTTTTCAACCGCTGAAGAGCTAAAGAAGCTCCACGAAGACCAATTCGTTGCCTACCTCAAAGCCGGCATCAAAGAAGGCCTTTTGGATGAGCGAATGAGTTCAAAAGTATTCGACCTTAAAAAATTAGCAAAAGCACTTGATCCTTCAAAAGACGGCCTGAGCAAATACCTTGGGGTTGTGACGAACAAGAACCGTTACGCCCTTCGTGGTCAAAGTGGCAAACCAGTGGAAGTTCCACAGTTTACCCACATGCGTATTGCGATGGGACTTAGCTTTAACGCAGAAGACCCAACAGCGTGTGCACTCGACTTTTACACACACATGGCGAACCTCGACTACGTTCCAGGTGGCTCAACTCGTGTGAACGCCGGTGGATCATTCCCACAACTTTCAAACTGTTTCCTGATTGAAGTCCAAGACGACATGGAATCAATCGCAAAGGGTGTCCGCGACGTTATGTGGATTGCCAAAGGTACCGGGGGAATCGGAATCAGCTTGAACAAGCTCCGAGCAGCGGGGTCTCCGGTAAAGACGACTAATACTGAGTCGACTGGCCCAATTCCATTCATGAAGATGATCGACACGGCACTCTTCGCCGTATCACGTAAGGGAAAGAAAGCTGGTGCAGCCGCCCTTTACATGGAAAACTGGCACATGAACTTCCCAGAATTCCTTGACCTCAAGCAGAACTCTGGTGACCCATACCTTCGAACTCGCCTGGCAAACACAGCAGTGTTCATCAGCGACGAATTCATGAAGCGCGTTGAAAAGGACCAAGACTGGTACTTGTTCGATCCAGCGGAAGTAAAAGACCTCCCTGAACTGTACGGCGCTGAATTCTCAGAAGCGTACAAGGGTTACGTCAAAAAAGCTGAAGCTGGCCAAATGCGCGACTTCACAAAGACCAAAGCACGTGAACAATTCCGTCAGATCTTGATCACACTACAGGCAACCAGTCACCCGTGGCTTACCTGGAAGGACACAATCAACGTCCGTGCATTGAACAACAATACCTCGACAATCCACCTCTCGAACCTTTGTACGGAAATTACGTTGCCACAAGACAAAGACAACACAGCTGTTTGTAACCTTGTCAGTATCAACTTGTCATCACACCTTCGCGAAGACAAGACATGGGACTGGGACCGCCTGGCTGAATCAAGCCGCAGCGCTATCCGCCAACTCGACAACTTGTGTGACATCACAAACACACCAGTTCCAGAAGCAATGCACTCTAACAATCAGAACCGCGCACTTGGACTGGGATTCATGGGCTTCACAGACGTTATTGAAAAGCTTGGCTTTAGCTACGAATCTGAAGAAGCATACGACCTCGTCGACCAAATCGCAGAGTTCATCAGCTTCCACGCGATCGACGAATCAGCTGACCTCGCGAAGAAGTACGGCGCCTACCCAACCTTCAAGGGAAGTGGTTGGAGCAAGGGAATCCTTCCGATCGATACTGTCGACACACTGGCAGCAGACCGCAAGGTGAAAGTTGAAGTAAACCGCAAGACTCGCCTGGACTGGGAATCACTCCGTAGCAAGGTAAAGAAGGGGATGCGTAACGCAACACTGATGGCAATCGCGCCAACAGCGAACATTGCACACATCGCCGGAACAACTCCTGGACTTGACCCACAATTTGCACAGATCTTCTCTCGCGCTACATTGAACGGTAAGTTCCTGGAAGTGAACACTAACCTTGTTCACGACTTGAAGGAACTAGGACTTTGGGACGATGTGAAGGAGCAAATTCTGATTAACCAAGGTGATGTACAAACAATCGACGTGATCCCGCAAAAGGTTCGCGATGTGTACAAGACCAGCTTCCAACTCAGCCCGTACGCCTTCCTTGAAGTAGCGGCCCGAGCACAAAAGTGGGTTGACCAAGCAATCAGCCGTAACATGTACCTTGAAACGCGCGATATCGACGACATGGTAGATATTTACACAGCAGCATGGAAGCGCGGACTTAAAACAACCTACTACCTACACGTAAAGCCTCGTCACTCAGCTGAACAAAGCACCACAAAGGTGAACAAGGCCGAAACCAAAGATGGCGGTGCACGAAAAGTTGGCTTCGGATTCGCAAAGAAGCAAGAAGTTGGGGTATAACCTATGACCGATAGTAACTAGAAACCATTCAAAGCAAAAATTAACCAAACACGAATATAGTAAGAATAAGGGGAATTCAGAAATGAACGCATCAACAATCATCAACGACACAATGAGCCTAGAAGAAAAGTTAGCCGCAATCGACGCAGCGATGGCGAACGCTCAGGTAATGGCAAACGAAGAAGCTGCATCACGTGGCGTTTCAGCTGCACCACTTGATCCAGCCGACCTCACGATGTGTGAAGGTTGCCAGTAGTCGGAGACGATGCACGAACAGAGTAGGGAAATACTTCCGGTCGCGGGCACAGATTTAGGGCGACGAATAGAGATAGAACATGAAATTTTAGCGCAGATTACTGAAAGCTTAACAGATCCAATCGGGCTCTCGAATGAGGCCCAGGCGGAACTCGAGCGTAGTAAGGATCAGACACTTCGCAGCATCGGCAACATTGCTGCGGAGTTGTTGCGCCGCGAAGCGTACGCTGCATAGAAATTGCCTATGGTTGCGATGAGCAATTGAGTTGACATAGACTGAAATGAAATAAGGGAGAGAATTATGGCAGGAATTTTAGGAACAGGGATTCAAGACGGATTGCTCTTGAAGCCAATCAAGTATCAATGGGCGATGGATTTGTACAACCAAGCGGTTGCGAACACCTGGTTCCCAAACGAAATCCAACTCGGTCAGGACCTTTCTGACTGGAAGAAGATGAGCGAAGAAGAGCGCCACGCGGTGACATTCCTCATGAGTTACTTCAACCCGAACGAGCTGCTTGTGAACAAAGCCCTCGCGTTTGGTGTATACCCCTACGTAAACGCGGCAGAGTGTCACTTGTACCTCGCAAAGCAAATGTGGGAAGAAGCAAACCACTGTATGTCATTCGAATACGTCCTCGAAACATTCCCGATTGATCGTGAAAAAGCCTACGATGCGCACATTGATACCCCTTCAATGGCCCGCAAAGAAGAGTTTGAAACGAAGTTCATCAAGCGTATGACCGAACAAACCCTCGACATCACAACAACTGAAGGTAAGAAAGACTTTGTACGTAACTTGGTTGCCTACAACGTCATCCTTGAAGGTATCTGGTTCTACAGCGGCTTCATGGTCGCCCTCAGCTTCCGTCAGCGTAACCTGCTCCGTAACTTCGCCAGCCTAATTGACTGGGTTGTCCGTGACGAATCACTGCACCTAAAGTTTGGTATCAACTTGATCCTCACCGTACTTGAAGAGAACGAAGATCTTCAAACCGAAGAATTCGCCGACGAAATTCGCCAAATGGTCATCGATGGTGTTGAGATGGAAGAGGCCTACAACAAGGACCTCCTGCCAAACGGTATCCTTGGTCTAAACAGTGACTACATCAACCAGTACGTGAAGTACCTGGCTGATCGTCGCCTTGAAGAGCTTGGTTTTGAACCACACTACAAGGTTTCAAACCCTGCGAAGTGGATGGCTGGTGCAAACGACACACTGCAACTCGTGAACTTCTTTGAAGCAACTAACACAAGCTACGAAGTGAACGCCGGTGGCGCAGCACCTGTAGCGAGTGGGGGACAGAGTCCTGCCGCTGATCGCGACGAGAACAATCCCGACAATAGTATTTTGAAGTAATTCAGATCACGTCTAAAAACAGGCACCGCACGATGGTGTCTGTTTTTATTTGCTATAAAATGTATAGTAATACCTCATCAGTGATATACTTAGAATATGAAAACGAAACTTGTTATTTTTGGAATTACCGGCGACCTGAGTCGTCGCAAACTATTACCTGCACTGAAGGAAATAGTGCAAAGTGGCGAGTTTGAAAACCTTTCGATTGTCGGTGTGTCACGCCGCGATGTAAACGTTGCGGAACTTGTTGAAACGGCGACGAATAGTGAAGTACTCACACCTCTCACGACAATTTTCACAATGGACTTGGCGCGTGCAGCTGATTACGTCCGTCTCCACGATCATCTCGACATGCAGGATGATGAGCAAGTACTCATATATCTGTCAGTTCCACCAAGTGCTGCGGCAAATATCGTCGATTTTCTAGGTGAAGCCGGCCTTAATACTCCACGCGTAAAACTTCTCTTTGAAAAACCTTTTGGATTTGACCTAGAGTCTGCGAAAGACTTCATCAGTCGCACTGGTCGCTACTTCGAAGAGCCGCAAATCTATCGCATCGATCACTACATGGCAAAAGAGGTTGCTGCTGAAATCATTCGATTGCGCGCAAACGCTGAAACAAGTGAGCACTACTGGGGAAACAAGTCTGTGGCATCTGTTGAAATTATCGCCTCTGAGGCAATTGGCATTGAAGACCGCGCTACTTTCTACGAAGAGACTGGCGCACTCCGTGACTTTATCCAAGGACATCTGATGCAGCTGCTATCACTGGTACTCATGGATCTTAAGGGACCATTCACCATTGCAGACATCGCCTCGCGGCGCTACAAGGCGCTTGAGCAATTGAATGTCGCAAAGCCAGCGGATGCAATTCGCGCCCAATACGTGGGGTATCAGGACGAAGTAAAGAATCCGGGTAGTCAGACAGAAACATTCGCGAGCGTCGAGCTATCAAGTGATGATGCACGATGGCTTGGTGTGCCACTGCGGCTGACGACAGGCAAGAACTTGGATCAAAAGCGCAGCGCAATCATTGTTCGCTACCACGATGGTATGGAAGATGTGTTTGAAGAGGGTAAGGTCATGTCATCAGACGCGAAACTCCCCGATGCATACGAACGCGTGCTCGTTGAAGCGATTCGCGGTCGTAAATACATCTTTACGACGAGCCCTGAGATTATTCGGGCGTGGGAAATTGTGACACCAATCCAAAAAGCCTGGAGTATGGACGATACACCACTACAGTTGTACGCCCCCGGTACTGCTGCCGAAAAACTGCTCTAACGCTATATCTAGTGTAGTGAAAATAATACAACGTCCCGCATATAGCGTATGACGGCTTGTTGGTGCTACAATAAAACCCCATGGAGGTGAAAACAAACATGGGAAAATCGCAGAAGTATATCTTTGTAACTGGGGGTGTCCTTTCGGGCGTCGGTAAGGGTATTACCGCCGCAAGCATTGGTGCTATTTTGCAAGCGAAAGGCAGTAAGGTTTCAATTCAAAAATGTGACCCGTATCTTAACGTAGATGCGGGTCTTTTGAATCCTAAGGAACATGGCGAATGCTTTGTGACAAAGGATGGCGCCGAGACCGACCTAGATTTGGGACACTACGAACGCTTCTTGGACGTCGAACTGACACAAAAAAGCGCAACGCTTTCAGGGAAATTATTACGTCAACTGATTGATGACGAACGTGCCGGTAAATTCCACGGTCAAACAATCCAACTAGTGCCACACCTGACTGGTGCTATTCAGGACGCTATCGAATTAGCATCTCAAGGTTCTGACGTCCATATCGTTGAAATCGGTGGAACAGTAGGGGACTACGAAGGGCTCAGCTACGTCGAAGCAATCCGTGAGTTCGCTGGTCGCGTTGGCCGTGAAAACTGTATGTATGTGCACGTCGTCTATGTGCCGTTTATTGGAACGAGTAAAGAATTCAAGTCAAAGCCTGCTCAGAATGCACTGAATGATCTACGTGGCTTCGGTATCGTTCCTGACTGCGTCGTTGTACGAACTGACGATCCAGCACCGGTTGTGATTGCAGATAAGATTGCGCAGTTTAGTGGTGTACGCAAAGACGCCGTGATCTTGCTATCAAATGCTAAAACGGTGTACGAGATTCCTCTTACTATCGATGCCAGCGGAATTAACGCTGTTTTGGAACGATTTACGGGCAATACCAAGAAGGCGGATCTGTCTAAATGGCGCGCATTAGTTGAAGCCCAAACAGCGACCTACGCGCAAAAAGTCCGTATCGGCATGGTCGCGAAATACCTCGATAATGAAGATACCTATATATCTGTTTTGGAAGCGTTGAAGGCTGCAGCGTGGCAAGAGAAAGTCGAGCTGGAGGTCGTTTGGATTAATGCCGAAGAGGCCGAGACGGCTGACTTTGAGGCAATGGACGGTATCCTGGTGCCGGGCGGCTTTGGAAGTCGTGGTATTGAAGGTAAGATCCAGGCAGCTACATACGCTTTAGACAACAAGAAGCCCTACCTGGGTCTATGCTTAGGCTTACAGATCGCAGTGATCGCTGCTGCACGTAAAGCTGGGCTAAAAGACGCCAACAGTACCGAATTCGATCCCGACACGAAACACAACGTTGTATATATCATGGATGGTCAGGCTGGCAAAGAATCTACCGGCGGCACACTGCGCTTAGGTGACTACACTGCAGCGCTGACACCGGGCTCACAGGCGGCATTGGCATATGGTACTGAAGAGGTAGTTGAGCGTCACCGTCACCGCTATGAAGTAAATCAGGCATTCCTAGCTGACATCGAAAAAGGCGGCCTGACCATCAGCGGATATTCACCTGATGGTAAGTTAGTGGAGTATATCGAAGCTGCGGATAGCCCATTCTTTGTCGCAACACAGGCGCACCCTGAATTTAAGAGTCGTCCGTTCCGCGCACATCCACTGTTTGTTGGCTTGATTAAAGCCGCTGCTCAGAAGTAATACAGTAACCTCTGTTATAATGTTTTGTAATGGAAGAAAAAATTACTCAAATTGTCCGCGACTTATTTAACGTTGAAGCGGAAGTAAAGCTGACTCGACCCGAGCCAGACTTTGGTGACTATGCAACTAACATCGCACTGCAGCTAGCGAAACCACTTGGTAAGAACCCAAGAGATGTAGCGGGCGCAATCGTCGATGCACTTAATAACACGGGTGACTTCAGTGACGTATCTGTGGCTGGACCTGGTTTTATCAACTTCCGTGTCAGTGAATCGCAACTTGCTGCCGATCTCGTTGCTATGGCAGCACCTGATTACGGACGCTCACACGCCTACGATGGCAAAGTAGTGATCACTGAATACTCTGACCCGAACCCATTCAAGGTGCTACACGCTGGCCACTTCTATACGAGCGTCATTGGTGACGCTATTTCGAACCTCATCGAGCAAGCGGGTGGAAACGTACACCGTGTGAATTTCGGTGGGGACGTTGGACTTCACGTTGCGAAAACAATGTGGGCAATTATGAATAAACTCGAGGGTGAACACCCTGAAAAACTTCAAGCAATTCCAGCGGACGAACGTTCGGAATGGATGGCACAATGCTACGTTGAAGGAACCCGTGCGTACGAAGACGACGAGGTTGCCAAAACTGAAATTACTGCACTGAACAAAAAAGTGTACCTCCTGCACAGTGAAAACGATCACGAATCGCCACTTGCGCAAATTTATTGGACTTGCCGCGAATGGAGCTACGATTACTTCAATGCTTTCTACCACCGCATTGGTACATCATTTGAGAAGTACTACCCCGAGAGCGAAACAGCACCAACCGGTCTCGCTACGGTACTCGAACAAAAAGAAAAAGGTGTCTACGAAGATAGCGAAGGTGCAATCATCTTTAAAGGCGAACCATACGATCTTCACACTCGTGTCTTTGTGAACAAAGAAGGCTTGCCTACGTACGAAGCGAAAGATGTTGGCTTGAGTATCAAAAAATGGGACGACTACCATTTTGATCAGTCAGTGATTATCACCGGTAACGACATTACAGAATACATGAAAGTAGTGCTGAAGAGCATCGAGCAGTTCCTACCTGAATTAGCAGAGCGCACACTGCACATGACTCACGGTAACGTGAAGCTTGCCGGTGGTGTAAAAATGAGTAGCCGTATGGGTAACTTCCTGCGCGCAGTCGACGTGCTTGAAATTGCTGCAGACGAGAATGAAAAGACACAGGGCAATCGTGACGACGCACCAGTTTTGGGCGCCATTAAGTACGCCTTCCTCAAAAACAGAATTGGGCCAGATGTTATTTTTGATCCACACGAATCAGTTGGGCTCCAAGGTAACAGTGGACCATACCTCCAGTATGCCCACGCACGCGCCGTCTCTATCCTCAGTAAAGTAACAGTTGATTTTACGCAGGCTTCTGCTGAAGGGCTTGATGCAAATGAGCGCAGCCTACTCGTTAAGATGACTGAATATAGCGACGTGATTGAACAAGCTACGAATCAGCTGTCACCCCACCTTATCTGTACTTATCTGTACGAGCTGGCACAGGTCTTTAACCGTTTCTACGAAAATAGTCACATTGTTGGCGACGATAGGGAAGCGTTACGCGCCCGACTCGTATCGGCCTACGCAAATATCCTGAAGAACGGGTTGAGTCTGCTTGGTATTCAAGCGCCAGACCGAATGTAGCTTGCCACCCCTTCGTGAAGGGCGTAAAATAATGACTTATCGTTAGGGTTAGGTATATTTCGAGGCTATGTACTCGATGTGTATTTATCTTTTACGGTAGCAAGTCACGGAAACTTTCCGTGCATTTTACATCTGGAGGAAGAGATGATTGCAATGATGAGGCCGGCTTTGAACGCGCCTGTAACCGAATCTCAAAAAGCAGTTGCGCGCGAAGAGATCTTGTTCGCAGTGCAGGAGTACGGCGACGCCGGCGTCCATGTCGATACGATCGGTGAGCTGCGAACGTTGCTGGATCTTGGACACATCTCGATGAACTTGTTCAAGAACAGCCTTTGGCATCTTAAGACGGGCGACCGTGACGATGGCAAGCGAAGCATTGCCATCAACGAGCCGAACAAGCTCGAGCGTCACCGGTCACACACGGGTAAGCGGATTTCGATTCGCGCCTTGTAATCAAGATGACGGTGGGGTGTGTAAAGCACCCCACCAATCATCCTCTTCCTCCAATCTTCTAACTTGCGTATGATAGGTATATAAACAGGAACACTATATGCCGACAGTTACCAAGAAAATAGAAGCCGCAACTAAACACGGTATCACCCCAATTGAAATTATTGTGCACACGGGTGAGTCGCAAGTAAGAGGTTTCTTTGATTTCCTGCGCACACAGGGTGTGATGGGACTAGCAATTGGTGTCGTGTTGGGTGGCGCAGTTACGATCATCGCTAAATCATTAATCGATAATATGATCACACCATTTCTTGGCTTGTTGCTAGGATCAGCGCACGGCTTAAAAGATCTCAGTTTGAATATTGGGAGAGCTGCCGATGGTGAGCAGGCGGTGATTCATTACGGCGCATTTATCAACGACTTCATTAATTTCCTCTTAATTGCACTCGTCGTATACGTGCTCTTTAATATCTTCAAACCTCGAAAAGTTGAGAAGAAGTAACCAACTACGCTACACTAAATCTATATTGAACGGAGATACCTTATGGTCGCAACGCCCCCAAGTAAAAAGAAAATTGTTCCTCTAAAAGAAGCTAAAGTCCTTGAAGTCGCAAAAGAAGGCGTCACGAAGGTGACTGGCGCAAGCAAAGGTCAGGCGACTGGCTTTATTAACTTTGTCCGCGAACAGGGAGTTGTTGGGCTGGCAGTTGGTCTTGCAATCGGTACTGCAGCAGGTGCGGCGGTCAAGCAGATCGTTGATGGCTTTATCAACCCGATTGTCGGATTCCTCATCGGTGGTATCGACCTCGCTAAGCTAAAGTGGGTCGTTGTTGATCCGAAAATGGACGGCACGGGCGGCCTTTCACTCAGCTGGGGTGCAATTCTTTCTGCGCTGATTACATTGGTTGCAACAGCCTTGGTTATCTATGCATTAGTGCACATTGCGAAACTCGACAAGATCGACCGCAAGAAACAGTAACGCAGACGCGGGGCGTAGGGCGGAGTATACTAGGAGTATGACGACACCTGCAGATTACAAAGCAAAACTTACGGACGAACAATACGACGTTCTCTTTAATAAGGCGACTGAAGCCCCTTTTAGTGGTGAATACGACCAGGAATTCGCGGAAGGTGAGTACGCCTGTGCCGCCTGTGGTACGGTGCTTTTTGAGAGCAACAAAAAGTTCGATGCGCACTGCGGCTGGCCAAGTTTTTATGATGCCATCCCTGATAAAGTTGAGTTTCATATGGACACGAGCTTTGGCGCTGTTCGTACTGAAGTGACCTGCGCAACGTGCGGTGGACACCTCGGACATGTCTTTAAGGGTGAAGGTTTGGGTGTCCCAACCGACCAGCGGTACTGCATTAATTCACTCAGCCTGACGTTCACCCCTGTCGCATCAGATGCAAAAAAGGTATAATACCTACATATGAGCAACAAAACCAGCAAGAAGATTCTTTGGGTTGACCTAGAAATGACCGGACTCGACCCAATCGAGGATCGTATTCTTGAGGTTGCTGCTATCGTGACTGACTGGGACTTCAAAGAACTCGATACTTACGAAGCAGCTATTAAAGTTGGGCCTCGCTTGATGGAAAAGCGCATGATTGACGGACCATCTAAAGATTTCTGGTTGAAATTCCCAGAGGTCTACAAAGCACTTGTGAAGCAAAATGAAGAAAGCGGACGATCTGGCCGTACGATTGAAAATGAGTTGATTGCTTTCATCGACAAAAACTTTGATGCAGACACCCCTGTGCTTCTTGGTGGAAATTCCATCCACATGGACCGTCGCTTTATCATCAACGAATGGCCACGCTTTGATGCCAAGCTAAACTACCGTATGCTTGATGTCAGCGCATTTAAAGTTGTGTTCGAAGGCAAATACAAAAAGAAATTCTCAAAGCCTGAAGCGCATCGTGCACTCGAAGATATTCGTGGCAGCATAATGGAACTGAAATATTATCTCGGAAAGGTAAAAGTATGACGCATAAACAAATCGAAGACTATCTGCTTGGTTTTCCAAACACCTGGCTTGATTTTCCGTTTGGCGAAGACACCTCTGTATATAAAGTAGGGGACAAGGAAACCGGCGAAGGCAAAATGTACGCACTCATCGATGACAAGTCGAAGCCACTTCGTGTCAGTTTTAAATGCGATCCAGTTCTTACCGAAACTCTACGCGCAAAATACGAGACGGTAGTACCTGGATATCATTTGAACAAAAAACACTGGAACACCGTTATTTGTTCGGGTCAATTAAGCGATGATGAGATCGAAGATTTAGCTCGCTTGAGCTATAACCTCGTCAGCGGCACTACTCATTCGCGCTAAAGTTTGCGAATGATTCTTGGGTAGGGGCAAGGTTATCATATGCGGTACTTAGGAATGTCTTTAATGAGGCGCTACTGGTGCCGTTATACGTTTCTTTCATAAGTGTGAGAATTGTTCCTAATTGATATGCCATCTCGCGGGCGTAGGTGCGGTCGTAGACGGCATTCAAACGAGCATCTTCTAGGCGTCCTGCTAAGGCTGTTGTAGATTCACTCGCAATAAGTGCTTTGTCTATCTTGGATGTTTCAATCCCTGCATTGAGAAGCGGCTGTGCGATATCACGGTGAGTGTTCGTGAGGTAGAGTGCTAGGTTGCTATTGAGGCTGCGTAGCTTACTGCTTTGAAGTTCGCCCTGTGCTGACGAGACTATCTTTTGCGTTGCATCCAGACGGGTCGTGAGGCGTTCCAGCGGCGCTTTTTTGCTATTGGCGACTGCTGAAGAGACGGCAGCAAGAGTAATAAACAACGCGATAACAGCAACGAGGATTAAGAGGATCTGCGGAATACCGAACTTGAAGAGCTGCTTTTTTGGTGCCTGTGGGGCGATTTGATTCAGGTAATCAAGTGGCGCAGAGGGCTGCGGCTGGGTCGGTGGTTGTTGAGGATCGTTTGGATACATAACTACGACAATTTAAGCACAAACGATAACAGAGGTAAAGGGTGCTATAATATAGCCATGCAGGACATGAAAGAGGAAGTCCGATCTCGCCTCAATATTGAGGATGTCGTCGGTGAGTACGTTCAGCTTAAACGAGCGGGGCGCAACTTCAAGGGTCTCAGTCCTTTTACTGGTGAAAAAAGCCCGAGCTTTTACGTGAGTCCGGACAAGAACATCTGGCACGACTTCTCTTCGAATAAAGGTGGTGATATTTTTAGTTTCGTGATGGAAGTTGAAGGCATCGATTTCAAAGAAGCGCTTGAACTATTAGCTCGCCGCGCCGGTGTCGATATGAGTATGTACGATTCGAAGGGAAGTCAGGAAATGGCTGCGCGTAAAAAACGCCTCTACGAGATACTAGAACTGACGACGCAGTATTATCAACAAAGCCTGATTAAAAACGAACACGCCGTGGCCTACGTTTTTGGCAAACGCAAACTTAGTAAAGAAATTGTTCAATCTTTCCGCATTGGCTACGCACCATCAACTGGTAATGCGCTGGTGAAATTCTTGAAAGCACGCAATTTTACGCAACAAGAGGCGATGGATGCCGGACTATTGAATCGCTATAGCGGTGATCTGTTCCGCGGCCGCATGATGGTACCGCTGATGGATGGCTCAGGTCGCGTGATTGGCTTTACAGCCCGTATCTTGAACGACGACGAACCAAACGCGCCAAAGTACCTCAACACGCCTGAAACGATGTTGTATAACAAAAGTCGTCACGTCTTTGGGCTATCGCAAGCGAAAGAGTCAATTCGTAAAGTAGATTACGCAGTGATCGTTGAAGGAAACTTGGACGTTGTCAGTAGCCACCAGGTTGGGATCACGCAAGTTGTCGCCACTGCAGGCACGGCGATGACAGAAAGCCACCTAAAGGCCCTCGTGCGTCTGTCACCGAACGCCAAGCTCGCTTTTGATGGTGATGCCGCGGGGCTCGCCGCAACTGAACGGGCAATTCCGATTGCCCAGGCAGTCGATATCGATCTAACGATCATTAGTTTGAGTGACGGCGCAAAAGACCCCGATGAACTGATCCAGAAAGATCCAGCGCTCTGGCAAAAAGCTATCGACACGTCGGAAGGTGTGGTGGACTGGATTTTGACGCAGTACTCGAAGCGCGAAGACCTGACGACGGCGATAGGGAAGCGCAAGTTTACCACCGCAGCGCTACGCGTGATTCGCGCACTGCAGGATCCGGTTGAACAAGAGCACTACCTGCAAAAAGTCTCGACCTACACAGACTCATCAATGGATACATTGAAAGAGAAATTGGCCGGAACCGATGAACCGGAAGAGAAAGTGCTAAAAAAAGTCGTGCACACTGTGGATGCGATCAAACCTGATGGTTCAGGTGCTGAAGAGAACCTCCTTGCCGTTGGACTTATCGATCCGGCGGTACGCGAACTTCTTAAAGATTTGAAGCCGGGCATGCTTTCATCGGACGAGCGCATCGCGGTACTAGACTTCATCCAGAAGAGTCCAGAACCAGTGGTGGAAGTGCCCGCCGACTTGCAAAATTACGATCAGTATGTAAAAATATTACTATTAAAGGCCGATGCTCGCTATGGGGAGTGGAGTAACGAAGATCGTTATTTCGAAACTGCCCGCCTGGTCCGCCAACTGATAACAGAACACAAGAAAATACAAAAAGATTCTCTGACAACACAACTTCGAACCGCTGAAGAAAACGGCGAAGACGATCGTGCCACAGAGATCCGCCAGCAGCTCAATGAACTTATAAAGGAGATACCTCGTGCCCAGAAGTAAAAAGAACGACGATCCTATCATCGATGATGAACTAAACGAAGAAGTTGATAGCAACCCAGTTATCGGCAACTTAGCGATTCCTGAAATCGACGGCCCAGCAGCGGAAGACCTCGAAGAGGAAGAAGTTGATGAGGATACAGACCTCTTAAGCCAAGACCAGTACTTTGACGATGCCAGCGATGACAGCGTCCGCTTGTACCTACGCGAAATTGGTAAAATCCCACTTCTTAACGCTGAAGAAGAACTTGCACTTGCGCAGCGCGTGGTTGCTGGTGAGAAGAAAGCTAAAGACAAGATGGCAGAAGCCAACATGCGTCTGGTTGTCTCGATCGCTAAGCGTTACAGTGGCCGTGGCCTCGACTTCCTTGACCTTATTCAAGAAGGTAACACTGGACTTCTCCGTGCCGTTGAAAAGTTTGACCCGGATAAGGGATTCAAGTTCTCAACCTACGCAACCTGGTGGATTCGCCAAGCGATTACTCGTGCGATTGCCGACCAAGCTCGTACGATTCGTATCCCTGTACACATGGTGGAAACAATCAACAAGCTGCTTCGCACCCAACGTCGCATGACCCAAGAACTGAACCGTGAACCAACCATCGAAGAGCTTGGAAAAGAACTCGAAATGGAACCGGAAAAAGTTGAATACGTCATGAAGATCAAGCAAGACATTACATCGCTTGATGCTGGTGTTGGTCGTGACGGCGACGACGAAGACTCAGTGCTTCGTGACTTTATCGAAGACGAAGATAGCGCGACTCCAGAAGAGTCTGCCGCATCACAGCTTCTAAAGGAACAAGTTCAGTCGATTCTTTCAACACTGTCAGATCGTGAACAAAAGATCATCAAGATGCGTTTCGGCCTCGAGAACGGCAAGAGCCACACCCTCGAAGAAGTTGGCCAAGAATTTGCCGTCACCCGTGAACGTATTCGCCAAATCGAAGCCAAGGCACTTGCCAAGCTCCGTAAGCACAAAGACTCAAAGAAGCTTCACGAATACCTCAACTAGGATTCCATAGCTAAAAATAGTGTGAAAAATGCAGGTCTCGGCCTGCATTTTGCTTGTGGTTTGGAAACAGGGGTAGGAGTGGTACTATAAAGTTCTAATGGCGGAGCGATTTAGTGGAAACGTACCATATCCCAAAAAGGGAACTTTCGGAAGTAATCGCCGCGGACTTGTTGCGCACGCCGCCAGTCGTTCTGGCGTCGAAGGGCGTCTGAGCCAATCGCAGATAGATAAACAAAAACAAATTGATAAATTTAAACAGCGCCGCGATGAGCAACTTCTGCTCGATCCAAACCGCATCGATTTAGGCAATAAATCCCTTGACGCGTATAAGATGAAACTACCCTTCCAAAAAAATCTTCTTGAGAATAAAGTAATGATTTGGACTGGTGAGACTGGAACAGGCAAGAGTACACAAGGTGTTCAGTTTGTGATTGAACTAATTAAAGCTCCAGACTCAAAAATTAAGCACATTTATGTCGTAGTCCCGCGTAAGATTATTGCCGACAACTTAGGTGATCGTATTCGAGATGAGCTCAAAGAACACTATGGTGAAGCCGCAGATGGAATGGTTAACATTATACACAGTGAGCGAAGCGAGAGAAGTGAAGAGAGTGTTGCAACTGTGTTGACTGCGCAGACGCTTATACGTATGGAAAAATCAATGCGCGAAAAACATGTCGACGAAGATATTATTATTTTTAACGATGAAGTGCACGAAAAAGATCTTCACACCGAAATGGCAATTGCAACTTCTGCTATCTATGTAAATGATAATCCGGGGAGTCGAATTGTTCTTGCAAGCGCGACGATGGATGAAGCATTTGTACAGGAGACGTACAAAGAATTGAATGATGGCAATACAGTCCCGATTGTAACAATCCCAGGGCGTCCGCATGCTTTACAATTCTTTGAGCGCCCAGACCTTACTCCTATGGAGGCCTACCTCGAGTATGGTAATGATGTAGAAAAAATGATGGCATTTACGCGTGGCGAAAAACCACTCGAGCATTTTATAAAAGAAACAGGAGCGCTGCTTGATGAACGTGAGAAGAATTCATCACGACATGTAGAATTTCGAAAATTAATTGGTACGCTTACACCATCGGCGCGAGCCCGTGTGTTTACTGATGAGTTTCCGAAAGACAGTCGATTATTGATCGCTTCGTCACCCGCAGGTATGTCAGGTATTACGAACCCTGGAAACCAAGGCGTTATAACTGACGGTACGATTAATCGTAAAGAACTAGATCAGTACGGCGTTGAAGGTATACGACCCGACGAAGCAACACAGGCTGAACTTAAACAAATGGGTGGACGTGCAGGACGTGATGTCGATGGAGGATTTGCGGTCCTTGTAAAACCAATTACACCCGGTGATGATCTCATGCGAGCGCGCGGTATCGACGTTGAAAATCCAGAAATGGAATTTGTGTCATTTACAGATCGTGCAGAATATCCACCGGCACAAATTTATCACAGTAACCTCTCGAGGGTTGCGCTTGAGGCTGCTGGACTAGGAAAGCGCCTGACCGACCTCAACCCTTATTTCCAAAATAAAGTTGAATTAACCGACATCCTAAAGGCGGAAAAAAGCCTCGCTCACTTAGGTGCACTAAACGACGATCAGACTATTACAGACCTTGGACGGGCAATGGACGTATTCCCGCTTTCGCCTGAGTTGGCGCGTGGACTCGTTGAAGCGACACAACCAGGTAGGACGCTGCTACATATGGGTCGCGCAGTGTTGACAGCGGCAGCAATCGATAGCGGTGGACTACAAGATTTTACAAAGAAGGACACGAGCGCTTGGGATACGTTGATACGTTCGACTTCAAAAGACGATTTCATTGCACAACTTGATATAATGACCGCGCTTCGTGAAGAAGCGAACCTAGAAGGCGCTGCCGAGAAGTACGACCTTCAACCGAATAAAGTAGAGCAGGCTACAAAGATGGCAAATAAAATCTTTAAGCTGCTGAAGATCAGGCCTGAAGACGTTATCTTCGGTACGACGAAACCTGAAGAGGAAGAGCTTCTACGTGACGACTTTACGGCAGGTATGATTGACTTGGTGTACGAAAAATCTGGTCGTCAGCGAAAGACAATGCAGTATACGCATATTCTCGGTAACGAAGGGTCAACACAACGCGCTATTAGTGACCGGAGTGTCGCAGGATTTGAAGATCACGACTATATTGCAGGATTCCCTCGTTGGTATATCACACGTGATCGAAACGGCGAGCACGTCAATCAGATTATTGACCGAACCCTTATCGTTAAGCCTGATGTGATTGCACGCTACGCAGCGAAAGTGCCGAATATGTTGAAAGCTGACACGCTCGAGCCTCGTTTTAGTGGTGGTCGCGTGATCGAGCAAGAACAACTTAGTTTCGGTTCGATTATTGTTGGCGAGCCAATCCAGAGCACGCATGACGTTATTCCTGAAGATAGCCGCTTGCTGTTGAAACAAAAGGTCCTCGTTGAGTCGGGTATTGCTCAAGATGCGTTGCGCGGTATCGCCAAGGAACTTGCTTGGTATGAAGAATCTATTCCAAAAGAGGAATTAAGCAGCCTTCTTAATGAGGATGCACCCGCATATATTACACACGAGAGTATCGAAGCTCTGATTTATGAAAAGACAGCGCTTACACGCGACGCGTATGCGATTGACGATCTCTTGTCGTCCCATATCTATAGCAAGAACATTGCGATTCAACAGTATTACACACAAGAAGTGCTTGATATGCTACGCACTCGGTCACCAAAAGTTGTGACAATTGGTAAGCAGATCGTCGACGTTTTTTACGAGAACGGTCAACCCTATATAACTAAGGTTAGTGCAACGCAACGCCAGGCGCCTCTATCTGACTTTTATTTGCCAGACGGACGCGAAATTCTTATTCAGATTTCACGCTCACAGCGCCTCGGCGGAGTTACAAGGGTTTCTCCAAAAGACTTAATAGCCGATTCTTAAAAGCCGACTAGTGATTGCACTTCGTCGAGCTTCGCGTCGAGGTCTTCTTTTGATCCATCGTTCAAGATGTAGTAATCTGCCGCCGCGATAGGGCCACCCTTTTGAATATCTTCGATTTCATGCTTGTCACGCTCGATAGTTGTCGCCTGTGTTTGTGGACGATCTTCACGGTGCTCGAGTCGGTTGTAACGCTGATGTTTCGGTGTCACAATCGCGACGACGGTGATTTCTGAAGGGAATTCGTGTTTCAGGATCTTGTATTCGTCCCAGGTGTATAGGCCATCTGCAATAACGCGGTGCTGTCCAGCAGCGGCGAGGTTGTGAATTTGTTGGATAATGCGCTTCGCGGCAAAATCAACGCCTTCTTTTTTGCGAATTTCGACGCGGAAGACGTGTTCGTTTTCTTCACCTTTAGCAATACCGGCTTCTTCCATGGCTTGATAGATAATGCCGCCGAAATAGACTTTCGGAAACCCCTTCTCGGTAAAGTAATCAACTGCGGTCGTTTTGCCCGAGCCGGAGAGTCCGACAAAGGCGAGGATCTTTAGGTTTTCATGGTGGCTCATGCATTTTATTGTAACAGATTGGTTATGCTTGAACGTTCGTCGGTATATCAAACCTGACGTTTCAGGGGTAGAGCTGGTATACTAAGAGGATGAAACGGCTGGCAGTTATTGATGGAAAATCCGTATTTTATCGTGGCTATTACGCGATGCCAAATCTTGCGCTCCCAGATGGAACGCCCACCGGTGGAGTCTTTGGATTTACCTCTATAGCAATCGAAATTATCAAGAAGCTTGAACCCGACTACGTAGCGATTGCTTGGGATATCAAGGGTACTAGTATCGCCAAGCGCAGTGAGATCTTCGCAGATTACAAGGCGGGTCGTACGAAACCGCCCGAAGACTTCTACGCACAGCTCCCGATTCTTCGTGACGTCCTGCAAGCATTCGACTGGCCGCTCTATGAACTAGACCAGTATGAAGCTGACGACATCATGGGAACATTCGCAGCTGAGGCGAAAGAAGAGGGTGTCGCAACCTGTCTTATTACAGGTGACTACGACATGCTGCAGCTCATCGATGACACGACCAGCGTCTACATTACCCGCACTGGTAGCACTGACTTGGTGCAATACGACGACGCGGCGTTCGAAGCAAAATACGGTATTAAAGTATCTCAATTCGTCGATTACAAAGCCCTCGTAGGGGACAGTAGTGATAACATTCCTGGCGTGGCTAAGATCGGTCCAAAGGCAGCCCAAAGCTTGTTGACCACTTATGGTGACCTTGATGGTATTTACGCCCACACAGATGAACTAAAGGGTGCGCAGCAAAAGAACATCGTCGACGGAAAAGAATCTGCCTACATGAGCCAACAACTAGCCCGAATCTTTACCGACGCACCGATTAAAGTAAACTGGGAAGAGACCGACATTGCACACACGAATGTCGACAATATCTTAGCTGTGCTACACAAGTACGAATTCACGTCATTGATACATCGTCTGCCAAAACACATGAAGATCGGCGATAAGGTTGTCGAAATTGAAGAGAAGGTAGCGATTGAGCCACTTGAAAAAGTGGATTGGCCTGACACACTTTCGATTGAGGGACCTGTGCTAGTTGAGATTATTGAAGATGAACTATGGGTTTCGACCGATCGTAAAACTGTGGCCGCGAAACCGGTTGCGGATGTTGATTCAAGTCTCTGGCGCGCACTGGAAATGGCAACGGTTGTTGGGTATGACATTAAGGATATCTATCACAAGCTTGCGGCACACGACGTCTTTACGCAGCTCCCAACTGTTCATGATATTCGCCAAGGTGCGTTTTTAATTGACCCACTGCGTCGTGATCGTTCTGCCTATGCGCTAGTAGGGCAAGAGGCGCCTGAGCCAGCTGCGCTGCTTGCTGGTTTATGGACTGTTTATGACGAACAAGTTGCGTTTTTCGAAGCACAGCCGAAGGTTGGGCGTATCGCTCGTCAGCTTGATTTCCCGTTAACGTACACGCTTTTTGCAATCGAACATAAGGGCGTGTTGGTCAGCCCTGAAACGCTCAACGAGATGAGTCAACGACTTGGTGACAAGCACAAAAAGCTTGAACAAGAAATGTATACGATGGTCGGCTATGAATTTAATATTGGCAGTCCAGCGCAGCTTTCAGAGGTGTTATTTACGAAATTACAGCTTCCAACAACAGGTATCAAAAAAGGCAAGACTGGCTATAGTACGGGTCAGGCCGAGCTTGATAAGTTGCGTGGTCAGCACCCAATTATTGAACTGATCGAGCAAACACGCGAGCTCGCAAAACTCAAAAATACCTACACTGATTCTCTGCCGAAACTGGCCGATGAACACAACCGCATCCACACGACGTTCAATCAAGATGTCGCTGCAACTGGGCGCTTGAGTAGTACAAACCCGAACCTGCAAAATATCCCAATTCGCACTGAACTTGGACGTGAGATTCGTGAGGCCTTTATTGCCGATGAAGGCAATGTGCTTGTCAGCGCGGACTACTCACAATTTGAACTCCGTCTTGCCGCCGTACTAGCGGGCGACCAAAACCTAATCGATGACTTTAACAACGAACTAGATGTTCACACGAAAACCGCCAGCGATGTCTATGGCATTCCTATGGAAGAGGTGACCAAGAACCAGCGCCGCGATGCAAAAGTGATTAACTTCGGCGTGCTTTACGGTATGAGCCCGCATGGTCTGGCCGCACAGACAGGTATGACATTTGGACAAGCCAAAGACTTTATCGATCAATACTTTACTCTACGTGCGCCGATTCGAACGTTTATCGACGACACGCTCAAGAAAGCACGGACAGAAGGCTACGTCGAGACGTACTTTGGTCGCCGCCGTCCGACACCTGATATTCAAAGTAGTAACTTTATGGTGCGTGCTGGTGCCGAGCGTGCAGCTGCAAATATGCCGATTCAAGGCACCGAAGCTGATCTGATGAAGCTTGCGATGATTCGCGTTGATGAGAAGCTTGGTGACCTTGGGAAGCAAGTATTACAAATCCACGACAGTATCCTGATCGAATGTCCGGCCGAAAACGCCGAGAAAGTTGCTGAAATTTTGAAAACAACCATGGAACACATAGCACCAGACCTCGCGATATCTTTACGTGTCGATGTGAGTAGTGGCAAAACTTGGGGTGAACTGTAGTGGCGATCAAAGCGGTTGTTTTTGATTGTTTTGGTGTAGTCCTCGATATTATGCGTGGGTCGCAAATTCAGATTACAGTAGATCTTATTCGTGAATTAAAACCAGATTACAAATTGGCGATGCTCACAAATGCCGGCAGTCGCTACGCACTTGATCAACGATTTAAACCAGGCGAGTTAGATGAATTGTTCGACGTCGTGGTGGTATCTGGCGACGTGGGGTGGGAAAAGCCTGCACCAGAAATTTATACGATGACCGTCGAAAAGTTAGCTGTCGAACCACACGAAGTGCTGTTCATTGATGACATCGGTGCGTTTGCGCAAGCTGGCGAAAAGATTGGTATGCAGTCGTTTACCTTTGTGAATGATGAGGCGTCAATTACCGCAATTAAAAAAATCTTACAGGAGGCAGTGTAGTGGAAGTAAAGGTCAAAAAACTTAATCCGAAGGCAACCTTGCCGGCGTACCAAACTGAACACGCTGCGGCGATGGACGTCCACGCCTGTATTGATACTCCAATCACACTGCAACCGCTAGAACGTGCAATGATTCCTACCGGGTTAGCTTTTGAAATTCCCGAAGGGTACGAGATGCAAGTGCGAGCCCGTAGCGGACTGAGCATTAAACATGGTCTAACGATGGTGAATGGTGTTGGAACGATCGACGCCGATTACCGAGGTGAACTAAACATCCTCGTTATTAACCTTGGTCAAGATCCTTTCGTGATCGAACCTGATATGCGCGTTGCCCAGTTGCTGGTGACTAAATACGATAAAGTTGTCTGGAGTGTAGCTGAAACATTGTCTGAAACCGATCGTGGCGAGGGTGGTTTTGGTAGCACTGGATTTGACAAGAAACTCTAAAACTACTAAGGTTAATTTATGGCTAATTACAGAACATCACGCGTCCTTCCAATCGTCCTCGTTGTCGTTATCATTATTATCGCGATTGCGGCACTTGTTTCATTGGCGCGGGTTGTCTTCTTCTCGGGAAGTAGCTCAACTTCAACAGTCGAAGTTGATACCAGTCAAGCTGCACTGCTTGATACATCCGTAACACACAGTGTGCGCATGATTGTTCGTGGACCAATCGTGGCTGACGAAAAATTCAAATCATACCAGATTGATATCTCTTCATCGAGCCGATCGTTAAAAACATTCAATGGCTACGGCGGAACGGTCGTTGAACAAAAAGATCTCGCAAATAACGTCGCGTCGTACGAAGCATTTGTCTATGCACTCGATAAGGCAGAACTTTCAAAGGGAACAGAGTTAGAGGGTGACAAGAACGATGTCCGTGGTGTGTGTGCAACAGGAACACTGACGCGCTTCATGATCTTGGATAATAGCGAACCTGTGAAAGAACTGTGGACCTCAACCTGTAGCGGGTCAAAAGGTTCATTAGATGCAAGTGTTGGTCAGCTCAAAGACTTGTTTGTGAAGCAGATCCCTGGTGCCGAGACACTTGTCTCGACTGGCACAACCCTGAAATTATAGAAACGAGGTACAATGCCTGAACTTCCTGAAGTAGAGACGGTTCGTCGTGGATTGAGCGAACTTATTATCGGCAAGCAGATTTTGAGTGCGACAAGTGATACGCCGAAAAGTTTTCCGAATACCGCAGCCGACGTGCGACAATTCATGATCGATGCGAAAGTAACGGCGGTGCGCCGTCGCGCTAAAGTCCTTTTGATTGATCTTTCCTCCAATTATTCATTGGTGATTCACCTCAAGATGACGGGACAGCTCGTCTATGTTGATGCGCAGGCTCGTTTTGGCGCCGGGCACCCAAATGACAGCCTCGTGAATGCGCTCCCGGACAAATCAACTCGCGTCACTATGAGCTTCAGCGATGATTCGAAACTATTCTTCAATGACCAGCGAAAGTTTGGTTGGGTAAAACTGCTGCCAACGGCTGAAATCGTGAACTTGCCGTTCATGCAAAAAGTAGGCCCCGAGCCGCTTGATCTTCACTTTACTGCGAAACAATTCCGCGAACGATTTACGCGTCGTGCACGAACAAGCATCAAAGCCGCCATCCTGGACCAATCAGTTGTCGCGGGTGTCGGTAATATTTACGCAGACGAGTCGCTGTGGGGCGCCAAGATCCATCCGAAACGTTTAGTAGGATCAATTACCGATGCGGAATTTGAGCTGCTGTACACGGACGTACGTGCGGTCATGAATTTATCGATTGAAAAGGGTGGTTCATCAAACCGCAATTATGTGAACGCCGAGGGCAAACGGGGGAGCTATATGGACTTCGCGAATGTCTTTCGTCGTGAAGGTCTGCCATGTCCGCGCTGTGGCACAACAATTGAAAAGTTACGCGTTGCTGGTCGTGGCACGCATATCTGCCCATTCTGCCAGGTTCTCTAAGGTATACTAAAGGCTATGACACAGTGGTTTACGGGCGACAATACATTTGAAATCCAGCAGGCGACGCAAGCGCGTATTGCTGCGTTTGATGGTGCTGCCGAGCGTATTGATGGCACGACACTTGAACTGAAGAACATTCCAGATCTTCTGATGGGAGGCACACTGTTCGCTGAAAAGCGCCTCGTTATTATCAAAGACCTCTCGCTGAATAGTGCGGTATGGGAAAAATTACCTGAATGGCTTGATCGTCTGTCTGATGATATCGAACTGATTCTGATTGATACAAAACCCGATAAACGCACGACGATCTATAAAGAAGTGAAGAAGCGTGTCGACATAAAAGAATTCCCGTCTTGGGGTGAGCGCGATCAAGTCCCAGCTGAAATGTGGCTTGTGAAGCATGCCAAAACTTTGAACGTTGATCTGGATAAAAAGTTGGCGCACCATATTGTGATGCGCGTTGGATTGGACCAGTGGCAACTGGCGAGTGCACTCGACAAATTATCGCTGCTTGATGAAATCACCCCCGATGCAATCAATAACACAATTGAGCCAAATCCGTCCGAGAACGTCTTTCAATTATTCGAGTTAGCGCTTGAAGGGCGCCGCGAAGATGTCCACGATATGATTCGCACACTTGAGTTGATTGAGGATCCGTATAAATTATTTGCACTGCTGTCATCGCAGGCGTTCCAACTTGCTGCCGTCACGAATGCCGGGGTAGGGGATAGTCCATCGAAGGATTTCGCAATCCATCCATTCGTCGCTTCAAAACTAGAACGTCACGCCAAACGACGTGGTCCCCGCGGAGCTGCACGGGTACTGCAGTCGTTCGCACAGACAGATGCTGACATGAAAATTTCAAAAGCAGACCCATGGCTGTTAATTGAACGGGCGCTGCTGGAAACAGCATTGTAGGCGACGCGATACTAAATAAAAAATAACTCCCTCGAAATGAAGGAGTTATTTTTATGCTGAGAGAAATTACTTCTTTGCAGCAGGTTTCTTTGCAGCTGGTTTCGCAGCTGTCTTTGCTGGAGCTTTTTTCGCAGCAGGTGCAGCTTTAGCAGCTGGCTTTTTAGCAGCAGCTGGTTTCGCAGCAGCTTTTGGTGCAGTAGTCTTAGTTGCAGTACCGAGCTTTACGCCAGCAGCTTTAGCAATCTTTGAAAGACCAGCTTTACGACGTGAAGCAGTATTCTTCTCTAGAAGACCTTTTTTCACAGCTGTGTCGTATTCGCTTTGAGCCTTTGAAAGAGTAGTTGCTGAAGGGTTAGCAACGAAAGCTTTAACAGCGTCTTTGATGTCGCGCTTGATGCCGACATTGCGGTCGCGGCGTTTGATAGTTTGTTTGGCGCGCTTGATAGCGGATTTGATGATTGGCATGAGTTTCCTTGTCTCTTAAATGCTATACATATTCAAAGGGTGATTATAGAGGAAAAATCGTGAATTGTAAAGACCACCACATATTTGTTGACGTCAATAAAATACTTATGGTATAGTAACGAAAACGGTAATAGGCCAAAAAGAAACAAAAAAAGACATGGACGATATAAAAGCAAAACAACAGATTGTCGAGAAGATAAAGTCATCGACTAATATTCTTGTCACGGTTTCAAACGACCCGTCGGTTGATGCGTTGTCCGCTGCACTTGGCCTGACCTTATTACTTGATAAGCTCGAAAAGCACCCAACGGCTGTTTTTAGTGGAGAAGTTCCACCTGCCATCTCATTCCTTGAACCAGAAAAAACGTTTGATACAACGACCGATAGTCTTCGTGACTTCATTATCGCCCTCGATAAGGAAAAAGCCGACCACTTACGCTACAAAGTAGAAGGTGACAGTGTTCGTATCTTTATTACCCCGTACAAAACAACAATCACCAGCGATGACCTTGAATTTAGCCAGGGTGACTTTAACGTTGAACTCGTGATTGCTCTGGGCGTCGATGTCCAAGAACACCTCGACGGCGCACTCGATACACACGGGAAGATTTTGCACGACGCAACAATTATTACCGTGACCGCAGGCGAACAAGTCAGTAACCTTGGTGGTATTGATTGGCACGAAGATCAAGCAAGTAGCTTGAGTGAAATGATCGCTGGCCTAGCGGAAGCTTTGAAACCAGACAAAAAATCTCTCCTGGATGCACCAATTTCCTCAGCGTTCTTGACCGGTATCGTTGCGCAAACGGATCGTTTCAGTAATGAACACACAACTTCTAAGGTTATGACAGTTGCTGCAAATCTGATGGCCGCCGGCGCAGACCAACAACTGATTGCTGCAAAACTACAGGCATCCCGCGAAATCAGTAGTGAAGACACTTTCGTAGAAGAGACTCCATCTGAGTCTGAAGAACTGGAAACACCAGTCGAAGAAGCGCCTCGTAAAGATGTTCTTTCAATCAGTCACGATTCAAACGAGACACTTGAGCAGATGGACAAGCGTGTAAAGGCCGCCGAACAAGCTGAAGCTGCTGCAGAAGCAAACGAACAACTTGGTGAACACATTTCGAATGCAGAAAAGCCTGTTTCTGAGCCTGCTCCTGAGCCAACTCCGGAACCGCACATTGAATCAACACCTGAACCTATCCTGGAACCAACCCTCGCAGAACCGCTGGTTGAACCTGCCGTATCATTCGATTCGCAACCCGGACCAACACTTGGTGGTACATTGAACGCAACGAGTGAACAAGCCGCTGATGACGCACGCCGTGAGCAAGAGAATGATCAAAATAAGACAATCTTAACCCACGCGTATATGCAAACTCCAGCGGAAGGTGATGTACCTGCACCTGAAACACCAGCGCCTGCGCCGGTCAACCAAGTGATGCCACACGAAATTGTGATTCAGCCACCAGTAGAGCCGGTTATTTCGACACCAGTCGACCTTGGATTGCCTATGCCGCCAGCGCTACCTGATTTCTCAGCACCACTTCCACCAACCGAAGTCGCGCCTGCCTACGCCTATGGTCCAGTAGAACCAGCGCCACAACCAGAGATTCTGGGCGATATCCTTGCGCCAGAAGCGCCAGCGCCACAACCTGTCGTCGCGCCTGTTGCACCTACCGCGCCAGTGAGTAACGATCCAGGACAATTCAAGATCCCTGGCCAGCAATAGCTGTATCTAAGGTATAATCGCTCGTATGCAAGAAGACAGTGTTCTTTTAATTGATAAGCCAGCTGGTATGACCAGTTTTGGCGTGGTTGCGCGTGTTCGCCGGAAATTATCGCAGCAACTGGGTAAGAAAGCCAAAGTAGGGCACACAGGCACCCTTGATCCATTTGCGACTGGCCTTATGATCATCGTGACCGGCAAAGAGTGCCGTAACGCGGGCACATATTCGAAACTCGACAAAGTATACGAAGCGACGATTCGCTTAGGTCAGACAAGCTCTACAGGCGACCCAGAGGGTGAACTGACGCCAGCGGCCGACATTGTTCCAACCGAAGATGAAGTAACAGAAGCGCTCAAACTCTTTGTTGGTGAAATCCAACAAACACCCCCAATCTACAGTGCGATTAAGATTAACGGCCAACGAGCGTATAAACTTGCCCGCGACGGTGGTACGGCGGAAACGATAGAGATGCCGGTCCGTACCGTCAGTGTCTATAGCCTTGAACTTCTCGACTACACCTACCCAGATATTAAGATCCGTGTGCACGTCAGCAGCGGCACGTATATTCGAACCCTTGCCCAAGACGTAGGGCTCCAACTAGGGACGGGCGCATATTGTCCAGAACTTCGACGCACAAAAATCGCCGACTTTTCAATCGACGATTCTGCGGAACTAGATCCTGATACCTACTAGAACTAGAGGAGCTCTTGGATGCCGTCCAGTGCTTTCTTGCTTTCTCCAATACGCTGAGAGAAGAGTGCGTTGCTTTTCGCTTCAGTGATAGAGTTCTTAAGGCGTACTCGCTCTTCTGGTGTGATGAGGGCATCGAGGTTCGTCCTGTTTCGTTGCAGTGTATCGAGTACCTCTAACATGTAGTCCTTGTCTTGGTTAACAAGTACATCTGCAGCGCTGAGCTTACCGTCACGTACTGTGTCCAAAATGAACTTGTCCAAACGGCCTTGTCCTCGAGGTGGGATAACGCCTTGCTTTGCATTACCAAGCATACCGGCGCCTGCAAACTTAGGTTTATTACTATTACTAATAAGTGAGTCGCTGAATGTCTGACGAATATTAATACTCTCTTCGTCGTCACCCGCACTAATATCGAGGTCACGCATCAGCTTAATGATCTCGGTAGTATTTGCACCACCGGCAATCTTCGCAATTGCAGCTTCACGCATGTCGGAGGTGATATTAGGCATAATCGTACTTGTACCAAGTGCAATTTCCGTGATCTCGGCATCGGCGTAGTTCTTGTGTGTCAAGATACTGGCTGCGTTTGAAACAGCTTCGTGGTGTGCTTTTGACTGAGCAGTAATAGCTGCGGCCAATGCACGTTGTGCACCCTTCTCGTCGATACCACCAGCCCTAATTTGCAGATCTTCATGTAACTCGAGCTGTGTCGCAAACTTCTGTACCTGAATATTCTGAGCTGATTGGTTACGCTGCTTCTGAATTGCAGTTTCAATAACCTGCGAAGCCATCGTTGACTGTAGGCGGCTAAGGCGTTGGTTTCCACCCGTGTTATAGCCACCAGCCCGGTATTCAGAGTACATAGCATTCGTGCTCTCGGTTGCAGCCTCGAGGCTCGCCTTGGTTTGTTCAGTCTGAATAGCTTGAGTATTGAGGAAAGAACCACGAGTGTTTATCAAGTGTTGAGTCTCTGTGTTGCGAGTATTCTCGACGCGTTCTTTTTCAAACTTGGCACTTGCTTCTGCTTCGTGCAAGCGGCCAGCTTTCGTAGTTCGGTTGTAACGGCTTTCATTCATAGTGGCGTACAGTGCGCGGCGACGCTTGGTCGTGACGTTACTGTTATCCATTAACTGCGCAACCTTGCGGAAAGGATTCGGTCGACCTGTACGTGTCAGTGACTTCTCACGGTTCGCACCGGCGCGGTCGTTTGCCCAGTTCTTGCTGCGATCCAGGATGCCCTTGCGTGGATCGTTGACCAGTCCAGCAATCTTTCCAAGCAGTCCACCGCTGAGGCGGAGAAGGAGAGGAGTGATCACGAGTGGTGCAACTTGAACAGCAAGTCCGAAGATGATCATGATGACATTGCTAGCGCTTTGGATAATTAACCCACCGGCGAGCTGTGAGCCACCGAAGACGAGTGAGAAGGCAGGGAAGAAGATGAGCATCGTCATGAAGAGCTCGCGCCACTTCGTGAACCACTTCTCTGTGTTCGGTAAGAGGTAGGCGACGAAAGCGAGCGGTGCAAGTACGATAAGTAGAACGATGATCGCCTGGCGAGCAGCAAGGATGATGAGGACAACCAAGCAGGTAAGAACAACACCAAGCAAGATAGGAAGGAGGAGGGGGAGTGCACCAATGATGTCACCGGCAACTGCAATTCCGATTACTCCCACTGCGCCACCAGATAGGACGAAGGCAGTAATTGTTGCCCATGTTGTCGTATCTGCCGACCAGCTATCATCAGTAATGTTGAACGTTGACTGTCGAATCTGAATAAAGATGTCCTGTAGTGAGTAACCGAAGATATTAGACAAGTCGACTGCAATCGCACAGATAAAGAATGAAAGGTTCACGAGGATGGCCGCGACAATTAGACGAGGTAACAGCTTCTTGAGGCCATAGTTACTAACACCAGCGCTGGTAAGCTGCGAGTAAATGATAATGATAAAGACGATAATAAACGCGACGTTTGCAATACTACGCATCACGTTCCAGCCGACGTACAGTGGGCTGTTGGTATTTGCGACACTCACAGGTTGGACTGCAAAGAACTGCGCAACGAAGTTGAAGATGTTATCCATGCTATCAGCCATGAAGACCGCTATAGGACAGATGAACCAACCCACACCTTGAACAGCACATGAACTGTACGAGGTTGCGTCGGATCGCGCGGTAATATCAATAGCCTTCTTACCTGTAGGGTTAGAATATTCCTTGGTCGCAGAGTAGTCATACTCTATGTACGTTGCTTTTTCAGCGGTCGGAGGGTCAGTTCCTGGTGAAAAGTAAATAACATGCGCTTTATAGGCAATATCAGGGTTATTTGTCACTTCTTCAAGATATACATAATAGTGTGTGCCTGTAGTTAGGCCGTGGCTGTCGTCTTTTTTGGCGTCAGCTTGTTGGTAGTAAGGATGGTTAGCGTATAAGAGGTTATCGCCGTTCCAAACTGCTTTTTCAGTCTCGGCAAAGGTGGGGGTAGCAGGGGAGAAGGTTGCCCAGAGCAACGCCGTCATCAAAACGGCTAAGACAAAGACTAAAATACCTCGTACTGAGAACCCTCGGTGCGAAGTGGACCTCAAAAGTTCCATAACTGTGCAATAATAGCATAGAACAGAGTAAAAGTCAATCCCTCTTATGGTACTTAAAATGACAATCAGCCCACTTTTTTGCCCCTATTGAAAGGTGGGGATAAATCTGCTACAATACGTCTCGATGATTACAGCAGAAAACAAAGCAGCAGCCTTCGCGCTGACGCAGACACACAAAACCGACGTCGGAAGCCCACAGGCTCAGGCGTCAGTGCTGACGACTCGTATTAAAGAAGTGACGCTACACCTTCAATCGAACAAGCACGACCACATGGGTCGCCGCGGTTTGATTCAAATGGTCGCTCGTCGTAAAAAGCTTCTGAAATACCTCGAAGCGAAAGACTTCGAAGCTTACAAAGCTACCGTCGCAAAACTTGGTCTACGTAAGTAAACCAGCAAATGAAAGAACTCCGTAAATATACGGAGTTCTTTTTTTATTGTGGCAATTCGTTATCAATAAAGACCGGTCGGTCATTGTCAATATAGTCTTGGATATCGATTTCCTGCAAGAAGGCGGGGAGGACGACATTCTTTTTAGGATCCAGGAATTCCGAGCGTGTCATTTCGAGGATGCCGTGTGATGTTGCTGTAAGGTCGATTACTTCGTAGTCTTCAGTGTTTTCGATGTGAAAGAAGAATTCGAGGTATTCCTTTTCTTCATCTTCAAATTGTTGGGTGAAGAGTAGCTTGCCGACTTTCGGTGTAATACCTGTTTCCTCGATCATTTCGCGGTGGATTGCGTCATGTAGCGATTCGCCCGGATCAACACCGCCACCGAATGTGCCCCAGTGGGCACTTTCGCTATCGTCGTCTTGTCGGAACTTGGTGACGAGTAATTCGCCATCTCTAAAAATAATACCCCGTGTATTCACGCGTCGTGGTTTGGTCATAAGAACCTCCTGATTAGTTATATGTAAGATGGCGCGATTGGTTCGGCTCGTCCGAACGTATGCGCGTAGAGGATCCCCCGTAGGTTGAATGGATCATAGTAGACACATAATACCACGGGAGTAATGCTATAATAAAGAAGTAAACGAGCATAGATGAGGTGCTGGATGCAGGTGTTTTGATCACGAATAAAAAATTGTGAACACAAAACATGTACACCCGTTACCTTCAATCATGTCTCTTACGAAGCACAAAGAAGAATTAACAAGAAGGAGCCTACATGGCAACAATCAACCCTTATGGTAAGGATATTATCTCAGTAACAACCGAGTTCGAAGGTCGCCCTTTGAAGCTGGAAGTGAACCGCGTCGGCTTCCGTAGCACTGGTTCAGTCATGGTGACCTACGGCGAAACCGTCGTACTTGGTACTGCGCAGGTCGGAACTCGTCCAGTTGTATTAGACTATTTCCCACTGTCTATCGACTATGAAGAAAAAATGTATGCAGCTGGCAAGATTAGCGGGAGCCGTTTTATCAAGCGTGAAGGTCGTCCATCCGACGAAGCTGTTCTCATTGGTCGTATTATCGACCGCCCAATCCGTCCACTGTTCCCTAAAGGCTACCGCCAAGAGGTTCAGGTTGTCGCGAGCGTCCTTTCAATGGACCCAACGTTCCGTCCTGATATGATCGGGATGATCGCAGCTAGCGCAGCCCTTATGCTGACCGGTACGCCATTCGATGGTCCTGTCGCTGGTCTTCGTATTGGCCGCGTAAACGGTGAATTTAAAGCATTCTTGAGCGCCGAAGAGCGTGAAGCAAGTGACCTCGACCTTGTCGTTGCTGGTATCGAAAGCGGCATCACAATGGTTGAAGCCGGTGCTGATCAAGTTCCAGAAGAAGTCGTCGCCGATGCACTAGCTTGGGCGTATGAACACTACCAACCTGCAATCAAACTGCAACAAGAACTGGCGGCAAAGATCGCTCCAGTTGCACAAGAATACACACTGACACTACCAAACGAAGACATTCAAGCCGTCGTGAACGAATGGGTACACGGCAAACTTGGTGAAGCAATTCGCAAGCCATACGCTGAACGTAACGAAATGGTAAACCAACTTCGTTGGGCGCTCCACACTGACATGGTAGAAAAAGTTGGTGAAGATGAATACAAAGCGATGAAGGGTGAATACGATGAAGCCTTTACATCTGCGGTTCACAAAGATGTTCGCCGTGGTATCGTTGAAGACAACCTCCGTCCAGACGGTCGTCAGTTCGACGAAATCCGTCAGCTTTCGAGTGAAGTAGGGGTACTGCCTCGAACACACGGTTCATCACTCTTTACACGTGGAATGACACAGGGGCTCAACATTATTACGTTGGCACCATTGAGCTACGCACAGATGGTAGATACGATGGAAATTAGCGACGGTGAACGCCGCTACATGCACCACTACAACGCACCTGGCTATACCGTCGGGGAAGTCCAGCGCCTTGGTGGCCCTGGTCGCCGCGAAATTGGACACGGATATCTCGCGGAACGTGCGGTCCTACCTGTACTTCCAGCTGAAGAAGATTTCCCATACGCAATCCGTAGCGTGACTGAAATCATGAGCCAAAATGGTTCAACCTCTATGGCTGCTGTCTGTAGTTCGGTACTCGCCCTTATGGATGCGGGTGTGCCAATTAAGGCGCCCGTCTCCGGTATCGCTATGGGACTGATGATGGACGGCGACACACCATACATTCTTTCTGACATCGCCGATGCAGAAGACTTTGCGGGTGACATGGACTTCAAGTGTGCGGGTACAACCGACGGTCTTACAGCCCTACAGATGGATATGAAGGTCCACGGACTGCCTGTCGAAATTCTCCGTGACGCACTAATGGCTGGTAAAAAGGGTCGTGCGCACATTCTTGCACACATGCTGACAACTATCGAGACACCGAACGAAGCACTCAGCGAATACGCACCACGTATCGAGAAGATTAAGATTAACCCCGACAAAATCGGTGCAGTTATCGGTAAGGGTGGAGACGTGATCAACAAGATTACCGCCGAGACCGGTGCTGAAATCGACATCAAGGAAGACGGTCTGATCACTGTTGCCGCTGCCAGTGGTGAAAAGATTAAGCAAGCCCTCGACTGGATTCGTTCACTAACAACAGAACCAGAAGTTGGAACGATCTACGAAGGTAAAGTTGTGAGCATTAAAGACTTTGGTGCGTTCATCAACATTCTTCCAGGACAAGACGGCATGGTCCACATTTCTGAACTTTCAAACGAACGTGTTGAACGTGTTGAAGATGTCCTGACTGAAGGGCAAATCGTCAAAGCCAAGCTGATCGGTGTCGACGAACGTGGCCGCCTGAGCCTGAGCCTCAAAAACATCGAGGAATAGGGCGTAGTGTAGAGTCCGGAGTGTACTTTCTGATATAGTAAGCGTAAGCATAACTTAAGGAAATACATACTATGGATAACACGCCGCAAAATCAGCCGCCGGTACCACCCGCGCCGGAACCGACACCAATTACACCGCCAGTAGAGACGCCGGTAACACCAGTTGAATCTCCAGCTGTCGAAACACCTACTGCAGCTCCTGTTGTTGAAGCACCAATTGCTGCGGCGCCTGTCGCAGAACCAGTAGCTGCACCAGCACCAAATCCTTTTGGTGGTCCTGTGACGGCGTCTGCAGAACCAGCTGCAAATCCGTTTGCGGCTGCAAACCCTGTTAGCACCGATCCGTTAACTCCAGCCGGTGTCGTTGCACCAGTAGTGGTTCCTGGCTCAACACCAGAGAGCACTCCAGAGCCAACATCAGGTAAGTCAAAGAAGAAGCTAATCGTTCTTATTTCGGCAATTGTCGGTGGACTGATCCTTCTCGCTGGAGCTGCGCTTGCAGTGTATTTCCTGTTCTTCCACATCAGTAAAGAAGACTACCAACAAGCCTTCAACCAAGTAACGGTTGTTCAGGACAAATACACCTCAGGTGGAAGTATCTCTGGTGACTCAGCGGCTGATTCACTGGCGGAAGCGAAGACTGCATACGAATCGTTCAAGACAGAGAGCGCAAAGCTGTCTGAACTAAAAGCACTTCGTAATGATAAAGACCTCAAGGCTGTATACGATGCGTACGAGAAGAAAGAAAAGAATTACGTCTCATTCGCTGACGGCTTCTTGCCATCACTGGAAAGTTTTACTGCTGCCAGTCAGAAAATCTCTGATCTTGGAACAGGTTCAAGTCTGTTTAGCTCTGCAAACATTCAAAAGACAATCGATATCTACAAAGAGCAAGATATCAAGGATGCAACACTAAAGGCGTATGTCGACAGCGCCATCTCTGTGTATACCGAAATCTTGCCACAAGCAAAGATCTACGAAACAACGACATCTACCAGTGCTCAGCGCCTCGCGGCCATCAATGCAATCTCAGCTTCATTCAAGAAGCTCTCGACTGCGGCGACAACAATGTCAAAGGCAATTGTTGAAAAGACAAAAGAAGTCGCGGTAAAGGATGAACTCGACGCGCTTGAAAAACTTGCGACGAGCAAATACGACGCAGTAAAATAAGATCGATGCTATCCTAAGAGGTAGTATGGAGACGAAACAAGCTCAACTCGATCAAATTGCGGCAGATATTCTAAAACAGAATGTCTGCCCAGATTTGGCCAAGACAGCACACAGATTAGTGATGGGGGATGGTGACCCAAACGCAGATATTATCTTTATCGGCGAAGCACCTGGTAAGAAAGAAGATGAAACGGGGTTGCCCTTTGTTGGTGCTGCGGGTAAGTTCCTTGATCAAATGTTGGAAGCTGCTGGCATGCAGCGCCAAGATGTATTTATCACCAGTATCGTCAAGTATCGTCCACCGAATAACCGTGACCCATCACCAGCCGAAAAGGCCGCGTTTTTGCCGTATTTACTTCGACAAATAGACGTGATTCAACCAAAAATCATCGCCCCCTTAGGCCGCCACGGCATGGAGTATTTTCTGCCTGGTGTAAAAATAGGGGACATTCATGGGCAGCCACAAACGGTTGAGTTAGACGGCAAGGAAGTAGTGGTGATGCCGCTGTTTCATCCCGCCGCCGCTCTATATAACGGACGGCTGCGTCAGACGCTCATCGACGACTTCTTAAAAGTTCCTGAACTCATTTCACAGATGAAGCAATTGCCAAAGTAGCCTCAGTTTGCTATAATAAGACCACTTGATACGGAGGGGCACATGTCGTGGAACGAAAACCACACCAGATACAGCCTCCCCAAGCTTGAATTTGTAACATTATTTAAACATTGATAAATAAAACATTATTTTCATAAAGGAGAATAAATATATATGGGTCAACAACGACTCGGATCGCCACAAGCTGACGATGCCTCAAAACAGCCACGGAATTCCCGCGGTAACAACAATAACAACGGAAATGGCAACACGCCACGACCAAAACAAAACAACACAATCCTCGCTGGTACACAGACCCGTCGTGGTGAAGTCTTCCGTGCTCAGCGCCGAACTTCTGAAGGTGTAAACCTTCGTGCCTCACAGCACATTATTAACGTGCCAGTAAACAAATCTGTCTTTAACGGCTACGGTGGCCGCCAGTTTAGCCTCGCCGACCAAAAGAAAGTTCCAAAGACAAACGGACCTAAGCTTCGCATCATTCCACTTGGTGGACTTGGTGAAATGGGTATTGGTAAGAACATGATGGCGATCGAATACGACAATGACATTGTTGTGATCGACATGGGATTCTTGTTCCCAGGTTCTGACTACCCAGGTATTAACTACATTATCCCTGACACTACGTACCTTGAAGAGAACAAGCACAAGATCCGCGGTATTGTCTTTACCCACGGTCACCTTGACCACATCGGTGCATTCCGTCACATCATCGACAAGATCCCTGCGCCTGTCTACGGATCAAAGTTTACCCTCGCTATGGTTCAAAAGAACATGGACGAAGCAACCACTGGCTTTGAACCTGAATACAACATCCTTGACCCAGACTTACACGAACGTGTGCAGCTTGGTGACAGCTTCTCAATTGAATTGGTGCGCGTTAACCACTCCATCCCTGATGCAACCGCGGTTGTTATCCGCACACCACTTGGTGTTGTCGTTGATACAGGTGACTGGCGTTTCGAAGAAGCACCTGTTGATGGTAAGAAGTTCGACCTCGACCGTTTGACTGAGATCGCTTCAAAAGAAGGCATCTTGATGCTGATGAACGAATCAACAAACTGTGAATCTGAAGGTGGACACACCCACGGTGAGTTCGACATCCAAGAAAGCATGGGACAGGTGATGGAAAAGTATCCTGAAAGCCGCCTCATCTTGAGTTGTTTCTCATCTCAAATTCACCGTATGCAAGTCATCCTCGACGAAGCAAAGAAGCACGACCGTAAGGTTGCCTTCGCCGGATACAGCATGATCCAAAACGTCGAAGTTGCCCTTCGCAACGGTATGATCAAGGTTCCTAAAGACGTTATCGTCAAAATGGAAGACATCGTGAAGTTCCCTGACGGCAAAGTCACTATCGTTTGTACTGGTTCACAAGGTGAATTCAGCGCCGTGCTTAACCGTATGGCCTCTGGTACACACAAATTCATCAAGATCAAAAGCAGCGACATCATCGTTTTCAGCTCGAACGCCATTCCTGGTAATGAGAAGAACGTTGTCCGTACTGTCGATGGTCTGATGCGTGAAGGTAGTGGTGTCATCCAAAATGGAAAAACTCACCTTACCGAGATCGGTCCACTCCACCTTTCAGGACACGGCTACTACGACGACCACGTCAAACTGATTAACGCTTTGAACCCGAAGTACTACCTACCAATTCACGGTGAGTTCCACATGTTGGTCCACAACGCCGAACTTGCCCAAAAAGAAGCCGGGATTCCACGCGACAACATCTTTGTCTGTGACAGTGGTGACGTCGTTGAAATTACGACTGAAGGTGCCAAGAAAGCTGGGCGTGTTCCAGTTGGTGGTGTGATGTACGATGACTCTGGTGCAATCGTGTCAGAAGTTGTCCTCAAAGACCGTATCCACATGGCCACTGAAGGTATGTTCGTCGTTATCCTTACTGTTTCAAAGGGAAGCGGACGCCTGCTTACTAGCCCTGACATTATCTCTCGTGGATTTATCTACCTGCGCGATAGTGAAGAGCTGATGGGTATCATCCGCCAATACTTGAAGCAAAAAGTTGCTCGTACCTTCAACGGTCGCCGCGTTGACCTTGATACGGTAAAGAAAGAAATTAAGGATGAGTTAACACATGTCCTGTATGACCAAACTCGTCGCACCCCAATCGTTATCCCTGTGATCAACGAAATCGGTGGCGGTGGAAGTGGCGGTCAAAAGCCACAACGTGGTGGTGAAAACACCGACGGACAGCCACAAAACGACGGCCAAGGTCCTCGTCACCAGCAAGGTCGCGACAATAACCGTGGCCCACGTCCTGACCGACGCCCACAGTACGCACCAGCGGAAGCCCCAGCAGTTGAAGCACTTGGCTTGGAAACAAAGTCTTTCCCGGCGCCACAAGTACCCGACACTGAAACAGTTGAACCAAAGGCAAAGCCTGAAGGTCGCGGCTACTAAAATTAGTTCGCATATAAAAAAGAGTCCCGCAACCAGCGGGACTCTTTTTTATAGAGCTCAACGCGAGCGGGACTAGCCGTCTTGGACCTCGATCCAACGAATGTTGTCTTTCCAGACCCAGGCATTGGTATGCGATCCATCGGGTTTTTCCATGAAAATCCGAACCTCACCCCAAACGTTGTGTACACCCACCGTAGAGTTCTGCTCGATCCGAAGATGACGATAGAGCTCTGGGATCAGCGGAAACTGGGGGTTGGAGCGATACGTTTCACTCAACCCGGCTTCATCGGCATGTGCCGCGAGTTCCTTGATGATTCTGTCGTTATCGTCGATCGCAATCACTTCGAAGCGATCGTTCGCGATATCCCACACAGTCGTGATAGTGCTTGGTCGTGCGAGTTCCAGATGAAAAACAAGTTGCAAGGGCATCACCCTCACCACCTTTCCGGGTAGGGGATATGTACGCGCGGTTACGCGTACGTCTATAGCTTTGTGAAGGTAAACGTCCAGTTATAGGTCGGTTCCGGGTGGAGGTCGTGTTCTATGGCGCGCATCATCACGGGAAAAATGATCTCCACTTGATGCGCACCTACGGGGATATCCGCCTCGTCCAGTGTGACACTGAACTCTGCGCCGGACTCTAATCCTGCAGCGATCGCATCGGCCTCTTCGAACACTTTGTCGATCAGCGCCTCATACGGGGTGTTGTCGATCCTGACCACCTCAGGCATTGGATCAAATACCTGTGCTTTTCTTTTTCTAAATGGCCACATGGGTCCACATCCTTTTTCTCGGGGGAAACTGACAACTACGAGCATAATGGTTCGACTGTGAACGCGCAACCATAAGCCTCTTGCAAAATGTGGTAAATTTTGCTATAATATCGTTCAGGAAAAGCGGGTAGAACACCCTATAATAATAAAGATTATGGCAAAAAGAAAAAAACGCAGTTCGAATAGGAAGAAATCAGCTCCACAGGCACCGCAACATACGCTGCCTCAAGGCTTTTGGGCGCAAGTCGGCGCACTCTTCTTAATTGCGTTCTCATTAATCCTTATCTTAAGCTGGTTCAAAATCGGCGGTCCAATCCTTGATTGGCTAAACGACTCTGCGCTCGCTACTATCGGTTACGCGACCTATGTCGTACCACTCATCTTCATTTACGTAGCTGTCGAGATCTTCCGCGCGGAAGAAAACCGCCTGCCATTCGTTATGAAACTCGCGACTGCTGTTTCACTCGTCTGGTTCGCCGGCCTCTTTGGACTCCTAAAGAACGCCGAAGGTAAGACTACTGGTGGCTTTATTGGTGATACTGCAAACAGCGCAATGCTGATGCTCGTAAATGGGGGAGTCGCAGCCTTCGTCTATATCCTTCTGATCCTTATCACGGCGCTGTTTATTATTCGCGTATCTCCGATCACGATTATCAAGAAGCTTTACGAAATGACTCGCCGCGACACCAGTGAGCAAGAAGCAAACGTCAAGGTTATGCGAAATGCAGCTGCCCTTGACGCCCCCGCTAAGGCGAAAACATTAGCAACCGACTTCAAGATGAATGCCGGTGTTTCTGTGATTGGGGTTGAAGAAGAGGACAAGAAGCCATCTCGTATGTCGAGCTTCAAGGGCGCAACACCTCGCGACAAGGTTGCTGAAGAGAGTGCCGCCCTTGTGACGGTCAGCGACCCTAACTGGGAAGCCCCCTCTGTCGACCTACTTGAAAAGAAGCAATCTCCTGCCGATGCCGGTGACGTGCAGCAGAACGCTCAAATTATTAAAGACACATTAAGTGAATTTAATATCGACGTCGACATGGAAGGTGCCAACATTGGACCAAAGGTGACCCAGTACACGTTGAAACCACCTTCTGGGGTGAAGCTGACACGTATTACCCAGCTTGAAACGAATATTGCCTTAAACCTCGCAGCCCAAAGCCTACGTATTGAAGCACCGATCCCTGGCCAAAAGGCTGTTGGTATCGAAGTACCAAACCGTAAGGCTGCCGACGTGCGTCTGCACTCTATCCTTACTAGCCCTCAATGGAAGAACGACACCGAACCATTGAAGTTCGCGATTGGTAAAGATATCTCTGGGCAAGCAACACTTGGCGAACTGAACAAGATGCCCCACCTTTTGATCGCTGGTCAAACTGGGTCAGGTAAGTCAGTCATGATCAACACCTTATTGACGAGTCTTTTGTACCACAACAGTCCTTCAGAAATGAAGCTGATCCTTGTCGACCCAAAGCAAGTTGAAATGGCGCCATACGAAGATATTCCACACCTGTTGACTCCCGTTATTAACGAACCAGAAAAGACGATTAGCGCCCTCAAATGGGCTGTGAACGAGATGGAGCGCCGCTACAAACTCCTTGCTCAGAATAAGTTCCGCGACATTGCAACGTATAACAAAATGATTCAGGCTGGTGCCAAGAAGATTACTGTCGCCGACGAAGCAGGGATTCCTCAGGAACACTCTGACGGCGCGATGCCGTACATCGTGATCGTGATCGACGAGTTGGCTGACCTGATGATGGTTGCCTCGCGCGACGTAGAAGCCCTGATCGTGCGTCTGGCGCAAAAAGCCCGTGCTGTCGGTATTCACTTGGTGCTTGCGACGCAACGACCATCTGTTGACGTCATTACCGGTCTGATTAAGGCCAACGTTCCAGCGCGTATCGCCTTTACGGTGGCCTCACAGATCGACTCACGAACTATTCTTGACCAAGTTGGGGCAGAGAAGTTGCTTGGTCAAGGTGACATGCTGATGCTGACACCTTCAATGGCCAAACCAAAGCGTATTCAAGGTGCCTGGGTGACTGACGAAGAGGTTATCAAGATCTCTGACCACCTGCGCGCACAATCACCGCCACAGTACAACGAAGACGTTGTCAGTATGCCTGTTACCCTCAACGGCAAGGGTGGAGTCGTTATGGACTTTGATACCAGCGGTGGTGGCAGTGAAGATGATATGTTCAAGGACGCAGTCCGCGTTGTGATCGATAGCGGCAAGGCAAGCGCGAGCCTCCTACAGCGTCGTCTGCGTGTCGGGTATGCGCGTGCAGCTCGCCTCGTTGAAGAGATGGAAGAACAGGGTATTATTGGCCCAGCAGACGGCGCACGACCTCGTGACGTACTTGTTGGCAGCATTGACGAAGTGTTCGGTGCAGCAACGCCTGACGGCGCGACGGATTTGAACGGCGACGACCTCGGATAATATTCGTTTCGTGGTACAATTACACTAATACTTACTGAGCTAATTAAAGGGCATCGATGACACTCAGAACCAAAGCTCAGGGTTTTACTATTGTTGAACTTCTTATCGTCATCGTGGTGATCGGTATTCTTGCAGCGATTACGATCGTGGCCTACAACGGTGTGACAGAAAAAGCTCGCGTCTCTGCGGGAAAATCTTTTGCTGGGCAGGTAAAGCACCGAGACCTCGCAGACGCCGTTGGTACGTGGACATTCGACGAATGTAGCGGAACAACACTTGCTAACACAGGAGGGAATGCTGCGACTCCATCGAACAACGTAACAGGCACGACGACATTCTCAACCGAGACACCAAACGGTACGGGCTGTTCACTGTCACTCAATGGCAGTTCGTATATCACAACCGTGATTGGGCTTTCTAACACGTATTATTCAAAATCTTTGTGGTTCAAGACCGCATCAGGTTCGTCTGCAATGAATCTGATATCCGATGCCGGAACAGGGAATCAAAGCGCATTTTATATCAATACGCTTCGTATAAGCTCGGGCCACAACAATGTATGGTCATCAGTAGCGGGCACGACAGCTTTGAACGACGACAAATGGCATTTTGCCTACTTGGAGTATAAAGCGAATACACCTAGTACTACGGGAACAATGACGGTAAGTATCGATGGTGTAATAGTTGACTCAAAGAACAATGTGAACGCTATGACGAGCCCAACTAATCCAGTTGCGATAGGTACTTTCAACGGAGGTTCTAATTTCTCTGGCCTTATCGATGACGTCATGATTGTGGTGAAATAACATGACTACACATGTGAGAAAGAATACCGGTTTTACTATTGTTGAATTATTGATTGTCATCGTGGTGATCGGCATTCTTGCTGCGATCACGATCGTGGCATTTAGCGGGATCTCGAATCGAGCGAATGATACAGCCGTGCAAAGCGACCTCGCTGCCATGGGCAAGAAGATGCAGCTGTTCTACGCCGAAAAGGGCTATTATCCGCAGACCGTTGCTGATCTTGCAACGACTAGTATCGTCGCATCAAAGGGTTCGTATATGACGACCTCAACGGTAACCGTGAATCTTGGCTATTGCTCGAATAACGCGCGGACTGGTTACGCGATCTTTGCGATGTCAAAGTCGGGTAATCGCTACGTCATTAAAGAGGGGGGTGCTGTTGCGCTAGATACGACCAGTACAACCTGGGACAGTAGTACGGCAGTGCTGAGCCCCCAATGTGTGGCGGTGTCGATGAACGCGCCGATTTCACATGGCTACTTATCAACAGATCTAGGTTCGGGCCCTTGGCGTGCATGGGTAGGAGGGAATTAAATTTATGATACGACGTACCGCAATGCGAGGCTTCACGATTGTCGAACTATTAATCGTTATCGTGGTGATCGGTATCTTAGCTGCAATCACGATCGTAGCGTACAACGGCATCCAGCAGCGTGCAACAACCGCTGCAATTCAGTCTGATGTGGCACAGAATGCAAAATCAATTATGGCCGGAATGGCTTTGTCGCCTACGGGTATTTATGCAAGCGTCGATGTGATGCCGGGCGGGCTGGCGACAACTAAATTTGATGCGTCTCGCTATAAAGTTGTGACATACTGTGCGACGACGACGCAGTTTATTCTCGCCGTTCAAACAAATGCAGGGGACAAGTACTATTCGAAGACTGGTGCCGCTGTGGTGAAAGATAATACGATTGATGCGTTTCGTCCCTGTGATAGCATTTCAATCGGATCAGCACTGACAGTGTATTTGAACCTTCCAACGGCGTGTGCGGTTGAATCAGGACAGTGTACATTCTCTGGAACGGCAACCATTGCCTATGGATCTGTAGTTCATGGGAAGTTCTCGCGGGCTGTAAACGTATCAAGTCCAGCAACCTGTTCGCATAGTTATCTGAACATTGAAGATCCAGCTTCGGGCTATCAGAAATCTTGCTATGTCTATCCAAACTAATTTTCGCAATAAAGGTTTCACGATCGTTGAGCTGCTGATCGTGATTGTCGTTATTGGTATTCTTGCTGCCATTACGATCGTTGCGTACAACGGTGTACAAGCGAAGGCACAGTCAACGAAAATAGCGTCCGATCTTACGACCTTGGACAAGGCTATCTCTGCTGCTCGCGTGAATGAAGGGAAGCCGTTGTTTAATATTACAGGTACAGGGTATACAGCTGGTTCCTGTGCAACGGCCGCAACCGGTACTGATCTGACAGATCGCACGATTGCAGGGGTGAATACTTGCTGGATCGCATACACTTCGTTCCTTGATAAGGTAAGTACTGCAAGTGGGATGAATATCCGCAGTCTCGTCGACCCATGGGGACGACCCTATAGAATTGATGAAAACGAGAATGAAGTTCCTGCGAACGTATGTGCCAGGGACTTGATCGCTACCTACCTCAATCCTCATCAGGTGAGTACCTTTAGCAATTCGCGCTACGTCAGTAACAGCCTGGCTACTTGCCCATAGAGCGATTTATTTCTTAATTCTTGCAGCAATATGAAACAAATAAGGGTCAGACTTGCTCTGGTCTTTTTGCGCGCTTAAAATGAGAGGTAGGATGTGGTGACGCAGACTTGCCGAAAGAGGGCAGTTACGGTATAATAACAGAGATAATAACTCAAGCTTATGTATAAAAAAGCATAAGCATCCGCCTACGAAAGTAGGTTAAGGATTCCAAAAGGAGCACACATGAAAGAATATGAACTGACCGTTGTCATTCATCCTGATCTCGAAGCAGATCTTGAAACACCACTGACGAAAGTCCGTGACATCATCAAAAACGCTGGCGGAACAATTATTCGCGAAGACAACTGGGGTAAGAAGAAACTTGCATACCCAATCCGTCGTGAAGAATTTGGTATCTACATCTACATGGATGTATCACTCCCAGCCGACGCACCATTGAAGATCAGCAACATCTTCAACATCACCGATGAAGTACTCCGCTACCTACTCGTGACAGTAAACGAGAAAGCCCGCAAGGCACTCGCTGAACAAGCTGCACAAGTAAGCGAAGACGCTGCTACCGACACGACCAAAGAATAAACGACGAGAATAAAGACGAATAGGGAGTAAACAATATGGCGAAGAGCATTAACCAAGTAATCCTTATGGGTCGCCTGACCCGGGATCCTGAACAACGCACTACCACTAGTGGTAAAACTATCGCAAGCTTCAGCATCGCTGTTGATCGCGGTGGTGAAAGTGACCAAGCTGACTTTTTCGATGTGACTGCATGGGAAAAGCTCGGTGAATTGGTTGTGCAGTACCTTGCAAAGGGACGTCGCGTCCTCGTACAAGGTCGCCTTCGCCAAGATAGCTGGGATGACAAAGAAACCGGTAAAAAGCGCTCACGCGTTGAAGTAACCGCAACTGACGTTACCTTCCTCGATGGCCCTAGCGGCGACGACGATGGCCCACGCCAATCAAGCGCCCCTCGTTCAAGTTCAAGTAACTCGAACAAATCTGATGATGTCGTCATTGAAGATATCGAAGACAAACCAATTGATTTAAGTGAAATTCCTTTCTAGAACTTTCTAGAAACAACTAATTAGGAGAATAATGATGCCAAAGCGATTAAAGAAAGATACACCTGTATATTTTGACTACAAAGATGTCAAAACACTACAACGTTTCGTAAACATTTATGGACAAATTGAACCAATCGGTAAGACCGGTTTGAGCGCGAAACAACAACGCCAACTCGCAACTGCGATCAAGCGTGCGCGTCACCTCGCATTACTACCATTCGTATCACAAGGATAGTAGGCCATGGGGTACTACCAGCCAACTGATCTAAAAAAAGGCGCTGTCGTTCAAATTGACGGCAAGCCTTTTCGTGTGATCGAGTACAACCAAAAGGTTATGGGTCGCGGCGGAAGCATCGTGAACATCAAGATCAAGAACTTGATCGATGGATCGGTGATTCCAAAGACCTTCAAAGGACAAGAGCGGGTTGAAACCGCTGAAGTGAACAGTCAAACTGTTCAATACTTGTACAACGACGGAACTGACTTTTACTTTATGGATCCAACTACTTTTGAACAATTTCAGCTTCCAGCTGACGTTGTTGATGAAGCAAAGGGCTACCTGAAGGAAGGCGATGAACTGAGCCTTCAGTTCTTTGACAACCGCGTGATTAACGTTGAGCTTCCGAAGAATGTCTACCTCGAAGTAACGTACTCGGAAGACGTCGTAAAGGGCGATACTACCAGTAGTGTGCTAAAAGACGCAACACTCGAGACTGGGCTTGTTGTGAAGGTTCCTGCCTTCATCAAGACCGGTGATATTCTGTCAGTTGATACCTCAACCGGTGAATACCGCGAACGAAAGAAATAAGTCATGGCAGCCACCGAAAAGATAATGGTGGCTTCGACGCTGGAAAGCGTTGCGGTGGGGGAGCAATTTGATTCGTTACCTCCACACATGACCATATTTCCTTGGTTCGACCTTGAACCGAAAGATGAATCTGTCTTTGATTTTGGGTTACGTGAAGTCATTATGCAGACACGTGCGCCAATCGTTGAAGGCGGCAGTGCGCAGTCGTTTGTTGAAGATAATACTGTTGCCGTTCGACGCCTCGATCGTTCAACAGAGTCATTTAACCTGATTACCGACTTCTGGGTGCACGCGATGGTATATCGCCTTGTGAACAAGCTTGGTGCGGACTACGACCCAAGGTTCGTTGGTCTGGAGTATGCGCCGCACATTAGTGATACCCCAGAACGATCGTTAGCAGAAGGTGAGCGGGTAACGCTCGACAACCTAACTGTATTTAAAAAAGACGAACAGCGTCGTAAGCTCGTAAAAGCAGTGTATCTGTGGGATAAAATTGATGGATAAAAAGAAACGCCTTGATGCTGAAATGACCCGCCGCGGGTTAGTACCGACGCGCTCGCAAGCCGAGAGCTTTATTAAGCTTGGGAAAGTGAAAGTAAACGGGCAGCTGATCGAAAAGCCAGGCTTTTTCGTTACTGCGACCTCACAGATCAAGCTCGACGTCGACGAACAATATGTCAGTCGCGCCGGCTTGAAGCTGGCGAGTGTTGCGCAGATTTTGAAGCTCGACTTCCGTGAAAAAATTATTCTAGATGTCGGTAGTAGCACTGGTGGCTTTACCGATTATTCACTACGTCGCGGTGCAAAATTAGTGTTCGCTGTTGATGTTGGCACTGATCAGTTACACCCAAGCCTGCAAGGGCACCCAAAGATCAGCCTGCATGAAAAGACTGACATTCGTGACTTTCACCTCCGTAAGGACGTACCAGATATCGTCGTGATTGACGTATCATTTATTAGCCTGCGCGAGATTTTGCCGCACATCGCACGTGAACTTTCTGGCAAGCACACCGAGATTGTCGCCATGGTAAAGCCGCAGTTTGAAGCTGGCAAGGACCAAACGAATAAAGGAATTATCAAAAACGATGCCGTTCGTCGTCAGATCTTAAAAGACTTTGAACTATGGTCACAAGAGTTATTCCACATCCAAGCTAAACGCGATAGTGATGTCGCTGGCGCAAAGGGAAATCAAGAAAGATTCTATTTACTGCGTAAAAAATAAATAACGCGCTATAATTCGTTCATGGAACGGCCAAAATTTATTGTTCTTGAAACACAACCGGACTTTCCGGGTGAAGATCTTTCTGCGCAAAATGCTGACATGCTTGGGCTGCATTACTTGCGTGAGACGGCGGGTTTAGAGGGGGAGACCGAACGCTTGTTCGATCACCAACGGGCATTGTTTGAGTTGGCGCAACTGGCGCTATGGGTGAGGGGAGTCAAGATTGATGATGCGCCTAAGGAGTATCACTCGTTTACGGGCGGCTTCGCAGCCTATGAGCTTGTGCAAACACTCGTAACGGGTGCGGCATATAATACCGATCTTGCGGTGATGCGAGCGGATCTTCATTTGATTAACAGCAATACAGCAGCGTTTGTAGGTATTGCCGAGCGTAATGCGCTGTGGCCGCTAGAGCGACCGAATTTATACCAGGCAATTACTTCGGCTGGCGAAGCAAGAGAAGAGACGGAACGTCAGCTTGAAGCACGCGTTATTGGTGCGCAACTAGCATTTGAACTACAACGTCCATTATTTGACGTCGCAGCGTAGATTATTTGCTGACGTTAAAGCGGAACTCAACGATGTCACCAGGGCGCATGACGTAGTCGCGACCTTCGGTGCGCATCTTACCCGCGGCCTTCGCGGCTTGTTCGCTGCCAGCGGTAACGAGGTCATCGAAGTCGACGATAGATGCGGCGATGAAGCCCTTTTCAAAGTCGCCGTGGATCACACCAGCAGCTTTCGGTGCGGTGTCGCCTTTGTGGATTGTCCATGCGCGAACTTCTTGTGGGCCAGCAGTGAGGTAGCTTTGCAAGCCAAGTGTTTCGTACGCTGTGCGACCAAGTTGCGATAGGCCAGATTCTTTTACGTCGTAGGCTTCTAGTAATTCGAGTGCGTCAGCTTCGTCTAACCCGCGAAGTTCTTCTTCAATTTTCGCGCAGATGAAGACGCTTTGAGCAGGGGCAACCAGCGCTGATAATTCTTGTTTTCGAGCATCATTACTAAGGGTAGCTTCGTCGACGTTGAAGGCGTAAATGACTGGCTTGCCGCTGAGGAGCTGCAGGCCTTGGATAAGTTCTGTGTTCAAACCATCGATTTCACTGATTAGTTTTCCTTCAAGCAGTGGGGTTTGTAGTTTTTGAACTTCGGCTAGTTCTGCCTTAGCAGCAGGGCGCGCTTTGATCTCGCGCTCGAGACGGGGGATTTGCTTCTCGATGCTCTGCAGGTCGGCGAGGATCAGCTCGGTGTTAATCGTTTCGATGTCCTTCTTAGGGTCAATTGTGTCGTCGACGTGAATAACGTCAGGGTTTTCGAAGGCACGCACAACATGCACGATCGCGTCACACTCGCGGATGTTAGCGAGGAATTTGTTGCCAAGGCCTTCACCTTTACTGGCACCAGCAACAAGGCCGGCGATGTCGACGAAGGTGACTGTCGCAGGAATAACTTTTTTGGCGTCGTACATGTCTTTGAGGACCGCAAGGCGTTCGTCAGGCACAGCGATAATACCCGTGTTCGGCTCGATTGTGGCGAACGGATAATTAGCTGCCAAAATGTCATTGTCAGTCAGGGCGTTGAATAGGGTGGACTTGCCGACGTTTGGAAGGCCGACGATACCGATAGATAAACTCATACTTCCGCTTATTTTAACAGATAAGGGGTGAGCTTGCCACTCCCGATTGCCAGCAAGCCTAAAATACCTTATGCTTATTGGTAGTTATGATTCGTAAATACGTACTCTTTATGTCGCCAATCCTGCTTGTGGCAGCCTTGGTTGCGGTGACGATGTTTAGTGTCGCACAGCAAGCTTCAGCAATTTCGAAAATCGGACTCGACCCAGATGAGTTTGGTGGCGGTGAAGCGCGCTATGCGCTTGAGGATACAGATGATGTTGAAGGTGCGCGCTATGCCTATGTCCCTGTCTATTACCTAGATGTCGCGGGGACTGCCAATGCAAAGCCGCCAGATGATATGGAATTAAAGGTCTATGACTTTGGTGACCGTTCTAATAAGAGTATGTCAGTGAATGTTGGCGGAAGAATCTCTAACGGTAATACTATTGGGGGAACGACCAGCGAGCGATTTAATAAAGACGATGGCGAGTTTGCTTTTACGATTCCTAAAGCAAATTTCACCTACCGAAAAGATCTAAAGGCGTGGGAAGCTTCATTTATTACGCGTATGGCACCCGGTGAAGGGCGTGTACAGTACAAGGTCCAGATTACGAACCCGAGCGGTGGTGGGAGCACGACACGTGGTTACACTGGTAAGATTGGGTATTCCGCAGACAACGGTCAGAACTTCGCCGTTGCAAACCGTAGCCGTTGTGACTCGTTAGGTGCGAGCGCTTGTGGGCGTTACTATGACTATAAACTGCCCTTTGGTACACCATGTAGTGTTACATCCAATACGGCAAAATTTGTAAAAATTTACGACGGTGATAATGAAAAATCAAGCACTGATGTTGGTATTCAGGGAAAAGACTATAAGTTTTCCGTCAGAGTATACGACGTTACAGACGGTCGCTATATAGACGCAGACATGCGAAAGGGGAGTGGCGACGGTAACAATGAAACAGCCTACTACGATTTTACAGTCGAGCCACTGCACAAGTATGAGTTAAGAATTAATAACGTCTACACCAACAACGTGCTGCAGTTCCAGCTGCCTTACGACAGTATTGAATCGATCGTCGATTGTGGCTACGACGTCACACCATCGGTGACGTTATCGGATACGATTGGCGAAGCTTCAACAGGCACACTCAGTGGGCAATATTTCACAACCAACCCAGGTCCTGGAAAAAGCGAAGTGAATCCATGGCAGGTTAATCGCTGTATTATGCCAGCGGGTAATACGGCCTATAACCGACCGATTATCAATAACGGTGCGACCGGAACCTCTACCTACACAACGCTGGGTGGTAATTGTCGATCCGTGTTCTCAGGTAGTGATGCGGCTGACAGATCGTTCCTTAAGGGTACGGCGCGACTGGCAGGGGATATCCCTAGTGAACCAATGCCTGCGCTGCAGCCTGGCCAAAGAGTGTGTTTTATTTTCTCGGTCAAGCACCCAACAGATGAATCAAGTGATACGGCGTGGCGACACTCCGCACCAGCCTGTGTGTTGATTGGCAAGAAGCCAAAAGTCCAGATTTTAGGAAATGATTTATTCGTCGGACGACTCTCTGCGACTGCAGCCGGCGCTGTGCCAACCTCGACGATTCAAACGTCTATCAGTGAAGGTGCAAAGACGTACGGTTCTTGGGTCGAGTATCTTGCCTCTGCAACCGGTGCTATTACAGGGATAGGGACTGGCTCGGGCTACGCGGACGGGACAACTCAGTCACGATGTGATGCCTCGAATCTGACCTTGTCTAACACGAACAGATTCCCGTCGACCACCGCGCCGGTTGTTGCGGCCCCAGCGGCGTGTGGCTCAACGACAACCTACGGTGCTTACAAGACGAATAACACGATGCCAAATGTGTCGGGCTACTTCTTAACTACCGCGACGACACCAACACTTAGTGGTAACGTCGATCTTGGTGATAAGCAGGGGACATATAAGGGTGCTGCCACTATCAACATCACTGGCGGTACTATCAAGCGTGGTCAGTCAGTTATTATCAATGCCCCCAATAGCAACGTAACAATTAGTGGCAATATTAGTTACACCAACGGCGTATATACAAGTATTGATGATATTCCTCAGGTGGTAATTATTGCGCGCAATATCTACATCAATGGGAAAGATGATGCAACCGCAGTAACGAATATCGATAGTTGGTTAGTGGCAAGCAGCACGATCAACACATGTAACGACGTTGGCGCTTTTAGCAACCTTACGACGAATGTCTGTCGAACAAAATTAACAATCAACGGCCCGGTGATGACGGATACCTTGTTGTTGCGTCGAACAGCTGGTGGTGGGGCGGGGCAATTAGCTGACGCGGCAGAGGTGATTAACTTACGACCTGACGCATATCTTTGGGGATTGGCGCAAGCTGCCAAGAGTGGGCGACTGCAAACAACCTACGAAACCGAACTGCCGCCGCGCTTTTAGTGCATTTCACCTTGCTATTTCGCTTATGCATTGCGTATAATGAGGGACAATATGGCATTTATAAAAGGCGTGGGCGACTTCTTTGCACTAGACATCGGGACAAATGCGGTACGAGTACTGCAACTCTCTTCGACTGGGCCTGATAGCTGGTCACTGGATCACTTTGGCTACGCACCAATAGATGAAAAAACCGCTGCCAGCGATTCTCCTGAAAGCCTTCGTAAGCTGGGTGAGATCATTATGACCGCAGTAGGGCAGAGTGGTATTAAATCGAAGAACGTCGTTGTTGGCCTCCCTTCCAGCAAGACATTTACAACGGTGATTGAACTACCGGTCATGCCTGAAGCCGAACTAAAGAGCACCCTGAAATACCAAGTCGACCAGTATATTCCAATGGCTGCGAACGAAGCTAAAGTTGACTGGGCGTTACTTGGTACTTCTTTGCACGATCCAAAGCAACAAGAGGTGCTGCTGGCGAGTACTTCAAACGCCTACGCCGAAGAACGCCTCGAATTCATTGAAGGTCTTGGCCTTGATGTCATCGGAAGCGAACCTGATCCACTAGCAATGGTTCGTTCGTTGCTGCCTGCGGGTGTTCCTGATGCACGTTTGATCATCGATGTAGGTGAAAGTTCGACTGACCTCGCACTGACCTACGGTGATAGCCCTCGTCTAGTCCGCACGATCCCTATGGGTATCCGCTCACTCGTGAAAGCTGCGGTGCAGAACTTGAACGTTCAAGAAGATCAAGCTCGTCAGTTCATCCTTAAGTTCGGCCTGGCACCAGACCGCCTCGAAGGCCAAGTCTACCGTGCCGTTGAAGGTACGCTTGAAAACTTTGCAACCGAGCTTACAAAGTCTGTGAAATTCTTTCAGACTCGTTACCCAAGCACTCCTGTCGGTGGCATTCTTTTGTCTGGCTACGCGGCAATCGTCCCGTTATTTGGTGACTACGTGACTGCCAAAACCGGCGTGCCATCAAGTGTCGCAAACCCATGGCAGAAAGTCCGTGTATCACAGGCTGATCAGCAGCAACTGATGAACGTCGCCTCTGAATTCGCAACTGTTATCGGCCTGGCGCAACGAAGGAACAAGAAGTAATGATTGAAATTAACCTTGTCCCAGATGTAAAACAAGAACTTATCAAAGCACGTTCAATCCGTGCTGCTGTCGTGTCGGGTGCAATTATTGCGACGATTGCTGCGGTTGCGCTCGTTGTTGTTCTTTCGATCTACGTCTTTGGTGTCCAGGCACTCCGCAACACTGTTGCTGATGACACAATCAAGAAGGGTGGAGCACAACTCGCCTCTGTTGAAGATCTTTCGAAGATCCTTACGATTCAGAACCAGCTTACCAAGATTAACGATCTGAACGATGCCAAGCAAATCGACTCACGCATCTTTACGATGCTCCAGGCAGTGATCCCACCAGCACCAAACCAGGTTCAGATTTCGACCGCATCGGTTGATGCAACTGCCAAGACAATTACTCTCGAAGGTCAGGCGCTCACATATCCAGCTGTCGAAGCTTTCAAGAAGACGATTGGTGCAGCCTACGTCCGTTTCACTGACGCGGACAACAAGCAACAAGATGTCCCGCTGGCGACGAACATCAGTCTGACGAACGTTAGTTTTGGTGAAGATTCAACAGGTGCAAAAGTCCTCCGTTTCACAATTAGCTTCACGGATGCTGATGAACTATTCTCATCAACCGTAAAGAATCCAACAATCGTGCTGATTAATGGCGGAAACGTGACTGACTCGTACCTTGGTATTCCAAAGAGTATCTTCGTCGATAAAGCAGCTGACGTGGAAGGGGCAAACTAATGAAACCAAACGATACAGCACTCCGTAAGCGAACCCAGATATCGAAGGCAAGCCGCACGATGTTTATCTGGATTGCAGCCGCATCTGCCCTGGTTGCATTCGCATTGGTCGCCGCTATTTTCCTGGCACAGAAACTGATCTTTAACGAAAAAGTTCTGCTGGAAAAGAACCGCACAATTAGCGTATTGAATGCGAATAACAACGTTGTTTCTGACCTCGAGACGCAGGTCCGCGTCCTTGATACAAACGATGACCTTGCAAAAGTGAAATCAAATGAAACAGACCAGGCAATTCAGGTGATCCTTGATGCGTTGCCATCTGATGCGAACTCACTTGCACTAGGTGCATCACTGCAAAACAAGCTGCTCGCGGGGATTAATGGCTTGACGATTGATAGCCTACAGGTGAACCCGGTTGAAGGCATCGAGTCCTTATCGGATGGTGTTGAACAAGCTTCAAGCGAGAACGTCGCAAACGAAATTACCTTCCGCTTCCAGGTGACGGGTACCCAGGAAGCACTGCAGACCGCACTTACAAACCTCGAACGCTCTATCCGAACTATCGGCATCGTTACGTTGAAGATCGAAAACCAAGGTTCAACCCAGGTGATGACCGTTGAGGGACGCGCGTTCTACGAACCAGCCAAAGAAATTAAACTTTACACTAAGGTGGTGAAGCCATGAAACGCACCGATTTAGCATTGATTGTCCTTATCGCAGCCGTCAGCGCGGGTATTGCATACTTTGTGGCCCACAGCGTCTTTGGTAATATGACCAGCACGCAGGGTACTTCGGTTCAAACCGTCGATGCTATCACGAGCACGGTTGAACAGCCAGACGCTGAAATCTTTAACGACGACGCGATCAACCCGTCAGTAAATGTTGAGATCAACAACACTGACGCAGCACCAGCCGCTACACCTACGGAATCAACCGCCCCAACCGATACAGACGCGGACACGGATACAACCCCTTAAGGAGTGACATGCCACTACTGACCGATGACATCCAAGAAAAACTAATCAAACTCCTCATTGATGAGGGGCTTGTGACGTCTGCGGTGTTAGAAAAAGCCAAGGCTGATTCAGCAGCGACAAAGAAGCCGCTGTTTAGCTTGTTGTCTGAAGAAGATACGATTGATGACGAATTGCTGACGCACGCTATTGCGCAGGTATCAGGCGTGCCATATGTGAACTTGACCAATACAATGGTCGATCAGAACGTGTTGAACTTATTACCAGAGGACATCTCTGAACGCTTTATGGCCGTGCCGCTGGCCGAGATGCAGAACCGCCTCGCAGTCGCCATGATTGACGCCAACAACGTCCAGGCAGTTGATTACCTTGCAAACCGTATCCAACGCCCTCTGAAGGTTTTCATGGCCTCAGAAGCAGGTGTTCGGCACGTATTAGACCAATACCGCACCGACCTTTCTAGTGTCGACAAGGCAGCTGAAGTTTCACAAGCCGAAGCCCAGGCTGAAGAGGCGAGTGACGTAAAGACGATTGTTCAAGATTCACCAATTAGCCAAGCATTAAGCAAGATTCTTGAATATGCCGTGAAGTCTCGTGCCAGCGACGTGCACATTGAACCACTTGAAGGTACGCTGAAAATTCGCGTCCGCGTCGATGGTGTCCTGCGTGAAATTATGCAACTACCCAAAAGCATCGAGCCGGCCCTAGTGAGTCGCGTGAAGATCTTGGCCGAGATGAAAATTGACGAACACCGCATCCCACAAGACGGTCAATTTACGATTAAAATTGCCAGCAAAGAAGTTGACCTTCGTATCGCGATTAGTCCAGTTGTCTGGGGTGAACAAATTGTTATTCGTCTGCTCGACAAGTCCGGGAACTCGTTCGACCTGCAAGAGATGGGCTACGCTGGCCGTGGATTACGTGTGATTCGTCACGGTATTAAGCGACCAAACGGTATGGTATTGACCTCTGGACCAACCGGTTCAGGTAAGTCAACCAGTCTGTATGCGCTGATTAAAGAAATTAAAGATGATAGCGTGAATATCGTGACCCTCGAAGATCCAGTCGAATACAAGATGGATGGCGTTAACCAAATTCAGGTGAATGCAGAAGTCGGACTGACCTTTGCAAATGGCCTGCGTTCGATCTTGCGTCAGGACCCTGACGTCGTGATGGTAGGGGAGATCCGTGACGGCGAAACTGCGGCGCTCGCTGTGCAAGCCGCCCTGACAGGACACCTCGTGTTTAGTACACTCCACACCAACAGTGCTGCCGGTGTCTTGCCGCGTCTGTTAGACATGGATATTGAACCTTTCTTGATTGCCAGCACAGTGAACACAATTATTGGTCAACGACTGGTGCGTAAAGTGTCGGTGAAGCGCGAAGTCTATCAATCGAGCCCGATCGAGACGCAGAACATTATGGCGACCGTCGGTCATCTTTTGCCGAAAACGAAAGAGGACGTTGCGCGAGTCTCTCAAGATTTAGGCTACAAAGATCTTCCCCTTGCGGGCCAAAGCGCTTATACTTTGGTGAGAGGGATCGATACTCCTCAGACACCACATGGCTATAGCGGTCGTGCTGGCATCTACGAAGTCATGGATGTAAATCAGGATATTCAAAATCTGATTGTCGCCAAGGCATCGAGTGCCGAGATCCAGCGCCTCGCGGTGTCACAGGGTATGATCACAATGCGCCAAGATGGCTATCTCAAAGCCCTCACGGGCGTCACGACACTTGAAGAAGTGAACAGGGTAACATCGGATACGGCCTAGGCTATAAAAAGGAATGAGTGGGAAATATGAATAATCAACAATTACGAATCGAAGTGCTACTAGAAGAGGTCGTGCGCCGCAAAGCATCCGACCTTCACCTGCAGGTCAGTTTGCCGCCAATGCTTCGTGTCGATGGCTCACTTGTGCCGATTGCTGGCTTTAACCCGCTAGATGAAGCATCGGTTGAGACACTGATCTTTGCTATCCTAGACCAAGACCAACGCCAAATCCTGCTCAAGGACAAGGAATTCGACTTCAGTTTCGCCTTTGGAACACTTGGTCGTTTCCGTGTGAACGCCTTTCACGAACGCGGTAACCTAGCCGCTGCACTTCGTTTAATCCCGAATGAAATTAAATCTGTCACCGAACTGGGTATGCCACAAGTAGTGATGGGCTTCGCCGACTATCCACGCGGACTTGTCCTGGTGACTGGGCCAACCGGTTCAGGTAAGTCAACGACGCTTGCTGCACTGGTCGACAAGATCAACACCGAAAAATCGAACCACATTATTACGATCGAAGACCCGATTGAGTTTACGCACAAGTCAAAGAAATCAGTCATCGTGCAACGCGAAGTCCACTACGACACCTACAGCTTCTCGGCTGCACTGCGTTCAAGCCTGCGCCAAGATCCTGACGTTGTCCTGATTGGTGAGATGCGTGACCTCGAGACAATCTCGGCTGCAATTACAATTGCGGAAACCGGACACCTTGTCTTTGCAACACTACACACAAACAGCGCAGCGCAATCGATCGACCGTATGATCGACGTCTTCCCGCCACACCAGCAGCCACAAATTCGTGCGCAGCTGTCGAATATCTTGATGGCAATCGTCTCACAACGCCTCGTGCCAGCGATTGGTGGGGGACGTGTTGTTGCCGCCGAAATCCTTGTCGCGAACTCAGCTGTTCGTAATATTATCCGCGAAGGAAAAGCGCACCAATTAGATGCAGTCATCCAAACTGGTGCAGACCAAGGAATGCAGACAATGGACCGTACGCTTGTCAGTCTCGTTCAAGCTGGAACGATTACCTATGATAGCGCTCGTGAATTCGCTGTCGACCTGACTGAATTCGAAAGGTTAATGAGAGGCTAGTACCCCGTGAAGAAGTTTGCTTACGAAGCCCGCGATCGCGCCAGTAACAAGCTTGTTAAAGCTACCCTTCAGGCCGAGTCTGAGAGCTCTGCTGCGCAACTGCTGGTCAAGCAAGGGTTTGTTCCACTTTCAATCAAAGAGCAGATTGGTGACGGCTCGTTCCTCGCTAGGATCACCGGGCGCATCACGATCAAAGATAAAGTCGTCTTTACTCGTCAGCTCGCAACCCTCATCGGTGCTGGGCTCCCACTGAGCCAGAGCCTCCACACTGCGATGGAGCAGACGAACAACAAGCAGCTACAGGCCATCGTTCAAGAGATCGTTGCCGACGTTGAAGGCGGACGTGCATTGTCATTATCATTCGCGAAGCACCCACAAGTGTTCGATAGCGTCTTTATCTCGCTGATCTCGGCGGGTGAGTTGTCGGGTACGCTCGACGAGTCGCTACTGCGTGTGGCGAACCAACAAGAAAAAGATGCTGCCACGATGAGTAAGATTAAAGGTGCGTTGACATACCCGTTAATCGTTCTCTTCGTCATCGGTGGTGTTCTGGCATTTATGTTATTCACAGTCGTTCCACAGGTGGAAAAGCTGTACGAAGACCTTAACAAAGAACTACCATTCCTTACCAAGGTTATGGTAGGCGCCGCTGACGTATTAGCGCAATTTTGGTGGGTTGTACTGATAGTCGTTGGGTTCGGCGTGTATTTCCTCCTCCAATTCCTCAAAACAGAGGCCGGGATTCACTTTAAAGATGACTTTAAGATTCGCGTTCCAGTATTCGGCAAGATGATCCGCAAACTGTACATGGCGCGCTTTACACGTACAGGCCAGACGCTGCTTGCGACTGGTGTGAGCATGCTTGATATGCTAAAAATTTGTTCAACAGCAGTGAACAATACAATTATCGGTGCTAGTATCGATCGTGCTGCTGAAAAGGTGAAGGGCGGTAAGGCGCTGTCTGCTGCGCTTGAGCCTGAAGAGGTGATTATGATTCTTGTGCCACAGATGATCAAGATCGGTGAGCAATCAGGTCGCATCGACGAGATGATGGGTCGCGTCGCACAAGTATACGAAGATGAGCTGGACGAACAGATCCGAACGATTTCAACAGCAATCGAGCCGATCCTGATGGTTGTCCTTGCGGTCGTTGCCGGTGGTATGGTGGGGGCTATCTTGCTACCGATCTACAGCCTGGTCAACGGTATCAACGTATAAAACAGTAGACAAAATTTTCGTTGTCGTCTACTATAAGCACAAGCATTTATGCAATAAATTAGTTCATTTGAAAGGTGGAAAAAATTCCTATGAACCGTCTCAAAAACATTCAAGCCCAAAAAGGGTTCACGATCATCGAGGTCGTCCTTGTCCTGGCTATCGCCGGATTGATCTTCTTGATGGTATTTATCGCGCTGCCAGCGCTGCAAAGCAACCAACGTGACACAGCACGCAAGTCTGATGTCGGTGTAATTTCATCTGCAGTCACATCATATACTTCAAACAACCGTGGTTCACTGCCTACAACCGAACAACTTACAGGTTCTGGAACTGGCGTTCCTTCAAGTGACGGTAAGTTTGCCGGATATGCAGCTGCTATCTCAAACAACACAACATCTATCACAGTTGAAGCCTACACTGCCGCAAAGTCAGTAGAGCAAGGTGACATCATCGTCGTAAAAGCTGCAAAATGTAGCGATACCGGTACAGCGGCAGAATCTAACGGTGTAAAAACTGCATCTCAGAAGCTCCTACAAGGTACGAGCCGTCAATTCGCAATCGTGACCTACCTTGAAGCTGGTCCAGGTGTTTCATACTGCCAAGACAGCTAGTCCTCGCATAATCTAGGCTTACAAATGAATCGCTCCAATCACCTGGGGCGATTCTTCTTTAGGGAGGTATATATCTGATATGATAGTGGTTATGGAAATCGTTATCTATGTCGGATTGGTGTTGTTTGGACTGGTCCTTGGAAGTTTTGCGGGCGCATCGGTGTGGCGTCTGCGTGCTAGGCAACTGGTAGCCGATAAAAAGGCCGGCGAGCGCGTTGATCACGCTGAATACAAAAAGCTCAAGAAGCTGGCGCAGGAAAAGACCTCGCAGGACCACTCTCGCTGCCTGCACTGCGGTTATATGCTGCGTTGGTATGATCTAATCCCACTGGTGAGCTGGTTGAGCCTGAAAGGCCGCTGCCGCAACTGCCACAAACAGATCGGACACATGGAGCCTTTAATTGAACTAGGCACCGCTGCATTTTTTGTCGCTTCGTACGCCTTATGGCCAGTTGAACTGGTCGGTGGACTGCAAATTGCGATCTTCGGGCTATGGCTGCTGTCTGGTGTTGGGCTGGCGATTATGTTTGCCTACGACGCGAAATGGTTCTTGCTGCCAGATAAGGTAAATTTTGCGGTCATCGGTATCGGTCTTGTCTCGGCAGTACTGATGGTGATCGATAGTACAGACAAGCTAGGTGCAATCTTTAGTATTCTAGGCGCTGTTGCGATTTTGAGCGGTATCTACTTTGTCCTCTACCTTGTATCGAAAGGTCGCTGGATCGGCTTTGGTGATATCAAGCTTGGCCTGGGACTGGCACTCCTGCTAGGGGACTGGCGCTTGGCACTGATCGCTTTGTTTGCAGCTAACTTAATCGGCTGTTTGATCGTGATTCCACTGATGGTATCTGGCAAGCTGAAACGCGACTCGCATGTGCCATTCGGCCCACTTCTAATCGCCGGTGCGGTGATAGTGAAGCTCGTAGGGATTGGCATTGCCGAGTTCTACACACTTAGCCTGATGTAGCAACGTTTCAAGAGGTCGCACGTACGACGCTTATGCTATAATGGCGACACATGGGCAAACATTCTACACACGGTTTTACGATTATCGAAACCATGCTGGTCCTGGCGATCACCGGTCTGTTGGTGGCGAGTCTTTTAGCGGGAATTGGTACCTCGATTGGCGTCCAGCGTTATCGTGATTCTGTGACGACTTTGAAGTCTACACTTCAAGATCAATATTCGCGCGTGACGAATGTGAGCAATACACGCGAAGGCACGTGGGCATGTGATGACAACGCAATTCCAGCTGCCACAAACGGCTCGGGCACAAGCCGCGGACAAAGTGACTGTGTACTGCTAGGCCGGTACATCAGTATTGTAGACGGTGCTATTACAACCGCGAGTGTGGTTGGACACGAAAATACTGGTAGTGATGGCGATGACACCGAGCTCACCGATGTCGCACTGACAAAGCAAAATTATACATTTGGTATCGCGAGTGAAAGCATCGAGACGTCGGTTATTGAGTGGGGCTCAACAATTACACTGCCAGATGCATCCGCGCCAAACGCTTTTGCAATGTTTATTCTGCGTTCACCAACGAGTGGCGCTTTGTATACATTTACGACAAAAAACACTGCTGTTTTCGCTATCAACGAAGTAAGCTCAACAACCCTCAAGAATATGATGATAGAGAACACAACTGAAGCGCCTGGCCAAGGCGCACGAACACTGTGTATTGACCCGGATGGAGCGGTTGTCAGTGAACGATTCTCGATCTACATTAACGCCGTCGCAACTGGCCCAACAGCTATCGAATCACGATCTAATTCAACGGCGAAGAGTTTGGGGAGTCCAGAGTGCTAAGGCGATTGCAGCGCGGCGATACGCTGATTGAGGTGCTCTTTGCATTTGCAGTCTTAAGTTTAGTTATCGTCGGCGCGTTGGCTATTATGAACCAGGGTTCAATCGCGTCGCAGAAGGCGCTCGAGACGACGTTGGTACGCGACGAGATCGACGCTCAAGCAACGACACTTCGTTTCTTGCACGATGCCTACGTAGCTGCATATCAGGATGACAAGACATACGCCGCAACAACACCGGCAGGGCAGTGGCGAATTATGTCTGATAAGATCACAAATGCGAAAGCATCAGCTTTTGGAGGCAACGAGACATGTACTCGTCCAGCAAAAAGCTTTATTTTGAACACGACGACCGCTAAATATACCGATGATGCCAATGTGTTCGCGCAGGCAGATACATACGCCAAACTTTCGTACACCGGTGCGGCGTTAACAACTGCACAGGGTATCTGGATCGAAGGGCAGCGTGGCGACCTCGATAATAGTACAAACAAAGATAATACACAGTACATCGATTTTCATATCCGTGCCTGTTGGAATGGTCCAGGACAAGGCCCTCCAATGACACTAGGGACAATTGTGAGGTTATATGAACCACGTAACTAATACCCGGCGCGAAGAAGGTTTTACGATCATCGAGCTATCACTGGCGATGACTTTTATTTCAATGTTACTGCTGACGATTGCATTAACAATTATTCAAATTGCGAACATCTACACCCACGGTAGTATCGTGAAAGAACTCAACTCGACGTCTCGTGCGATGAATATTGAATTGAGTACCGCCGTTCGCGCGAGCGGTGACTTTACAACGGACGCCGGTGCATATCGCTACAAAGAGACGCCGAATGTTGGTGGCCGTATGTGTCTCGGGCAGTATAGCTATATTTGGAACTATGGCACATCACTTGGTGCGCTGGATACGACACGGAACCTATATATCGCTAATTCGACACCGGTGAATGCGAACAAGGTAACGAAAGACGGCGTGACTCGCTACGAGGTGGGACTAGTTAAAGTACCTGATAGTGGCGGCGGTTACTGCACTCCAGACGCAAATGGCAAATACAAGGCTGTTGATCCGGAAGGTGCTGTAGAGCTACTTCGCACCGGTGATCATGGCATTGTTCTGCATAGCCTCAAGGTCACACCACCTCAAGCAACTGCCGAAGACGCGCTGTCATCGCAGCAACTGTACAAGATCTCATACACCTTGGGAACGAGTGACGTAAACGCGTTAACGGGTGGGAGCGCAACAACGCCGCCAACGGACTGTAAAGCGCCTGGTGTTACTGGCGCAGATCTCAATTATTGCTCGATTCAGCAGTTTGCTATTGTCGTGAAGGTAGCGGGTGAGGTTAACTAGTATGGTTATGGTTACTCGACGCGGTGAATCAGGTGCAGTATCGTTATTCCTCGTGATCTTTGCGATGCTTCTTATAACCGTGGTGACCCTTAGCTTCCTTCGTACGATGATTAATGACCAGCAGCAGGCTTCTGCGGCCGACCTGTCACAAAGCGCGCGTGACTCGGCGCTGGCGGGGATTGAAGATGCAAAACGTGAACTTATTTACTATCGAACCCTTTGTAGTACATCGGATAGCGCGGGCTGTGCGCTTACCAAGAACAAGATTACGACGGATGAGTGTAATACTGGTCTAAGTGACGTCGTGACAGTGACGCCAGGGGAAGAGGTGCTGGTGCAGCAGTCGCAAACCGCGGCAAACGATGCGCAGTTGAACCAAGCGTATACCTGCGTGAAAATGGCACTCGAAACAAAAGACTACAAGGGGACCGCACAAAAGAATACGTCACGCCTTATTCCTTTGAAGGCGACCAGTGATGTGACATCGGTGACAATTCAGTGGTACACCAGTAAAGATCTTGGATCGACTTCTACTGCTGTAAACTTGCTTGCAGAAGCCAGTGCTCAAAGCGCACAACCGTTATATCAACAGTCCAAGTGGGTGGCATCACGTCCATCACTGCTACGTGTGCAGCTGATGCAATTTGGCGATGGTTTTAATTTAAGTAACTTTGATAAAGAAGACTCGAGTGCCGCGATTAGTAATGCGAATACGATCTTCCTGTACCCAACCAAGCGCACAACCAGTGCTTCACAGACAACAACGTACGACATGGGTGCTGATGACGTTCGACAATCCGCATCGGGCAAACCAAAACCAACGCGTTGCGAGAGCGATCTGAGTGGCGGTGGCTACGCCTGTACTGCGGTACTGACGCTTCCGAAAGCCTTTGGTCAAGCTGACAACAAGCGAACTGCCTACCTGCGTATTACACCGCTGTATAACGATACGAACTTCCGCATTACACTAGGCGGCATCAACCCTGACGTGATGTTTGACGGTGTACAGCCTGCGATTGATTCTACCGGACGCGCGAATGACCTGTATCGCCGCATCGAAGCACGTGTTGATCTGACGGATACGAGCTTCCCATTCCCTGAAGCAGCAGCAGATTTAACAAGTAGTCTATGTAAAGATTTCTTGGTTACCGCGACAGCCGGTGAAGCTCAGAACAACTGTTCTCTCTAAATAATTACGCGTCGCCAGATTCGCTGTGAAACTTTTCGTAGACTTCACGAAGGTGTTGGTCTGTCACGTGAGTGTAGACCTGTGTGGTGCTGATATTGCTGTGGCCCAGCATGCTTTGGACGCTACGAATATCTGCGCCGTTCATTAGAAGGTCAGTTGCAAAGCTGTGACGCATCGTGTGTGGACTGACGTGTTTTGTGATGCCAGCAAGACGTGTGTAGGTCGCAATCAGGCGCTGGACGCTACGAGCAGTGAGGCGGCGGTAATCGCCGCTATTTGTTTGTTCAACGTTCTTACTGTAGCTAATAAATAGGGGAGGGAGGCTATCTTCGCGGGCATCGAGGTAACGATCTACCCAGTCGGCGGCGGCTTCGCTAATGAAGACTGGGCGGTCCTTTTGTCCTTTCCCACGGACCATGAACTCGCGTCGCTTTGTGTTGACGTGGTCGCGGTTCAAATTAATAAGTTCGGATACACGCAGGCCGCTTGAGAAAAGTAGCTCAACGATAGCACGGTCACGGAGGCCTGCTTCGGAATCAATGTTAATCGCAGATAGCATGCGTTCAACTTCGTCGTAGTGGAGGAAGGTAACTTGTTTGCGCGATACTTTCGGTAATGTAATCTTATCGGGCGACAGGGCAACGATATTACGCTGTCCAAGGTAGGTTAGGAAGCCGCGTAAGGCTATGAGGTGGTAGGACTGGGTAATTGTTGCCAGTTCATCGTCACTATTGTTCTTGTAGCGGTTCAGCCACAGGCGATACTTACGGATGGTTTCGGTGGTGATATTCTCGACTTTGATGTCTTCGGTGAACTCAACAAAGCGTTCAAGGTAGAGCCGATAGTTCTCGGCGGTCTTGGCCGAGCGGCCACCTTCTACCTCGATGGATTCGATATAGTCTAGAATCAGTTCAGACATGTACATACACTAAGCATAGCCTAAAAGGGGACGAGACGATACAATAGAACGCATGCTTATACTCGAAGCCATCTTTCTGGGACTAATCCAAGGACTCACTGAATTTATCCCGATTAGTAGTTCTGGACACCTCGTGATTGCACAGACCTTTTTGTCGGGTGCATCCGACCACTTATTCCTCGAGTTTATCAACGTCGGTACATTCCTTGCGTTGATCGTCTTCTTCCGTAAACGTATTGCGGGCATCATCAAGGATGTATTCGTAAATAAGAACTATCGCTTAGCACGAAACATTATCATCACGTCGGTCCCTGCAGGGATCGTTGGATACCTTCTTGCTGGCTTTATTGGTGATACACCGCAGTTCTTTGGCAGTGCTGTCGTCGTCGCAGTGACACTGACTGTCGTCGGTATTGTGATGATCGTCCTCGAGAAATTACCACACGCCTCGGCTGTCAAAGATGGTGAAGGGTTAAGCGGTTGGCGCGCGTTAGCTGTGGGTGGGGCACAGATGTTGGCATTAATCCCTGGTGTTTCACGTTCAGGTTCGACGATTATCGCCGGGCGTCTATCTGGACTCAGCCCAGCTGCTGCTGCAGAATATAGTTTCCTTGCATCGCTGCCGATCATGCTGGGTGTGACTGCGAAGACGTTCCTTGGTGACCAGGCGTACTTGTCTGAACACCTCGTTACCCTGGCTGTTTCAAACCTGGCCGCATTCATTGCAGGACTACTCGCGGTTGGATTCTTGATGCGCTACCTCAGTAAACACTCGCTGGCTATCTTTGGTTGGTACCGCGTCGCGCTTGCAGCGGTACTTGTTGTCGTACTTTTGGTACAATAGATAAAACAATAGGAGACACCACATGAGCACTAACGAAAGCCACATCCAACGAACACTGATTTTATTCAAGCCTGACGCTGTCCAGCGCGGTGTTATCGGCGAGATCCTGTCACGCTTCGAGCGTGTCGGTCTGAAGATTGTCGGCACAAAGATGATCGCACCAGACCGCGACCACTTCTACAAGCACTACGAAGAAATTGGCCAAGTCATCACGCGTCGTGGTGAAAAAGTGTTCAATAACACTCTCGACACAATGAACGTCGGTCCGGTTATCGCGATGGTCCTTGAAGGCGTTGAAGCTGTTGAACTGGTTCGCAAGCTCGTCGGTTCAACTGAGCCAAAGTCATCAGCACCTGGTACTATCCGCGGCGACTTCTCACACATGAGCTACGGTTACGGTGACGCGAAAGACAAGGGAATTCCAAACCTTATTCACGCATCGGGCGACCTATCAGACGCAAAGCAAGAAATCCCACACTGGTTCTCGGAAGACGAACTGTACGACTACAGCGTCCTTAGTGAAAACTTTACACGCTAATCTGTTAAAATAATGTGGCGCCCCAGTAGCTCAACTGGATAGAGTAGATCCGTCCTAAGGATATGGTTGTAGGTTCGACTCCTGCCTGGGGTACCAAAATTATAAATAGCCTCACGTATGGGGCTATTTTCTATAGTCGTTGAAAAAATCCGACAGATTGGTGTCATGAAGGGTGAAGTGATGAATAAACATCACACCGAGTCATCGTTGCTCGTCCCTTTGTGCGCTACTACGTACCAGTGATTCTACTGATGTGCTTGCTCACGGATTTTATCACTTCGAATCTCTCGTGCACCCATGACGCAGAGGGTGAGTATCACGCCTATCACTAATGCCCACACGACGGGCCACGCGAACAGGAAAGTTCCGATCACGAAGGCGAGCCCAATTCCCTCAACTTCGTCGCCGAGATTGTTACGGGAGCCACCATCTGCGACGAAAAGATCGAGCTTGAAGATCATGTTCAGTACTGCGAGAACGATGGCAAGCACAATGATGACGACGGAGATCCAGATGTTGACATGAAAACCCCACCAGTAGAACGAACCAAGATCATGAAACGGGAGTTCCATGAGGGCTCCAATCTGTCGAATTGTGAATGAACTCTCGGTTGAGGGTCTGATATTTTTATAGCACTTTTATGAATACGCTACAAGCGTAGTCGGAACCGGATCACTACGTGCTTGGTTGCTATCGATTGATTTTTCCTTATAATGAAGACTAATTATGACTAAAATAAAAACGAACTTATATATATGACATCAGAAATGTTTCGCGCTAGCGCCGGTATCGCAATCGTAAAAGGGGATAAGATCCTCGTTTTCGAGCGTATCGATAAAAGTGGTGCTTGGCAGCTACCCCAGGGTGGCATTGATGTTGGTGAAGCACCAAAAGACGCAGCTTTTCGCGAGCTGCGCGAAGAGACCGGCCTGACTGCAGACGCTGTAACGCTATTAGCCGAGTATCCAAAGTGGCTAGCCTATGAACTGCCAGAAGAGAAGCGACTGCCTGAATATACCTATATCGGTCAGGTTCAGCGCTGGTTTGTTTTTCAACTAGACGCAGACGAAAGCGCAATCGACCTCCAGCACGAAGAGACGCAAGAATTTATTAGTTACAGGTGGATCGATATCGATCAACTGGAAGAAACAGCGGTGTATTTCCGCAAAGAGAGCTACAAAGAAGTCGCCGCCTTTATTAAAACTATCTAGATAGTGCTTATGCTACTATGTAGATATGGTTAAAAAACTGACAAAGCAACAAGTTCAACGCTACAAACGTCACCGTCTTATTATCGGCAGCGGCATCGCATTACTCGGGCTCGCATTTGCGGCTACGATGTACTTTACCGTTGTCCCAAGCCTTCAAAATAATGCCCGTAAAGAGCGTATTGAAGCTATCTATAGCAGTCTTGAGCTAGATGACAGCTATATTATGCAGTTCAGGGATGTCTTTGGTGAAAAGAAGCCATACGACTACGATCAAGGTCGCAGTGTGTCGTCACAAATCAGTTACACTCGTGGTGCAGATGTCGACGCAACCTACGCCGACCTCGACAAGAAGGCAGCAGCTGCCGGTTTCACACTATTCGACAAGCCGTACAACGGTGGGCAGCACCACTACAAATCGACAGATGGTGAATATCTTCGCATCTCTGTAGATAGTAAGTCTCGTTCGGATGCCTTCCAAAATGTGTACCTCATGGGCAAAGATATTCCAGAGAGTCTTTATCAGCTCGACAAGAACGCCGGTCCATCAAATGTTATCATCAAGGTAAACCTCGACGACAACAACGAATAGGGGTGGGTGCGAAAACACCTTCAGTACTGTATTATATGAGTAGTTATGGCAAAGAATTCTGAAGCGCCAGCACAACTAGATTTCGAGGGTCAACGACCGGGGGAGAAAGTCTTGTTTGTGTTCCGCCGACACATTATCGCAATGCGAAAAGGGTTCTACCTCTTACTTATTCCTTTGGTAATCACATCTATTCCGCCGCTTATCTGGCAGAATAACCTTGAATTGTTCTTGCTGCCGATAGGGGGACTTGCACTTGGGCTGATTCTTTTCTTGTACCACTATGTGATGTGGTATTTTACGATCTACCTCGTGACGAACCAACGTATCCGACAGGTGACGCAAAAAGGTGTCTTTGGAAAGGATGTTGTCGAGCTACGGCTGTCAAAGATCCAAAACATAAGCTATAATATACCTGGATTTAGTGGTGAGGTACTAGGGTTTGGAACCATCGTCATTCAGACGTTTGTCGGTGACCTGGTGATACGGAATGTCGAGCATCCCGAGAAAACATACAATAAGTTACAAAACGCTGTCGCGAACGCAGTTGAACAAGGAGATCATGAAGAAGTTACTGAATAAAATACGTCGGAAGCCAACAGCTGAAGAAACCTCACGTATTACAACTGAAACGATTGCGGCGCACCGTGAGCGCATCCTTGCGGGCGGACGACGCTTCAAGTACCCTGTGCAGTACGCACGCCACAAGCTGGTGATTAACGCCATTATTATTACAGTCGCAACACTCCTGATCCTAGTCGGAGTAGGCTACTGGCAGCTATACTCAGCGCAGAACACAAGTGACTTTATCTACCGTGTAACGCGTGTCTTACCACTGCCTGTTGCGGTCATTGACGGACAGCCGGTTCGCTACAGCGATTATCTGATGAAGTACCGCAGCTCGATTCACTACCTACAAGATAAAGAGCGCGTCAACCTGAAGACAGAAGACGGCAAGCGCCAGTCTGACTTCGTCAAGCAACAAGCGATGGAAGATGCGTTAGCTGATGCCTATGCAATCAAGCTCGCAAAAGAGAACAACGTGACCGTCAGCGCTGCTGAACTAGAAACATATCTCAAGCAACAACGCAGTTCATCTGATGGTGACGTATCTGAAGCAACCTACGATGCTGTGATCTTGGACTACTATGGTTGGTCGCCTGAAGAATACCGCCACGCAATGGAAACAAAATTGCTACGCCAGAAAGTCACGTACGAAGTTGATCAAAAAGCAAAGTCAGTCGCTGAAGATATCGGCAAGCGCATTACAGCCGGCTCACTTGATATGAAGGTAATCGCGGATGAAGTCACGAAGGCTTCTAACACGCAAGTCGTCTACGGTGCCCTTGGTTTTGTACCAAAATCGAACCAAGATGGTGGTCTCGCCGCTGCAGCTTCGAAACTTCAAAAAGGCCAGATCTCTAGCATCATTAAATCTGCGACAGGTGAGGGGTATTACTACGTGAAGCTTGTCGACATTAATGATACACAAGTGAACTACGAATATGTTCACGTGCCACTAACTGCGTTCTCTCGCCAGTTGGATGCAGCGAAAGATAACAAAAAAGTGACCGAATACATCAAGGTCCCTGAAATCACTGCGACGACGAATCAATAGGAGAATATATGTATACAGTACCTGAACTTGGCTACGCCTACGACGCACTCGGCGAGAACATCAGCAAAGAGATTATGGAGCTTCATCACGACAAGCACCATAAGACGTATGTCGATAAACTGAACGCTGCACTCGAAAACTACCCCGAACTACAGGGTAAGGATATTGCTGAGTTGATCTATGACCTTGATGCAATCCCTGAAGCAATTCGCGGTGCAGTTCGCAATCACGGTGGTGGTCATTATAATCACAGTCTGTTTTGGAAAGTCATGTCACCTAACGGAGGAGGCGAACCGACTGGTCCACTTGGTGAAGCACTTACCGCCAAGTACGGCAGTTACCAAGCCTTCGTTGACGAATTTACAGCTAAGGCACTCGCTGTGTTCGGTAGTGGGTGGGCCTGGCTACAACCAGACCTTACGATCGTCACAACTTCAAACCAGGACGTACCACTGATGAACGGTGAGCCTGAACCTATCTTGGGTCTTGATGTTTGGGAACATGCCTATTACCTAGACTATAAGAACAAGCGTGACGACTATGTCGCCGCCTGGTGGAATGTTGTCGATTGGGACTTCGCCGCCGACCGCTACGCACAATTTCAAAACAGCTAACACACACAGGAAACACCATGCCAGACATTCGTACTCAACCGACGATATATGAAATTAATACGCCGATCTTTTTGGCTGAGTTAAGTCAGCTGCAGAAGCAGCGGGTGACACTGGCAACTGTTCCGCACAAATACTGGGATGAACTTGCTGAACAAGGAATTGATGCAGTGTGGTTCATGGGAGTCTGGCAACGTAGTCCGATTGCGCGTGACCTCGCGACGGGTGAACCTTGGTTACGCCACGCATTGCCAGATATACAACAAGAAGATCTGTTAGGTTCGGCTTATAGCATTCAAGACTATGTTATCGATGGGTCACTGGGTGGCAACGACGCACTTGCGGAGGCTCGCGCCCAACTCGAAAAGCGGGGGATTGGTATCATTTTGGACTACGTACCAAACCATGTTGCGATCGATCACGCCTGGGCAACTGAACACCCAGAATATCTTTTACTGGGCAGTGAAGCTGAATTATTTGCTCACCCTGAAGCCTTCTTCGAGATGAACGGCAAAGTCTTTGCGAAGGCAAAAGACCCGAACTTTGCGCCGTGGTCGGATGTACTACAAATCAATGCGTTCTCGCAGGCTTTGCGTCAAGAAGTTACTCAGACACTGCAGCACCTGGCAACGATGTGTGACGGCTTGCGCTGCGATATGGCAATGCTCATGATGAACGATGTGTTCAAGCAAACCTGGGGCGAGCGCGTTGGTGACGTGCCAGACGAAGACTACTGGCCAGAAATTATTAGTGCAGTTCGCCAAGTCCGTCCCGACTTCCTGTTCCTCGCGGAAGTCTATTGGGACAAAGAAAAAGACCTGCTAAAACAGGGCTTTGATCTTTGCTATGACAAACACCTGTACGACCACCTGCTGGAAAGCCCGGCACCGGTTATCAAGCAGTACGTCGAGAAACCACGTCAGTATCAAAACCACTTGCTGCGATTCATCGAGAATCATGACGAAAAGCGTGCCGCCAGTGTGTATTCATTTGATAAGCACGTCGCAGCTGCTGTCGTTATGGCGACGCTGCCCGGTGCGCATTTGTACCACGATGGTCAGCGCGAAGGTCGCCAGCTACACGTTCCGGTGCACCTCGGTCGCCGCGTCGACGAAGTGCCGAATGACATCATGAAACTGTTCTACCGCAAGCTGTGGAAGTTCGTCTCGTCTGAATCCCTCTACACGCATCATTGGAAGCCAGTGAAGATCATCACCGCACTGATGCATAAAGAATCTGATCAGATTCTGGCATGGGTGTGGACGAATAAAGAGAGTCGCTTTCTTATCTGTGTAAACTATAGTCCGAAGCCTGCCCGTGGTCATATCGATCTTGTAACGGCAAAAGCGCATAGTGCAATCCAGCTGACCGGCGGACCACTCTTGCTGACACACGTTTTGAACGACGGATATCTGAAGTTGCAGCCGTGGCAACACGTCATCATTGAACTCAGTAAATAGTAGAGATGAAAAGAGCCCCTCGGGGCATCTTCTCGACTCCGGTGAAGGAGGGGAAAATGCCCGTTGGGGCTATACGAGGAGGTTTGAGCTCTCCCATTGTTTGCGCTGCTCGTCGAACAGGTCGCCCTTGTGGGTTTTACAAGGACACTGCTTGTCGCGGCAGCCGTAGCGCCACTCGCCGAGGATGAATCGTTCAGACTCATGTCCTTTGCAGGGGCAGTTCTCGTTGGTGCATTCTTCGAACTGATATTCCTCCTGCGCTTCTTCCGAATCCTCTTCCATCGTCTTGGAAGGCGAGGCTATGGAGAAGATGAACTCGACTATTAGGAACAGCACAGCTGCGGCGAAAAAACCGAAGAAGTGTGTTATAAAGATTGCGTGGACGTCGTCGGTGTACTGCAGGAACGGGATCGTTCCGTCTGTCGAGCAGGCTATCTGCTCAAAGCCGAATCTGCCACCGCTCTTCGGTAGATACGCTACGCAATCTAGGTTGTCGTAGTTGGACAGCCCGAGGAAGTCCAACTGCCACAGGAGGCGTGCGAAGAGGTGGGTGAGCACCGCCAGTACGACGATGAAAACAACGTAATGTCTTACAGGTTTTGAGGTGCTATTCTTCATGACGCTCCAATGATAGGGGTGAAACAGAAAAATGTGACTCCTTATAAAGTCTTATATATTATAGCAAAAAACTCTAAAAAGTCAATAGTAAGCACAAGAACAATGCGAAGATTAAAGTGTTAGCTCGGTGAGCTTGGAATGCTCGAATATCATGTTAATGAAAACACCCCCGGAGAGGTGCCTTCAAGCTGAACAGCGAGGCGTCCTTCCGGGGGTTAGGGGTGGGTGAGTTGTATTGCAGTATGTCGACGGTAGCGCACTAACCAGACGATGGTGTGCACGATTAGCGCCAGGATGATCGCCCAGGCCGTGACCTCGACAAGTATCCAAAGCAGTAGTTCGTGTTCACCTGCCGTACTGGCATGGTTGAGGTCGTAGTGCAGGAACTTGTCGATTGCTGCTCCGATTGCAACGATCCATTCCTTTGAAGACTGCGTAGTCGGCCAAAAATTGCTATCCACCCCAACCGTAATGCGCATCAAGCGCGCGGTGAGATGGACTGCAACAAATGGCAGTATGACGAACATGACTTTGCCGTACATGAGGGCTAACTTTATAAAAGTGCGTCTTTGCATGGCGCCTCTCTTTGTTATTGGGTGCCTGCGAACTCGATGTCCGGCAGGTAGTCCACTGTGACTGCGTTGTACTCGTACAGCTTACCCCAGATGTACTGGAGCATGTCCAGTACATCGGGAATTCCCCGCAGGGTGCCGTCGGGGTTGCGTGCGTTCAACGTAACCTGAAAGCCCTCTTCGCCGAGGTCGGTGAACTTGTCCCATTCGTCAGCGGGGCTGTAGAAGGGGAATTCAGACAACTCGTTCATGTCCACTGGCATCATGCAGGTGAAGCGGAACGTGAGGTCGCCGATCTCGAGGATGCGGGCTTCTGTGGTGGCTTCTGCCATCTTTACTCCTAAAGGTGCAATAGTCTCTCCGATTTGGAGATTTTTATATATTAACATATTTTAAGGAAATTATCAATGTGTGAGTGTGTCTTAAAAAGAGAAAACCCCGCTGGCTGCGAGGCTCTCACGGAGAGTGCGCTCGCAACGAGCGGGGTAGGTGACGTATCTGTCAGTTAGTCGCCACCACCTCCACCGCCGCCTCCGTCAGAGCCACCGGACGAACCGCTGTCGTAGCTACTGCTGTGGTGGCCGCCCGAGTAGCCGCTGTCGTGGTTCGACGAGTGGTGACTACCGTGCGACGAGCTGTTGTCCGAGTCGTGGCGCGACGGTCGGTCCGAATCACCCGTCAAGAGCGGTCCGTACAGTAGCGCGTTGTGATCGAGGGGTGTGCCTCGGCCGGGAGAGGGGTTAAAGCGAGTCTGTGCGCTCCGCACTTTGTTGCGCCGGCGCAGTCGATCGAAAATGCCCATTGTTCCTCCTAGTGTTGGTGGTGGATTGTGAGGTACAGATACTTACGCGGTGTATTTAACAGCGTAGGCATATTTTTGTCAAGAAATGAGAAAACCCCGCTGGCTGCGGGGCTCTCAAGGGGAGCTCGACGCGGCCGCGCGGGGTAGGGATGATTAGCGGTGTTTGCGCTGCGTGATGCCGTTGATCGTCTGGTGGGCGATCATCGTGATCGCGAGCACGCCGACTGCACTTACGACCGTGACAAAGATGTCGACCGGTCGGTAGCCAGCCACGACGACTGTCGTGACACCCCACCAGGTTATTCCAAGGCTGACGACGATGAGGAAGAGTGTTCCCCAAGCGATGCGGTTGTCATCCTTGAATACACGGAAGGCCGAACCTGTGTGGTTAGCGTTGAGAGCCATCAGTGCGATGACTATCAAGATCATCGCGACGCCTGCAACGCTCACGCCGCAGGCAAATGAATAGAGCAACATTTTTGTACACCTCGTTTTCTTGTAGGAGCGTTCAGTCAATCGGATGAGAGAATGTAGATAAAATAACATATTTGGTGATATTTGTAAATCCGAAAAAAGTGAAAACCCCGCTGGCTGCGAGGCTCACGAAGAGCAATGGCGGAGCGGGGTTGGGTGTGAGCTGTACTTGGTTGTGTGATGGGTGTGCATGAGCACCTGGTGGGATGCTTTAGATTTCCCATGTACTGTTTCGCTTCGCTTCTTCACTTGTCTCGTGTGAGATGACATTGAAGGCGATGACTGCACATAAGCACAGTGCGGCGTAGATGAATGCGGACAGGATCCACAGTACGATTTGCGACTGGAAGGGGATTGGAGGATACTCCGCACCGAACCGGAAGCCTTCGTCTAGGCCAAAACTTGGCCACAAGACCTTGGACAGCTCGTTGATCGCGATCAGGGACACAGCGGCGAATACCGTTACTGCGATCGACTTGATCACGATCTTGAAGGTGCGATTCTTGCGTAGGCGATTGAACACGGATTCTCCTAAGGAATAGGTGTAGCTTTGCAGTGAATGTAACTCGAATGAGTAGTGTATATTATAGCGCATAAGCTTTAAAATGTCAAGTCGTGGGCCGTAGTAGAGCGTGTGTGGAGCTGTCTCGCAGCAACTAAATATTTGTTACTTAAATTCTTTTAAAACTTCCACTAGGATAGTGGTCATTTTTTCTTTATCTGCAGGCTGTAGCTCTGCATAAAGGCCTGGCATTATAGTATCTATCAATTCGGCTGTTTGTCGCACACCCTCAATATCGTGTCTACTTTTTCTTAGTGTAGGTAGAAGCTGCTCGTTTTGTTTTATGAGTATTTCAAAAATAGTCGCACCTATAACTCCAGGGACAAAGGTGAGAGACGGGGTATTATCGGATTCACTCGAAGAAGGTATTCGATACATGTAATGCAGCGGGAGTGGTGAATCAGCTATTTGATCGAAGTTGACCGCGTTATGAGTAAATTGTTCTGTTAGGTTGTGCGTCTGAACAAAAATACCTCTTTCTAATTCAGCGTATCCTTCTTCAAACATATTTCCTAAATAGGGTGTGAGTAAATCTTGGGGTGACATGCCATGTACGCGTGGGCTCGGATGAATTGAAATTTCAGGGTGTCGCCAGATACCATATTTACTATGAATAAGTCGTAGTGGAGTTTTGACGTGAGTACTATGTGCTCCTTCGTGTACAGCAAGACTTTCGGTCAGTGCAATTCCGTTAAGCGCTTCAAGTGCTAGGTCTCGTTTAATTAAGGTCGTCTCAAGTGATTCAATATATATGCCACTTGGTTCAGACGATCTATGGCCAGATTGTTCAAGCGCTGCCGTAAAGTCGGATGACTCAAGGAAACGCATAGGCTTCTGGGGTGCGTCAAAAAGATCAAGGGATGCTTGAATGCGTTGCATATTTAATCCCTGGGTATTATTGGGTAGTTCATGGAGTGTGTTTTTTTGAGCAGATGAACGCGCTGTAGCAAGTTCTTCAGCTGCAATATCTCGCTGCATTGGAGTAAGAGTGCCGTTTCGTTTTACTGAAAAGTGAGCAAACTCCATACGGGAGTTATTTAACGAACTTATTTGTTGTTCTGACGCCTCTGTCATAATAAAAATATAATACAACAAAAATAGTATTATGTAAATAATTGCTTGGTGGCCTTGACCGGATATCGGCTAAAGCCTCCGCCGGTTCGAGTCCAATCGAAAATCGCCAAGAAAAAACCCCATCTTGCGATGAGGTTGTTTCTTGGCGGACCACAGCGGAGCAGGTATGGAACTATTATCGTAGTATTTAGTTGGATTCTTCTATTTCTTTTTAATAAAAGCAACGAGAGTCGTTAGTGATCCTACTAGTAGCAGAACAATTGTTGTCCAGACTGTAATTGAGACTTTTGTTCCAGCAGTGCATATTGAAGGAAGGAAGCTGCCAGTACAGTCTGTTGGCACAAAAAGTTGTGCTCCAAAGAATCCAATAGGGTATGCCAACACTATTATTGCGAGTCCTATAAATATAATTGTCTTTTTGGTTTGGGATAATTTCATAAGCATTATTATAACAAATGGAATTGCTGAAGGAGCTCTAAGTATAGCTCTACTGGTAGAACCGACCGGATATCGGCTAAAGCCTCCGCCGCTTGCTCGTTCTGACAAAAGTAAACTTTTTCAGAACTTCACTGCGCTCTGCCGCCCCGGCGTCGCTCGCTTTGCTCGCGCGCCGGTTCGAGTCCGCTCAAACTCCGCCAAGAAAAAACCCCATCTTGCGATGAGGTTGTTTCTTGGCGGGCCCGACCGGATTCGAACCGGCGATCTTCTCCGTGACAGGGAGACGTGATAGGCCAGCTTCACTACGAGCCCACAAATTGTGGTTGTCCGGCCAAAGACTCTACAGATTTTAGCAGTTTTTCCCCCTGATAGCAACCTCTGGCGTCTTCATTTTATTTCAACGGCGCTGATGCTATAATGACTTAAGCAAAGAATCGTACGTGCCGTTGTAGCTCAGTTGGTAGAGCGGCGCTTTCGTAAAGCGTAGGTCTCCGGTTCGATCCCGGACAACGGCTCCATGTATATATGCTAAATACTATCAAAACCTCATTCAAAGAACTTATTACAAACCGTTATTTGACGGTGTTAACTGCGGTCACGTTATTTTTAGCGCTCGCCTTCGTCGTATACATAGTATTGGCAGTTCGCCCCAGCGAGTTGCAACTGGTGACACACTACACAGCCTACGGCGTGACGCACCTGTACCGCGACCAGTGGTTTTACCTGTTTACCTTCGGTGGTTTCGCATTGATTGTGGCATTCTTCCATGTCGCACTGTCACTGAAGATGTACCTGACAAAAGGACACCCACTGGCGATTATGTTTGCCTGGATGGGGATTGGCATTATTGTGTTCGCATGGGTGACCGCGTTCTCTATTATTAATGTCTGGTCACCGGTATAATCAACTTATGATTGATCTTGAAATTCCTCTTGGTAAACGCACACGAAGTTACCGTTTTTTTGAAAGAGTACCCGCGCTGCTGAGTTGGGGCGCACTGGTCCTATTAATTGTATTGTCACTTGTATCGCCACTGCTCGCTGCTGTGTACCTGATGTTGATTATTGTCACGCTGCTCGTAAAAGCAGTTGGTATCGCGTATCACACCATTGGCGGACGTAATAACCTGGAACGTGCGCAAAAATTAAACTGGCGCGAACGCCTTAATGACCTCGAAACACCGGCGGAATCTTTCGAACTACGATCGGGCAGCCGTTCAAAGGCCTTTGCGACCGGTATCCACATTGATAACCTCCGTTTAGCCGCTGCCGACCCTGCTGCGTTTCCGAAACCGTCAGATGTTTATAACTTGGTAATTATTGCTGCATATAATGAGTCATATGAGATCCTCGAACCGACTATCCAATCATTATTGGCGACGACGTATGACAAATCTCACCTTATTGTTGCGCTGGCGTACGAAGAGCGCGGTGGTGAAGGCATGGAAAAGACAGCTTTCCGTCTGCAAAAGCAGTTCGCGTCGAAGTTCGTTGACTTTGTCCTCGTAAAACACCCGCGTGACCTGCCTAATGAAGTGGTTGGAAAGGGTGGAAACATCACCTTTGCCGGTCGACATATGCAAAAATGGCTCGATGAAAAGGGGATTGAGTACAAAAACGTCCTGACGACAACCCTCGACTCTGATAATCACCCACACGCGACGTACTTTGACTACGCCACCTACGAGTTCATCGTGCACGAGGACCGCAAGCACCTGGCATTCCAGCCAATCTCACTGTTCCTCAACAATATCTGGGATGTTCCTGCACCGATGCGTGTGATTGCTACGGGTAACTCATTCTGGAACATTATTAGCTCGATGCGTCCGCACAGCCTGCGTAACTTCGCGTCACACTCGCAACCGATGGAAGCCCTGGTAGAGATGGACTTCTGGAGCACCCGCACGATCGTAGAGGATGGTCACCAGTACTGGCGCAGTTACTTCTACTTTAATGGTAACTATGACGTGATTCCTCTGTACGTCCCAATCTATCAAGACGCCGTTCTCGACAGTACCTACGTAAAGACATTGAAGGCGCAGTTTATTCAGCTTCGTCGCTGGGCCTACGGTGCCTCTGACGTGCCGTACGTGGCAACACGGGTATTTAGCAAGAAGCGCAACGTGCCGCTGTTAGCGGGCATCTCAAAGTTAATTGTCCTTATTGACGGACACCTCACACTGGCCTGTGTCGCGATCCTTGTCGCTATCGGGGGATGGATCCCGCTATTTATTAATAACCAGGCCTACCATGACGTTGTCGCGCACCAATTGCCAGATACGATTAGCTTCGTGCAGCGTATAGCCCTTGTCGGTTTGTTCATTACCGTGTTCCTGTCGTTCAAGATGCTGCCACCTCGACCAGAGCGCTACAAGCGCCACCGTACACTGGGAATGCTCGCGCAATGGGTGCTGATGCCCGTCACGGCTATCTGCTACAGCTCGGCAGCTGCACTGTACTCACAAACCCGTCTCTTTTTTGGCAAGTACCTCACCAAGTTCGATGTGACCAGTAAAGAAACCTACGCGACCGCAGCCAAGAAGAAAGCGCAGTCTAAGAAGAAGTAGTGATCACCAGTTTATAGAGAAAGAGGCGCAGCAATGCGTCTCTTTGCTTTAAGGGGGTGTGTCGTAAAAGCGTCTGAAACAAAGAACCTCCCAGTGATAGGGAGGTTCTTTTAATTGAAAGTCGATTAGATGGTGCGAATACGGACTTCGCGTTTGATCTCTTGAAGCGTCTTATCGTACTCGAATCCGAGTGAAAAGCGTTCAAGTGCTGAAGGTTGGTGGCTGGTTTCAATCTGTTGTTTCTTAACCATACCCTCATTGTAGCATAAAGGGTATGGATTGTCAATGATACAGACATCCACGTGAAATACCGCCTGTGATATATCGTTTATGGTTTGGGCGGGAAGGGGGTGGTGGATAAGTCTGTGGGGCTGTGGGGAAAACAGTATGACCTCTGTCATGCAGGTGTGTTGAGGGCTTTTATGGCTTAAGAAAGAGACTATAGATACATAGGTGTGCACAAAAAGAACATCCAACTGGTGGTTAGCGTACCTAATATATACGTAGGCGTGGGTTCAACGTGGGGTGCTCTAGCGTGTATCAGGGTATAGGCTGTTACATGTCATAGAAAAAAGCGCGTGATGAGATGAGACACACGTTGCATGCATTTAAAAAGACCTCCTGAGAGGTCTTTTTGAGAGGGTGCAGCGATATTATCGTCTACGGAGCAGTTGGTACAAGGCGATACCACCACCAAGCCCTACGACACCTGCGACGCTCGCAATGACGTACGGGGTTACCGAAGGCTGATTCTCGTTAGTAGGGGCTTCATCTACTACATCAACCTGAGACGTATCAGTTGTGGGTGCAGGAGAGGTGTTTGGAGCAACGTTATCAGCTGAACCGGTATTCTGTTGGTCTGTTGCGACCGATACAATTTGAGGCGTGTACATGAAGGCGGCAGAGGAGGGGGTTTGAACAGGAGGCTTGTTGTTTTGCTCGGGAACGTCTGGCGCTGGGACAGTAGGAGTTTCTGGAGTCGGAACTTCAGGAGTTTCTTCGTCGGGTGGGGTGACGACGGGAGGTTGTTCAATTGCGAATCTGACGACACGCGCGTTGTTTGTGTCCGACACGTACAGTGTGCCGTTATGCGCCAAAATGCCCTTGATTTGAGCAAAAGGACGATCTTCGCTGTTGGCGTTGTCTATAGAGGAGAGGAACGTTCCATCAAGGCTATATAGGTTAATATGATCGCTATTATAATCAACAACGTATAAGGTACCAGCTTCATCGATGGTGATGTGCGTTGCGTAGTAGGGGTCGCCATTTTCTTGCAAAAGATCAAACTTCGAGACGTATTGATTGTTGGCATCAAATTTTTGAACTCTGTAAGTGGTTTCATCAGCTGCGACATCAGTGACGTACATGTTACCTAGGGTGTCAAAAGCAATACCCTTAGGATAAAGGAACTCACCGTCAATACTACTGCCGTAGACTGTTCCGAACTGTGCAATAAGTTCTCCGTCGACAGTATATTTTTGGATTATGCTATTATCTTCATCCACGAAGTACAGTGCACCGCCGGGATCGATCGCCATATTGGATACAGAGACGTATTCTGCATCTTCGGCTATTTGAAGAAGGAACTGCGAAACATAGGTACCGGTAGGGCTGAACTTTTTGACGTATACAGCTGTTCCGTTTTGGTCTGTGTCATCGGCTACGTACACGTTCTGATCAGCGTCAACGGCGATGCCGCGTGGAATCCTGATTTCTTCTGGGTTCACACCCTGACCGCCAAATTTCAATATAAGCTCACCCGAGGTGTTGAACTTTTGAATCATATTTGTTGTGGTATCAAGTACATATGTGTTTCCTGATGAATCTTTCATTATGTCTTCCGGGCGAATAAATTCACTATCTCCGTACCCGTTTTCACCGAACTGCATCTGGAATTCTTCGCTTGCGTTAAACTTTTGTATACGACCAGTGGTATCAAGCACGAAAATATTCCCATTAGCATCGACATCAATAGCAGTGTTGCCTGCAAATCCTCCTTCACCAAACCTGTAAGTATCATCACCCATTGATGGGAGTTGGACACCCCCGGTTGTAAACTTATCGATACGCGTCGATCGAATGACAAGGAGATCGCCAGCCTGGTTAAATGCGATAGTAGCGGGGAATGTTGCATAATATTCCGCAGAGGTTGGAATAGGAAACTCAGAGATAAAGGTGCCGTTAGTATCGTACTTTTCAATACGATCATTTAATGCATGACTCACGTAGATATCTCCATTTGTATCGACGGCAATTCCTACGGTGTAGTCATATTCATCTGGTTCGTTAATTGTTTGTGCAAAGAATGAATTGAATGTACCGTCGGAATTATATTTGTGTGCGAGATTCGCGGTGGAATCTGCTATATAGAGGTTATTGTTGGTATCCAGCGTCATTGAACTGGCTTGAGAGGGACCTGCGCCGCCACCATCGGCGATGGTGATCTCCATAAGGAACACACCACTCGCATCGAATTTTTGAATACGATAGTTAGTAAAATCGTTCACGTAGAGGTTTCCAGACGCATCAAACAGCAGGTCTTTTGGATCGCTAAATTGGGCTTCGCCAGTCCCGTATTCACCAAATCGTGAAATCAATGACCCATCGGCACTATATATATTAATACGGTTATTCAAGGTGTCGCTAATATATATCGTACCGTTTGGCGCGACGGCGATGCCGCTCGCTCCGATCAACCGTTCGCCGGGTTCTTTTCCAAGGTACCCGCTGAACGTTATGTCGCCCGGAGCTGCAAATGCAGACGATACAGGAATACCAGAAGTCGCAAGTATGGCCGCGATGAACACGAGTGACGCGCGCTTTAACCCTTTAGATAATAGGGCAATAGGTGCTCGTCGTGTAATGGTGGGCATGTAGGTTTCTTTCTTTTTTTGAACGGTTTTTTATTTTTGAAGCATTGCGCTTGCGTCTTTCCATAAGTATAGCATTGAAGGGGTTGATTTGTGTTCAGGAAATGAGGGGATTGAACAAAAAAGTAGACCTCCTTAGGAGGTCTACTGATAATGTTGGTGGGTCCTAGAGGATTCGAACCTCTCACCTCCTCAACGTCAATGAGGCGCTCTAGCCAAATGAGCTAAGGACCCGCACGTGCTGTAAAGCTTTATAATCTTACCAGAATAGGGGTGGAGAATCAATATGACTGTGGTCGTGGTATAATACTACACAGAGTGATGACGAAGCCCAACCATCTTCCGAACTCCGTCGGTGTGAGACGTACGTAACGTTTCTCATAAGTAAAAGTCCGGTGGAACCGTCTGACAAAAGTTGGACCCGAGACATACGATATATAGCTTTAACCCTGCAGTAGTGGGGGACAAACCTAGTTATCGTATGTTTTTTTATTTTCTAAATACTCTTAAAGGAGAACGACATGAACGACGATCAACTACATGCAATGCGACACAGCCTGGCGCACATCACCGCAGCCGCCGTGCAACGGATCTGGCCAGATGCCAAATTCGGTGTCGGACCAGTGGTCGACAACGGCTTTTACTACGACATTGACCTCGGTGAGCGCAAGATTTCGGAAGCAAACTTTGCAAAGATCGAAAAAGAGATGCGCGGCATTATTAACTATGGTGATACCTTTGAACGCTTCGAAATGCCCGTTGATCAAGCAATTGAATGGGCTCGTCAGAACAATCAGCCGTACAAAGAAGAACTATTAAACGACCTGAAGCGATCTGGAACAACTGTGGCGAAGGATCTTGATGTAAACGAGCTCGGCCTTGCCACAGAGGGTGACGCAGCGGTTGAAAACGTGTCTTTCTACAAGAACGGCAACTTCGTTGACCTCTGTCGTGGTCCTCACGTTGAGAACACGAAGGACGTTGGCGTATTCAAGCTGCTCCGTGTCGCTGGTGCCTACTGGCGCGGTAACGAAAAGAACCCGCAGATGCAACGTCTGTACGGTGTCGCCTTTGCAACTCAAGAAGAGCTGGATCAACATTTGGAGCGCCTCGAGCAGGCCAAGCTTCGTGACCACCGTAAACTGGGGAAGGAACTCGACCTCTACACAATTTCCGACCTAGTTGGTCCTGGCTTACCGCTGTTCACCCCGCGCGGAACAGTCCTTCGCGACATTATGAGCGGCTATTCGAACCAACTGCGCCAAAGCTATGGCTTCCAGAAGGTATTTACACCGCACATTACGAAGAAGGAGCTGTACGAGACCTCTGGGCACTGGGCAAAGTTCGGCGACGAGCTATTCCTCGTGAAGAGTCAAAAGACCAGCGATAACTTCGCTTTGAAGCCAATGAACTGTCCGCATCACACGCAGATCTTCGCGTCGAATCCGCGCAGCTACAAAGATATGCCCATCCGTTACCTAGAAACAACAACTGATTACCGTGACGAGAAAACAGGGGAACTAGGTGGTTTGAACCGTGTGCGATCACTAACCCAGGATGACAGCCACGTGTTCGCACGACCTGATCAGATTGAGCAGGAGATTCACAACTTGCTTGCCAGTGCCCGTGAACTGTATGGCAAGATCGGCATGCAACTACGCGTTCGCCTTTCGTACCGCGATGAGCAGGACAAGTACCTTGGCGATATCGCTCTTTGGGAAAGTGCTCAGGCACAACTAAAAGCAGCCGTGATTGCGAACGAGCTGGAATACTTCGAACAGACTGGTGAAGCAGCCTTCTACGGTCCGAAGATCGACTTCATGGCCACTGACGCGATCGGACGCGAACACCAGGTCGCGACTGTGCAACTCGACTTCGTCCAGCCAGAGCGCTTTGGCCTTACCTATACCCAGCAAGACGGCGGCAACGGTCGCCCTGTGATGATCCACTGTGCGCTACTGGGGTCAATCGAACGCTTCCTGAGCGTCTTTATTGAACACACCGGTGGTTGGTTCCCGTTCTGGGCAGCTCCGGAACAACTGCGCATCCTGACAATCAACGACACAGTCTTAGACTACGTCGACGAGATTAAATCGGTATTAAACAGCGTCGTCTTGGCGCAGCCGCTGAAGTACAACGAACTTCGTTACACCTTGGACGACCGCAACGAGTCACTAGGGAAGAAGATTCGTGAAGCAACAACCTGGAAGATCCCGGTCCAGCTGATTATCGGTCAACAGGATAAAGACGAGCGACAGGTAAGCATCCGTACACAAGCTGGTGAAGAAAAAGTAAGCCTCGATGCTTTAGCCGAGTACTTACGGAACATCTAATGACCGCGCAAAACAGCGAATTTCGCACAGTGGTCGAAAGCTTTATGGTGAAAGTCCCGAAGGGGAAGGTGACGACCTATGGGGACCTCGCTGCGTTAGCTGGTCATCCGTATGCCGCTCGCATTGTCGGGGGTATGGCACATCACGGTGATATCGAACTGCCATGGCACCGCTTGGTGAATCGCTTTGGCGGTTTGGCGAGTGGCTACCACGGTGGGCGAGAGGTTCAGGAGCAGCACCTGTTAGCCGAGGGTATTACCTGCACTGACTTTATTGTTGATAATTTTAAGGAGCTGCGATGGCAACCACTATAGACCTTCCTTTGATTGTCATTGTCGGTCCAACTGCCAGCGGCAAGTCGGGTATCGCTGTTGAACTAGCCGAGCAGTATAACGGTGAAATTATTTGTGCGGATTCACGGACGATTTTTACGGGTATGGATATTGGAACCGCTAAACCAAGTAAAGTCGATCAGGCGCGCGTGCCGCATTGGGGCCTCGATATTGTGACGCCAGGTGAACCATTTTCGGCTGCAGATTTTAAGGTCTATGCGCTGGAAAAAATTGCTGAAATTCGCGCCCGCGGTCGAGTACCTTTTTTGGTCGGAGGCACCGGACTATACGTCGATGCCATTATTTTCGACTACGAATTTGGTCCTGCCGCTGACCCGGAACTGCGGAAAACACTCGAGGGTATGACACTAGAAGAGCTATACATTTATTGCAAAAATAACAACATTTCTCTCCCAGAGAATGATCAAAACAAGCGCTATGTCATCCGTGCGATCGAACTGAAAAACGTAAGCACTAAGAGGTCGGAGAAGCCAATTGATAACTGTATCATTGTTGGAATTGCAACGGATAGAGATGTACTACGCGCACGTATTGCAGCGCGCAGTGAACAATTATTTGACGACAGAGTCGTGGAAGAGGCAAGAATGTTGGGCGATACTTATGGCTGGGAAAGCGAAGCGATGACCGGAAATATCTATCGTCTTGCGCATGCCTATGTGGATGGGTTAATCACAGCGGGCGAGTTAAAATTTCGGAACGAGACAGCCGACTGGCAACTCGCCAAACGACAGCTAACATGGCTTAAACGTAACCAATTTATCACCTGGTTGTCACTGAAGGATGTTAAAAATTACATCGCTAACCGACTGGGATAGGGTATCAATACCGGTGGGTAGCGTGGTATTATAGAACACGAAAGTTATGCATATATTTGCACGGGGGACATACAATGATTGACGCACTATTCGGATCAAAGACAAGGGTGAAGCTATTGCACCTGTTTTTGAACCACCCCGGACAATCTTTTTACGTACGTGAGATCACGCGCGTTATCGACGAACAAATTAATTCCGTTCGCCGCGAACTCTCGAACATGCTGGAAGTAGGGGTTATTACCAGCGATTCTGGCGACAACAAGCTGTATTACACAGTGAACCAGCGCTATGAATACTACACGGCGCTGCGCGCCATCTTTGCGAATGAACCAATTGACGTTGCGAAACCTGCAGCTGCAACCGAAGAAACGGTCAGCGAGCAGTACCTGAGCGCCATTAGTAGCATTCCAGCGCTTCGCCTGGCACTCCTATCTGGTGTGCTCGTAAAGGGTTCAACCAGCTCTGTTGACGTCTTGTTGGTAGGTACATTACCAAAGGCGAAGGTGAAGGCTGCTATGGGCATCATCGAGAAGATGGAAGGTCGCGAACTGAACTACAGCGTTCTTTCGTACGAAGACTTCTATTATCGATTAAGCGTTCGTGATAAATTTATTACAGAAATCCTGGCGTCCAAACACAGTGTGGCAATCGACAAAGATAACGTCCTCAGTCAGAAATAAAGGAGAAAAAGAAGATGTTTGATATTGAATATAAAGGTGCAAATACAGTTGTCCTCTCAACAAAGAAATCAACCCTGGTGGTTGATCCAAAACTATCACTTGTAGGTCTGAAAGATGCGTCTACAAAAGAAGCTGTCGAGCTGGCAACCGAAGCTCGCTTCGCCCTCAATGGCGAAACAGCCAAGCTGAACATCGAAGGTCCAGGTGAATACGGTGTTGGTGAGTTCGACATCAAGGGTGTTCCGGCGCAGCGCCACCTTGATAGCGAAACTGAGCCACTGGCTTCTACTATCTACCGAGTTGAAGTAAACGACGTCCGTATCGCGTTCATCGGGAACATTTACGAGAAACTGTCTGAACAACAATTAGAAGAGATCGGCCTGATTGATGTGCTGGTTATCCCTGTTGGTGGTAACGGCTACACACTTGATGCAACCGGTGCGGCGAACGTAACACGCAAGATCGATCCAAAGGTCGTGATTCCAATTCACTACGCAGATCCAGCGATCAAGTACGAAGTTGCTCAAGATCCACTCGAGATCTTCGTCAAAGAACTCGGCGCCCCTGTTGAAGAAGTGCCAAAGTTCAAGCTAAAGACTTCAGCTGCGCTGCCTCCGATCATGACAATCGTCCAAGTAACGCGCGGCTAGACCCGCGTTACGTTCCTCGGCGATCTTTGCCGGGAATAGGGCACAACAAAAAACCTCCGATTACTCGGAGGTTTTTATGTTCAAGATTCGTTGTTACGCAGTAACGCCGTTTTTGGCAAGGATGCCTTTTTTCTTGAGTGTACGGATGGCTTGTGTCGAAAGAACCATAGTTACTTTCTGACCTTCGAACATGAAAGTTTTCTTCTGAAGGTTAGGTTTGAAAACTCGGTTAGTGCGACGCAAAGAGAAGCTAACGTTGTTGCCGAATTGCTTTCCTTTACCAGTGAGTTCGCAGCGTGCTACCATGACAGTTCCTTTTTCCTTTAATATCCTTCTTGGACAATGTTACTCATTTTACCTTTTTTCACCCCTAGAGTCAAGGGGCTAAGCTGTTATAATAGAAGGTAGTGAATTTTGATATTACATACCTCATCATTGTCCTACTTGTCATCCTATTGTCGATGACACTCCACGAAGCGATGCACGCCTTCGTCGGTTACTGGTTGGGTGATGACACCGCCAAGCGCGAGGGTCGTTTAACGCTTAACCCGTTGAAGCATCTCGATCCGTTTCTCTCTATTATCTTGCCACTTGGGCTCGCCTTGGTAGGTGCACCGATCTTTGGTGGAGCTAAGCCTGTTCCATTCAACCCCGACCGCGTCAGGGGTGGGGACTGGGGTGCGGCACTGGTTGCAATGGGCGGTCCACTCACGAACTTATTGATCGCATTCATTACCTTTGGTATCTGGGCAATCGCCGGCGCACCATCGGGCGCTACGCTACCGGGTATGATACTGATCACGGCCTACACGGTTAACCTTGGTTTCTTTATCTTTAATAGCATTCCGTTACCACCGCTAGACGGATCACGTGTAATCTATGCAATTGCTCCGGAATTCGTCCGAACAGGGATGCGTGCGATGGAACGCTACGGCATTATCGTAATCTTTGCAATTGTCCTGTTGTTCAGTAGTCAGATCGGGACGTTGATTACCACCGTGATGCGCTTTTTCCTTGAACTATTCGTGCTGATATTCCGCTAGTATAATTATTTTTTAACAACATTTATTTAAGCATTCCCTCATATTCTGGTGCTAAAATAAGAAGTGCCTAAGGGGCTCAAAACTGTAAGTGCATATGATTTTCCGATATCATATGATAGGGAAGTCAAATTGTCCGTCTCCGTGGAGATAGACTGAGGCCAACCACCTTTGCACACAAGCGGGGAATATCATAACGCTTACCGTTTTCCCTTAGGTAACATTGGTACATAGTTATTATGAGCTCGCGCTTACATCGCGAGCTTTTCTTATACTTAAAAAATGGCTATACTAAAGAAAACCTAGACGGATTTTAAACAAACATGAAACAAAGACTCTCAGTTCGCGCAATTATCAACGAAGGCGGTAAAGCCTTGGTCCTGCGCCGGTCCAATGGACGGCCTTCGATCCTTGGAAAGTTCGAGCTGCCTGGCGGTAAGTTAGCCTACAACGAACAGCCAGAAGATGCGCTCCGCCGCTACCTACATGACGACGCGGGCATCCATATCAAGTCATCACAATTGTTCGATGCGGTGACGTATATCGACCACGATGATCGCGGGATTCAGTACGCAGTGATTGTGTATGTGGTAACGCCAGCCCAAACAAATCACCCAATGAAGCTTAGTGGGAACTATAACAAATACCTCTGGCATACGATGTCAAATTTTCAACAAGTTGAGTTAACCGATTTAACACAATTGCTACTGGGGATCGTACAGCAAGAAGAGATAACAGACCAGACATTCAAAACGGTTAAGGTTTCAGGTGCAAAAAATACATCATCTGACACGGTAACTATCTTTTCAGACGGAGGCTCTAGGGGCAATCCTGGGCCCTCTGCAGCCGGATTTGTGATCCTCGATTACAGTCAAAAGGTCGTCGCCGAGGGCGGAGAATACCTAGGGATTACAACCAATAATCAGGCTGAATATCATGGCGTACGCCTAGGACTCGAAAAAGCGATCGAGCTAAAGTTCAAACGCGTTGATTTCAAAATCGACAGTATGTTGGTGGTGAATCAAATGAGAGGGTTTTATAAAATCAAGAATCGTGAGCTATGGCCAGTCCACGAACGTATTCGCGAATTAATGAAGCAGTTTGATAAAGTCACCTTTACCCACGTCATGCGCGAATTTAATCAATTGGCGGACGGAATGGTTAATAAAACGCTTGATCAACACGAGCGAGACCGGGGTCAGAACCGGTAAAAGCTTCAGCTTAGTGTATAATAGCCGATAGGCAGTTCGTTAGACGACCGCTTGCCTTAAAAACAAGAGGAAAGTCCGGGCAGCATAGGATACAGACAGTTGTTAACGGCAACCGCGGGTGACCGTAGGGAAAGTGCCACAGAAACAAAACCGCCCACGCAAGTGGGTAAGGGTGAAATGAGTGGGGTAAGAGCCCACAGCGTCATATGGTGACATATGGAGAAGGTAAACCCTGTCTGCTGCAAGGAGATCAACATAAAGGGCTATCCGTCCGTTGGTCGCTACCCGCTCGATCCCACGAGCAATCGTGGGGCTAGATAGATGGTCGTCCTCGACAAAACCCGGCTTACAGACGGACTGCCGATTAAAAAAATCACCTCACGGTGATTTTTTTAATTGCAGCCTGCCTGTTTTCTTCATTCTTCTTCTAAAGAAAAGTTTTAAGACATTAGTTTTACCCGCTAGATGGGGGATGTTGAGATGATGATGCATTTTTAAATAAGCGTATAAACTAAAAACCACCCTTTAACAGGTGGTTTTTAGTTTCCTCAGCTCGGAGTTCTAAACAGTAGTGACTATTTAGTAGCTGTTTTCACGATAGTCGTGAATGCAGCTGGTTCGCTTACAGCGAGTTCCGCTAGAACCTTGCGGTCTAGTTCGATCTTTGTTGCCTTGAGGGCAGCGATCAGTTTACCGTAGGTTGTGCCTTCAGCACGTGCCGCAGCGTTGATACGTGTGATCCATAGACCACGAAGATCGCGCTTTTTGTTGCGGCGGTCGCGGTATGCGTATTCAAGTGCACGGGTTACGGCTTGGTTCGCAAGACGGAAGCTCCGTGTACGGTTGTGCTGCATACCTTTGGCAGCTTTGAGAATCTTTTTGTGTCGTGCTCGCGCAGTGACGCCTCGTTTTACTCGCATGATTAAATTCCTAGTGCTCGTTTAATATTTCGTGCTGTGTGACCAGTTACAATCGCAGTTGTGCTGATACGTCGTTTACGGCCGTTACTCTTCTTTGCAAGAAGGTGGGCTCCAAAGGCGCGGCGACGAGTCAATTTACCAGTGCTGGTAACTTTGATCCGCTTAGCGGTTCCTTTGTGTGTCTTCATCTTTGGCATTATTTACTCCTTATTACAACGCTGAGGTTGCGTCCAGCCATTTGTGGCTCATGCTCGAGAACTGCATCATTTTCTAACATAGTGGCAATTCGTTTCACCATTTCGTAGCCTAATTCGCGGTGGGCGTTTTCACGACCACGGAAGAAGATTTGAAGGCGAACTTTATGACCCTCTGCCAAGAACTCGCGTACTTTTCGTAGTTTGATCTCGAGGTCGCCCTGTCCGATCTTCATGCCGAATCGCATTTGCTTTAGTTCACCCTGCTTGTTGCTGCGGCGGCTCTTTTGAGCTTCCTTCATCTTTTGGTACTGGTATTTACCCCAGTCGACGATCTTTGCAACCGGCGGAGCGGCATTTGGAGAAATTTCAACCAGGTCAAGTCCAGCTTCTTCGGCCATTTTTAGCGCGTCTGCACGGCTTAAAATACCAAGTTGTTCACCGGATTCTCCGATAACGCGTAGTTCAGTTGCCCGAATCTGCTCGTTAATACGTGTTGACTGACTGATAATTACTCCTTATTTCCTTTGTTACGTCTGATGCGAATAGCACCGTGACGATGAGCACAGTTTCTCTAGCGTGTTACTCAGCAACTATTCTACCAAAAAAACTAAGGTAAAACAAGGGGTCACAATATCAGCGACAGGGGAGTCACGATAGGCTGCCTCGAAACTGCAGTGCTTCGGCAATATGTTCGGCTTTGATCAGGTGTGTTTTGGAACGATTCGTTGCTATGTCGGTTGGGCCGTTAGGGCCTGCTTCCGCAAGGTCTGCAATGGTCTGGGCTACTTTAATGACCTTGAAATAGCTACGTGCAGTGAGGTTCAATTTCTGTGACGCGGATAATAAAAGGCTGCGGGCATCGGACGATAAGGTGAGGTATTTTTGTATGTCTTTTGACGACAATGAGGCGTTGTATATATTGCTACTATTATATCTATTCATTTGTTCAGTCTGCGCACTCATTATGTGTTCAAACACTTTAGTATGTTGCTTTTCTGTCAACGATTTTGGAATCAATAAATTATTATGAGATACCTTTTTTACGGTAATAATTAGATCAATTCGATCAAGAAGCGGTCCGGACAGACGCTTTTGATACGCCATGATTTGTGTCGTACTGCAGCTACATTCTTTCACTGGATCGCCATAATATCCGCACGGACATGGGTTCATTGTAGCGATCAGTATGAAGTCTGCCGGGTAGGTTGTTCGGCCACCTGCGCGAGCGATTGAAATACTTTTGTCTTCAAGTGGTTGGCGCAATGCCTCTAAAACAGCACGCGGATATTCGGGCAATTCGTCCAAGAATAGGACGCCGAGGTGCGCGAGGCTAATCTCGCCGGGACGTGGCTTGGCGCCACCACCGATCAGTGCGATCGCCGAAGTAGTGTGGTGTGGCGCTCGAAAAGGTCGAGTCGTAATGACCTGTTCGCGTTCGCCCGTAATGCTATGAATCTTTGTCACGGCTAAACTCTCTTCTTTTGACAGGGGTGGAAGTAGGCTCATGAGTGCTTTTGCGAGCATTGTTTTACCCGCACCGGGTGGTCCGTTCAATAATATGTTGTGTCGACCGGCTGCGGCGATTTGTAGCGCACGCTTTGCCTGGGCTTGTTCTTGGATATCATCAATCGTTAGATGGGCCCGTTCCACCGCAGTACTTACCTCTGGTGTAGTAGGGCGTATGAGTTTTTCTTGTTTAAGATGCAGGAATAGTTCTTTTAGACTTGTGACACCTATGACTTCAGCCGTTTTGATCATCGCCGCTTGTTGAGCATTTGCTTTTGGGACGAATACCTTTGTGTAGCCGGCCATAACGGCCGCTTCGGTGATCGTGATTGCGCCTCTAATAGGGCGGAGCTCACCGGTCAGGGAAAGTTCGCCAGCAAATAAAGCTCCCTTCACCTCTGTTTCTTTCAGTTGACCGCTGCCTACGAGTATAGAAAGGGCAATCGGCAGGTCGAAGTGTGCACCATCTTTGGGGAGTTCAGCTGGCGCCAGATTCACGATCACTTTGCGGGCAGGGAAGTCCAAGAAGGAGTTATTGAGAGCGCTTCTGACGCGTTCGCGGGCTTCGTCGACGGCCTTGTTGCCCATACCCACGATATGCATCGCTGGCAGGCCCTGCTTGATGTCTGTCTCCACCTCTACAAGAGCCCCTTCAAAGCCCAATAAAGCCACTGTTGCTACTTTCGCTATCATATTCTCAGCTTACTCTCAGCTAAACTGGTAAATCAAGGGTGAAAGTGCTATAGTTAAGAAGTTCGTGGGGCTGATATAGCTTCGACGAGAGGACTTTAACAGGTTATTTTGCAAGTCGGATGCACACGTTACGTGCACTATTTTAATTGCAAACATCAAGCAATCAGTAGCATCTATCGCTAAGCAAATTTTTGCTCAGCCAGTTGCTGCGCCAGCTTTCGCCTAATCGCCTAAGCCATCGACTTTCCCAAGGAATCATAGGGGGAGCGGTGTTATAAGTATGATTCTTACCCTTTGAATGAGCAGTTGCGTTCATAGGGAACACTTCACAGCGCGACAAACGAGCCGTTTCTGTCTGAATTCCAGGCCCGTGAGTCGTTAAACAATAATCCAGACTATACTTGTAGACGAATAACAGGTTACCTTTCGGACCCGGGGGCAGTACCCGGCAGCTCCACCACGAAATTATAAATCACCCTATACGGGTGATTTATATTTGGCAAAGAATACGACGCAAGGGGATATACACCCCTAAATAAGGGCAAAATAAAAGAACCGCCTGCGAGGAACGGTTCTTTTGTGGAGTTTTTTTAATGGCTTTTTGTTTTTGGCTCTGTATAATTTATTTATTCAAAGCTACCCCTATAATAATAGCTGAAAGCGCTTAAGTCAATAACTTTTACAAAGATTATTTAAGTAAAAAATACCACGTGTATGAGCTTAAAATGAGCCTAGTGTCTGAACACGGCATCGGTACACTACATACCGGATTGTGAACTAGCGCCTAAAGGGGAAGTGGTGCAGCGTCTCGGCAGTATTGAGCTTCATTGGCCTGTGGAAACATATAGAATATTGATTAATATACGCATAGGCACATAATTTTCCACAAAGCTTTATATTGGCCACGTCGATAGGAGCATGTATTTCCTGTTGTTCAGGCAAATGCCTAGGCATATAGTCGAAACGCTCATACCTTGCAAACAACGACTATATGTATCGACGTGTATATAACGCGCGATATATGAATAAGTAAGTTGGTGTAGCATGAATCAAAAAATGAGACACAGCTGAATTCCTAATGATGTCTATCGAAATGCATACTATGCTTGTTGTATGTAAAACCTGGAGTGTGCTCGACGAAGACTTGGTGCGTATTTAATTGGCAACTCAATTCTGGGCTAATGGCACACGGAGCACGTATATGTGGATGGCGGGTCAGGTAGGTGATTGGAGTGTATGGACGACCCAGCTTAAGTCTTCATAAATGCTCAGATTCGCCCGTAGCGAATCGTACAACTGGCGCAATTGAGGCATACGACCAGATAAAGGTTAGATATCTATTGTATTTACACAACGATGTACGTTACACAACGACTGCACATTAACACCTTAAAATACGGTATATGTAGGTATTGATGTATTTATTACGTACTATTTATGCTCCATAGTATTGACCAAAAGAAATGTTTATGCTAAATTAAGGACAAGCTTTTAGCAACACAAACAAAAAAGCAACGCATCAAAAAGTTCAGAGCAGAGTACAGAACAGTAGCAGTCCACCTTAACAATTAGACCTCGTTCGTACGATCATTCAATACACAGAATATTGATGATTGATCTGACATTTTTTTTGACGGAAAAGTCAGTAACGGAAACACATAAGGATAGTAGAAATCTTTAGCTAGGGTATTACAACCTAAGCTCGCACCTTCGTACTTTTAGTACAACTTTGATTCTTCCTATACTTCGTTATCGTTACTGATGCTCCGCCAAAATACTGCAAAGTATTTTTGCACCTAGAGATCGAGTAAGTACCGATACATCTAGTAAAACCCTGTTTCCCTTCCAGAAGGAAATCGCGCTGAATCTAGATGTATCGTGGAACATTCTCTCTATGAGTACGGTTGCCCTCGATATTTCGAGAGCGGTCAGAATCGTCCACAGTGATACATCGTTCTTTGTTCACACGCCCTTTTATTATTTACTGCGGCGTTTGCTGCAACATCGAACATATAGGTGTATCACTTGGGCACCCTGTTTTAAAACTCTTATGGTTCACGTATAGTAGCAAGTACTATGCTACAAAGAGTTATCGCAATTATTACCGTCATAAGCCTCTGCTTACTGACACTTATGTTGATTACAACAACCCCCGCTTCAGCAGGGCCCTTCGGGCTTCTGCTGATTTTTATTTCCGCTTATTGTAGCTCACTAGGGTTGATTACTTATTTCTTGTACGGCATTAGTCGTATTATCGTCTATGCGTCGGCCGGCTTTACGCTTCGTCGCCCGATCCTCCCGATGTCATTTCGCCGCGCATATTACTATTCGACGGTGTTAGCAGCTGCGCCAGTTATGCTCGTAGGGCTTCAATCGGTCGGCGCGATTGGTATTTATGAGTTCTTGTTGGTGGTTCTGTTCGAAGTCATTGGCTGTGTATATATTACGAAGCGAATTTACTAGAATTTTATACTAATTGAGCTTACGTTTCGCTCGCTTCGTTATGCTATAATGACAGATATGCAGCCGGAAAAACCACTCGTCCCAAGCGGACCAGAACAAGCTCCAGTGGAGGCTACCCCAACAGGGGAGCGAATTCCTGTCTTACCAACACCTGAAAGTGGGATTGAATCAGGTGCCGAGCGTTTCGAGCAGACAGCCGAAGCCAGTGCTGCAGCAGCGGACGCAGCCGCATCCGGTGTTCCTTTAATTCCAGCGCCCGTCGTGGCCGTGCCGATAGATCCGGTCCAACCGTTCAGCGATAGCCCCCTGGTTGCCGCCGACGAGGATGTGATCGAGAAGGAATGGGTTGATAAGGCGAAAAAGATTATCGAAGAAACCAAAGATGATCCATTCGCACGAACGAACAGAGTGAATGAACTTCAGAAGCAGTATCTACAGAAACGTTACAACAAGGATCTCGGGACGAGCGCATAGCTCGAAACTGAGGGAGGAGAAGAGGTGTTAGGATTTATCGTTACCGTCGTGGTAGTCGTCCTGCTAGTCGCAGGTGTCCTTGCCTTTGTCTTGCACCAGTACCGCCGTATCTTACGTGAGGCGAAGAACTACGAACGTGGCCTCAAGATGGTGCCTCTGTATATACACATCCCACCCGTCAGCTCTGACTTGGAAGGGAATGGCCGTGACGAACGTGATCTTACAGAAGAAGTCTTGTCACAAGCGCAGGTAATGTACAACATTATCGCAAGCACGGCGACAAAAGGCTTTAAGAGTCGCGTCTACGGACAACGCCACGTATCGTTCGAGATCGTCGCCCACGAAGGCCTCGTACATTACTATGTTGTTGTTCCAGTTATTATGATCGATGTTATTACGCAGGCTGTTGCCGCGGCGTATCCGTCTGCTCGCCTTGAAGAAGTATCAGAACGAAACATCTTTAACCCAGCAGGTAAGATGAGTGGCACTATTGGTGGTGAGTTTACGCTCCGCAAAAACTTCGCACATCCTATCGCAACATTCCAAGAATCAAAGCGTGACGCAGCGCGCGCGATGTTGAACGCATTATCTGCAGCTAGCAAAGAAGACGGCATTGGAATCCAGATCTTGATTCGTCCAGCCTACGTTGGCTGGAACAAAAGCGCGGTATCAGTCGCCGAAGGGATTAAAAAGAATAAAGGTGTAAAGACCGGCTTTAATTCTGAAGGTGTGCGCGGTGTCATGGAAGCACTCTGGAAACCGCCCGAGACTGGTGAAAAGAAACCAGAAGACAAGCAGCTGAGTTCACTTGAACAAGCCGTGGTTGATTCTATTGAGGAAAAGACGCGTTACCCAGGGTATGAAACCTTGATTCGTGTTGTAACCTCATCTAATACAGCCGGTAAATCGCAGGCGATGCTGAATAGTGTCGTATCGGCGTTCTCGTTATTTGATTCCAGTTCAAACAATGGCTTTAAGTTTACGGTCAGCAAAAACATCGAAGAATTTGTGACCGCCTATATTTTCCGTTTCTTCCCGCAAGAAGTGAATAACAATATCTTGAACACCGTCGAGCTCGCAACTATCTTCCACTTACCGGATCAGGGTTCAATCCCAACGTCACAGGTGACACGCCAGATGGACAAGCAAGTCGATGGTCCAACACAATTAATGGACGAAGGGTTCTTGCTTGGTACAAATGAGTTCCGCGGCACCAAAAAGCCGATCCGTCTTTCAACCAACGACCGCCGCCGCCACACCTATATCATTGGACAGACCGGAACAGGTAAGTCAAAGTTGCTCGAGAACCTTGCGTTCCAAGACATGATGGACGGGAAGGGCTTCGCATTTATTGATCCGCACGGTGATTCTGCTGAAGAGCTCCTCGGTATGGTGCCAAAAGAGCGTGTTGAAGACGTTATCTACTTTAGTCCTGGCGACATGGATATGCCAATCGGACTGAATCTCTTCGAGTTCGAGAACCAAGACCAGCGTGACTTCTTGATTCAAGAGTCTATCTCGATGCTGTATAAACTGTATGACCCGGGCCACACAGGTATTATCGGTCCACGCTATGAACACTGGTTCCGTAACGCTGCACTGACAATCATGAGTGATACCGAGACCGGTTCAACCTTTATTGATGTGCCGCAGGTGTTTAACGACCAGTCATTTACAGATGAAAAGCTCAAGCACGTGACTGACCGCACGGTGCTCGATTTCTGGAACAAGGAAATGGCGCAGACGAGTGAAGCGAATAAATCAGAGGTCCTTGGGTGGTTCGTCTCGAAGTTCGGTGCCTTCCTGTCTAACGAGATGATGCGCAACATTATCGGTCAGACGAAGAGCGGCTTTAGTCTGCGTGAAGTTATGGATAACAAGAAGATCCTGCTGGTGAACCTCTCTAAAGGTAAGACAGGGGAGTTGAACTCGCAACTACTGGGTATGATATTCGTGATGAAGTTCCAAGCAGCCGCTATGGGACGTGCGGACATCCCGGAAAGCGAACGTGTCGACTTCTCGCTGTACGTGGATGAGTTCCAGAATTTCGCAACCGATAGCTTCGAAAACATCCTCTCTGAAGCCCGTAAGTATCGTTTGAGTCTGGTGCTTGCGAACCAGTTTATGACGCAGCTTACTGATAAGATCCGTGAAGCGATTATCGGAAACATTGGAACGGTCATTAGTGGACGTATTGGTATTACTGACGCTGAACTGCTGGTAAAGAAGTTTACGCCGACGTTTGACGCAGAAGACCTGACGCGCTTACCGAACTTCAAGACGATCGCTTCTGTCATGATTAACAACGTGCCATCAGCTGCCTTCAGTATGTCCTTGCTGCCACCGATGGGACAAAGTAACCCAGAGCTTCGCGATGCGCTGAAGAAGCTGTCTGCGGCCAAGTATGGCCGTCCACGAGCCGAAGTCGAACGTGATATCTTCGCACGACTTGGTGCGGGTGATGCAGCTAAGAAATTAAAGATGGATCAACTAAAGAAGGCACAACAAGATCGTATGGCTGCACTGCAAAGCGCCAGCCCAAACGGTCCACGTCCAGCCGGTATGCCGCCAGCAACCCCTGGTGCACCTGCAGCTGGCGGCTCATCGTTCCTTGACGAGTGGCTTGCCAAGCGACAGCAAATTACCGCCCAGACACCGAATGGTGCGCCGACACAGCCAGCACCAAACCCTGCCTTTGGTCCAACAGCGGGAACGCCTGCGCCAGCGTCAGCTCCAGTAGCTGCACCGGCGCCGAATCCTTTCTTCGCGCCACAACCTTCACAGCCTCAGCAGCCAGCGCCGAAGGTACAGGAGGCAGAAGTAGTGCCAACACCGCCTACAACCGATCCTGAACACTTACATATACGTGAGCCGGGACAGAACAAGGCTGACGAGATTCACATCAAGCTACGTTAGTACAATCACTGCGCAAGCTATTAAAATAACCTCCACTAGGGAGGTTATTTTAATTGAGGAATGTACCTACGTGATGTAGTGAACTATGAACTTTTGCCTGTGACAAGTGCACGAATGTAGTCGTACAGGACACCGATGATCCACCCAACAATGAATGCACCAATGGTTTCAAAGCCCGAGAGGACGTAGCCAAAGTGTTTCGCAACGAGGTATACCCCGAGAACTAAGATAAAGGCGACGACCGCACCCGATAGGATAGCGTTTGGTCGGGCGATTGTACCACCGACAACTTCGCTGGTCTTTTCGACGGCAGGGGAGTGAATTAACTTACTGAATGCACGTTGTGGCGCAGGGAGTTCGGATTGAACGTGTGCCATGTGCTTGTTAAAGCTGGCTTTCTTTTCTTTCTTACTGATACCACCGCGGCGGCGCGCAACGACAGGGCCTTCTTTTGGTCCGTGTGTTTTCTCTGCACCGGCTTTCTCGACGCTAATTGCTGATTCGAGGGCTTCAACACGAGCGCGCTCGACAGCTTTCTCGCCGTTTTCGACGCCAGACTCGGCGCGTTCCTTTAATTTCTCACCAGCAGCCTCATACTGCTCGGGTGATACCTTTGGCGCTTCGACGCCGTTCTCTGGTCCTTGGGGTTGTTGTTCTGGGCTACTCATAGTTATTCCTTAAATTGTTCCTGCGTTTAGATCACGACGGATTAAACGAACTTCTTTACCAAGTTGTTTAGAGCGGAGGTAGAAGTAGGTGACTACGGCGAGGACAACACCTGCGAAGATCATGTTCTCGCGTGGACCGGTGTGTGGCAGCTCGGTAGTAACTTGTTCAATTACCTTAGGTGGTGCACAGACAACTGGGACAGTGACGCCGTTTCCGTTACCGAACACGTTATCCATCAAACAGTTGTATGAGTCAGGACTACTAGTACCTGTTGGTGTCGCCGGAATTGTTGCAAGTAGCTGTACCGCGAAGGTGCGTGACTGCTTTTCGCCTGGCTTTAGATTCACGTCAGGCCATGACAATATCTTCTTTGTCTGGTCAAAGCTTCCTCCGCCGTTATCGATGAGGGTTGCGTATTCAAGTACGTCCGTCAAATCATCTTTAATTTCGGTAACTTTTGCAGTACCGCCTTTGTTTTGAAGGTTTAGAGTATAGGTAATCTTATCACTGGCTTGTGCAGCAACGCTGCTAGCGGAAACTTTCCCTTGTGAGACGTTGACGGCTGTCTTTGACAGAACGACATCGGCTGGGGGAACAACCACTGGCGGCTTCGGTGTCGGTGGTTTCACGACAGGGGGCTCTGGTACCGGTGGGATGATCTTAGTAACCAGGTTTCCGCAGGCTTGCATGATAGCGAACCATCCAACACGATCCGAATGACCGATCCAGCCATAGATCTTCGCGTTTGGTCCATTTGTTAGCTCAAGCGGGCGACTATAGACGGTGGTAACTTTTTTAAAGTTCTTATCGAGGATGGCTGTGGGCTTTTCACCTTTTGATTCAGGGTGAATTGCGGTATGTCCCCAAGAACGGTTCTTCTCGCCGGTTGTGAATGAGCCATAATTGGCGTTTTTGATTTCTTCACGGCTAATGCCCATATAGTTCATGATATCTTTTAGGTGATCATCGTTCTTGTCATATGGTTTTAAGAAGTTATTAATCGATCGATCTGATCCTAGACCAAGTCCACCAGGAACAAGGTCGTTGGAGCTTGATGCGTTTGCTGATTCTGGCGGCTGGAACACAACGAGCGATTGCACGACGAGTGCAAGGGCTACGAAGATTAATCCGACTCTACGAGTGGTTTCTTCTTTCTTTAAACGCCGAGCGTAAAAGCCAAGCTGCCCGACCAATGCGGGGCTGAAGGACAGATTCGATACTATTTTTCTAAACATATTTTTATTTTTTAAGATTACCTCTTGTACGCTAGATTAGCATAAGAATTGTGTTCAGTGCAATACCCTTCTATATATAATGTATGGGACTTGAGTGAACACATCTTTTCGGGTATAATAGTTGTAGTCAAACGACCAGGAAACGGCCGAAAAATTATCCGACGACAGTCAGAAAATAGGGGAGTAGAGGTTTACTAATAATGGTTCAGCAAAAAACAGACAAAGCATACGACGGTTCGCAAATTCAGGTCCTCGAAGGACTGGAGCCAGTTCGTAAGCGACCCGGTATGTATATCGGGAGCACAGGGTTTGATGGGGTACACCACCTTATCAAGGAAATCGCAGACAACTCGATCGATGAAGCGATTGCAGGCTACGCAACCAAAGTTGAAGTAGTGATTCTTGCCGACGGTGGCATGCGTATCTCTGACGACGGTCGCGGTATACCTATCGACAAGCACCCAAAGACGGGCCTGAGCAGTCTAGAGACGGTTTTGACCGTTCTTCACGCCGGTGGTAAGTTCGGTGGCGGTGGCTACAAGGTATCATCTGGTCTACACGGTGTGGGTTCATCTGTCGTGAACGCCCTCTCAACAACATTGATCGCTGAAGTCGTAAAAGAAGGTCAACTCTACAGCATCGAATTCGAACGTGGTGGTACGAAAGTTCCATTCAAAAAAGTCGGTAAGACTGACCGTAAAAACGGTACAACTATTACATTCTATCCAGACCCTACAATTTTCAAAGAAACAGTCGAATTCGACTACAACTGGGTTGTCGATTACATTCGCCACCAGGCATACCTTACGAAGGGTATATATGTATCAGTGCAAGACCAACGTACGGGTAAGCGCGCTGCCTTCTACTTTGAAGGTGGTATCCAAAGCTACGTAAAACACCTTAATATCGGTAAAGACGTCACAACTGACAGCGTATTCTACGTTGAAAAGATGGTTGAAGACTCGATGGTGGAAATCGCCGTACAGTATAACGAGACATTCGTTGAGCTGGTGAAGCCATTTGCCAACAACGTCCTTACTCCTGATGGTGGAACGCACTTGATCGGGTTCCGTTCTGCATTAACACGCGTTATTAATGAATACGCACGTAAAAGCAGCCTCCTAAAGGAAAAAGAAGACAACCTGACGGGTGATGACATCCGTGAAGGTCTGACTGCAATTATCCTTGTGAAGCTTCCGGACCCTCAGTTCGAAGGTCAGACCAAGAACAAGCTAGGTAACCCAGAAGTTCGTCGCTACGTCGAACAGGTAATGACCGAGTACTTCTCGTACTATCTCGACGAGAACCCGAACGTCGCAAAGAAGATCGTCGGAAAAGCACTGCTAGCAGCCCGCGCTCGTAAAGCAGCCCGCGCTGCCCGCGATAACGTCATCCGTAAGGGTGCACTCGATGGCCTGAGTCTTCCAGGTAAGCTATCTGACTGTTCAAGCAAAGACCCAACTGAATCAGAAATCTACATCGTAGAGGGTGACTCGGCGGGTGGATCAGCCAAATCTGGTCGCGATAGCCGCACGCAAGCGATCCTTCCACTGCGTGGTAAGGTTTTAAACACTGAACGTGCACGTCTTGACCGCATGCTTGGCAACAACGAAATCGTCAGCCTGATCAAAGCACTTGGTGTAGGTATTAGTGACCAGTTCGATATTAACGGACTGCGCTATCACCGCATCGTGATTATGACCGACGCCGACGTCGACGGAAGCCACATCTCAACGCTCCTGCTGACATTCCTTTTCCGCTACATGCGTGAAGTAATTGACGGCGGATATGTGTACCTCGCAAAGCCACCGTTGTTCTTATTACGACAAGGTACGAAAAAAGAGTACGCATATAGCGACGAAGAGCGTGATTCAATTATCGCCCGTATGATCAGTGATCGACGGGAGAAGGGCGTCAATATTGACCCTGAAGCAGACTTGAACAAGCAAGCTGGTATTACATTATTACAACGATACAAGGGTCTGGGTGAGATGGATGCGGAACAATTATGGGATACAACAATGAACCCAGAAAACCGCGTGCTGATTCAGGTACGCGTTGAAGATGCCGAGAAAAGTGACGCAATTTTTACAAAGTTAATGGGTGATCAAGTTGATCTACGTAAGAGCTTTATCCAAAGCCGCGCGAAGTCACTTAATATTGCCGACTTGGATGTTTAATCATGGATGACGAACTAGCAAACACTACAGATAACGAAGAAATCGTAACAGAAGCCGGCGAAGTAATCGTTCCGCCACAGACACACTCACGTCTCGTTGAGAAACTGACCGTCGAAAACGTCATGGAAGACAGCTTCCTGAAGTATTCAATGAGTGTGATCGTGGATCGCGCACTACCTGACGTTCGTGACGGGATGAAACCTGTGCATCGTCGCATCCTTTATTCGATGGGCGAGCAGAACCTCCGTCCAGGTGGTCGTTTCCTAAAGAGTGCCCGTATCGTCGGTGACGTCATGGGTAAATATCACCCGCATGGTGACTCGTCTATCTACATGGCAATGGTTCGCTTGGCCCAAGACTGGGTGATGCGCTATCCACTGGTGAACGGACAAGGGAACTTCGGTTCAATGGACGGAGATCCACCAGCTGCAAACCGTTACACCGAGGCTCGCCTTGGCCGTGCCGGTAACGAACTACTGGATGACCTTGATAAGGATACTGTTGATTTCCGCGACAACTACGATGGTTCCGAACAAGAGCCAGTCGTGCTGCCCGCGCGTCTACCAAACCTTCTATTGAACGGACAAGTTGGTATTGCTGTAGGAATGGCAACATCTATTCCTCCACACAACTTAGGTGAACTGGTTGATGGGACAATCCACTTGATTGATAACCCAGACGCAACCATTGATGACCTATTGAAATTCGTAAAGGGTCCTGACTTCCCAACAGGTGCAATCGTCTATGGTGGTGCGCCAATGCGCCAAGCCTACCAGACTGGTCGGGGAAGTGTTGTAATTCGTGCTGTAACAAACATTGAAGAGACCAAAAAGGGTCGCAGTCAAATTGTTATTACCGAAATGCCTTATGGTGTAAATAAAGCAACACTCATTGAAAAGATTGCCGAACTACACAAAGACAAGAAGATTATTATCTCTGACCTTCGTGACGAATCTGCACGTGGTAAAGTCCGCGTTGTCATCGAACTTCGTAAAGACTCATACCCAAAGAAGATCCTGAACCAATTGTTCAAGATGACAGCAATGCAGACTGCATTCCACTACAACATGTTGGCGCTGGTTGAAGGTATTCAGCCTCGCATCCTTAGCTTGCTCGAGATCCTACAAGAATTCGTTAAGCACCGTCAGATCGTTATCCGACGCCGCACCGAATTTGAACTAAAGGCAGCCAAAGCTCGTGCGCACATCTTGGAAGGCTACAAGATCGCCCTTGATCACATCGATGAAGTGATTAAGTTGATCCGTGCCAGCAAGACTGGTGAGGAAGCGCAACGTGGTTTGATGGAGAAATTCTCACTATCTGAAATCCAGGCTCAAGCGATCCTTGCGATGCAACTTCGCCGCCTCACGGGCCTTGAACGCGACAAGATTGAAGAAGAACTGAAGCAACTACTCCTCCTTATTGCGGAACTCGAACGAATTCTTGGTGACGAGAACGAAATCCTACGCATTATTAAAGAAGAGCTGCTGGAAATGAAAGAAAAGTTCGGCGACGACCGTCGTTCGCAGATCATTAACCACGAGCTTGGTAAGTTTAGTGACGAAGAGCTGATCCCTGAAGAAGATTCAGTTATCCTTCTGACCACCGAAAACTACATCAAGCGTACGCTCGTTAGCGAATATCGCCGCCAACACCGCGGTGGTAAGGGTAAGCGAGGTATGACAACCAAGGAAGAAGACGTGATTGATCAGCTGATTCCAGCTTCAACCCACGACTATCTATTGTTCTTCACGAACAAGGGACGTATCTTCCGCTTGAAGGCTTATGAAGTCCCAGCTGCCTCACTTGCGGCCAAGGGTGTTGCCGCAGTAAACCTGCTTGCACTGCAACCTGAAGAGAAAATTACATCAATCATCCGTCACGAGAAAGACTCTAAGGATGATGGCTACCTATTTATGGCGACCGTGAAGGGGACTGTAAAGAAGACTCCGTTCAAGGATTACGCAAACATCCGCACAAACGGACTGATCGCGATCAAGCTCGACGACGGTGATGAGCTGCGTTGGATCAAGAAGACGACAGGTGAGAATGATGTAATCATCTCAACATCTGCTGGTCAGGCGATCCGATTTGGTGAAGCCGACGCTCGTCCAATGGGACGCGCGGCTCGTGGTGTACGTGGTGTGCGCCTCCGACCAAACGATAACGTTGTCGGTATGGACATCGTTGCTAATAACGAAGGTAACCTATTAGTTATTAGCGAACTAGGCTTCGGAAAAGTCACGAAAGCCTCTAACTTCCCATCACACAAACGTGGTGGTGTCGGTATCAAGGCTGCGATTGTCACCGCAAAGACTGGTCCAATCGTTGCAGTTCGCTCATTAGAAGCTGATACTGCTGAGATTCTGTTGATCTCACACAAGGGTCAAGCGATCCGCGTTGGTATCAAGGACGTTCCGGTACTTGGACGAACCACTCAAGGTGTCCGTATTATGCGCACTAACGATGCAGATAAGGTTGCTTCATTCGGTTTCGTTCCTGAACAAGTCGTTGAAGAAGTTGACGAGCCAGAAGAAGTGAAGGCCGCGTAGTGGAGCTGTCGCCATACATCCTTGCAGCTGTCGTATCGTGGTTGGTCGCCCAAAGCGCCAAGTACGTGATTGCTAGCATCCAGGGACGAAAGCTTAACTCGCTTCGTCAACTCTACCTCTCAGGCAGCATGCCGAGCGCTCACAGCGCCTCGGTTGTTGCACTGTTAGTAGTGATCGGATTCAAGGACGGTGCGAACTCTGGACTGTTCGGCCTCGCGTTATTGTTCGCAGCCGTAGTTATGTATGATGCTGTCATGGTGCGCCGTTCATCGGGTGAGCAGGGGAAAGCCTTGTCTCAATTATTCACCGACCTGAAGCGTAAATCTTCACTGCCATTCCGCGTCGCAAAGGGGCACACACCTCTGGAAGTCATCGGTGGAATCATCGTTGGTTTGGCTGTCGGATACGTTGTGTACTACGCAACACTTGGCTAGTCATTAAAAAAGCGACGTAAAGTTCGATTTTATTATTGACGTGTTAACAGATATGAGTTAAGCTATTTAGAGTCTGGTTGCGCAAGTAACCCAATTGCCAACGTGGAGTTGAGCTAAAACGAGACGAGATCTTTGACAACTTAGTAGTGCAAATCAAGTGACTATCGTGATTTATTACGAGTAGTCACAAAACGTCAAGTTTATGTTTGAGTCTATATGTCTGAAAATAGGACATTTTTATGGAGAGTTTGATCCTGGCTCAGGATGAATGCTGGCGGCGTGCCTAACACATGCAAGTCGAGCGGTAACATGTTGTTCACCTTGGTCCTAACTAGTAATAGTTGGTGCTGAAGTGAACAATGATGACGAGCGGCGGACGGCTGAGTAACGCGTGGGAACATGCCCCAAAGTGAGGGATAAGCTCCAGAAATGGAGTCTAATACCGCATATGATCTTCGGATTAAAGGATTTATCCGCTTTGGGAGTGGCCTGCGTACGATTAGGTAGTTGGTGAGGTAATGGCTCACCAAGCCTACGATCGTTAGCTGGTCTGAGAGGATGACCAGCCAGACTGGAACTGAGACACGGTCCAGACTCCTACGGGAGGCAGCAGTGAGGAATCTTCCACAATGGACGAAAGTCTGATGGAGCA